>SKEG01000001.1_pt1 | contig 467842 bp, 436 predicted proteins | sample 4826631 | NCBI WGS metagenome assembly SKEG01 (sample SAMN11008815, study PRJNA524170) | human gut metagenome | biome: Human fecal sample; material: Feces; isolation source: fecal sample from pouch patient p26, p34, p50 | host: Homo sapiens | place: Israel: Tel-Aviv | collected 2016-11-02
ATACCCTAAACTAGCTATTTTCGTACCAGATACAGAGAAATATCCATGATTCTTGTTCATTCATCTGAGATAGAAACTTTAAAAAACCTTTATTTTAAAGGAAAAAAGACTTGATTTATTAGGGAGGGAATGAGATGAATTTAACAGATTCAAAAGCAAAGCTGGCAGTAGGAGGTGCTCTTTGTGGAGTGGTAGCAGTACTGCTGGCAATTTTTGGAAATCCCGGAAATATGGCGATCTGTATCGCATGTTTCATCCGTGATACGGCGGGGGCGCTTGGGATGCATCAAGCAGCGGTCGTACAGTATGCAAGACCGGAGATTATAGGGATTGTATTGGGAGCATTTATTATTTCGGTTGTGACAAAAGAGTACCGTTCAACAGCTGGATCTTCTCCGATGATCCGGTTTGTCCTTGGTATCATCATCATGATCGGTGCGTTATTGTTTCTTGGCTGTCCGCTCCGTATGGTACTTCGTATGGCAGCAGGAGATCTGAATGCTTACGTAGGATTGATTGGATTTGTAGCAGGAATCGCAACAGGAATTGTAGCGTTAAAGCAGGGATTCAGCCTTGGAAGAGCACACGAGACAAATAAGATGAATGGTGCCGTGCTTCCGGTATTAATGCTTGGCATTCTTGTGATGATTCTGATGGGATCTTCTCTTTTGATCGCAAGTGAAAAAGGACCTGGAAGTATGCATGCACCGGTGTGGTTAGCGCTGATCGGAGGAATTGTATTTGGAGCACTTGCGCAGAAAACGAGAATGTGTTTTGCAGGAAGTATCCGTGATATTATGTTAATGAAAAACTTTGACTTGTTCTCAGTGATTGCAGCTCTGTTTGGAGTGATGCTGATCTACAACATTGCAACTGGAAATTTCCATCTGAGCTTTTCAGGACAGCCGGTTGCACATGCACAACATTTGTGGAATATTCTTGGAATGTATATTGTAGGGCTGGCAGCAACACTTGCAGGCGGATGTCCGCTCCGTCAGCTTGTATTGGCTGGACAGGGATCTTCGGATGCGGCAGTGACAGTTGCAGGAATGTTTGTAGGTTCTGCGCTTTGCCATAATCTGAAGCTTGCTTCTGCAGCAGCAGCGGCTGCCACAGCAGAGACGGAGGCAGTTGTCGGAGGACCTGCAATCCAAGGAAAAATTGCAGGGGTAATCTGCATTGTTGTTCTGCTGATCATTGCATTTGCAGGAAATAAGCGAAAATAAAGCAGAAGAAATATCAGAACGAAGAGAGGTCGACAGTATGAAAGAAGTAGATGCAAGAGGACTTTCTTGTCCGGAACCGCTGATGATGACAGCAGATGCATTAAAAAATGAAAAAGGTCCGGTGAAAGTGCTTGTCAGTGAAGTGAATCAGAAGATGAATGTGGAAAAGTATGCAAAGAGCCATGGGAAGACTTACAAATCCAGAGAAATTGGATCAGAATTCGAGATCATTATCGAGTAAGGCGACGGAAGATACATACTAATTAGACAGTACAGAAAAAATATGCTCTGCCTGATGAAATATCATCATTGGGCAGGGCATTTTTTGCACTGGTTTTTGAAAAAGTTTTTCGGTTACATCTATACTTTGAATGACATATCATGTATAATAAATTTATTATGGTGCAAAAAGAAAGGGAACTTTCCAAGGGCACAAAGTGCGGAAGATTCCGCTTTAGGATAGTATCGTTAGCCGTTGATTTGATGGCAAGAGGCGGTTGACAGGAAGGAACGGGTTTGAAGAATGAGTGAAAAAGAACTGAGCGCGGAGGAAATCAAAAGAAATACATTGCCACTTTTACGGCATGCGGAAACTATTTATGTGTTGATGTCTGCATGTACAAAGATGCCGTATGTTGTCTGTGATGCGGAGACGTATGACGATGAGGTACTTGTATTTGTCAATGAGCAGGCAGCAAAGCAGGAGGCGGTCCGTCTTCTGCAGCAGGGAGAACCGGTTCAGGTTGTATCAGTAAAGAATGAGTCCTTGCTGGCATTTTACATCAGCCTGCTTCCAATTGGGGCAAATTGTTTGCGGGTGAATAAAGGAACACAGATCGAGACGGTGGTTCAGTTAGATGAACTGATCCGGAGACCGGATGGAGACCATCTTCCAGAGGGCCAGATCCGTATTGAGAATCCCGAGTTACATTTGACGGCGCTGTATTTTGCACAGGAATTTCGCAAGAAGAGAGAGGGCGGGATTACTGAAGAAATTAAAGAGTTAAATGAAGAGATGCTGGCACATTTCCGCAGGGGGAAATATATTGTTGCAGTACAGAAAGAAGGGCAGCAGATTCCGATTCTGAGAGAAAAGGATGGACAAATGTATCAGCCATTATTTACAGATATTCAAGAATTTAACAAGTTTAACAAAGAGAAAAACTTAAAGGCAGCGATCATAGAGTTTTCAAATCTGCCAAAATTTCTGGCGCCGGAGGCAAAAGGTGTGATCATTAATCCAAATGCAGTGAATATCAAATTGGATATGGCACGTCCAAAACAACCGTCAGAAGAGCAGAATCAGGCACAGGCAACGGAACAAAAACAGGCAGAAGTGTAGCAGACAGAGTGGTCAGTAAATCAGGAAGCAGTAGAAAATAGAAACAGATATATGGAAAAGAAAAGTACCTTTGGCGGACACAAAATACAGAGTGTCTTCCGAAGGTATTTTTATTGCATGGAAAATCTTCCGACAGACAGAAACAAAAGTGGAGGGTTTGTTTCTTTTTTAGAAAGGGATATTGATTTTTGAGTCAAATATGCTATATTTGTTACATTCAAAGGAGGAGAAGCGTATGAAAGAACGCGTGTTAAAGGAATATTTTTCCATTCCGAACTTGATGGGATATTTTCGGATTTTGTTAATCCCGGTATATTTATTCCTTTATATTCGGGCGGAGACAACGGAAGAATATTATATGGCTGCAGTTGTGCTGCTTGTTTCTTTCCTGACAGATCTTTTTGATGGAAAGATTGCAAGAAGATTCGATATGGTGACGGAATTTGGGAAGATTTTAGACCCTGTGGCAGATAAGTTGACACAAGGGGCGATGGCGATCAGTTTTTCCTATAAATATCCGGCGATGGGGATTTTGCTGTTCGTGTTTTTAGGAAAAGAGTGCCTGATGGCAATACTTGGCTTATATATGATGAAAAAAAATTATCGGATGGATGGAGCACAGAAGCATGGAAAGGTATGTACAGCGGTACTTGATCTTGTGATGATCCTTGTATTGATTCTTCCGGGCATGTCGATTTTGATCGTCAATGTTCTTGCTGGAATTGCAATCATAGTCATGCTTAGTTCCTTGGCATTATATTTGAAGATGTACTGGAAGGTGTGGAAGAGTATTGCAGGAGGAAACCAAAAAAAGGAAATAGGGAATGCTTCTGAGAAAGAGAAGGAGGATAAGAAAAAGCAGGAAGCAAACATTCAGGAGAGAGAGGAAGGGGAATCGAAGAAGAAAGGCAGGAGAGGTCGTATGTGGAAAATCATACTGACAGTATGTATCATTGTTGTAATTATTGCAGTTGTTCTGATTCCTTATTTAAAACAGCCTAAAATTACAGAAGAAACAAAGAAAAATTTCAGTGTAGAAAAATTTTATGGAGAAAGCGCATCGGGAGAGCGGGCGAAAATCATACCGGAAAATGGGGAAGCTTTGGAGGAGCGGATCCGCATGATTTCGCAGGCGAAGGAAGAGATTATTTTATCTACCTATGATATAAAGGCAGATATCAGTGGAAAGCAGGTGCTTGCTGCATTATTGGATGCGGCAGATCGAGGAGTGAAAGTATCCATCGTAACGGATGGGGTTCCTTATGTGACTTCCATCTGGGGAAATCCTTATTTTCTTGCACTTGCAGGACAGGAAAATGTAGAGATCAAAATCTATAATCCACTTCGTTTCTGGCAGCCGTGGAAACTCATGGGACGTCTTCATGACAAATATCTGATCGTAGACCGGTCAATGTACATTTTAGGAGGAAGAAATACATATGACTTCTTCCTCGGAGACCAGCCGGGCTATCAAAACTATGACTGGGATATACTTGTCTGTGTACCAGAAGGAAAGAAAGACACATCTTTAGAGCAGGTAAGAGATTATTTTTCATCTGTGTGGAAGATTTCAGACTGCAAGCTGTATGGAAAGAGCCCGATCTGGAAGTGGAATCCGTCGGTGAAAACGGCAGAAGGAGAATTGCGCAGACGTTACAAGGAGATTGCAAAAGAGCATCCGGACTGGATCATGGAAAAAGATTACACAGAAGAGACAGTAGAAGTGAAAAAGATGACATTGCTTTCAAATCCGACGCATGTCTATGCAAAAGAGCCGGTTGTTTTTTATGAGATGACGGAACTGATGAAGCAGGCAGATCATGAAGTGTTTTTTCATACACCTTATATTATCTGTAATGACTGGATGATGAGACAGCTTGTAGAGGTATGTGAAGGTGAAAAAGAAATCCGGATGATGACGAACTCTGTAGCGAACAATGGGAATCCATTTGGTGCGATGGATTATCGGAGAAATCGGGGGAAAATCATTGACACTGGCGTACAGATCATGGAGTATGACGATGGCGTTTCTTACCATGGAAAATGTTTTACGATCGATGGGCGTCTGACCGGAATCGGCTCCTTTAACTGGGATATGCGAAGTGCCTATCTAGATACAGAACTGATGCTTGTAGCTGACAGTGAGGAACTGACCAGACAGATGAATCAGGCCATGGCAAAGTATGAAGAAAAGGCATTGAAAGTTGTAGATGAGAGTCAGTATGATCTGAAAGAAGGACAAAAGCCAAGGAAACTTAGCGACAAGAAAGCATTTCGGATCAAAGTACTCGATATATTTGGCTCCTGGGCAAGATTTTTAATGTGAATTAATTGACAATAGCAGAAAAATTATGTATACTGGACAAGACATGGAAGAACAGAGCAATCGGGTTCCATGCAAATATTTATTGACCACCCACAGATGTGGGGAAAGGCCATACGGACAGCCGGGTCAACTGCCGATAGGTGATATTATTACCGTTATTGATTGAGTTAGAAGCTCAATTTTATAAGTTGGTTACTTTATAACCAGTGCGTGAATGCGTGCATCAACTTGTGAAATGGTCAATAAGAGTAGTAAAAGTAAAGTATTTGCTATATAGACTCTAAGCTTTGTTATTCTATTAAAAAATTGGAAGAGATTTCGATTACTGATTACAGTAGGAGAAATGTAGATTGAGATAGAATAAAATATAGATTAAAACGCAAGTAATGGAATGGATTCACATTATTTGCGTTTTTTTTGTGTCTGGGAAATTACTTTGGAGTTCTTGCAATGAAAAAGATACTGCGTGTGGGGATAGCGACTCGCAGAGAGCAGATCGGAAAATATGCTGGGGGAAAGGCAAATGGAAAATAAAATCAGATTGTATGGATTTAACAATCTTACAAAGGTATTAAGTTTTAATATTTATGATATCTGCTATGCGAAGACGGCGCGGGAGCAGAAAGATTATGTGGCATATATTGATGAGCAATATAATTCCGAGAGGCTTACGAATATTCTTGTAAATCTGACGGACATGATCGGTGCAAAAATCTTAAATATTGCAAAACAGGATTATGAGCCTCAGGGGGCTTCCGTGACAATTTTAATCTCAGAGGAGAGCAAACTGCCAAGTGGCGAAATACAGCTTGCGCATTTAGATAAGAGTCATGTGACGGTTCATACTTATCCGGAATACCATCCGGAGAGCTGTCTCGCTACGTTCCGGGTAGATATTGAAGTTGGAACATGTGGGGAGATCACACCGCTTTCTACATTGAATTATCTGATTCAGTCGTTTGACTCTGATATTATTACGATGGACTATCGGATCCGGGGATTTACAAGAGACGTGGATGGGAAGAAACTGTTCATGGACCACAAGATTGCATCGATCCAGGAATACATTATGCCGGAGATTTTAAGAAGATACGATGCGATTGACATTAATGTGTACGAGGCAAACCTGTTTCACACGAAGATGATGGTAAAAGAGTTGGATCTTCAGGACTATTTGTTTAAGACAGATGTCTATGAATTACCGCCGACCAAAAGACTGGAGATCATCAATAGTCTGAGGCGGGAAATGATTGAGATTTTCAGTGGAAGAAATATTTTTTAGAGAGTTAGAAATATCTGGTCAGACAGCCGGATCATGGAATCGGAGTTACGAAAACGAATCCATGACAGGAGGATAAAAAATGGAAAAATTATCACAGACAAGAGCGCCGATCTACGAGGCGTTAGAAGCGTTCAGAAAGCAAAGAGTTGTTCCGTTTGACGTGCCGGGACATAAAAGAGGGAGAGGAAATCCCGAGCTTGCAGAACTTTTAGGAGAAAAATGTGTGGGAATGGATGTCAATTCCATGAAGCCGCTAGACAATCTGTGTCATCCAATCTCGGTGATCCGCGAAGCAGAGGAACTGGCGGCAGAGGCATTTGGAGCAGCACATGCATTTCTTATGGTCGGAGGAACAACCTCGGCGGTACAGAGTATGGTGCTTTCCACTGTGAAGCGAGGGGAGAAGATCATTCTTCCGAGAAATGTACACCGGAGCGTGATGGGAGCAATGGTGTTGTGCGGAGCAATTCCGGTATACGTCAATCCGGAGTGCGATGACAGACTGGGGATTCCGCTTGGGATGAGTGTGAAAGCAGTTGAGAAGGCAATTCTGGAAAATCCGGATGCGAAAGCGGTGCTTGTCAACAATCCGACTTACTATGGGATCTGTTCTGATTTAAGAAGTATCGTAGCGCTTGCACATGCCCATGGGATGCTCTGCCTTGCCGATGAGGCGCATGGCACACATTTTTACTTTGGGGATCATCTTCCGGCATCTGCGATGGCGTGCGGGGCAGACATGGCAGCAGTATCGATGCATAAGTCGGGGGGAAGTCTGACGCAGAGCTCTCTTCTTTTGACCGGACCGGAGGTGCATGAAGGGTATGTCAGGCAGATTATTAATCTGACACAGACGACAAGTGGTTCCTACTTGCTGTTGTCAAGCCTTGATATTTCCAGAAGGAATCTGGCGCTTCGCGGGAAAGAAATATTTGAAAAAGTAATCCGGATGGCAGAGTATGCGAGAGAAGAGATCAATCAAATCGGTGGGTACTATGCCTATGGGAAGGAAATTTGCAATGGAGACAGCATCTATGATTTTGATATCACGAAGTTGTCGGTACATACAAGAGAAATCGGGCTTGCGGGGATTGAAGTGTATGATCTCCTGCGGGATGAATATGATATTCAGATCGAGTTTGGTGATCTTGGAAATATTCTTGCATATCTTTCCATCGGAGATCGCCCGCGGGATATCGAGCGTCTCGTCAGTGCGCTTTCGGAAGTGCGGAGAAGATTTGGGGGACCAAGCGTAGGCCTTCTTTCCCAGGAATATATCGAACCGAAGGTGATCGTTTCTCCGCAGACAGCCTTTTATGCGGAGAAGGAATCACTTCCACTAAAGGAAAGTGCAGGGAGAGTGTGCAGTGAATTTGTGATGTGCTATCCTCCGGGAATTCCGATTCTGGCACCGGGGGAGAAAATTACAGAAGAGATTCTGGAATACATTGTTTATGCAAAAGACAAGGGATGCTCTATGACCGGACCGGAAGATCCGGACATTGAGCGGCTGAATGTGCTGAAAGGAGTGTAGGGAAGATGGAACTATGGTTTTCTGAGGTACAGACACCTCATGTAAAATTTTCAGTGAGAGTTGACAGACAGCTTTATAGTGGAAAAAGTGAATTTCAACGGATTGATGTGTTTGAGTCGCCGGAGTTCGGCCGAATGCTTGTGTTGGATGGTTACATTATGCTGACGGAGAAGGATGAATTTATTTATCATGAGATGATGACACATATTCCGATGGCGGTGCATCCATCCGTGAAAAATGTGCTTGTGATCGGCGCGGGAGACGGAGGGATTATCCGGGAGCTGACAAAGTATCCGGAAATTGCACACATTGATATGGTGGAAATCGATGAGCAGGTTGTGGAAGTGTGCAGGAAATATCTTCCACAGACTGCCTGCCGGCTAGATGATCCGAGGGTGGAGATCCATTATGAGGATGGGCTTCGGTTTGTGCGGAGCCGGGAAAATCAGTACGATCTGATCATTGTTGACTCGACGGATCCATTTGGACCGGGCGAAGGACTTTTTACAAGAGAGTTTTATGGAAATTGTAACAAAGCCTTGAAAGAGGACGGAATCATGATCAACCAGCATGAAAGTCCATTTTATGATGAAGATGCTATTTCCTGCCAGAGAATGCACAAACGGATCGTGGAATCTTTCCCGATCAGCAAGGTGTACCATGCGCACATTCCGACCTATCCGTCCGGACACTGGCTGTTTGGATTCGCATCAAAAAAATATCATCCGCTCAGAGACTTAAATGATATTGCATGGAACATGAGAGGAATCTCTTGCAGATATTATACGACGACACTCCACAAGGGAGCGTTTTATCTGCCGTACTACGTAGAGGAGATGTTAGAAAATGTTGAATAAAAATGTAGAAGTATTTATGGCATGTGAAAAGGAAGCACATGAGGCGGACATCGTATTGTTCGGTGCGCCGTTTGATTCGACGACGTCTTACCGGCCCGGCACACGGTTTGGAAGCAGTGCGATCCGCAGAGAATCTTATGGGATCGAGTGCTACAGTCCTTACCAGGACAAAGATTTGGAAGATACGAAGGTGATGGATTGTGGAGATCTGGAGCTTTGCTTTGGAAATACAAAAAAGGCGCTTGCGCAGATTGAAGAACAGGCAAAAGAAATCTTAGATAACTCTGCAATCCCATTTATGCTCGGAGGAGAGCATCTTGTGACGCTTGGTGCATTTAGGGCAGTTTTGGAAAAATATCCGGATATCCATATCATTCATTTTGATGCCCATGCGGACTTGCGGGAAGAATATTTAGGAGAGCAGCTTTCGCATGCTTCGGTGATCCGAAGATGCTGGGATCTTGTCGGAGACGGAAGAATTTACCAATTTGGTATCCGTTCCGGTGACCGGGAAGAATTTTATTGGGCAAAAGAGCATGTGACAATGAAAAAATTTGACTTTGAGGGACTTGAGGAAGTGTTGGAGAAACTGGAAGGAATGCCGATTTATTTCACACTGGATCTGGATGTGTTGGATCCATCTGTCTTTCCGGGAACCGGGACACCGGAGCCGGGAGGAGTTACCTTTGATGCACTGAGAAAAGCGGCTGAGAAAGTGTGCAGCCGGGCAAATGTTGTCGCCTGTGATGTAAATGAATTGAGCCCGCACTATGATCCAAGCGGCATCTCAACAGCAGCGGCATGTAAGATTGTAAGAGAAATGTTGCTTGCGCTGAGTAAGTAGAAAAGTTTCCGAAGAAGTTAAACAAAAAATGAAAGAAAAACAAGAGGAAAGAAACAAGGAGGAACAAAAAATGGGTAAAGTGTTGATTGTAGGATGTGGAGGAGTTGCTTCAGTGGCAGTGCATAAATGCTGTCAGAACAGTGAGGTATTTGAAGAGATTTGTCTTGCGAGCAGAACAAAATCAAAATGCGATGCGCTGAAAGAAAAACTCGAAGGAACGACAAAAACAAAGATCACAACTGCACAGGTAGATGCGGATAACGTGGAAGAACTGATTGCACTGATCGAAAAGGAAAAACCGGATGTTGTCTTAAATCTTGCGCTTCCATACCAGGATCTGACGATCATGGATGCATGTCTTGCGACAAAGACACACTATGTAGATACAGCGAACTACGAGCCGGAAGATACGGCAAAATTTGAGTACAGCTGGCAGTGGGCGTACAGAGAACGTTTTGAAAAGGCAGGGATCACAGCACTTCTTGGAAGCGGATTTGATCCGGGTGTGACAAGTGTTTTCTCCGCATATGCATTAAAACATGAATTTGATGAAATCAACTATATCGATATTTTAGACTGCAACGGCGGAGACCATGGGTACCCGTTTGCGACAAACTTCAATCCGGAAATCAATATTCGCGAAGTATCCGCAAAAGGTTCTTACTGGGAAGATGGAAAATGGGTAGAGACAGAGCCGATGGAGATTAAAAGAGTTTATAATTTTGATGGAGTCGGAGAGAAAGATATGTATCTGCTCCACCATGAGGAGATCGAAAGTCTTGCATTAAATATTCCGGGAATCAAGAGAATTCGTTTCTTCATGACATTTGGACAGAGTTATCTGACACATTTAAAATGCCTGGAAAATGTGGGAATGACTTCGATCGAGCCGATCATGTATGAAGGAAAAGAGATCATCCCGTTACAGTTCTTAAAAGCAGTTCTTCCGGATCCTTCTTCATTGGGACCGCGTACAAAAGGAAAGACCAATATCGGATGTATTTTCCAGGGAAAGAAAGATGGAAAGGAAAAGACATATCAGTTATATAATATTTGTGATCATCAAGAATGCTACAAAGAAGTTGGATCGCAGGCTGTGGCATATACAACTGGAGTGCCGGCGATGATTGGTGCGATGATGATCATGACTGGAAAATGGAACAAACCGGGTGTACATAACATCGAAGAGTTTGATCCAGATCCGTTTATGGATGCGCTCAATACATGGGGACTTCCATGGATCGAATCTCACAATCCAGTGCTGGTGGACTAATGAGCAGCATGGGGAAGGAAGTAGTCTCTACACCATATTTTGTTGTGGATGAGCGAAGACTGCTTCATAATCTTGAGATTTTAAAGCAGGTGGCAGAAGAAAGTGGATGTAAGATCCTTTTGGCGCAAAAAGCATTCTCGATGTTTTCTGTCTATCCGCTTCTTAGAAAGTATCTTTGCGGGACTACGGCAAGTGGCCTTTATGAGGCAAGACTTGGCAAAGAAGAGTTTGGTGGGGAGACACATGTGTTCTCCCCGGCATATCGGGCGGAGGAATTTGACGAATTGCTCCAGTATGTAGATGATCTTGTATTTAACTCTCCGGCACAGGTAAGAAAATACGGGATTCGCGCAAAGAATGCGGGAAAATCTATCGGACTGCGTGTCAATCCGGAGTGTTCCACACAGGAGGGACATGCTATTTACGACCCATGCGCACCGGGTTCACGGCTTGGAACAACATTAGAAGCATTTGAGGAGGAGCTCGTACCGCTTCTTGATGGAATTCATATGCACACGCTCTGTGAGCAGAACTCGGATGATTTGGAGAAGACGGTCGAAGCGCTGGAGGATAAGTTTGGAAAGTGGCTTCCGCAGATGAAGTGGTTGAATCTCGGAGGAGGACATCATATCACAAGAGCAGATTATGATCGAGAGCGACTTGTGAGGATTATCCGCCGTCTGAGAGAAAAATACCAATTGGAAGTTTACCTGGAACCGGGAGAGGCAGTCGTATTAAATGCGGGAGATCTTGTTGCAAGTGTGATGGAAATCGTGCATAATAATATGGAGATTGCCATACTGGATACATCGGCAGCATGTCATATGCCGGATGTACTGGAGATGCCGTACCGTCCACCGGTACAGAAGTCAGGCAATCCGGGAGAAAAACAATATACTTACCGATTTGCCGGTCCAACCTGTCTTGCAGGAGATGTGATCGGTGACTATTCTTTTGAAAAACCGCTTACAGAAGGAAGCCGTGTGGTATTTGAAGATATGGCGCTTTATACGATGGTAAAGACAAATACGTTCAACGGAATGGCGCTTCCATCGATTGTTTTCCGCGATCAAGAAGGAGAAGAACATCTTGTGCGGACATTCGGTTATGAAGATTTCAAAAATAGGCTTTCGTAAGATAGATTGTTTTGTTCCACATAAAAGGGAAAGAAAGCCGGGGATGAGATGAAACGTTCAAAACAGATGTCAGAATCCATTGAACTTGGAATTTTGCTTGCTTTGTCAGGCGGATTGATGGATGCCTATTCTTATATTTACAGAGACCATGTATTCGCCAATGCACAAACAGGAAATATTTTGCTATTTGGAATTCAGTTGGCGGAGAAGAACTGGACAGCAGCGCTGCATTATCTGTTTCCAATCAGTGCTTTTGTGGTTGGAATCGCATTGGCAGATATCGTACGCATGAAGACGGATGAGAAGAATTTTCATTGGCGCCAGATTTGTGTGCTGATAGAGGCATTTGTCCTTATTTGTGTTGCATTTTTTCCACAGAGCATGAACACAGTTGCAAACAGTCTAATCTCGTTTGCGTGTGGAATCCAGGTGGAAAGTTTTCGTAAAATTCACGGGCAGGGAATTGCCACAACGATGTGTATCGGAAATTTGAGGAGTGCTACACAGAACCTTTGTGAATATTGGAGTACAAAAAATCGGAAGGCCGTGGAGAAGGGAATGCTCTATTATGGGATTATTATTTGTTTTGTGATGGGAGCTGTGCTTGGAAATGCTTGTATCAGATATCTGCATGGAAAAGCGATTCTCGTCAGTGCGGGACTTCTTGCAGCAGCATTTCTTCTGATGTTTGTCGACAAAGAGAAAGAAGAAAAGGAAGCGGCTTCGCATAGAAAAGTATATAGAAAATAAAAGTGTGCTTCGCAGGAGAATCCATAAGATTAACCTGTGAGGCACACTTTTTATTATAGAGAAATACTCTTTTAAAATTATCGCTCAGATGGAATATGACGCTTAATCGCTTCAAAGCTCTCACTGCTGATCACATGTTCAATCCGGCATGCATCTTCGGAAGCGATTTCCTCGGATACACCTAGTTTCACAAGCCAGTCAGTCAGAAATTCATGGCGTTCATAGATCATCTCTGCAATCTCGCGTCCGGAATCTGTCAGGAAAATGAAACCGGCTTCTGACACAGTAATATGCTTCTTCTCACGAAGATTTTTCATAGCGACACTGACGCTGGATTTTTTGAATCCCAGTTCGTTTGCGATATCGACAGAGCGTACAACCGGGAGCTTTTTACTTAGAACAAGAATGGTTTCCAAGTAATTTTCTGCAGACTCATTTCCAAAAGTTCTCAAAATCTTCGCCTCCTTTTCCAAATAGAAATTTATTTTTGATTAAAAAAATTACATGAAACTGAAAGTAGTATAACATAGTGGCGAAAAAAATACAAATAAATACTGAGGAGGAGCGAAGCTGTCAGGGAGATCAATAAAATGAAAAATAAAACAAAAAAGTAATTGACAACTAATAGTAATTAGATTATACTAATCAACAGATGAAAATGTTTATCAATTTCAACATAGAAAGAAGATGATAGTATGCCGCTGACGATGGTAAGTGTAAATGAACCGAACACGATCATAAGAATCGGGGGAAAAGAAGAAACACGTCGATTTCTTGAAAATCTTGGATTTGTTCCGGGCGGGGTTGTGACAGTCATTTCTGCAAATGGAGGAAATATGATTGTTGAGATCAAAGGTGCCCGAATTGCGATTGGGAAAGATATGGCGAATAAAATTATTGTTTAAAACACTGTGAGACAAACAATCGTCATAGAAGCGCAGAATAAAACAGATTTAGAAAATAAGATCTGATAGAAAGGAATGAGAAAAATTATGAACACATTGAACAAGATACCTTGCGGCAAGACGGTGAAGGTAAAAAAGCTGACAGGGGAGGGACCGGTCAAGCGCAGAATTATGGATATGGGAATTACAAAAGGGGTAGATGTTTTTGTGAGAAAGGTAGCGCCTCTTGGAGATCCGATTGAAGTGACGGTCAGAGGATATGAATTGTCGCTGAGAAAAGCGGATGCCCAGATGATAGAAGTAGAATAATTTTTTTTGCCCACCGGTTAGCGAATGCTAACGAAAGAAAGGCGAAACAAACAAAGGGAATTAGCAAAAAAAGGAATAAGAAAAAAGGAGAAGTAGTATGTCAGTAAAAATAGCACTTGCAGGGAATCCAAACTGCGGAAAGACAACGTTGTTTAATGCACTGACAGGTTCCAACCAATTTGTCGGGAACTGGCCGGGAGTTACGGTAGAAAAAAAAGAGGGGAAGTTAAAGGGACATAAAGATGTTGTGATCATGGACTTGCCGGGAATTTATTCTTTATCCCCATATACACTGGAAGAAGTTGTGGCAAGAAATTATCTAATCGGGGAGCGTCCGGATGCAATTTTAAATATTGTGGATGGAACGAATATTGAGAGGAATCTGTATCTTTCCACGCAGCTGATGGAACTTGGAATTCCGGTTGTGATGGCAGTCAATATGATTGATGTGTTGGAGAAGAATGGCGATCGTATCCATATTCAGGAGCTCAGCAAAAAACTTGGATGTGAGGTTGTTGAGATTTCTGCATTGAAAGGAACCGGCATCAAGAAAGCAGCAGAGAAAGCGGTGGGACTTGCGCGGCAGAACAAAGCGGTGGTGCCTGTCCACGAGTTCTCCAAAGAAGCAGAGCTGATCATTAAAAAAGTAGAAGAAAAGCTAACCGGAATTGTAGAAGAACAACAGAAACGTTTCTTTGCAATAAAACTGTTAGAAAGAGATGATAAGATTGGATCGCAGATGGAACGCGTTCCGGATGTCAGTACAGAAATCCAGGAAATGGAGAACGTGTTTGATGATGACACAGAGAGCGTGATCACCAATGAACGATATACGTATATTTCCTCTATCATTGGATCTTGTGTGACGAAAGGATCTAAGGAAAAATTGACAACTTCCGATAAGATTGACCGTATCGTGACAAACAGATGGTTGGCATTGCCGATTTTTGCGGCAGTGATGTTTCTTGTCTATTATGTATCTGTGACGACAGTAGGAACGTGGGCGACAGATTGGGCAAATGACGGTGTATTTGGAGATGGATGGAGCTTTTTTGGAATCTCGGTTCCGGGCGTTCCGGTTCTTGTAGAAAGTGCGTTAAATGCAATCGGTTGTGCAGACTGGCTGCAGGCATTGATTCTGGATGGAATTGTTGCCGGTGTAGGAGCGGTTCTTGGTTTTGTTCCGCAGATGCTTGTGCTCTTTGTGTTCCTTGCATTTTTAGAAGCATGTGGATACATGGCGAGAGTTGCGTTTATTATGGATAGAATTTTCCGTAAGTTTGGTTTATCAGGAAAATCATTTATCCCGATGCTGATCGGAAGTGGATGCGGAGTTCCTGGGATCATGGCATCCAGGACAATCGAAAACGATAGAGATCGAAAAATGACAATTATGACAACAACTTTTATCCCATGTGGAGCAAAGCTTCCAATTATTGCATTGATTGCAGGGGCGCTCTTTGACGGTGCCTGGTGGGTAGCGCCGAGTGCTTACTTTGTGGGAATTGCGGCGATTATTTGCTCTGGAATTATTCTGAAAAAGACAAAGATGTTTGCGGGCGATCCGGCTCCGTTTGTTATGGAACTTCCTGCATATCATATGCCGACAGTCGGAAATGTGTTGAGAAGCATGTGGGAAAGAGGATCTTCTTTTATCAAAAAAGCGGGAACGATTATTTTGCTATCGACCATCGTACTGTGGTTTTTGATGAATTTTGGATGGAGTGGCGGCTCTTTTGGAATGTTGGAAGCAGAACAGCTTGACAGCAGTATCCTTGCGAAGATAGGAAGTGTGATCGCACCAGTATTTACACCGCTTGGATGGGGAGACTGGAAGATGGCAGTTGCAGCAGTAACGGGTCTGATTGCAAAAGAAAATGTAGTAGGAACCTTTGGTATTTTGTTTGGATTTGCGGAAGTAGCAGAAGATGGAGCAGAGATATGGGGTGCACTTGCAGGAAGCATGACAGCAGTTGCGGCATATTCTTTCCTGGTATTCAATCTGCTTTGCGCTCCTTGCTTTGCAGCGATGGGAGCGATCAAAAGAGAGATGAACAATGCAAAATGGTTTTGGTTTGCAGTCGGTTATCAGACATTGTTGGCGTATGTTGTTTCTCTCTGTGTTTACCAGATTGGAACTTGGATTACTACCGGAACATTTGGAATCGCCACAGCGGTCGCATGTTTGCTTGTGATTGGATTTATGTATCTGCTTGTACGTCCATATAAAGAAAGTAAGACACTTCATGTCAATATGAAAGCAATGGCAGGTGCAAAATAGAAATAAGAAAGACTGCCGGTTCGGAGGAACTCTCTGAGGCAGTCTTTTTTCATAGGAAAAAGATCGGTTATAAACTGAAAAAATATTAAAAAGGAGGAAGGAATATGGGAACAATTGTTGCAGGAATGATCGTTGTAGGGTTAGTAGCGCTCGCAGTGAGAAGCATGGTAAAAGATAAGAAAAATGGAAAATCACTTCACTGTGGCGGAGATTGTAAACATTGTGGTGGGCACTGTCATTAGAGAGAAATAGTTTTCATTTTGGAAAGGACGGTATGAGCCAAAACATGACAGGACAGATTAAAAAAGTAAATGAGACAGGCAACTATCGGCGGACAAAGATGAAAAAAGAGATGGTTCTTCAGAAACTGCGGGAGCAAGGCTGCAGGATTACACAACAGAGGCAGATCCTTTTGGATATTATATTGGAAGAAGACTGTTCTTCCTGCAAGGAAATTTTTTACCGGGCATCTAAGCTTGATCCGGGAATTGGGACGGCAACGGTATATCGTCTTGTCAATAAGCTGGAGGAGATTGGTGCGATCAGCAGGAAGAATATGTATAAAATTGCCTGCGATGAGGAAAATGGCAGCAGAGAAGTATGCAGAATTGAGATGGAGGATCATACTGTACGGTATCTGTCATCAAAAAACTGGAATGAAGTGATTCTTGCAGGGCTGAAAAGCTGTGGATACATCGGAACGCAAAAAGTAAAAGCAGTTGTGATTGAGTCTTGTGTTTGAGACTGATCGTGATAGGATTTTAAAAGATAAAATTTCTCAATAACAGAAAAATAATGGAAATTATCCGCAGGCAGGATTATAATGACAAAAATATTGTAGGAGGGAAGAGGCAGATGAAAAACCATAGATTTTGGGCATGGGCAATGGTCGCATGTCTGTTCATGACACTCTACACAGGCTACAAACATAAATAAATCTAGGAGGGATAAAAATGTTAGATTGTTTTAAATGTATTAACATGAAGAAAACAGGAATCTTTGCGGCAGGAGTTTTGTTTGGTACAGCAGGAGTAAAGCTGCTTGCGAGTAAAGATGCGAAGAAAGTGTATACAAACTGTACCGCAGCAGTACTCAGAGCAAAAGAATGTGTGATGAAGACAGCAACAACAATCCAGGAGAATGCAGAGGATATTTACGAGGAAGCAAAGGAGATTAACGCAAAACGTGCTTCGGAAGAAGAGGCAGACGTATTTGAAGAGGTCGAAGAAGTTGCGTCGGAAACTTGTACTGATGATGAAACGGACAGAGAACTCTAATTGCAGAGAACAGGATGGAATTAACAGAGAGAACACTTGCGGATTTCTTGCCAAAAGGCGAACAGGATCAGCAGGTGTTTCCTTTTAGTTGTTCTACATATGGAAAAGAGGTAAACAGTGAGATTTAAGATAAAACATGAAATAGAGGGACGAATGCGGGTGCATTTTCTGGGAAGTACAATGACATACCGACAGGCGGATACATTACTTTATTATCTGGAAAATAAAAGTGAAGTAATCTCTGCGAAAGTATACGAGCGCACTGGGGATGCGGTCATTCGTTACAAGGGAGAGCGACGTAGAATATTGGAAATGCTGCGTAGCTTCTGTTATGATAAGGTAGTTGTTCCGAATGAAGTACTTGAGACATCAGGGAGGGCACTGAATGCAGCATATCAGGAAAAAATTATAGATAAAATTTTATTCCGATGGATGCGTAAGTGGTTTCTGCCTTATCCGATGACGGCACTGTATACGGCTGCAATGTCTGTCAAATATATTTATCAGGGATTAAAAATACTGTGTAAAGGAAAAATAGAAGTTCCGGTTCTTGATGCGACTGCCATCGGCGTTTCGATTCTGAGAAATGACTTTGACACAGCATCTTCCATTATGTTTTTCCTTTCTATCGGAGAATTGCTGGAGGAGTGGACACATAAAAAGTCTGTGGATGACCTTGCGCGTATGCTGTCGCTCAATGTAGAAAAAGTATGGATAAAAAAGAATGATCAGGAAATCCTTGTTGCGGCATCAACCGTAAAAAAAGGAGATTTAATCGTTGTACATATGGGAAACGTTATCCCGTTTGACGGTACTGTAATAGAAGGAGAGGCTATGATCAATCAAGCTGCGTTGACTGGAGAGTCTGTTCCGGTAAGGAGAAGCAGTGAAGATTCTGTCTATGCCGGAACGGTATTGGAAGAAGGAGAGATTACCCTGCGTGTGGAGAAGACTGGTGGTTCGAGCAGATTTGAAAAAATCGTGACGATGATTGAAGCATCCGAGAAGTTAAAGTCTTCGCTGGAAGGAAAGGCAGAACATTTGGCGGATCAGTTGGTTCCATATACGTTTGCAGGCACAGGACTAGTATACCTTCTGACAAGAAATGTGACAAAGGCGCTCTCGGTACTGATGGTAGATTTTTCCTGCGCGATGAAACTGGCAATGCCGATCTCAGTACTATCAGCTATTCGTGAGGCGAGCAAATATCATCTGACTGTAAAAGGCGGAAAGTACCTAGAAGCTGTTGCAGAAGCAGATACGATTGTTTTTGATAAGACAGGAACGCTCACAAAAGCTCATCCGACGGTTGTGGATGTCATATCGTTTAATGGAGATGATCCGGATGAACTGTTAAGAGTGGCGGCATGTATGGAAGAGCACTTTCCACATTCCATGGCTAAAGCGGTTGTGTATGCGGCCAAGAAGCGGAATCTGGAACATGAAGAAATGCATTCCAAAGTAGAGTATATGGTAGCCCATGGAATCTCAACAGAGATTGAAGGAAAGCGGGCGGTGATAGGAAGCTATCATTTTGTATTTGAAGATGAGAAGTGCCGGATTCCAGAAGGAAAAGAAGAGCTTTTTGAGAGTCTTTCCGGGGAATACTCACATCTCTATCTCGCGATGGAGCAGGAACTTGCAGCAGTGATCCGCATCGAAGATCCTCTGCGGGACGAAGCAGTGGAAGTGATCCGCCTGCTAAAAGAGGAGGGAATTGCAAATATTGTTATGATGACTGGGGACAGTGAACGGACAGCAGCTTCCATTGCGAAAAGAGTGGGTGTGGATGATTATGGTTCGGAGGTGCTTCCGGAGGAGAAAGCGAGATTTGTGGAGAAGGAGAGAGCAAAAGGAAAGAAAGTTATTATGATTGGAGATGGCATCAATGATTCTCCGGCGCTGTCGGCGGCAGATGTCGGCATTGCAATCAGTGACGGCGCAGAGCTTGCAAGGGAGATTGCGGACATTACAATCAGTGCAGATAACTTGTATGAACTTGTTTTGCTGAAGAGACTCAGTGACAGATTGATGCAGCGGATTGGAAGAAATTATCGACTGATTGTTGGAATTAACGCTGCACTCATTGCCCTTGGAGTGGCAGGAATTCTGCAGCCGACAGCCTCTGCATTGTTTCATAATACATCAACACTATTCATTGGGCTGGATAGTATGAAAAATTTAATGGAATAGCATATCAAAAAGCGTGTGAGAGATAAGAAGTATCCTTGCTGTCTGTACAGATGGCAGGATACTTCTTTTTTTAACGGAAAGATTATTGAGAAAAATAGATCAATAAAAGTATTGACGAATCAACTCGAATTAGATAATATAAACATAAATTAGAAATAACTAACAAGAGAAGGAGGAAACATGAGTCAGGAAATATTTGAACTTGTGAAGGGGATGGATTTCAAAAAGATCGAAACACAGCTTGCTTTGCAATGCGCACCATTGATTATGGGACTGAAAGTTTCTAATCTTTTTATCATTCCAGCGGAGAATGAAACAGCAGTAAAAATAGTTTTGAAGCACTCAGGAATCTCTTATTTCCGGCTACTTCGGACGACAGAAAAGATCACGTATCTCCTATATCGCAGAAAAGCTCTAGAACAAGTGATAGAACATCCAAAGATGAGGGATTTCTTTCAGAAAGAAGGATATGAGCAGCTGACATTAGGAGCTATTTTGTATACCTTTCAGAAACGTTACGAATCTTATATGACAGCAGGAGGAATGTTTCCGCATGAGATGGGGCTGCTTCTTGGATATCCGCTTGATGATGTCACAGGATTTATAGAGCAGAAAGGCAAAAATTATCTTTATGCAGGATATTGGAAAGTATACACGAATATGGGAGAGAAGATTTGCCTGTTTCAGGCATTTGAAGAGGCAAAAGAAGCATTGATTCAAGCGGTTGCCAGAGGGATTCGGATAGAAGAACTAGTCCGGGGATGTGTAGCATAAAAATACATTGTCGATGAAAAAAGAAGCAGAGACAAGGAAAAGATAAGGAGGAAGATCATGGATAAAATTTATGTAGTATATTGGTCACAGACAGGAAATACAGAGGCGATGGCTGAAGCGGTCGCAAGGGGAATCCGTTCAGAAGGAAAAGAAAGTGCGGTTGTCGAGGTGGGAAGCATCTCACCAGAAGAATTAAAGGAAGAGGCAGTGTTTGCACTTGGCTGCCCGGCGATGGGAGCAGAAGTGCTGGAAGAATCAGAGATGGAGCCTTTTGTGGAAACATTGGAAGCATTTGTGAAAGGAAAGACAGTTGGCTTGTTCGGTTCTTACGGATGGGGAGATGGAGAATGGATGAGAGACTGGGAAGCGCGTATGCAGCAGGCGGGAGCAAATGTCATCGGAGGAGAAGGTGTGATCTGTCAGGAGACACCGGATCAGGAGGCATTGGAAAAGTGTGAAGAGCTCGGGAAAAATCTTGCAGCTTTGTAGACAGAAGAGAAAAGAAAGGACAGAAAGATGAGCGTTGTAATTGTAGGAGGCCATGACCGGATGGTTTGTCAGTATAAAAAAATATGTAAAGGGTATAAGTGTAAAGCGAAAGTATTTACACAGATGTCTGCAAATCTAAGTGAACAGATTGGCACTCCGGATCTGCTGATCTTGTTTACGAATACCGTATCTCACAAGATGGTACGCTGTGCAGTTGCAGAAGCAGAGAAATGCAACGCAGACATTGTGCGATGTCATACAAGCAGCAAGAGTGCATTGACAGAGATTCTTGAGAATGTATGTGCTTCTTCTGTTTGCTAAGAGGATAGTAAAAATAAGAAAAAAGTAGTTGTGGGCGGCAGAAGTAACTGCCGCCTTTTGCATTGTGTTTCGTGCCGTAGCGGATCAAAACAGAGTTTTGTGCAAGGAAGTCAGCACATAACAATAATCTTCCTCGGGACGATCTGAGCGGGAATGCTTTTCGTGGCATTTGTGTAATAGACGATTAAAAGGCGATCCACAAGAGAGCAGCGGAATGGCTGCCCATTTGATCCGACGATATCGGTGGCGGGGGAAACATTTAGTTTTAGTGTATTGTCATTGTTTGTGAGAGTTTCATCAAAATAGTCTACGGTGATCGTTTCATTTGGCTGCTTTCTCCCAAGGATGACAGCACGGTACTGAGGAGGATAGATAAGTGGAACAGGAACCTGGGCATCGTAAAAAGCCGCGACAGTCATGCCGCGGCGAAGGCGTACTTCACTGATGACATACGTATCACTTGATACGACAACTGTGACAGTACCTTCAGATGTCTGTAAAGTGACAAGGGAGCTGCAACATTCATCGCCGAAAGGGCGAATGTTTTGAATCGTTCCTTCCAGCGGGACAAAAGAAAAGTTAGGCATAAAATATTACTCCTGTTTTTCACCAGTATATGCAGAAGAATATTTTGTGGCACCACTTTCATTCAAATCCAGTTTAGGAGGTTCAAACGGATAGATTGCCTCATAGGATTCCAGTTCAGCAGAGGAGGACGGTGCAGAAGGGATCAGTCCTGTGCAGTCCCATGCAGAAGCTGCAGAAGAAAGATAATCGTAAGAGTCAATGATCTCCTGATTGGTTAGTGTTTGTTCGGAAATTGGCTGAGTATCGGAAGAGATTTTTCCGGCAGGTGCAGCTGTACCGCCTTTTGCAGATTGTTCAGTAATTGGTTTCATAAAAAACTCCTTTCCCGTCTGTAAGTCGTTGATATCCGGTAATAATTTTTTTTAAGATAGAAAAGATATCATAAATAGTATGAGCGGAAAGGAGAAAAATTATGTTTTCAAATGCAGAAAGGCAATGGTATAATAAAAACTGTCAAGAGAGAACTCAGGTAAGAACAATGAGCAAAAATAAAAAAATCGAGATAGAAAAGAGGAAGTATTATGAAGATTGCAATAGATACACATTCACATACGATTGCGAGCGGACATGCATACTGTACGATTCGTGAAATGGCATCGGCAGCTGCAAAGAAGGGATTGCAAGGACTTGCGATTACAGAACATGCTCCAACGATGCCGGGAACCTGTCATCCATTTTATTTTTCTAATTTAAAAGTGATTCCGCGGCAAATGTCGGGAGTGGAGATGCTTTTTGGTGTGGAGTTAAATATTTTAGATGCAGATGGAACAATTGATCTTTCAGAAGCACTGTTAAAAGAGATGGATCTTGTCATTGCAAGTCTGCATCTGCCATGTTTTGCAAAAGGTGCAACTAAGGAAACATATACGGAAGCTTATTTAAAAGTGATGGAAAATCCGTATGTGAATATCATCGGGCATCCCGACGACGGAAGGATCCCGGTAGATTATGAAAAAATCGTGGAGGCTGCTGCAAAGTATGGAAAAATCTTAGAGGTGAATAACTCCTCTCTGACACCGGGAGGGTTCCGTCAGAATGCGCGTGAGAATCAACATACGATTTTGGAACTTTGCAAAAAATATAAAGTACCTGTGACACTTGCCAGTGATGCACATGTAGATAGTGATGTGGGAAATGTGCGTTATTCTCTGGAAGTTGTGCGAGAATGTGGATTCCCGGAGGAACTGATCGTTAATACGTCAATAGAAAAATTGAAAAAGTATATAGGAAGATGTCCAAAGGGATAGGAGTTGTCAGATGAAAAAATCAGTGGACTTTACAAATTTACTGTGATAAAATAGAGGACAGATAAGAGTCTGACAAAGGAGAGAAAAGAATGAGTAAGCAGATTAGGACGGAAGCGACAGATCTATTGTTTGATGCAATTTTGAGTTTGAAAGATAAAGCCGAGTGTTACACTTTCTTTGAAGATATCTGTACGATTAATGAGTTAATGTCATTATCACAGCGTTTTGAGGTGGCCAAGATGCTTCGGGAACAGAAGACATATTTGGAGATCGCCGAGAAGACCGGCGCATCTACAGCGACGATCAGCCGTGTCAATCGGTCATTGAACTATGGAAATGATGGATACGATATGGTATTTGAGCGTATCGGAGAATAGAAAGAGAAAAAAGAACGGAATAAAAGAAGCAAAAGCCTTGCAGGAGAGAATCTTGCAATGGTTTTTGCTTCTTTTTTGTTCTATACGAGGTTTTTTCGAAGATAAATCATATCTTTTAACTGAATGCCGCATTCATAGATCGCATGGTCGTAGTTTTTAACAAAAAAATCTTTTACTGCATGGGAGCGGACAAATCCGCAGGCTTCATAAAATGGAATGGTAAGCGGACTGTCTCCGGTACCAACCTGGAGGATGGAATACTGATTGTGGTAGGTTTCCTCTATAAATTTGATCAGCATTCTGCCATAGCCTTTCCGGTGGAAATGCGAATCCGTTGCAATGTTTTTTATCTCCAGAATACCATCACCTTCATCGGTGACAACACAGACCCCTTTGACTCCATTGTCGTCCAGTATGTACATAGTACCACGTTCCAGATAGCGATCGATCATATCCTCCTGCTCATCTGCAAGGAGCAGAAGAGGCAGATATTGTTTCTTGTTTGTAGTGACTTTTTTTATCTCTATCATAAAAAACTCCTTTATTCTACTGTTATTACATGTGCATTACTACATTTTTCGAGCAATAGTTTTAGAATAGATTCTGAGTAGCGCACAGTAAACAGACAAGATTGATTTTGATCTAACACATTGATGTAATTGCCAAATTTCTTATGATACCAATCAGAAGAATTTGTGTTCCCTGGCGTGAGAAACGGAGGGAGATTTCCAATTAGAATATAGGTGGCTTTTTCATAAGGAATTATTTTTTTCTGAGTGAAGTATCCGTAGTTTCCGTGACGCAAAACAGTATGTTCCTGAAAAAATACCCAGTAAGATTTGACAGTTCTATGACAGAAAAACGTCATTCCCGGAAACAAAAATAGCCATACAGAAGCTAAAAGAGGTGCAGCAACAGCAGGATCAGTTGAGCAGAAGGTAATATAGATAAATCCACCTGCCATAAACAGGGAAAACAGAAGAAAGCAAATCAGAAAAAATTTTTCAAGATGAAAACTGTTTTTCCAAAAAGTTCCAATAGATTGCTTTTGATAAAATAAATAGTGTTTTTGATCCATTTTGATTCCTCTTCCCTGCTGTTGGCAATCAGGTAAAACAAAAAGTTTCATGATTTGCTGTTTTGTAGATTGTATCATAAAACGCAGATGAAAGAAATGAAAACCAGATAAAATCTATAAAAAATAAAGGTCGGATTGTATTTTGAATATCCAAAGAAAATCTTTCATTTTTCTTAATAATCCCCTCAAGATAACTTAAATTTATGCTGATATGATAAGGAGTATACAAAAGGGGGTATGTAGATGAGTAAGCGATCAGTGAGATATACGATTCATTTTTTTACAGCAGTCAGCATAACAGCAATGGTATTGTTTGTAATATATGGAATGCAGAACGGACTGTTTACAGACCGGACGAAGATGGAAATGTTGATAGAGCGGGGAGGAATCTTTGGACCACTGTTCTTTATCTTCATTCAGATGGTACAAGTGGTAGTTCCGATTATCCCTGGCGGGATTTCCTGTGCAGCAGGTGTGATCTTGTTTGGACCATGGATGGGACTTCTATACAATTATATCGGGATTGTGATTGGATCGATGATTAATTTTTATCTTGCAAGGCGGTATGGACAGTGCTTTGTAAAATATTTTGTCAAAGAAGAAACATATGAAAAATATGCACAATGGCTTGAAAAAGGAAAGAAATTTGATAAGTTTTTTGCAGTTGCGATTTTCTTTCCATGTGCGCCGGATGATTTTCTGTGTATGCTGGCGGGACTTACAAAGATGTCATGGAAGCGGTTTTCTGCCATTATTTTACTTGGAAAACCAGGATCGATTGCCATCTATAGTCTGGCACTTGTCTATGCGGGAACGTGGATCAGTGGTTTGCAGTTGATATAGACAGAAGGAGGAGAGCATTATGAAGATACTTATTACAACAGATTTGTTTAGGCCTGCAATCAACGGTGTCGTGACATCTGTCTTGAATTTGGAGAGGGAATTAGAGAAGAACGGACACGAGGTAAAGATTCTTGCAGTGTCAGATACATGCAGTACCTATCAGATGGAAAATGTGTATTATATTCGTTCTGTTCCGGCAAAAATCTATCCGAATGTGCGAATTCCAGTATCGCGGGGCAGGGCATATGTGCAGGAGATTATCGAGTGGAATCCAGATGTCATTCACAGTCAGTGTGAATTTTTTAGTTTTGGCTTTGCAAAAAGAATTGCAAGGAAAACAGGAGCGGTATTGCTGCATACTTATCATACGTTGTATGAGCAGTATACAGAGTATGTTCCGTTTGGAAAAAACGTAAGTCGAGAGATGCTTGGAAAATGGATGAAAATGCGGCTGTCTTGTGTAGATGCTGTGATTGCTCCAACAAAGAAGGTGGAACGTACGCTCAGAGAATATGGATTGACAGAGAGTGAAATTACGGTGATTCCATCAGGAATCTGTCTCGATAAATTTCAGCAACCGTGTGAGGAGGAAAAAATCAAACAGCTTCGGATCAAGTATGATATTCCACAGGAGGCGAGGGTGTTGTTAAGTCTTGGAAGACTTGGATTTGAAAAACGGGTCGATGAATTAATTTATGGAATGTGTCATTTGGTCAAACATGGGGAAAATGTGCGGCTGCTGATTGTCGGGGATGGACCAGCGAGAGCAAGTCTGGAGGAACTGACAGAGAAACTTCGACTTGGAACTTATGTAAAATTTACGGGGATGGCAGCACCGGAAGATATAGCAAATTATTATCAATTAGGAGATCTTTTTGTCTGTGCATCGACAAGTGAGACACAGGGACTTACCTATATAGAGGCGATGGCGAGTGGATTACCACTTGTGTGCAGGAAAGATGCCTGCCTGTACGGGGTACTCGAGGAAGGCGGAAATGGTTATTCTTACGAGAACTTAAACGAATTTTCAGAGATAGTCAGCGGTATCTTAAAGGAGCCTTTATGGATGGAAAAGGCAGCGGAGCATAGCCGGAACAACGCACGGAAATTCGGGACAGAGCAGTTTGGGAATATGGTACTGAACCTGTATCAAAAGGAAGTATGGAGAGGAGGATATGAGAGAAATGAAAGTATTGCTTTACGCGAAAAACGAGAAGATTGTGTCGAGAAGTGGGGTCGGACGTGCAATGTTCATGCAAAAAAATGCTCTTAAGTCGGAGCAGGTAGAACTGACCTGTGATCCTCGGGAAGATTTTGATATTGTGCATCTAAATACGGTATTTCCGAGTGATTATCATATGGCAAAGAAGGCAAAAAGAGAAGGAAAGAAAGTAGTGTATCATGCCCATTCGACAAAGGAAGATTTTCGAAACTCCTTTGTGGGATCCAATCTGACGGCGCCTCTTTTTAAATGGTGGATCATGAAATGTTATCAGATGGCAGATTTGATTCTGACACCGACGGAATATTCAAAATCGCTATTGAACGGATATGGGATCAAGAATCCGATAGAAGTGATTTCAAACGGAGTGGATACTTGTGAATTCCAGAAAAATGTACTGGATCGAGAGTCTTTTCGAAGAAAATATGGATTTCGCAACGAGGACAAGATTGTAATGTCGGTTGGGCTGTACTTTGAACGAAAAGGAATTCTTGACTTTGTGGAACTGGCAGGGAGAATGCCGGAGTATCGGTTTATTTGGTTTGGATATACACCAGAACTTCAGATTCCAAAGAAGGTCAGAGATGCGATTCACACGGATTTGCCGAATCTGACATTTGCAGGATATGTACCAAAGGAAGAGTTAAAGAAGGCGTACAGCAGTTGTGATCTCTTTTTATTTCCATCGTATGAGGAGACAGAAGGAATTGTTGTACTGGAAGCACTCTCCTCGCAGATTCCGGTTATTTTAAGAGATATTCCGGTTTATAAAAACTGGCTTGAGGATGGGCGGGATGTGTATAAATGTAAAAATAACGATGAATTCTGGCTGCGTGTCCATCAGATATTGCAGTGTCAGATCCCGCTTTTGACAGATAGTGGTAGAATGAGAGCAAAGGAGAGGGATGTACTCTGTCAGGCGAAAAAATTGAAATATTATTACAGTGCACTTTGCAAAAAGAATGCATAGTGAATTTTTTAACAAATAAATTGCATAATACGATGTGAGTGCCACGTAAATAAAGGACAAAAACACATGAGATACGATAAAAATGCAGGAAAATAAAAACGATCCTGCATTTTTCTTAGTTTTTCGATAAATTCAACAAAAAAACGAGGTATAAATGAATGATAAATATTGTAAAATTTCAATAAAAAGATTGACATTTTGAAAACAAAATGAGATAATGAATGCAAATTCGGAATTTAAGGAGGATATCGAATATGTCAACAAAAGCTTATTATCCAATTAACGAAATCGGTGCTGGAAAACCAGGTTTTTCAAAAACACGTTCTATCATCGAAGCTGCATTTTATGGAAACAATGTAGTGAAAGTAAATACTTTAAAAGAAGCTTATGAGTTAGCAAAAAATTCACCAGGAACAATCGTGACAGATATGCCTGTATATAGAGGAGAAGAATTTGGTCTTGAGAAAGATGCAAAAGTTCTTTTATTCAATGACGGAGCAGTAACAGGACGTTACGCAGCAGCTCGCCGGATCAAAGGAGAGCCGGGAGTAGATTCTGCAAAGCTTGACAAAGTAGCGATGGATGCTATCTATGAATCACGTTGGAAAACAATGTACCACGCAGAAGTATTCGTAGGTCTTGACCCAGAATTCATGGTAAAAGCACATCTTCTGATTCCGGAAGGCGAAGAGAATATCATGTACAACTGGATGCTCAACTTCCAGTACATGTCAGATGAATATGTGAAAATGTATAAGAAATCAAAACCAGTCGGAGAGGGAAAAGAACCGGATATTTATATTTTCTCAGATCCACAGTGGATTCCACAGGAAAGACCGGACGTAGATTTCAGCTGTCTGAGTGATCCGCTGACCTTATGCTATTTTGATACTGCAGAGAACTGCGCATGTATCTTAGGTATGAGATATTTCGGAGAGCATAAAAAAGGAACATTGACAATGGCGTGGGCAATCGCAAATAGAAACGGATATGCTTCCTGCCATGGTGGACAGAAAGAATACACACTTGCGGATGGTTCTAAGTTCGTAGCATCTGTATTCGGACTTTCCGGATCAGGTAAATCTACACTGACACATGCAAAACATGGTGGAAAATATCCGATTACAGTATTACATGATGATGCATTTATTATCAATACAGACACATGTTCTTCGGTAGCATTAGAACCGACTTATTTTGATAAGACAGCAGATTATCCAACTGGATGCCCGGACAATCAGTATTTATTATCTGCTCAGAACTGTTCTGCCACTATGGACGAAGAAGGACATATCCAGTTAGTGACAGAAGATATCAGAAATGGTAATGGACGTGCAATCAAGTCAAAATTATGGTCACCGAACCGTGTAGATAAGATTGATGCTCCGGTAAATGCAATCTTCTGGATCATGAAAGATCCTACTATTCCGCCGGTAGTAAAATTAAAAGGAGCCGCACTTGCATCCGTAATGGGAGCGACACTTGCAACAAAGACATCCACAGCAGAGCGTGTTGCAGCAGGAACAGACTTAAATGCACTCCGTATCGTTCCATATGCAAACCCATTCAGAACATATCCACTGGTAAATGATTATGAGAAGTTCAAAAAATTAGTGGAAGAAAAGAATGTAGACTGCTATATCGTCAATACAGGTGACTTCATGGGCAAGAAAGTACAGCCAAAAGATACACTTGGAATCTTAGAAGCAATTGTAGAAGGAAAAGCAGAATTCAAACAGTGGGGAGCTTTTGAAGACATTGAGATCATGGAATGGGAAGGATTTGTTCCGGATCTGAATGACGAAGATTACAAGGCACAGTTAAAGAATGCAATGCAGAATCGTGTCAATGCAGTAGAAGGATTTGCCGTAAACAAAGACGGATATGACAAACTTCCGGAGGAAGCATTGGAAGCACTGAAAAAACTGGTAGCAGAAGTTTAGATATTGCCAGTTGACTGTTCGAAAAAAGAATAAATGATTTCATGAAGATACTCTGGCCATACCTTAGAAAAGAGAGGAGGTCAGGGTGTTTTTTGTCTATTTTTGGAAAGAGAAGTGAAGGGTAAACATTTTTGTCAGTGTATCAGGATTTTTATTGACGGAGAGAGCGGTTCCGGTAATAATAAGTATCAACAGAAAAAATAGAAAAGAAATTTTAAGGAAGAAGGAAATAAGATTGAAGAAATTAGGGATTATAGGATATGGTTTGCGAAGTGAAACGATGATGAAAGCATTTCAAGGAATCCAAGCACCAGTTCAGGTTGCTGCAGTTGCAGATCCACTTTGGTGCCAGAAGCAGGAAGCATTTGCACAGACAGCAGAATTTGCACAGACTGTTTTTTATGAAACAGCGGAAGAGATGTTGGAAAAAGAAAGGTTAGAGGGTGTGCTGATCGGAACACGCTGCAATCAACATACGAAATATGCGGAGTTGGTATTTCAGAAAAAGATACCATTGTTTTTAGAAAAACCAGTTTGCATTAATGAAGAACAGTACCAGCGCCTGCTGCATGCATCGGAAGGGATGCGCGGACAGACAGTTGTATCCTTTCCGCTTAGGTTTACTTGTATTGTAAAAGAAATGAAAAAATTAGTGGATAGTGGAGAACTGGGAGAAGTTCTGTCCGTACAAGCAACGAATCATGTGCCGTATGGCAGTGTTTACTATCATAGCTGGTATCGGGATGATTCTCTGACGGGAGGACTGTTTTTACAGAAATCAACACATGACATGGATTATATTACTTACATTTTGGGGAAACGTCCGGTGAGTGTTGTGGCAAAGACTGCAAAAATGTATTTCAAAGGAGAAAAAGAAGCAGGGCTCTGCTGTGAGGATTGTAGCGAATATCATACCTGTCCGGAAAGTAGCTTTGTTGTGAAAGCAGAGCGGAAAGAGGAACCTACCGGTAAATATTGCTGTTTTGCAAAAGATACTGGAAATGAGGATGTAGGAGCGGCGATCTTCACTTGTGAAGATGGAACGATTATTTCTTATCATCAGACATTTTTTGTCAAAGATAATGCTGGACGACGGGGAGCGCGCTTTATAGGGTCGAAAGCAAGTGCAGAATTTGACTTTTATACAGCGACACTTCGAGTAGACTATTATGATGCAAAACACAGTGCAGAACATAGGTTTACATATCCAGAAGGCTTGGTACATTTTGGGGGAGATGAGCAGCTTGCAAAAGCTTATGTAGATGTTCTGGAAGGGAAGGAGAGCAGGTCGGATTTATGTGCAGGGCTTGCAAGTGCAGCTGCTTGTCTTGCTGCGAAGAAAGCGGCGGAGAATGGAAAAGAAGAACACATTTTTTATGGATTTTAGATAAAATTTTGAAATCCAACATTTGGACAAATAATACCGACATCTGCAAATTGAACTGGGGACAGATTCCGATATAATAGAAATCAGTAGATGCAGCGATAGGACCGAACAGAGATGGGTGGTGCAGTCCATCAGAGAGGCGGTTGGATGACTTGAGAAGGAGGAGATCAGATGCCAGTAATTTATCATGAGGAAAGTAGAAATTTTCATCTGTTCAACGAAAAAATCAGCTATATTTTTACAATTTTAAAAAACGGACAGCTTGGACAGTTATATTTTGGGAAGCGGCTCAGAGACAGGGAGAGTTTTAATCATCTTTTGGAATTTTGTGACAGACCAATGTCTGTATGTACATTTGAAGATGACAGTACTTTTTCGATGGAACATATCCGTCAAGAGTATCCGGCTTATGGCAGCGGAGATATGAGATATCCGGCCCAGGAGATTTTGCAAAAAAACGGAAGCAGAGTGACAGAATTTGTTTATAAAAGTCATCGACTTTACAATGGAAAGCCAAGGTTAGAAGGTCTTCCGGCCACTTATGTGGAAGAAGAGAAAGAAGCAGTGACACTTGAGGTGACACTGGAAGATTCACTGATTCAGACAGAATTGATCTTGACGTATACAATCTATGAAGAATTTCCGGCCATTGCAAGAAATGCAAGATTTCATCACAAAGGGGAGGAGAGTATTCTTCTTGACCGTGCGATGAGCCTGAGTCTGGATCTGCCGGATAAGCAATATGAGATGATCGAACTGACCGGAGCATGGGGAAGAGAGCGTGCAGTCAAAACAAGGAAGCTGGAGCATGGGATTCAGGCGGTGTACAGCATGAGAGGATCTAGCAGCAGCAATTATAATCCGTTCCTTGCATTAAAGCGCCCGGAGACAACGGAAACTTTCGGGGAAGCGATTGGATTTAGCCTTGTATACAGCGGAAATTTTCTCGCACAGGCAGAGGTGGATACTTATGATGTGACAAGAATTACAATGGGAATCCATCCGGATCGTTTTTCTTGGGAATTAAACAAAGGGGAAACGTTCCAGACACCTGAGGCGGTGATGGTCTATTCTGATGCGGGTCTCAATGGAATGAGCCAGATTTTTCATAAGTTGTACCGGACAAGACTGGTGCGGGGAAAATACAGAGACGAGGTAAGACCGATTCTGATCAATAACTGGGAAGGAACGTATTTTGACTTCGATGAGGAGAAGATTTTAAAGATTGCCGGAAAAGCAAAAGAACTGGGAATTGAACTGTTTGTGCTCGATGATGGATGGTTTGGAGAGCGTAATGACGATTTCACCTCTCTGGGCGACTGGTATCCGAATCTGCAGAAGCTCCCGGGAGGGATTGCCGGACTTGCCAAGAAGATTGAGGCGATGGGATTAAAGTTTGGTCTGTGGTTTGAACCGGAGATGACAAACAAAAAAAGCAGGTTGTATGAGGAACATCCGGATTGGATCTTATCGACACCGGGAAGGAATGTTTCTGTCGGAAGGCATCAGCTTGTGCTTGATTTCTCCAGAGAAGAAGTAGTAGAGGGAATTTACGGTCAGATGGAGAAACTTTTGAAAGAAGCTCCGATTTCTTATGTGAAATGGGATATGAACCGGAGCATTTCGGAAATCTATTCACATGGTTCCGAGGCAGAAAAGCAGGGATCTGTTTTCCATAAATATATTCTCGGAGTATATCATTTATATGAAAAATTGACGGAGCAGTTTCCGGAGATTCTATTTGAGTCCTGCGCCAGCGGAGGTGCAAGATTTGATCCGGGACTTCTATATTATGCGCCACAATGCTGGACTTCGGATGACACAGATGCTGTAGAACGTCTGAAGATTCAATATGGCACGTCATTTGTCTATCCGGTAAGCAGTATGGGATCCCATGTATCTGCTGTACCAAATCATCAGGTATTGAGGAATACTCCGTTAAACACACGGGCAAATGTAGCTTATTTTGGTACATTTGGTTATGAACTTGACGTTACTTCGATGGAGGAAGCGGAGTTGGAGGAAATCAAAGAGCAGATTGTGTTCATGAAAGCGCATAGAGAATTGATTCAGAAGGGAACGTTTTATCGTCTGAAAAGCCCGTTTGAGGGAAATGTGACAGCATGGATGGTTGTATCCGAAGATCAGAGCCAGGCACTGGTTGGTTATTATCGTGTGCTGGAACCTGTGAATGCAGGATTTGAGCGATTGCATCTGGCAGGACTAAAGGAAGGAGCTGCCTATCAGATCAGTGACCGGAAAGAAATTCTTTTCGGTGATGAACTGATGCAGGCAGGGCTTGTTGTCTCTGATGCAGCTGCAGGGCAGAATGGAGAAAAATATAACGGAAGAAATGGAGATTATCAGTCTCGGTTATATTTCCTTCAGGAAGTGTAAGTCTGATGCTCATTTCGATACTGTGAAGGGCTGATCCCGGTCACTTTTTTGAATGCCTTTGAGAAGGAAGATATATTTGCGTAACCGCAGGAGCAGGCAATGTGTTCTACACTTAAGTCGGTGTAGGTAAGAAAATCAACCGCCTTTGTAATCCGGTATTTCATCAGGAATTGCTGAGGGGACAAATGTAGTGTGCGTACAAACAGCTCTGTCAGATAGCTGCGGTTCAGGGAAAGATAATCTGCAATTTCCTGAACAGACACCGGATTCTGATAGTTTTTATGAATGTAGGAAATGGCGCGGCTTACATAGAGGCTGTTGCCATTTTCTTCTTTCTGTCTTGGATGCGAAGATACTTCGATCAGATAGGACAAAATCTTCATTAAGACCCCTTGAATATGGACTTCACAAGAATAACTTAGTGTATGGTGTGCGATCATATCATCGATATCAGATCGGATCAGATCTACATCAGGACAGCGAAAGACCGGAGTTCGGGAAGAAATGCCTGCAAGGTCAAGATAGTGAGATACCTGCTCTCCAGAAAGTCCAATCCATGCGTAGGTCCACGGATGCGCTTCATCCGCCTGATAGAACGTCAGCTCATTTGGGCAGATCAGAAAGCCCTGTCCTTTTTCAAGATGGTAGTGTTGATCATTTGCATAGAAATCTCCGCAGCCGTCGAGACAGAAGTGGAGCAGATAGCATTCCCTCACCGCGGGGCCGAAAGAATAGAGAGAAGGACATTTCTGTCTTCCGCAAAATAGAGTATAAATATCCCGGAACAAACTGTTAGACACCTCCAGATAGGAGTCAGCAGGAATGTATTCCGGGATTTTTTTTGATAGCTTCATAGTAAAAATAGGACCTCCTGAATAAATGAGAAACATGTGTACAGTCTGGATGAAATTCCAGTAGAAAAGAATATACTGTGGATATCTGTGATTAGTGAAAGAAGGACTTTTTCTGCAGTGTTTCAAAATCTTTCTTCCATTCTAAACCGGAAACACGAAATCCTAAAAATCCGTGTTTTCCTCCTGGCCTTACGACGTATACTATTTTTAACAAGTCGGATGTCCGAATGATGCGTCGGGAAATACCATACTTTTCGCAAAAAAGCCGGATGGCATGTCTTGGAGAATTTGCTTCGATATAGATGATATCAAAATGTGCCGGAATGCCAAAGTCACGTTCAATGGCACATAACTTTTCCGCATTTAATTCTACGCCAAAGGTAATTTTATATTGTTGCATGATGGCCTCCTAAGTGCATGATTTTATATAGAGGGATTCAGAGTATTCTTTGTACAATCGCTTCTGCTTGAAAAATGGCAGTAATTCAATATTCATAAATTTGATCAGCTCCTTAAAGTTATTATGAAAGCTGGTATGTATAAGTCTCTTCTCCAGTTTTTACAAAACCGATAGACAGAAACATTTTCTGACTCTGAGTGTTAAAAGGATAGATCTCTGCGGTAATCTGATCCATTCTTTTTTCTTTTGCAAGTTCAATCATTTTTAGGATACAGCGTCTTCCAATCCGCTTATTTTGATAATCTTTGCATACAACAATGCAAATCTCCTGATCATTGCGGAGTGTGACATCACCGACAAGCACTCCCCGATATTGGATATAGAAGCAGTCTCCGTGAGTGCTGAGAAATGAATACATTTTTTGTAGCCGTTCAAGAGAATAGGTACAATCAATGTTGTCAACGCAATCCTCCTCTGCAATTCTTTTTATAAACAATTATACCATGTTCAAATGAAGGAGTCATTTGTTTTATATTCGAAAGAGATAAAAAATTTCATCAGAGAATTTTTGTATAAATTATTTTCGGGTGTTGCCGATAACTGCTCTTTTGTTATACTCCATGACTAAAGCAAGAGAGAGTACGGCACATTGGAAATTATTTATCCCATACTGTTTTATCTGGCGGAAGAGGAACTTACTGTGTAGGATTCTTCGGTAGCAGGAATCAGCAGAAGGAAGGTACACCCGCCTCCTTCTGTGTCTGTTACAGTCAGTTTTCCTTTCTGAAGTTCAGCCAGTTCTCTTGCGATGGAAAGCCCGAGGCCGAAGTGTTCTTTTTCTTTTCTTGCTCGGTCACTCTGGTAGAAACGGTCGAAGATCCGTTCTTTTTCTTCGTCGGGAATTCCTTTTCCATGGTCGGCGACCAGATAGCAGATTTTCCGTTTCTTTATAAAAACCTTGAGATCAATGGTTCCGCCGGAAGGTGTATAGGTGACAGCATTGTCTAAAAGGATGGTAAGGATCTGTATCACACGGTTTTTGTCACAGTGGATCCGCGGTAGTTCCATGTCCGGCAGTGTCAGATGAAGTGCCATGCCTTTGCTGCGGCAGACGGGTTCAAATGTTTCGTAGACATCCAGAAGCAAGGTGTCGCTGTCGTGATTTCCGATAGTCAGCTGCCATTTTTTTGAGTCTGAGGCTGCAAGAACAAGGAGGTCTTTGATCAGGTTTCCCATGCGGGAACATTCTTTTTCAATGTTGGAAAGCATCTGTTCTGTAGTTTCTGGGGAAGTCCGTGCCGCAGAGGCGCTTGCCTGAATGACTGCAAGCGGGGAGCGCAGCTCATGGGAGGCAGCAGCGATAAATTCAGCCTGCTTTTTCTGATTTTCTTTTAGTGGAAGCAGTGTTTTTCCGACTGTGTGCCAGCTTGCGAGGTAGAGAAAGAAAATACCTGCCAAATCAGCAAGCAGAAAGAAAAAGATCTGCCAGATCAGCTGACTGGATAAGGAGGTCACATCTTGCAGGACAAGCAGGGATTTATGATGGAACACAGTAGTTTCGATCAGATATATGCCGAGATAGGTATCGTTATGCGCTCCTTTTATCTGGAAGACAGACGACTGCAGAGGGGAGAGAGACGTGGCTGCCTGCAATGTGACTCCGTCAGTTGCCGCCTCTTTTTCGGCCATTTCAAAGAGGAGATTCCGATCCGTTTCAGCAGGAAAAGCTCCCGGAAACTGCAAGGCGGTGCCATTTTCCTCAATCCGGATCAGCAGCTTGTTATCCAGTTCCATCTGGGACAGCCAGGAATCAGTGAAAAACGTTTCTGTCCGAAACCGGTTGGAAATAGTGAAAAACAAGTCGGAAAACTGGGACTGGTATCTGGATTCCACGGAAGTCTTCATATAGAAGAAACAAACGATCAGAATCACAGTGAGAATGGTTCCGGTTGTTATGGTATATAAAAATGTCAGTTTTTTCTGCAGAGTTCTGAACATCAGGCTTCCTCCTGTAATTCTTCGAGGCGGTATCCTACCCCATGGATTGTTTTAATCTGCACCCGGCTTTTCAAGACGCGTAGTCTCCGTCTTAGAAAATAAATATAGTTGTCCAGGTTTCCTTCTTCTACTTCTGCATCGGCGCCCCAGACATAGGAAAGAATCAGGATGCGGCGGAGATTTTGCTCCTTGTTTTTGATCAGATATTCAATCAGACTGCCTTCTTTTTTAGACAGTGATAAAGTTTTTTCATTTGTGGACAGTTCCAACTTTTCTGGGTCGAAGCACAGATCTCCATAGGAAAGAATCGGGGATTCTTTGAAAAGCGCCGGACGCCTTGCGAGTGCGCGGATGCGCGCTAAGAGTTCTTCGGCATCAAAAGGTTTTGTCAGGTAGTCATCGGCTCCGCAGTCCAGACCGCTGATTTTATCCTGGAGTGAGTCCATGGCAGTGGCCAGGATCACCGGAGTGAAAATGTTTTTCCTGCGGATGGCGGACAGAAGTGTCAGACCATCCAGCTCCGGAAGCATCCGGTCTAAGATCATGACATCGTAAGTATTTTGAAGCGCGTAGGAAAGACCGTCCGTGCCGTTGTGGCAGACATCGGTTTCATATCCCTGACTGTTCAGATGGATCATCAGTGCCTTGCACAGAGAAATGTCATCTTCCACTAATAAAATTCGCATAAAATAAATCCTCCCAAGCTGTTTTGATGTTGGTTTTGTATCTGTGTACATTGTAGCATACAAATCTCTAAAAAATCTCCAAAAACATCTTGGATCTTTTCAAGATTTTTAGAGATTTCCCTGCTATGATAAATACAGAAACAACAGAACAGAGAGGAGATAAGAAGCATGAAATGGAAGAAAATGACCGCGCTTTTCCTTTGCGGGGCAATGACTGCCGGATTGTTTGCAGGATGTGCAAAAGGAGAAGAGAAAAAAGGGGAGAACAAAGATAAAAAAGAAGTAAGAGGAGGATATGTAGAAGAAGAGCTCAAAGGTCCGTGGGGCGAGGAGGAGCTCTATCTCGGGAGTTTTTTAAATAAAGAAAAACAGCTGTCCGTCTATACACAGAAAGAGCAGGAAGGAGAAGGGATAAAAGTATATTCTTACACGCAGCAAGGAAAGGATGACTGGAAGAAGCAAGAGGAAACATGGGTGGAAGAGCGAATTGACGCGGACACGTATGTAAATTATCTTTTGCAGGGGGAGGATCGGAATTTATATCTGATGACCAATGATGTTGTGGAGATGGATGAGTCTGGCATGACAACATCGGAGGATGGGGAAGTGCTTCTTCCGCCGCAGCCGACATATCTGTACCGTCACACATCGGAGGGAGAGACGCAGGAAGTGCCGGTGGAAAGTCTGGATCTGGAATATCAGGAGCAACATGGAGGATTTATGCCGTATTATCTAGGCGTTGCAGAGAATGGAACGATTGCGCTAGTCGAAGCAATTTCCTCCAATATTGTATTGTATGACGGGGCGACTGGGAAAGAAACATATACGTTGCCGAGTCATCAGATCCTTACGAACAGTGATGGCATGATCTGTCTCAGCGGCAATACAGTCACAACACTTGGGCAGGATCAGAAAAGTTTGGTGAGTTATGATGTGACAACGGGAGAAGAAACTTCCCACACAAAAGTGGAAGGAGCAGAATCAGGATTTGGATTTCTGGATGTGACAGAGGATGGAACATACTATATTGCAAGTGACAAGGGGATCTCTGTCTACAAGGAAAACGGAAGTATTGGAGAGCAGATTTATGATGGCAGCAGAGGAAGCATGGGAGAAACAGCAGGGTCACTCACGATCAAAAATTTCCTGGCAGCCGGAGAGCAAGAATTCTACGGAGTCTATGAGAGCTATCCGGCGAATACATTTTCTGTCTGCCGTTACTATTATGATAAACATATGAGTACGAAGACAGAGAAGACACTGTCGGTATACGGTCTGTATGAGAGTGGTATGGCAGAGGCGGCAGTCAGAGCCTTTGAGAAAAAGCATCCGGAAGTAGATGTAGACTATCAGTATGCGATGAAGCGGGAAGAAGAAGGAAATCCGGAAGACTATATCGACGCGTTGAATACAAGTCTGCTAAATCAGGAAGGCGCAGATGTACTGTTTCTCGATGATCTTCCGGTCGATTCTTATATAGAAAAAGGAATTCTGGAGGATCTGACAGCATTTGCAGATCAGAAAGTGAAGGAACAGACGTTGGTATCCGGCGTGGCAGAAGGAATGAAGAAGGACGGTAAACTTTATGAGCTCCCGGCAACTTTCCGGCTTCCGGTATTTTATGGTACGGAGGAAGCAATCGCAAGACTTGACAGCCTGGAGTCGGTCAAACAGTTTCTGGAGGCACATCCGGGAGAAAAGATTGTCGGTGCAGCGGCTTATGAGCAGATTGCTTATCTTTTATTTGCGGTAAATTATGAGCAGTTGAAAAAGGAAGATGGAACTTTTTCGCAGGAGAAGATCGCAGAGCTTCTGGAATTGTCCCGACAGCTTATCGATGAGAGTCAGTCAGAAGATATGGAAATGCAGTGGGGTACCTACTTTAAAAACCGCATTGTATCTGGAAATACCATGTCTCCGTTTTCCGGTATCGGCATGATGGAACTATATGAGGATACAAGTTTTACGGGGATAGATGATCTGTATGGACTGGCACAGATTTCACTTATCTGTGATGTATTGGAAACACAGCCAGGGCTTTCTATCCGGAATCCGCATCAGTTGTATTTGCCGGGAAACCGGATGGGAATCAATGCTTCCTCTAAAGAAAAAGAACTGGCAGAAGAATTTATGGAAATCATGTTAAGTGATGAAATTCAGCAGCAGGATTTTGTGGAAGGACTTCCGGTCCGCACAGAAAGTCTGGAGAAGCTGGCGGACATTGCAGAAAAGGGAGCAGGGGAAGAAATGTTCAGCATTGGATTTACCGGAGGAGAAATGCATTCCTACGGATATCCGACAAGGGAACAGATCACACCGGTGCTTGAGATGGCAAAGGAGGTCAAGATGCCTCTGGTTATAGAACTGTCAGTGAGAAAGACATTCCTTGAATGTGCAGAACAATATTTTGGAGGAACAATCAGTGCAGAAGAAGCAGCGAAGACATTGGGTGAAAAAATGGACATCTATCTTTCTGAATAGAAGAGAGCGGATCACTCCGTGGATATTGCTGGCGCCGAGTCTTTCCGGAGTATGTATATTTGTTCTGCTCCCATTTGCAGACGTTGTGCGCAGATCTTTTTTAAATGCGGTGGGCAGTGAATTCGTCGGGCTGAAAAATTATAAAAGTGTTCTGCAAAATACCGCTTTTGAGCTGGCGGCAGGCAACACGGTCAGGTTTCTGGCCGTCTGCCTTCCGCTTCTGCTGAGTATTTCACTTTTCCTGGGGCTGTTGCTTTTGCGTGCAGGGGAAAAGAGTGGGATTTTAAAAAGCGGATTTTTGCTTCCGATGGCAGTGCCGGCAGGATCTGTCGTTTTGTTCTGGCAGCTGTTCTTTGATAAGGGAGGGATTCTGAATGAACTTCTGGAGCAGGCAGGGATCCGGGGAGCGGATTATATGAATACGCCAAAAGCTTTTGGGGTTCTTGTGGCAGTGTATCTCTGGAAGAATCTTGGATACGATATGATTTTGTGGATTTCCGGCCTGCTTGGGATTCCGGACAGTCTTTATGAGGCGGCAAAGATGGACGGCGCGAATGGAGTTATGTGCTTTGTACATATTACTTGTCCTCTACTGCTTCCTACCGCATTTCTGACTGGAATCTTGTCTTTGGTCAATGCATTTAAAGTATTCCGTGAGGCATATATGATTGCAGGGAATTATCCGCATGACAGTATTTACATGTTGCAGAATCTGTTTAACAACTGGTTTTTGAAACTGGATATGCAGAAGATGACGGCGGCAGCGGTGATGCTGGCGCTGATACTTGGGCTGATCCTGATTGGCAGCCAGAAGATCGAGGAGAAATGGGGGAGAGGAATGTGAAGAAACGAAAGGTAGCAGTTAGGATCTTGTTAACGCTGTTTGTTGTGATCCTGATTTTTCCGGTTCTGCTTCTGGCAGCGGGTTCCTTCATGGGGCCGGAGGAACTAAAAGAAAGTTATGGGAGTGTTCTATATGGCATAGACGGAGAACTTCAGTGGAAGTTATTCCCGCTTTATCCTACTTTGAAGGCATATTTACAGCTCCTTTTGGACAGTCCGGATTTTTTTGTGATGTTCTGGAACTCGTGCAGACAGACCTTTTCTGTGCTGGCAGGACAGTTGCTGTTTGGACTTCCGGCGGCATGGGCGCTTGGCAGATACCGGTTTCCTGGAAGAAAGGTTATTTTGTATCTGTATATGATCCTGATGATCCTTCCGTTTCAGGTGACGATGGTATCAGGATATACCGTATTGTCCTTTTTTTCTGTGCTGGATACGCACTGGGCAGTGATTCTTCCGGGGGTCTTTGCCACCTTTCCGGTATTTCTGATGACAAAATTTTTTCAGCAGATACCGGATTCGCTTCTGGAGGGGGCGAAAGTAGACGGGGCAGGGGCGGCGGCATCTTTTTTCTATATCGGCCTGCCACTTGGAATGCCGGGAATTATATCTGCTTTGATCTTGAATTTTCTAGAATACTGGAATGCAATCGAGGCGCCGATGACATTTCTAAAGACAAAGAGTTTGCTTCCGGTCTCTCTGTATTTATCAAATATCACGGTCAGCGATATGGGGAGCGCATTTGCGGCATCCATTCTGATCATGGCGCCTTCGATATTTTTATTTGCCTGTGGGCAGAATTATTTAGAGCAGGGGATTCTTGCATCAGGATTAAAGGAGTAGAAGCATGAAGAAAATGAAAATCAGCAAAAAACAACTGGCAGCGGCAGCATTTGCAGCATTTTTCCTGATTATGGCTGTCTGTACGGGAATCTCAAGAATCGCGGCATCCATTCTTGTGCCGAAAGTGACGACCGAAAGTGTGCAGGAGGGAAAGTTAAGCGTAGTCATACAAGGTAAAGGGATTGTTGAGACGAGGATGGAAAGCCTCATCTCGCTGGAGAAGGGGCTGCGGGTAGAAAAGGTACTTTCTGCGGGGACAGTGGTAAAGAAAGGAGATGTTCTTTTACAGTATGACAAATCCTATCTGCAGGAATCTGTCGATAAGAAACGGGCGGAGATTCAGAAGCTGGAGCTGGCAGTACAACAGGCAAGGATTACCGGACAGCCTCCGGCAAGGGCAGCAGCCACAGACGGAGCGGCACGGGATGTGCAGTTATCGGAAGAAAATTATGCGAGGGCGGAGGAAGGATATTCCATGGCTGCGGCAAACTATGAGGAAGGGATCTTGCTTTTGCAGCAGACACTGGAGAGAGAGAAGCAGGCTGCAGAGGAAGAGAAAATGGGGGCTATGAAACAGGCGCAGGAGCTGGAACAGGCAGGAAAAACAGAGGAGGCAGAGCTGTTGCGCCGGCAGGCAGAAGAAGCAGCGCAGCAGAGGATCGCACAGGCACAGACGGTATATGACGGATCTGTACAAGAACTGGAGATTCAAAAACAGCAGGCGCTGGCAGATCTGCAGATGCAGGAATCTGCACGGGATCAGGCGTACAATGCCTATGAAAGCGCCAAGGAGCAGGATGCCGTGGCAGCTGCAAATGATCAAAAGACGGCAGAGGCAGGCGGTTATACGATCCAGTCTGTCCAGGTGGATTTAGATATGGCAAAAAAGGAACTGGCAAAACTTGAGCAGGCACAGGCAGAAAATGCAGAGGTAAAGGCATCCGAAAACGGGGTTCTGAGAGAGAGCAGTGTGACGGCAGGGGGAGTGACCGATGAGACCTCTTTTTTGGCGATTGGCTGGGGTGGCTACCGCATCAAAGGAAGTCTGGCGGCAGAAGATCTGTCAAAGGCAGAAGTGGGAGACGAAGTAAAAATCACAGTTCCTGGGCAGGGGAAAGCATTGAAAAAGAATATAGAAGAAATTCTTTCAGGTACTGCCGGTTCCGGGAAAATACTGGGAAGCGGAGCAGAAAATGGAGGTGCGAACTCATCTGGGAATACAGTTGCGGCGGGAAGTTTTTATGCCTTTCTCAATGAGAATGAAGCTGTATATGGAAGTGAAGTATCCTATGAGATTAACAGACAGACCGAATCTGCCTACAAGCAGGTGCTCCCACTCTCCGCGGTGCGGAAAGATGTAGATGGAACATATTGCCTCGTGGCAGAAAAGGAGGAGACAATTCTTGGTGCAGAATACAAGGCAAAGCGCATTCCGGTTACAGTGGCAGAGAAAGACGGCACGCATGCAGCAGTTACTTCCACATTGACGGATGAAGATAAGGTGATTGTGGGGAGCAGTAAGGAAATTGCCCCGGAGGATAAGGTGAGACTGAAAGAATGAAAATGAGAAAAAGAAAATGGGGCAAAGCAGGAATCATTCTGACCAGTGCGTGCTGCTGGTGTCTGTCGCTGCTGCTCCTAAATAAGATTGAACAGAGGGCGGGTTGCTTTAATGGGTATTTTTCTTCCCCTGCGGTAACTTGTGAAGAAGTCCGGAGATTTCAGGAGCAGTCACAAAATCCGGAAATACTGCCGGAGATCACAGCATGGTCAAAAGAAGAGGGGCAACAGATTCGCGGAGAAATACGGGAAAGTGTCACAGAAGATGTATGGAAACTTTCGGGAAATATGGAACATTTCTTTGTAGGATCGCTGGCGGGAGGGAGCTATCCGTGGGAAAAAGACGAGGAAGGATGTATGGTCAGTACTGCGCTTGCAGAAGAATTATTTGGTACACAAATGATAGAGGGAATGCAGGTAGAGATTGCGGGAAAAGAATATTGGATTCGCGGCTGTATTAAAAGCGGAGAAGCATTTGCAGCTGTTCACGCGGAAAAGGGAGATGTCATGCAGGGAATCTTTCTGAGTTATCAGGATCGGAGTGTGTCTGGCTCTTTGGCAAAGAATCTTCTGGGACAGATTGTGGGAAGAGAGCCGGATGGATTTTGGGAAGGAAATCTGTACAGTGCAGCTGCAAGAGTTATAGTGACAATCCCTGCCTGGGTACTGGCAGCGATCTGTATGAGCGGAGTATGGAGCCTGACTGGCAGAATCACAGATTTTCGCCTGCGTCTGATCATAAAACTGACTGCGGCTGCGGGAATCTGCGTTCTGACTGCCTTTGGTCTCTGTCTCACCTTCCGGTTTTCTCCAGATTATCTTCCAGTGATGTGGTCAGACTTAGAATTCTTCCCGAGTCTGATCGAAAAAAAGTGGGGAGAATTTCAGAATGTCTGCCAGTTTGCACTTTGCCCCGGGGATGCGGGGATGCTTGGAAATTTCAGAAATATAATGTTTGCAGTAGCTGGAAGCCTGCTAGCGTCGATCAATATTTCGGCAGACATAAAAGCCGTACTGATTCAGAAGTGTCAGAACTGTCTTGAACCAGACAATCCCTCCGAAGAGTGCAAGGATCGTTACTCCGATGTTGATTGCACGAGATGCATTCATCATCGGGCGGATTAGTTCGATCAATGCCCAGATCGGAGCCAGAGAGAGGGCAAACAGAAGAAGGAATCCGGTGATCCCATGTTTTTGTGTGATCTTTGGAAATTCAAATCGGATCTTGCAGTTTGTACAGGAGTCCGGAAGACCGAATTTTAAATCAATTTTTCTGCCGCAGTTGGCACAGTAAAGTTCTTTTTTTGTAAACATATTTTCATTCCTCCATTGTGTCCGGTCACGGACAAAATTATATAAAAATATCATACCATTTCCATACAGGAACGTCACGAATTTTATAATAAATTTAGAAATGGCTGGTGAAAGGATCGCTACATTGACAATTGGAGATAAAAAAATTGAAGAAGAAAAGCGAATGGAAGAAAGCCGTGAGAAGAGCTCATAGTATGAGGGACTGCTCACGGCTTTTGTATGAATGTTAAAGGTGATTTTTGTCAGTATTTTTCTTATTCTTACGATGTTTTTTGATTGCTCTGTTTCTGAGAGGAATACCGATACCTAAAAGCAATCCAATTGCCAGAATAGTCAGATCCATAAACACACCTCACTTTTAAAATTCTTTTTTGTTCAGGATAGATTGGCTGACAAGGCATGAGACAGCCAAAGCAGTGATTGCAAGAAACAAAAAGAATAAAATATAAACACGCGGATCGATTTGTGAAAGTCTTTTTACAAGTGGATAGAAATCTATTTTCATATATTCAGCTATTTTTGTAAGAAGGATTCCTGCCACAAATAGAAATCCCATCATACCTAGGATAGCGATTCTTCCTTTTTCACCGCCAAATTTTAAAACGAAAGGAAGCATGATTGACAGAAGCAAAAGGATGACAGGAAGCAGAGTACATGCGGTCAGAAACATTTCCCGGAGATTGCCTTTGTCTGTAATGAGGATGGAAAAAAAGCTGATGAGTGTTCCTAAAAATAAAGAAGCGATTCCACAAAGGACTCCAAAAGTATATTTTTCTAACACATACTCTTTGCGTGTGATCGGCAGAGAGAACAGAAACGCATTTCCGTTGTCAAATTCGTCGTAGCTGATGGAACTCAATGAAAATAGTGAACCGACAAAACCTAAGAAGCCGATTGCAAATGAAGTTCCCGGCGATAGTGTGATCATTGCCAGAGCAATGGCGACGATAGCCAAAAAGAAATTTTTCTGTCCTTTCATTAATTTAAAATCTTTGATTAATAATCCTTTCATTATGCAGCACCTCTGATCATCATTGTGATTACTTCGTCTATAGTTCCTTTTTCAATTGCGATTTGCGGATAGTTTTCGGCGTAATACTGCTTTTGATTAGTCAGACAGCTATATCCGTAACTTTCCTTTTTGGAGCGCAGCAGATATTGTTTATCTAGTCCGGCATATGCTTCGTCATCAACTTTAAGCAGTGCATAATCGCTTAACAATACATCGGTGTCCTCATGCAGGATGATCGTCCCCTGATGTATCATATAGAGATCATCGCAAATTGATTCCAGATCGCTGGAAATATGAGAACTCATTAAAATGGAGTTTCCTTCCTCTTTTGCCATAAAATCTCTTAAGAGTTCCAGTAATTCATCTCTGGCTATCACATCCAGTCCTGCCGTTGGCTCATCGAGAATTAACAGTTTTGCATGGTGTGAGATCGCGGTTAAAACTTTTACTTTTGCTTTCATGCCTGTTGAAAAATCCTTGATCTTTTTGTCACATGGAAGTTGAAATTTTTCTACTTGTTCCAGGAAGAATGATTTGTCAAAATTTTTATATAGGTTTTCCATGATAGGGAGGATGTCGTTGATGGTCAAATATCCGCTGAAACCAGAATCAGAAAGGACTACTCCCAAATCTTGCTTATCTTTTGCTGTAAACTGAGCAAGTGGTTTTCCGAGGATTGTGATATCACCATATTCATAAGAAATCAGCCCTAAAATGGCTTTAAAGGTAGTGCTTTTTCCGGCACCATTTTGACCGATCAGCCCAGTGACGTGACCTCGCTTTACTTCCAGAGAGCAGTCTAGTGAAAAGTTTTTATAGCTTTTTTTTAAGTGTTCAATTTTTAACATAGTTATCCCTCCAAAATCAGTTCAAATAAGCTTTTGATATCTTCATCACGGATGCCGTAACGCCTGCCTTTTTGAATGGCCTGCTCTAAGTCAGCCTCTAATTCTTTTTTTTGTTCTTCCAGTAAAAGTTCCGGATTTGTTGCGGCAACGTATGTTCCTTTTCCGTGGACGGTCACTGTAAATCCTTCACTTTCTAAGTTGTCGTATGCTTTTTTTACAGTCAAAGCACTTATTTTTAATTCTTTTGCAAGTGAACGGACAGATGGAAGATTATCATTTTCTTTTAGTTTTTCATTTCGAATCAATGTTTTCACTTGTTCTACAATTTGCTCATAGATAGGTGTCATTGAAGAATGATTTATAATAATTCTCATTTTGTACCCCTTTCTTTGCAAACAGTATATAACAGATATAAACTGTTGTCAAGTGTTATATACTGTTTACGAAGAAGTTAAATTTTAAGGTGCAGAAAAGATAAAAGATGCAGAAATAGTGGGGGAATGCTATACTAAAAAGAAAGGTCAGGGGGATGGTCGTATGCAGTATATGGAACTGGCGCAGGATATAATAAAAGAAGTAAAAAGAGTAGTGATCGGAAAGGATGAGTGTATCTGGAAGGCGCTTGCTGCGATTCTTGCAGGGGGACATATTCTGATTGAAGATATTCCGGGAGTAGGAAAGACGACATTGGCACTTGCGCTTGCAAAAAGTATGGGACTGGACTGGAAGCGGGTACAGTGTACACCAGATATCCTTCCGTCAGATCTTGTCGGATTTTCAATGTACCAGAAGGAGAGGGACCAGTTTGTTTATCAGGCGGGAGCGGTGATGTGTAACCTATTTCTTGCAGATGAACTGAATCGAACATCGCCGAAGACACAGTCGGCACTTCTTGAAGTGATGGAGGAAGGGACAGTCACAGTAGATCAGGTCACACGGGAAGTTCCGAAGCCATTTTTTGTCATTGCGACGGAGAACCCGATGGGTTCCACCGGCACACAGATGTTGCCGGAGTCACAGTTGGATCGCTTTATGATCTGTATGACGATGGGATATCCGGATATTCGCTATGAGATTGAAATTGTAAAAGGGAATCAGAAACGGCAATCGGAACGGTTGGTGCATTCCGTGATCTCTGCATCAATGCTTCAGCGGATGCAGGAATATGTGGAGGGAATTTACGTCCATGACCGTGTCTATCAGTATATCGGAAGTCTGATACAGATGACGAGGGAACATCCTATGATTGCATATGGTGTCAGCCCCAGAGGAACGATCGCTCTTGCGAAGATGGCGAAAGCGACCGCATTTTTACATGGGCGGGAATACTGTACTCCGAAAGATGTGCAAGATGTGTTTTTGGCGGTGACGGCGCATAGGATCTCTCTGAATGCAAAAGCGAGAGCGCAGAGAGTGGACAAGGAAGAGATTCTTAGAAAAACGTCAGAGTATGATTTGTTTGTCAGCAAACAGTATCTTAAGATCGATGCAGAACAAAAGAAAAAACTGCAGCAGATCCCACTGGAGGGTGAAACTCTCTTTGAAATTTCAGCAGCGATGGAGCAATGGCTGGGCGCGCATATAAGTTATAGTCTGTCACCGGGAAAGGTTCCGTGGGGAAAAGAATATGTAGAATATTTTCTGTTTGAGAACAAAAAAGGATATTGTGTGCATTATGCGACGGCGGCAACATTGCTCTTCCGCAGTCATGATATTCCGGCGCGATTTGTTTCCGGATACCTGATTGGTAAGGAGCAGTGGAAAACTTCCGATGATGGAACTTATCAGGTGACTGTAACCGGGGCAGATGCCCATGCATGGACAGAAATTTACACGGGTGACGGAATCTGGATCCCAGTGGAACTGACACCAACTTACGGAAGAGACGATACATCAAAAGCGCATGGGACAGATTTGGCAAATGTTTCCCCGGAAGTATCTGATGAGGATTCGCAGAGAGTCAGTTCTGACAGCCAGATGACAGAATCCAATATTCCAAAAGAATATGAGAGCGGGACAAAAGAAGCGAATGATAAAAATGTGGAGAATCAGCAGCAAGGTACAGAAAAAAATGCTGCAACAAATGTGGATGCAGAAAAAGAAGACAATGGAACGAAGCGTAATTTGTTGATAAAACGAATAAAACAGCTTCTGTTGTTGATACTGATGAGTATCATAAGTTTTGGCGCATGGCGCTTTTACAAGGTGCAGCAGCGCCAGGGGATATTTGCAAAGAACAGAAATGAGAAAGCACAGAAAATCTTTTCCAGTCTCTATGAAGTACTCCGGTTTGCCGGGATGGCAGAGAATGACTGCCTCGGGGATGAATTCGGGCAGGAGGCAAAAAAAGTCTGTGATAAAATGGAAGTGCAGATAAAAGCGGCACAGCAGACAGCGCTTAAAGCGTGGTATAGCGGGGACACCATTTCTGCTAAAGAAGAAAGAGAACTCTGCAGAACATATCGGAACGTGTGCAGAATGATTGCGGAAAAATTGACTTTCCGGGAAAAGATTTTATTTTATTTTACAAAATGTTTTTTGTAAAAGATACTTTTTGTAAAAACAAAATGAAAACTGAAAAAAATCTAAGTAAGAAGCAGTTGAAATCTTGAAAGACATCATGTATAATGTACCTAGAACAAAAGAGAAATACCTGGGATGTTCGACAATTCTGTTATTTTGAACCTACAATACTTTAAACGGGATTCTTATATCTCTGTAATATGTCAGGCCACCGATCGAAGCAGTGGAAGACAGAAAAGCAGATGCGGTTGCCCACCTAGCGGAATGCTAGGAGTCAAAAGACAGAAAACGGCACCTCCGGGGAAAGCTTACAAAAGAGAAAGGCAGTCGTGAAAGCGGCTGCCATTTTTGTATGAGAAAGAGTGAAAATAAAGATGAAATGGATAGAAAAATATAAATATCATATGTTGGCATTTCTGTTGGGGTTATCTATTTTTGCCTGTCTGATGAAAAGTATTTCTAACAATCAGCAGAAAGAGGTGAAAAAGGACAGAAATTCAAACGTGACAGAGGAAGAAAAGAAAAGTAAGGGAAAAGGAACCGAAAAAGAAGTGGAAGATTCCGTTGTCCGTGTGGTATTAAAGACAGATGGATTTGCAAATGTGGCACATCCCGAAGCGGGATTTCAGGCAGCAGGCGGTCTGAAAATCCAAAGTGGAGATGAATTGCGCGAGAGCGCTCCAGGAGAAGTGGTCACAATCTGTCCGGATGATGCAATGTTTGCGAAGGGAACGATACATATTGAGCCGAAAGAAGAAGGAGATTTGATCGCGGTTGTCACATTGAACCGAGGATGCGGTGTTCCAAATTATCGTGGGAAAATCGAATTGTTTCAGACTGCGGAAGGAGTTGTGATCGTCAATGAACTCTCAATGGAACAGTACTTATATGGGGTTGTGCCGTCAGAAATGCCTGCATCCTATGAGCCGGAAGCGTTGAAAGTGCAGGCGGTCTGTGCGCGCAGCTACGCATATAAGCAGACACAGGGGTTTGGCTATCCGGAATATCAGGCACATATTGATGACAGCACTGCCTTCCAGGTATATGGCAATTCTGGAGAGCAGGCGAGCACAAACCGAGCGGTGGATGAGACGAGAGGACAAAAATTATGGTATCAAGATCAGGTGATCACGGCTTATTATTTTTCTACATCCTGCGGAAAGACGACAACGGCGGAGGCGTGGGGAAATGCTTCGCCGGAGAAAGGGTATCTAAAGAGTGCAGAGATCAAAGATGCGGAGCGCGATTACGAAGCAGACCTTCCATGGTATCGATGGCGGGCGGTCATTCCGACAAATGTACTGACAAATATGATCAATCTAAATACACAGACCAATATCGGAAATGTAACTTCGATGGAAGTGACAAAATACGGTCCCGGTGGTGTGGCACAGCAGATTGTGGTGACTGGGGAGTTGGGAAGTGTGACCATTGATACGGAAAATAAGATACGGACGGCGCTTGGCGGAAACGGGTATACGATTGAGAAGCAGGATGGGACAGTGATAGATAGTATGGCACTGCTTCCGAGTGCATTTTTTACTGTAGAGTATCAGGACGGCAATTATGTACTGGACGGCGGAGGGTTCGGACATGGCATCGGAATGAGCCAGAATGGCGCAAACGAGATGGCGAAAAAAGGAAAGAATTATCTCGAGATTCTGACAACATTTTATCACGATGTAGAAGTACGGTGAAATTTACGAAAAGCAAACCGGCCGGTATTCAGGATACCATATCACAGTGCCATATAAAAATGCAGACTGTATAAAAAACAGATTGCATTTTGAGAGAAAAGCATGGTAAGATTATGTGTTAGAAAAAATAAGGAGAAGTCCGATGAAAGAAACGATAATGAAAAAATACCGGTTATTGAACCGGATTATGAATAGGATTTCAGAGAATCATACAGGTGCATATGCTGCACAGTCAGCCTTTTTTATAGTGCTGTCAATGATTCCTTTTATCATGCTGCTTCTTGCTCTGGTACAGTATACGCCAGTGACGAAAGCAGACGTCATACGTGCGGTGACGCATGTACTTCCAAAGACCATCTACCCGATGATTGTTTCTATTGTCAATCAGGTGTACAATCAGTCTCAGGCGATGATCTCTCTGACTGGGCTTGTAGCAATCTGGTCTGCAGGCAGAGGAGTTCTTGCAATGAGTGCGGGGCTTAACAGTGTCTATGGAAGTAAGGAAACGAGAAATTATATTTACCTGCGCCTGCGCGCAGCATTTTACACAGTACTATTTATTATTGCGATCGTACTTTCCCTTGTTATACTTGGTTTTGGTGATCGGTTGAGCATTTTTATTGTCAATCACTATCCTTTTATGAAGGGAATCATAGATCTGATCATCAATATCCGTGCAGTGGCATCGATTGTAGTATTGACGGTGTTTTCTATGACAATCTATCATTTTCTTCCAAATAAGAAAACAAAATTTATCAGACAGTTTCCGGGAGCATTTCTGACTGCGATCGGATGGGCGGCAGCTTCTTATATCTTTTCAGCATATGTCAATATTTTTACCGGATTTTCTACGATGTATGGAAGTATGACGACAATTATGCTGATCATGCTCTGGCTGTATGCATGTATGTATATTATGCTGCTTGGCGGCGAAGTAAACGAGATGCTGGCAGAAGATTTTTTCACATCTATGTAGGAAGATGGCAGATACAGTGGAAAAAAACCGATACATTTGTTAAATTTTTTTAGAAGAGAGTGATTTTGGAAAAGGGGGATTCAAGATGAAAGAATTAAGCACGTTGTGTTACATGGAAAAAGACGGAAAATATCTGATGTTACATCGTACAGTAAAGGAAAATGACGTCAATCAGGATAAGTGGATCGGTGTTGGCGGGCATTTTGAGAAAAATGAAAGTCCGGAAGAGTGCCTTTTAAGAGAAGTCAAAGAAGAAACCGGGTACACACTGACTTCATGGCAGTACCGGGGAATTGTAACTTTTGTATACGGAGAAGACACGATCGAATATATGTCTCTTTTCACGGCAGACGGTTTTGAGGGGACACAGATTTCCTGTGATGAAGGGGAGCTGGAATGGGTAGAAAAAGCAGCTATTTATGATTTGAATTTGTGGGAAGGTGATAAGATTTTCCTGCGGCTTCTGGAAGAAAATCATCCTTTCTTTTCGTTAAAACTAGTCTACGATACGGATGATGTATTACAATATGCAGCTTTGGATGGAAAAAGGATTTCTCATGAGACATTGGATATAAGATAATATTATCTAGTATTGTGGGGGCAGACTAGAGAGTAAAAATAGGCATAGCCCTATAAGAGGACAGGGATAAAATCAGAATCATTGATTTTATCCCTGTCCTTTTATTGGTTAAGGTGAAAAGATGAAGAATCTTAATTAGAAATAATGTCCTAAGAATCAAGGAGATTTAAACATTTTTCAGGCTCTGGTGCAAAGAGAGAAGAAATGACAATTTGCTTGTCAAGATGTTCTTCCTTTAGCATTTTCTGTAGTTCGTCAAAAAATACTCCCGGTCCTTTTTCAAGATGACAATCGGCGAGTGTCTGGGATAAATCAGTGCGACCGCCAAAGGAGCCGTACCAGTCTCCTCGGCAGGTATAATCCACACCACAGCTTGGACTTCCGTCAACTCCAACAAATCCAAGTACTTCAAACATATCATCATTTACAAGGTATTCCTTCAATTGATCAAGAATTGGGGACAGTATGTCACGACAATGTTTGCGGAAAAAGGGGTTATCAAACTGGTTGCTTACATGTCCCCACCTTCTAGCACCGTAAAGCGTAAACTCTGGACATGGAAGCTGTACAACCATAATTTCTTTGTCGATAATCTTGTACATAAATTTTTTGCGAAGAGCTTCTTCCGCATCAATTTCTTCCTGATTGTACAGTACGACCTTCGAAGCTGTATTTAAAATACAGTGCGATACAAATATAATTTTTTTCATGAGATGAAACCTCCTTCAGATAAAATATTTTAAAGAACAATATTTCCGTATCGTTCCTTTAAGTTAGCGAAATGTTCCTTTGTGATCATGATTTTTCCGTTTTTCAAACATAGAAAACCATTTTCTTTCATGAAATCAATGTATCGGTAAAGGGTGCGGAGATTAATGTGCAGTTTATCCGATAGCATAGAACGAGTCATGGGGCAGATAAATGGGAAATTACTAGATTTTTCTGCCTGCAGATAAAGGAAGTGCCCCAAAACATCCCTAGCATGAAAGAGAGAATGGATCTCTGCCCGGTTCATATTAGACTCAGTGATTTTCGCAAAGACAAGGAGCGTCTTATAACATAGAGAGGCATTTGTTTGAATTAATTTTGCGAAATCTTTAATTGGCATCCGGTAAAGGACACATTTTGTATCGGCCACAACATAAGACGTATAAGTTTCAATATTATTTAAATATTCGATGAACCCGATAATATCAAGTGGTTCCAGAGAATCTACAATGTTATCATCACTCCAGTCAATTTGATTTAGGACAGACATATGACCGCTTAAAAGGAAGTACATATCTTTTAAAGGATCATGTTGATTAATCAGAATATCATTCTTATTCAGCACGATCAACTGGCTTGTCGGGACAAGAGTCTGAAAGGAGTCAAGAGGATTTTTACTATATGTTTGATCTAGTATCATTTCTAAAACTTCTATAGTATTATCGCACATAATAAAATTAAAAACCTCCTCTTATTTATGAAAAACATACAATAAAATGACAAATGTCATTTTCAATATTATATTATTGCACTAAAATAAAGTCAAGTTAGAAATGTTGGCATACAATTTGCCTATTTATTCCGAGACACGGGAGGAGATTTTTAAACATTTAGGAGGAGAGAAAATGGAAAACAAGAAATATTCAGTTAAGGACGATTTTTCGATGCTGGCAATTTTGATTATTCCAGTAGCTGTAGCAGTCAATTTTGTCGGAGGACAGTTGGCATCAATATTGAAACTTCCGATGTACCTTGACACGATTGGAACTATCTTTGCGGCAATGCTTTGCGGACCATGGGTAGGCGCAACAGCGGGGGGGCTGACAAATGTTGTGACAGGTATTGCGAATCCTGTAAATTTTGCATTTATTCCAGTTAATATACTGGCAGGTCTCGTAACGGGATTTCTTGCAAGAAAGAAAATGTTTAACACATGGTGGAAATGGTTGTTTTCCACGATTATTATGGCGGCAGTGTCCATCATTTCTTCCGCACCGATCGTTGTACTTGTATATGGTGGAGTTACAGGTGGAGGAACATCTATTATTACAGCGGCGGCCATGGCAGCAGGCGCAAATATATGGGCAGCATTCTTTGGAACAGAAGGTGTATTTACATTACTTGACCGCATTATCTCATGTACTATCTGCTGGTTTGTAATAAAAGTTATCCCACCTCGGACATTAGTAAAATTCGGATGCGGAGCAAACTATATTAAAGAGAAAAAAGAAAGTTAAAGGCGATACCTCCTGTAAGTCTTGGAAAGAGAAACTTATTAACACATTGTAAAAGAGGATACTATGGAAAAAACTTATCTTGATAAAATTCAAATACATAAAGACAATAAATTGGCGGCGCTCTATCCGTCAACGAAACTTCTGATTGTTATCCTGTACACTGTTTGTACGTTTGTAATTGGAACAATTCATGTAACAAAGTATGGGCTGTCATTATTATTGATTCCGTTATTTTTCGTTATTCCGATTTTATGTGCAGCGAGCGGTGCATTAAAAAAATGCATAAAAGCACTGAAGGCAGTAACATTTATCGCAGTAATTATTTTAGTTGTACAGACTTTCCTTGTTCCAGGAGGAAGTCTAGTCACAAAAATCGGATTTTTAACGATTTATGAAAAGGGGCTTAAGACAGCTATTTCACTATCATTTATGATTATGAATATTGCAGGGATTTTCGTATGGTTTTTCCAAACAACAGAGAATAAAGAAGTTTCAAGAGCATTAGAGACATCGGGAATGAGCCATAAGGCTGTATATGTGTTTACATCTACACTTCAGATGATTGAGATTTTAGGAAAGAATAGTAGGACAATCATGAATGCACAAAAGGCAAGAGGAGTTGAGACAGAAGGAAATATGATTGTCAGAGCAAAAGCATTTTTTCCATCGCTGGTACCTTTAATCCTTGGAGCAGTCATCAGTTCAGAAGAACGGGTTCTGACATTGGAGGCAAGAGGATTTTCGGTAGATGCTAAGAAGACACATGTATTCAATCTGGAAAAATCAGGGATTGAAAAACCGGTTACAGTAGCAGCTGTATTTCTTACCTTTTTAGTAATTGCAGGGAGGGTTGTGTTATGGATTTTGTGATTCAGGTAGATCATGTTACATATTCTTATCCTTTGGCAAAGGAGCCTGCATTGAAACAGCTGAATGTAGGAATTGAAAGAGGAAAATTTTATGGAGTTATTGGGGAAAATGGTGCAGGGAAAACTTCATTTTGCGCACTTCTTCGAGGTTTTATCCCGGAATTTTATAAAGGAAATATGGAAGGCAAAGTTTTAGTAGAAGGCAAAGCAATCTCGGAATATGGAGGAAACATTGCTTCCAAAATCGGATATGTGTTTCAAAATCCATTTACACAGATTAGTGGGGTAAAAGATACCGTATTTGAAGAGGTAGCTTACGGGTTGGAGAACATGGGAGTTCCGGTGGAAGAAATTGAAAAAAGGGTTGTAGACGTTATGCGAATGACGGATATAGAGGCTCTTGCAGAGAAAAATCCATTTGACTTATCCGGAGGTCAGATGCAGAGAGTTGCGCTTGCTTCTGTTATTGTACTGGAACCAGATATTTTAGTGATTGATGAGCCGACTAGTCAGCTTGATCCGGAGGGAACAGAGAGTGTATTTGCAATCATAAAAGCGCTGAAAGAGCGACGTAAAACAATTATTCTTGTAGAGCATAAGATTGATTTAATAGCGGAATATGCGGATGAAGTTCTAGTGTTTAAGGATGGGGAAATCATTGCATCGGGTGACAAACAGAAAATATTATCAGACATGTCTTTGGCAGAAAAGGATGTGGCATTACCGCAGGTGGCAATCCTGGGAAATAAACTAAAGCAGATGGGACTGCCGATCACTGAAATTCCCGTAACAGAGAAAGAAGCAGTGGAAATAATTAGGAAAGCATTAAAAGAAAGGGGTATGTAATGAAAGATTTGATTTTAAAGGATGTAAGCTTTTCATACCCGGGAGGATTTTTGGCAGTAGACAATATTAATATGGAAATCAAGAGTGGTGAAAATGTTGCTATCGTTGGACAGAATGGTGCAGGGAAAACAACAACTGTCAAGATGATGAACGGTCTTTTGAAACCAACAAAAGGAGATGTTCTCATCGGGGATATGAATACAAAGAACTATACAACAGCGCAGATTTCCCGAGTAGTCGGATATGTATTTCAGAATCCGGATGATCAGATATTTCATTCTACAGTAGAAAGTGAAGTTCGATTTGGACCGAAGATGATGAAACTGGATCAGGCAGAAGAAGATAAGCGTGTGGAGGAAGCGCTCCATGTTACCGGAATGGATGCATATAAAGATGAGAATCCATTCAATCTCCCATTGTCCATAAGGAAATTTGTTACGATTGCAGCGGTGATTGCGATGGATACAGACATTTTAATCTTTGATGAGCCTACTGCAGGGCAAGATATGGAAGGGAATAAGAGACTTGGCAATATCTTAAAACTTCTTCATGAACATGGAAAAACAGTGATTACCATTTCACATGATATGGAATTTGTGGCAGACAACTTTCAAAAGATTATTGTTATGGCAAAGAAGAAAGTTGTGAGGGAAGGAACCCCATCAGAAATATTCTGGGATTTCGAAACACTGGAAAAGGCAATGCTGAAACAGCCTTATGTGAGTCGTGTTTGCAGGGCTTTGGGAATTGAAGGCGGGATCATCAGTATTGATGAGGCAGTAAAAAAAATAATGGGCAGGGAAAAAGTATGCAGGGAAAAAAGAAATTAATTGCATTTTTAGCATTTGCCATGTACTTTCTTACGGGCGCTGCCTGCATTGTAGTGGGGAGCAGTCTTCCACATCTTGTCAAATTATATAACATGGATTTAGAGAAAGTAGTCCTTCTTGGATCTGCGTATGCAATGGGAAGATTGTCAACAGTATATTTCACAGGTAGGATGGTAGAAAAATTCGGACCGATGAAAGTACTGGCAGGTGGAGTACTTATGGTAACAGCATTTCTGTTTGGCATTCCGACAATCGTAAATTATTATGCGGGAATGTGCTTTGCATTTTTAGGAGGGGTCGGAATGGGAGCGCAGGATACGGTATGTCCTCTTCTTTTAAGTATGGTAGCGAAAGAAAATTATGCAGGATCACTTAGTGCGGGACAGGCGCTGTTTGGTCTTGGAAGTTTTGCAACTCCATTTCTAGTTGGAATTTTATTGTCAAACAGTCTTCCGTTTTACTATGCATACTACATTTTGTTGATTGTACCTGTTGTGATGCTCATTCTGATTCCATTTGTAAAACTGGATGAAAAAGAAAATTCACAGGCACAAGAAGAAAATGTAAAGCCGTTGTATGTAAAGAGGTCATCAGTAGCATATATAGCAATTTTTGTTGTATGTGCAGCATATAGTGCGGTTGTAAACACGCTGGGGCTCTACATATCTAGTTTTGCGGAAGGAATTGGAATTTCACCGGCAATCTCAGCGTTTATGCTGACTGTTTATAATATTGGATGTGTTTGTGGATCATTTTTGTTTGTTGTGGTTCTGAAAAAAGTAAGTGTACAACTTGTACTTTTGGGAAATTTTGTATTGTCGGGAGTAGCCTTGCTTATATCAATGATGGTAAATCGTGTGGAAACCTATTTTATTTGTTTTTTCGTAGCTGGATTTTTCTTAGGTGTACTGTTTAGTGTGATTGTAACAATTGCAACAAGAATTGGATATAAAAGAATTAGCGTAGCAAGTTCTCTTGTTGCAACGGCAAGTGGAGCTTCTGATATTTTCACCCCGATTGTTACGGGCATTGTAGTGTCAGCGCTTGGAATCCACGTGTCTATCGGATATGCAATTCTGATGATTGCAATCAGTATCTTGGCAACTGTTGTACTTTGGATAAACACGACGGAGAAAAAAACGGTGGATGAGTAGAAAAGATATAGAAAGAGGAGAGTTGAAAATGGCAATTCAAAGTAAAGATGTAATAAATAAGAATGGACAACAGTATCATATTTGCTGTGCAAAAGGTGATGTGGGAAGATATGTGCTCTTACCAGGAGATCCCTTTCGAACAGACATTATCGCAAAGCATCTGGAAGATGCGAAGCTGGTAGCACATAACAGGGAGCATAAGACATGGACAGGTACTTTAAATGGGGTAAAGGTTTCTGTTACCAGTACGGGAATGGGATGTCCTTCAGCGGCAATTGCCATTGAGGAATTGATTCATTGCGGTGCAGATACATTTATCCGGATTGGAACCTGTGGAAGAGTATGTCCGGAAAGCTATGACGAGAGTCTGGAAGGAGTAATTATTACAGGAGCGGTAAGAGATGAAGGAACTACAATTCATTATGTTCCAATTGAATATCCGGCTATGGCAGATCGGTATGTGACGGACGCACTTGCAAAAGCATGTGCGAAGAAAGGATATAAATTTGCAGAGGGAATTGCACAGTCCAAAGATGCTTTCTATGGTCAGCATGATCCGGACAGCATGCCGAACAGCGGCAGACTTCATCAACGTTGGACAGCATGGGAGAAGAGCCGTGTAATGGCATCAGAAATGGAAACAGCTGCGCTATTTATTGTGTCTTCTATTAGAGGTGCAAGAGCCGGAGCAATTATGGCATATGGAAGCATGAATGATCACACGATTGAAATTGCATGTGATGCTATTAAAATTTTAATTGAAAATGATAAAGAAAATGAGTAAAGATAAATTTTGAGTAGATGGAAGGGGCGGAACAGTTGGGATTTTATGAGGAAGAACTCGTGCCAATTATTAAGAGAGTATGTCCAATCATTGAAAAGACAGAGCATATGAAAGATATTTTAAATGGAACTATGTCGATAGAACATTTTCGATTTCAAATCAAACAGAATTATCACTATCTGATGGATTATACGAGGTGTTGGGCAGTAGGATTTTCTAAATGTAGAAATTTTAAAGAAATGGAAGAGTGGTACTCGATTGTGAAGAATACAATGGAAGGAACTGTTATGTTTAATCGAGATTTCTGGGCAAAACAAATCAATGTAAGTCTTGAAGAATTAGATGCGGTGATAGAGGCTCAGGGAAAGAGATCTTATACCTCATTCCAATTGATGTGTGCACAGCAAGGTGGCCTTGCAGAAATCATGATGGCACTATTTCCGTGCAATATTTTGTACCGTTTTTTTGCAGAGGATTTACTCGATTCTTGCACTTTGCCTCATGATAATATGTATTACCAATGGCTGAAATACTACGTAAGTGAATCCTATGTGGAAAAGACGGAAAATGAGATTCGTATGGTTAACAAACTTTGCGAAGGAAAAACAAAGGAGGAGAGGACGCGGTTAGTAGAAATTTTTGCAACAAGCTGTAATTATGAAATATTGCAGTGGCAGGATATGTACCATAATATGACAACATGGCCTTTGGATGACATTTTTCCGGAAAAATAGGAGGACAAAATAATGGATAGAAGGAAAAAAATTATAATTGATACAGATTGCGGTTCGGATGATGCGATGGCAATTGCAATGGCATTGAATGATCGAGCTTATGAGATTATTATGTGTGTTGCGGTATCGGGAAATGTACATGTAGATCAAGCGGCGCTTAACACATTAACTACAATTGAATATGCAAAGACGTATGAACCGCCAGTATATAAAGGCTGTGATAAAATGCTTTTAAAAGAGCTTATTTATGCACACGAGACCCATGGAAATGATGGCATGGGAGATATTGGACTTGCACCGCAGCATTTGAAAGTGCAGGAAGGGAATGGCGTGCTCAAAATGTTAGATGCTCTTCGCGCAAGCGAGGAAGGAGAGATTGATATTGTGGCATTAGGACCGCTTACGAATATTGCACTTGCAATTCGGCTTGACTATGAAGCTATGAAGAAGGCGGGACGAATTGTTATTATGGGAACAGCTGGTCTTGGGGTTGGCAATGTAACTCCGGTAGCCGAGTTTAATATATGGCAGGATGCAGAGGCGGCGAAGATTGTTGTAGAATCAGGACTTGAAAAAATTATTTTTGTAGGATGGGATGCCTGCCTTGGCGACAGTATGTTGAATTCACAGGAAATTGAAAAAATCCGCACAGGGAGTGAGTTGGGGAAATTTGCCATTGACTGTAACAGATGTTTGCTGGAGATGAATAGGGAAAGGTTTGGGGATAATTATCTTGATATGGCAGATCCATCGGCAATGGCTGCAGCTCTTTATCCAGAGTGTATCGATCAATGCGAAAAATATTATTGTGAAGTGGATGTTTCAAATGGCCCTAGTTATGGTAGCGTGCTTGTTGATTCCAATTTCTTTTCGGGAAAGGAACCGAATGTATATATTTGCAGTAAACTGGATGCTCGGAAATATAAGGAATATATTTATAAAACATTAAACGTAAATTAAAGGAGGAATCGGAAATGGATGAATTGAAAGTGAAATTTTTGATGGGACCGGCAGAGTGCAACGACAGAAATATTCCGTCATACAGTGATGAATTTTTAAAGGAGTTAAGTGATGCTCTTGGAGAAAAAGTTGTATGTGCAGAAATGAATGAAGTGAAAAGTCAGGCGCTTCCGGTATACTTTATTGCATCCGGTGGAGCAGAACGAGGATTTGAGGATATCTATGAACAAACAGAGGAACCTTATATTCTTCTTACCACACCGGCATATAATTCGTTGGCGGCATCTATGGAAATTATGGGATTTTTGCAGGAGCATCAATTAAAAGGTGAAATTCTCCATGGATCTGCTAAAGCCATTGCAAAGCGGCTTGCAGTTTTGAAAAGGGTAGCTGAAGCGAAAGAAAAATTGGCGCATGCCAAGTTAGGATGTTTTGGAGAACCTGGAGGATTGATCGCAAGTAACTCAGATTTTGAAACGCTGAAAAGAGCAAGTGGAATGGAAGCGATACTTTTCGGATTAGAAGAGCTTGTAGATGAATATCATAAAGGTGGATACTTAGAAAACCAATATACAGAAGAACTAAAAAAGAAGTCATTTAATATAGAGGAAACAGAAAAAGCATTAAATGTTTACGGCGCACTAAAACGATTGATTGAAAAATATAATCTTTCTGGTATTACTGTAAAATGTTTTGATCTTTTGGATATGATTCATACAACGGGGTGTCTGGCACTTGCGTTATTAAATGCAGAAGGGATTCCGGCAGCTTGTGAAGGGGATCAGAAGAGTCTTGTAAGTATGATGGTCTTAAATGCACTTACACAAGAATCCGGTTTTATGGCAAATCCAAGTTGCATGGATCCGGAAAAAAGCGAGATTATTTTTGCGCATTGCACACTTCCGATTGATATGCCGGATGAGTATAGTCTGACAACTCATTTTGAATCAGGTATCGGGGTTGCAGTGGCAAGCGATATAAAAGCACAACCGATGACTATTTTTAAATGTGATGAAACGATGAGAAGATATTATGCAGGACGTGCAGATTTAGTGGAAACAATGCATAGAGAAGACTTGTGCCGTTCGCAAATGAAACTTTCTCTCGAAGATGGTACGGAATATTTTGCAAATGCACCGATTAGCAATCATCACATTATCTGTAAAGGGGATTGGAAAGAGGTTATTGATGAGTATTTTAGACAAATGGGATAGGGGATGCTCAAGTTCTTAGATGGGAGATGGGGACAGTTTTTATTCTTGCAATGAAATTTCAGAAATGACAAAGGATTTGGTTTTAAATGAAATACCACTTGACATCACAAAAACCTATGATAAAATAATAAGTGATTCAGACAATCAAATGAGTTATTGATAAATCAAAGGCGTTGAACGTGTCAGTAGAGAACTATTTTCTAACAGAGAGAGGAAATCATCGGCTGGAAGTTTCCTTTAGTTCAGATAGGGATCGAATTTCCCACGGGAGCTGCATTTTGGAAAGGATTCCAGGGGATTGATGCCCGGAGCTTAGTAGAAGATGACGTATCTGCACGTTACGCAGTCCGAGAGCCTGACTCTTATGAGCAGGAATTAGGGTGGTACCGCGATAGACCTCGTCCCTTTTTGGGACGGGGATTTTTTTATTTAGGAGGAATCAGAAAAGATGAAGGAAAAATTACAGAGCATCCAAGAAGAAGCAGTCAGACTGATCCAGGCTGCTGATGCACCGGAAAAACTGAATGATGTAAAAGTCAGATTTCTTGGGAAAAAGGGAGAGCTGACAGCAGTTTTAAAAGGGATGAAAGATGTTGCCCCGGAAGACAGACCGAAGGTTGGACAGCTTGTCAATGAGACGAGAGAGGCAATTGAACAGTTATTAGAAGAGACAAAGACAAAGATGGAAAGAGCACTTCGTGAGGAACAGTTAAAATCTGAAGTCATTGACGTGACGCTGCCATCAAAGAAAAATATGGTCGGACACCGTCATCCGAATACGATCGCATTAGAAGAAGTGGAACGCATCTTCATTGGAATGGGATATGAGGTTGTGGAAGGACCGGAAGTAGAATACGATGAATACAACTTTGAGAAGTTAAATATTCCGGCAGATCATCCGGCAAAAGATGAGCAGGATACTTTCTATATCAATAAAGATATCGTACTTCGTACACAGACTTCCCCGGTACAGGCGCGTGTGATGGAAAAGGGAGAACTTCCGATCCGTATGATCGCTCCGGGACGTGTATTCCGTTCAGATGAAGTGGATGCGACACACTCTCCGTCTTTCCACCAGATTGAAGGACTTGTGATCGACAAAAATATTTCTTTTGCAGACTTAAAAGGAACACTGGAAGTATTTGCGAAAGAATTATTCGGACCAGAGACAAAGACAAAATTCAGACCGCATCACTTCCCATTCACAGAGCCGAGCGCTGAGGTGGATGTGACATGCTTCAAATGTGGCGGAAAGGGATGTCGTTTCTGTAAAGGATCCGGTTGGATTGAAATCTTAGGATGTGGTATGGTTCATCCACATGTACTGGAAATGTGCGGAATTGATCCGGAAGAGTACAATGGATTTGCATTCGGTGTCGGTCTGGAGCGTATCGCGCTGTTAAAATATGAGATTGACGACATGCGTTTGCTCTATGAAAATGACATCCGTTTCTTAAAACAGTTCTAAAACAGATTGGGACTCATCAGAAAAAGGCGGAGAAGCATGTGCAGAGAGGAAGACGCAATTCTCCGGAAAGTCAGTTTTCAGGAAAATGGAAAAGTGAGAAAGACAGAAATATCGAAGTGAGAAAGGAATAGAAACATGAATACATCATTATCATGGATAAAAGCATATGTACCGGATCTGGATGTCACAGCGCAGGAATATACGGATGCGATGACACTTTCCGGAACAAAGGTAGAAGGATATGAAGTGCTTGATGCAGATTTGGAAAAAATCGTGATTGGGCAGATTGAGAAGATCGAGAAACACCCGGATGCAGATAAACTTGTTGTATGCCAGGTAAATGTCGGATCAGAAACCGTACAGATTGTAACGGGAGCAAAAAATGTATTTGAAGGAGCAAAAATTCCAGTTGTATTGGACGGCGGACGTGTAGCGGGAAGCCATGACGGAAAGCAGGTTGCAGGTGGAATCAAGATCAAAAAAGGAAAATTGCGTGGGGTAGATAGCTTCGGTATGATGTGTTCTATCGAGGAACTTGGATCTACAAAGGACATGTATCCGGAAGCAGCAGACAATGGAATCTACATTTTTGAGGAGGATGCTGTTGTAGGAAGCAGTGCAATCGAGGCACTTGGAAGAAATGATGTCGTATTTGAATATGAAGTGACATCAAACCGTGTGGACTGCTTCAGTGTGGTTGGAATTGCAAGAGAAGCAGCAGCTACATTTGGAAAAGAATTTCATCCACCGGTTGTGACAGAGACTGGAAACAGTGAGGATGTCAATGATTATATTAAAGTAACTGTGGAAGATGCAGATCTCTGCCCGCGTTACTGTGCAAGAGTTGTAAAAAATGTCAAAGTGGGACCATCTCCGAAATGGATGCAGAGAAGATTGGCATCAGTAGGAATCCGCCCGATCAACAACTTAGTTGATATCACAAACTATGTGATGGAAGAGTACGGACAGCCAATGCATGCTTATGATCTGGAAAAGATCGCAGGAAAAGAAATTGTTGTGAAGACTGCCAAGTCAGGAGAAAAGTTTGTGACATTGGATGGTCAGGAGAGAGAGTTGGATGAATCTGTTCTGATGATCTGTGATGGAGAGAAATCTGTTGGAATCGCCGGAATCATGGGCGGAGAAAATACGATGATCACAGATGATGTGCAGACTATGTTGTTCGAGGCAGCATGTTTTGATGGAACAAATATCCGTAAATCCAGCAAAAAAGTGGGACTTCGTACAGATGCGTCCGGAAAATTTGAAAAGGGATTAGATCCGAACAATGCAAAAGCTGCAATCGACCGTGCATGTCAGCTGATCGAGGAATTAGGAGCAGGAGAAGTTGTCGGAGGAACTGTGGATGTATACGGAAAAGTAAAAGAACCAGTTCGAGTTCCGTTTGATGCAGAGAAGATCAATGTAATGCTTGGAACAGACATTTCTGAGGAAGAAATGTTGGGATATTTTGCAAAAATCGGTCTGGAATACGATGAGGATACAAAGGAAGTGATCGCACCGACCTTCCGTCATGATTTGTTCCGCCTTGCGGATCTTGCAGAAGAAGTAGCAAGATTCTATGGATATGATAATATCCCAACTACACTTCCAAAAGGAGAGGCGACAACAGGAAAACTGTCCTTTAAGTTACGTATCGAGGAAGTTGCAAGAAACATTGCAGAGTTCTGTGGATTCAGCCAGGGAATGACATATTCTTTCGAGAGTCCGAAAGTATTTGATAAATTATTGATTCCGGCAGATTCGAAGCTGCGTGAAGTAGTAGAGATTATGAATCCGCTCGGAGAAGATTACAGCATTATGAGAACTACATCCTTAAATGGAATGTTAACTTCTCTCGCAACAAACTATAACCGAAGAAATAAAGATGTCCGTCTCTATGAGCTTGGAAATATTTATCTTCCGAAACAAGTTCCGGTTACAGAGCTTCCGGAAGAGCGTATGCAGTTTACGCTTGGTATGTACGGAGAAGGTGATTTCTTTAGTATGAAAGGTGTTGTGGAAGAATTCTTTGAAAAGATCGGTATGCACAAGAAAGAAACCTATGATCCGCATGCAGGAAAACCGTTCTTACATCCAGGACGTCAGGCAAACATCATTTACGAGGGAAAAGTTGTTGGATACTTAGGAGAAGTACATCCGGATGTTGCAGATACTTATGGAATCGGAACAAGAGCATATGTGGCAGTCATTGATATGCCGGAAGTGGTAGAGCTTGCTACTTTTGACCGGAAATACGAAGGAATCGCAAAATACCCGGCAGTGACAAGAGATATTAGCATGGTAATGCCAAAAGAAATCTTAGTTGGTCAGGTGGAAGATGTAATTGAGAAAAAAGGTGGCGCTTACTTAGAGAGCTACAAGTTATTTGACCTCTACGAAGGTGCGCAGATCAAGGCAGGATTTAAGTCTGTCGCATATTCTATCGTATTCCGTGCAAAAGATAAGACACTGGAAGAAGCAGATGTCACAGCGGCAATGACAAGAATCTTAAAAGCGTTAGAAGAAATGGGAATTGAATTAAGACAGTAGAAATTGGATGTTGTTCTGAGAAAGTGTCTTAGAAAAATATTTTCAATAGAAATTTCATAGTGTTTCAATAGAAGGCAGAATCTGTTGCGAAATGTAATGGGTTTTGCCTTTTTTGTGTTTCCTGATAGGGGTAAAAATTATTATAAATAAAATAAAAATGTAAAAATTGTATAACAAATCATAGTGAAAATGCATAAAAATCAAAAGAAAATATTGTGTAAAATAGCAATGCAAATGTTCTTGCTAAAGAACCTGTTTTCGTTATAAAATAAAAATAATTAATAAGCGCAAAACAGCTAAAAATTACAATATATAAGAAAAAACGCGTTTTGTTATTTATAAAAAATAAAAAAATAACGGATAGGGGATAGCATGAAGCGGTTTTCGATAAGAGGGAAGAAATTAAATAGAAAAAAGCAAATTGTGATAGGAGGGATTGTACTCCTACTCTTTTTTGGATTTTTTTTAATAAAGAATCTGCTCGCAGTGGAATATCCATTGATTGTGGATGGGAAAGGTATTACACAGGAAGAAATACGGTTTCACAATCATGATATAGATAGGGCAATACGGTCAAGAGTCATTTTTAACTGGGCATCAAAGGAAGGACTGGCTGATGAGTTTTCTTATGAGACGTTTCAAAAGTCTTTGAAAACTGAAAATAAAGAAAGGAAAGAGATAAAGCAGAAAGGAGAACCTTTATATGGTCCGGTAGAGTTTACGCCAATGCAATATTATAAGCGGCAACTCGGAGCGTATGAAAGAAGCTTAAAGGACCACATGATGAAACGTGTTGAGAAAAAAGAGTTGTATGAATTTTACAAGACTCATCAGGAAAATTTCAAAGAAGTGGATACGGTTTGTGCGGAATACACAGTGCGGCAGGATGGAAGAGAGATTTATAAAGAATCTGTGATACTGGACAAAAATAATATTCGTGCAAAAATGGAATTCGACGAGGAATTTGTCAACAGGCTTTTGTTGTTGGAGGAAGGAGGAAAAGTCATCTGGAGTACAGCGCAGGGGGAAGAAAAAGAACTGTATTGTACAAGCCGGGAGGATGGAGGGTATCTGTCCTATGAGGAAGTGTCAGGAGCAGTGTTGGAACAGTGCATTGCAAATAAGTTTGAAGTAGAATTGCAAAAAAGGATTTCAGAGTCTAACGTTTGGAATTTTATGAAAAAATAATTAAGGAGAAAGCAAATGAAACATATGAAAAAGAGAATCTCGTGTATGATTTTGACTGCAACGCTTTTGGCTGGAGGTTCGCTGGAGTATGCGGTTGCGGCAGAAGAACAACAAAATGTGTCGGAGATTGTGACAGAAGAACAGGTTGAAATTCAATCAGAAGAAATAGTACCACAAGAAGAGATGGTACAAACAGAGGAACAGGCGGCAGCGACAGAATGTCAGGTTGTTCTAGAAACTTATACAGACGGAAAATTAGATGAAGAACATATTGGCGGAACATTGACCGCAGATAAATTGTCAGGACATTCCGGAGAGTGGGTGACATTAACTGTAAAAGCAAATCATGGATATGTCTTTCAACGGTATGATACCAATACAGATAATCTGGTAACAATCGATAACAACCGTTTTCAACTAAATGAAAAATTTCCTACGGTAGTTGTAAAGGCGTATTTTACAACAAGAGAGCCAGGGAAAGATGAAGTCTTTTTTGATGATTTTGGAGGAGAACCAGGAGCTGCGCTTCCAGGAGGAGTTCACATTTCTAATGGAGAATTGGTGGTAGATATCCCGGAAGGACAAGGAAGCAATTTCTACGAGCCGGCTATTGACTGGAGTCAGGTTTCGGCACAGGAAGGTTATCGGATTTCTGTGGATGTAAGGAGAGTTACGCAAACTTCGGGTACAATGCAGATTGCTTTTCGTGGTGGAGAACAAAGTACACAACGTTATGTAGTAGCGATTAATTCTCAGGGAAGCTTGATGTTGAGAAAAATTGACGGAACGAATGTAGAATTAAAAAAAGCAGCGTTTCAGTTGACGGAGCAATATGCACATATAGAAATCACTGTGGTAAAAAATGAGGTCAGAGTCTCTGTAGAAGGACAAGAACTTTTAGTTCATACAGAGCAAGATAACTGGGGTGGAATGACACCGAAAGTTCAGTTATGGAATATGACACAGGGAGCGTCAATGGGATTTGACAATCTGCTCGTAGAGAAAATTTGCGAAAAGAAACCTATTGAAGTTGTAACAATTTACAATGGGCAGGAAGATTCGGAACATCGTGCCGGAACAGCAGTTTCAGATGTTGCGGAAGCAAAAGAAGGCGATACAGTTACACTCCAGACGATTCCGAAAGCGGGCTATCGCTTCAAAGAATATCAGGTGGAGGGAATGGAAAGCCTTTCGATTGTAGATAATAAATTTGTGATGCCGGCGGGAGAGTTTGAAAAACTGAGAGTCAATGCTGTGTTTGAAGATGATACGGTGAGAGAAGCGAAAACATTTTATGTAGACTCTGAAGGTGGAAACGATCAATCTGCCGGGACATCGGAAAAAGAAGCGTGGAGAACATTAGGGAGAATTAAAGAACATAATTTGTTTGTCCCGGGTGATCGTATTTTATTAAAATGTGGAAGTGTATTCCGTGGGGAACAGTTAGCATTTCAGGGAATGGGAAGTGCAGAACAGTCAATCGAAATCAGTTCTTACGGAGAAGGGGAACTGCCAAGACTGGAAGGAAACGGAGAAGTTGAAAATGTAATTTCATTATATAATCAGCAGTATATCCATATTAATCGCTTAGAAATTACAAACTTAGATCAAAAGTATAATCAAAATTTTGAGTTGAATGGAAGCAACAATCAGGAAAAAGCGTTAAGAGCAATTAACGTGTCAATCCGTGATTTTGGAACCGCTTCAGATATTCGAATTGAAGATTGCTATATTCATGACATTAATGGAAATATTAAATCGAAGTGGAATGGTGGAATTTTCTTCGATGTAAAAGCAAATATACAAAATGGAACATTAACAGGAGTTCCAAGCAAATATGATCAGATTTTAATTTCGGGATGTACATTTGAGAGAGTGGACAGATCTGGAATTAAGTTGATCAGTTCACAGTGGTGTAACCAGTGGGAAAAGAATGATCCGGGTGTCCCTGTAAACTGGTATCCATCGACCAACGTAGTTGTAAGAGACAACTATATGGAGAAAATCGGAGGAGATGGAATTACAGTCAGAGATACAGACGGGGCATTGATTGAACATAACCTGGTAAGAGATTGTCGGTATCAGAATACAGGATATAATGTTGGTATCTGGCCATTTGAAGCAGCGAATACAGTGTTGCAATATAATGAAGCATATGAGACACATGGAACAACGGATGGTCAGGGATTAGACTGTGACCATGCATCTTCAAACTCGGTTATGCAGTATAATTACAGCCACAATAACGAAGGTGGATTTATGCTTATTATGGGTGGGTATCCGCATACAGGAGCGACAGTGCGCTACAATATCAGTCAGAATGACCGTGATAAAACATTTGAATTTGCACAGGGATGCCCAAAAGGAACTATGATTTATAACAACACAATTTACTCAGATCAGCTTTTAGAGAGGGGAATCTTCTTCTTATCAAATACAGGAGCTGGACAAGGGGTAAATGATACCTTTGCATTTAATAATGTGTTCCACTACCCAGAAGGGCAGAAATTCTATGGAGGAGAAACTCAAAATCTGACAACGTATATGAAATTATATAATAATGCATATACTGGTGGGATAGAGGCGTTTGAGGGGGATGATAACCCATTGAAAGCGGAAGATGCAGGTCTGACAGCACCTGGAACCGGTCCGGAAGTAAATGAGAGTAAAATAGCAGTAACCGGATCCTCTGGAGCGCTGGATGGATATAAATTGGAAGATACTTCCGTGTTGATCGACAAGGGAATTACAGTGGAAGAAGCATGGAAACATTTTGGAGGTACAGAGTTAGTTGACGGAAGAGGTATGTCTCCAAGAAATCTTTTTGAGCAGGCGAAAAATGGAAATAGTATTGATTATGTGATGGGAAATAACTTCCCGCAAATCAATGGGGTTGGATATGACAAAGATTTCTTTGGAAACAGCCTTGCCGATGGAAAGCCTGATATTGGAGCTGCTGAATTTTTGGCATCTGTTCCGGAACAACCAGATCCAGAGCAGCCAGATCCAGAGCAGCCGAACCCAGAACAGCCAAACCCAGAACAGCCAAACCCAGAGCAGCCGAACCCAGAGCAGCCAAACCCAGAGCAGCCAAGTCCGGAAAAACCAAACCCAGAACAACCAAAACCGGATGGAGAAAAGCCGAATGGGCAAACAGCTCAAAAACCAAGTAAGGGAGAGTCGGTAAAAACAGGAGACCCTGTTGTAGTTACCGGGTTGATTTTGCTGCTGATAGTATCGGGAGGCATCATTATGATTTGTTTTTGTGTTTCAAAAAGAAACAGGAAAACAGCAAATAGAAAAGAAAATTAATAATAGATAAAAGCATTTATGAAAAATACACCTTGCTGAGAGATTTTTAGTAAGGTGTATTTTTAGTTGGTGGTATACGTTGCTAATGGAGAAAAAAGGGTGACTCTTACGCAGCATTATAGTTTATTTTGTTGATGAACAACTTTTGATGACTTTCTTTTTTTCCTGTGGTAGAATAAGAAATAGCAGTTGCAGGAAATGGGAAAGGCAAGAAAGGATGAACAGAAGATGAATCAAAAACAGATCATAGGTGCGGTTGTTGCCGCAGGACTTTTTATTGTGACAGGAGTTTCCAGTGTGCTGACAAATACATTATCTGAGCGAATGTTGGCGGATACGGCAAAAAAGACAGAGGATGCGCTGTTAGGAGGAAATACGACAACCCTTCCGGGAGAACCATATATTGGGATTGTTGCTGTGGAAGGGACGATTCAGGAACAGACTTCTTCCAACGGTATATTTGATACTGTGGCAGGCTATCAGCATGATACCACATTGGATTATATTGACCGGATGATGGAGGATGAGAAAAATCAGGGGATTTTACTTCGAGTTGATTCTCCGGGAGGAACCGTATATGAGTCGGAGGAATTATACCGAAAATTAGTAGCATATAAAGAAGAAACCGGACGTCCGGTTTGGACTTACATGGAGCATTATGCAGCGTCTGGCGGGTATTATATTTCTGCACCATCCGATAAGATCTATGCGAATCCCAATACGACAACAGGGTCGATTGGTGTAATTATGTCCGGATACGATATGAGTGGACTGTATGAGAAACTGGGAATCCGCTCTGTGAGTATTACTAGCGGGAAAAATAAAGATATGAGTAAGCTGACAGAGGAACAGATTGCGATTTACCAGAGTTCTGTTGATGAGTCTTTTGATCGGTTTGTGGAAATTGTTGCAGATGGAAGAAAGATGACAGAAGAGACTGTCAGAGAAATTGCAGATGGGAGAACTTACACCGCAAAACAGGCAAAAGCAAATGGGTTGATCGATGAGATTAGTCTGTATGAGGAAATGCAGGAAGCAATGGAACAGGAAACAGGATGTACAACATTTTATGAACCTGAGCAGGGAGTGTCTCCGCTCGCATCTTTGTTTTCTAAACTGGAGACACTCAAACCAAAATCTGAGGCGGAAGTGCTGACGGAATGGAATGAGGATCTTGGAAGCGGGGTGCTGATGTATTATGCAGAACAGTTACAATAAAGCCGGAGAGCCGGCTGTATGTGCAGGATTTTTTGTCCGGATGGCGGCGCACTTGATTGATATGCTAATAGTTGGAGGAATCTTGTTGTTTGCAAGGATTCCGCTTGCTTTGCTTTCGCTGTTCCTTCCGACGGAACTTTTGGAGTATAGGGTGTTGTTTTCGTATACGATCAAGGATATTTATTTGTATCTTGGCGGAGTGTTGTATTATATTTTGCTGACGTATTATACCGGCACAACACTTGGGAAAAAGCTGATGAATCTCCGTGTAGTCTCGGAAACGGGAGAGAAACTTACACTTTTTAATGTAATCTATCGGGAAACAATCGGAAGATTTCTGTGCAGCTTTTTTTGGGGAATCGGATATATCATGGCAGGAATTGATGGACAGAAGCGGGGATTGCATGATATGATTTGTGGTACGCGCGTGATTTACGAGAAGCGAGTGAAAGTGACAGTTGTCAATAGCGGAGTACCGCAGGGATCATATGGGATGCCACATTGTCCTATGCAGAATCCAGCTGTGCGGGCAGGATCAGAGCAGAGACAGAGCGTGGAGAAAGTAGATAGAGAAGTTTGCCGGCAGATGCAGGGAGACAGAATGGATGAGAAAATAGAAGAACGACAAGAAATAAAGGAGACGGAAGATGAGAAAAGAAGACTTTAATTTTGATTTACCGGAGGAATTGATCGCGCAGGATCCGCTGGAGGATCGCTCCAGTTCCAGATTGCTCGTACTGGATAAGGAGACGGGAAAGACAGAACATCATGTGTTCCGAGAAATCATAGATTATCTTGAAGCGGGGGACTGCCTTGTGATCAATGACACGAAAGTGATTCCGGCAAGGCTGATCGGTTCCAAAATCGGAACAGATGCAAAGATTGAAGTATTGCTGTTAAAGAGAAAGGAAAACGATGTCTGGGAGACATTGGTAAAACCTGGGAAAAAGGCTAAGATCGGAACAAGGATCAGCTTTGGGGACGGATTGTTAGTCGGAGAAGTGGTGGATATTGTAGAAGAAGGAAATCGTCTGATCCATTTTGAATATGAAGGGATTTTTGAAGAAATCCTTGACCGGCTTGGACAGATGCCGCTTCCGCCGTACATCACACATCAGTTGGAAGATAAGAACCGATACCAGACGGTTTATGCAAAACACAGCGGTTCTGCAGCGGCGCCGACAGCAGGACTTCATTTTACACCGGAGCTGTTAAAGAAGATTGAGGAAAAAGGAGTGCAGATTGCGAGAGTGACCTTGCATGTAGGTCTAGGGACATTCCGCCCGGTGAAAGTAGATAATATTTTAGAACACCATATGCATTCTGAGTTCTATCAGATTGAGGAAGAGGCAGCAGAGAAGATCAACACTGCAAAAGCAAATGGCAAAAGAGTCATTGCGGTCGGTACTACAAGCTGCCGCACGATTGAGTCTGCGGCAAAAGAAGATGGAACGATCGCACCCGTGAGTGGATGGACGGATATTTTTATTTATCCGGGATATCAGTTTAAAGTACTGGATTGTCTGATTACAAACTTCCATCTGCCAGAATCTACACTCGTTATGCTTGTTTCGGCATTAGCAGGAAGAGAGCATGTATTAAATGCATATGAGGAAGCAATTAAAGAAAGATATCGTTTCTTTAGTTTTGGAGATGCGATGTTTATCCGGTAAAAAGGCAAAGTGATCAGTTGGTAGGATTGATCACTTTTTTCTATAATGAAAGTAGTAGGATGGAATGTTGTTATAAAAAAGCATTCTGCGGGCGCTGTCCATATGCGGAGGAGATTTGTAAAGAAAAGACACCGGAAATGAGAGGGGTACAGAAAGGGCATCGAGTGGCGTGTCATCTGGTGGGAGCGAAGTAGATTTTGTATAGTGACAGTGAGAAAGAAGCGATAGAAATAATTGGGAAATCACTCCGGAGAGGTTGACAGCAGGACAAAAGATGAGTAACATAGAAATGATTAGACTCAGACATATTTTAGAGACAGAAATAGAAATAAGGGGAGAAACTAGATGAGACCAAATCGGAAATATCGGGAAACCCTCAGAGTAGGATGCGCTGCTTTGTCGTTATCGATGGCGTTAAGCTGCGCACCGTTGGCAGTATCTGCTGCCGAGACTGAGAATGCAAAAGAGAAGGCCGAGATTCACTGGACGATTAGTGATGCAGCAGAGATACAGACCTCACTTCCGCTTATGATAGAGAATCAGTTCTATGTGACTGTTGGAAATGTACTAAAAGTAATTGATGTCACAACCGGAAAGGAGACTGCTTCCACAGAACTAGCAGCGGATGCATCCGAATCGGCAGTCATCGAAAATGGGGAGGGCATGTTGTTTGTCCCACTTTCAGACGGAAGGATTCAGGCGGTGAAGACATCTGATCTAAGCTCTGTATTTTTGACAGAGAAGCCTGCGGAAGGATTTTCGGTACAGAGCCAGATTTTATATCATGATCATATGATTTATGCAGGTTTTAGTCCGGTGGCACAGGAGCAGAAAGTATCAGGATATTTTGCCGCATTTAAGACAGACTCTAGGACAGGAACTGATGCAGTTGCACCGGAGTGGAAGTCAGCAGAACAAAAAGAAGGAAATTATATCGGTACAAAAGCAGCTATTCTCGGAGAGAATGTACTATTTGCAGGAGACTCTGGAAAACTGGTACTTGCAAATGCAAAGACCGGAGAGGTGAAAGACAAGAAGGATGACATCACGGGGAAAGTGAGAAGTCCGCTTGTAGAGGCAAATGGATCTGTGTGGTTTGCGACAGATGAAGGAATTCTTTACAAGGTTACACTCAGCAGTGATGGGAAGGTGACAGAGAAAGCGACTATTTCGCTGCCAGATAAAGGAAATGCGATTATTTCGATTCTGGAAGGGAAGGTGTTTGTGACAGGCGGAAGTGGTCAGGGTTACATAGCGGTGTACTCTGAATCTGATGCTACTGAGATTCTGTCACAGAAGACAGATCATCCGGTCGTTAGTCAGGCGGTTACAAAATCAGGTAAGAATTTCTATGTGTATTTTACACAGGAAGAAGACTATGCAAATTTGTATGTGGCCAAGTTTGACGCAGACAAAAAGATGACGGTGGAGACCGTCTATACTTCGGAGACGAAGAAAAATGGAGAAGATTATCTTCTGATTGGCGATGATGGGAAAGTGTATTATGGAAATACCGGAAATGGAACGATCACATCTGTGGATGTTCCGAAGGAGGAAAATCCAGAACCAAAACCTCCGGTAGAGCCAGAACCAAAACCCCCAGTAGAGCCAGAAAATCCAGATCCGCAACCTCCGGTAGAACCGGAAGAGCCAGAGAAACCGGAGACAGATCCACCGCAGGAGAATCAATCATCGAAACCAGATGGGAACCAGCAGGGCAATACACAAGGAACTACGGACAACAGCGGGTCGGAGAATCAGAATACAACGAGAAATCCTTCCAAGAGTCAGTCCACAGGAAGTTCAGGTGGAACCTCAGCGGGAAACACAGTGGGAAGTATTGCTGAACCGACATTGCTTGAGAATATCAATGCAGCGATCAAGGGTGGGAGCAATTCTCTTGTCAACGGAAGTAAGCCATATAAGCTTGACAAGGAAATTTTGACTGTTCTTGCTAAAAATCCGAACTTTGAGCTGACATTAGAGTACGATAATTACTCCATCAAGATCAAAGGGGCAGATATCAAGAATCCGGAAAATGAGCTTTTTACAAAACTCATCGAGAAAAATGTTACGCTTTCCAAGAAAGAATCGGACAAAATCGGTGCGTACCAAGTATTGGAATTCATGATGAGCAAAAACTTTCCGGGGAAAGTGACGGTTATCTACCAGCTTCCAGAGCAGTTAAAAGGTGCAGAGAAATTGTTCCTCTATGAGAGAAGCAATCTGGACAAAGGAACAGAGATCGTAGTAGATCGGGATAAGGTGACTTTGATCTTTGAAAAAGGCGGGGAATATGTGCTCGCAAAAGAGAAAGACAAAGCTGCTGGTGAGGCAGAAAAAGAAGATACAGAAGATAAAAAAGAAGTGTCAAAGAATACAGAGAAAGAAAAGAAACACTCTTTTCAGTTGCCGAAGCTTCCGACACCGGTACTTGTGGCGGCAGGGGTAGCACTTGTGGCACTGATCGGTTTGATTGTTATTATGCTGATGGAGGCGAGAGCAAGAAAAATCCGCGAAGCCAAACGCCAGAAGATTCGTGGAGAGAAAGGGGAACTTCCGGGAATTATAGAAGAGATTAGTTCTGAAGAAGCAGACCCAGAGCTGGAGAAGGAACTGGATAGTGAACTTGCTGAACTTGAGGAAGAAGCAAAAGAACTGTCAGAATCACAACCAGATGAGGAAGAAAAGGCGGAGAAATCTTTAGAAGGTCTGGAAGAAGAGAAGACACAGGTATTGCCGGCGCTTCCGCTTGTAGAGAATATCCCGGATCCGGAAGAAGAAGCACTTTTGAAGAAAGAAGAAGAAGACTGGAACAAGATCCATGAGGCACAGAGTCAAGGTGCAGCAGAAGCGTCTGAAACAGAGGAAATGCCTGAAACAGAGGTAATACCTGTGGAAGAGGCAGAAAAATCAGATGATTCAGAGAAGATAGAACAGAAGGAATCCGAGGAAGAACCAGAAGTTCAGAAATCTGAAACAGAATCTTGCGAAACAGAATCTTCTCAAGTAGAACCTTCCGAAGTAGAATCTTCCAAGAAAGAGAAGGACGATACGCAGAAAGACGAATAAATCATTTTTTAGATGAGGCGCAGTCGGAAATGTGATAAGATAGCATTTCCGACTGTTTTTTTGTATGAAAATTTGAAACGATATGGCAAAAAGCGCCTATTTATGATACGATGAATGCAGTATACTGACATAGTTATAAGAACAAGGGAGGTTTTTCAGATGGCAAATAAGTCGACAGTTCCATTTCAGGGAACGAAAGAACAGGAGACGGTACTGCGTGAAGTGATCGAAAAGAGAAAAAGCGAACAGGGGGCATTGATGGCAGTATTGCAGCAGGCACAAGAGATTTATGGATATGTTCCTACGGAAGTACAGACGATCATTTCGGATGAGATGGATATCCCGCTTCACAAGATTGAGGAGGTTGTTGATTTCTATCCACAGTTTACGTTGAGCCCGAAGGGAAAATATCAGGTATCGATCTGTCTTGGAACGGCATGTTTTGTGAAGGGAGCAGGAGATGTCTACAATAAGCTGACGGAAGTACTTGGAATCGGTGGTGGAGAATGTACTGCCGATGGAAAATTTTCGCTGGACGCAAGCCGGTGCATTGGAGCATGTGGCATGGCGCCGATTCTGATGGTGAATGACGATGTGTACAACCATGTGAAAGCGGAAGATGTAGAAGAGATTCTTGCAAAATATGAATAGCAAAAAGAAGGGACCTTGCGATGGGAAAGGTCCTTTTTTTGAATGGAGTGAATGGAATGAAAGTAATTGATTTTCAGAATGCGAGCTGTAAGCACTGTTATAAATGTGTGAGAAATTGTAGTGTCAAGGCAATCTCTGTCCGACATGAGCAGGCGCACATTATGAATGATCACTGTATTCACTGCGGGAAATGCCTGGAAGTCTGTCCGCAGAATGCAAAGCGTTTCGCAAGTGATCTAGAACTGATCAAAGCCTATATTCGACAGAATATGAAGATTGTCGTATCAATCGCACCATCGTATTTGGGAGTGATGAATTATCGGACGCCGGGACAGGTTGTCGGAGCACTTCGGAAGCTTGGATTTGATGAAGTGCGGGAGACATCAGAAGGCGCGGCACTTGTCACAAGAGAGTATCAGAAACTGCTGCGGGAAGGGACATATAAAAATATCATTACAACTTGCTGCTCAAGTGTGAATGAACTTGTGGAGAAGTATTATCCGGAATTGACAGACCAGCTTGCTCCAGTTGTCTCTCCGATGATCGCCCACGGAAGACTGATCAAAAAAATGTATGGGGAGCAGACAAAGGTTGTCTTTCTTGGTCCCTGTATTGCGAAAAAGCAGGAGGCGATAGGAGATTCCCGCGTGTTTGGCGCAGTAGATGCGATTCTGACATTTGAGGAATTGGAACAGTGGCTGGAGGAAGAACAGATTGTTCTGGAAGAATGTGAAGATCTTCCGGTGGCAAACCCGGATTGTGGTGTGAACCGTCTTTATCCGGTCAGTGGTGGAGTTCTTCAGTCTGTGATGGTGGATTCTTCCGAAATGCGGGAGAAAGAGCAAGGTGAAGAAAAAAAACAATACCACAAAGTGTATGTCGATGGACTGGACAATTGTATGGAAATGCTGGAAAGTTTGAAAAGAGGCGAATTGGAGCACTGTTTTATCGAAGCGAATGTCTGCGATGGTGGCTGTGTCAAGGGACCGGCATCTGGAAAATGGAATGTGTCGTTTATCAAGGCAAAAGTGGAGATGGAGCGGAGAGTGGCTGCCCATCAGAAGGCACAATATGAGCCACAGTCTTTGGAAGTCGAACTCTCCAGACAATTTGCGCCGCATCCGCCAAAAGAGCAGCTTCCGACCGAGGAGGAACTTTCTGCAATTTTAAGAGAGACAGGAAAGTATTCTGAGAAGGATGAATTAAACTGTGGTGCGTGCGGATACGCAACCTGCCGGGAGAAGGCGATTGCAGTTTTTCAGAAGAAAGCAGAGAATAGTATGTGTCTGCCGTATGCACTTTCCAAAGCAGAGTCCATGTCGAATGTAGTGATGGATGTGACACCGAATCTTATTTTTATTATAGATAGGGAGATGCGGATCCGGGAATGCAATAAGAAGGCACAGGAACTGCTCGAAATCAGCAGAGAAGAAGCGCTGGAAAGATATCTGTATGACTTTGTGGATACAGCAGATGTAGAAGACGTTTTCCAGACGAGAGAGTCGATTACATACAAGAAAGTGAAGCTAGAGCAGTTAGGCATGAAAGCTGAGGAAAAGATCATATATATTCCGGAGATGGAGTCGGTGCTGATTATTTATCAGGACATCACAAAAGAAGAAAAAGCAAAAGAGAAACACTATAATCTGAAAATGGAGACGGTGGAGATGGCACAGCGTGTCATTGATAAACAGATGATGGTCGCACAGGAAATTGCCGGGCTGTTAGGAGAGACGACTGCAGAGACAAAAGTGACTCTGACAAAGCTTCGGGATTCGATCCTCCTTGATGGAGAGGGGGACTAGCCATGGGAATCAGTGTAGATGTTGCGTGGAAAAGCCTGAATAAGCACCACGAGGAGCTATGCGGGGATAAAGTGGAAGTATTAAAGACTGCGGATTCGGATATTGTGATTTTGGCAGATGGTATGGGGAGCGGTGTCAAGGCGAATATTCTGGCTACGCTGACCTCAAAGATTCTTGGAACAATGTTGTTTAACGGGGCGACGATCGAGTCTTGTGTGGAGACGATCGCAAAGACGCTACCGGTCTGTAAAGTAAGGGAAGTTGCCTATGCAACATTTAGCATTCTCCAGATTTTTCGGAATGGAGAAGCATATCTGGTGGAATTTGACAATCCAAGCTGTATTTTTATCCGGGATCATAAAGTACAGTCTTATCCATACGAGGAGCGGAATATAGAAGGAAAGCAAATCCATGAATATCGTTTCCGGGTAGAGTTGGGTGACTACTTTGTTCTGATGAGTGATGGGGTGCTCTATGCAGGTCCGGGAGATTTCCTGAATTTTGGCTGGACATGGGACAGTATGGCGAAGGCGGCGATCCGCTGCCTGTCGGAGGAGATCTCCGCATCAAGATTGGCGGTTTCGCTTGCAGATACCTGTGATGAACTTTATGGGCATCGTCCGGGAGACGATACGACAGTTGCTGTTATGCATGTGATCCCGCGGCAGATCGTCAATATTTTTACCGGGCCGCCGGAGAATAAGGAGGACGATGAGCGGGTTGTGAAGTCGTTCATGAAGCAGGAAGGAAAAAAGGTGGTATCCGGAGGGACAAGCGCCAATATTACAGCAAGGGTGCTTGGCAAAGAAATTTACACTTCATTGAAAGACTATGATCCGAAAGTGCCGCCGATGGCACTCATCGAAGGAATCGACCTTGTGACAGAAGGAGTACTGACGCTTGGATTGGCGTTGAAGCTCTTGAAGAAATATGTGAAGAAGGAGATTGACGCCACATTTTTTGAGGAGCTGGACAAGAATAATGGAGCATCCAAACTTGCCAAAATGCTGATTGAGGAATGCACAGAGATTCATCTGTTTGTTGGAAAGGCAATGAATGTGGCACATCGGAATTCTAATCTTCCATTTGATCTGAGTATTCGCATGAATCTCGTTGAACAGCTGGAAGAAGTTGCCGAAAAGATGGGGAAATCAGTTACGATCCAATATTTTTAAGTTGACAGGTTTTTCAAAACTTTGTAGAATAACCGTATATTGACTTTGGCAGATGCCAATGAAACAGGGAATGCGGTGAAAGTCCGCAACAGCTCACTCTACTGTAAGGGATGACGAACCCTGCATACCACTGTGTTCGGATGAGTTTCGGATGCGGGAAGGGCAGGAAGTAGGTTTTAGTCCTAAGTCAGGATATCGGTCAATAGGTAAGTAACATCTTTCGGTGAGGAGAAGAGTATACACAGCTTAGAATGATTTTACAAAATGATTTTATGAGAGATGCGGAAGCATTTCTTTTCCGTGTATAAAAAGACAGCCGAAAGGCTGTCTTTTTATCGTTGAGAGATGAGCCATTTGTTTTTAGAAGACTGGAAAAGGAGATGGACAGATGGAGGAAAAAAGGCTTCGCGCAGGATATACAACAGGGACATGCGCCCAGGCTGCGACAAAAGCAGCAGTATGGATGTTGCTTTCCGGAGAAGAGAAAACATCGGTGGATGTGGTTCTACCGAAAGGAAAGGAACTGACGCTTCTTGTCTGTGAGATTGAGATGAAAAGGCAGGGAGAAAAGATTGAGCGTGTCAGCTGTGCCGTCAGAAAGGACAGCGGAGATGATCCGGACATTACAAACGGCATATTTGTCTATGCATCGGTCAGAAGAAAAGATGGAACGGAAATTAAAATTGACGGAGGGCGCGGAGTTGGGAGAGTGACCAAAAAAGGATTGGACCAGCCGGTAGGAGCTGCCGCTATCAACAAGGTGCCGAGACAGATGATCAGAAAAGAGGCAGAGGAGATCTGCGACTGTTATGGATACGAAGGAGGACTTGAGATTATCATTTCTATCCCGGAAGGAGAACAGCTTGCGAAGAAGACGTTCAATCCTAAGCTTGGAATTACAGGTGGGATTTCCGTGCTTGGGACAAGTGGGGTTGTGGAACCGATGAGTGAACAGGCATTGATCGATACGATCCGTGTGGAAATTCAGATGCAGCTGGCAAATGGGAACGGTTGGCTTTTGGCTGCACCGGGAAATTACGGGTTAGATTTTCTGAAGGAAACTTATGGGATCAGCCCGGACCGTGCAGTCAAATGCAGCAATTTCGTCGGGGAGACGATTGATCTGGCAGCGCAGTTTGGAGCAAAAGGCATATTATTTGTGGCGCATCTTGGTAAATTTGTGAAAGTGGCGGGAGGAATTATGAACACACATTCCCGGTGTGCGGATGCAAGGATGGAAATTTTCGGGGCGGCAGGACTTCGGGCAGGGATAGATCCTGCAGTGGTCCGGAAGATTCTGGACTGTACGACGACGGAAGAGGCTTTGGAACTTCTGGGCAGAGAAGAACGTGACGCGGTAATGAAAGAGCTGATGGCGCGGATGGAACATTATCTCGAATGGCGGACAAAAGGAGAACTGCCAACTGCCGCGATTGTATTTTCCAGCGGGACAGGGAAGATTGGAGAGACCGCATGCGCGGAAGCATTTTTAAAGAAGATTGCAGAAAATGAGGAGACAATAGAGGAATGATAGGAAAATTATATGGAATTGGAGTAGGGCCGGGAGAGGCAGAACTTCTGACTTTGAAGGCACTGCGGATCATGCGGGAGAGTGATGTGATCATTGTTCCCGGAACAGATGTAGAAAAAAGTGTGGCATATCAGATTGTGCTCCCGGTATTCCCGGAGATCACAGAAAAAACAAGGGTTGCGGTAAAGATGCCGATGACGAAAGATCCGGTGCGCTTAGAAGAGAGCCATCAAAAAGCGGCAGAGGTTATTGAGATATTTTTAAGGGAAGGAAAGCAGGTGGCCTTTTTGACACTGGGAGATGTCACGATCTACTCAACTTACCTCTATGTTCACCATAGAGTGGCAGAAGCAGGCTATCCTGTGGAGATCGTCAATGGAATTCCATCGTTCTGTGCAGTGGCAGCGCGGCTGAATATGGGACTGGTGGAAAAATCAGAAATGCTGCACATCATTCCTGCATCGTATCAGATCGAGGAAGCATTGAAGCTTCCGGGGACAAAAGTATTGATGAAGGCAGGAAAACAGATGGGACATGTCAAAGAACTGTTGAAGCAGGCAGATGCCACGGCAGTCATGATTGAAAATTGCGGGATGCCGGGAGAGAAAATTTATAGTACTATCGATGAAATCCCGGAAGATGCAGGTTACTATTCACTAATCATTGTAAAGGAGAAAAAGGAATTATGATACATTTTGTAGGGGCAGGCTCCGGGGCGAAAGATCTGATTACTGTCCGGGGACAGCGGCTGCTTGGAGAGGCGGATATTATTATCTATGCAGGATCCCTAGTCAATCCGGAGTTGCTGGATGAGAAAAAAGAAGGATGTGAAGTCTTTAACAGCGCAAAGATGACACTGGAGGAAGTGCTGACGGTGATGGAAGAAGGCGATCAAAAAGGGTGTGAAATTGTCCGCCTGCATACAGGGGATCCTTGTGTGTATGGGGCAATCCGGGAGCAGATGGATGCACTGGATGAAAAAGGGATTGTCTATGATTACTGCCCGGGCGTTAGTTCTTTCTGCGGTGCAGCGTCGGCGCTGAATCTTGAATACACACTGCCGGATATTTCTCAGAGTGTGGTCATCACTCGCATGGCGGGGCGGACACCAGTACCGGAAAAAGAGTCGATTGAGTCGTTTGCAGCTCATCAGGCGACGATGGTCATTTTCTTAAGCACCGGAATGTTAGAAGAATTGTCTCGGAGGTTGGTTGCAGGAGGTTATCAGGAGAATACTCCCGCGGCGATCGTCTACAAAGCTACATGGGCGGACGAGGAGAAATATGTTTGTACTGTAGGAAGTCTGGCACAGACCGCGAGGGAACATGGTATCACGAAGACGGCGTTGATCATTGTAGGTGATGTTATTTTGCCACAGCAGTATCGCAGATCGGATTTATACCATCCGGAATTCACGACAGAATTTCGAGAGGGGAGAAGTCAGGAAGCAAGTGAGCGAGAAAGGACAAAGTAAGAAGCATTGACAGAGCAGCAAAAAAAAATAGAAAGCAAAAAGAAAAGGCTTGTGATCGTCAGTTTTACCGAGGCGGGTACCCGGCTTGCAAGACAAATAGAAACACTGGCAAAAAATACCGCATATGAAGTTTCTCGTTATGTGAAGAGCCGGTATGTCATGGAAGAAGAGGTGCCGGAAACAATGAGGGCAACGGCCATTTTGGGGAAACTAAAAGAGCAGGTGCAAGTATGGATGCGGCAAATGGATGGAATTGTGTTTGTCGGTGCTGTCGGGATTGCGGTGAGGAGTATCGCGCCGTTCATTGAAAACAAAGCGAAAGATCCAGCGGTGATCGTTTTGGATGAAGAAGGCATGTTTTGTATTCCGATTCTTGCAGGGCATCTGGGGGGCGCCAATGCATTGGCACTCTGGATTGCAGATGCAGTGGGTGCAGTTCCGGTCATTACGACGGCGACAGACAGAAAGAAACGGTTTGCAGTCGACTTGTTTGCAAAAGAAAATGATTTAGAGATTTCTGATCTGAAACTGGCAAAAGAGATTTCCGCAGCATTGCTTGCGGGAAAAAAGATCCCGATATGTTGTGAGAAAGAATTGCCGGAGATTCTTCCGGAAGGACTTTACTGCTGCGAGGATTTTGCAGAAGAGCCAGCACGTCCGGGAATCTATATCGGAATTAAAAGATGCGGGGAAGAAGGAGTATTATCGCTGATCCCCAAGGCAGTGACGGTAGGAATTGGATGCCGGAGAGGGACAGATAAGGAAAAAATCGATCGGTGTGTGCATGAGGCTTGCAAGGAAGCGGATATCGACAAAAAAGCAATCAGCCGGGTGGCGAGTATTGACTTGAAAGCGAGGGAGCAGGGCATTTTAGAGTGGTGCAGGGAATCAGGGATTCCGTTTGCAGTCTATCCGGCAGAAGTTTTAAACGATGTGGAGGGAAGTTTTACTTCTTCTGCATTTGTAAAAGAGACAACGGGAGTAGACAACGTGTGCGAGAGAAGTGCACTTCTTGCAAGTGACGGCGGGAAATTGATACAAAGAAAGACAGCGGTGGATGGTGTGACAGCGGCACTGGCTGTGAGAGAATGGAGGATTCATTTTGTATAAACTATATATTGTTGGAATTGGACCGGGAAACTATGAACAGATGACAATCCGGGCTGCGGAGGTATTAAAGACATGTGATGTCATTGTTGGTTACACGGTGTACATAGATCTGATCCGGGAACATTTTGGAGAGAAAGAATTTTTGACAACACCGATGCGGCAGGAAGTCAAACGATGCGAAATGGCATTTGAGACGGCGATGGAAGGAAAGACGGTCGCAATGATCTGCAGCGGAGATGCAGGAGTCTATGGCATGTCGGGGTTACTTTACGAGATGGGTGCGCGTTATCCCGAGGTAGCGTTGGAAGTGATCCCGGGAGTGACGGCAGCTACCGCAGGGGCAGCGGTACTTGGAGCGCCGCTGATGCATGATTTCTGTCTAATCAGTCTTAGTGATCTTCTGACGCCGTGGGAGAAGATCGAAAGACGGCTGCGGGCTGCAGCGGAGGCAGATTTTGTCATTTGTCTTTACAACCCTTCGAGCAAAAAGAGAAAAGATTATCTGCGGCGGGCCTGTGAGATTTTACTGGAGTATCAGAGTCCGGACATTGTCTGCGGAACTGTGGTCAATATCGGAAGAACCGGGGAACAGAAGAAGGTTCTGTCGTTAGAAGCGCTGAAGGAAGAGCAGGTTGATATGTTTACAACAGTATTTATCGGTAATTCACAGACGATGTCACTGGAAGAGATGATGGTAACACCGAGAGGATATCGGAATGTGTAGGGTGATAGTATTTGCCGGCACAACCGAGGGGAGAAAACTGTCAGCATTTCTGGAGGAAAGACAGATTCCAGCCATGATCTGTGTGGCAACAGAATACGGGGAATCTGTTCTGGAAGAATATGCACAGCTGGAAGTACACCGCGGGAGACTGGATCAGGAAGATATGAGGAAACTTTTTGAAGAAAAGAGGCCGGAAGTTGTCATTGACGCTACTCATCCCTATGCGGTGGAAGTGACAAAAAATATTCGAACTGCTTGTGAGAAAGGTGGAAGAACATATATCAGAGTTGTCAGAAAATCCGAAGAATATAAAAAATATGGAAAGAACATCTATGTAGATTCTGCTGCGGAGGCAGCCCGGTACTTAAGTGGGACAGCCGGAAATATCTTTTTGACGACTGGAAGTAAGGAGCTTGGAGCATTTACCGAGATTCCTGACTATGAAGAGCGGGTTTACGCGCGAGTTCTGCCGGCTCCGGAGATTATCAGTGTATGTGCCAAGCTTGGAATCCGTGGAAAACATGTAATCTGCATGCAAGGACCGTTTTCAGAAGCATTGAATGAAGCAATGTTTGCACAGTGTCATGCGGCTTATGTCGTGACAAAAGAGTCGGGAACAGCAGGTGGATTTCGAGAGAAGGAGCAGGCAGCAAAACAGCTTGGAATTCCGCTTGTGATCATAGGAAGACCAAAGAAGGAAGAAGGGCTTTCTTTGGAGCAGTGCAAAGAAATGCTGGAAAAACAGTTTCAAAAGGAAACAGACGGAAGAACAAAGGAAATGAAAGATCAGTCGGAGAAAGGCAGAAGGCGAAGGGTATCTCTTGTGGGAATCGGGATGGGATCTGCTGAGACGATGACTGGGGAAGCCAGCCGTACATGCAGGGAGGCAGATCTTCTGATCGGTGCGAAGCGGATGACAGAGGCAGTCAGACAAGAAGGACAGCAGATTTTCTGCGCCTACCGTGCGGAGGAAATACTGGAATATATCAAAGAACATCCACAGTACGAAAATGTTGCGGTTGTACTTTCTGGAGATGTTGGTTTTTTCAGTGGAGCAAAGGATTTCCTTGGCCATGTAAAAGAACAGGAGGAGAACTTGGAAGTTCACGTGATTCCCGGAATTTCGTCTCTTGTCTATTTCTGTGCGAAGCTGCATGTCCCATGGGAAAAAGTGAAGGCGATCAGTGTCCATGGGAGAGAGGAAGGACTGGTTTCTGGTGTACGGGAACATCCTATGGTTTTTGCGCTGGCAGGAGGAAAGAATCAGATTGCAGAACTTTGCAAGAGATTGACAGCGTACGGCTTTGGAGACTGCAAAATCGCAGTTGGGGAGAGACTTTCTTATCCGGAGGAGCGAATTTTTCAGGGAAATGTGAGGGAATTCTGTGAGTTGGAAACCGATTCGCTCGCAGTTTTTCTAATCTGGAATCGGAGAGCAGAGCGGCGTGAGGTCGTTTGCGGGATTCCGGACGAGCAGTTTTGCAGGGGAAAGGTTCCGATGACGAAAGAAGAGGTTAGAAGTATCTCCATTTCTAAGCTGAGGCTTTGGAAGGATGCTGTGATCTATGATGTGGGTGCAGGAACCGGATCGGTTGCTGTGGAAATGGCGTTGCAGGCTCCCGATGGTGTCGTTTATGCGGTGGAGAAAAATGAGGAGGCAGTAGCGCTTCTGGGGAAAAACCGAGTGGCATTTGCTGTAGATCACTTGAAGATTGTTCACGGAAAAGCGCCGGAGGCACTGGAAAATCTTCCCGCCCCGACACATGTATTTATCGGAGGTTCCTCGGGAAATCTCAAAGAAATTCTGGATATTGTCCGCAAAAAAAATAAAGCAGTCCGGGTTGTGATCAATGCAATTACCTTGGAAACCGTCACAGAGGCGCTTACTTATCTGAAAGAGCAGGAGATTTCCGGTGCAGAGGTTGTCTCTGTTCAGACGGCGCGTGCACGGGAAGTCGGAAGATATCATATGATGACGGGACAAAATCCGGTCTATGTCATTTCATTTGGAGGAGAAAGGCAGGAAAGATAAATGAAAGGAGAAAAAATGCCACGATTTCTGCTTGGAGCACCTGCGAGCGGGAGTGGAAAAACATTAATCACCTGTGGGATTTTACAGGCGTTGCAGGCACGGGGAAAAGCGGTGGCTTCCTTTAAATGTGGACCGGATTATATCGATCCGATGTTTCATACAAAGATTATTGGAGCGAAAAGCCGGAATCTGGATGGATTCTTTTTAAATCAGGAGCAGATCTGTCGCGAACTTACTTCTGTAGATTGTGATATTGCAATTCTGGAAGGGGTTATGGGGTATTATGACGGAATTGCAGGAATTTCCACGCGCGCAAGTGCGTTTGAAGTGGCAAAGTGGACGAAGACACCGGCGGTGCTGATCGTGGATGGAAAAGGAATGAGTGTATCAGTCACAGCCTTGATCCAGGGGTTCCTTGCCTATCAAACAGACAATCAGATCGAGGGAGTGATTTTCAACCGGGTATCCCCAATGCTGTATCCGAGACTTCGCAAGATGGTGGAAGAGCAGTTGGGAATTCAGGTGTACGGATATGTGCCGGAACTGAAAGGATTCAAACTGGAAAGCAGGCATCTGGGTCTGAAACTTCCGGAAGAGATCGAAGAGTTGAAAGAGCAGATGCATCTGTTGGGAGAACAGATGGAAAAGACGGTTGATCTGGATGGACTGTTAAAACTGGCAGCGCAGGCGGAGGACATCCCTGTGGCAGAGAAGAAAGAGGATCTTGTAAGAAAAGGAGATCAAGGGAAAAGGGAAAAAAGCATTGTGCAAAGAGAGAAAGTCCGCATCGGGGTGGCAAAAGATGAGGCGTTCTGCTTTATCTATGAGGAAAATCTAGAAGCGCTTCGTCGGGCAGGGGCAGAAGTTTGTTTCTTTTCACCAATACATGATACCGAACTGCCGCCAGAGCTAGAAGGAATTGTGCTGTATGGAGGGTATCCGGAACTTTTTGCGGAAAGGCTCAGCACAAATGTATCAATGCGGACGGCGGTTTGCGCGGCGATTCGGCAGGGCGTGTGCTGCATTGCAGAATGCGGAGGATTTATGTATCTGCATGAGACTTTGAAAGATATGGAAGGAAAGGAATATCCGATGGTAGGTATCTTTCCGGGAAATACTTTTTATACCGGAAAACTTTCGAGGTTTGGGTATGTGACACTGACGGAAGGGACTGTGTTCGGAGAAAAGACAGATCCGATCACCGCGCATGAATTTCACTATTTTGACTCTACAAACTGTGGAGACGATTTTCTCGCAGTGAAACCACTCAGTGAACGATCCTGGAGATGTATGCATGCAGAAGAGCGGATTCTGGCGGGGTATCCACATATTCATTATGGGGGAAATCCACAGATCGCAGAACTTTTTATTAAAAAATGCAAGGAAAGAAAGAGGTAAGAGATGTCAGCACAGTCCCTTCAGACAGAAGGAAAACTTCTGAAAGAAACAATGAAAAAAATATGTCCGCCGGATACAGCGGCAATGGAGCAGTGTCAGAAGCGGTGGGATAGTATTGCAAAGCCCCTTCACAGCCTTGGAAGGCTGGAGGAAGTACTGATTCAGACGGCAGGAATGACAGGAAGCGATGAGGTACATTTTGGGAAGAAAGCGCTTATTGTCATGTGTGCCGACAATGGGGTCGTGGAGGAAGGAATTTCCCAGACCGGGCAGGAAGTCACTGCGGTTGTAGCGGAAAATTTCCTGAGTGGTGACACGAGTGCGGCAATCATGTGTAAGGCGGCAGGGGCAGACTTGTTTCCGGTGGATATTGGAATTGCAAGAGATACGAAGCTGCGAAATGAAAAGATTGCATACGGCACGAAAAATATGGCGCGGGAGTGGGCGATGACAAGAGCACAGGCAGTCTGTGCGATAGAAACAGGAATCCGTATGGCAGAGGAACTCGCAGAGAAAGGATATGAGATTCTTGCCACCGGAGAGATGGGGATCGGAAATACGACAACAAGCAGCGCAGTGGCAGCAGTACTGTTAGAAAAGCCGGTCGAAGAGATGACAGGCAGAGGGGCAGGACTGACAAGTGCGGCACTGAAGCGAAAGCAGGAAGTCATCAAAAAAGCAGTGGAATTGCATCAACCAGACCGGACAGATGGGATCGATGTTCTTGCAAAAGTGGGCGGATTTGATCTCGGAGGGATGGCAGGCGTCTTTCTGGGAGGGGCGGCAAAGAAAATTCCGGTGATCATCGACGGATTTATCTCGGCAGCGGCAGCCCTTCTGGCAGCGACTATTTGCCCGGAAGTCAAGGCATATATGCTAGCCTCACATTTGTCAAAGGAGCCGGCGATGCAGATGATACTGGAAGCGCTGGGCAAGAAGCCACTGCTCACATGTGAGATGTGTCTTGGAGAAGGAACTGGAGCGGTAGCAATTTTTCCGTTGCTTCAGATGGCGGAGGACGTTTACAAAAAGATGAGTACGTTCGGGGAAATTTCGATAGAAAGTTATAAGGAGTTGAAGTAGATGTTTCGGATTGTGACCGGAGGAAGCGGAAGCGGAAAATCAGCTTTTGCGGAAGCGCTGGCAATGGAACTTGGAAAAAAACGGTATTATATTGCGACGATGTATCCTTTCGGGGAAGAATCTAAGAAAAAAATTGCAAGACATCGGGCAATGCGGGCAGAAAAGCAGTTTGAGACAATTGAATGTTATACAAACCTGAAAGCAGTACGGTTGCCATCGGAAAGCATAGATGGAAAACATTCAGATGGTCACTGGGATACTGGAGAAAGACTACAGGAATGTGTAGTACTTCTGGAATGCATGTCCAACCTTCTGGCAAATGAAATGTATTCTGAGGATGGGGCGAAGGAGCGGGCAGTAGAAGAAATCCTTCAGGGAATCCATATGCTCCAAAAGCAGGCAGCGCATCTGGTCCTTGTGACAAATGAAGTATTTTCTGATGGGATCGTCTATGATCCCGATACGATACAGTATCAAAAACAGTTGGCGAAGATCAACCAGGTACTGGCTGCAGAGGCAGATGAGGTTACAGAAGTTATCTATGGAATCCCGTGGAAGTTAAAAGCAAAGAAGGAAGAAGGAGTATAGGGAAGATGGAAAAGGGAAAAAGACTGTATGAAAGTTTTAAAATCGCATGCTCGATGTACTCAAAGCTTCCGGTTCCACAAAGCGACTGGACGGAGGAAAATATGCGGTATGTCATGTGCTTCTTTCCATGGATCGGCGCAGTGATCGGACTTTTCTTTGCGGGAGTGTGGAATGCAAAAGAGTGGCTGGCAAGTTGCGGAATCTATTATCACGAATTGTTTTATGCGGCAATTTTGACAGTGCTTCCGATCTTTGTGACCGGAGGGATTCATATGGATGGGTTTCTGGATACGTGTGATGCGCTCAGCTCGTGGCAGGAAAAGGAGCGGCGGCTGGAAATTTTGAAAGACTCTCATGCAGGTGCATTTGCGATTCTTTCGTGTGCCGTCTATCTGATTTTGACTTGTGGTGCAATGACGAGTCTGCGGACAGAGCTCATCCCGGTAGTCGGACTTGGTTTTTTGATGTCAAGAAGCTTAAGCGGACTTTCTATCGTTACTTTTCCGATGGCAAAAGGAAGCGGACTTGCTGCGATGTTTGCCGATCGTGCAAAAAAGAAGATCGTACGGAATACAATGGCCGTCTATTTGGTGATGCTTGCAGTGCTGATGATTGTGGTCGGAAAACTTTCAGGGCTTCTGGCTGTTGTGGCAGCCGGGGGGATATTTTTCTACTATTATAAAATGTCTGTCAAAAATTTCGGCGGCATTACCGGAGATCTGGCAGGATGGTTTCTGCAAGTCTGTGAACTGGGGATTCTGTTGTCGGCAGTGATCGGTGGAGGAATTTTCCGGTAAAACGATGGAAGAGATAAAAGGAGGCAGAGCAGATGAAATTAGTGATTGGAGGAGCCTATCAGGGAAAGCGTGCCTATGCGGAAGAACATGACTCTATTCAAAAATGGGCAAACGGGGAAACTTGCCCTGAGGAAGAAATTTTTTCCTGCGAAGGAATGGTAGATTTTCATCTATATTTGCGCAGGCTGCTGCAGGAAGGAAAGGAGCAGTATGTAAGAGAACAGCTGATTCCAAAGCTTTTGCAGGAAAATCCAGGGATTGTTCTTGTGACAAATGAACTCGGTTATGGAATTGTGCCGATTGATCCATTTGACCGCAGTTGGCGGGAGCTGACCGGAAGAATCTGTACAGAGCTGGCAGAACATGCCGACGAGGTCACTCGGGTTGTCTGTGGAATTCCGGTTGTACTAAAATAAGATGGAAGGGAAATAGAAATCGCACAAGACGACAAATAGAAACAGTGATAGATTCCTTGTAAATTGATGGAGAAATATGAAAAAAAGAAATTTAGAACAGAAGAAAATACCGATGCGGATCGATTTGGTCCGCCACGGAATGACAAGGGGCAATGAGGAGCGCAGATACATCGGGATCACCGATGAACCGCTTAGTGAGAGAGGAAGAAAACTGGCAGAACAGTGTATGTATGAGAGGCCGGAGATTGTGTTTTCCAGTCCGCTGAAGCGCTGTGTGGAGACGGCAGAAATTTTATATCCGGACCAGGATATTTATATTATAGAAGAATTAAGAGAGTGTGATTTTGGAATCTTTGAAGGCAAAAATGCAGAAGAACTGTCCAAAACAGAAGCTTATCAGAGGTGGATCGACAGCAATGCAACGATTCCTTTTCCCGGCGGAGAAAGCAGGGAGGGGTTTCGCAGTCGGTGTCTTTTGGGCTGGAAGAAAGTGATTTCTGTCTGCCAAGAGCAGCAAAAAAAGTCCGCCGCTGTCGTGACACACGGTGGTGTGATTATGAATTTGATGGAGACCGTCACAGCGTTTGAAAAGTCGTTTTATGAATGGCATGTTAAAAATCTGTGCGGATATTCTATTTATATAGAAAAGGAGTTAGAAAAGAATGGGAAATTGGATTTTACCTGCGGTACTGACGGGTTTTCTTATGGATCTTTGCATTGGTGATCCAAGATGGATGTATCATCCGGTCTGTATGATCGGAAATGCCATCACTGCTTGTGAGAAGTGGCTGCGGGCGTGGTTCCCGAAGACAAAAAGAGGGGAACAGATGGCGGGAGGAATGCTTGTACTTTGCATTGTGAGCGGGTGTGTTCTGATTCCGGGAGGGCTTTTATTTCTCGCATACCGTTTGCATCCTGCAGCAGGATTTATCCTGGAATCGTGTATGTGCTGGCAGATGCTGGCGACAAAATCTCTGAAAACAGAAAGCATGAAGGTCTATGAACGATTACAGGCAGAAGATGTCGAGGGGGCGAGGAAGGCTGTTTCGATGATTGTGGGACGAGATACTGCCGCGCTTACCGAGGAGGGAATCACAAAAGCTGCGGTAGAGACAGTTGCGGAAAATACTTCCGATGGGGTGATTGCGCCACTGCTCTATATGATGCTTGCAGGAGGTGTGGGAGCTTACTTTTATAAGGCGATCAATACCATGGATTCTATGGTTGGATACAAAAATGAGAAATATAAAAATTTCGGAACTTGCGCCGCCAAACTGGATGATCTTGTCAACTACATTCCAGCAAGGCTGTCTGCATGGTTTATGGTTGCAGCGGCGGCGGTAGAAGGGCATCACTGGAAAGATGCGATCCGGATTTACAGAAGAGACAGAAGAAATCATGCCAGCCCGAATTCTGCTCAGACAGAGGCTGTCATGGCAGGGGCGCTTGGAGTGCAGCTTGCGGGAAATGCATGGTATTTTGGAAAATTATATGAAAAGCCGACAATCGGAGATGACAAACGAAAGATAGAGGCAGAAGATATCCGGAGGGCAAATCAGATGTTGTATGGAACAGCGGTGATTGCAGTGCTTGTATTTACTATGCTGTATATAGGAATTTGTCTGTAAGAAAGCATGAAAAAGAGATGGAAGTATCAAGAGAAGAAAGGCAGGAGAAGAGAATATGAGAAAACTGATCCACGGAGGAGATGTTTACCGGAATCCGGATTGTATCGATTTCTCGGCAAATATTAATCCGCTGGGACCACCGGACAGTGTAAAAAAGGCGGTGGCAGCGTGTGTAAATGACATCGCACATTATCCGGATGTGCAGTGCAAAGAGTTAAAAAAAAGGCTTGGATGGGCAGAGCAGATGGAAGAAGAGGCGCTGATCATTGGAAATGGTGCGGCGGAGCTGATCTTTGCGCTTGGATACAGTCTCAGACCGAAGCGGGCGCTCCTGCCGCAACCGACATTTGCAGAATATGAGCAGGCGCTTCTGGCAGCAGGCTGTGAAGTTTTCTATTACCCACTATCAGAAGAAAATGGATTCCGGCTCACAGAAGACTTTTTGCAGGTGCTGACCGGGGAGATAGATATGGTATTTTTGTGTAATCCAAACAATCCGACCGGAGTTTTGACGGAGAGAGATCTTCTGATACAGATTCTGAACCGATGTAAAGAGAAACAGATTTTTTTAGTTGTAGATGAATGTTTCCTCGATTTTGTAGAGGAGGCGGAAGCATTTGAATTAAAGGAAATGACAGGGTTATACTCAAATTTGTTTCTTCTCAAAGCATTCACAAAGCGCTACGCAATTCCGGGGCTTCGGCTTGGGTATGGAATTTGCCAAAACAAGGAACTGCTAGAAAAAATGGAACAGGCAGTGCAGCCGTGGAATGTCTCGGTTCCGGCTCAGGCGGCAGGAATTGCGGCATTGGAAGAGGATGCGTATGTAAGAAGAGCAAAAGCGTTGATTCGGGAAGAGAAAGCATATCTCAGAAAAGAACTTATCCGGCTTGGGATGAAATGCTACGCATCTGAGGCAAACTATATTTTTTTTCGGGGAGAAAAGGGGATGTGTGAAGGGTGCCGCAGGCAGGGGATTCTTATCCGGGATTGTCAGAATTATCCAGGGCTCTCGGAAGGGTTTTATCGTGTGGCAGTGCGGACGAGAAATGAAAATAAAAAGCTGATAGAAGGGATAGAAAGATGGCAAAAGCAATTATGATACAGGGCACGATGTCCAGTGCAGGAAAGAGTTTGATTGCGGCGGGGCTGTGTCGGATCTTTCGGCAGGACGGATACCGGTGTGCGCCGTTTAAATCACAGAACATGGCGCTGAACTCCTTTATTACAGAAGATGGTCTGGAAATGGGAAGAGCACAGGTAATGCAGGCGGAAGCGGCAGGGATTGAGCCGTCTGTGTGGATGAATCCGATTCTCTTAAAACCGACCAACGATATGGGATCTCAGGTCATCGTAAATGGAGAAGTGATCGGTACGATGAAGGCCAGAGATTATTTTGCTTATAAGAAACAACTGATCCCAGATATTCTGCGCGCATATCAAAAATTGGAGGCAGAATATGATATCATCGTAATCGAAGGTGCCGGAAGCCCGGCGGAGATCAATCTTAAACAAGATGATATTGTGAATATGGGTATGGCAAAATTGGCCAAAGCGCCGGTTCTTCTCGTGGGAGACATTGATCGTGGAGGTGTGTTTGCACAGCTTCTTGGGACACTTCTTTTGTTAGAGGAAGAGGAAAAACAGATGGTCAAAGGTCTGATCATCAATAAATTCCGGGGAGATAAGACGATTTTGGATCCGGGTGTCGTGATGCTGGAAGAAAAAGGAGGGATTCCGGTTGTAGGAGTTGCTCCGTATCTGCAGGTGCAGTTAGACGATGAGGACAGTCTGACTGAACGGTTTTGGATGAAAGAGGCGGCAGGAAAGATTGATATCGCCGTGATCCGTCTTCCGAGGATTTCCAATTTTACAGATTTTAATGCGTTGGAAGTGGCAAAGGAAGCGTCTGTCCGCTATGTGGAACATGTGAGAGAATTGCAGAAGCCGGATTTGATCATTCTGCCAGGCAGCAAGAATACAATGGAAGATCTCAGATGGCTTAGGGAAAGCGGTATGGAGGCAGCAATCTTAAAAGCACACGCAAAAGGGACAGTTATTTTCGGAATCTGCGGAGGATATCAGATGCTTGGGGAGACGATCAAAGATCCCGAGCAGATGGAGGCTGGAGGAACGATCCAGGGGATGGGCCTGCTTCCGGTGGATACTGTATTTTCCACAGAAAAGACAAGAACTAGGGTGGAAGGAACCTTTAGTATGCCGGGAGGAACATTAAAAAGGCTTGCGGGGATTCCGCTTTATGGATATGAGGTGCATATGGGACAGACCGTATGTCGAGGGCAGACGCTGACAAAATTACAGGAAACATCCCATAAAAGAGAAGCATTCCAACTAGAAAAAGAAGGGGAGAAGGCAGATGGATGCTGGAAAGAAAATGTATATGGCACTTATGTGCATGGCATTTTCGATGGGGAAGGCGTTGTGCCGGCAATCTTAGAAGCGCTTGCAGAGAAAAAGGGGATTACACTTTCCGATTTGGAACAAGTGGATTTTGCAGCTTTTAAAGAAACGCAGTATAATCTTCTCGCAGAAGGATTGCGTACACATCTGGATATGGAAAAAATCTATGAGATTTTGGAAACAGGAATATAGAATCTGTCAAAACTGAGAAAAGGAGATATCGATGAAGATTGCATTAGAAAAAGTAGAACCGGCACAAATCGAAAAGAGAAGTTTTGAAATCATAGGAGAAGAACTGGGCGAGCGGAGCTTTCCGAAACTGCACGAGCCGATCATTAAAAGATGTATCCACACAAGTGCAGATTTTGATTACGCAGACAACCTGGTCTTCTCAGAGCATGCGGTGGAAGCAGCTCTCGCTGCGCTGAAGCGGGGAGAAGCGATCATCACTGACACAAACATGGGAAAAGCAGGGGTCAATAAAAAAATCTTGCAGAAACTAGGAGGGGAAATCTATTGCTTTATGGCAGAGGAAGACGTGGCGGCTGCGGCCAAGGAGCGAAAAGAGACACGTGCGGTAGTCAGCATGGAGAAGGCGGCAGAATTAGGAGGACATCCGATCATTGCAGTAGGGAATGCTCCGACAGCGCTTGTGCGCCTCTATGAATTGATTCAGGAAAAGAAAATTTCTCCGTCATTGGTCATTGGAGTTCCAGTAGGTTTTGTCAATGTGGTGCAGTCCAAAGAGCTGATTATGGAAGCTGGAGTGCCATATATTGTGGCGAGAGGAAGAAAAGGGGGAAGCAATATTGCAGCTTGTATCTGCAATGCACTGTTGTATATGATTGAGAGAGATGGAAAATAAAGAGAAACACACGCCTTGTATAGACTGAAAAGCAGCCTTGCAAGGCGTGTGTTGCGTTTGAGATTACTAGGAAGTATACAAATTTAAAATGGCCTATGCTTCTGCCAATGCATCTTCGATATGCTGGAGGAATATTTTACGGATCGCTTCATATTCTCCAAGTCCCTTTAAGATGCATGTCACCGGATATCCAAGTGACTGAAATTGTGATTGCCAGGAATCTTCGTCTTCTCCAGCCATATCGTTTACAGCGTGATCCCCTGCAACGATCATAAAAGGAGCAAGATAAATCCGCTCTGGGTGAGTTTGATCAACGAGGCGCAGCAGCGTATCCATATCGGGATAAGCTTCTACTGTTCCGACAAAGATATTTGGATATCCCATCTCTTTGAATTGATAATCCAAAGCAGCATAGATTGCATTGGAATAATGTGTAGTTCCATGTCCCATAAGTACGAGAGCATCTTTTGGGGAGAGAGACGAGAACGTCTCGGTCACTGCGGAGATCACGGCCCGATTATCTGCTTCGCTTGTCAGAAGTGGAGTCCCAAACCGGATGGAGCGAAAAGCGTCACGGAAAGAGAGGGCATGCTCTTTCATCAGATCATTCTCAATTCCGTTGATAACATGGGTTGGCTGGATAATGACATCTGTGATCCCATCTGCGCGCATCTGCTCCATCGCCTCGCTTACGGTGAAGATTTTCACATGGTCACGTTTCAGGATTTTTCTGATGATCATCCCACTTGTCCATGCACGGTAAATCGCAAAGTCCGGAAAAGCGGATGCGATTTCAGATTCAATCGCATCGATCGTAACTGCGCGGGTGTTTTCATGACTTGTGCCAAAGCTGACAACAAGGATTGCTTTTTTTTCGATAAAATTCATAATACAGTCCTCACTTTATATGGATGAAAATATGGTTTGCTTTCGGTGATTGTTTATTTACTGGATGCTTTTTTTGCATCATCGGGTAATGCTTCCAGTCGTTGTTCAAGTTCTGTTAAAGTTCTTGGGACAGGAAGTTCTTTTGATAAAATATGTTTCCTGCACAGTGTATGAAAAAGCGGAAGGACCGATGGCGGTCTTAAGTTGGTCCGTGCCAGTGCTTCTGTGTCTGAAAAAACATCAAGCGGTGTCCCACTTTTTAAAACACTGCCTTCGTGGATCAGAACCACTTCATCTGCCCAGGCAAATGCGTAGTCGGCATCATGAGTGGCAATTAAAATCGTCATATCATTGTCGCTAAGTTGATCGATCAATGCCCGCACAATATCGGTATGTTTCGGGTCAAGAGAAGCGGCAGGTTCATCGAGGATCAGAATTTCCGGCTGCATAACAAGAATATCTGCAATAGCAACCTGCTTTTTTTGTCCACCGCTCAGTGCATGGGTCGGTTTCTCCTGAAATGGTGTGATCTCCAATTTGGAAATGATATTGGAGACCGCCTGTCTGGCTGTATCTTTTGAAACGCCGAGATTTAAAATTCCAAAAGAAATCTCTTCATAGACACTGGCGGAAAAGAGTTGGTTATCCGGATCCTGAAAGACGATACCGATGTTACTCCTCAGTTCCAGAAGCTCTCTGCGGGAATAACCGATTTCTTTTCCGTGAAAAAACAGATTTCCGGAAGAAGGGCGGTGGATTCCGTTGCAGCAGAGGAAAAAGGTAGATTTGCCGGAACCGTTAGATCCCATCACTGCAATTTTCTTTCCTTTTTCGATTTTCAATGAAAAATCATTGAGAGAATGTGTCTGATCGTTGTCATAAGAGAAATATAAATGTTTTGCTTCTAAAATCGTTTCTGACATTATGGCAGTCCTTTCCATGAAAAGTAGAGTAACAATAGTTCGTAACCGATGCAAAGAAAGAGTTCCTTTCTCTTAACAGGATACTGTTGATGGAGAACACGAATTGTTCCATCATAGCAGCGTGATTCCATAGCATCATACAGCCTGCCCGATTTCTGAATGGCACGGATGAACAGAACGGATAAAAGTGCACCGAAGGAAGAAAAGGAAGTGCGAAAATTCCGGTTGCCAAGCCGTGCCTTCTGGGCTGTGGAAATAGAAGAGGCAAGCTCGGCGAGAACAAAGAGAAATCGATAGATCAAAAGCATCAGTTCGATGAACAGAGAAGGGCAGTGCAGTCTTTCTAAAACGGCGATCAAATCAGTCATCGGTGTGGAAAGTGATAAAAAATAAAGGCAGGACACAGCTCCGAATGCGGTGCAGAAAATCTGAACGGCAAAGAGAATCGTATCCTTTCCGGCTGTGATGTAAAAAGTTCCGAGGCAGATCGCATATCCTGACAATGGTGTCTTTGAAAAATTAATGACCACTGTCAAAGTACTCAAAAGAAGGAAGAAAAACGGAATACATAAAAGCCGTATGTAGCGGGCAGCAGGAATGCCACCCACACATACGGTCAAAAATCCGGTAGTTGCAAAGACGATCGCTGCGATCACAATGGAGCGGTTCCAGACACAGATGAACAGTGTCAGCACGGTGAAAGCAAATTTTATCTCTGCATTTTTCTCTCTTAGTTTTGAATGATAACAAAGTGTGTCGATTTCAAACATAGACAGTCCTTTCCGGGAAAATGATAATATAGGAAATAAAAAACGGTCGTCCGTCTTTATTTTGCAGGTTGAGATTCTGCTTTGGATTCGTGTTTTGCGCGTTCTCTCAGAACACCGAGCAGATATCCAAAGACTCCTGCACCAAGCCCGGCCTGAAGACAGAACAGAAGACTTTCTGTCTCACCTCCCGGTGGCTCCAGAATCGGGGAAGCCCATGCTTCATAATCTGGGTTGATTTCTGTGATGGCAGTTTCTGCTTCGCCGTCTGCACCGCCAAATTCAGAGCCTTTATTTTTGCTCATCGTAAGCGGGATTACGGCAATCAGTACGCAGAGCAGTAATAAAATAATGATAGATTTTGCTTTACTTGACATTTGCAGCACCTCCTTTGAAGTATCCAAGTGCAGATAATTCAGATTTTGCGTAAGATTCCAGACTCATGATAACGACAACCGTCAGAAGTCCTTCGATGATTGCAAGTGGCACCTGAGTCGCTGCAAAGATCCCCATGAACTTCACTAAAGAAGCAGAAAATCCACCGACTTCGGAAGGGTAGGCGAGAGCGAGCTGGAAGCTTGTAATACAATAAGTAAATAAATCGCCGAGAGAGGCCGCAAGAAAGATTGTGACCATTCGGTTCAGTTTTAATTTCTGACAGAGCTTATAGATTCCAAATGTCAGAAGCGGACCGGCGATTGCCATGGAAAATGTATTTGCTCCAAGTGTCGTAAGACCTCCGTGAGCGAGAAGTACTGCCTGAAATAGGAGGACGATCAGTCCTAAAATTCCGGTGGCACATGGTCCGAACAAGATCGCACCGAGTCCTGTTCCTGTCATATGAGAACTGCTTCCTGTGACAGATGGGATTTTCAGGGCAGATAAAACAAAGGCGTAAGCTCCTGCCATTGCTAAAAGGATCAGAGTCTTCCGGTGTTCCTGAATTGTTTTCTTCAGAGAGAAGAATCCTGCGATCAGAAATGGAATACAGAGAATGCCCCATGCGATGCAATAAGTAACTGGAAGATAGCCTTCCATAATGTGCATTGCATTTGCGGCAGGATAAATACCAAAACCGATGGCAAGTATGGTTGATAAAGTGACGAGTTTCTTTTGTGTTTTGTTCATTGATTATTCCTCCTGCATTTTGCTGCTTATTTTGTAAAAGAAAATTTTTACAAAATAAAAACCTGTCATGCAAAAAAAGCAGACAGGTATGCGCGATAAAGGGGCTGTCATAAAAGAAAGTTTTACAAAAGAAGCAACCGGTATCTGTCCAGATACAGGCTGTCACTTGCTCAGATCTTCTATATTTATGACACCCTCTTTATACACCTAGTCATCGCTCGTAACTATGTGTGAATCTTATGCAACAGACAGGTCTTCTGACTCAGGTATCAACACCGTCAGCCGCCTTCCCAGTATCCCAGTGGCATATTGGCTGACGATTCCTCCAACACAGTGGCGGGACCGTATGAGAATCTCACTCATTTCCCTATTATCCCTTGCGGGCATCTGATTGCACTCAATTATATCAGAAGTGTATCGTGTTTTTTCTTCTCTGTCAATGGTGAATGTTGTAAGAAAACAAGTGTTTTTGCTATGCGGACAGTAAAATAAAAATGTTCGCGATATGCGGAAAAAAGTCTTGAAAAAAATGTCAAAATAGAGTATGATAAATACAAATGGTGATAATACTGAATCACAATTACACGGAGGGAAAAATAAGATGAACGATAATAAAATGTGGGCACTTGTAAAAGAAACAGCAGCTCCGGGACTTGCATTAAAAAGAGTACCGATTCCGGAAGTTGGTACAAACGATGTGAAGATCAAAATCCATAAGACAGCAATCTGTGGAACAGACGTACATATCTATCAGTGGAATGAATGGGCACAGCACACCATTGCCGTAGGACAGACAGCTGGACACGAATATGTTGGAGAGATCGTAGAGATGGGATCTGGCGTAGAAGGATTCAACATCGGAGATATTGTATCCGGAGAAGGACATATTGTATGCGGAAAATGCCGTAACTGTCTGGAAGGGCACAAAGAGAACTGTAAAGATGCAAAAGGTGTCGGCGTAAACCGCGATGGAGCATTTGCAGAATACCTTGTCATCCCTGCTGCTAACGTATGGCCGACAAATCCGGCAATCCCGGAAGAGATGTATGCAATCTTTGATCCATTTGGAAATGCGACACATACAGCACTTTCTTATGAAGTATTAGGAGAAGATGTGCTGATCACAGGAGCAGGACCGATCGGAATCATGGCAGCGGCAATCGCAAAATTTGCAGGAGCAAGACACGTTGTTATCACAGATTTTAACCAGTATCGTCTGGATCTTGCAAAGAAACTGGGAGCAACAAGAACAGTAAATCTTGCAAATGAGAAATTGGAAGAAGTCATGAAGGAAATCGGAATGACAGAAGGATTCGACGTTGGTATGGAAATGTCCGGAGCACAAGCTGGATTTAGAGACATGATCGACAACATGAAGCACGGCGGTAAGATTGCAGTATTAGGACTTCAGAGACCAGATGCACAGATCAACTGGGAGACAGTTATCTGGAATGGACTGAATATCCGCGGAATTTACGGACGTAAAGTATGGGATACATGGTATAAGATGACTACAATGCTTCAGGCAGGACTGGACATCTCTGATATCATCACACATAGACTGAATATTAAAGATTACAAGGCAGGATTTGATGCAATGATTTCCGGACAGTCAGGAAAGGTTATCCTGAACTGGGAAGACTTAGATCAGTTAGAGGCACAGTCACAGGAATTTTAAGATCGAAAACGACAAAAAAGTTGTCTGAAAGAAAGGAAGATTTCAACATGGCACGTAAAAATGATATTTTAAGTATCTACACAAAAGAAGTAGAAGACATTAAAGCAGCAGGATTATTTAAAGGAGAAGCTCCGATCGTTTCTCCACAGAGCGCAAAAGTAAAACTGGAGGACGGAAGAGAAGTTATCAACATGTGTGCAAATAACTATCTCGGACTTGGAGACAACCAGAGACTGATCGATGCAGCAAAGAGAACATACGATGAGAGAGGATACGGAGTTGCATCTGTACGTTTTATCTGTGGAACACAGGATATTCACAAACAACTGGAAGCGAAGATTTCAGGATTCCTCGGAACAGATGATACGATTCTTTACTCTTCTTGTTTTGATGCCAATGGTGGGTTGTTTGAGACAATCTTAACAGCAGACGATGCCGTTATCAGCGATGAATTAAATCATGCTTCTATCATCGACGGAGTACGTCTCTGCAAAGCAAAACGTTTCCGTTACAAAAATAACAACATGGAAGATCTGGAAGCAAAATTGAAAGAAGCAGATGAAGCCGGAGCAAGAATTAAACTGATCGCAACAGACGGTGTATTCTCTATGGATGGAATTATCTGTAACTTAAAAGGTGTATGTGATCTTGCAGACAAATACAATGCACTCGTGATGGTAGATGACAGCCATGCGGTAGGATTTGTCGGAGCTCACGGACGTGGAACAGCAGAGCATTGTGGTGTAGAAGGACGTGTGGATATCATCACAGGTACTTTAGGAAAAGCACTTGGTGGAGCGTCAGGCGGATACACATCAGGAAGAAAAGAAATCATCGATCTGCTTCGTCAGAGAAGCCGTCCGTATTTATTCTCCAACTCTCTTGCTCCAGCAATTGCAGGTGCAAGTATTGAAATGTTCAATATGTTAGAGGAAAGTACAGAACTTCGTGACCACTTAGAAGAAACGACAGCATACTATCGTAAACAACTTGTAGACAACGGATTTGATATCATCATGGGAACACATCCATGTGTACCTGTAATGTTATATGATGAAGTGACAGCAGCAGAATTTGCAGAGCGTATGAGAGCAAAAGGAGTATATGTTGTTGCATTCTCTTATCCGGTAGTTCCGAAGGGAAAAGCAAGAATCCGTACACAGGTATGTGCAAGCCATACAAAAGAAGATATCGACTTCATTGTAAAATGCTTCATCGAAGTAAGAGAAGAAATGGGACTGAACAAATAAATATTGCTTACTCCATGATTAACTATTATAAAGAAAAGGCATCCACGATAAAAAGTGGGTGCCTTTTGCAGCTAGAGCATATTCAAACAGGAAGAAATCAGGATAGGAACCATCAGGGAACAGATGACACCATTGAAGACAGACAGAACTACAGTTTCCTCATTTGTGTATTTCAAAATGAGAGGTAAGGTAGTGTCTTCACTTGTAGCTGCTGCGGAAGCGATACAAGTATAGTAATTCAAGCGAACAGCGAGAAACGGAATCAGAATGAAAGAAAACATTTCTCGCATAAGATTACTCATAAAAGCAATACTTCCTAGTTCCACATTCGCTAAGCTGCTAATGGTTACCCCTGCCAGACTATACCAGCCTAAACCACTAGTGATAGCAGTGCCATACCCAATAGGCATTTTTAAAATCAGGGAGCAAATCACTCCACCTAAGAAAGAACCAACAATAATTCCGATTGGAATAATAAAAATTTTCAGATGATATTCCTTTATTTTTGAGAAAATCCCTCTTTGCATTCCTATGCTGATTCCAACAGAAAACATCAAAATATATAAAACCAAATCGGTGTTTTCGCTAATGATGTTTAAAAAGGTAAATTCGATACCAGACATTCCATAAAGCAGTCCGATGACCAGTGCACAAATCATAAATAAAACAATCATTCTTCGACCTCTTTTTCTTGTTTAGTAGTTTTCTTTATCATTAATTTTTTTGTCAGAATAAAAACGATGAGAATAGACAAGACAGTTGGAACTAAAAAGAACAATAAACTTGACAGCCCTAAAGAAGATAAATCTTTCAAAAAATTGTCATTTCTGCCTAATGTCACGCCCATAGAAAAAATTAAAAGAAACGTGCATGTAAGGGAGATGATTTCATTCCCTTTCTTTGTACGGTTTGGTATAAGAAAGCGTCCTGCAAGAACACCAAGTCCCATAATCATTAAGACATCCATGGATAACCCCCCTTTACTTAGAAACTTTTACTCATAATTATAGCACAGTACACTGATAAAGTGAACCCCATCCTGTTTGCCAAAGAGCTTTGTGCGTGTTATGATTTACTTGAGTTGTATTAGCATGAAAAAATCTGTTGTCAAAGGTACAACAAGAAAGGTGTTAGAACATATGAATGAAAAATTTTTAGAACAGCTTTTGAGTGAAATATCAGTATCAGGCTATGAGGAACCGATACAGGATGTGGTGGAAGCACAGATGAGAGACTGTGCCGATGAGATCAGACGAGATGAGATGAGCAATCTAATCTGTGTAGTGAATCCGGAGGCGAAAAGGCGAATCATGCTTTCTGCACATGCGGATGAGATTGGTCTGATGATCTCTAATATTACTGAGGACGGAAGAATTCAGGTGATTGCCCGCGGAGGAATTATTTTGGCAACATATCTCGGACAACAGGTGCAGATCAAGACTGCGCAGGGGAATATTCCTGGCGTTGTGGAGACTTGCCGGGAGCTGACAAAGAAGAGTGATTTAAAGACATCAGACATTCGCATTGATATTGGAGCGGAAGATAAAGAAGAAGCGCTTCGGTATGTAAGTCTTGGAGATCCGATCGTTCTTGATACAAAAATACATAGGATGGCAAATGGAAGATTGACTGCCAGAGCATTGGATGACAGAGTTGGTGTTTTTATTATTATGGAAGCACTTAGGAAAGCAAAGGCAGAAGGGTGTAAAGTTGGAGTTTATGCAGCATCCACAGTTGGAGAAGAGACAACTATGAGCGGTGCTTACTGGACGAGTACAAGAATTCAGCCGGATCTTGCAATTGTCGTTGATGTGACCTATACAAGCGATTATGCGGGAACAAATGCGGCAGATTTCGGTACAGTCAAACTTGGTGGAGGACCGGTACTATGCAATAGCCCAATGGTTGTCAAGAAGTTGAATGAGGAGATGAAAGCCTGTGCGAAAAAAGTTGGAATTGAAGTGCAGATGGAGGCGGCAAGTCGTATGACTTATACCGATGGAGATAAGATCCACTTCTCCAACCAAGGAGTTCCGATGGTACTTGTGTCCATTCCGCTGCGTTATATGCATACACCGGCAGAAATGGCGGATTTAAAAGATGTACAGGATTGCATCGATTTAATTGCAGAATTTTTGGTGGAACAAAGCAGATAGAAACAATAACTCGGAAATAAGAAAGAATGTAAAAGAAAATGATATGCTCCCTTCCGGGCAGATAAGGAACAACCAAGCTTATCGCCGGGAAGGGAGCATGTTTTTATTACATGGAAAAGCTCACTTACGAGATTCTTTGTTTATAGAAGAGTATATTATTTGTCTGCCATCTGAGATAAGTATTCCATCGCGCGCAGCAGTTCTTCTTTTTGTTCCGGAAGTCTTCCGCGCAGCGTGTAAGTGTTTAAAACAGTCGTATCTTCAAAGAGACAATCTTTTACTGTGAGATTTTCAAGAAGCAGATACTCTTCTCTGAGTATTTCTTCAGGTGTCATTGGATCAAAATGTCCTCGTTTACTCTCGCGGTACAGAGGAGTCCCCGGGAACAGGTGAAGCTTCAGACACCAGATATCTTTTGGATGGATCGTATTTAAAAATTTTGCGGTTTCAATTGCGTGAAGTCTTGAGAACGTGCGACCTCCAAGACCGAGAATGACGGTGACATAATATCCGATTCCGGCACGATCCAGCATGTGAAAACCTTTGCGCATATCGGCAGAAGTTACACCTTTATTCATTACATCAAGAATTGGATCGCTGCCGGACTCCAGACCAAGATGCAGGTCAGAGAGTCCGGCTTTTTTGAGCAGTTCCAGTTCCTCAGGAGTCTTTCGAAGTACATCGTCAATGCGCGAATACATTGCAAATTCTTTTACTTGTGGCATGTAGGTCCGCACAAGGGAGAACAGGCGCAGCAGGCGCTCACTCTCGATGACAAATGCATTTTCTCCAAGGAAAAAGACACGGGGATTCTCGGGTTGGAGTTTTGAAAGTATTTTTAGATTTTCCTCGATTTTTTCATCGGAGTGAAGGGAAAATGTATCTTTGGCAAAGTCGCAGAACCGGCATTTTCCCCAGCTGCATCCGAGCGCTACTTCCAGCGGGGCAGACTGTTCCTCCCAAGGAGGAAGATAAATGGTATCGTGTGTATAGATTGATGCGTATAATTCTTCACGTGTCATAGAAGAAACACCTTCTTTCCAGATTCTGGGGATGATTAGTATCCATAAGAGCCGTCTAAAGATTCATCGTGTGCAATCCATTCTTCCACATCGATGACCCGGTAGTCATCTTTGGTGTCACGGATGTATACTTTGTCAATTCCGGCATTGATGATCATTTTTTTGCACATGGAACAACTGTTAGAATTTTCGACATAGTCGTTCGTCTTCATATCGATTCCGGTAAGATATAAAGAACTTCCAATCATTTTATCGCGGGAGGCGCTGATGATCGCGTTGGCCTCTGCGTGTACACTGCGGCATAATTCGTAGCGTTCTCCTCTTGGGATTTTTAATTTTTCACGGATACACATATTGATATCTGTACAATTTTTTCGGCCACGAGGGGCACCGGCATATCCGGTGGAGATCACTTCATCGTTTTTTACGATGACTGCGCCATAGTGTTTTCGCAGACAGGTACAGCGCTGAGATACCATTTCTGCAAGGTCAAGGTAGTAGTTGATTTTATCACGTCTCATATTAGTTTTCCTCTCTTAAATGATAAAGTGTTCTATAAAAATCTGGGTAGGAGACATCCACACAAGAACTGTTTTGGATAGTGGTTGTTCCGTCTGCAACCAGTGCTGCAATCGAAAATGCCATGGCAATCCGATGATCGAAATAGCTGTCTATCACAGCACCGTGAAGGAGTGTCTTTCCACGGATGATCATACCATCGTCAGTTGGTGTGACATCTGCCCCCATTTTCTTTAAATTTTCTGTCACGGTGTCGATCCGGTTTGTTTCTTTGACTTTCAGTTCGGCAGCATCCCGGATGATAGTTGTCCCTTCCGCGCAGGCAGCAAGAACAGCGATTATCGGGATTTCATCAATGAGTGTCGGAATCTGGGAACCCTCAATGACGGTGCCGTGAAGTTCGCTTGTGCGGACAAGGAGATCAGCAGTAGGCTCTCCGCCATCATTGGTCTTGGAAAGGTAGGTGATATCTGCTCCCATAGCCTCGCAGACAGATAAGATCCCGGCGCGTGTCGGATTGATTCCGACATTTTTTATAACAATCTCGGAGTGTGGGACAAGCAGTCCGGCAGCGATAAAGTACGCTGCGGAAGAAATGTCGCCAGGTACAAAAATTTTCTGACCAAAAAGTTCGTTGCATGGCTGGATCATAGAAACAGCTCCGGCATCTGTTTTTGTGTTTGTAAGCTCCGCACCGAATGCCCGCAGCAGACGTTCGGTATGGTCACGAGACAGTTCCGGCTCTGTTACGGATGTATCACTGTCTGCATATAGACCGGCAAGAAGTATAGCAGATTTTACCTGCGCAGAGGCAATGTTGGAAGAGTAAGAGATCCCATGCAAGTCAGCAGGGCGGATTCGAAGAGGGGCACACCCATTGCCGGAAAGACTTGTGATGTCTGCTCCCATCATGGAGAGTGGGGTAATGATCCGACCCATCGGTCTTGTGTTGAGAGAAGCATCTCCGGAAAGTGTCGTCTCAAAAGGCTGTCCGGCTAGGATACCGGAAATCAGTCTTGTCGTTGTGCCGCTATTCTTTGTAGCCAGGGCAGAAGATGGACGGCGAAGTCCACGGAGTCCTTTTCCGTGGACAAGCACGGTATCTTGATTATTTTCGATAGAAATTCCCATTTGTGCAAAGCAATCGATGGTGGCAAGGCAATCTGCCCCTTGGAGAAATCCGTGGATTTCTGTCAGACCATTTGCAAGTGCTCCAAACATCACCGCACGGTGAGAGATAGATTTATCTCCCGGAATAGTAACGGTTCCTCGTAGTTTTGTTGTAGGTTTAAGTTCCATTGTAAATCCTTTCTGAAAGAAAATGTTTCAAAAATTTTAGGTATGAATCTGAGTGAAAAAGGAGAAGTGCGTTTCTCCATACGAAGTATTATCTTTCGTATACAATATAGCGATACTTCTGAAGAAGTTTCACTGCTTTCTGTGAGGAGAGTTCTTCGTAAAATTCAATGCGAAGAACACCTTCTTCAAACTCTCGGTTGTGAATGATTCCGATGTTTTTTATACTGATATGGTTGGAAGCGAGGATGGTTGCAATGGTTGCAATTCCGCCGGCTTCGTCAATAATATCACAGTAAATAACGAATTCCTTTTTGATACAGCCAAAGGAACTGTCAGGAATAGAATTTCTGTAGTTGTTTGCGCGGTCAAAGAAGTCATAAAGCTGCTCGGAATTACAGGTTTCTACAGACTTCTTTGTCTCGATCAGGAGGTGAATGTAAGAATCCAGGATCTCAGAAATCTGTTTGTGATTCTTTAGACAGATATGCTGCCACATAGTAGGAGAAGATGAGGCGATTCGCGTAATATCCTTAAATCCTCCGGCGGCAAGCAGTTTCATATATTCATTTGCCGTATCCGTCTGTTCTACAAAATTTACTAGACCAGAAGCAATGATATGGGGCAGATGGCTGATCGTTCCGGTGACAAAATCATGCTCCTTGGCATTCATAATAATCGGGATTGCTTTCAAGGAGGCGATGAAATCTTTGTAAGCAGTTACTTTCTCCTGCGAGACTTTTTCTGACGGAGTCAGGACAAAATATGCATTTTCAATTAGAATTGCTTTTGCATTTGCAAATCCGCTCTTTTCAGAACCGGCCATCGGATGTCCGCCGATAAAATATTCTTCCAGCTCGAGCTTTTTGACTGCTTCGTGGATAGAATTCTTTACGCTGCCGACATCTGTCAGAATACAGCCTTCGTGCAGATAGGTTTTCAATTGTGCCAAATAGGCATTGTTATAGGCGACAGGAGCACATAGAAACAGATATGTGCAGTTGCAAAAGCTGTCGTTGATCGAAGAACATGCGGTGTCGATGATGCCTTCCTGGGCAGCGAGTGCCAGTGTTTCTTTTTGCTTATCAAATGCGACCAGTTCAAAGTCCGGATAGTATTGCCGGATTGCCTTTGCGATCGATCCTCCAATCAGTCCAAGTCCGATAAAACCAATTTTTTCTTTCATATTTTATATGTCCTTCCAGTATGTATCAATCAGAAAATTTTATATGAATTATTGTAAGCTATTTTTTTATATTTGTCAAAGCTATGATGCTTTAAAGTGAAAAAGAATATATTGTATAAAATTTGTATAAATTACATAAAAGAGTTGTAATTTATATATTTTTTTAGTACAATATACACATGACAAAAACGTGCTAGAAGGAGGCAGCAATATGAAGGTTTACAGAACGGATGAAATTAGAAATGTCGTGTTACTTGGACATGGCGGCAGTGGAAAAACAAGCTTAGTGGAAGCGATGGCTTTCGTATCAGGGGTGACCAACCGTATGGGAAAGATTTCTGATCACAATACGCTCAGCGATTTTGATAAAGAAGAGCAGAAGAGAGAATTTTCCATCCATACAACGTTATATCCGATCGAATGGGAAAAGGCAAAGATCAATGTGCTTGATACTCCGGGATATTTCGACTTTGTCGGGGAAGTAGAAGAGGCGGTCAGTGCAGCGGATGCGGCTGTCATTGTTGTATCAGGAAAAGCAGGTGTGGAAGTCGGAACAGAGAAGGCATGGGAACTCTGTGATAAGTATAATCTGCCTCGTATGGTCTATGTGACGGAGATGGATATGGATGATGCGAGTTTCCGTAATGTTGTGGAAGAATTGACAGCGAGATATGGAAAGGTTATTGCACCGCATTTCCAGCCGATCAGAGAGAACGAACAGCTGGTAGGATATGTCAATGTCATCAAGAATGCAGCAAGAAGATATACGGGCATTGGACAGCGAGAAGAATGTGAGATTCCAGATTATTGTCTGCCAAACCTTAAAATATACAGAGACACATTGTTAGAGACGGTTGCCGAGACAAGTGAAGACTTGATGGAGCGTTACTTTGCAGGAGAAGAATTTTCCGTAGAAGAAATTCGTTCTGCGCTTAGAGTAAATGTGATGGATGGAAGTATTGTTCCGGTTGGAATGGGATCTAATACGATGGCACAGGGGGTTGCCAATCTTCTGTCAGATATCGTAAGATTTTTCCCAAGCCCGGATAAGAGAGAGTGTGTTGGATTTAACCGTACGACAAAGGCGATCTATGAAGCAAATTATGACTTTGCAAAGGCAAAGACAGCCTATGTCTTCAAGACCATGGTGGATCCTTTTATCGGAAAATATTCGTTTGTCAAAGTATGCTCTGGTGTTTTAAAAGGAGAGGACGTTCTGTATAATACGAGTACAGATGCAGAAGAAAAACCAGGAAAATTATATACGATGCAGGGAAATAAGCCGGTAGAAGTACAGGAGCTGCATGCGGGAGATATCGGTGCCATCGCAAAATTAAGTGCGACTAGAACCGGAGACACGCTTGCTACTAAGAATACGCAGGTTGTATATCCAAAGACAGATCATTCTGTTCCGTATACATATATGAAATATGTTGTGAAATCGAAAGGAGACGAGGATAAAGTATCTCAGGCGCTGGCAAAGATCATGGCAGAAGATGTGACTGTCAAGGTAGTTAATGACAGTGAAAATCATCAGACACTTCTCTATGGTATGGGTGAGCAGCATTTGGAAGTCATCGTCAGCGAACTGGCAAACCGCTATAAAGTAGAGGTTACGCTGGAGACACCGAAAGTTGCATTCCGTGAGACGATCCGTAGGACTTCCGATATCGATACAAAATATAAGAAACAGTCCGGTGGACATGGTCAGTATGGACATGTCAAGATGAAATTTGAACCATCAGGCGACCTGGAGACACCATATATTTTTGAGGAGACAGTCGTAGGGGGAGCAGTTCCGAAGAATTATTTCCCGGCAGTCGAAAAAGGTCTTCAGGAATCTGTAGGCAAGGGACCTCTTGCAGGATATCCGGTAGTCGGTGTGAAAGCAACGCTGTATGATGGATCTTATCATCCGGTTGACTCCTCTGAGATGGCATTCAAGACTGCGACCATGCAGGCGTTTAAGAAAGGAATCATGGAGGCTTCTCCGGTTCTCTTAGAGCCTATTGCAACATTGAAAGTGACTGTGCCGGATGAGTACACTGGGGATGTCATGGGAGATTTGAACAAACGTCGCGGACGTGTACTCGGAATGACACCAGTGCAGGGTGGAAAACAGATCATCGAGGCGGATATTCCGATGACGGGAGTGTTCGGATATTGCACAGTGCTTCGTTCTATGACCGGAGGACGCGGAACTTATGAGTATGAATTTGCAAGATATGAGCAGGCGCCTTCTGATGTACAAGAGAAAGAAATCGCAAAGCGCGCAGCGGAAGAGTAGATTGTATATAAAATAGGAAAGCAGTGATAGAAATAGAAATCTATCACGGAACTGGCAGAGAGTCTGAGACGGCGGAAGCAGTCCCGGATTCTCTGTCTTTTTGTATCTGAAAATCAGAGAATAGTCTCTTGAAAAATATGGTACATCTTCTTGGGTTTTGTATGCTGTGAAGAGATGGCTGAGAGGGATATTAAAAGAAAATAAAAATATGTAAAAATACATTAAAATTACATAAAGATTTCCCTTGACTTTCTAATAGAAAGTGTTATAATTTGCATGCTGATTATCGGTTTAGACAATGAGTAATTTACAAAATGAAAAAGTAATGTGAGAAAAGAGGAAAGTGCGATGAAAATTGTAATTATAGGAGATGGGAAAGTGGGCTTTAAGCTTGCAAAACAACTCTCTGAAGAAAATTATGACATCGTTTTGATCGATCCAAATGAGGGAAAATTGAAAGAGACCATCAACAGGCTGGACATTTTCTGTATCACTGGAGATGGAGTCAGTGCAGAAGTGCAGAAGCAGGCGGATGTACCCCACGCAGATCTGGTGATTGCCTGTGCGTCTACGGATGAACTGAATATGTTAAGTTGTCTGATTGCCAGAAGGCTGGGGGCCAGACATACGATTGCCCGTGTAAGAAATCCGGTTTATCTGCAGCAGCTTGATATTTTGAAGGAAGATCTGCATTTAAGTATGGCAGTAAACCCTGAATTGACAGTTGCAAATGAGATTTCCAGAGTACTGATCTTCCCGGTTGCAAGTAAGGTGGAAACGTTTGCAAAAGGAAGAGTGGAACTGGTAGAATTTCCGCTTCAGCAGGAAAGCTCGATTACTGGAATATCCCTTGCAGAATTTTATAAAAAGTATAAGATTAAAGTTTTGATCTGTGCAGTACAGCGGGGAACACAGGTTTATATTCCGGATGGGGAATTTGTCCTGCAGCCAGGAGACAGGCTTCACATAGCGGCATCTCATCGAGAGATGGAAATTTTCTTTAAAAAAATTGGAAATCGTAAAAATAAAATCAAAAAGGTATTGATCTGCGGAGGAGGAAGAGTTGGATTCTATCTCGCGAAGCAGTTGACGAAGCTTGGAATGCAGGTAAAGATCATAGAGAAAGACCTGGCAAAGAGTGAAGGACTGTGTGAGGCGCTTCCGGAAGCTACTATTATTCATGGGGATGGATCGGATAATGAACTTCTGATCGAAGAGGGAATCGGTGATGCAGATGCCTTTATTGCACTTACGGGAATGGATGAAGAGAATATCATCATGGCACTTTTTGCAAAACAGCAGGGAGTTCCAAAGATTGTGGCGAAAGTCAATGAAGATTCCAGGGCAGAGATGGTGGCAGGATTTGGGATCAACAGCATTGTATCTACAAAATCTGCGACTGCCGATGCAATTTTAAGCTATGTGCGCGCACGCCAGAATTCAATCCGCAGTGCCAATATTGAGGCAATGTACCATCTTGTAGATGATCGTGTTGAGGCACTGGAATTTATTATAAAAAAACAGACCTCCTATGTGGGAGTACCACTGAAGAGCCTGGAAACTAAGAAAGATGTGCTGATTGCATGTATTGTAAGGAATCGAAAAATTATTATTCCCGGAGGAGAGGATTGCCTCCAGATCGGGGATAGTGTGATCGTAATTACATTGAAATGCAAAGTACAGGATTTTCATGATATTTTAGTGTAGTGGTGGAAGAAAAATGAATTACAAAATGACAGCTTATGTATTAGGAAAAATGTTGGGGGTGGAAGCACTTGTACTTTGTATCCCGGCAGCAGTATCCTTGATTTATGGGGAAACTTCAGACATGGCAGCATTTGGGATTACAAGCGCTGTGCTGTGTGTCTTTTTCCTTCTCTTTGGTAGAAAAAAACCAGAAAATGGAAGAATCTATGGGAAGGACGGGCTTGTGATCGTAGCCGCAGCATGGATATTGTGGTCTGTATTCGGAGCACTTCCATTTTATTTATCAAGAGAGATTCCATCGTATGTGGACGCTCTGTTTGAGACCGTATCTGGATTTACGACGACAGGATCTACCATTCTTACAGATATAGAGGCGCTCTCTTATGGAATGAATTTCTGGAGATGTCTGACGCACTGGATTGGTGGAATGGGTGTACTTGTGTTTGTTATGGTAGTGACTTCTCTGGATGATAAAAGTTCTATGCATTTAATGCGGGCAGAAGTTCCAGGACCAGAAGCGGATAAACTTGTTCCGAAAGCGCGAGAGACCGCAAAGCTTTTATATGCAATGTATCTGGCACTCACTGTCGCGGAGATCATTTTCCTTCTGGCGGGAGGAATGAACTTATATGATAGTATCATTCACTCCTTTAGTACCGCAGGAACCGGAGGATTTGCAAATCATAACAGCAGCGTTGCCTACTATGACAGTGCTTATATTGACGGGGTGATCACCGTTTTTATGATCCTGTTTGGAATCAACTTTAATATGTATTTTCTTCTTTTAATAAAAGATGTAAAATCTGTCTGGAAAAATGAGGAAGTCAGAGCATATCTGGGAATTATAGTGGCGGCAACTTTGGTGATCACCTGCAATGTTCTCTCTATTTACAAAGAACCGTTAAAAGCTTTCCGATATTCGATTTTTCAGGTTGCATCAATTATTACAACGACAGGATTTGCCACGGCAGACTTTAATTTGTGGCCGGAATTGTCAAAATGTATTTTGCTTCTCATTATGGTGATTGGTGCATGTGCCGGCTCTACCGGAGGTGGAGTGAAAGTGTCCAGATTTTTGATCTTGTGGAAAAGTATTTTGAAGCAGGTGAAAGGAATGCTGCATCCGAAATCGGTTAATGTTGTAAAAGTAAATGGAAAGAAAATCAGCAATGAGACGTTGCAAGGGGTGTATGCATATTTTAGTGCATATGTATTTGTATTTGGAATTTCTGTGCTTCTTGTGGCACTTGATAATTTTGATTTTGCAACAACCATATCGGGAGTGCTGACTACATTGAGCAATGTAGGTCCGGGAATTTCAAGAGTAGGTCCGATAGAAAACTTCCAGTCTTTCTCGGTGTTATCTAAAATTGTATTTTCTATGGATATGCTGATCGGAAGGCTTGAAATCTTCCCGTTTCTTATGATTTGTTCTCCAAGTTTCTGGAGAAAACATTTCTAGATTCTATTGTTTATAAGAAGTTTATAAAATATCATCAGACATTGTTTGCGCTGATGATATTTTTGTATTATACTGTTCATTATAACTTATTGATATATAGAAAATGGAGGATGTTATGAAAAAAGCAAAGGCAAAAATAATTGGAGCGATTGTGCTTGCGATTGTTGCATTTTTGTATTACTATTTTACACTGCCGGCAATCAATATCCACTCTCGTGATTTTTGGTTCTTTATTGGGATTTTAGTTGCAGTTCTTGCGCTGATCTACGCGTGGAAGAAACGGCTTCGTCCAGATGAGATTAAGACGAGTAAAGGGATGAAGGCGATTCTATTTGTACTGGCAGCAGTTGTTGTTGTGTATCTTGTGGGAGCGTTACTTTCTTCTCCGATCGTAAATGCGAAGAAGTATCAGAAGCTTCTTAAAGTAGAGGAGGGAGAATTTACAAAGGATATCGAAGAACTTTCCTTTGATCAAATCCCGCTGCTTGACAAAGAGTCTGCAACACTTCTCGGAAATCGAAAGATGGGAAGTATGGTAGATATGGTATCTCAATTTGAGGTGGATGATATTTACAGCCAGATCAACTATCAAGGAAGACCGGTACGTGTTTCTCCGCTCAAATATGCCAGTGGTATTAAATGGATCACGAATCAGTCTGAAGGAATCCCGGCGTATGTCCGTATTGATATGGCCACACAGTCTACAGAGCTTGTAAAATTAGAAAAAGGTATCAAGTATTCTACAAGCGAATATTTTAACCGGAACATTTACAGACATTTGCGCTTCAATTATCCGACTTATATTTTTGACCAGTTAAGTTTTGAGACAGATGATGACGGAGTTCCATACTGGGTATGCCCGGTGAAGAAGTTTAACATTGGTCTGTTTGGAGGAGAGACTGTTGGAAGAGTTGTACTGTGTAATGCAGTGACAGGAGAGACGAAAGACTATGCGATCGATGATGTGCCGAAGTGGATTGACCGTGCATATTCTTCTGATCTTCTTGTACAGCTTTATGATTACTATGGAGCGCTGAAGCATGGATTTTTGAACAGTGTACTTGGACAGAAAGACTGCCTGAAGACGACAGAAGGATATAACTATCTTGCGATCGATGACGATGTATGGGTATATACGGGTGTGACATCCGTGAGTGGTGACCAGTCCAACGTCGGATTTGTTCTGATGAACCAGAGAACAATGGAAACAAAATTTTATCCGATCGAAGGTGCTACAGAGGCTTCTGCAATGTCATCTGCAGAAGGTCAGGTACAGAACTTGAAATACAAGGCGACTTTCCCGCTTCTTTTAAATCTCTCCGGAGAGCCGACTTATTTTATCGCATTAAAAGATGATGCGGGCCTTGTTAAGAAGTATGCGATGGTAAATGTACAGAAATATCAGCTTGTAGCAATCGGAGATACGGTAAGCCAGTGTGAGGAAAAATACAATGAACTTCTTCTGACGGATGGTGTGATCAAGGAAGAGGAAGACAAGCGAGAAGTACAGACGATGGAAGGAACCATTGCGAAGATTGCACAGGGAGTCGTGGAAGGAAACTCACATTACTATATTCTTCTGGAAGAATCAGAGGAGATTTTTGATGTGTCGGTGGTAGACTTTATTGATGTCATCCGCTATGAGCCGGGACAGAAAGTGACGATTGAATATAAGCAGGATGAGAAGGCAAATACAGTTTTAAGTATTAAATAGAGCAGGATTTGCAATGAAATCAGCATTTTTGGAAATGCATTTTATAGAAAATGCCGATAGAATAGAAAGAAGTGAAAAAAGAAAAGTAAGGATGTGGAAAAATGGGAGAGAAGAAACAGAGAGTAGCGGTAATCTTTGGAGGGCAATCCTCTGAGCATGAAGTTTCCTGTAAGTCAGCAGTTACAGTGATCTCGCATATTGACCGGACAAAATATGAGCCGGTTTTGATCGGGATCACAAAAGAGGGATGCTGGCTGAAGGTGGAAGATACAGAAGCAATTAGAAATGATACCTGGCGTGAAAACGGGAAGCGGGCAATTCTTTCACCGGATGCCGGAGAACATGGAATTCTCGTGCTGGGGGATACTGTGGAGAAGATCCAGGTAGATGTGATCTTTCCGGTTCTTCACGGAATGTACGGTGAAGATGGAACCATCCAGGGATTGTTTGAACTTGCGAAAATCCCTTATGTCGGATGTGGGGTACTTGCATCAGCGGTATCCATGGATAAACTTTACACGAAGATTATTGTAGATCATCTTGGAATCCGTCAGGCAAAATTTGTTGGAATCCATGCATATGAGCTTGAGGAGATCGACAAGGCGCTTGACAAGGTGGAGGAAATGCTTCCGTATCCGGTATTTGTAAAGCCGTCCAAAGCAGGGTCTTCTCAGGGAGTCAATCAGGCAAAAGACAGAGAAGAATTACAGGCAGCATTGCTTGAAGCGGCAAAGCATGATACAAAGATTCTTGTAGAAGAGACGATTAAAGGGCGTGAGATTGAATGTGCCGTGCTTGGTGGAAAGAATGTGAAAGCATCTGACGTCGGTGAAATTAAGGCAGCAGATACGTTCTACACTTATGAAGCAAAGTACAATAATCCGGATTCTAAGACAGATACTCATCCGGAACTGCCAGAAGGAGCATTGGAAAAGGTGAGAGAAGATGCTGTTGCAATTTTCAAAGCGGTAGATGGCTTTGGACTTTCCAGAGTGGATTTCTTCCTGGAACATGGTACAGATGAAGTGATTTTCAATGAGATCAATACATTGCCTGGATTTACGAATATCAGCATGTACCCAATGCTTTGGAGAGAAAAAGGAATCGATACGACAGCGCTTGTGACAGAGCTGATTGAGCTTGCATTTGAAAGAAAATAGAGTATACGAAAATAGAAAAAAGATAAGAGAAAAGCCTTGCGGTAGCAATTACTGCAAGGCTTTTAAAAGTAATGGAAATTGTGAACTATTAACTTTTCCATTTGAATTGCTTCGTTGTTTTAATTAAGAAGTGCACAGTCAGTCAAGTCAATTCCGTTTAACTGGTCTTTCTCTGCGCTGATACTTAAATAGAAATTCACATCATGTCTCTTAGAGATATTTTTCAACCGTTCAATGAAGCGAGGCATATTCTCAGAAGAAATATTGGCATGTTTTAAAATACCATCGATAAAAATAGCCTGAATATCATGGTTAGCACTAAGCATTCCATAAATAAATCCAGTGTAGTCGTCAATGTTCTTGATGGAAGGATAGTCATCCATACAGATTACTCTGATATCAAAAGATAAACTGTATGTATCGTTGTGACTGTTCTTGATAAACGTTACATTGCCGTCACACTGCTTTACTGTCTCATTTGCTAATTCGATCATCTGTTGTGTTTTGCCGCTCCCTTTAGGGCCTGTTAATAAATTTACCATGGCACTATCTCCTTTATAATGTTTTTTCGTTCTGTCGATTATGTAATGTATTATACACTAATTATAAGAAAATGGCAATAAAATATAAAAAATTATGCGAAATTTACAAAAAAATACAGCTTTTCCCAATGCCTTGACAAATAGTCTTCGTATGATAAAATAGAAATATCATTGAAATTGTGATGACAGATTGAATCAGACAATGGCAAAGAAGAGGAGTAGTAAGAGCCTATCGTTTTCAGAGAACTGCCGGCGGGTGTGAGGCAGCAGCGTAATCTCCGAACTCACCTTGGAGCCCTTCTATTGAACGAGAGATACAGAATACACTGTATGGAAGTAGATAGAGGCGGGACTTCCCGTTACAGAAGCAATGAGTGCGTACAGTGAGATGCTGTATGAATAAGAGTGGTACCACGGAAGTCAGCCTTTTCGTCTCTTGATGAGATGAGAGGTTTTTTTTATTGCATAGGAAATTGATTTCCGCAGAGGGAATTCTTGGAGAAAAAGGAGGAAAAAAGAATGGCAGTACCTTATAATCATAAGGCGATTGAAAAAAAATGGCGTGAAAACTGGGAGAAGCATCCAGTGAACGTAAAAGAAGATGAAAATGGAAAGAGAGAGAAATATTATTGTCTCGATATGTTCCCATATCCATCAGGAAATGGTCTCCATGTCGGACACTGGAGAGGATATGTAATCTCTGATGTATGGAGCAGATATAAGTTATTACAGAAATACTATATTGTACATCCAATGGGATGGGATGCATTTGGACTTCCGGCAGAAAACTATGCAATCAAGATGGGTGTGCATCCATCGATTTCTACTGCTGAGAATGTAAAAAATATTAAGAGACAGATCAATGAGATCGCAGCTCTCTATGACTGGGATATGGAAGTCAATACAACTGATCCAGAATTTTATAAATGGACACAATGGATCTTTGTAAAAATGTTCAAAGAAGGACTGGCATACGAGAAGGAATTCCCGATCAACTGGTGCCCTTCCTGCAAGACAGGTCTTGCGAATGAAGAAGTAGTAAATGGTAAATGTGAGCGCTGCGGAACAGAAGTGACAAAGAAAAATCTTCGTCAGTGGATGCTTCGTATCACAAAATACGCAGAGAGGCTTCTTGCAGATCTCGATAAATTAGACTGGCCGGAGAAGGTAAAGAAGATGCAGGCAGACTGGATCGGAAAATCTTACGGTGCAGAAGTTGATTTCCAGGTGGAGGGAAGAGAAGATAAGATCACTGTCTATACGACAAGACCGGATACTCTTCACGGCGCGACATTTATGGTACTTGCACCGGAGCATGCGCTTGCTAAGAGTCTTGCGACAGACGAGACAAGAGAAGCGGTAGAACAGTATATCTATGATGCTTCTATGAAGTCGAATGTAGACAGACTTCAGGATAAGGAAAAGACAGGAGTGTTTACAGGATCTTATGCGATCAACCCATTAAATGGAGCAAAGACACCAATCTGGCTCTCTGATTATGTTCTCGCAGACTATGGTACCGGAGCAATCATGTGTGTGCCGGCTCACGATGATCGTGACTTTGCATTTGCAAAGAAATTCGATCTTCCAATCGTACAGGTAATCGCAAAAGATGGAAAAGAAATTGAAAATATGACAGAGGCCTATACAGAGGCAGCAGGAACGATGATCAATTCTGGTGAGTGGAACGGAATGGAATCAGCTGTTCTGAAAAAAGAAGCGCCGCATATCATCGAAGAACGTGGATTTGGAAAGGCAACTGTCAACTATAAACTGCGTGACTGGGTATTCTCGCGTCAGCGTTACTGGGGAGAACCAATTCCGATCGTACACTGCCCGGATTGTGGAGCAGTTCCAGTACCGGAAGATCAGCTTCCTCTGACACTTCCGGAAGTAGATTCTTATGAGCCGACCGGAACAGGAGAATCTCCGCTTGCAGGAATTGAAAGCTGGGTAAATACAACTTGTCCAGTTTGTGGAAAACCTGCAAAACGTGAGACAAACACAATGCCGCAGTGGGCTGGATCTTCCTGGTATTTCCTCCGCTATGTGGACAGCCATAATTCCGAAGCACTTGTATCAAGAGAAAAAGCAGATGAGATGCTTCCGGTAGATATGTATATTGGAGGAGTAGAACACGCGGTACTTCATTTATTGTACTCTCGTTTCTATACAAAATTCCTCTGTGATATCGGGGCGATTGATTTTGATGAGCCATTCAAGAAATTATTCAATCAGGGAATGATCACTGGTAAAAACGGAATTAAGATGAGTAAATCAAAAGGAAACGTCGTATCTCCGGATGATCTTGTAAGAGATTACGGCTGCGACTCTCTGAGAATGTATGAATTATTCGTAGGTCCACCGGAATTAGATGCAGAGTGGGATGACAGAGGAATCGATGGTGTTTACCGTTTCTTAAATAAAGTATGGAATCTCGTTATGGACAGCAAAGACAAAGATGTCAGCGCAACAAAAGAGATGATCAAGATCCGCAATAAAATGGTATATGATATTACAACACGTTTGGAAAGCTTTAGCTTAAACACAGTTATTTCAGGATTTATGGAGTACAACAATAAGCTGAATGAGATTGCAAAAAAAGCAGGCGGCGTGGATAAAGAAACATTAAGCACACTGGCAGTACTGCTTGCTCCGTTTGCTCCGCATATGGCAGAAGAGTTATGGCAGCAGCTCGGACACGAAGGAACCGTATTCAATGCGGGATGGCCGACTTATGATGAAGAGGCGATGAAAGACGACGAGGTTGAAATCGCTGTACAGATTAACGGAAAGACAAGAGCTGTCGTGACACTTGCGGCAGATGTATCTAAAGAAGATGCAATTGCAAAAGGAAAAGAAGCAGTGGCAGATAAACTGACAGGAACGATTGTAAAAGAGATTTACGTTCCGGGAAGAATTATTAATATTGTGCAGAAATAGAAATCGCAAATAGAGAAAGAGATGGGCTTATCCTGTTTATAGGAATAAGGCCATCTTTTTTGGTATCTATAGGTCGTATGCCTGTCAAGCGAACGAGCTAGTCTCGTGGCTTGTATAGCACTGTTGTAGAATACTGCAAAATAGCGTAACAGGTTTGTGAAATGGATGTTACCAAAATGGAAACAAGGGAAATACATACTGGCACTTTCATTTTAGATTTTATCGTTATATGATGAGAATGAAAGAGAGGTATGGAGTATGGCGTTAAATGATAACATCAAAAAATTCAGAGAAGAAAAAAATCTTACTCAGCAACAACTTGCAGATAAGTTATATGTTTCAAGGCAGACAGTTTGTCGCTGGGAAAAAGGTTCAAGATGTCCGGATTTGATTACAGCAAAAAAACTGGCATTAGAACTAGACGTAAGTGTGGACGAACTTATATCCGATGAAGATGTAAAGGATTTTCAAGTAAATTATGGAATATGGAAATCTGAAAGAATAAAAGATAAAAAGCATTTGCAGGCATTTCAAAAAAGGATATTAGACTTTATACAAATTGTGGGAGCTGTATTTTTAGCAATCACTATTTTGCTACGAGTACAATTAGATATGAGAGTGCCTGTATGGTGTACAATCATTTGCTTTATTATTGTAGCAGGAGCATTTCTTTGTAGTTTCATAGTTTCTAAAAAGTTGAGAGAGATGTAGTGTGCATTCTTGACTTCAAACATAAAAAGTGGTATATTTATAACATAAAGTGTTAAATATACCACATATAAGGAGGTCTATTATGAAATGTAGGTATGGATTTTTAGGTTTTTTCTCTCTCATTGGCTTGCTGGGATTTTGGACAGATAATCCTATCTTTTTCCCGTTTTTATGTTTTGCCTTATTTTTTGAATATTTCTTTGTGGAAACAGATGAAATGTTTGTTCAAAATATGAGAAAAGCTGCTGCGTGGGCGTTTTTCTCTGAATTAGTAATAACGGCCATTGTCACGTTCTATTATGCAATTATAGAGCATAATTCTAATGTCGCGCTTGTAAAAGGGATTGGTTTGGGATTTGGGTTTTCCATAATTGTCTTCTGTTTTGTTACTGCTTATTTTGATTGGAAAGATAGGTGTGGTGTGTCCGATGATTAAAAACAGAATTAAAGAGTATAGAGCAAGATTTGATATGAAACAGGAAGACTTGGCTGCAAAAGTAGGTGTACGCCGAGAAACTATAGGAAACCTTGAAAAGGGAAAATACAATCCATCATTGGTTTTGGCATGGAATATCGCAAAGACATTCCATGTTACGATTGAAGAAATTTTTACAGTAGAAGAATAATTTTCTAAAATCTTTACCTACATTTAACTTGTAACAGTGATCTAAAATGGTAAAATTATCGTAATAGAAGCAGAAATCGGAGGATGGTAATATGTTCTTGATAATGATAATTAGTATGATCATTGGATTGTCCCTTTCTTTTTTTCTTGCAAGAAGATATGATATGAGCGAAAAAGTAGACAAAGGGATTGAAGTTTGTTATTGGAAATTAAGTTATAGACGAAAATTAATCAGAACATTATGGATGATACCTGTATGGATAATGATAAACATCGTAATTTATAAAGAGTTTCCGGCATATTCCTATGCAAGGATTATTGGCGTGATTCTTTTTCTGCCGGTTTTTATTCAGGCTGCGTATAATTATAAGAAGTGGAAAAACGAAACAGCGCAAGAAGAGGATGTGAAGTATTAAAAAATATGATATGCTAAAGCTGGCAAAAAGAAAAGTTTAGCAAGGGGAAAAGAGATGGCAAGACAAAAAATTTTGCTGATAAAAGCTGGTAAGAAAAATTGCAGAAATTGTGACTAACTCACAGAGTTTCTGTCAATCATGAGTATAATAAGAGATAACAAAGGAAATGGAAAAAGACCTGATGAATGTCAGGCAGACCATAAATCATTGCAGGAATAGAAAGGATGGAAGAAAAATGGCAGCAATTCAATTAACAAGCGAAACATTTCAAAAAGAAGTATTAGAGGCAAAGGAACCAGTTTTAGTAGATTTCTGGGCACCATGGTGTGGACCTTGCCAGATGGTACTGCCAATCATTGAGGAACTGGCAGAGGAAGTGACAGATGTAAAGATCTGTAAAGTCAATGTAGATGAGCAGATGAAAATTGCAAAGGAATACCGCGTAATGTCCATTCCGACATTGATTTTATTCAAAGATGGTAAGATTGCAAAACAAGAGCTCGGGGCAAAGACAAAAGAAGAGTTACTGGAAATGATCCATGCATAAGTGCTAGGAGAACGAAAGCAGAAACGATGCAAAAAATATGAGAAAGCAAGGAAATGTCTAAATAGCTGTAAAAAGCAGGACATTTCCTTTTTGTATTTTGGGAATAGTTTTATAAGTGTATGAAACACTTGATCTAGAAAAATGGTGTTTACAGGGTAAGGGAAGTCAGACCGGCGCGGTTGGTGATGTGTACATTTCCGCGAGAAAGTTCGACATATCCTTCAGAGGAGAAATATTTGAGCATCCGGGTGACGACTTCTCTGGCGCTGCCGACGAAGCGTGCAATCTGCTCGTGAGTCATGTGGATCGTATCGGATTGTTCGTTGGCAGATTCCTCCAAAAGAAAGAGGGCAAGTCGTTTATCAAAACTCATGAAAAGCACCTGCTGCATTGCCCACATGACGTCGGAGAAACTTTCGGATGCCAGCTTGTAGGCGAAGGCTTCTACATAAATATTTTCCTGCATGATCTGTGAAAAGGCACAGGAATTCGTCTGGAGAAATTCACAGTCGGAAACGGCATCAATATGGACGTCGAATGTGATTGACTGAAGAACGCAGGAAGCTGATAGAATACAGATGTCTCCGTCATACAGCCGATAAAGAGTAATTTCCCGCCCATCTTCTGAGAGGATATATACCCGGACAGAGCCTTTTTTAATGAGAAGGACACCGACACAGTCTAAGTCAGCACTGTGGATAGAATCTCCTCTTTCATAGGAGACAGCAGTCGTTCCTCCAATTAGAATATCTTTTTGATGAGGGGATAGTTTGTCCCAGAAAGTAAAATGTGATTTTAAAAGTTGAATATCGTGTTCTGTCATTTGTGTCACGCTCCTTTGCATAGTGGTATTGTACTATGAGATCGAAAAAAGGGCAAATGATTTTGCGGGAAAACTAATAAACAGAAAAAATTCTCATATATTTGATAGTACGGACAGAGCGAAAGGTTCGCTTTGCATCGAAATTTGAAATATGGGAGGAGTTATGCTAGAGAAAATAGGACAAATCAACAGTGTGGTAAATGCGTTCGTATGGGGGCGGGGGATGCTGGTCATTTTCCTTGGCGTCGGAATGCTTTTTACACTGCAAACCGGTTTCTTTCAGTTTAAGGGTTGGAAAGTCTGGATGGGGGATACACTTGGTGCATTGTTTCGTGACCGGAGAGTCAGAAAGGCGCAGGATCATCAGTCTATTTCACAATTTCAATCGTTTTGTACGGCGTTAGCAGCAACGCTTGGCACGGGGAATATTACCGGAGTTGCCACAGCAATTGTGACCGGAGGTCCAGGAGCGGTCTTCTGGATGTGGGTGTCTGCGTTCCTCGGGATGATGACAATCTATGCAGAAAATGTGCTCGGGATCAAATATCGTTACAAAAACTCCGAAGGTGCATGGGTTGGGGGCGCGATGGTCTATATGGAGCGGGGACTGGGGGCGAAGTGGCTTGCGGTTTTCTTTTCTATATTTTGTCTTTGCGCCTCTTTTGGAATGGGAAATATGACACAGGCCAATGCGATTGCAAAAGGGCTGAAAGCTACATTGAAAATTCCGGAGCAATTTACAGGAATGGCATTAATGGTACTTGTGGCTGTTGTGATTCTCGGCGGTGTTCAGAGAGTCGCGATGGTAGCAGAAAAAATCGTTCCGTTTATGGCGGCATTCTATATTCTGGGAGGTCTTCTTGTCATTGTGATACATTATGAGAGAATTCCGGAAACATTTTTATGGATTTTCGGAGAAGCATTTGGGCTGCGTGCAGTTGGAGGCGGAGTGGCTGGATATGGTGTGAAGATGGCGATGAAAATGGGTATTTCCCGCGGTGTTTTTTCCAATGAGGCCGGACTTGGATCTTCGGTGATGGCACATGCGGCTTCTGACGTAAGCTGTCCGCAGATTCAGGGTATGTGGGGAATGGCAGAAGTGTTCATAGATACGATTGTTGTCTGTACAATCACAGCACTTGTAATATTGACTTCAGGCGTATATGATCCACAGAGATGCATTTCAAGCATTGCAGATGGAGTCGAAAACATTGACGGCACGACGTTGACGGGAAATGCCTTTGCAACAGTATTTCCAAATGGGGACAAATTTCTTGCCATCTCCATTGCGCTGTTTGCGTTTGCGACCATCATCGGCTGGGCATATTTTGGAGAGCGGACAGCAGCATATCTTTTTGGAGAACATGCAGTTTTTCCATATAAACTGATCTACATATTGCTTCTTCTGCCGGGATCTGTTCTTGCACCGAAGCTTGTTTGGGAACTGTCTGATACTTTTAACGGGTTGATGGCAATTCCGAACTTGACAGCGTTGATCCTTCTGCATGGAGAGGTCATTCATATGGCAAAGGAGTATAAAAGAAATCGAAAATAGCTGTAAAGCAAACACAAGAGGATAGCCGTGCCAAGAAGATAAATTTCATAAAATCTTAATAAATCATATCGCCTATCTTAAAGTTCTTTTTGTATAATAAAGTTAGTTCAAAAGAAAGTAATCAATAAGATAAATGGAAGGAATGATTTGTATGAGAAGACAAAGAAAAGGGTTTTTAACATGGATAGCTTCTTTGATTCCGGGAGCGGGAGAGCTTTATATGGGATTTGAGAAGCAGGGAGTCAGTCTAATGCTTCTATTTTGGGGAAGCGTGGCACTGATTGCAATGCTTGGTATGGGCTGGCCGATTTTTTTACTGCCGGTTATATGGTTTTACAGTTTTTTTCATGTGCATAACTTAAAGACAATGAACCCGGAAGAATTTTACATGGTAGAAGACAGATATTTACTTCACATGGATGAACTGGCGAAAGAGTTTCGAAGCGATAAAAAAGGATTTTTCCAGTCTTACCGTTCCATCATTACGATTCTGATCATTCTGATCGGTGCAACTTTGCTGTGGGATGGGATTTCCTCTCTGATCTATGTCATTTTGCCGGGATTTATGTATGATGTTCTTTGGAATATTGGAAATGTATTGACAAAGGGAGTGGCAGGAGCAGCAATCATTGCAGTCGGAATTTACTTTTTCCGTTGCACAAGAAAAGAAGAAGATCAGTTCCGACAGGAGAAGATGACAAGAAATCAGGAAGAGGCACAGAATTCTGCGGCGAGAGAGTTTATGGCAGGTACTTTTGGAGCAGCCATGAATGAAACAGAAAAAGGGGAAATGTCTTTTTCGGGGAATCCGATGACCGGAGAGCAGGATTTTATGAAAAATGAGGTGCCAGTGTCACAGCCTCTTTTAGGAAACCTGCCGATAGAGGAGAAGGAAGCAGAGGAGAAGGAAGAAGCTCCGAAAGATTGTGCATCTGAGCAAGTGGAAAAGTAAATACGATAAAAAACAAACAAAAACTTCAGCAAAGAACCAGTTTGAATTTGTCGAATCTTAGAAGAAAGACAGAGCAAAAGAGTTCTTGCTGAAGTTTTTTGTTGCATCAGAAATATTTTTGAAATGAAATTAAATAATCTTCGTTGTCCATTTTGTGCAGTCCCAAACTTCATTTACCACATCCTGATAGAAGTCAGGCTCATGGCAGATCAGAAGAATGCTGCCGTTGTATTCTTGCAGAGCTCGTTTCAACTCTGCCTTGGCATCCACGTCAAGGTGATTGGTCGGCTCGTCCAAAAGTAAAATATTTGTCTCTCGGTTGATCAGTTTGCACAGACGTACTTTTGCCTGTTCTCCACCGCTTAACACACGAACCTGACTTTCAATGTGTTTTGTCGTCAAACCACATTTGGCTAGTGCGGAACGGACCTCATACTGGGTGAAAGACGGAAATTCACTCCAGATTTCTTCAATACAGGTCGTTTTATTGTCTGGTGCAGATTCCTGCTCAAAATAACCGATCATAAGATTTTCCCCAAGTTCCACAGAACCTTTCAGAGGATGGATCAGGCCAAGAATGCTTTTTAACAGAGTGGTCTTTCCAATTCCATTGGCGCCGACGAGCGCAATTTTGTGACCGCGCTCCATAGAAAGGGAGAGTGGTTTGGAAAGAGGTTCGTCATATCCGATCACGAGATCTTTCGTTTCGAAAATGTATTTTCCAGGAGTGCGTCCGACTTTGAAGCGAAATTCCGGTTTCGGTTTTTCGGCAGCAAGCTCAATGATATCCATCTTATCCAGTTTTTTCTGGCGGGACATCGCCATGTTTCTTGTGGAAACTCTTGCTTTGTTGCGGGCAACAAAGTCTTTTAGTTCACTGATTTCTTGCTGCTGACGGCGGTAAGCAGCTTCCAGCTGAGATTTTTTGACTGCGTAGACTTCCTGGAAATGATCATAGTCACCGACGTAACGATTTAATTCCTGATTTTCCATATGGTAAATGATGTTGACTACTTCGTTTAAAAATGGAATATCATGGGAAATTAAGATAAAGGCATTTTCATAGTCAAGTAAGTAGCGCTTAAGCCACACAATGTGTTCCTCGTCCAGATAGTTTGTTGGCTCGTCGAGAAGCAGGATATCAGGTTTCTCTAAAAGCAGCTTGGCAAGGAGTACTTTTGTGCGCTGTCCTCCGCTTAAATCTGTGACATCTCGCTCCAGACCGATATCAAGTAATCCGAGTGCGCGTGCAACTTCTTCTACTTTAGAGTCAATGATATAAAAGTCCTGAAGTGTCAGGGTATCCTGGATTGTTCCCAGCTCCTCCATCAGCGCTTCCATTTCTTCTGGATCTGCATCGCCGAGAGAGTCGCAGATTTGATTCATTTTCTCCTCCAGTGCAAAGAGATACTGGAATGCCGACTTTAAGACATCACGGATCGTCTGGCCCTTTTCCAGAACTGTATGTTGATCCAGATATCCAGTACGTACATTTTTCGCCCACTCAATCTTTCCTTCATCTGGCTGTAATTTTCCGGTTACAATATTCATAAAAGTGGATTTTCCTTCTCCGTTTGCACCGACAAGTCCGATATGCTCACCTTTTAACAGTCGGAAAGAAACATCTTCAAAAATCGCACGGTCCCCGAAGCCGTGAGATAAATGTTCTACATTTAAAATACTCATAAAATAGCTCCTTAATTCTTTTGTTCTTTTGTCAGTTAGATATCATTGTACAGGATAAAATATTTTTTGTCATTAAGAAAGTAAAGAATTCTTAGGATTATAAGAAAAGTTGGAGATTTTAGAAAAGAACCGTATGTATGTCAGTATCGGAGAGGTTTTCAGACACAGAAAGCCGCCTCTCCGGCTTCGGTGCAGTGATGCAGCAGGGGAGGCGGCTGAAAAAATTAGTGCATTGTCGGTTGAGTCAGAATGGATTTGACATGGTTTACTTCCTGCTCCGTTGCCTTTGCGGCAGGAACATAGTAACTTTTCTGGCGTGCGACTTCATACAGTTTCTCCTGTGACATTTCACAAGAATTTCGGATCTGTTTCAGACATTGTTTTAATTCTTTATTCTCTGTCTGTGGAATCATTTCCCCAAACATTTTTAATTCTCCGTTGATACCTACCAGTGCATCTGCGACCATTGTTTTTTCGTTCATTTTGATGTCCTCCTTATAAAAATCTCATCAGTTCCTGTTTGTTTTTCATTGCACTGTCTGCAGCATCCTGGAACAATTTTTTGATTTCGGGATCGGTTGTCTGAGAAGCATAATCTGTCATTTTGCAGTGTGTTGTGTCATATCCTCCGATCAAATGACGGAGATTTTGTAAATCTAAGATAGAAATATCAGCCATTGTTAAGCCCTCCTCAAATTTTTCGTATTACGTTTCCCTGTCTAGTATGGCAGAAAGACAGAAGATTATACATCTTGGAAAAGAAGTTAAAAATATCTGTCATTGTGTTTGCAAATTGAAAAAATGTGCTATAATGTATGGTAAATGGAAGTAGAAGATGTATTTTTTAACAGAAGTCTTTACTTTTTTGCTAGAAGATGATAGAATACAAAGGCATTTAAGTAAGACAGACAATCGCAGCTGCAATCACCGAAAGGTGGCAGGTGAGGAAAGTCCGGGCTTCACAGGGCAGGATGCCGGATAACGTCCGGTGGAGGTGACTCCAAGGCTAGTGCAACAGAAATATACCGCCGGTCATATGACCGGTAAGGTTGGAAGGGCAGTGTAAGAGACTACCGCCTCTCTGGTAACAGCGAGGGCATATGTAAACCCCATCCGAAGCAAGACCGAACGAAAACAATGTGGCGGCCCGTCACGTTTTAGGTAGGTCGCTTGAGCCTTCCGGCAACGGCAGGCCTAGATAGATGATTGTCCAACGACATAACCCGGCTTATCGTCTTGCTTAATGCTTTTTGATTTTACAGGAGGGACCGACTATGGGAAAAGGTAGAATCAATTACAGAAGAATCAAAGAATCTGAGTTGTCTGTGTCACTGTTTGCTGACTTTGACCGCTATCAGGAAGTAAATCGCTGTTGGCGGAAGGAAGACGGTGAATGGGTATTGAAGGACATCGTATTTAACGAACAGTGGAGTGATAGTGACTATCGGTATCTGACGGAGTGTCTGATCCACACGATACAGACAGGAGGAGTTGTCTTCGGTGCGTTTGTGGAGGAACGCCTGAAGGGATTTGCATCGGTAGAACACGAGTTTTTCGGACAGGAGAAGCAGTATTTGGAACTGACCAGTATACATACTTCTTATGATTGCAGAAACAGAGGAATTGGACGACAGCTTTTTACAAGGTGCGTGGAAGCTGCAAGAAAGATGGGCGCAAAGAAATTATACATTTCTGCACATTCCTGTGAGGAGACACAGGCATTTTACAAAGAAATGGGATGTGTGGAGGCAGTCGAGTATAATCAGAAGAGCGTGGAGAAAGAACCGTGTGATTGCCAGTTGGAATTTGTATTATAATTGCAATTGTGAATAATAGAACAGAAAAAAGGTGCTCCTTTTCGAGCAGACAGGCAATAGATTTTTTGCCTGTCGTTCGAAGAGGAGCACCTTTTTGTTACAAAGGAAATCCTTTTGCAATCCAATGCAATAAAAATATATTCAATTAGTGATTTTTTCTGTCGTATTTTTCTTCGCAGTATTTGCAGCGGTATACTTCTTTTTCCGGATCAGTCAGAACAAATACATGCTCCAATTCCTGCTCAATGGAAGTGATACAGCGAGGATTTTTACACTTGATCACATTTGTGATTTCTTTTGGGAGTTCCAGACGCTTTTTTTCAACAACTTTGTCATTCTGGATGATATTGATCGTAATATTGTGATCGATGAATCCGAGAATGTCAAGATCAATGATGTCGATCGGACACTCAATCTTCATAATATCTTTCTTTCCCATTTTGTTGCTTCTTGCATTTTTGATGATTGCGACACAGCAATCCAACTTGTCCAGGCGAAGGTAGTGATAGATATCCATGCTTTTTCCTGCCTGAATATGGTCTAATACAAATCCTTCTGAGATACTGCTGACATTTAATGTATTGTTTTCCATGATAAACTCCTTTCTGCCGTCTAAACTTCGATTTCTAAAAGTGTGAGGATCAGCGCCATGCGGACATAGACACCGTACTGTACCTGTTTGAAATAAGCGGCGCGAGGGTCTTTGTCCACTTCCACGGAAATCTCATTGACTCTAGGCAGTGGATGAAGTACAAGCATATCTTCTTTTGCCAGAGACATTTTGGCAGCATCTAAAATATAGAAATCTTTCATGCGGACATAGTCTTCCTCGTTGAAGAAACGTTCTTTCTGAACACGTGTCATGTAGAGGAGATCCAGTTCCGGCATTGCCTCTTCCAGATTGATGACTTCTTTGTAAGGGATGTTATTCTTATCTAATACATCTTTGCGGATATAGCTTGGAAGGCGAAGCTCTTCCGGGGAAATCAGGACGAACCGTACATTTTCGTAGCGCACAAGGGCATGGATCAGAGAATGGACTGTTCTTCCGAATTTTAAATCACCGCAAAGTCCGATTGTAAGATTTCCAAGGCGTCCCTTTAACGAGCGGATTGTCAGAAGGTCTGTCAATGTCTGTGTTGGATGCTGGTGTCCGCCGTCCCCTGCGTTGATGACCGGGATGGAAGAGTGGCGGCATGCAACCATCGGAGCTCCTTCCTTTGGATGGCGCATTGCACAGATGTCCGCGTAGCAGGATACCATGCGGATCGTGTCGGATACACTTTCTCCCTTGGCAGCAGAGCTGGAGTCAGCGGAAGAAAATCCGAGGATGCTTCCACCAAGATTTAACATAGCTGCCTCGTGGCTTAGTCTTGTGCGGGTGCTTGGCTCATAAAAGAGTGTGGCAAGCTTCTTCCCGTCACATGCATGTGCATATTTGTCTGGATGTGCTTCAATATCATTGGCAAGATCTAATAATTTGTCTAATTCTTCTACGGTAAAGTCCAAAGGACTCATTAAGTGTCTCATAACTTCCTCCTATTTGTATGTTAATAATTCAGAAACAGTCTTTCTCTTCGGTGGTTCCGGGGAAATGTCCGGATATCCGACTGCAATCAGAGCTGCAAGCTCCTGCTCCTCAGGGATGTTGAGAAGGTTGCGGATGCCATCTTCGTCAAAAATTCCCATGATGACTGTTCCAAGTCCGGCTTCATGCGCTGCAAGACAGAAACTCTGACAGGCAATTCCTGCGTCAAACATCTGCCAGCGGTCTCCTTTTTTCGTGGAATAGGAACCGTCGCGTTCAAACCCAGAGCGCCCCTTTACCATCGTTACCGCAACTAACATGGATAACTGACTGACAATATTAGAATTGTAGGAAGGGGTATAATCATCAGCGATTTTTTTGAGAATGGAAGAGTCTTCAATCGCGATATAGCGAGTGATCTGTGTGTTCTTCCAAGATGGAGAATAAGATGCAGTTGAAATAATAGATTCTAACAAAGTGTGATCGATTGGATCGGATTTGTACTTTCGAATGCTTCGTCGTGTCTGAATACATTGCGTTGTGTCCATAATAAGAGCCTCCTGCATATTGAATTATTTTATTTATCATATAATAAAATGACAAGATTTTCAAGTACAAAAAAGGAGGCTTTATGGGAACCAATGTGATCACTCTGACTTGGAAAGGAGTCTTTCAAAGAAAAGTCCGGCTCCAAACCATAGTGGGGCATAGTCGAGGCGGATCAGACCGCAGATATTCCATCTGGCATTGCTGTAATCCCATGGACAGAGATCGTATTTTTTTAAAAGAGAGCCGGAACAGAACTCGCCTAGAAAAATCAGGCATGCATAAATACTGCCGCGGAGCATCACACTTTTTCCTCGTAACATCTCAAAGAGAGGTGTCAGTATGCTTGCCATTCCGTAGATTGGGAACATCCAGACGGAAGTTTTCCCTGATAATTTGTAGTCTCTGTGAAAAAGAGAATGCAGGCTTGTAAAAAGGATTTCCATGCACCAGCCTGCTGTGCCGCATAAGATAAATTTATTTTTCATAGTAACAGTATTTTCCAAAATCTAGATTTTATCCAGAAATTGTAATATAATAGGAAAAATACAAAGTGCAGGACAAAGAAGCCGGAGAGCTTTCTGCGACAGCATAGTTTGGTAAAAAAGATAATGAGGTGAAAGACAGATGATACCATTAAGTGAAATCAGAGAACAACTGGATGAAATTGACAGCCAGATTGTGAGATTATATGAGAAGCGAATGGAATTGTGCGCAGAGGTAGGACTCACAAAGATCGCATCAGGTAAGAAAGTATATGACAAGGAGAGAGAGATGCAGAAGTTGGCGACACTCTCACAGATGGCATCCAATGAATTTAATCAGAGAGGAATCACCGAACTGTATGAACAGCTGATGGCAATGAGCAGAAAACTCCAGTATCAGATTCTGACAGAGCATGGAGTGATCGGGAAGACGGCATTTATTGGGATTGATTCCCTCGATAAGAAAGGTGCCAGACTTGTATTCCAGGGTGTGGAAGGGGCATACAGTCAGGCGGCGCTCCACAGCTATTTCGGGGAGGAATGTGACAGCTTTCATGTGCAGACGTTCCGTGACGCGATGGAAACATTGGAGGATGGACTTGCGGATTATGCAGTACTTCCTATTGAAAATTCATCTGCAGGGGCTGTGAGTCAGGTATATGATTTACTTGTTGAATTTGAGAACCATATTGTAGGGGAAATTGTACTTCCAATTCGACATATGCTTGCAGGGCTTCCGGGAACAAAAATAGAAGAAATTGAGTGTGTATATTCTCATCCGCAGGGGCTGATGCAAAGTGCCAGATTTTTAGATGAGCATCGGAACTGGCAGCAGATCAGTGTGGCAAATACAGCAATCGCAGCACAGAAAGTGCTAAAGGAGCAGAAGAAGACACAGGCAGCGGTATGCAGTGAGTATGCAGCAAAGATCCATCATCTGGAGATTCTGAAAGAGGGAATCAATGATAACAGTAATAATTCTACTCGCTTTATCATTGTCTCTAATCAGAAGGTATATTTGAAACAGGCGGGAAAGATCAGTATCTGCTTTGAGATACCACATGAGAGCGGGTCTTTGTATCACATCCTCTCTCATTTTATTTACAATGATCTGAATATGACAAAGATCGAATCAAGACCGATTGAAGGACGGACATGGGAATATAGGTTCTTTGTGGACTTTGAAGGAAATCTTAACGATGCCGCTGTAAAAAATGCCATCCGTGGTATCCGGGAAGAAGCGAGAAATCTCAAGATACTTGGAAACTATTAAAGGGAGAAGGGTTCAGAGGTGATATTTCCGGTGTTGATTTCTTTGTAAGATATCAAAAAGATATAAGTGCACAAAAAAATATAAAAATGAAGCGCAAAAATATGGAAAATGCACAGTAAAAATGATATAATACCGATAAATCAACACAACGGAGGAAAGCCTATGAGAAAATGGAAAAAAGCAGGTACGATAGGATTGATTGCAGTAATGCTCTGTGTATCTGGAGCTGGATGTAAGAAGAAAGCAACCCCGGAACGTCTTTTTAAAGATATGGCCAAGAATGGTGAGACGATTGAGTCTATCTCGGGAAAGATGACTGCGAATATGGAATTTGCGGTAGAAGGTCAAAGTGTGGGGATGAAAATGGATTTTGATCTCGCATCGGTAGAAAAGTCAGAAGGGTTCCAGATGGAAGGAAAGCTCTTGATGGATATTGCGGGCACAGAGGTTTCGATGGATATGTCGAACTATCAGGTAAAAGAAGATGATGGGCTGATGAGCTATACTTATGTGAATAACATGTGGACGAAATCACCTGTGGAAAGTGGAAAGGAAGAAACCACATTGAATGCGGGTATGGTGGAAGAATTGACAAAGCAGGCAAAGGCATTTACCTTATCAGAAGAACTCGTGACCGTAAATGGAAAAGAATGCTTTGAGCTTAAGGGAGATATCGGTGGTGAATTTGCAACAGATGTGTTGGGAGAAGATATGCTGGATGCTTTTGGAATGGGAGGAGCAGTATCGGAGGAAGAATTGAAAGAACTGGAGATTCCGTGTACTATCACTGTATATAAGAAAGAGATTCTTCCTGCAAGCATTTTTATTGATATGAAAGATGTACTCATGACAGCAATGGAAGAAAGCGGAGAGATGGAGATCCAGGAACTGAATCTGGAAATGACTTTTGATGAGTATAATAAAGTGAAAGAAATCAAACTTCCAAAAGAAGCAAAAGAAGAAGCCATAGATGCAGATGGAAGCATCGATGGATTGCTGGGAGGAGAGATGGGAGAAGATCTCGAAGAGGATACAGAGGAAGAGGTTGAGAAGGAAGACACTGCAGATGTGGATGAGACAGAAAAGAAGGGAACCGTTTCCTGGGAATCCTTAGAGCTGAATGTGAGCGGAAAAACAGTGACACTTCCGTGTAAGGTTTCAGAATTAGAGGCAGCAGGCTTAAAGGTTGATGCCGAAGAGGTACCGGCAGATAAGATGGTGAAACCGGGGGAAACAGAATTTCCAATGTTGAAGGACAAAAATGGAAATCAGGTAGGCGTGTATTGTGAAAATACAGGAGATAAGGATGCAAAAGTGTCAGATTGCACTTTGACAGGGTTCTATATCACAAGCCGTGATGGAGAGGGCATTGTTGATATTGCACTTCCGGGAGATGTCCGCCTTGGCATGACAGAGGCTGAATTACTTGAAAAATACGGAGAGCCGAGAGAAAAATCAGAAGACACTAAGACTGGAATTCTCACCTACAGCTGGGACGATGAATTATTTACACGTTCTTTGGGAATTGAATTTGACAAAGATTCCAAGAAGATTATTAGTATTATGATCGATATCTGGGACTATTAATTAGAACAAGAAGGAAATGAAAAAACTGTCGCATCAGAGGAAACCGATGCGGCAGTTTTGTTTTTTGAGCTTTTGAACATATGTAATTTAATCAGTCTTCCAGTTGCTTGATCTGTGAAATATCTGAGTCGATCATCAGTGAGTAGTTGGTATAATATACGACAAATCCAGGTTTTCCTCCCTTTGGTTTTTTGACATGTTTTTTTTCGATGTAATCGATCTCAATCTTTTCACTTCCGCGGTTCTTCGAATAGTACGCGGCGAGTTTTCCAGCTTCCTCGAAGGTACGGTCCGGCAGTTCTTCTCCGTTTGTCTTTACAATGACGTGCGAGCCAGGGATTCCTTTGGCATGGAACCACCAGTCATTTCCAGAGGCAAAGTGGAAAGTAAGTTCTTCATTTTGAAGATTGTTTTTGCCGACATAAATATGATAGCCATCACTGGAGAGATAATGGAACGGCTTGCTTGTAATCTTTACTTTCTTTTTCGTAAATTTCCGGCGGATGTAGCCGGATTCGATCAATTCTTCTTTGATCTGTGTCAGATCATCTTCGCTGAGTGCAATATCGAGCGCATTGCTGACAGACTCTAGATAGGAAATATCATCTCTTGTCTCCTCGATCAGAGAAGTCAGTGCCTCGAAGGTCCGTTTTTGCTTATTGTATTTCTCAAAATATTTCAGTGCATTTTCCTGTGGCGTCTTTGTGCTGTCCAACGGAATTGTGATCATTTCATTTGTGTAATAATTCAGCGCTTCCAGCTTTTTCGCACCAGGCTCCAGATTGTAGCCATAGGTGTGGATCAGTTCCCCGTAGACCTTGAATTTTTCACGGTTTTCTGTGTCTCGGAGTTGTTTTGCCTGTAAGTCATATTTTTTGCGGTTCCGCTCCAGGGCAGTCTGCACGACACGGCGAAGGTCGACAGATTTCTGGCGGATGCGGGTCAGTGTATTCTTTTCTGCATAATAGTCTTCCAGCAGGCGTGAAATGGAGTCATATTCTTTTCTGATGTACTGGGAGAAGTGTGTCAGTGGAAGTGCACTGAATTCCTTCGGCTCTGCACCATGATAATAGATTGCCGGAGAAAAATGTCCGGCAGTCACTTCCTCAAAGTACAATGTAAACTGACGGTAAAGGTGTGTCAGGAGATCTTCGGAGAGCTCTCTTGGAGTGAGTGCAGAGTCAATTCCGGAGAGATAACAGATCTCTTCGGCGACGACAGGGCTGATGCCGGTAAAACTTGTATAGACTGCTTTGGCAAGCGGCATCGGTTTTTCGGTCAGTACCCGTTGAAATTCTGCAAAAGAGACCGAGAGAGGATCGGACTTTTCCATCGTATCCGGGATAAAATATGTGCGTCCCGGTAAAACTTCCCGGACAGAACTCATCTGGGACGATACATGTTTGATACTGTCAATGATCGTTCCGTCCTCATTACAGAAAATGATATTGCTGTGTTTCCCCATGATCTCCACGATCAATTCTTTTTTACAGAGATCTCCAAGCTCGTCGAGATGTTCGATTTCAAAATGGATGATCCGTTCCAGTTTTGGTTGCCAGATTTTCGTAATGCGCCCGTTGTTAATATGTTTGCGAAGCAGCATACAGAAATTCGGGGCAGTCATTGGACTTGGTTTGTTTCCCTCTGTCAGATAGATTAGCGGCAGCGAAGCGCTGGCAGAAATACTGAGCCTGCGCTGTCCGCCGGGTGTCTTGATTGTCAGCAGTAATTCATCTGTCTCAGGCTGAGCGATTTTGTTGATTCTTCCATCGAGCAGATTTCTATTTAATTCGTGTACAATATTTGCGATTGTAATTCCATCAAAAGCCATATGTAATTCCTCTTTTCTTAAATGTGATCAGGTGTATGAAAACGAAAGATTCCATGGACACCGGCAGGCAGCATGGCTGCCTGGACATTTCTGTAATAGTATACCATGACTTTTGGATGAGGTAAAGAATTGCGATTGACGATAAAGAGTAAATCCATTATAATAAAGTCTAGCAAAAAAGACCGAAAGAAAAAGTAAAGAGGGCAGAAATTATGATAAAAAGTATGACGGGTTTTGGACGGTGTGAGATCGCAGAGTCAGAACGTAAATTTATTGTTGAGATGAAGGGGGTGAACCACCGGTATCTTGATGTAAATATCCGTATGCCGAAAAAGTTGAATTTCTTCGAGTCGGCAATCCGTACGCTTTTAAAGAAATATGTGCAGCGTGGGAAAGTAGATATTTTCATTACTTATGAAGATATGTCAGAAGGGCAGATCTCATTAAAATATAATGAATCCCTGGCAGCAGAATATCTTAGATATTTCCGGGAGATGTCAGAGAAGTTTTCGCTGGAAAATGATATTCGTGTATCAACACTCTCAAGATATCCGGAAGTGTTTACGATGGAAGAGCAGACCGTAGATGAAGAAGAGATCTGGAATGGGTTGAGCAAAGCATTGGAAGGAGCATGCCGCCAGTTTGTGGAGACGAGAAGTATGGAAGGGGAACATCTGAAGAAAGATTTGATTCAGAAATTAGATGGAATGCTCGAAAAAGTGACTTATATCGAAGAACATTCTCCGCAAATCGTTGCAGATTACCGTGCGAAGCTGGAAGCAAAGATGAAGGAACTGCTTACCGATACACAGATTGACGAAGGAAGAATTGCAGCAGAAGTTGTAATCTTTGCAGATAAGATTTGTACCGATGAGGAAGTTGTGCGCCTGAGAAGCCATATTGAACATATGAAGCAGACACTGGAAGAAGCCGAAGGAATTGGAAGAAAGCTGGATTTCATCGCGCAGGAGATGAACCGGGAGGCAAATACTATTCTGTCTAAGGCGAACAATCTGGAGATTTCAAATCGGGCGATCGATCTGAAGACCGAGATTGAGAAAGTAAGAGAACAGATTCAGAACATAGAGTAAAAAACAGAAGAAACAGCTATCAAATAGCGAACAGAGAATTGTGAGGAAGAACAGATGGAACAGAAGGGAATCTTAATTGTAGTTTCCGGATTTTCGGGAGCGGGCAAAGGAACATTGATGAAGGGGCTTTTGGAAAAGTATGATAATTATGCACTTTCGATTTCTGCCACAACGAGAAAACCGCGCGAGGGAGAAGAGGAAGGAAAGGCGTATTTTTTCAAAGAAATTGAAGAATTTGAAAAAATGATTGCACAAGATGAACTTATAGAGTATGCTAGATATGTAAATAATTATTATGGCACACCGCGCGCATATGTGGAAGAACAGTTGTCGAAAGGGAAGGATGTCATTCTGGAAATTGAAATCCAAGGGGCATTGAAAGTGAAAGAGAAGTTCCCGGAGACACTGTTATTGTTCGTGACTCCGCCGAGTGCTGCTGTATTAAAGGAGCGGCTGGTAGGGCGCGGAACGGAGACAATGGAAGTAATCGAATCCCGCATGCAGAGAGCCGCAGAAGAAGCTGAGGGTATGGAGGCATACGACTATCTGATCGTCAATGATGATCTGGACACCTGTATCGAGGAGATGCATCAGATCATTCAGGGAGAGCACAGAAGAAGTTTTCGTAACCGACAGTTCATGGCTCAGATCAAAGAAGAATTAGATGAAAATTTGAAAGGAGAATCATAGAATGTTACATCCATCTTATACAGACTTAATGAAAGTCGTAAACCAGGACGTAGAAGAAGGGGCTACAAAGATTGTCAACAGCCGTTATTCTATTGTACTTGCAACAGCAAAGAGAGCAAGACAGATCATCGGAGGAGAGATGCCACTTGTCCGTGCAAAAGACGGAGAGAAGCCGCTTTCTATCGCAATTGATGAGTTGAACAAAGGGAAAATCAAGATCATCGCAGAGGATGATTCTAACGAATAGAACCGCAGAGGCAGATGCATAGGTATCTGCCTTAATAAATATGTAGGAGAAAATAGCAGATGAATATATTATTTGTATCACTGGGATGTGATAAGAATCTGGTAGATACCGAGGTGATGCTGGGCATGCTGGCATCGAGAGGTTATCAGATGGTAGAAGATGAGAGTGAGGCAGACATTATCGTCATCAACACCTGCTGCTTTATTCACGATGCAAAGGAAGAGAGTATCCAGACGATTTTAGAGATGTCAGAATTGAAAAAAGAAGGCAGACTGAAGGCACTCATTGTGACCGGCTGTCTTGCTCAGCGTTACCAGCAGGAGATTATTGATGAGATTCCAGAAGTGGATGCAGTCCTTGGAACAACTTCTTACGATAAGATTTTAGATGCCGTAGATGAAGCGCTGGAAGGACATCATTATCTGAAAATGACAGATATAGATGCACTTCCGACAGTAGATAGTAAAAGGCTTGTGACAACAGGAGGACATTTCGCTTATCTGAAGATTGCAGAAGGGTGTGACAAACACTGTACATACTGTATTATCCCGAAGATCCGCGGAAATTTCCGCAGTGTTCCGATGGAACAGCTGGTTCGTGAGGCGGAAGAACTTGCGGAGCAGGGGGTAAAGGAATTGATTCTTGTGGCGCAGGAGACAACGCTTTACGGAAAGGATCTTTACGGAGAAAAATCACTTCATAAACTGTTGAAGGAATTATGTAAAATTGCGGGAATCCGTTGGATTCGTGTTTTATATTGTTATCCGGAGGAGATCACAGACGAATTGATTCAGGTAATGAAAGAGGAGAGCAAAATCTGCCATTATCTAGACCTGCCGATCCAACATGCAAGCGATGGCATTTTAAAGAGAATGGGACGCCGGACTTCCAAAGCACAGTTGATCGAGATCATTGAAAAATTAAGAAGAGAGATTCCGGATATTACACTGCGTACAACATTGATTACCGGATTTCCGGGAGAGACCGAAGAGCAGCATGAGGAATTGATGGATTTTGTAGATCAGATGGAGTTTGACAGGCTTGGCGTATTTACTTATTCTCCGGAGGAGGATACTCCGGCAGCAACGATGCCGGATCAGATTGAGGAGAGCGTCAAAGAAGACCGTCAGGCGGAACTGATGGAGCTTCAGCAGGATATCGCGTTTGAGCAGGCAGAAGATATGATCGGAAGAGAAGTGCTCGTGATGATCGAAGGAAAGATTGCCGATGAAAATGCATATGTTGGAAGAACTTACAAAGATGCACCGAATGTTGATGGATTGATCTTTGTAAATACCGATGAAGAACTGATGTCCGGGGATTTTGCAAGAGTAAAAGTGACTGGGGCACTGGAATATGATTTGATAGGAGAGATAGTATAATGAATTTACCAAATAAGCTGACGGTTGTCCGTGTATTGATGATCCCGTTTTTTGTATGGTTCATGCTTCCGTCCCTCGGTGGAGAGATGGCGGCAAGTAAGTGGATCGCACTTGCGATTTTCTGTATTGCAAGTCTGACAGATCTTTTAGATGGAAAAATCGCGCGGAAATACAACCTTGTGACAAATTTCGGAAAATTTATGGATCCGCTGGCAGACAAACTGCTTGTCGGTGCGGCAATGATCTGTCTTGTAGAGATGGGAAGACTTCCGGCGTGGATCGTCATTGTGATTATCAGCCGTGAATTTATCATCAGTGGATTCCGCCTGATCGCTTCGGACAATGGAATTGTAATCGCGGCAAGTTACTGGGGCAAGTTTAAAACCGTGTTCCAGATGGCGATGATCATTGTATTGATCGCGGCATTTGAAGGAAGTGTATTCGCAGTAGTGGAACAGATTCTCATCTGGGTGTCATTGATCCTGACAATCGTATCTCTGGTAGATTATATTAGGAAGAATAAAGAAGTGCTGACACAGGGCGGCATGTAAGAAGATGGAAAGATTGTGCTGCCAAAAGGGCGGACAATCTTTCTTTTCGATTCAGGCAAAGAAAATCTAATATTAAGGAATGCTAAAATTCCGAAAGGGCGGAAAAGCATAGTTGTTTTCAGAGAGCTCTTTGTCAGTGCAAGGTTGATGAGGATGATTAGTTGTAGAGCAGAAAGAAGGAAAATAAAATGAGTCTGGAAGAAAGAATTGTAGAAAAACTGGAAAAAAGAGGTCTGTATCTGACCACCGCAGAGTCCTGCACGGCAGGGCTTTTGGCAGGGCGCATCATGAATGTGTCGGGGGCTTCGTCAGTCTATAAAGAGGGATATATCACTTATGCCAATGAATCGAAAGAAAAACTGCTGCATGTGCGGCATGAAACTTTGGAACAATATGGGGCGGTCAGCACACAGACGGCAGAGGAGATGGCAGAGGGCGCTGCAAAGGCAGCAGGAGCGGATGCGGCGCTCAGTGTGACCGGGATTGCAGGACCACTTGGCGGAACGAAAGAAAAGCCGGTAGGACTTGTCTATATCGGCTGTTATCTATGTGGAAGAACTGTCACAAAAGAGTGCAGATTTCATGGGACAAGGCAGGAAAACAGAAATGCATCGGTGGAGGAGGCGCTCAAACTTCTGGAAAAGCAGTTGGAAGAGGAGCCTTCGACAAAATAGTGGAAAAATTATTGTGAAAAGTGACAAGGAACGACAGTTTTTTTCATCTTTCCCACATGGGAGTGTCGAAATATGAAAAAAAGTGAAAAAGATATAGACGAAATCGGAAGTTTATGAGAAAATATAACATATATGTGATGTTAAAGTTATAACAATCATCATAAGTAAAATCATACATATTTGAAAGGAGTCTTAACATGATTTATTCACATGAAGTACAAACAATGTGTCCGGTAGCTCAGGGCGTTAATCACGGACCAGCTCCAATCCCAGAAGAAGCAAAATGGGTACAGGCAAAGGAAGTAAAAGATATTTCCGGATTAACACATGGTGTGGGCTGGTGTGCACCACAGCAGGGAGCCTGTAAGCTGACATTGAATGTAAAAGACGGTATTATTCAAGAAGCATTAGTAGAGACAATCGGATGTTCAGGAATGACTCACTCAGCAGCGATGGCTTCTGAGATCCTTCCGGGAAAGACAATTTTAGAAGCACTTAACACAGACTTAGTCTGTGATGCAATCAATACAGCTATGAGAGAACTTTTCTTACAGATCGTATACGGAAGAACTCAGAGTGCATTCTCAGAAGATGGACTTCCAGTAGGTGCTGGTCTTGAAGACTTAGGAAAAGGACTTCGTTCTCAGGTTGGTACAATGTACGGTACATTAGCAAAAGGTCCTCGTTATCTTGAAATGGCAGAAGGATATGTAACAGGTATCGCTTTAGATGCTGACAATGAAATCATTGGTTACCAATTCGTAAGCCTCGGAAAATTAACAGACTTTATCAAAAAAGGTGATGACCCTAACACAGCATGGGAAAAAGCAAAAGGACAGTATGGACGTGTGGATGATGCAGTGAAGATCATCGACCCAAGAGCTGAATAGTCTGCTTCGTTAGTAAATAGAGAAAAATCAGGAGGACGTAGAAAATGGCTTTATTTGAATCATATGAAAGACGTATTGACAAGATCAATAGCGTATTGAACAGCTATGGTATCGCTTCTATCGAAGAAGCTGAAAAAATTACAAAAGACGCTGGATTAAATGTTTACGATCAGGTAAAAGGAATTCAGCCGATCTGTTTTGAAAATGCATGCTGGGCTTACATCGTAGGTGCTGCAATCGCAATCAAAAAAGACTGCAGAAAAGCTGCTGACGCTGCTGCTGCAATCGGAGAAGGTCTTCAGGCTTTCTGTATCCCAGGTTCTGTTGCTGACCAGCGTAAAGTAGGTTTAGGACATGGTAACTTAGGAAAGATGTTACTGGAAGAAGATACAGATTGTTTCGCATTTCTTGCAGGACACGAATCTTTCGCAGCTGCTGAAGGTGCAATCGGTATCGCTGAGAAAGCAAACAAAGTTCGTAAGAAACCATTAAGAGTTATCTTAAATGGTCTTGGAAAAGATGCAGCACAGATCATCTCAAGAATCAACGGATTTACATACGTTGAGACAGAGATGGATTACCATACAGGAGAAGTAAAAGAAGTATTCAGAAAATCTTACTCTGACGGACTTCGTTCCAAAGTAAACTGCTACGGAGCAAATGACGTAACAGAAGGTGTTGCAATCATGCACAAAGAAGGTGTTGACGTATCTATTACAGGTAACTCAACAAACCCGACACGTTTCCAGCACCCAGTAGCAGGTACATACAAAAAAGAATGTATCGAACAAGGTAAAAAATATTTCTCAGTAGCTTCTGGTGGTGGTACGGGACGTACACTTCACCCAGATAACATGGCTGCTGGTCCTGCTTCTTACGGTATGACAGATACTATGGGACGTATGCACTCTGATGCTCAGTTTGCCGGATCTTCATCTGTTCCTGCACACGTAGAAATGATGGGACTGATCGGAGCAGGTAACAACCCAATGGTTGGTATGACAGTTGCTGTTGCTGTAAGTATTCAGGAAGCAGCTGAGAACGGAAAGTTCTAAGAAACAGCGTATTTTCAAGGATTGTTCAGTGTGGGCATCCAGTGAAAACCTTGTGAATCTTACTACATAATACACAAGTAATACACGGGTAATACACAAGGATATGCAGAGGTAATACACAAATTTAAGTAAAAGAAAATGCTATATTGGGATAATTTCCGGCATAGCATTTTCTTTTTTAATATTTAATTTTTCTATAACTGGTATAAGGAGCAGGCAGGATTTATAAAGAAGCTAAAGAAAATTTGGACTATTATACGAAATAAAGATTTTTATTATTCTGAAATTATACTTAATAAGAAAGATTGGGAAGAGTATAAAAAGTGGGTAAATGAAAAATGAGAAAATGTTGTTAAGGGAGCTTGGAAACAAACTCTCTTTTATTTTGCCGAAGAGGCAGGAGAGGAGTTTGAGGTGTAAGGTGAGATGTTCCTTTCTAACCCCCTAACGGAGGAAATGCCGGTCATGGACCGGCATGTTATGAAAAAGAAAAAGTTTTATCTATATAAAAAAGGTGTTGTCCTTTGTTTGATTACTATCATACAAAGGAAATGTGACAAAATTGTGATGAAAAAACAAGAAAATGATGAACAAATGGAAAAGAAATTTGCAATCGTGAAAAACGGTGCTAAAATGGAAGAAAAAGCAAAAGATACAATGGGAGGTGGCAGAATGCAGTATGAAGGACAAATTTGCAGGGCGCCGATGGAGCGGGGATCTTATATGCTCCCGGTCGCGGTCGGGTGCTCTTATAACGCATGTAAGTTTTGCACACTTTTTAAACATTTACAGTATCGGGAATTGCCGATTGCACAGATTGAGGAGGAATTGCAAAGAGTAAAAGGGCTGAATGGAAGGCCGAGGAGAGTGTTTCTTGGGGATGGAAATGCATTTGGAATGAAGACGGAGAGGCTTCTTAAGATTTTGAAACTGGTTCGTGAGTATTTTCCGGATGTCACGGAGGTGAATATGGATGCTACCGTGACAAATATTCAGGAGAAGAGCGATGTAGAATTGAAGAAGCTATGGGAAGCTGGAGTGCGGCATTTGTATCTTGGAATCGAGAGCGGACTTCCGGATGTGCTGGAATGGATGCATAAAGATCATACGCTGGAGGAAGCATATACAGCGATTGATAGGATTAAACGTGCGGGAATGATCTATGATGCCCATATTATGACTGGAGTTGCAGGAAGAGGCAGGGGGACAGAAAATGCAGAGAAGACGGCGGAGTTTTTAAATGTGACAAGACCGAGGCATGTAATTAATTTTTCAATGTTTTTGCATCAGGAGGCACCGTTATACCGTGACATCGAGCAGGGAAATTTTTTGCCGGCAGATGAGCTGGAAAATTTGATGGAGGAAAAATGCCTTTTGGAACATTTGCAGGTGGATGGGTTAAAGTATGATGGTTTCCATGATTTTGTACAGTTCCGTGTCAGAGGAACCTTTCCGGAGGACCGGGAGAAGATGCTTCGGAAAGTGGAAGAGGCAATTGAGAAAAATAAAAAAGAAAAGCCGGTTTTTGCAGTGATTTAAGGTGATTTTTCAGAAAAATTATGTTATACTGTATCACAAGTAAAGCGTTGCAGAGGAATTTTATCTGTGGCGATGTGACAAATAGAAAAAGGAGGCATTACAACGATGTATGCAGAATTTGATGAAAGTTTAGTAACAGGAAATGAGATGATCGATTCCCAGCACAAAGAGTTGATCGCAAAGATTAATTCACTTGTAGAGAGTTGTGAGAAAGACGGTGGAAAGGTTGCAGCGATCAAGATGTTAGATTACCTTGCGGAGTACACAGAATTTCATTTTAATGCAGAGGAAAAGCTGCAGGAGGAAATTGAATATCCGGGAATCGAGGAGCACAAAAAGCAGCACCAGGAATTATATCGTGTAGTAGACGAACTTCACGAGATGTTAGAGGAGCAGGAAGGACCGACAGAAGAGTTTGTAGAGCAGGTAAATAGAAATGTGATTCAGTGGCTTTACAAACATATCAAAGGTTTTGACCGTTCCGTAGCTGAGTATAAAAATTTAAGAAAGAGCAGTGAACTTTTGTAGGAACACAGGAATAGAAAGGATTGCAGGCATCGAAATAGTAGATGCTGCAATCCTTTTTGCTGTCTGAAAACTTATTTGAAAAACAGAAAAATATATGCTGCCACGGCGATAATGAGAAGAAACAGAATGATCATGATAGTAAGAATGACTTTGTCCTTTGTCTCGGAAACATCTTCTTCGTCCTCAATCTCAAGCATATTCCGATAATTCTCGCGAATGGTGCGCTCGGATTTTTCACGAATATGCTTTGGTGGAATATTGGAATACGTCTGCTGTTGTGACGGAAGTTTATATCTTTTTTTGCAAGTATGGCATAAGCCGTAGGAGCTGTCTTTTTTACTGATGGCAAGCTCCTTACCACAGTGTGGGCATTTCATAATGACTACCTCTCTTTGCTTTTGTTTATACGAAAATTATAACAAACTTAAATCTAATGTACAAGTTAGAAATCGGATGAAATTCAAAATAGGATATGATATGATTGGAGTACGAAAAAGTGAGGGAGCAAAGAGGATGAGAAAGAATCTGGAACGGTATTTTGCAGAGCGCAGAGAGAAGAAAAAAACAGGGAATATCCGTGTCACCTATGAGGAATTGCTTGAGCAGGCAGCGGGAAACGAAGAGAGGAAGCTCCTGGAGATCAGAACCGGGAGAGTGAGGGAGTTTCAGCAGCTTTTGGAAGCGTTTGTTCAGGAGGGAGTGCTAAGTCCGGTGAAAAGAAGTAAGAAACCAGGATATCTGGCGACGGTCTATGAACGGTATGAGATTGTCGGCAATAAAGAAAAAGTGGTGGAAGATCCGGAATATCTTGCTCTTTTGCATTCATATGTGGGCACGAAGGTGCTTGAATTTTATAAGAGAAACCGGAGAGCGTTTGAGCAGGATCGGGAAGCGATTGATATACTCTATAACTACTATTGCAGGATAGAGAAAGTATGGATGACTGCAAATGAACTTGGCTATTACCTGTTCGGGGATGAGAAAGCATTCGAACAGCCGGAGGGAGAAAAAGAGAAGCAAGCGTCAGATGAGCAGGAAATGAGTACGGAAAAGGATGGTGGGGGAAGGCACAGGAAAAAGGCCGGAGCTTACACGCATCTGTTAAATCGGATGGGATTTGACATAGAGACGGATCTGCATGCTTTCTATACGAAAGAGCCATTTATTTGTCAGGTGCGCCCCTCTTTTTTTGAAAAGAATATCAGGAAAATTTTGATTGTAGAAAATAAAGATACGTATTTTCGAATCAAGAACGGAATATATGGAAAGGAATATGATTGTGTGATTTACGGGGAGGGGTGGAAGATTATAAGAGCCTTTTCTCTCGCAGAAGAAACTGGTATAATGGAGACAGATACCATAGAATATTTTGGAGATATCGATCCCGAAGGGTTTGCGATTTATTATGAATTAAAAACACAGTATGCATCGTATTCGATCCGGCTGAAGGTGGAGTTTTATGAGAAGATTTTAGAGGCAGTCAGAGGAAGTGAGAGAAAGCCCGGGAAAATCAGAGGGAAGATTCAGAATCGGGCGCGGGAGGTACTACCATCTGCCCTTCAGGAATTTGATACAGAGACAGCAGATTTTTTGCAGAGAATGATGTTGAAAGATCTGTGCTATATCCCGCAGGAAGCACTGATTCTTGTCGGGGAAGCAGAGGTGGAAAATACTACAAGGAGAATCAGAAGTAATGGAGTTACATAGAAATTTGCTTGAGGAGATCCGGGCGGAACAAGGGCTTCGGATGGAGAGTATGAAAAAATATTATCCATTTTTTGAGATTGTCAGTCATGATCTGAAGCAGTTTCAAAATGGAAAATACAAGTCGATTGACATAGGATATGTGTTGATGGCAGTGCTTAGAATGTTGATCGAAGAAAATAATTTTAACAATACCGGAGTAACTTATACGGACTATTTAAATTTTGTCATTCCGTTTTTGGAGAGTGAGTTTGCACTGGACTGTACACCGGAAGAGTATGCTCAGCTTGCAGGGTATGTGTTTGATAAGATAAAAAATGACGGAAAGCCGTTCTCCTATGAATTTTATGATCCAGAGGAGAAGATCCGGAAGGTTGCCAGAGTATGGCTGATGAAAAGTCATTTTCAAGAAGGAAATATTTATTATTACATTACGGAGAGTGGGATTGAATTTTATCTGAACACAAAGGAGTTCAAAGAAGAAAGCAAGATTAGTATACAGCAGCTTCTTTTGGAGAAGATGATCCGCACTCAGAACTTCAAAGGCGGTCGTGAGATTGTAAAGCGAATCTGCAATGAGGTACTCAAACTGAAAATGCAGAAGAGAGAAGTACTGCAGGTACTTGTGCATGATTTGAAAAACGGACTTTCTCTCTACCGGGAATTTTTTCAGGAGAGTGTCTGCTGGTTTGATGAGGAACACGATCTGTTTATGAAAAATACGAGGCTGATTGCCGGGGCAATGTCCATGCTATCTCCGGTTGATCAGATCAAAAATAAAGAAGAGATCTTTTTGCTGGATAGCGAACTGAAGCGGGCGATGGCGATGCATTCAGAGTTATTGAGTGAGTGTATGGATTTGAGGAGAAAAGTCGACAGTATGGTGGAACAGGGGACATTAAACGCGATTCGTCCGGTTGTCTATTTCCGTCAGTTTCTTGAGACGGCCCTTAAAAAAGATGATGTGGAACAATTGAAATTGCTTGCGGAGCCCTTGTTTCAGGCGAAAAAGAAGAAGATGTTTGATCTGAAGCGGCTGGATGAAATGCTGGCATTACGCCGCGGTATGGATGAGGAACGTGAGGAGATCGAGTCAGAGGAAGAGGCGGATTATGTCTATGATGACGAACTGGAAGAACAGCGGATCAGCAGCAATTACCGGATCCTTGTGCGGGAATTGTTTGTGATGTTGAAGAAAACAGACTGTTTCACGCTGCGGGAGTGGAATGAGCAATTAGAGGTACGGTATGGACAGAAGATTTTTGCAAATGGAGATTATTATTCGTTCCTCGTCAATCTGTGCCAGAAGCATGAGATTGTAATTCGGGATGCAGTAAGACACCCGGCGACAAATTTTGAGGCAGTTTTGAAACAATATTTTGAAATAGAAGGCACCGAGGAAGAGTTGCAGATGGATTTTTGTCTGGAAACACTGACGGATGAGGAACCAGTTACTTTTCTCGAATGTTTTTCGGTGACGAACATAAGAGTGGAAAGGATGAATGGAGATGACAGAGCAGACGCTGGAAACAGGGATTGAGATTTTTGCCAGACTGATCAATCAGGAGGCAGTAAAATATCAGGGCGAATATACGAAGCTCTATGAGGCATATACGCAGAATGGAGACATATTTGATACGGTAAATAAGATTACAAAGGCGCTGAATCTGGAGATTTATGATTACCGGGGAGGGTTGTATCTGACACCGGGAGAATCGAATCATGTTTTTGGATATACGAATGAAGAACTAAAGGAGATGATCGGACTTCGGCTCAATCGGGAATTGTTCCTTTGCTACTTCATTATTTATCACATCATCACAAAATTTTATACAGATTCAGCGACTTATACTTATCAGGAGTATGTCAAGGTTCCGGAAATTGTGGAAGCAGTAGATGCTTCTTTTCAAGGGTTAGCAGAGAAAGTGGAGACGCTTGCACTGACAGAGGTGGAGGAATACAGTTTTGAGCAGATGGCGCTTGCCTGGGATTTGCCACTTCTCACCAATGAGGATAGTTCCGTGATCCGTGCAGAAAAAGGTTCCCGGGCAGGAATGGTAAAGAAGACATTTCAATTTCTGATCCGTCAAGGATTGTTTCTGGAAGTGGAGGATCGATATTATCCGACAGACCGTTTTTCGGCGCTGATCGAGAGTTATTTTGAGTCGGAGCAGAGTCGTATTTATGAGATTATGACAGGAGGTAGAGACGATGCCGCATATTAACAGAATCCGGGTAAACAACATCAAATATAACGTGGGAACTCAGTTTTATGACGACTTGTGCCTTCGGTTTCAAGGAAAAAACAGCCTTTATGATCTGGCAAATGGAGGGGGAAAGAGTGTTCTGATGCTTCTGCTTTTACAGAATCTGATCCCAAACTGTACACTGGATGACAAACAGCCGGTAGAAAAGTTGTTTCGGGGAAGCACCGGGAGCAATGTCATCCACTCTTTGATCGAGTGGGACCTTGACAGACCGGATCAGGAAGAGTGTGGATTTCGGTTTATGACGACTGGATTCTGTGCACGAAAGAAGGCAGATCGGATCAAAGAGGGGGAGGAGGAAGTCTCATCTTCGGCGATTGAATATTTTAACTACTGTATTTTTTATAATGAGTTTAATGATTATGATATTTTAAATCTTCCTCTTGTAAATGGAAAAGAGCGGATTACCTTTAAAGGGCTAAAAGAACTCATCAAACGGCTTCAGGCCGAATCAAACCGGAAGCTTTCAGTGAAAATTTTTGAAAATTCCAAAAGTGAATATCAAAGTTTCATTGCAGGCCATGGATTATATGAGAGTCAGTGGAACATTATTCGCGGGATCAATAAGACGGAAGGTCATGTTCGTACTTATTTTGAGAGCAATTATAGGACAAGCAGAAAAGTAGTAGAGGATCTTTTGATCGAGGAGATTATTCAAAAGGCATACCAGCTTCAGACCGGTAAGGAAAAGGATGCTGAAGAACTGGCACAGACACTGTTGGATATCCGGGAACAGATGGTAGAACTGTCAAAGAAAAAGGAGCAGATTTCTAATTACGACAGGCAGATTACGGTGATTCAAGAGTTTCTGACAAAGTTTGAGCCATTGTTACAGAACTTTGAACTGTGCAGGGAAAATGAGCAGAAGACAAGCGTATTTTATCATACCCTCCTTGATGAAAGAGAGCGGATTGAGGCAGAAGCGGAGCAATTGGAGGAAGCGCTGCAGAACATGCAGGAACAACAGCAGGAAACGGAGCGAATCTTGTTGACTTTAGATCTGCAGGAACTGGAATGTCATCTTGATGAAGCCAATTATGAAAGAGAACAGAAGGACAAGCAGAAAGAGCAGTTGAAAGAGGCAGTCGAAGAATTAAGACAGACTGTGACAGAGAAAGAGTCTGTCCAATATTTTCTTAATTACGCAAAAGCACAGTCGCGGGCACATACTATCGAGGTAGAGATGGAGCGGATGAAGCAGGGAAATGAGGAACTCTACCAGTCTTTGCTGGAGATGACTGCCCAGAAAAAAAGAAAAGATGAGCAGATTTTTGAACAGATTAACAGGCAGAAAGATGCGGCTGAGAAAAATCGAGAGACTTCCAGAAGAGAAAAGGAAGAGGCAGATAAAAAGGAGCGGGAAAGCGATAATGCCCGCGCTGTATTAGAAAGCCGTCTTATAGAAAATGAGAAAGAGCGCACCGCTCTGCAAAAAGAAATCGGCGAGGGGATGAAAGCATTCCCATTTCTTCTCCGGGAGCAGATTAAGGATACGATCATAGAAAAAGAAAAGGAAGAGGATGCCGAGCGAGAGTCGAAGAGAACGCTGGAACAAGAGTGTGAGACGATAAAAGAACAGCTTCAGTCAGATAGGCTGATGGCTAAGGATCTGGAGCATGAGGCAAAGGAATTGCATACAAAAGAGGAGGAATGTCAGGCACAGCTGGCAATCTATGAGGAGCTGACAGAAAAAGTAGCACAGAGAATGGAAGTATATGGCGAGAAAGATGTCTACCGGTTACTGGAGTTGTTAAAGGAGAAACAGCGGGAGACGATCATTTTGCTCCATGACGGACAGAACCGTCAGTCAGAACTGCAAAAACAGCTGGAGCAGCTTCAAAAAGGAATTTTATTCCAGGTAACTCCGGAAGCAGAGCAGCTGAAAGAGTTTCTTTACCGAAAATACGGGGATGGAGTGCTTGGCACAGAGTTGTTAGAGCAGATGCAGGGGGAGAAAAAGGAAGAGGTGCTTGGCCGGATTCCATACTTGCCGTACAGCATTGTCGTCGGGCACCGGATCTACGAGAAGATCCTTGCAGAACCAAAACCGGAAGCGTGGCAGAATGTAAGCTGGATGATCCCGGTCGTGGATCAGACATATCTGGAGCATGGACAGTTTGATGCAGGGGACGGAGTGATGTTTGCAGGAAAAGAAACTGCGTATTTTCTGGAAAAAGAGCAGCTGGAAAAAGAAATACACCGGACAGAAGAAGTATTGGATCTAGAACATAAAAAGCAGGAACAGTTGAGAGAACAACAGAAAGTGCTGATAGCGGACACAGATGGCGTGCAAGAGTATGTGACAAACTATTTCGAAAACTATGCCGGCTGGCTGGAAGAACAGCAGGAGAGAAAAGAAAAAAGAGCACAGGTGATGGAGGCACAGGAACAGTTAAAAGAGAAGGAAAAGAAACTGTGTGCAAGAGCTGCAGAGCTGGAGAGAAAGATTCCTGAAAGTGCAGCAAAGATTAAGAAACTGGCAGAGGAGATCCTGTCCTTGCAAAGGTTGGAGGACACATTTAGAAAGTCAGATCTTGTGGAAGCAAATCAAAGGGAGTGGAAGGAAAAGAAAGCAGAGCTGGAACTGGAAAAGGAAGCACTTTGGAGACTGGTGCAGGCAAAAGAACGGGAGATTTCTGAAGCAGACGGACGAATCCGGCAGATTACGGCACAGATTATGGAACGGAAGATGGGATGGGAGAGATATGCTGCCTATTATAAAGAAGAGATTCCGATCCAAGAACCGATTCCGGAACGTCTGGAGGAAGAGTTGGATGGTGCCATCGCAGCATTTGAAAAGGAAAATAAAGATGTAAGAGAAAAAAGCGAGACACTTCAGGTCATTCGGGAACAGATTACATCCTATCTGCGAGAATTAAGAAGCAGAAAGGCAGATGTAAAGATGCTGGAACAGCTCTATGAGGAGCAGAAACTTGCGGAAGTGTCCGACGAAGAGATTGAGGCGCAGAAAGAACATCTGATGGAGGAAGAGAAGCTATTACAAAGATGTGAGAAAAAAGTATCGGAGCTGGTACTTGCATGTACGCGATTCCAGTCACAGGCAGATGTGATCGCCGGGCAGATCAGGGAGAGATTCTACCGAATCGAGCGGCTCCCGATTGCAGCAGGGACGATTGAGATAGAGAAGGAACGGCAGAAAGAGCTACAACAGCGGTGCAAGAGAGAACTGGCAGAATTGTTCCGGAAACAGAAGGAAACTGGAAAAGCGCAGAAAGAAATCCAGACGATGATCGGAAAGATTACATGGGTTGCAGAAGAGTATCACATCAAAGATATGTCCGTCAAGACACTTCCAGGATTTGTTATCTTAGACTGGAAAGAAACCGAGCGTCAGATCATGAGTGGATGGCAGAAGATGAAAGCGAGAAAAACAGCGGCAGAAACTGCATTTGGCAAGGCAAAGGCGTGGTGTGAAGAGACGCTGACCGGACTTGGCGCAGGAAGTTTTGCACTGCAGATGAAAGAACAGATCCCGGTTCCGCAAAGTTTTGAGGAGGCAGATAAGACGATTAAGCGGTTGGAAGAAGCATGTGTGATGATCCAAATGGGAAGAGATCAGATTGAGGAAAGCCTTCGTGATATCGAGAAGATTAAAAGTAGTTTTGAAAATCAATGTTTACAGCGGTGTAATACGATCCGCATGGAACTGGATAAGTTTCCGAAACTCAGCAGTATTATGATCGATGAGAAACTGACGCAGATCGTCCGGTTGAAGATTCCATATGTGAGAGAAGAGCAGCAGCAAATGCAGATTTCCAATTATCTTGGACAAGTGATTGAAAATCTGGAAAAATACGAGACCGAGCAGGAAAAGAAAAAATATCTCATTCAAGAACTGTCGATGAAGCGGATGTTCTCGGCAATCGTCACAGATATGAACCGGATCAGTCTGGAACTTTACAAAAGAGAGCGGATCAAAGAACAGAGCCGCCACCTAAGATACGAGGAGGCAGTTGGAAGTACCGGACAGTCGCAGGGAATCTATATCCAGTTTTTGATCGCAATCATCAATTACATTGCAAGTATTCATTCCTACCATGCAAATGAGGAGTCTCTAAAGAAAGTAATCTTCATCGACAATCCATTCGGTGCGGCGAAGGATACCTATATCTGGGAACCAATCTTTGCGATGCTTGCAGCAAATCGGGTGCAGCTGATCGTGCCGACAAGAGGTGCGACACCGGCGATCATCGGCAAATTTGATGTCAACTATCTGCTCGGGCAGAAGATGGTCGGACAAAAACAGCAGACCGTTATTGTAGATTATCGCAGCAAGATCGATGTAGAAGAAGCTGAGTATGTAAAAATGGAATATGAGCAGGCAACACTGTTTTAACAGAATAGATGCAGGGAAGGTGCTGCAAATGAAATAAGCGTGCAGCATCTTCATGCACAAGAGAGGAGTAGAATGTTAGATAAGAAAGAATTTCTTCAGAAATACAGAATTTCAGAGCAGGATTTTGAGGAGGCAAAGATCAGTTGGGAAGAACTGACAGCAATCTATGAGAATTACCAGTCTATGGAGACGACGCTCCGGGAGATCGGAAAAGATTTTGTAGATGAATACCTCTATGACATCCAGAAGGCGGGGATCCATTCTTACCGCTACCGAACGAAGGAACCGGGACATCTTCTGGAGAAGATTATCCGGAAACGAAGAGAAAATTTCCAGAAGTTTGACCGGATCGACCGCTGGAATTTTCACAAATATTTTACGGATTTGATCGGTATCCGTGTGTTCTTCCTCTACCGTGAGGACTGGATTCATTTTCATCAATATATCACGTCGGTGTTTGAAAATGATCCTGCCCAGTATGTGGAAAATCGTCTGGAAGATTTTGATGAGGATGCGGATCACTATTATATTGCAGAGCGGCCAAAAGTGTATAAGCGGGCGGGAGACAGTCGAATTTACGATGATCAGCTGATCGAGATCCGTTCCGGGGGAATTTACCGTTCCTTGCACTATATTATCAAATATAAAGGGCATTATGTGGAGATTCAGGGAAGAACGCTCTTTGAGGAAGGGTGGAGTGAGATTGACCATGATATTGTGTATCCATATTTCAAAGATGATATTATGTTAAATGATTTCTCTACATTGCTGAACCGGCTTTCCGGGATGGCAGACGAGATGAGTTCTTATTTTCGGCGCATGAAAATGATGCGTGTTGAGGAGGAGCAGGAGAAGGAGCATGAGAGATCCGTTTAAAGTACCTGGAATTGAGCCAACTTCAGATAAAAAACAGATCAAAAAGGCGTATGCAAAACTAGCAGCGCGCTACCACCCGGAAGAATACCCGGAGAAATGGCAGGAAATCCACGAAGCATACGAAGCAGCAATACAGTTTGCTTCCGCAATCGGGGAAGATGCTTGGACAGAGGAAGAAGAGCAGAAAAAAAGTGATTCTTTCAGTGGCTTGGAGAACAGGGCAGAAGCTGATTCTATTGTTGTTTGGGAAGAAAACACAGAGCAAAAGACTGCGGTAGAAGTAAGCGCAGAAAAAGAATATATAGACAAAGATGCTGTGCCGGAAAGCGTTCCGGAGGCGATTTCCCTGGAAAAGTCAAAGGATATCGAGGAAGAGGAAACTGCTTTTGATTTTGAGTATATTCTTTCAAAACTGGAGAAAGTTCAGAAAGAAGAGCAGGACCGCATCTTGCAGGAGCTTCTAACCTTTTTGGAACCGTTAAGAGAGGCACCGGAACAGGAAGCAGTGTTGTGGAATGTATTTTTTCAGTCTGCAGTTTTTCGGGAAAATCAATTTCAGCCGGTGTTATGGGAACTTTGTGGAGGAATTTTTGCCGAACGGAATGTTTCTGAAAAGTCATTTCACATCATCTGTCGACAGATTGCGCTGATCAGACAAGAGCTGGAGGAGAAACTACAGTCCTCCGGGTATATTCCGGAACATCTGGAGCAACTGAATCAGACACTGAACAGAGTTGCGCGTGCACTGGAAGCAGCAAGGGAACTTCCTCCGACAGGGAAAAAGAAACCTCAGAAGCATATTGGAAACATCCGAAAAATGATCTATCTGCTAGTGGCAGTATTTAGTCTGCTTGCATTCCTGATTCTTCCAAGAACGAGGGAGGACAGTGAAACATGGGATCAGCAGAGAGAAGAGCTGGCAGAAACTATGGATGCAGCAGATAAGCTGATTGAGGATACAAAGTCTGCCGAACGTGACCTTCAGCTGGCAAAAGAGGAACTGCAGAAGGAAGGGGAACAGTCGCTGTTAACGTATCTTACGGAAAAATATGCGGGTACGGAAGTTAGCGTTCCGGAATATCATGTCTATGTTTCTTCGGTTTCGGGATGGGATCATACTTACATGGGTGTAGAACTGCGAAAGAAAGGGACCGAGAAAGTGTTTGCGTGGTTATGGAAAGATGAAGATGGGGAGAAATACTTTGACACTTTGCAGGCAGAAGCGGTGGAAGCAGCCATGCAGGCGGAAGTTGTGGCAGTAACTGGAAGTGAGGAAGCATTTGTGAAAACAGAAGTGGCAGAGATCAACAGCACTTATGGGAAACTGCAGGTGCCATGGCTGGGACAGACCGGATATCATACAAAATTTGAGCAGGATCTGGAAAGCTTCTGGAAGCAGGAGAAACAGTATCGTCTGACGAAGCCGGGAAGTGATCAGATGATGGAGGCATTTGCCGGAGAAAATCAGAATACAAGATACTGTAATGACTATTTTGTATTCTGTCTGAAGGATCCCGTGGGGACAACATTGGAAAACTATGTGAATGTGATGCCGACGAGGGCAGAAGAGTTTGCCCGGTATGAGGCAGCGCTTTGGCAGCTACAAGAAAAATACAGTATAGAGCTGGAAGTGGCATTGTACCTTCCGGAAGAACGGATGCCGGTGACGATGCTTTATAAAAAAGGAAAGGTCTCTGCACTGGAAGGAATTATTGTGACGGGAACAGAAGCAGAAACAAAAAAAGAAGACGCCTATCAACTGATTGAGGAAGTCTATGAGAGAAAGGGTGGAGGAAAATGAGAACGATTGGAATTGACCTAGGGACAACGAACTGTCTGGCAGCCGTGTGGCAGAATGGGGAGAGTGTGCTGATCCCGGACAGCAGCGGGGAATATCTGACACCGAGCTTTGTGAGCGTGGATGGAGATCGGATTTATGTAGGAAAGACGGCAAAGGAGCGGATGATTGCACATCCTGATGAGACGGCAAGTGTATTTAAGCGATATATGGGGACGGACAAGCAGTTTTCCCTCGGCGGTCGACGGTTTCGTCCGGAAGAACTTTCTGCATTTTTGTTAAAGAAGATGAAAGAAGATGCGGAGGAATTTTTGCAGGAAGAAGTCGGTGAGGCAATCATCAGTGTTCCGGCATATTTTAACGATAAAGCGAGAGCTGCCACAAAGCGTGCCGGGGAGCTGGCAGGACTACGGGTAGAGCGTATCATCAACGAGCCATCTGCAGCAGCGCTTGCCTGCCAAAATATAGAACAGCGGGAAGATGCCACAATTCTTGTCTTCGATTTTGGAGGAGGAACTTTAGATGTCTCCCTTGTAGAATGTTTTGACAATGTTGTTCAGATTGAGGCGGTCAGCGGGGACAATCATCTTGGAGGAAGTGATTTTGACAGTGTGATCGCAAAATATTTCTGCGAGAAACAGAATCTGTTGTGGGATTCACTGGATGAAAAGTTAAGAGCAGTGATCATAAAAGCGGCGGAGCGATGCAAGATGGAACTGACAGCTGCGAAAGATGCAGTGATGCGGGTAAGATATGAGGAGCAGTCATGGGATCTGAGTCTGACCAGACAAGATGTAGTGCATATTGGAGCAGAGATTTTCCGAAGGATGGAGAAACCGGTGAAGCGTGTTCTGCTAGATGGAAAGGTTTCGCCAAAAGAACTGACAGAGGTTGTTCTTGTGGGCGGTTCCTGCAAAATGGAGATTGTAAGGCAGTATTTAAGCTATATTTTGGAAGGAAGAAAGATTGAGATGTGCGATCCGGACCGGATGATTGCGCGGGGGCTTGGTGTTGTCGTCGGGATCAAAGAGCGGGACGATGAAATCAAAGATATGCTTCTGACAGATATCTGTCCATTTTCGCTTGGAGTCGGCGTTCGGAATCATGATGGAAGCGACAGAGATATGATGAGCATACTAATTGAGCGGAATACTTCTCTTCCTGCCAGCAGAGAAAAACGGTACTATACTTCCCATGACAATCAGACAGAGGTTGTCGTCAATGTCTATCAAGGGGAAAATTACTACGCAGATGACAATCTGCCTCTCGGACAGATAAAATTTCATGTTCCTCCAAAAAGGGCGGGAGAGATTTATATTGATATCCGGTTTACCTATGATATCAATGGTCTTTTGGAAGTACAGTTACATACGCCGGAGACCGGTCAGAGACAGACGATGGTCATCCAAAAGGAGGATGGTTCCATGACCGAAGCTGAAAAAGAGGCGAAGCTAAAAGTGTTTGAAAAGCTGAAAATACATCCAAAAGAAAAGGAGGAAAATCAGTATCTCATAGCCAAAGGGGAGGCTCTCTATGTGCAGTCGACAGGCGCTCTGCGCGATGCTATCGGGGAGTGGCTTGGGTATTTTACAAGCCTTTTAGAAGGGCAGGATGAAGGGAAGATTAGAAAACAGCGGAAAAAAGTGGAAGATGCCTTTGCACAGTTGGAACAGATACTGCAATATCAGGGAGTACCAATGGGAATGAATCCTTATACAGAAAACTGGTATGAAAGAGATCCAAAAGAAGCGGTGATTGAGGATTTTGAAGCATGGGTAGAAAGACATCGAGGGGAGTCATAAAATACGCTGTTTTTAAAGAATTCAACAAGATCATGAAGGGTGGTTTTATCTTTGTATAAGGGATTTGCAAAATTTATCCGGGGAAAAGCTTTTTCGATTCTTTTTTTGATCGTATCTTTTCTCTCTGTCGGCTATACTACGGTAAGAATAGGAGCTGTGTTGGAATGCTGTTTTGCCGTCAAAGTATACGGGGTGCTTTTTGGTATCTTTTTGTTACTTTTTGGATATATGCTTTTGTATCATACCAGTAAAAGGAAGATTAAAAAGACAAGAAGTTTTTACGAGTTATGCAGTGTGGTTTTGAGTTTTTTGCTAAATTTGGTCCTTTGTCTTCTGGCAGAGGATTTTATAGGAATGTTTATCCATTTCTCTGATAGTAAAGTATATATTTTGGCAATCATAGTCTCTGTTTTGTTGACTGTATATGGATTTTTGCATGCGAATCACATTTATATAAAGCATTATGCGATTCCGTTGGAAGATAGGAAAAATCCTGTTAAGGTTGCTTTTTTGAGTGATATCCATACGGGAACGTTTGTAAACAAAAGGCAGCTGAGAAAAATCATAGATCAAACAAATAGAATGCAATGTGATTATGTTCTGATAGCCGGTGATACGTTTGATGTAGACGCATTTGACTATTGCAATCTTTCTGAAATTGCAGAGGAATTGCAAAGATTAAAGGCTGTGAAAGGAGTATACGCTATACTGGGAAACCATGATCCTGTTTCTACAGATGCCAGAATGAGGGAATTCTTTCAAAAAAGCAAGATCAGATTGCTTGTCGATGAAATCATAGAGACAGAAGATTTTATAATTATCGGGCGTGATGATATAAATTCAAATCCAAAACGTAAGGCCCTTACAGAAATTGTGCAGAAAATTTGTTCAGATAAGCCTAAAATATTGATGGATCACAATCCGGTGGGAATTACAGATGGGATTCAAAACGACATAGATCTAGTAGTATGCGGACATACACATAAAGGACAGTTTTTTCCTGCGAATTTATTTACAAAATGGTCTTATGGAAAGCAGGGATTTTACGGATATTCTAAAACGAACAAGACACACAGTATTGTTTCTTCGGGTGCTGGATATTTCCAAATGCCGATAAGAATTGGAACAAATAGTGAGATTGTGCAAATTGATATTACATAATGTGAGTGGAGAAAAATGATCATAACCGTAGTATGGTATTACATATTAGACGCAGTTATTTGTGTGGCAACTTTTTTTATTGTACAAAAATTATATAAAAAACTGCCTCTCATCAACTGGGAGAAAACATTACGGACAATTACGTCAAAGAAAATCAGAAAATGCATCGAGAGGGGATATCTTGTTTTACTGATTTTCTTTTTCCTGCTTTGTGTAGGTGAAATCGTAATTCCGTCTATGAAGGATTTGCCACTGGTAGTAAGTGGCAAATATATAGAAGATACAGGTACGATTTTCAAAGTTACAAACGACACAATATACATAAGAGGGAATGAGAGGAAGGAAATTGTAATCGGTGAAAGAAGTACAAAAGGTTTTCAAGAAGGAGATTTCGTTCTTGTACATTACTATCCGAATATGGAACGTGGATTTGTATATCAGATAGAAGAATGTGAGTAGATCTTCGATAGAGTATTGTTATGGAGAAAAAGCTGAGGAATGATACCTCAGCCTGAATGGATTTAATGTAAAATTTTTCTCATAATAATGGTCAGCCGCTGCGCAGCAATTGCTGATAGTATACACAGGACAAAATCTCCGGCTACAGTTAAAAGGAAGCAGTTGATCAGAACAATTTTCCACGATACGGTAATGTGTGCGATGTAGTTGCTGACAAAGTAGAAATAGAGGTTGCCGGATAAGTACATCACAAAGAGCCCTGCCATGGAAATAAAAAAGTAAGTGAGAAACCGCTTCGGGGCAAATCGGTCGGTCAGCATTCCAACAACACCTGCAGCAAAGAAAAATCCGAGCAGAAATCCAAAAGTTGGTTTTAACAGGTAGGATGGTCCGCCACCGGATGCGAAGATCGGAACACCACAAAGTCCGATCATCAGATAGATGCCGATACTTAAACTGCCAAGTTTTCCCCCGAGCAAAAATCCTGCCAGCAGTGCAAAGAAAAATTGCAGTGTAAAGTGCATCGGAATGGGTTCTACGGGGATATTAATTTGAATAAATGCGCCGATTGCAGTCAGCGCAGTAAAAAGTGCACATAAAGTGAGGTCTTGTACTTTCCAGGTTGTCTTTTTCATTGGTTGTCCTTTCTTATTGTGAAATTCATCGTCATTTCTTTCGGTCTTTATCATAACAGTTTCAGAAAAGTGTGGCAACAGTTATTTTATATGAGGTATGATTATCTTGAAGAGAATAAACGAAGTGGCTAACAGTTGACAAATATCAGATTTGATGATATTTTAGAAACAATTTTCGGATTTAGAATCGGAAAAGAGAAGAGGAAACAGGAGAGTAAGATATATGGAAAAATTGAATCTGAAGCAAATATCGTCATTGACCTTGACTTTGTTTGCTATTTTTTTTGGAGCGGGCAATATGATCTTTCCGCCGGCGATGGGACAGCTTGCGGGAGAAAATTATTTGCAGGCACTTGCAGGGTTTATTCTGACAGATGCAGGGATCGCTCTGCTTGGGATTGTTGCAGTTGTTTTACTTGGAAATAGGATCACAGATTTAGGGAATCTGGTCAGTAGAAGATTTTCATTATGTTTGTCAGTGACAGTATATTTGTTGATCGGACCGCTCTTTGCACTTCCAAGAACCGGAAGTGTATCGTATGAACTGGCAATCCGCCCGTATATTCCACAAGAATATGTGTGGTTGGTTTCTCTGCTTGTGACGGCGGTATTTTTTTCGCTGACTTATTATTTCAGTGGGAATCCGAAAAAGATTGTTGATATTATCGGACAGTATATGACTCCAATCTTGATTCTCAGCATTACCGTGTTGTATTTTGTATGTCTGTTTGCAGATAAATCGGGTAATGTCATACAGTATGGAGCGGTTCAGTCGACCGGAGAATATCAGGATATTGCGTTCTTTAAAGGGATGATAGAAGGGTATAATGCGTTGGACGGTCCGGCAGGGCCTGTATTTGCGATCATCATTATCAATGCAGTTACTGGATTTGGGGTGAGAGAACGAAAAAGCATTGTAAAATATACGATTTTTTCAGGAATGGGTGCGGTATTGATCTTAAGCGGAATTTACTATATGCTGGCATACATCGGTGCAACGACGCAGACTGTTTTTGCAAATGGTGGAGCACTTCTTCATGCAGTGGCAAGTGATCTGATTGGCCCGGCAGGTGGGATTGTACTTGGAATGTCAGTATTTTTGGCATGTATGACGACGGCAATCGGGCTTACGACATCTTTTGCCAATTATTTTCACGAGTTGATTCCGCAGCTCTCGTATCGAAGAATCACGGCAATTGTCTGTCTGTTCAGTTTTGCAGTCAGCAATGTAGGGCTGTCTTACATGATTACCATTTCTCAGCCGGTGCTGATGATGATCTACCCGGTACTGATTGTGTTGATCGTTCTATCCTTTGGACACAAATGGATAGGGAGAAGAAAGATGGTCTATATCTTTAGTATGGCTGTTGCATTTGGTATTGCATTTATCAATGCGATGGAAGGTGTGGGAATTGAACTGGGGATGCTGACGGAATGGGCGAAAAAGCTTCCGCTTTATGAACTGCATCTTGGCTGGATGTTGCCGGCGGCAGGTGGAGCATTGTTAGGTTTGCTTCCGTTTTGGAAGAAAAAGGAAATAGAAAATTAAAAGAAGAAAGCGGGTATGGATATGGAAATCAAATTATTGGCAGTAGATATGGATGAAACTGTCGTAAACAGCAGACATCAGATGACAGAGCAGACGAAGCTGGCCCTGGAACTTGCGATTCAGAAAGGAATCCTGGTTGTTCCTGTTACTGGCAGATGCCTGGAAGGACTTCCTGCAAAGATTCGTCGGATGGACGGTGTGGAGTATTTCATCACTTCCAACGGGGCAAAAGCATATGATTTTAAGGAGCAGAGGATCCTTTACCGCAGGCTGATCCCAAATCAGACCGCCTGTGCGATCTTGAAAAAGTGTCAGGAGGAAGAAATTGGAATTGCGATCCACCAGGAAGGGAAGTGCTATGATAATTCTTTCCTGCAGGCAGCATACCGCTATGTAGCATATCATAGAGATTTTAAAGCGCATAGGGTGCAGAAAGATCTGTATGAGTGGGTGCGGGAAAATGAGAAACCGGTAGAAAAGATCCAGGTGTTTTCCAAAGATGAGAAAAAACTTCTGGTGCTGCAGGAAATTCTGGAACGATTTGTGACATTGGAGATGGCTGTTTCGACAAGTGGATACATTGAGATCACGCAGGCAGAGGCGAATAAGGGGAAGGCGCTGGAAGCTCTTTGCGATTCATTGGGCATATCACTTTTACAGGTGATGGCGATCGGTGACAATGCAAATGATTTTTCCATGTTGGAGCGGGTCGGTTTTCCGGTAGCGATGGGAAATGCGAAGGAGGAACTTAAGCAAATTGCGAAGACAGTCACAACAAGCAATGATGAGGATGGAGTAGCAAAGGCAATCTATGAGTATCTATTGTAGAAAGATGGATACAGAATGTCTTCCAAAAGTTTGTCAATAAGAATAGAGCACAAAACACAAGATCAATAAAGGATAAAACCTGCCGCAGGATAAGTTTTCATGGAAATTCTCTAAAAAGAGAGACGTGAAAGCTTATCCTGCGACAGGTTTTTATTATGAGTTTATTTTTCTGGCAGTCGTTCTTTTTTTATGGAAGAGTGTATCTCTCTTGCAAAGGTGTCAAGCATATGGATGGTCGTGCGCATATCATCTCTTGTTGTCTCTGGATGCAGTGCGCAGATCCGCAGTACTTTTTTGCCGTTTAAGACGGTGGTAAAAATAGCGGCATAACCACTTGCAAGAATTTTCTCAGAAACTCTTTCATTGAGAAGATCAGTCTCTTCCTCAGTCAGATCTTCGGAGGTATAGCGGAAATTGATCATCGCAAGCTGCGCTTTGGACACGATTTCCCAGTGGTCAAGATCTCTTAGTGCCTCTTCTGCCCAGACAGCGAGGTCAAAACCATGTTCGATCGCACTTCCAATTAGATCTGTTCCGAGCACCTGCAGTGTGAGCCACAATTTTAAGCCACGGGCAGGGCGTGTCAGTTCCATTCCGATATCCCATGTATTGATGTGAGTTGCATCGCTTTCAATATCCTTTAAATATTCCGGATTTACATGGAAGCTGTGGAATAGATGGCGGATGTCTTTGACAAGTACCATTGCACAGCCGTAAGTCTGGAACAGCCATTTATGTGCATCCCAACTGATACTGTCAGCAAGCGCGGTTCCTTTTAACAGATGGCGGTACTTCGGACTTAAAAGGATCGAAGCGCCGTAGGCGCCATCGATATGGAACCATAATTTGTAGTTCGAACAGATTGCGGCAATCTCTTCCAGTGGATCAATACTTCCGGTATTTGTTGTTCCGGCAGTTCCGATGACAACAAATGGGATCAGGCCATTTTCTATATCCGTCTGAATCTGTGCCTCCAGTTCTTCTGTCCTCATCTGGAAATCGCTGTTTGTCGGAATCTTTCGGATTCGGCTGTCTGGGATTCCGATGATTCGCAATCCTTTTGCAACAGAGCTGTGTGTCTGATCAGAGAGATAGGCAACTCCGAGGTGCATCGTCTCATCTGTTAGTTTGTGGTCGCGAGCAGCGGTCAGTGCGGTGATATTTGCCATGGAGCCACCGCTGACAAAGACACCTCCAGGGTTGTCTGTAAAGCCAACCTGCTTGCAGAGCCAGTGGAGCACTTCCTGCTCGATACAGTTGACCATCGGGGCCAGTTTGCTGCCGCCGGCATGGATATTATAGGCAGAAGTCATAATATCTCCAAGCCAGGAGATGGAAGAGGCTGGTCCCGGTACGAATCCGAAGAACCTTGGATGGTTGGCATCTCCGCGGTAACGATAGACTTCCTCTGACATCTCTGCGACGACCTCGTCCACAGGTCTTCCGTCCTTTGGAAATCCAATCTGTCTGATTTTTTCTGACTGTGTCTCGTCGGTATACCAGGTCACTTTTTGAGAATGGATATCGTGTTTTTCTTGACAAAACGTATGTACAAATTTCTTGATTGCTTCTTCCAATTGTGCGCTATTTAAAACATTTTCACTGTTCAGCATAAATGATACTTCCTTTCTAAAATCAAAAATAGATGGAGCAGATCTTGACAGAGATACTGCTGTCATCGTTGTATAGCGATCAGGCAAAACTTTACGCCTGCGTGATTTTATTGTATACTACTTTTAACTATCCGTAAAATTCATAAATTTTATAAGATATATGAAAATAATTCATAAGAAAAACTAACGGTATGAGGGAAAAATCATGGAATTAAGAAATATCAATACATTTTTAAAGGTGGCGGCGACTCAAAATTTTTCCAAGGCGGCAGAGCAGCTTGGATATTCACAGTCAGCAGTGACTGTGCAAATCCGTCAGCTGGAGAAAGAATTAGGGACGCCGTTGTTTGAACGGATTGGGAAGCGTGTGTCACTGACAGAGCGTGGGATGGAGTTTACCTCCTATGCAAATGAGATCATGCGGGTGACTGATCAGGCACGTTTCTTTGCAAAAGATCAACGGGAATTGGACGGGACGTTGCGGATCGGAGGGGTAGAATCCGTCTGCACTGCGCTTTTGCCAGATTTGCTGTGTTCTTTTTATGCACAGTATCCAAAAGTGAAGATTATCATAAAATCAGGAACAACCCAGGAACTGATGGAGATGGCAAAAAGCAATGAGATTGATCTTGTCTTTACGCTGGATCGAAAAATCTGTCATGCAGAGTGGTGTGGGGCGGTACAGAAAAAAGAGAGGATTCTTTTTGTGGCACCGGCAGGGCAGATTTCTGACAGAAAAGCAGAGGTGCCGGCAAGGGAATTGGTAACAAAAGCCTTTCTATTGACAGAGTCCGGTGCTGCCTATCAGTATGAACTGGAACGTCTGCTATCAGATAGGGATCTGGAGATTCTTCCGGTTCTGGAGATCGGAAATACAGAGACAATCATCCACTTGTTGCAAAAGGGGATGGGATATTCATTTCTTCCAGAATTTACCGTGAAAAAAGAACTAAAAAAAGAACAGCTTTTGGAAGTGAGGACAGACCTCCCGACTGTGGTGATGTACAGCCAGCTGCTTTATCACAAAAGTAAGTGGGTGACGCAGGAGATGCAGAAATTTATAGAACTTGTAAAAGACAGCAGTCAGACAGATAAAAGCGAATAAGATGCAAAAAACAGGGAAAAGAATTGTGAAAAGAGAGGAAAACGCGTATGTGGTATCAGAAAGATTGGTTCACCGGAAGTGATTATTATAATTTCAGGGAGCGGCAGATTTCTGTTCAGGAGCTTTGTATAATAAATCCTGTGGAACAGGTGTTTCATGAGCGGACAGAAATTTATTATGTCAGAAGCGGAAAGGCCACAATCTGGGTCAACGGGGAAAAATTTAAAGTCAGACAAGGGAGTTTCCTCTGTCTGTATATGCATCTGTTTTATCGGATTGATGAGATTGAGGAGCCACTCGATTGTGTGAAAGTCTCTTTCCATATCGGACTTTTTATGTTCCTCTGCTTTGAAAAGAGGGAAGTATGGGAAAATGAAATGTTGATCTACCGGGTGGAGCCGCTGCTCTATTTAAATATGGAAGAACAGAAGCGTGTCGAAACGATTTTTGCAGAACTGCTTTTGGAAGAAGAGACGCAGAGGTTTGGGAGTCAAAACATCAGCATCTATCTTGCGATGGAACTTCATGCATTATATTGTCGGTATGCGATGGAAAAAAGAGAGTCGTTATCCGGAGGTGCATCGCAGATTTGGAGTGTGATCCAAAGGGTACTGCTTGATACAAGCAAGACACTTTCTCTTGAGGAGTATGCAAAGGCAGCAGGGATGACAGCGGTGACATTGAACCGGCATATTACGAAAAATTGTGGGTATACGTTTTTTCAGCTACAGAAAATGGGAAAGGTTTTCCATGCCTGTGCACTGTTGCATTTTCCGGATCTGGATCTGCAGTATATCAGCGATTACCTTGGATTTACAAATCTGGAAGACTTTTGCAGGGTGTTTAAGCGATACATGAAAATGAGCGTGAGAGAGTATCAGACACAACATATCGGGGCAGGAGTTGGCATGAGGGGAGAAGAAGAGGCACTTCAGGTTTTGCAATATTTACTATTGTGTTTTCATAAACCATTTCAGATGGAAGAGATGGCACAGCAGTTAAAAATGAAACCATTTCAAATGGAAAAGCGGAGCAGAGAGCAGTTTGGAAGAACTGTACAAGAATTACTGGAAGAAATCCGAGTACGTATGGCTTGCAGCTATCTTGCGGCGACAGAAAGAAGTGTTACGCAAATCGGTCAGGATGTAGGTTTCGGAAGTATATCGACATTCCAGAGAAGTTTTCAGAAATATATGAATCAGACACCGAGCGAATACCGGTCGGAATATCGATTGTTTGTAAAAAAATGATAATAATAGTTAAAAATATGAATATCTATTTCTTTTCAACTGACCTATAATGAAAGAAAAAAACAGAGGTGTCAAAAATGTTTGAACATGTATTTGCCCCGATCAAGATTCGGGAGATGGAACTAAAAAATAGAATTATCCTGCCTGCAATGGGAACAAGGATGGCAGATGCAGATGGATCTGTGACAGAAAAACTGGTTGCATATCATGCTGCAAGAGCAAAAGGCGGATGTGGATTGAATATTGTGGAGGTGGCAGCCGTACATACTCCAAGTGCCCCGGCACATTTCGTATCAATCAGTGAGGATAAATTTATAGAGGGTCATAAAAAACTGACTGATGCGATTCATGAAAATGGCGGAAAAGCCGGAATTCAGTTATGGCAGGGATCTATTGCTGCATCTATGGATCCAAAAGCAAAGATTCTTGTAGTTTCCGATATGAACTTTGGTCCGTATACATTGAAAGCGATCACAAAAGAAGAAATCAAAGAAGTGATCGAGTGCTATGGCGCTGCGGCAGAGCGTGCGGTCAAGGCGGGATATGACTGTCTGGAATTCCATCTGGCCCATAACTATCTCCCGCATTCTTTCTTAAGTGCGGGACTGAATCACAGAGAAGATGAATATGGAGGAAGCTTTGAAAACCGGTGCCGCTTCCCGCTGGAAGTAATTGATGAGCTCAGAAAGAGAATGCCGGAAGGAATGCCGTTATTTATCCGTATCGATGCACAGGATGATCTTCTTGAAAATGGAATGAGCATCGAGGAAGTGATTCGTTTCTGTAAAATTGCAAAAGAGCATGGGGTCGATGTGCTAGATGTTTCCAGGGGAAATATTATTACAGCAGCATCCATGTATGAAGTTCCGCCGATCGATGTGCCAAATGCATTTAACGTAGAGAACGCAGCAAGGATTCGAAAGGAAACCGGTATGGTGACAGTCGGTGTTGGACGAATCAATACGGCTGCACTGGCAGAAGAGCTGATCGCAGATGATAAAGTGGATATGGTAGTGATGGGAAGAGCACAGCTTGCAGATCCGGAGTTTGCAAACAAGGCAAAAGAAGGGCATGTAGAGGATATTGTACACTGTGTCGGATGTAATCAGGGATGCTATGATGGATTTTGTGATGTGGCAAACCGCCCGCACATTACTTGTATGAGAAATCCGATGATCGGACATGAGGCAGAATATACACTTGATCCGGCAGAACATACTAAAAAAGTATGGGTGATCGGCGGAGGTGTAGCCGGTATGGAAGCAGCTCAGATCCTTCATAAAAGAGGGCATCAGGTGACAGTATTCGAAGCGGCAGATACACTGGGCGGAGAATTTCTCCTTGCAGGAGAAGCTCCGGGAAAAGGTGAGATGAAAGCAGCTGCACTGGAGATGGGTGCGCAGACAGAGCGAATGGTGACTGTTCATAAAAATACAGTGGTTGATGTAGAGATGATCGCAAAGGGAGATGTGGATGAAGTGATCCTTGCAGTCGGATCTTCCCCAATCCAGATTCAGCTGGAAGGAGCGGATAAGCTTACCCATGTATCTGCACCGGAAGTACTGAGAAGAGAAGTGAAACCAGAAGGAAAGGTTGCGGTAATCGGCGGAGGTCTTGTTGGACTGGAGACCGCTGATACACTTGCGAGCGCCGGATGTGAGGTGACGATCCTGGAGATGAAAGACAGCATCGGAAGTGATCTTGGAAGCCTTAGAAAGATTGCAGTAATGATGAAAATGCAGCAGTTAAATGTAAAAATGCTTACAAATAGTAAAGTCTGCAAGTTTACAGAGGAAGGAATCGTGTTAGAAGATGGTACAGTAGTTCCGTGCAGCTGTGCGGTTTTTGCGGTCGGTTTTCATTCTAACGATTCCCATTTGCTGGCAGAAGCCTGTGAGAAAAAACAGATTCCATTCCATGTGATTGGTGATGCAAAAGCTGCAAGACGTGCGATCGATGCAGTGGCAGAAGGATTTGAAGTCGGACGTCAGATATAGACAGACGGAGCTATGAAAAGAGCGAGAAACAAATCACAAAAGTAGAAAATAGAAAATAGCATTTGCAAAATGATATGCTCCCTTCTAGGAAGACAAGTAAGATAGTAAAAACTTATCACTTAGGAGGGAGCATAAATATATCTGCCATATGGGATTCCTAGAGTTTTTGAAAGGGCATCATGGATTGTTCCTCTGTCAAGAATGTGATACAATTCTTAAGTATAATCATTTTGAAGAACGATAAAGATATAATGAAATGAAGAAAAAAGAAAATGTGTTTACACGCTGTTACTATATGGTCATCCAATTCGGGCAGCTTACCTGTCTTCCGTCACAATACTGTGTCAGAATCGGCTGTCTGACATTTGGTCTGGAAAGATAGTTTGCAAATAGCTCATCTACGACGACGGAAATGGTATCATAAATATTTCTTTCCGGAATCCATTTGTGGTCAAATGCAGTGGAGGAGGTGATTGTAAAATCGTATCCTTTGTTCCGGTACCATTCCGTGTATACCCGGTTAAGGGTAAATGACATAATAGCAAGTACATTTGCACGGATAGTATTTTCTGGCCAGGTCGCATAGATTTCACTGGAAGCTACATTTTTGATATAATCTTTGTACTTTACATAATAGTTTTGGGCGGTGGAGTCACGCGGAGAACCATCATGTACAACAATGAATTCCGGGACAACAACACGGCTTAGTACAATCTCACCGGTCTCGTCTGTCGGTTTGATCTCATCTTCGGCAATCTATGGCGGATATGTGCCGTACAGGGTATGGGCTGGTATGACAAACACTTCCTGTTGAGGAGTAGCAGTGCTCGGGCGCATAGTAATGTTTTGGATAGCGGTGACGTCCGGGAGAATTTCGGTACCGGAAATATTGATCGGTTCAAAACCAGGAGCGGTGACGGAGAGCGTGTATTCCGAATAAGGCTGTGATTCAATTGTGGGATTCAGACTGTATTCCAGTGGAGGAGCAGCCAGTTCTAAAGTTTCGGTCTGACCGGAAGAATCTGTAGTGACTTGCTCTAAAGTTTGTTCAGGAACACCCGTATAGGAGATAGAAATGGAGGCATCGGCAATCGGGAAGGAAGTGATTTCAGAGTTGATCTGGATCTTTAACTTTCCTTTATCCGGTGTGTCTGCCTGCATAGTATGAATTGATTTCATAATAAGACCTCATGTGATTAAGATTACTGTTACTATATGCAGAAAAATATGTAGAGTGCATTGGCAGAATATGGATGGAGGCTGCAAAAAGGAGATTGTGATATGAGCAGAAATCGCGGAAGAAGAAATCGAAGGATAAAGAGGAAAAGGCGAAAAGGATGGATTTGGATAGTGTTTATATTGGTTGCTATGCTGTTGGCGGCAGGTTTCTGGATGTTGGGTCAGAATTATGAGGGCACGGGAAAAGATGAGTACAAATCTAAGCCTACCGCAGCGTGGAAAGAAACCGCAGAAACAGACAGGCAAAGCAAATCTCAGGATGAAAGTACGTCAGACTTTTATTTTCGGCAGCTTTCAGAGGAAGAGCAGCACATTTATACGAGTCTCTTGAAAGGAGTCTCCTCACACCGGGAATCTGTGGAAATCCTAGGAGCAGATACAGAAAAAATAGGGAAAGTTTATCAGTTTCTGCTAAATGATCATCCCGAATTGTTTTGGTGCTCTGGCACACTGCAAATGACACACTATCCAATGGCGGAAAAAATAGAATTATTTCCAGAATACTTATATGACAATGAGGAGAGCATGCGCCGGCAAAAAGAAATCGAGAGTGCGGCACAGGAATGGCTTGCGGATATACCTGAAAATGTTTCGGAATATGAGAAAATCAAATATCTTTATGAGCAGATTGTCTGGCGAACCGAGTATCAGGAAGGTGGAGCGGACGATCAGAATATTTATAGTGTGCTGCAAAATGGGGAGTCTGTCTGTGCAGGATATGCCAAGACAATGCAGTATCTGGCAGGGAAGGCAGGAATTTTTGTCACTTATGTGACGGGGACAGCAACAGATCCGGATACCGGGGAGACGCAGGATCATGCATGGAATCTTGTGAAGTGCGACGGAAAGTATTCTTATGTAGATACTACATGGGCAGATCCGGTCTGGACCGAAGAGGGGACACAAAAGGAAACGATCGTCTATGATTATCTTTGCTGTCCGCAGGAGCAGCTTTTTCTGACACATATACCGGAAGAATCGGTTGTACTTCCGGTATGTGATGCTTATGAGCAGGAGTATTATCGGAAAAATAACAGATTTTATGAGAACTATGAGAAACAGCAGATCTGTCAGGCGCTCCGGGAAGATGTGGAAGGTCAGAAGAGTGAATCGGCTTTGAAATTCGGGTCAGCGGACGCATTTGGTCAGGCGGAAGTGAAGATCCGAGAGGAAATTCTTCCGGAAATGGTGCAGTATCTTGGAGAATTGTATGGTCTTTCTACCGTAGAGTATTTTTATCGGGAAGAGAGTGCATTTCAAAAAATAACAATTTATTGGAAATATGAGTAAAGAGATTTGAGGAAAGAAGGCAAAAAATGATCGATTTATACGGTATTGTAAGTATTCCATTTTTAAAAAAATCAGCATTTACAGGAAGTTTTCGAAAGATGAGATATCGTCTGGAAAAAGTGGCAGTCGAAGACGAGGAACGGTTAAAAGGTACTTTCTGGTGGAGAGATGTTTGCTGGGAAAAAGTTTTGAACGATGAGAAACATTCTGCAGATTTTTCTTTTGATAAGGAAGGACTGGAAAAAGCGGTTGACTGGTTAAATCAAGCTTACGAAAAAGAAAATAAGCCGGAGGAATAAAGGAAGGAGAGCAAATGGATGTATAAGATATTGATCGTGGAGGATGATGAGACGATTGCAAGACTGCTCAGAGAACATTTGGAAAAATGGGGCTATCAGGCTCGATGCGCAGAGGATTTTAAGCAGGTGGCAAAAGAATTTAAAGAGTATGCTCCCCATCTTGTTCTCATGGATATCGGACTTCCGTTTTATAATGGATTTTACTGGTGCACAGAGATCCGGAAGACATCAAACGTACCAATCTTATTTTTGTCATCGATGTCTGACAATATGAATATTGTTATGGCCATTCAGATGGGTGGGGACGATTTTGTGACAAAGCCGTTTGATCTCAATGTGCTGACGGTGAAGATTCAGGCACTTCTTCGAAGAACATATGCATTTCAGGGCAGTGCAAGTGTGATGGAGCACAAGGGTGTTATGTTAAATCTCAGTGATGCAAGTGTGACATTTCAGAGTCAGAAGATAGAACTGACAAAAAACGATTATAAGATTCTTCAGATTCTGATGGAGCGTGCAGGAACAATTGTAAAGCGAGAGGAAATCATGCAGCGCCTTTGGGAAAGTGATGAGTTTATTGATGACAATACACTGACTGTAAATATGACTCGTCTGCGGAAAAAACTGGAAGAGTTAGGGGTACAGGACTTTATCAAGACGAAGAAAGGAATCGGGTATATTATCGAATGATCAGATTAGCAGGTGCATATCTCAAAAAATGCCGAAAGGTGATTGCAGTATATATTGGGATCGTAACTATTTTTTTCATTGTATTTTTCTTGTCATCAGTTCCGGTTGACACTGTGCAGTATGCTGCTTTTTTGTCTGTAGTTTTGATGTGCATTGTTGGGATAATTGATTTTGCAGATTTTGTGCGTCGATCTGGAAAGCTTCACGATATTTCAATGCAGCAACAAATGGAACTTAGTAGTCTTCCAAAAGCGAAGGAATCCATCGAGGACCAGTATCAGGAGCTGCTGATCCGCCTGGAAGCATACAGAAGAGAGTTGGAGTCAGAAGCGGAAATTAATTATCAGGAAATGGTTGATTACTATACATTGTGGGCTCACCAAATCAAAACACCAATTGCGGCGATGAAGCTTTTGAATCAGTCAGACCAGATCGATCGAAGGGCGATGGAAGCGGAACTTTTTAAGACGGAGCAGTATGTGGAGATGGTATTATCTTATCTGCGTGCAGGAAATCTATCCTCCGATCTTGTCCTGCAGCGCTATTTTCTCGATGAAATTGCAAAAAAGGCAATCCGCAAATATTCGTCCTTGTTTATTTTGAAAAAAATCGAATTGGAATTTCACCCGTCGAAGGTGGAAGTACTGACCGATGAACGATGGGCGGTGTTTGTTGTGGAGCAGATTTTATCTAATGCATTAAAATACACAAAAAAAGGGAAAATCATTGTTCAGATAAAAGGGGACAGCATCATCGTGCGAGATACCGGAATCGGAATCAGCAGGGAAGATCTGCCAAGAGTGATGGAGAAAGGATTTACTGGATACAATGGCAGACAGGATAGAAAATCTACAGGAATCGGGTTGTATCTCTGCAAAAAAATCATGAAAAAATTGGGACATTTGATTGAAATTGAATCCGAAGTGGGAAAAGGAACGACGGTGATCTTAAATTTTGGGCGTGAATTTGAGGTTGCAGAGTAGTGGATATCTGACTTATAAATAGTTATTAGTATATATGATAGGTGAATGATTTACTTTCCTACAAATCTTTGATAAAATTATGTACGGTTTTGGTCATGGCAGATCACAAAGGAAGTGTTCGCACATGAGAGAGAAAGTACATCGATACACTTAAGGAGGAAATGAGAGATGTTAGAGAAGTTGTTTAAATTAAAGGAGAACAACACGACTGTGAAGACAGAAGTGCTTGCCGGAATCACAACATTTATGACGATGGCATATATTCTGGCAGTCAACCCAAGCATTCTGGCGGCGGCCGGGATGGATCAAGGTGCAGTGTTTACTGCAACTGCGTTGGCGGCATGTTTAGGAACGATGTTGATGGCAATTTTTGCAAATTATCCATTTGCGCTGGCTCCGGGAATGGGGCTGAATGCATATTTTGCATACACAGTTGTAATTGGTATGGGATATAGCTGGCAGATCGCGCTGGCAGCAGTTTTTGTAGAAGGTCTTGTGTTCATTGTATTGTCTGTGACAAATGTGCGTGAGGCGATTTTTAATGCAATTCCGCTGAACTTAAAGTCAGCAGTGAGTGTGGGAATCGGTCTGTTTATCGCATTCATCGGACTGCAGAATGCAAAGATTGTAATTGGTGGATCTACTTTGGTGCAGTTGTTTTCTATTGAAGGATATAATGAGCTGAATGGTGTGAAAGCATCTATGAATGATGTGGGGATCACGGTACTTCTTGCAGTGATCGGTGTGATCATCACAGCAATTCTTGTTGTAAAAAACGTAAAGGGAAATATTTTATGGGGAATTCTGATCACATGGATCCTTGGAATCCTTTGCCAGATCAGTGGTCTCTATGTTCCAAATGCAGAACTCGGAATGTTTAGTCTGTTACCGGATTTCAGCAAAGGAATCAGTGTGCCGAGTCTTGCGCCGATTTTTGGAAAACTGAGTTTTTCAGGAATTAATATCGGACAGTTTATTATCGTTGTGTTCGCGTTCTTGTTTGTAGATATTTTTGATACGCTTGGAACACTGATCGGTGTTTCAACAAAGGCGGGTATGCTTGATCAGGAAGGAAAGCTTCCGAAAATTAAAGGAGCACTGATGGCAGATGCGGTTGCTACAACAGCAGGTGCAGTACTTGGAACATCGACGGTGACGACTTTTGTTGAAAGTGCTTCCGGTGTCTCAGAAGGAGGAAGAACAGGATTGACAGCAGTGACAACGGCAGTTTTATTCGGAGCATCGTTATTGCTTTCACCGATTTTCCTTGCCATTCCATCATTTGCGACAGCGCCGGCGCTGATCGTTGTTGGATTCTATATGCTGACCAATGTAGTAAATATTGATTTCGCTGATTTTACAGAAGGGCTTCCTTGCTTTATCTGTATCGCAGCAATGCCGTTTTTCTACAGCATTTCAGAAGGAATTGCTATGGGAGTCATCACTTATGTTGTGATCAATCTTGTAGCAGGAAAAGCAAAAGAAAAGAAGATGAGTTTATTGATGATCATCCTTGCTGTTCTGTTTGTAGGAAAATATTTCTTGTTATAAAAATCCATGACCATAGTTTTGGTAAGAAAATAGAAAAAATCTCCGGACAGGAAAAAGAAAACTGTTCGGAGATTTTTTATTTCTTTCAAAAATGTAAGATAGCGAAGAAAAATGTAAGGGAAAACGATGGCAGAGAAAACCGGATATTTTGTATAATGACACTGTGATCGAAAGACAGGAGGTAATGAATATGGCATTATTAGAAGTAAATAATCTAAAGAAAATTTATACAACCCGATTTGGAGGAACACAGGTGGAAGCATTGCGAAATGTGAATTTTTCCGTGGAACCGCGAGAATACGTGGCAATCATGGGAGAATCCGGTTCGGGAAAAACGACATTGTTGAACATAATGGCTGCGCTTGACAGACCGACGAGCGGCAAAGTGTTTCTAAAAGGACGAGAGCTTGGAACAATCAAAGAGAAAGAGATGGCAGCATTCCGCAGGCAGAACTTAGGGTTTGTTTTTCAAGATTTTAATCTGCTCGACACCTTTTCGCTGCAGGACAATATTTTCCTTCCGCTAGTCCTCTCCGGGAAGAAGTATCCAGAGATGGCACGCAGACTGGAGCCGATTGCAGCATCACTTGGAATTGAGAAACTTTTAAAGAAATTTCCTTACGAGGTGTCTGGCGGGCAAAAACAACGGGCAGCAGTTGCAAGGGCGTTGATCACAAAACCACAGCTGATCTTGGCAGATGAACCGACAGGAGCGCTTGATTCCAGATCGGCAGATGAACTTTTGGATTTGTTTCATGAAATTAATGAGAACGGACAGACGATTCTGATGGTGACGCACAGTATTAAGGCGGCAAGTACTGCAAAAAGGGTGCTCTTTATTAAGGATGGGGAGGTTTTCCATCAGCTCTATCGCGGAAATCTGTCGAATGAGCAGATGTACCAGAAAATCTCTGACACATTGACAGTTCTTGCTACGGGAGGTGAACAAGGTGAGTAGATCGGTTTATACAAAGCTAGCACTGACCAATCTGAAAAACAATAGAAAGACTTATGTGCCGTATGTGCTGACTGCCATTGTAACCGTGATGATGTATTACATTTTGTGTGGACTTGCAAGTGGAAGTTCAGTCGGTGACAGGACATTGCAGATGGTATTAGAATATTCTTTGTCAGTAGTAGTGATTTTCTCGGTACTGTTTTTGTTCTACACGAATAGCTTTCTGATGAAACGACGAAAAAAAGAAATCGGTGTTTATAATATTTTGGGTCTAGGAAAGCAACACATTGCTAAAATGCTGACAATGGAAACAATTGTGACAGCATCTGTAAGCATTGTAGGTGGAATACTGGCGGGTCTTACGTTTGAAAAATTGATGTATTTATGTCTGCAGAAACTGTTACGATTTGAAACGGTGATGAAGTCGGAATTTCATATGGAGACAGTTTTTTCGACGGCAGTACTGTTTTTGGGGATTTTTGCACTGACACTTTGCTATAATCTGCTGCAGATCCGGCTGTCAAATCCATCGGAGTTACTGCGGGCAGGAAAAGAAGGGGAAAAAGAACCGCGGACGAAATGGGTGCTTGCCCTGGCAGGAACAGTATTTCTTGGAATTGGATATTATATTGCGTTGACGACAGAATCTCCACTGGAAGCAATTCCTAAATTTTTTCTGGCGGTAATCTGTGTGATCATCGGCACATATGCATTATTTATTGCAGGGAGTATCGCATTTTTGAAATTTTTGAAGGGAAGGAAGCGTTTTTATTATCAGACAAAACATTTTGTCTCTGTGTCGGGAATGATCTACCGAATGAAGCAAAATGGAGCAGGCCTTGCAAATATCTGTATTTTAAGTACGATTGTGCTTGTTATGATTTCGGCAACTGCATCACTGTATCTGGGAATTGATGATGTCATCTCCAGCCGTTATCCGAGAGAGAGCCGGATAAAAACTAGCTTTTCTACACCCGAGCAGGACAGACAAGTGCGTCAAATAGCAGAAGAAGTCTATGGGAAATATGATGTGAAAATGGTCGAAACGATGGAATACCATTCCGGTTCATTTGCCTCAGTGTTAGACGGAGAACGATTTCTCAAGGAAAATGAAGTGAGCCAGGAAGATATGATGGAAGTATGCCAGGTATATTTGATTCCGCTGGAAGATTATAATCAGATGGAGGGAATGTCGGTATCGCTTGCGCAGGATGAGATGCTGGTGTATGTATCTAATGAAAAGAAAGAACTTCCGGGAACGCTTGCTTTTGGAGAGCGCAGATATCATGTCATACAGCAGTTAAAAGAACTAAAATTTGCGGGAAGTTCTACGCAAAATATGACAGAGGATTATTATGTGATTTTGCCGGACATGGAATCGATCAATGGTATTTTGAAGGCGATGTATCAGGACAGTGGAATGAAAGAGGAGTATATTCAGGAGGCTTCTGTTATTTCTTATACACTACAGTCGAATTTAGAGGGGACTGAGGAAAATTGCAAGAAAGCGATTGCCGAACTGCGTGCAACATTTGAAGCATCAGGGATTCCGGGATTTTATGAAACGAGACAGGAAGGAAAAGAAGGGATGTTTTCTGTATATGGAGGCTTGTTGTTCATCGGTATTTATCTTGGAATATTATTTTTGATGGCAACCGTTTTAATTATTTATTATAAGCAGATTTCGGAAGGATATGAGGATCGCGAGCGATATCAGATTATGCAGAAAGTGGGGATGAGTAAAAAAGAAGTGAGAGACTCTATCAAAAGTCAGATATTGCTTGTATTCTTTCTGCCGCTTGGAGCATCCATTCTTCACATTACTGTGGCATTTAAGGTGTTGACAAAGTTGTTAGCAGGATTTGGATTTACCAATACAATGTTGTTTCTCGGATGTACTGTGGCGGTCTCATTGCTTTTTGCAGTGTTTTATATCATTATTTTTGCAGTAACTGCAAGGGAATACTACAAAATTGTGGAATAGATTATTGCTCTTTGAGAAATGGTTCGATGAGAGGGAGAAGAGAAGCTTTAAAAAGTATCTGAAAAGTCTGTCATGAAAGCATTGCAAGAACATGGAGGATAATGCTATAATTTATTATCATGCAATGAAGAAAAAGCAATGTAAGAAACGACAAGTAGGTGAACGATTTGAAGAATAAAATCAAACATTTCTCAGAGGGCGATTTTCGAGCGATCCAACCGAAAATCCGACTTCCCGAGACGAAGATCATAATGAAGATCGGAGAGGGAGAAGTTTATCATGGAGAATTTTTAATAGAGAACGAAGAAGAGGGAGACGTAAGAGGTCTTGTCTATGCCTCTTCTTTTCGCATGCATTGCAGCGAGCAAGGATTTGAAGGACATCAGGTTAAGATTCATTTCACATACGATGCGTCGGGAATGCTTCCCGGGCAGATAGAGAAGGGATATTTTACCATTGTATGCAGTGGGGGAGAATTTGAACTTCCGTTTACTGCGATCATTGAAAAGCCGTATGTTATGACATCTGTTGGGAAAGTACAAGATATGGAGAGCTTTCGCAGGTTGGCAGAGAAAGATTACCTGGAGGCAGCGAGGCTGTTCCGCTCAAGAGATTTTTATCAGATTTTGAAATATGAAGAGAAGCGTTGGAGCAATCTGTACAGCAATATGAGAAAATGGTCTCTGGATGAACAGGGATTGGAAGAATTTTTAGTTGGAACGAAGCAGAAAGAACGGATTTTTCTGACATTGTCAGAAGAGGCGGAATCGTTTTTTGATCTGCAGACGTCTAAAAAAGAAGCAATCCGTATTACAAAAAACACATGGGGATATATGGAAGTGGCCGTGGAGGTGAAGGGTGATTTCCTTTGTGTTGTACAGAATCGTTTTTCAACAGAAGATTTTGTCGGAAACCGGTATCAGTTAGAATATGTAATTGAAAGTGATCTGCTTCATGGCGGGAAAAATTATGGGGAGATTGTTATTCGCACTCCCTATGAAACGTTGACATATACAGTTGTAGTTTCTCAAAACCCGGCAAAGAGCAGTGATAGGCGAGAGCAGGCAAAAGAATGGATCAGGCTTTTATCTTCTTATTTACAATGTGAAGCTGGAAAAGCTCAGAAGGAAATGTGGATTAAGGAGGCAAAAGGATATATCCAAAGAAGGCAGCAGGAAGATTCGGACAATGATCTGTACCTGTTATTACAAGCACAGCTTGCCGTATTAGAGGGGCGCAAAAAGGATGCTCAGGATAATTTAGATCAATACAGTTACAGCAGATTTTCTTTGAGTAAGAAATTTGAGATGGATGCATATTACCTTTATTTGACTGCGGTCTGCCGGGCTGAAGAAGCATACACGAAGAAAACAGTAGAAGATATTCGAAGAATGTATATGAAAAATCGAGAATCCTGGCAGATTCTGTGCATTTTAGTGGAATTAGATGAAATTTATCAGGACAAACAGGATAAACTTTCTCGTCTGGAGGAACAGTATCAAAAAGGTGCAAATAGTATTTTGTTTTATTTGCAGGCATACCGGTGTTATAGGGAGCAACCGGAATGTATTAAAAAGCTTGGGGCATTTGAAATCCGTGTCTTTTCTTTTGCGGCAAAATATGGTCTGCTCAGTGAGGAAGTAGCATTATATATCGCGAATCTTGCCACACAGTTAAAAGGATTTGATAAGAACATTTACCAGATCCTTGGGAAAGCTTACGAACAATATCCGGATCCGATGATTTTAAATGCAGTCTGCACAATGTTGATCAAGGGAAGCAGACTGGATGGAGAATATTTTGTGTGGTATGAGCGGGCGGTCAAAGCAGGTCTGAAGATTGCACAACTCTATGAATCTTATATGATCACAATTCATGGTAAAAAAGCGAAGGAACCCCTGCCAAAATCTATTTATCTGTATTTTCTGCACGGATCTGTGCTGGATTATACGAAGCTTGCAGTGTTATATGCAAATGTGATTCTTCATGTAGAGGAGACAAGTGAGCTCTATGGACAATATCGGGAGAAGATGGAACAGTTTGCATTGACCCAGCTGGAGAAAAAGCATATTACAGAGCCGCTCCGGATCATTTATAAACGCTTTTTAAATGAAGAAAATCTGACTCCAAAACGAAGGGAAGCTTTGAATGAAATCTGTCATGTCTATGAGGTGATCGTGCAGTCTGACCGGATGAAATCAGTAATCGTAATCAACGCCGAAGGAGAGATTGCAAACAGAGTTTCTGTGATCGATGGAAAAGCACAAATCCATCTGTACTCGAAGGAGGACCGCATTGTCTGGGAAGGAAGAAATGGGATCCACTATGTAGAATCTGTAAATTATGAGAGCAGACGTCTCTTTTATGATAAGCATTATTTAGAATTGTGCAGACCGGATCCAGAGCAGGAAGAGGAAGAAGGATACTGCAGCCGACCGCTGACGTTTGAAGAGGTGCAGAACAATGGATTAGAACAGTATGAGCACGAAGAAGTTTTTCATCTATGCAGTAAAAAAATCAGAGAGGATAACTATGCGGAAGATGATTTTCTTACCTACCTGACCTTCTCTTTGTTCCAGGAGGAATATTATGATAAGGCAGTGCTGACTTATCTGGCAAATTACTATTGTGGACCGACAAAAGATATGAAACGGCTTTGGCGTGTGGCGAGAGAGTATGAGATACAGACCTTCCAGTTAGCAGAACGTATTTTGACACAGATGCTGTTTTCTGAGCAGATGTTTGGGGAGGCGGAGATTTTTCTGGATTACTATTATGGAAAGCCATATTATCGTTTGAAATGGGCATATCTTGTTTATGTGTGCAGAGAGTATGTCACAAAGCAAAGAGAGATTGCCGATGAAGTGATGGAAATTTTATGTATGGAATATCATCACCAGTCAACGATACCAGAAGTGTGTCAGATTGCTGTACTTCAGTATTATGCAGATCATGCGTGGGGAGATGTTCAGGAAAACATGCTCTTGACGTTTCTGCGCGAACTGAGTATCCGCCAGATTTATTTTCCGTTTTTCTTACAGTATCGCAAAGACTGGTTAAAGGAACTCCAGCTATATGATAAGACGATGGTAGCTTATTATGCAAAAAAGAAAGGGAAAGTAACTTTTCGATATCAATTGATCCGGGATGGAGAAGAGACAGGAGAGTATCATTCGGAGGTACTTGGTCCGGTCTATGAGAATGTCTATGTGAAGTCGATGATCTTGTTTGAAGGAGAAGAACTCCGCTATTATTTCGTGGAATCTGGTGAAATGAGTGAGATTCGTACGGAAAAGGCGGTCTGCAGGAAAGTGGATCGACAGAAGGAGATTGGAAAATATATGCGCATCAACCAGCTGATCCGCGAAGGACAAAAGCAAGAACTGATAGAAAATTTTGCAGAGGAAGAGCAGATGTCAGAACTTCTGTTTCCGATTTATTGATAGGGGGAGAGATATGGGACAAGGCAGTATTATTGGATATGATCTGAGTGAAGAAGGATGCCAGATCAGTTATTATAATGAAGCGCAGCATGAGCCGGAGACAGTGAAAAACGAGTCCGGAGAATATCAGATTCCTCTTGTGATCGGATGCAAGAATGATGCATGGTATATCGGGGAAGAGGCTCGCAGTCATGCAAAACACAAGGATGGGGCGATGGCGACAGATCTGCTTGCCAAAAGTATGCACGGAGCTAAGATCCATTTGGGGAGAAGAACTTACGATGCAGTGTGGCTTCTTGCAAAATTTATCCGTCTGACGCTTCAGCAGTTTGACAAGATTGAGTCGATTGTCTTCTGTGTGCCCGAGATGAGTTCGGATATTGCAAGGATGCTGAGGGGCATTGGACAGCGGATGGGGATTGAACGAAAGAAGATCCATGTGCAGGACTACAAAGAAAGTTACTGTTATTTTATGTTTTATCAGCCAAAAGAGCTTTGGCAATATGAATCGGCGCTGTTTTACTGTGACAAAAGACAGATTAAGGCATATATGTTAAGTCAGATTGCGGCGGGAGCAAAGTTGAAGAAGCAGACGTTTGTCACTGTGGATGAGGTGGCAAGTGCTCAGATGGAAGAGCTGAAAGCGGTGTATCCGGTGCTGAATGTCGAGCAGGCTAAGATGGCAGATTTTCGCTTTCAAAAATTTATCGAGAGTGTATTTGAGAAAAAAATCGTTTCCTCTGTATTTTTGATGGGAGAAGGATTTGAAAATAACTGGTATCCGAATTCCTTGAAGGTGTTGTGTAATGGAAGAAGGGCATTTCTTGGAAATAATCTGTACAGCAAAGGAGCATGCTATACAGCATACCAGCGTGGACAGGAAGAACTAATGAAAGAACAGGAAGGGCCGGTGTATCTTGATGAAAGTAAGCTGAAAGATCAGATTTCTATTCAGCTGCGGCAGCATGGAAAAGAAGAATGGTACCCACTTGTACCATGGGGCAGACATTGGTATGAAGGAGATGGTCAGTGGGAAGTGCTTTTAGAAGACACGGATGATATTGAAATCAAGGTGGAGTCCTTGTTGACTGGCACATCACGCATCGAGCGCGTGCAAGTAAATGAGCTTCCCAAACGTGCAAAATATACGATCAGGCTTCAAGTAGAAGTTCTTTTTGTCGAAGAGAATGTCTGCAAGATTCTGTTTAAAGATGTCGGATTTGGAGAATTTTTCCCGGCTACGGATTTTGTCAGGGAACATACGATTTATTTAGGAGGAAGAAATGAGCAGTTTGATACTATGTAATAAAAAGCGCGCAAAACAGCCGTACGAAGTGTCACGGATCCACTGCCGGATCTACACATTGGAAGAACTCTGCTATTATCTCTCCAATAATCTGTATCTGATTGATTATACGATTGTCAATGAGAGACTCTGTGACTGGATAGAAGCAGAACTTGGGCTTTTAAGGCTGGCAGAGCAACTTCGGACGATGCTGCAAAAACATAGCTCGGAAGAGCGATTTGTCATGCGGATTTTGTCGAGCTCTTCGATTTATACAGCGGGAGAACTGCAGCAGATCCAAAATATTTTGGACCGGTTGAAAAATCAAAAAGAAATTGAACGACAGAAATATAAAGCGGATAATCTTTTGGAAAACAGAGAATTCGAAGATGCGATTCTTGTGTATCAGTCCATTTTATATGGCGATAGGGATGATTCGGTGGAAGATGCTTTTTATGGAAAGATTTATGCGTGCCTTGGATCGGCATATGGCAGACAATTTCTTTACCGGGAAGCGATGGAGATGTATGAAAAGGCGTTTCAGACATACAAAGAGCCGTCGATCATCAAAGCGTATATTTACTGTGCGTATAAGGCGTATACAAAGGAAGAATATGAACTCTTTCTGCTGAAAAACACAGTGTACCCGAAAGTGCACCGGGAACTGATGGAGGAACTGCAGACATACGCACAGGAAAAATGTGCAGAAGGAAAAGAAAAGCTGCTGGAAATTGAAAAGATAAAATCAACGTACCGACGCAATCAACTTTGCTGATTGAAAAATAGGAAAGGAACTGGTGAAAGCATATGAAAAAAATGGAACAACTCTATGAGGGAAAAGCAAAAAGAGTATTTCTGACCGAAGATCCTGAGGTGGTGATCGTATCTTATAAGGATGATGCGACAGCATTTAATGGAGAGAAGAAAGGTACGATTTCTGGAAAAGGAGTGGTCAATAACCGGATGACAAATCATGTTTTTAAGATGATGGAAAAAGAAGGGATCCCTACTCATCTGGTAGAAGAGTTAAATGACCGTGAAACTGCTGTGAAGAAAGTGGAGATTGTACCACTTGAGGTGATTGTAAGAAATGTGGCAGCCGGGAGCTTTTCAAAACGGATGGGTATCGAAGAAGGAACAGAACTCCTGTGCCCAATTTTAGAATTTAGTTATAAAAATGATGAACTTGGAGATCCATTTATTAATGATGATTATGCGTTAGCACTGGGATTGGCAGAGCAGGAGGAGATTGACACCATTCGTACTTATGCAAAAAAGGTAAATGAATTTTTGAAAGGATATTTCCTGGATGCAGGTATGAAATTGATTGATTTTAAAATTGAATTTGGACGATTGCCGGATGGAACAATCATTCTTGCAGATGAAGTGTCACCGGATACATGCAGACTCTGGGACGTAGATACCAATGAAAAACTTGACAAAGACAGATTCCGCCGTGATATGGGGAACGTCGAGGAAGCCTATGAAGAGGTTTTCCGCCGTCTTGGACTTTTATAAAGAAAAGTAGAAGGAGAATAACAATATGAGTACTGACAGATATCAAAGCCCGTTATCAGAAAGATATGCAAGTAAAGAAATGCAGTTTGTCTTCTCGCCGGATATGAAATTCCGCACATGGAGAAAACTCTGGATCGCGCTTGCGGAGACAGAAAGAGAACTTGGACTAAATATTACGGAAGAACAGATTGAAGAAATGAAGGCGCACGCAGATTGTATCAACTACGATGTGGCAAGAGCGCGTGAAAAAGTAGTACGACATGATGTGATGGCGCATGTGTATGCTTTTGGCCAGCAATGCCCGAAGGCGAAAGGAATTATACATCTTGGAGCTACATCTTGTTATGTTGGAGATAATACAGATATTATTGTGATGGCAGAGGCGCTTAAAATTGTGAAAAAGAAACTGGTCAATGTTATCGCAGAACTTGCAAAGTTTGCAGATGAGTATAAAGCACTTCCGACGCTTGCGTTCACGCATTTTCAGCCGGCACAGCCTACGACAGTTGGAAAGAGGGCAACGCTTTGGATGCAGGAGTTCCTGATGGATCTGGAAGATTTAGAATATGTAGCCGGAAGTCTGAAACTTCTCGGCTCCAAAGGAACAACAGGGACTCAGGCAAGCTTTTTGGAACTGTTTGATGGAGACCAGGACACCATCGATAAGATTGATCCGATGATTGCACAGAAAATGGGATTTAAAGCCTGCTATCCGGTTTCCGGTCAGACTTACTCTAGAAAAGTAGATACAAGGGTGTTAAATGTTCTTGCGGGAATTGCGGCAAGTGCGCACAAATTTTCTAATGATATTCGTTTGCTTCAACATTTAAAAGAAGTAGAAGAGCCATTTGAAAAATCCCAGATAGGGTCTTCTGCGATGGCTTATAAGAGAAATCCAATGCGGAGCGAGAGGATTGCGTCTCTGTCCAGATATGTGATGGCAGATGCACTGAATCCGGCAATCACATCTGCTACACAGTGGTTTGAAAGAACTTTAGATGATTCTGCAAACAAAAGGCTTAGCATACCGGAAGGATTTTTGGCAATAGATGGTATTTTGGATCTGTGCCTGAATGTGGTGGATGGACTTGTCGTATATCCGAAGGTGATTGAAAAGCGTCTGCGTGCAGAACTTCCATTTATGGCAACAGAAAATATTATGATGGATGCAGTAAAGGCCGGAGGAGACAGACAGGAACTTCATGAGAGAATTCGCGAACTTTCTATGGAGGCAGGACGCAATGTAAAGGAAAAAGGTCTGGATAATAATTTGTTGGAATTAATTGCGGCAGATCCGGCATTTAATATGACATTGGAAGAATTGCAGCAAACAATGGAACCGTCCAGATATACAGGACGGGCGAAAGAACAGGTAGAAAGCTTCCTTGAGAATGTAATCCGTCCGGTTTTAGAAGAGAATCAAGCAGTTCTTGGAATGACCGCTGAGATCAATGTCTAATGTACGATAGCGCTGTAAGTGTGGAAGTAGAAGAAATATTGTAACAATTGCAATAAATAGATATTTTGTATAGAAAGAAAAGAGACGAATGCCAAACGGACATTCGTCTTTTTTCATAGGTTTTTTGTCGAAAGCGGTTTGTTTTCTGTCGAAAACTAGCAAATTGACAAAAATTTGACTAAGATTTCAAAAGATGAAAAAAGACAATAGACAAAATGAACAAAATAAGATATAATGAAATATGCAAAATAAATAAAAAACAAAGTTCATATATAGAAGATATAAATAAACACCTAAAAATGTGTAAAAATCTGAACAAAGATGTGTAAAATGCATAAAAAGAGTTGAAATAATCCCGCTCATCATGTAATATATATGACATAAGAGATATTCAATAAAACCACCGAAAAAACGGTGCGTGAGGAGGGATTTGTTTGAGTCTGAATGATTTAGTAGTAGCCATTCAAGGTGTACTAGCAGACAAAATCCTGATTGTGGTTTTGGTAGGTGCTGGACTTTGGTTCACATTTAACCTTGGCTTCATTCAGGTAAGAGGATTCGGAGAAGGCTGGAAGCGTACTTTTGGAGGTCTCTTCAAAAAGAGCGACAAAGCCGGAAAAGAAGGAATGTCTTCCTTCCAGGCGTTAGCAACAGCTATCGCGGCACAAGTAGGTACAGGTAACCTTGCGGGAGCGGCAACAGCAATCGCTATGGGTGGTCCTGGAGCAATTTTCTGGATGTGGGTAAGTGCTTTCTTAGGAATGGCAACAATTTATGCCGAAGCACTTATGGCTCAGAAGTACAAACAGGTCGGAGATGACGGAACAGTTACCGGAGGTCCTGTATACTACATCAGAGCAGCATTTACTGGAAAATTCGGTAAGATTCTTGCAGCAACATTTGCAGTACTCATTATCTTTGCATTAGGCTTTATGGGAAATGCAGTACAGTCTAACTCCATTGGAGATGCATTCGGAACAGCATTTGGAATTAATCCATGGATTATTGGTGTTATTATCGCAGCTATTTCGTTGTTTGTCTTTGTGGGAGGTATTTCAAGAATCGCTTCTTTAACAGAAAAGATCGTTCCGATCATGGCAGCATTCTACATTGTGGGTGCATTGATTGTCATCATCTGTAACGGAAATATGATTCCGAAAGCATTTCACGATATCTTCGTAGGAGCTTTTAATCCGCAGGCAATCGGCGGTGGAGTTCTTGGTTGGACAGTATCTAGAGCACTTGCAAGAGGTGTTGGACGTGGATTGTTCTCAAATGAAGCAGGTATGGGATCTACACCACATGCACATGCAGTTGCAAAAGTAGATCATCCTGTAGAACAAGGTTTTGTTGCTATGATGGGTGTGTTTATTGATACATTTGTTGTTCTGACTTTAACAGCACTTGTAATCCTTACAAGTGGTATGGTAGGACAGACAGATCCGTTGACAGGAGCAGCTTTCACAGGAACAGCTCTTACACAGGCTGGATTTGCAAGTGTATTTGGAAAATTTGGAGAAGTTTTCATTGCAATCTGTATGTTCTTCTTCGCATTTTCTACAATCATCGGATGGTATTTCTTCGGTGAAGCAAATATCAAGTACTTATTTGGATCAAAAGCAGTAAAAGTATATGCGATTCTTGTAGCGGTATGTATCGTAGCGGGATCAGCAGTAAAAGTTGATTTAATCTGGAATATGGCAGACTGCTTCAACAGTGCAATGGTAATTCCGAATATTATCGGTCTGTTTGCACTGAGTAAAGTGGTAAAAGAAGTACACAAAGATTACTTCAATAACTTCAAGCCAAAACAGATGAAGAAAAAATAAATATTGGAAAAGAAGATGGGAAGATATTTCTTGTGAGAGCGTTTCTGAAACAGGAAACCGCCGAAGATGCAAACCAGGTAACGGTCAATTAACTGGTGAAACTTTCAGGCAAAAGGAGTGAGAAATGGACCATATTCTGGACTTGGACGTAATGTCAGAAAAGAACAGAAAGGACGACTTGGTAGCAACAGTTACGAAAGCCGTCCTTTTTTTAACAACAAGGTGAGAACATGAAAAAAGCATTTAAGATAGTAACAAACAATCCCTTAGTAAAAGAAACATTAGAAAATGAATATCATATTGAGTTCGTAGAGTGCTCCTATGAGGAGATACTTAGAAAAGTAAGAAACTATATTTATGAAGGATATGAGCTTTTGACACATCCATTGTCTGGAAGTGTGAAGCCGAATGAAACACCGTATAAATCGATTATGGTGTCAGAAAAGAAAGAAAAGCTGGATCCGCGGTCTATGGAGATTATTGAGTATGCGATTCAGTCTTGTAAAAAATTTCAGTTTAAATCAGATAAGTATGCACCGGAAGTTTATGAAGATTTTCAAGTGGTAGATTTGAAATTGATTGAGAGTGCAATTCCGTCTGCGATTTTTTAAAGAAAGAATCGCAGATGGGATTGAATAGCAAGAGAAAATGAAAAATTCAATGACATTGGCTGTAATAGTACATTAAGGTACTTAAAGCATATATAACTAAACACAATAAAGGAGGGAATTTACAGTGAGAAGATTAGAATTAGGTCACATTAACATTAAAGACATTCAGTTTGGACCAGAGTCTAAAATCGAAGATGGTGTACTTTATGTTGATGAAGAAGCTGTAAAAGCAATCGTTCTTGAGGACGAAAGAATTAAAGACTGCAAGCTTGATATTGCAAGACCGGGTGAGAGCGTAAGAATCACACCTGTAAAAGATGTTATCGAGCCACGTGTGAAAGTTGAAGGTCGTGGAGGAATTTTCCCAGGTGTAATCAGCAAAGTGGATACAGTTGGTGAAGGTAAAACATATGCACTCAAAGGTATGGCTGTTGTTACAGCAGGTAAGATCGTTGGTTTCCAGGAAGGTATCATCGATATGACAGGTCCGGGTGCAGAATATACACCATTCTCAAAATTAAACAACTTAGTTGTTGTATGTGAACCTGTAGAAGGAATCAAACAGCACGATTATGAGCCGGCTGTAAGATTTGCAGGATTCAGAGTAGCTGTTTACCTTGGAGAGTTAGCTCGTGAACTGACACCAGATAAAACAGAAGTATTTGAAACATATGGAGTTATGGAAGGTGCTGAAAAATTCCCAGGACTTCCAAGAGTAGCATATGTTCAGATGTTACAGTCTCAGGGATTACTTCACGATACATATGTATACGGAGTAGATGCTAAGAAAACATTATCTACAATTATGACACCAACAGAAATCATGGACGGTGCTATCGTATCTGGTAACTGTGTATCTGCATGTGATAAGAACCCTACATATGTACATGAAAACAATGGTGTTGTACATGACTTATTTGAAGAACACGGTAAAACATTAAACTTTGTTTGCCATATTATTACAAACGAAAACGTATACCTTGCTGATAAGCAGCGCTCATCAGACTGGACAGCTAAACTTTGCCGTTTATTAGATCTTGATGGTATTGTATTATCTCAGGAAGGTTTCGGTAACCCAGATACAGACCTTATCATGAACTGTAAGAAAATCGAAGCAGAAGGTGTTAAGACAGTAATCATTACTGACGAATATGCTGGACGTGATGGAAAATCTCAGTCATTAGCAGATGCTGACGTAGCAGCTGACGCAGTAATCACAGGCGGAAATGCTAACCAGGTAATCGTACTTCCAAAACTTGACAAAGTAATTGGAACATTAGATTACGTGAACACAATCGCTGGTGGTAACGAACACAGCTTACGTGAAGATGGAACAATCGAAGTTGAGATCCAGGCAATTACTGGTGCAACAAACGAAACAGGTTTCGGTTACTTAAGTGCAAGATAGGGAAGGAGGAAAAAGATAATGATTAAAGTAGTACATTATATCAACCAGTTCTTCGCTCAGATCGGTGGAGAAGAAATGGCTCACATCCCTGCAGAGCGTCACGATGGTGAAGTAAAGGGACCAGGAGCAGCATTTAAAGCAGCATTCAAAGATGAAGCAGAGATTATCTCTACAATCGTATGTGGTGACTCTTACTTCAACGAGAATCTTGAAGAAGCAAAAGCAACAATTTTAGCATGGGTGAAAGAGTTAAACCCAGACGTATTTATCGCTGGACCAGCTTTCAACGCTGGACGTTACGGTGTAGCTTGTGGTACAATCTGTGACGCTGTTCAGGAAGAATTAGGAATTCCTGCAGTAACAGGTATGTACGTAGAAAACCCAGGTGCTGATATGTTCAAAAACAAAGTATATACAGTACCTACAAAGAACAATGCAGCAGGTGCTAGAGATGCCGTTAAGAAGATGGCACCATTAGCTCTTAAATTAGCTAAAAAAGAAGCAATCGGTGCATCTTGCCAGGATAACTACATGCCAAACGGAGTACGTGTAAACTTCTTTGAAGAAAAACGTGGTTCTAGACGTGCAGTAGATATGTTACTTGCAAAATTAGCTGATAAGCCATACACAACAGAATACCCAATGCCGGCATTCGACAGAGTAGCTCCAAACCCAGCTGTAAAAGATCTTTCTAAAGCTACAATCGCTTTAGTAACATCTGGTGGTATTGTTCCAAAAGGAAATCCAGATCATATCGAGTCTTCAAACGCTTCTCACTATGGGGAGTACGATATTACAGGAGTTATGGATTTAACAGAAGAAACATATGAGACAGCTCATGGTGGATACGACCCAGTATACGCTAACGAAGATGCTGACCGTGTTCTTCCGGTTGACGTTCTCCGTGATATGGAAAAAGAAGGAATCATCGGAAAATTACACAATAAATTCTACACAACAGTTGGTAACGGTACTGCAGTAGCATCTTCAAAAGCATTTGCAGATGAATTTGCTCAGAAACTGAAAGCAGATGGAGTTGACGCAGTTATCCTGACTTCTACTTGAGGTACTTGTACACGTTGCGGTGCAACGATGGTTAAAGGTGTAGAAGCTGCTGGACTTCCAGTAGTACACATGTGTACAGTAACACCAATTTCTATGACAGTTGGTGCTAACAGAATCGTTCCTACAATTGCTATTCCACATCCACTTGGAAATCCTGCTTTAGAGAAGGAAGAGGAATACAAATTACGTAGAGAATTAGTTGAGAAGGCTCTTGTAGCTCTTCAGACAGAAGTAGAAGATCAGACAATTTTCGAATAATTCTACAAGAAAGAAGGAGAACAGCGTTATGAGCAAAATTTATGACGTAGTGATCCTGGGTGCAGGTCCTGCTGGTTTAGCAGCAGGTCTGTACGCAGGAAGAGCAAGAATGTCTGTATTAATCGTAGAAAAAGGTAAAGACGGTGGACAGATTGCTATTACAGATGAGATTGAAAACTATCCTGGACAGATTGTTGAGGGTGAAAGTGGCCCATCTCTGATCGCCAGAATGACAGAGCAGTGTGAAAAATTTGGTGTAGAGAGAGTGACAGATGTTATCAATGACGTTGTACTGGAAGGTGACGTGAAGAAACTGATCAGTGCAAAAGGAGAATACTGCGGTAAAACTCTTATCATTGCAACAGGTGCTTTTGCAAGACCAATTGGCTGCAAAGGTGAAAAAGAATTCATGGGAAAAGGTGTTTCCTACTGTGCTACATGTGATGCGAACTTCTTCGAAGATTTTGAAGTATATGTAGTAGGTGGCGGCGACTCAGCTGTTGAAGAAGCTATGTACCTTACAAAATTCGCAAGAAAAGTTACAATCATCCACAGACGTGATGAACTTCGTGCAGCAAAATCTATTCAGGAAAAAGCATTCAAGAACCCGAAACTTCACTTTATGTGGGATACTGTTGTAGAGGAAGTTGGAGGAGATGGAATCCTTTCTGAAATGACAGTTAAGAATGTAAAAACTGGAGAGCTCACAAAGATCGTTGCTGATGAAGAAGACGGAATGTTTGGTGTATTCGGATTTATCGGAACATTACCAAGCACAAAGATCTTCGAAGGAAAAGGTCTTGAACTTGATGAAAGAGGATACATTCCAACAGATGATAATATGAAGACAAACATCCCAGGCGTATTTGCAGCAGGTGATGTTCGTGTGAAGAGTCTTCGTCAGGTAGTTACAGCTGCTGCAGACGGAGCGATCGCTACTACACAGTGCGAGAAATACATTAACGAAATGGAATAATTTTTCACAAGGAGGGCATGTAAAATGTTAGAAGTAGATAAAAATACATTTCAGGCAGAAGTATTAGAGGCAGAAGGATACGTATTCGTAGATTTCTTTGGTGATGGATGTGTACCATGCCAGGCATTAATGCCATTCGTACACTCTATGGCAGATCAGTACGGAGATAAATTAAAATTCACATCTCTGAATACAACAAAAGCTCGTCGTCTTGCTATTGGACAGAAAATCTTAGGACTTCCTGTTATGGCTATTTACAAAGACGGAGAAAAAGTAGAAGAACTTGTAAAAGATGACGCTACAGAAGCTAATATTGAAGCTATGATCAAAAAATACATCTAATTAGAAAATCTATTTGTATTTTTTAGAAAAAGCATGTATACTTAATGCGTACAAAGCCGAACAGGCTTTTACGGGAGTGTGAAAGCATTCCAACTATAAATTTATACTAAAAGTAAAATGAAAGGAAGGAGAAAAAGCCATGGCAATTTTAGATGGAAAAAAAGTAATTATCATTGGCGACCGTGATGGTGTGCCAGGACCAGCTATTGCAGAATGTGTTAAGACAGCCGGTGGAGAAGTAGTTTTTTCTTCAACTGAATGCTTCGTCTGAACTAGCGCAGGTGCAATGGATCTTGAGAATCAGAAAAGAGTTAAAGACTTTGCAGACGAATTCGGTGCAGAGAATTTAGTAGTACTCGTTGGAGCAGCAGAAGGAGAGGCAGCAGGATTAGCTGCTGAGACAGTTACTGCTGGTGACCCAACATTCGCAGGACCATTGACAGGGGTCGAGTTAGGACTCACGGTATATCATGTATGTGAACCAGAATTGAAAGAAGAATTCGATGAAGCTGTTTACGATGAGCAGGTAGGTATGATGGAAATGGTACTTGACGTTGATGATATCGTAAGCGAGATGTCATCTATTCGTGAACAATTTTGTAAATATTTATAGAAGATAAGTATTTATAACGAAAATCTGATTTGATTTTGGGTTTTCTACGGGTGATGGAGTAAATGCTTACTTCATCACCCTTTATTTTTAGTATATATAAAAAATTCTCATTTTAAACATCTAAAAGAAAGGTGGAACCTTCAAATGAACAGTGTAATTAAAGGAGCCAGCTATGTACTGGCACATACTCCACAGATGGTAGTGTATAATGGAACAACTCAGACAACAGAGAGAGTTGTGAACCCAGAATCTGAATATTTAAAAGAACTTGAAAGTCATCTTCGTTCTTACGAAGAATGTGTAAACTACTGGCCAAACCAGGTATATATTGGAAACGCACATCCGGATGAACTCGCAGAAGTAGAGTTCCCTTACTATGATAAAGTAAAAGAAGGCGCAGAGAGATTTGGTAAATACGGTGAGATTATGCCGGAGAACGAATTCCTTCTTTTAGTTCAGACATGTGATATGTTTGAAGTTGTAAAATTAGACAAAGACTTTGTTGCAGCAACAAAAGAAGCATTTGTTTCTAATCCAATTATTACAGAAGCAATCGCAGCAAGAGTCGAAGAAGGTGTAGAACTTAGTGAAATTGAGCATCTTGTAAACGAAGAACATGCAGAAGGACTTTACATCGCTGGCAAATTAGTTGGTTGTGTGAAGAGAGCACATGATATCGATGTGAACCTTTCTGCTCATGTAATGCATGAAAACATGATGAGCAAAGCTACAAGTGTACTTGCTTTATTATATGCTGTAAGAAACACAGGAATCGATGCAGGAGATATCGAGTATGTTATTGACTGTGCAGAAGAAGCTTGTGGTGATATGAACCAGCGTGGTGGTGGAAACTTTGCAAAAGCTGCAGCAGAAGTTGCTGGACTTATGAATGCAACAGGTTCTGACTCACGTGGATTCTGTGCTGGTCCTTCACATGCTTTAATTGAAGCAGCAGCTCTTGTAAAATCAGGTGCTTACAAATGTGTAGCTGTAACAGCTGGTGGATGTACAGCAAAACTTGGTATGAACGGAAAAGACCATGTGAAGAAAGGTCTTCCAATCTTAGAAGACTGTCTTGCAGGATTCTGTGTAATCATCGCAGAAAATGATGGTGTTAGCCCAGAAATCAACCTTGACATCTTAGGACGTCATACAGTTGGTACAGGATCTGCTCCACAGAACGTAATCGGAAGCCTTGTAGCTGATCCTCTTGCAAGAGTAGGATTAAAGATTACAGATATTGACAAATACTCTCCAGAAATGCAGAACCCAGATATTACAAAACCTGCAGGAGCTGGTGATGTTCCGTTAGCTAACTATAAGATGATCGCTGCTTTAGCTGTTAAAAAAGGTGATCTTGAGAAGAAAGATATGCCAGGATTTGCAGCAAAACATGGTCTGACAGGTTGGGCTCCGACTCAGGGACATATCCCTTCAGGTGTTCCATACATCGGATTTGCAGTAGAAGATATCAAAGCAGGTAAGATCAAAAATGCTATGATCGTTGGTAAAGGAAGCTTGTTCCTTGGCCGTATGACAAACCTTTTTGATGGTGTTTCATTTGTAATTCAGGCAAACACAGGTGCAGAAGACAATTCTGGTGTTTCTGAAGAAGAAGTAAAAGGATTGATCGCAAAAGCAATGAAAGATTTTGCAGAAACTCTTATGGCAGCAGAATAGAGAGGTGGACAAAATGGCAAATATAGAAAAAATGATTGCTTCCACTTTTATGGAGATTGCTCAGGGACTGGAGACAGGAAGCTTTGGCAAACGTCCTAAAATCGCTCTTACAGGTATGGGAAGCGAACACGGAGAAGAAAACTCCATGGCTGCAGCAATTGAGGCTGCAAAGGATGGAATCGATGTGTACTACATCGGTACATTAGAAGCAGAAGGAGTTACAACAGTCAAAGTGGCTAACGATGAAGAAGGCCACGATAAGATGGAAGAAATGCTGAAAAATAAAGAAGTGGATGCGGCAGTAACAATGCACTTCCCATTCCCAATCGGTGTTTCTACTGTTGGACGTTGTGTAACACCTGCAACTGCAAAAGAAATGTTTATTGCAAATACAACAGGTACATCCAGCACAGATCGTATCGAAGGTATGATTAAAAATGCAATCTACGGTGTAATCGCAGCAAAAGCTTGCGGGAAAAAGAACCCATCTGTTGGTATCTTAAACGTAGATGGCGCTCGTCAGACTGAGAAAGCTTTAAAAGAGCTTCAGAGCAACGGATATGATATTACATTTGCAGAGTCAGGAAGAGCTGACGGTGGATGTGTGATGAGAGGTAATGATGTACTTCAGGCTTCTCCAGATATCATGGTTACAGATTCTCTTACAGGTAATATCCTTGTGAAGATGCTTTCTTCTTTCAATACAGGAGGAAGTTTTGAAGCAACAGGATTTGGATATGGACCAGGTATCGGTGAAGGATACGAACAGCTTGTTATGATCGTTTCCCGTGCTTCCGGTGCTCCGGTTATCGCAAATGCGATTCGTTATGCAGCACAGCTTGTACGTGGCAAAGTATTTGAAGTTGCAAAAGATGAATTTGCAGCAGTGAAAAAAGCTGGATTCAATGATATCCTTAACAAATACAAAACTGTAGCAAAACCAGCAGCAGCTGAAGAGGAAGTAAAAGAACCTCCGAAGGAGATCGTTACAGCACAGATTCCAGGTATCGAAGTAATGGATCTTGAGGACGCTGTAAAAGCACTCTGGAAGATCAACATTTATGCAGAAAGTGGAATGGGTTGTACAGGACCTATCATCCGTGTATCTGATGCAAATCTTGCAAAAGCAGAAGAGGAACTGAAAAAAGCAGGTTATATCAATTAATTAAGCCTCTAAGTATTTAGTTATAGAAAGAGAAAGCATTTCCATATGGGATGCTTTCTTTTTTTTCGGTTTTATATAAGGTGAATGGAAAGCAATGGAGATAAAAACTGAAAATTAATGAAATAATTATAAATTATAAGAAATAAATGTCTATTTATTGAAATAGATCAAAATAAATGTTACAATATCTCTAATAAAAACGAAAGTGGGGGATATTGTATGACCGTAGAAAGATTGATGGACATTTTGAAGGAAAGCAAATATACTGTCGTTTTAAGCGGAAATGGAATGGTTCTAGAAAGCGATTATATGTTGATCCGCGACAGTCAGGAAAGCTACGATATCGAGAAGAAATATAGGTATTCTGCGGAGGAACTTTTCAGTAGTTCACTATTTTCTACAAGAAAAGAGTTATTCTATGAATTCTATCGAAATGAGATGCTCCCGCAATTAGAAAAGCCGCCGGGAGAAGGGTTTTATGCTCTCGCAGCTTTAGAAAAGAAGGGTCTGATCGATACTGTGATCACAAGAAGAGTTTATCACCTTCCGACAAGAGCAGGCTGTAAAAATGTGATTGAACTGCATGGAAATATTTGCGAGCATTACTGTCCGCATTGTGGGGAAGAATACTCTTTGGATTATATCCGACAGTCGCGGCGTGTTCCGCTTTGCACAAAATGTAATACAGCACTTCGTCCGAGGGCGGTTCTCTATGGCGAGATGGTAGACAATCAAGTCATGACAAAAGCGGCAGAAGAGGTGATGCGAGCAGATGTTGTTCTTGCACTTGGAACGAATTTAAAAACGACATTGTGTGAACAGCTGCTGGGGTATTATGGAGGAAACAAGTTAATATTAATTACATTAAAGGAGCACTTTTCAGATAAGTATGCGGATGGAGTGATCCATGACAGAGTAGATCAGACGTTGCTGAAGATACTTTGCCAGTCAGAAAATCTACATAAACTATATTAAGACAGATTGTTATGGGAGTTTTCCCAAGAGAAGGGGAATCCGCATCAAGGCTTTGTTTCTCCAAGTTTCTCCTTGTCAAGCGTGAATAAGTTGTATATAATGGAACATAGCGAAAAGCATTGCGCAAGCAAAAGAGAACAGGAGTGTGTAAAAATGAGTAAAGTAAGAACAAGATTTGCACCAAGCCCTACGGGAAGAATGCATGTAGGTAATCTGCGTACGGCATTGTATGCATATCTGATCGCAAAACATGAAGGCGGAGATTTTATGCTTCGTATTGAAGATACAGACCAGGAGAGATTTGTTGACGGAGCACTTGAGATCATTTATCGAACTCTGGAGAAGACGGGACTGATTCATGATGAAGGTCCGGATAAGGACGGTGGTGTCGGACCGTATGTACAGAGCGAGCGTCAGGCGATGGGAATTTATATGAAGTATGCCAAGCAGCTTATTGACCAGGGTGATGCGTACTATTGTTTTTGTGATAAAGAACGTTTGGAATCTTTAAAGAGCAAGGTGTCAGAGAGCGGTACTGAGATCGTAGCATACGATAAACATTGTCTGCATCTGAGCAAAGAAGAGATTGAGGCGAACCTTGCAGCTGGAAAACCATATGTAATCCGTATTAATATGCCGACAGAAGGAACAACGACATTCCACGATGATATTTACGGGGAAATCACAGTTCCAAATGAAGAATTGGATGATATGATCCTGATCAAATCAGATGGATACCCAACTTATAACTTTGCAAATGTTGTTGATGATCACTTGATGGGGATTACCCATGTAGTAAGAGGAAATGAATATCTTTCTTCTGCACCAAAGTATAACAGGTTGTATGAAGCATTCGGATGGGAGATCCCAACCTATGTTCATTGTCCATTGATCACAAATGAGGAGCACAAGAAGTTGAGTAAACGTTCCGGTCACTCTTCTTACGAAGATCTTCTGGAACAAGGATATCTGACAGAGGCAATCGTGAACTATGTAGCGCTGCTTGGATGGAGCCCATCGGATAACCGTGAAATTTTCTCGTTGGAGGAGCTTGTAGAAGCATTTGACTATCATCATATGAGCAAATCTCCGGCTGTGTTCGACACAATGAAGCTAAAATGGATGAACGGTGAGTATATGAAAGCAATGGATTTTGACAAGTTTTATGAACTTGCAAAACCATATATTGAAGAAGTCATTCACAAAGATTATGATTTAAAGAAGATTGCAGGGCTTGTGAAATCAAGAATTGAAGTGTTCCCGGATATCAAGGATCAGATTGATTTCTTTGAGGAACTTCCAGAATATGATATTGCGATGTATACACATAAGAAAATGAAAACAAATGCGGAGACATCGCTGGAAGTATTGCAGGAATTGCTTCCATTATTTGAAGCGCAGGAAGATTACAGCAATGATGCCTTATATGAAATGCTTAAAGGCTATGTAGAGAAGAAAGGCTGTAAGAACGGATATGCGATGTGGCCGGTCCGCACGGCAGTATCCGGGAAGCAGAATACACCAGGCGGTGCGACAGAGATCATGGAGATCATTGGCAAAGAAGAGTCTTTGAAACGTATCCGCAAGGCAATGGAACTGCTGGGTGCATAATGGGGTTTAATGAAGCTCAGACAAAAGCAATCTGTCATAAGAATGGGCCGGCAATGGTACTTGCCGGCCCAGGTTCAGGAAAAACATTGGTCATCACAAGACGAGTAGAATATCTGATTAAAAAGTATGGGGTCAGACCGGAGCAGATTCTTGTCATTACCTTTACAAAAGCGGCGGCGAAGGAGATGCGGGAGCGATTTGCAAGAATTACAAAAGAAGATCGGTTTCCAGTTACGTTTGGGACTTTCCATGGTATTTACTATGGTATTTTGAAATGGGCATACCGGATGAATGCATCAAATATTTTTTCGGAGGAAGAAAAGATGATGCTTTTAAGGGAAGTCATTGCCGGGATGGAATTGGAGATCGAAGATGAGAAAGAATTTTTGCAGGGAATTGCCTCTGAGATCGGCCAGATCAAAAATAACAGACTGTCATTGGAGGAATATGAATCCAGCAACTGTTCGGATCAGATGTTTTGCCAGATTTATGAGGAATATGAGCGAAGAAGAAAGCTTTTAAAGAAAATTGATTTTGATGACATGCTTGTTTTATGTTATGAACTGTTTCAGAAGAGACCGGATATTCTTCAACTGTGGCAGAAAAAATTTCAATATATTTTAATCGATGAATTTCAGGACATCAACCAAGTGCAGTATGATGTGATTCGTATGCTTGCACTTCCAGAAAACAATCTGTTTATTGTCGGGGATGATGATCAGTCTATTTACCGTTTCCGCGGAGCAAGGCCAGAGATCATGCTCGGATTTTCTAAAGATTATCCCAACGCAAAATCAATTATACTGGATGTGAATTATCGGTCTACGAAGGCTGTCGTGAGTGCTGCGAGAAGAGTGATCGAGCGGAATAAAAACCGCTATCAGAAGGAGATTATCACTGTAAATGAGCAGGGGGACAATGTACATATTCAGGAAGTACGTCATCCGGTAGAGGAGAGCCACTACGTCAGAGAACAGATTGCAAAAACAGTTGCAGCAGGAACTGAGCCATCGCAGATTGCGGTACTATATCGTACCAATACGGAGCCGCGTGCGCTTGTAGAGACATTCATGGAATATCATATTCCATTTCAGATGAAAGAGCATCTTCCCAATCTGTATGAGCACTTTATCGGGAGAGATTTTCAGGCATATATGCGGATGGCGCTTGGGGGAAGAGACCGCGGAGATTTTCTGATGATCATGAATCGGCCAAATAGATATATTGGCAGAGATAGTGTAGATCGCGGAGAGATTTCTTTTGAAAACCTGCGGAAATATTATATGGAAAAAGACTGGATGGTAGATCGGATCGATCAGCTGGAAGTGGATCTGAAAGTGATCAGCCGAATGACTCCGTATGCGGCAATTCAGTATATCAGAAAAAGTGTTGGCTATGATCTGTTCTTAAATGAGTATGCGATCAAACGGAAGATGAAACTGGAAGATCTTCAGGAATTGATTCGGGAAATGGAAGAGCGTGCCAAAGAATTTAAGACAATCGAAGAATGGTTCGCCCATATTGAAAAATATACAGAGGAATTGCGGCTGCAGGCAGTTACGCGGACAGAGAATAGAAATGCAGTGTCTCTTATGACATTTCATGCGGCAAAAGGGTTGGAGTATGATACCGTATTTATCATTGGCGCCAACGAAGATGTGACACCGTATAAAAAGGCGGAACTTCCAGAGGAGATGGAGGAGGAACGTCGAATGTTCTATGTGGCAATGACACGCGCAAAGAAACACTTGACGATCAGCTATGTGAGAGAAAAAAATGGAAAAGCGATGGAGCAGTCCAGATTTCTTGGGGAACTGTTTCAGAACAGAGCTACAAGATAAGAATGAATTTCTAAGGAATGTTTCCAGAAGAGACATATAATGAAAGAGGCACTGAGCATCTGTTTTTAGAAATGACCGTTTCATTAGTTGTAATTCTAATGGGGAATCATTTCGTTTGCCAGATTGTTCAGTGCCTCTTTTACAATTGCTTCTGCTCGGAATCAGATGGAATCTATTCTTCGTCGTCTAAAGCATCAAAATCCTGCTCATCAAGCCATTCATCAAAAGCATCGGCAGCAACTTCGTACTCATCGTCATCTTCGATGTTCTCAAGAGTAGGTTCTCCGTCTACTTCTTTATAGCGGTAGATGAATACGTCTCCGTCTTCATTCTCTCCATCTTCGTTCAGAGGGAGGAGTGCGATGTATTCTCTTTCATCTGCTTCATAGATCGTGAGGACAGCACATTCAACTACTTCATCGTTGTCTAATGTTAAAGTTACTGTGACTGCTTCATCATTGTGGCATCCGCAGTTACAATCGTCGTGATTGCAGTTGCAATCGTGGTTGTGTTCACTCATAATATTCTCCTTTTCTGCTTCATTCATCTTTGAATTACTGATATGATAACTCTATCAGACTCCGGTCAGAAATGCAAGGGGAAAACTATTGACATTGAAATAAAAATAGGTAAAATTAAATTTATATGTGTGAAATATGTGTTTAGTAGAATGTTATATGATGATATAGGAGGAAACATATGCAAAAGAAGATACTATCAATCATCCTCTGCATGATTCTGTGCATACTGCCTCTTTCAGGCTGTAAGAAAAATGTAGGGACGCCGGAAGATAATGCAGTAAGTCCAGAGGAGGAGAAACAGGAAGAGACAGAAGTTTATACATTCGGATATACCTGTACGACGATGGCAGATAATCCATACTTTGCTGTGCTGGAAGAGGCAATCCGAGAAGAAGTGGAGAAGCAAGGTGGCCAAATGATCACGCGCGATCCGAAGGGGGATGATACCCTTCAGCTGGAACAGATTAATGAAATGATTGAAGAAGGCATTGATGCGATTTTCTTAAGCCCTGTAAACTGGGAGACGATTCAGCCGGGATTGGATGCCCTGAGAGAAGCAGGTGTCAAGATTATCAACATCGACACGGAAGTGAAGGATCTTAATCTGGTAGATGCCTATGTTGGAACAGATAACAAGCAGGCAGGATATCTATGTGGAGAAGATGTCGTACAGCGTTTTCCAGATGGAGGGAAAGTACTGATCTTAGAATGTCCGAATACAAATTCGATCAACGAGCGGATTACCGGATTTGAAGAGGCAATTGCGGATCAGGGATTTGAGATTGTCGCAAGAGAGAATGTCAATGGAAGTAAAGAAATATCTATGGAAACTACAAAAAGGCTTCTGAAACAATATCCGGATGTGGATGTGATCATGTGTGGAAATGACCAGACAGCGCTTGGAGCGAAGGTGGCAGCAGAGACAGATCAGGCTTATGCCGGGGGTGTGATTTACGGAGTAGACGGTTCTCCGGATTTGAAAAAGGAATTGCAAAAATCAGACGATATCATTGTAGGAACAGCAGCTCAGCGGCCGATTACCCTTGGGAAAGATGCAGTAAAATCAGCATTCCAGGTGCTGGATGGGGAAAAGATAAAAGAGCCGATTTATGAAGAAACTTTTCTGATCACAAAGGATAATGTTGATATGTATGGGGCAGATGGCTGGCAATAATAGGTGAAATAAGGGAGGAAGAAATGAAGGTCGTACAGGGAGCACCACTGCCGCTTGGCGTCAGTAGGCAGAAAGAAGCATTAAATTTTGCGGTGGAGGTCAAAGAGGGGAAGCAATGTACCCTTCTGTTATATAAATGTGGTGAAAATGTTCCGATGGAGAAGATTCCGATGAAAGAGGAAGCCGGGACTGGGACAGTGCGCTGTGTGATGTTATCAGATCTTCTTGCACAAGTGTGTGAATACAACTATGAGATCGATGGCAAGATTGTTACCGATCCTTATGCAAAAGGGATTGCAGGGAGAGAACGATGGAATGATCAGGTGGATTTTACACCACATCAAGTGAGAGGAAAGATTCCCCAAAAGGAAGAATATCCGTGGGAAGATGACTGCCCGTTGCGGATTCCGGAAGAGGACGTCATTGCATACAGTCTCCATGTAAGAGGATTTACAAGACATTCCTCTTCCAAAGTGAAGAAAAAGGGGACGTTTCGTGGCGTGATGGAAAAGCTTCCTTATCTGAAAGAGCTTGGGATTAATCAGATCCAGTGCATGCCGGTTTATGAATTTGAAGAGCGCGGAAGAAAGGTCAATTACTGGGGATATGGAGAGGGATTTTTCTTTGCACCAAAGGCATCTTATGCAGCAGATCATGATGCGCAAAAAGAGTTGAAAGAACTTGTAAAGACATGTCACCGGGAAGGGATTGAAGTAGTGCTTGATTTTCCCTTTACAGCACAGACAAGGTTTCAGATTGTGGAGGACTGTCTGAGGTATTATGTGATGGAGTATCATATTGACGGATTTCTTTTAAATCCGTATCAGGTCCCTGTAGAATTTTTGCGGAGAGATCCGGTTTTAAGTGGGACAAAATTGCTTATCAAAGACGAATCCTTTCAGAATACGATGCGGAGATTTTTAAAAGGTGATGAAGGAATGATTGCCAGTGTAGCAGAACAGTTCCGAAGGAAAACTTCTGTGTCAGGATCCTGCAACTATATTACAAATCATACCGGTTTTACTTTGGAAGATCTTGTATCGTATGATGCAAAGCATAACGAAGCAAACGGAGAACAGAATCAGGATGGGCCGGACTATAATTATAGCTGGAATTGTGGGGTAGAAGGAAAGACACGCAAAAAGCAGATAGTGAAACTGCGGCAGGGACAGAAGAGAAATGCGATGTTTCTTTTAATGACTGCACAGGGGACACCTTGTCTTCTTGCAGGAGATGAATTTGGAAACAGTCAAGGTGGAAATAACAATGTCTACTGTCAGGATAATGAGACCGGGTGGGTAGACTGGAGCAGACTGGAGCGAGAAAAATCATTTTTTCACTATGTCAAAGAGTTGATTGCTTTTCGGAAAAAGCATGGCATACTCCACCAGAAGGAAGCGCTGACGGGAACAGACCGAAGTGGCAGCGGTATTCCTGATATTTCCTATCATGGAGAGGCGGCATGGCAGATCCAACAGGAGGCGTCGAGCAGGCAGCTTGGAATTTTATACAGTGGAAGTCCAAAGAAAGAGAGCAACTGTTTTCTTGTCTATAATATGCACTGGATCGCACATTCTTTCGCCCTTCCAGCTTTGCCGAAAGATCAAGCATGGTATCAGGTGATGTCGACTGAGGAAGGATTCTATGAACAGCCTCTTTTGATCGAAGGAAAAAGAAGTATAATTTTGGAAGGACGCAGTGTGGCGGCTTTTGTTGCAGGGATGTCCCAAGAAACAATGAGAGGAACAAGAAGTATATGAATGGAATGACGAAAAAAATAGGATTGAATTCTTTTTGGCTGAAAATGATTGCAATTACAACGATGCTCATCGACCATGTGGGAGCGGTGCTGCTTCCGCAATATCCGATTTTGCGAATCATCGGAAGGATTGCTTTCCCGATTTTTTGCTTCCTTCTGGTGGAAGGGTTTATGCACACGCATGACGTGATCCGGTATATGACAAGAATAGGATTATTTGCATTGATCTCAGAGATCCCATTTGATCTTTTGTTCTATGGACGGATTTTAGACGGAACACACCAGAATGTATTCTTCACATTATTCATAGGGTTGGTTATGCTTTACTATCTGACGAAACGGTATCCAGCTGTTTTAAACTTTTTGATGGTCATCCTATTTATGCTGTTTGCAGAGTTTTTGAGGACGGATTACAGTTCGATGGGGCTATTGCTCATTTTATGTTTTTGGGCATTCCGTGAAAAGAAAGTATGGATGTGTCTTTCGGTAGCTGCAGTCAATATTTTGCTGATGGGATATATCCAGGCGTTTGCGGTGCTGGCGCTTCCGTTTATTCTTCTATACAACGGAGAACAGGGACCGAAGATGAAATATGTATTTTACTTATTTTATCCACTACACTTACTTGTGTTGCTTGGAATAGGTCTGCTGATATATTAAGATGCTGTAAAGTATTGGGCTTTGATAATAAGAAGCATTAAGGTAGGGATGAACAAAATGGGAAATGTATGGAGACATTTTTGTACAATTACATATCATAAATTGCTGGTGATGAGAGAGTGTTTCCGGCTTGGACTATACCGTCAGGGCGTTCTCCATGATCTGTCAAAATATAGTTGGACGGAATTCAGAATCGGAGCAAAATATTATCAGGGAACGAGAAGTCCGAACAATGCTGAGCGGGAGGCGATAGGATACTCTTCTGCATGGCTGCATCATAAAGGACGAAACTGTCATCACTATGAATACTGGATCGATTATGCCTTGGACGGAGAGAGTGGTTTGGTCGGCATGAAAATGCCAGAAAAATATGTCGTCGAGATGTTTGTCGATCGGATTGCAGCCTGTAAAGTCTATAAAAAAGACCAATACACGAATCGGAGTGCATTGGAATATTATGAGAGTGGCAGCGGATATGAAAAAATGATGCATCCGGAGACCCAGAAACTGTTAGAGACACTTCTTGTGATGCTGGCAGAGCAGGGAGAGGAGGCTACCTATTTGTACATCAGGGAAAATGTACTGAAAAAAGGTATGCATTAAATTGGATTGCAAGATCATATGGGCTATTTTAGAAAAATACTGTGAAAAACAGACATGTTCTGTCAGAGTACTTATTCGGGGTAAAAAACAGGAATGAGTTTTTGACAGAACATGTCTGCTTTCATTTTTATATAGTTATTCAGGATAATATAATTGTTCTTCCTGAATATCTGTAAGGACTTCATTCAAATATTTTTTTGCGAGAAAACGTGCCATCGGAAGGTTCATGTCCAGATAATTTCCGCAGTCTTTGGCGCTTGCTCCAGGCACTTCATCGTAATAGTCTGCAATAAATACAAAAAGTTCCCGCATCAGATCGACAATGTCTGAGGACTGGTAATCTCCGGCAAGAAGCAGATAGAAACCGGTACGGCATCCCATTGGACCAAAATAGATAGTTTTCTTGCCATACACGGAGTGGTTGCGGAGAAAGGTGGCGGCAAGATGTTCTATAGTGTGCATCTCAGCAGTATTCATGACAGGCTCTTCATTTGGATTGGTCATGCGGATGTCAAAAGTAGTGATGACTGCTCCTTCTACATGATCTTTCCGGGAAACATAGAGTCCGGGAACGAGTTTGTTATGATCGATTGTAAAACTTGTGATTTTTTCCATTGTATTACCTCCAGTGTTTGATTCTTCCATTATAAATGCTTTTGATTTTTTGTGCAAGTGAGGAAAAAGTGTGATACAATGAGAATAAAATCAGGAAAAGACGGGAGAGGAAGGTTTGGTGAGCAAATGAAGCTATATTTAATCAGGCATGGAGAAACCGACTGGAACAAGGAAAGAAAGCTACAGGGAAAGTCGGATATTGCGCTTAATGCATTCGGGAGGACTCTTGCGAGAAAGACTGCAAAACATTTGAGCAATCTTTCGTTTGATCTGGCGATCACAAGTCCTCTGAAGAGGGCAAAGGAGACAGCAGAGATTCTGCTGGAAGGCAGAGAAATTCCTCTTTTGGAAGATGAGAGGCTGGCGGAGATGGGATTTGGATGTTTGGAAGGGTATTATTGCAAGGGTGAGAAGATGAATATACCGGATCCAAAGTTCCATTATTTTTATGATGCTCCAGCATGTTATCAGGCTCCGGAAGGTGGAGAGAGTTTTGAAGAACTGCTTAAAAGAGCAAAAGGGTTTCTTGCAGATCTCTGTGAGAAGAAAGCATATGAAAATAAGACGATTCTGTTGTTCACGCATGGCGCAATGCTTCGGGCACTTTTAGATACGGTGAAAGGAATCGGGGTAGAGCAGTTTTGGGACAGTGGTGTTCAGAAAAATTGTGCGGTATCTGTGATAGAAATTAAGGATGGCATTGCAAAGGTCATAGAAGAAGGAGTTATCTATTATGACGATGAGGTTGAAGACTGGTAAAGTCATAGAAAAGAATCATAGAAAAGAAGATAGGTCTGCTTGACTTTCCTGCGGGCAGATGTTAGACTTACAGTAATTCAGATAGTTTAGATAAAATCAGTGACCAAAAGTAGTAACTGCCATGGAACATGACAGAGAGCCGGGGATGGTGGAAGCCGGTATGGAAAGTGACAGCGAATGGATTTGGAAGATGCGAAATGAACGGAGGCAAGAGCCTTTTAGTAGTGGAGCCGTGTTCTCACGTTACAGAGACAAGAGTTATATCTTGGCAAACAACAGGAAGTTTGATGCGAGAAGATATGAATCAGGGTGGCACCACGTAATACCGACGTCCCTAGCTTTGGCTATGGACGTTTTTTATTTAGGAGGAAAAGACAATGATCAATGACAAAAAAGTATTATTCAGCGGAATGCAGGCAACAGGAAATCTGACACTTGGAAACTATCTTGGGGCGCTTAAGAACTGGGTGACATTAAGTGATGAATATGAGTGCTTCTATAGTGTGGTGGATATGCACTCTATCACGGTAAGACAAGATCCGGCGACACTTCGGAAGCGGGCACGTGCTCTTTTGACGCTTTACATTGCAGCAGGACTTGATCCGGAGAAAAATTGTATTTATTATCAGTCACATGTGTCAGGACATGCGGAACTTGCATGGATTTTAAATTGTTATACCTATATGGGAGAATTGAACCGTATGACACAGTTCAAGGATAAATCAGCAAAACATGCAGATAATATTAATGCAGGATTGTTTACATATCCAGTTCTGATGGCGGCCGATATCTTATTGTTTCAGGCAGATGTTGTTCCGGTGGGCATTGACCAGATGCAGCATCTGGAGCTGACAAGAGATATTGCACAGCGTTTCAATGGGGTATACGGAGATGTATTTACGATTCCGGAGCCATATGTCGGAAAAGTAGGAGCAAAGATTATGAGTCTGCAGGATCCAGCTAAGAAAATGTCAAAATCAGATGAGAATCCAAATGCAAGTATTTATCTGATGGATGATCCGGATACCATTATGCGCAAATGCAAACGTGCGGTGACAGATTCAGAAGCACAGATTCTGTACCGTGAAGAACAGCCGGGTGTGAAAAACCTGATTGATATTTACAGTGCATGTACGGGAAAGACTCCAGATGAGACGGTAAAGGAATTTGACGGAAAAGGGTATGGAGACTTTAAGATGGCAGTTGGAGAAGCAGTAATGTCTGTATTAAAACCGCTTCAGGATGAATACGCAAGGTTAGAAAAAGATAAAGCATTTATCGATGGAATTATTAAGAACAATGCAGAGAAGGCAAACTATTTTGCGACAAAGACATTGCGGAAAGTACAGCGCAAAGTAGGATTCCCGGACAGAATCCGGTAGAGAAGGAAGAAAATGTATGCAGATACAGGAAGTGTTAAGACAGTTGGATGAGCTGTTTGCCACAAATCAGATGCAGGAAGCGGAGCATCTTTTGACAGAGGCGCTGATGCAGGCAAAAGAAGAGGAAAGTCAGAAGAAAAGCAGTGGGGAAGCGGTGCTGATCCTGTTAAATGAACTGACAGGGTATTATCGCAGTGTTGGCAGACATGAGGAGGCAGTGCAGAATGCCCGGGAGGCATTGGAACAGATCAGAAAGCTTGGCATGTCGGAAAGTGCAGAACATGGAACGACTTTAGTAAACGCAGCGACTGCACTGCGGGCAGCAGGGCAGTATGAAGCTTCGCTGGAAGCTTACCGGGAGGCGGAGCAGATCTACAGTATCTGTCTTCCTTCCGAAGATGCAAGATTTGCAGGGCTTTATAATAATATGAGTCTGGCCTATGAGAGGCAAAATGCGCATGAAGAGGCGCTCAGCTGTCTGCAAAAAGCGCTTGCCGTCATTTTACAAACTGCAGATGCAAAGGAAGAGACAGCGGCAACTTACACGAATCTGGCAGAATTGTATTTGAAAACAGGGCAGATTTCGGAAGGCTTAAACTGTCTGGAGAAGGCATTGGTGTTATATGAGGCAGGAAATACACAAGATCCACACTATGCGGCTGCACTTTCTGCGTGTGGACATGGATATTATCTGGCAGGCAGATATGAAGAGGCAATTGACAGCTATACAAAGGCGCTCCGAATGATTTTGGATACGTATGGAGAAAATGATGCCTATGCAGTTACCTGTGAAAACTGTGCCATGGTGCTGGAGACGGCGGGATTTCCAAAAGAAGCAGGAATCCTCCGGGAAAAGGCGGCGCATGCAAGAAAAAGGTGTTCGGTAGTGGAACGTAGATCATATGAAAGAAGACCGGAAAGCGAAAAAGACCGAAAAAAAGGGATAGAACTGGCGCGCGCTTATTACGAACAGTTTGGGAAACGTATGATCCGGGAACAGTTTCCGGAATATGCGGACAGAATCGCGGTTGGACTTGTCGGGGAAGGATCGGAATGCCTTGGATTTGATGATATGCTTTCGGAAGATCACGATTATGGCGCAGCATTCTGTATGTGGCTGACACAGGAAGACTATGACAAGATTGGCGACCGACTTCAGAGCGCTTATGAACAGCTCCCATCGAAGGTGCAAGGGCATAAGAGGAGAATTGCTTCTGCTCGTGGATCTGGTCGAGATGGAGTATTTTCGATTCCTGATTTCTATGAAAATTTTCTTGGCAGGGAATGGTTCTCTGTTCTGGAAGATGATAAAAAAGTAGATGGAGAAAAAGTATTTTCTGCATGGGCCGGTTTCCAGGAAGAACGACTTGCGATGGCGGTAAATGGAGCAGTATTTACAGATCCACTTGGAGAGTTTTCAAAAGTCCGGGAACACCTGATGAGAGAAATGCCAGAACAACTGTGGCTGCAAAAAACTGCAACAGCGACAGCAAAAGCGGCACAGGCAGGACAATATAATTACGCCCGCTGTATGCGTCGCGGTGATACGACAGCTGCTACTTTTGCGTTATGGGAATTTCTTCGGGAAGCAGTGCATATAGAGTATCTGCTTCATCACACGTACATGCCTTATTATAAATGGGCATGGCGGGGGATGGGAAACTTGTCCGGAGCGCAAGAAATGCAAAAACGAATAGAAACATTGGCAAACGAACGTCCGGAAAGGGCTCACTGGAAGGCTGTAGGAGAAGTACAGGAGGTCAATTGGGATGATCCGATTGTATGCCAGATCGAGCAGATTTCTGCTATGATTTTGGAACGGCTTCGCGAGCAGAAACTGACATACGGATGGGAAGATTTTCTGGAAATTCACACAGACAGAATTTTAAAGGCAGGAGAGAGAATGAAAAGAGAAAAGACAGAGATTTTGGAAGCAATCATTCAATTAGAATGGAACATGTTTCAGAAAGTAAGAAATACCGGAGGCAGAGCTGGGTGCCAGGATGATTGGGAGACGTTTTACATTATGAGAAAAAGTCAGTTTACCAGTTGGAAAAAGGAACTGCTTCTTTCTTATGAAAGAGATCTTCTCGACGGGGAAAGTGCGGGACGTAATCTTGTTATGGAAAAATATGCGTATATGATGGAGTCAACAGTACCGGAAGAGTATCGAAGGATTGCGGAAAATCTCCCAAAGATTTCTGAAGAAAAGAAAAAGCTGATCGAAGGGATTGTTTCCATTCAGGTAAGCTGGAGAGAAGAGATGGCAGGGGAATACCCACAATTGTCGGGGCAGGCGCGGATCATCCATGCAGAGGAAGATACGGCGGAGGACATTTCTTTTGAAACCTATCTGAGAGGAGAGTTGAAAACTTACTCGATGGAGACATTGGTACGATATGGGCAGCTTGTGGCGGAGTATGCAAAAGCTGGTAAAAATATGGTGGAAGAAATCATCGAGTGTACCGTAAGGCTATATGGATATGGAACGATGGGGCAGGCAGAACACTCTGTTAGCAGGAAGAAATAGAAAGCAAGTCGGTAAAAAAGGACTGCGTATTCAATTTGATTAGAAGTTCATAGAGGTTATAAAGAAGGAAGCTGTTGCTTTCGCGATAAAAAGTCGTGAAGTGACAGCTTCCTTTTGCAGCTTGTTATGAATTATAAGTTAGACAAATATATAATGATAAGTACAAATAAATTGAAATATGTCTAAAACAGAAGTATAATGTAGACAAATAAATGAAAATTAGTAAAGTTCGGAGGAAATAGTATGGTAAAAATGTTGATAGATGTCGATACAGGGGTGGATGATTCCATTGCACTCCTGTATGCATTAAATCATCCGGAGGTTGAAATTGTGGGAATTACAACCGGATGTGGAAATGTAGATGCAGTACAGGCAGCAGAAAATACCGTGAGGATCATTGAATTATCCAATACAAAGAAAGAAATACCAGTCGTTGTCGGGGCAAATCAGCCTTTAAATGGAACCTGGGAAGGTCCGGTCGCATGGATCCATGGAGAAAACGGAGTGGGGAACGTACTGCTGGAGAAGGGGAATTTCTCTTACAGAACAGATATCAAAGCAGAAGATTTTCTCTACGAGATGCTGCAGAAATACCCGCAGGAGTTAACAATCGTAACATTGGGACGACTGACTAACATCGCAATGATGGTACAGAAATATCCAGAATCAACTAAGCTTGTAAAAAATCTGGTGATGATGGGCGGAACTGTAAATGCACCGGGAAATGTATCTCCGGTCGCAGAGGCGAATATTGCAGGAGACCCGGAAGCATGTGACCAAGTATTTCTTACAGGAATGGACATTACAGTTGTTGGACTGGATGTGACGTTGAAGACAAGGTTGAGAAAAAAACATGTAGAACAGATGGAAACATACTGTTCGGAAAGATGTAAGCCTGCAGTGCAATATATGAAAAAAGCTTTAGAGTACTATATGAACGGATCAAGAGTACAGAATTATACACCGGATAATTGTCCGCTGCACGATCCGTTGGCAATGGTAGCTGCGGTTGTTCCGAGTATTGTGAAAATACAAAAAAGAAAGGCGAGAGTAGAGTGCTCCGGTACCTATTGCCGCGGAATGATTGTAACGGATTTACGGGAAAAGCCGATTGAGGCAGAATACATTAGTTTTGCATTAGAAGTAGATGCAGAAAGAGCGATCAATGAACTTATGTCTGTATTCTGGAGAGAATAGATCAGGCATTTGATAAAACAAAAAAAGGAAGGAAAAGGAAGATGAAGAAGAAAAGTGTGGCAGTTGGACTGGCGATGGTAATGATGGCTTCTGTAATTTTTTCAGGATGTGGAAATGCAGAAAAAGACAGCAAAAAGGAAGCAAAAGACAGTGCAGGGAAAGTGGGATGTATTTTAGGAGTTGGAGGTCTTGGAGATCAGGCGTTTAATGATCTGATCTATGAGGGACTTGAAAAAGCAAAAGAAGAATTAAATATTGATTTTGATTATGCAGAACCGACTCAGGTATCAGAGTTTGAATTGATGATGCGGGATATGGCTTCGTCAGGAGAGTACGGTGCAATCATTTGTGTAGGGTTTGACCAGACAGATGCATTGTCAAAAGTAGCTCCGGAATTTCCGGATCAGCAGTTCGCATTTATTGATGGAACATTAGAGGCAGAAAACGTCGTAAATTATGCGGCAAAAGAGGAAGAAGGAGCCTTTTTGGCAGGTGCTCTTGCGGGACTGATGAAAAAAGATGCAGCAGCATATGGTGTGGAAGACAATGATACAATCGGATTTATTGCAGCGTTGGAGACACCGATTCTTTTGAAATGGAATTCTGGATATATGGCGGGAGCACAGTATGTAAATCCGGAGATCAACTGTCTTTCAGATTTTGTAGCGGGAGATAATCCGTTTGGAGATACTACAACGGCAAAAGAGATTGCGATCAGCCAGAAAAATCAGGGAGCAGACATTATCTTCCATGCAGCTGGAGGGGCTGGTCTTGGAGTATTTGATGCGGCAAAAGAATATGATTTCTATGCAATTGGATGTAACTCAAATCAGAATACAGTCAATCCGGAACATATTGTTGCAAGTATTTTAAAACGAGTAGATACAGCATCTTATGATATTGCAAAAAGTGCAATCATTGACAAGGATCTTGCAGTAGGAACAACAGTATCTCTCGGACTCTCTGATGAGGGAATGGACTATACATTGGAAGAAAGCAAGGTTCCGGTATCTGAAGAAGATATTCAGATCCTTGACGAAATTAAGCAGAAGATTGTGGATGGAGAAATCAAAGTACCGTCGACAATTGAAGATGCCAAAAAATTTGTGAAAGAAAATCAGTATTAATAAGAAAATGGGGAATAGATGTATGTCAGGAAAACTGGAATACATCTATTCTTAGATAGGGAGGGAAAAATAGAATGTATGCGGTAGAAATGCGTGGGATTACAAAGCGCTTTCCTGGAATGATCGCAAATGACCAGATTGAATTTCTTGTAGAAAAGGGAGAGATCCATAGTCTGCTTGGAGAAAATGGTGCAGGAAAAACTACACTGATGAAGATTTTGTTTGGGCTTTACCAGCCGGACGGGGGAAGCATCAAAATTAATGGGAATGAGATCAAACATCAAACAGCAGTGAAAGCATTTGAAATGGGACTGGGAATGGTGCATCAGCATTTTATGTTGATCGACAATATGACAGTATGGGAAAACATTGTTCTTGGCAGTGAACCGGGAAACTTTATGATCGACAGAAAAAAAGGGAAGGAAATTGTAAAACATTTATCAGAAAAATATCATTTTGATCTGGATGTGGATGCAAAGATTTCTGAGATTTCAGTTGGAATGAAGCAGAGAGTGGAGATTCTGAAAACATTATACAGAGGTGCGGAAATTATTATTTTAGATGAACCGACAGCAGTTCTTACTCCGTTAGAAGTAGAACAACTTCTGCAGATTTTGCTGGAAATGAAAAAAGAGGGAAAGACGATTATCTTTATCACGCATAAGCTGAAAGAAACAATGGCAGTATCAGATCATGTAACGATTCTGCGGAGCGGAAAGTCAGTGGAATTTCTCAAAACAACAGAAACAACGGAGAAGGAACTGGCAGCGCTGATGGTTGGATATGAGATTGATATGACGTTGGAAAGAAAAAAAGTGGAAAAAGGGGAAACAATTCTTTCTCTGCAAAATGTAAGACTTCTTCCTCAGGCAGAAAAGACGGTGGATTTGGAAATACGTGCCGGAGAAATTTTAGGAATTGCCGGTGTAGAGGGAAATGGACAGCAGCAATTGGAAGAGATGATCATGGGGTTAGAGAAGGTAAAATGTGGAAAAATTTTCTTTAAACAAGAAGAAATTACCGGAATGTCTGTGAAAGAACGGTGTAAAAGAGGAATCGGATATATACCGTCTGACCGCTATAAAAGAGCAATCTTACCTGGATTTTCTCTGAAAGATAATTATCTCCTCGGAAATCAGTACAAAGATAGTTATGCCAGAAAAGGGATGTTAAATCAGGAGTATATTGAAAAGAAAACAAAAGAATTAATGGAAAAATTCGATGTGCGGGCAGTAAACGGAGATCAGCTCATCGGAGCATTGTCAGGTGGAAATCAGCAGAAATTAGTGCTGAGCAGAGAGGTGGATAAAGATCCGGATCTGATTTTAGCATGTCAGCCGGTGAGAGGTCTGGATATCGGTGCAATTAAGTTTATTCATAATGTTTTGTTGGAACTTCGCAATCAGGGGAAGGCAGTATTGTTGATATCGGCAGAATTGTCAGATTTGTTTCAGTTAAGTGACAGAATTGGAGTGCTCTACAAAGGAGAGATGATGTCACTTCAAGAGACAGAAAAGTATACGACAGAATCGATTAGTTTACTTATGGCAGGCAAGAAAGGAGTGTAGGTATGAAACAGAAGACAGTTCTCCATAATCTTTTATTATCTCTTGGTGCAATTTTATGTTCGTTGTTGATTGCGGCAGGTGTCATGCTTCTGGTCGGATATGATCCATTAGAGGCATACAGCGCTTTGATAGAAGGTGCATTTGGATCTAAGAACGCATTTGCGAATACGTTAAGCAAGAGCATCCCGCTGCTGTTTACCGGACTTGCAGTGGCATTCGCAAATAAAGGCGGGATTTTTAATATCGGTGGAGAAGGACAATTATACGCAGGAGCAATGGCAAGTACGGTGACGGCACTTATGATGCAGGGAGCGCCGCGATTCCTGGTGATTTTTTGCTCCTTTTGTGCAGGAATGCTTGCAGGAGCATGTGTCGGAGCAATTATCGGAGCTGCAAAAATCAAGCTTCAGGTCAATGAAGTAGTTGTGGCAATTATGTTGAATTATATCATTCAATATTTTACTTCGTATATTGTTACATATCCATTGAAGCAGGAAGGCGCCATGACAGCGCAGACAGTGGATATTGGTGCGAATTATATGTTGACGAAACTGATTCCAAAGACGCAATTGACGACAGCACTGTTAGTAGCAGTTGCAGCAGCGATTCTTTTGTTTTTCTTTTTTAAGAAGACAAGAGCAGGGTATCATATCCGGGCAGTGGGAGAGAATAAGTCAGCAGCGCAGGCAGCGGGAATCCCGATGATGACAACGGCTATTTTGACGATGGGAATCAGCGGCGCACTTGCCGGGCTTGCAGGTACAACAGAAGTTTTTGGGAAAATGGGAAGATTTATTGACGGATTTTCTCCAGGGTTTGGATTTACCGGGATTGCAGTAGCGGTATTGGCTAACAACCATCCGATGGGAATTCTTTTAAGCGCGCTTTTATTTGGGATCTTGGAAGCGGGATCTATGAAAATGAGTTATTCAGCAGGGATTTCCACAAGTATGGTAAATGTAATTCAGGGGCTGGTGATTTTATTCGTGGCAACTCCGAATATCATCAGATTGATCAAACGGAAGAAAGGAGAATCGTAATATGGATAGTATCTTATCGATGGAAATGCTTTTGAGTACATTGCGTATGGCCATTCCGCTGGTGTTAGCTTCTGTCGGGGGCACACTGTGCGAACGAAGTGGGATTATTAATTTAGGAATTGAAGGAATGATGCTTTCAGGAGCATTCGGAGCAGTGTATGGAACTTATATCAGTGGGAATCCATGGATTGGGGTCTTATTTGCTATTTTGGTAGGTGGATTGTTTGGTATATTGCATGCAGTACTATGTATTCGCTTTAAGACAAATCAATCCGTCAGCGGAATCGGGATCAACGTATTTGTTTCCGGACTTACGATTGTTCTTACCCGGGCAGTCTGGAAATCAGATGGAATGAGTGGACAAGTGGAAAAACTTCCAGCAGTCAGTATTCCGGGACTAAAAGAGCTTCCGGTAATCGGAACATTGTTTACAGAACAGTCCCCATATCTTTTTATCACTGCTGGTATTGTGCTCGGAGCTTGGTTTTTTATGTATCGGACAAAGGCAGGACTCAGGCTTCGTGCCATTGGAGACCATCCGCAGGCAGCTCAGACAGTAGGGATCAATGTGTCATTATATCGCTATGTAGCTGTTACTTTTTGTGGAATGTTGTGCGGGCTTGCAGGTGGTTATCTTTCCATCGTGCAAAGCAACTTATTTGTAAAAGAAATGGTTGCCGGCCGGGGATTCATGGCATTGGCCGCAATGATTCTCGGTGGGTGGAATCCTTTGGGGGCTCTGTGCGCAAGCCTTGTATTTGCATTTGCACAGGCATTGAGAATTAGTTTGAAAGTGGAAATTCCAAATCAATTGATGTTGATGCTTCCATATTTTATTACGCTATTTGTGCTTCTTTTCTTTGGACGAAAGGTAAAAGGACCTCAGGCTGCTGGAAATATTGAAGAATAAGTGGTAAAATATTTGAAAAGAGCAGAGTTAGAAAGATGAGGGAAAAGAATGGAATTACAGGGAAAGAAAGAAGTTACACACAAAAAGCTGGCCCATGTACAAGTATATGAAGCACTTTATAAAATGGTAGAGGATGGAACATTTCCGGTTGGAAGCAGATTACCCGCAGAACCGAAACTGGCAAAAATGCTGGGAGTCAGCAGAATGACGCTTAGGCAGGCTCTGGATCTTCTTCATGACGATGGCAAATTAAGAAAAGTTCGGGGAGCAGGGAATTTTGTTGCAGATGGGAATAAAATAGTTTCTTCCAGTCTGGAGAAGCTGACGCATCCTATGGCCGGATGCATGGGAGAAGAATTTGATCGAACAACATTTGAGTTGAAAATAGAACCGTCTAATGATTATGAAAAAGAATTGTTGAATTTAGATACCCCTGTAATTGTAGCAATTCATATTTGGTACTGGAAAGGAACGGAGCTAACCGGTTATACCTTTGGAGTAATGTCACCTCATACAGTCACAAAATATCAGTTAGATTTAAATAAAAAAGAAGAGGTTGTTAGATTTGCTCAGACAGAAATCTATGAGAAAGCAGAGCGTTCGCAGCTGAGGATTCATCCAAATTCAGCTGGAACTTCTATTCTTACAGAGTATATGAAAGAAGGGGAGCAAATGACAATGGTCCAGGAAAAAATATACGATGAGGAGTTACAACCTATTCTATGTAATAAACATTACATGTTGACAGATAAAGCAGTATTTGAGATTAATACACATAAATAAAAAAATCCCGCAGAGTTTCGATCGGACTCTGCGGGATTTCTTTATGTTTTCTCAATGTGGATCCACGATTGATTAATTGTCTTCTTCTGCGGCATCCATGCTGTATGTCTGACGTTTTCTTGCCATCTCATCACTTTCCAGATATTCATCATAAGTTGTGATTTTGTCGATCAGTTTTCCGCCAGGAACAATCTCCATGATACGATTTGCTGTTGTCTGTACGATCTGGTGGTCGCGGGAAGCAAATAAGAGGACTCCAGGGAACTTAATCAGACCGTTATTTAAAGCTGTGATGGATTCCATGTCAAGATGGTCTGTAGGTTCATCTAAGATCAGGATGTTTGCACCGGAGATCATCATTTTTGATAACAGGCAGCGCACCTTTTCTCCACCGGAGAGTACGCGTACTTTTTTCACTCCGTCTTCCCCGGCAAAGAGCATACGTCCAAGGAATCCGCGGACATAAGTTGCATCTTTGTTTTCGGAATACTGTGTCAGCCAGTCTACGATCGTATAGTCATTGTCAAATTCCTTTGTACTGTCTTTCGGGAAATATGCCTGAGAAGTAGTGACTCCCCATTTATAAGTTCCTTCATCCGGCTCCATCTCCCCGGTAAGAATTTTAAAGAGTACAGTCTTTGCAAGCTCGTTTCCACCTACGAAAGCAACTTTCTCTTCACGTGTGATCGTGAAAGAGAGACTGTCTAAAATTTTCACACCATCGATTGTCTTGGAAAGGTTCTCTACAGTAAGTACCTCGTTTCCAATCTCACGGTTTGGACGGAAATCGATGTAAGGATATTTACGGCTGGATGGACGGATGTCGTCCAGCTGGATTTTTTCGAGTGCTTTCTTACGAGATGTCGCCTGCTTTGATTTGGAAGCGTTGGCGCTGAACCGGGAAATAAATTCCTGAAGTTCTTTGATCTTTTCTTCTTTCTTTTTGTTAGCTTCTTTCATCTGGCGGATCAGCAGCTGGCTGGATTCATACCAGAAGTCGTAGTTTCCGGCATAGAGCTGGATCTTACCGTAGTCGATATCTGCAATCTGTGTACAGACTTTATTCAAGAAGTAACGGTCATGTGATACGACGATGACAGTATTGTCAAAGTTGATCAAAAATTCTTCGAGCCATGCGATCGCATCAAGATCTAAGTGGTTGGTAGGCTCGTCGAGAAGGAGAATGTCCGGGTTACCAAAAAGTGCCTGTGCGAGAAGGACTTTCACTTTTTCAGAACCTTTCAGATCTCTCATGTATTTGTAATGCAGATCAGTGTCGATGCCGAGACCATTTAAGAGAGTAGCAGCATCAGATTCTGCTTCCCATCCGTTCATAGTAGCAAATTCACCTTCCAGTTCACTTGCTTTGATCCCATCTTCATCGGTAAAGTCTTCTTTTGCGTAGAGGACTTCTTTTTCTTTCATAATCTCATAGAGTCTTGCGTTTCCCATGATAACCGTATCGAGTACGAGAAATTCATCGTACTTAAAGTGATCCTGCTGAAGGAAAGAAAGACGTTCTCCCGGAGTGATAACAACTTCTCCTTTTGTTGGCTCTAACTGGCCGGAAAGAATCTTTAAGAAAGTGGACTTTCCAGCTCCATTTGCACCGATCATACCATAACAGTTGCCGGCTGTGAATTTGATGTTGACATCTTCAAACAGCGCTTTTTTGCCAAGGCGTAATGTAATATTATTTGCACTAATCATCTGATAAATCTCCTTTGTCTGTTTCATTTATTTTCTGCCAGAGATCCACAGGTGAGATTCCTCTGCAGAAACTGGCTTGTTTACGGATATTTCCAAGCCCTATCTTACCATGAGAAGGTAAAAATGGCAAGGCAAAGCATATCTTTGGAGAAAATTAAGAAAAAAATTGTTTGAAAGGAATGAAAAAAGGTATATAATTTAAAAAAAGCAAAGCGAGGAATGCATATGGAAAAAGCAACACTGGTTTTGGAAGGCGGTGCAACAAGAGGTGTGTTTACTTCAGGAGCACTTGACTTTCTGATGGAACAGAAGTTATATATGTCACATGTGATAGGAGTGTCAGCAGGAGCATGTAACGGGGTAGATTATGTGTCAAAACAAATTGGCCGAACAAAGAATTGCATGATTCATACAGAGAAAGAGTACGATTACATTAATATTCGGAAATTTGTCCGAGAGAGAAGCCTGATTGATATGGATATGATCTTTGAAAAATTTCCAAATGAAGTCTATCCGTTTGATTTCGACACCTATTTTCAGTCAGACATCGTATGTGAGATGGTCACGACAAACTGTGTGACCGGAAAGGCAGAATATATGACAGAAAAGTCAGACCCAAAGCGTCTGATGAAGGTCTGCCGGGCTTCCAGCAGTCTTCCGTTGTTTTCGCCGATCGTGAATATTGATGGGACACCGTATCTGGATGGAGGGCTTGCAGATTCTGTTCCGATCGAACGGGCACTTGAGATTGGGAATGAGAAAATTGTTGTGATTTTGACAAGAAATCCCGGATATCGGAAAAAGATGCCGTCCAAAGGCGTGATGAAGATCTATCGTTCGTCTTATAAGACGTATCCAAATTTGCTTCGTACGATCGCAAGGCGCAGCATTGTCTATAACCGTACAATGGAGAAGATAGAGAAGCTGGAAGAGGAAGGAAAGATTTTTGTGCTCAGACCGCAGATGAAGACCGTATCAAGGTTGGAGAGGAATGCAGATACTTTAACAGACTTTTATAATCATGGTTATAATTATATGAAAAAGCAGTATCACAACCTGCTGGAATATTTGCAGAAAGAAGAATAGAAAACTGCAGAACAGGGTTGCCTTGAAATAGTTTCCGAATAGGAGAACATATTTTAAGACAACCCTGTTTTTGCATCCTCTCCATACAGGTTTGCTGGCGAGAAGCTATTCATATTTTTATCTAAGAAATTCTGCATTCAAACAGAAAAAATTCACACTGATCGTCTACCGCAATTTCTTTTTGAAAGGAAGAGTAAGTTTTGATCGTCGAAAATCCGGCTTCTTTTAGGTATCCTTCCATTTCCCCAAAGGTATAGAGATGTGTCTGAAAATCCATAAATTCTTGTGACAGCAATTCATCGTTCCGGCATAACTCATAGATGCCCGGAGAAAACTGTGTCTGACTTTGCTCTTCGTAGTAGTTTTTTGTCTTTAAGGTCAATGCAGTACCGTCTTCGAAAGGGACAGTGACAGAAGGAATATACTCTGTGTCATCGATACATCTATTTGCGATTGTATCTACTGCAAAGACAAAGACACCGTCTGGAGACAGCAGTGATTTCATTTTTCCAAGAAGCTGTCTGCATACAGAAATATCAGTGAAAAGTGATACAGAGCTGGAGGATATGAAGATGTAATCAAAAAGTCTATCAGGAGAATACTGAAGGATATCTCTGCAGGCGACAGAAGCCATTGGCGCTTTCTGCTTTAATTTCGCAAGCATTTCCTCTGATAAATCGATTCCGCTAATTGTAAAACCGCGTTCCAGGAAAGGGACAAGAAAACGCCCGCTGCCACAGAGTGGTTCCAGTATCTTTTTCCCTTTTTCTGCATAAGACAGATAAAAGTCCAGTTCGTCTGCCGGCGCTTCGCTGTGTAGGATTTCATACATTTCCGTACATAAATTACCATAATAATTTTGTCTGATCTGTTCCAAGTTTGTTCTCCCTCCTATTTTAGATTTGAGCAGGAACTGCAGCAAGCATCTGTCTGATATCCTCGGCATCCAGCTGCAGCGAAAGTGCGCTTGCATTATCGATGAGTTGTTCAGGTTTTCTGGCTCCACAGAGAATATGAAGATCCGGGATCGTAGCGGCAGTCAGTGCGATCACAAGACTGCTGTAAGAACAGTTATATTTTTCCAACATTGGTTTCCAGGAGTCTAGCATGGCAAGGGCTTCCTTGCGGCGGTCGCTCTTCCAGAAACGATTGTTGTTGCGGACATCTGTATCAGAGAGAACGGTATCCATAGTTACTTTTCCAGTCAAAAGCCCTTGTTCCAACGGGGAGTATGCCTGGATAGATACTTGGTGCTTCTGGCATGTCGGAAGAAGATCTGTGCGGATCCGCTGGTCAAGCAGACTATATTTTTCCTGGATCACATCAAGTTGTCCGTACTGGCAGTAAAGTTCAAGCTGTTCCGGTGTGACATTGGAGGCTCCGATCGCACGGATTTTGCCTTCTTTTTTCAATGCCATCAGAGTGTCCATCGTCTCTTCGAGTGGGAAAAGAGAAAGATCCGGTGTCTGCCAGTGTGTGTATAAAAGATCAATATAATCAGTCTGAAGACGTCTTAAGCTTTCTTCTATGTCCTGACGGATACTTTTGGCAGACAGATCTCGGTAAATATGTTTCCCTTCGATGATTTTGTGGAAACATGGGGTCTCGTGTCTCCATTCCAGCCCACATTTTGTTGAGAGAATTGCACTATGACGTCTGTCCTTCAATGCTTTTCCGACAACCTCTTCGCTGTGACCAACTCCATATACCGGAGCGGTGTCGATCCATGTGATTCCATGATCCAGCGCTTCATGGACAGTGTGGATGGAGAGCACATCATCATTTTCTCCCCACCATACACCACCGCCGATGGCCCATGTTCCCATGCCGATGTAAGGTGTTTTTAAGTCTGATTTTCCGATTGATAATAATTTCATAAAAAAGAAGCTCCTTTCCTGTGATAATAAGTGAATACAGAGATCGTACCTTTATTCAAGAAACAGGTGCACAAAATCACTGTACAAGATACTTTTCCAAGCTGTTTTAATGATCGTAGACAACTTCCTGCAGATAGAGCCCCTTCGGATCGCAAGGTGCGCTTGCTACAGTAGAGGAAGTAGGAGAGAAAATCTCGTCAATTTCCTCCTTGCGGCGGATGCCAAGTCCGATATCGAGCAGGGTGGAGAGAATCATGCGAGGCATATTGTGGAGAAAATCAGTTGCCTCCAGTGTAATCTGAATCTCTTCCAAATCTTCGTAAATATCAATATTCAAGATTTCTTTTTCTGTAGATTTGTTTTTCTTTACGGTCGAAAACTTTTTGAAATCATGTTTTCCTGCAAGTAGAAGTGCTGCCTGTTTCATCAGTTCTGTGTCTGGTTTTTTGAAAGAATGATATGTATATTTGCGGTCGAACACGCTTGGGACTTCTGCAATAGCAATACGGTATAGATAAATCCGGCTTTTTGCATTGAGGCTTGCATGAAAACGCTCCGGTTTTTCTTCCACGGAGAGTACTGCGATATCCATCGGAAGGTAGCGATTCATGTAATGTTTGATCTCTAATAAGGTCATATCTGTTGTTGTTTTAAAATTGACAACCTGTCCATAAGCATGGACTCCCACTTCTGTGCGGGCTCCGCAGAATAATTCTACATCCTCATTAGTCATCTTTTTAAGCACTTCTAATATCTTATTGGAGACGGTGTTTGTAGATTCTCCTTTTCCGAGGCGCTGCCATCCCTGATAGCGGCTGCCATCGTATTCTAATGTCAGCAATATATTTCTCATAAGTAATCCTTTCTTTTCGTAAATATTATTTTTATGGTTTGAAAAGTAGTTTTAGTATAACAAAGATTGTGCTATAATAAAAGCAGTTTTGAGATACAAATTTCATGGAAAGGGGAGAATACTGTGATTCATTCTATGACCAAAGCAGAAGTGGAAAAGGCAGGAGCACTTTTGATAGATACACTGAAGGAAGGAGAAGCTCTTTATCCATCCATTCTGCTTAGGGGTACGAAAGAAAAAATGAAAAAATTTCTTTTGCAGGTGATAGAGGAGCAGGACTGCTATGCCGATTTTTACTATCCTTCTTTAAAAAAGGAAGAAAAAGAGCACTTTCTCTCCGGGCTTTCTGCGGAGGAAAAATCATATGTACAGCGCATGGAATGTACGGAGGGAAAGATATACTATCCGCTGGACAATGAAATTTGTACCTTCCTGCTCGATATTACAGCGAGGGAGTGGCTGTTTTCCTCTTTTTATTTTATAAAGAACAGGGCGGTGCTCTGGGGCAATTATCAGATGGCATTTCCACTGTTCTGTGAAAATGAGGATGTCAGAGAATATTACAGAGACCTTGCATGTGCCTGCGGATTGCAGACAGAAATGATGGAGAGCTAAAAATAACAAATTAGTAGGAGAAAAAATCATGAGAGAAGTCTATGCAGCAAGAAGAGCAAAGTTAATGGAAGGAATGAAAGCACCATCAATCGCAGTCATCTATTCAGGAACAGCGCCGATGCGTTCTGCCGATGAAGAGTACGAATTTTCGGTTGATCGGAATTTTTATTACTATACAGGAATTGATAGAGAACATATGATTCTTGTCCTGAAGAAGCTAAAAGAAGGAACTATGGCGGAGGAACTCTATATTGAGCCATTTGATGAGGTGATGGCGAAATGGGTCGGTGCAAGAATGCGTGAAAACGAGGCAAGAGAGATCAGTGGGATTGAGAAAATCTGCTACCTGGAAGCATTTGACGGAAATTTCAACAGTCTGATAGAATCATCCAGAAGCAGCAAAAAACTCACAGTTGCGCTGGATTTGTGGAAATATAAAGTGACCCAGGCTCCGACGCAGGCACATCTTTTGGCAGCACGCATTAAGGAACAGTATCCGGCAGTGGAAATCAGAGATATCTACGCAGATTTTGTAGGACAGCGTATCAAAAAAGAAGACATTGAAATTGAAAAAATGATGGTTGCACAGCATACAACTCAGAAGGCGATCGAAGAATTGATGCGGTATGTAAAACCGGGTATGAACGAATGTGAGATGGAGGGAGCGTTTGATTTTGCGCTGCGCAAACAAGGTGTGAGGGAACATGCATTTCCAAGTATTGTTGCGGGAGGCGTAAGAGCGACGACATTGCATTACAAAGAGAATAACCAAGAAGTCAAGGACGGAGAACTCGTTTTGATCGATCTTGGAAGTGCAAATGAGCACTATTGTGCAGATATCTCAAGAACATTCCCAGTCAATGGAAAATTTACTGCACGTCAGAAAGAGATTTATGATTTGGTATTATCTGCACAAGATTTGATTATTGAAAAAGCAGCGCCGGGTATGACACTTCGGGAATTAAATCAGATGGTGATCGATCATTATGCAGCAAGACTTGATGAACTTGGACTTGCAAAAGATGGAAAGACAGTAGCAGATTACTATTATCATGGAGTTTCCCATCAACTGGGGTTAGACACACATGATATCAGTTGTTCTGATTATGAGATACTGGAACCGGGAATGGTCATCACGGTAGAGCCGGGATTTTATATTGAGGAAGAAGAGATTGGAATCCGCATTGAGAATGATATTCTGATTACAGAAGGGAAAGCGGTAGATCTTTCCAAAGGAATTTTAAAGACGACAGAAGACATTGAAGCATGGATGAGTAAGAGAGATTAAACAGGAGTAAAGAGGTACTTTTTGTGGCAGATAAATATTGAAAAATATTTGTGCCATATTAAAAAGTACCTCTTTTATTTAATACAAGCGATTTATTTTCTATTTTTCAAAAGTGAACTGGCCATTCGGACAGTTTTATCAATTTGCATCTGCTCTTCTTTTGATTTTCCTTCTTTTAAAAGTTCCAAAATCAATGAAATTTCATCAGGCGAGAAGCGGATCCCTTTCTTATTTGCGTTTGTGATCAGGGCAAGTAGAATCGGAGCAAGGTCATTGCCGGATTTCCCGTTCGTTTTTGCGGCTGCAGTCCGGATCAGTTCCAGTTTTGCCGGGTCCATCTTCTGTAACATTGGGTGTTCCATCCAGTTGTTCATATACAATTCCCTCCAAAGAATTATGTTCCAGAGATATCGGAAGTTCCTGCATATTTGCGTCTGTATCGGCAGCAGAAACATCGGATGACAGATCTCTGTAAGTTTCAAAAAGTTTCTGTTGCTCCGGGGAAAGCATTCCTTGAAGCAACATGGAAAGGTCAAATGCAGGAGTGGAAGATGAGCTGTCAGATGAGGAATCGGAACAAGATTGTTTTGAGGAGGATTCCTTTGTCATGTTCTGAAATGAGGCAGCGATTTCCATGGCACTTAGCATATTCTGTATCTGGTCGATCATTTCACAGTCGCTCTTTCTCAGGAATGGGCGAAGTTCTTCCAGAATGTCAGATGGCGAAGACACTTCCTTTTCAAAAGCACAGCTATGTAAATCTGAGCGAAAATTCTGAAAAAAAGAAAACGTCTGTTGTAATTCCATAAACTTCACATAGACTGCGAGCATACGCTGGTTGGATGGTGGAAGATAGGGAATCATCAGTTTCATCATCCGCAGGCCGGGTGTCGAGATCAGTGTGTCAAATGGTGTCATGGGAATTTTTGATTGATCGTCCATAGAAGCTCCTTTCCATTGCGTTATCAATATATATGAGCGGATTGGGAAAGATATACCTTTTTCTTTTTCCTTCATATAATAAAGGAAAGAGAAATGGAAATGAGGAAAAGATGGAAGAAATTTTAATCATTGACAGAAATGCAGTATATGAGTTAGATGAAGAATGTTTTCAGAGGAAGATGGAAGCACAGAGGAAACAACAGGAGGAAAGAGCAAATGCACAAGAAAATGACAAGGAAGACATCTAAACATGTTTAGAAAAATGATTTTGTGAGAAAGAATGGAGCAAGGCAGCCGAGTTTTTTCCAAAAGAAAGACGGGGCATGTTGCCCCGTCTTGCAGAAGAGATTAGCAGCAAAGAGAATTTCTATCGCCACATCCGCATCCATTACCAAATCCGCCGCAGCAGAGAAGTAATAAGATGATCCAGATACAGCTGTCACCACATCCGCATCCGTTGTCGTGTCCGTTTCCGAAACCGCCACAGCAGAATAATAAGAGGATGATCCACAGACAAGAATTGTTATTTCCGCATCTGTCTTCTCCACCGCATCCACATCCACAGTTAGTAGCTGTTAAATCACTCATGTTAAATCCTCCATTTGAGATTGTTTACACTCTTATACTATGTGGGAGGGCTTATTCATGTTTCCCAAAAAACAGAAAAAATTTAAAAAGGAAGATTTTAGTAAAAACAGAGGGAATGTTGGTTGCATTTTAGATTGTTTATAAAATATGCCTATAGTTATATAAAAATAAATGATAACGATATTCTGTTCAGATATGTTAAACTAAAAGCAGCAAAATTTATATTTGAGGAGGAAATCTATATGAAAATTGGAGTAACTGAAATTAGCCCAAGAACTGTGCAGCAAGTGGCTGAGAAAAAATTTAAGGAAGGATACTATTGCTGTGAGGCTTTAGTCAGTGCAATCCGCGATGAATTTAAGCTGGATGTTCCAGAGGAAGTGATTGCAATGGCTTCTGGTATGGCAGTCGGCGCAGGAAAATCCGGGTGTGTCTGTGGTGCTTTTAATGGAGGAATTCTTGCACTTGGACTATTTTTTGGGCGCACAGAGCAGGATGGACCGACAAATCCAAAAAGTGTCAAATGTATGGAACTGACAAAAGAGCTTCATGACTGGTTTAAAAAGGCCAATGGCAAAAATGCAATCTGCTGTCGCGTTCTGACAAAAGAGTTTGACAAAGGACGTGGGGAACACAAGGAACAATGCATTTTCTTTACGGGACTTTGTGCATGGAAGGTTGCACAGATGATTTGCCGTGAATTGGGAATGAAGAATCTAGATGAGGTGGATGAACCGGCTCCAAGACGTACGGTTGCTGAAATTTAATACAAAAGGTGAGATTGACATGAAAAAAATGATACAAAAAGTTCCAATTCCTCTTTGTGGGGTTATGCTTGGATTCGCCGCTCTCGGCAATCTCTTGCAGAGTTATGGTGAGGGAATTCGATATGTCTGTGGAGGAATAGCTACATTTCTACTGATACTTGTTCTGATGAAACTCATAATGTTTCCGGAGATGATAAAAGAAGATTTTAAAAATCCGATTTTGGCGAGTGTGGCTGCGACATTTCCGATGGCACTGATGCTATTAAGCACATATATCAAGCCATTTATTGGTGTGGGAGCAAAATACATCTGGTATTTTGCGATTGGGTTACATATTATATTGATTGTTTATTTCACAATAAAGTTTTTGCTTAAACTTCAGATGCCGAAAGTATTTGCCAGTTATTTTATTGTATATGTGGGAATTGCAGTTGCGGCAGTTACGGCTCCAGCTTTTGAAGAGCTTGCAATAGGTGCCGGTGCATTCTGGTTTGGATTTTTGACGTTAATCGGTTTATTAGTTCTTGTGACAATCCGTTATATGAAATACAAAGAGATTCCAGAACCTGCAAAGCCGCTTTTCTGTATTTATGCAGCGCCTACAAGCCTTTGTGTTGCCGGATATGTACAGTCAGTAACACCAAAATCAAGAGAATTTTTGTTGGCGATGCTGCTTGTGGCAACCGTGCTATATATTTTGGCGCTTGTGAAAGCGATCAGTTATCTGAAGCTGAAATTCTATCCAAGCTATGCGGCATTTACCTTCCCGTTTGTTATCAGCGCGATTGCAACAAAGCAGACGATGGTCTGTCTTGCGAATATGAAGCAGCCGATACCGATGCTCCGGTATGTTGTTCTGATAGAAACGGTGATTGCCGTATTGTTTATGATTTATACCTTCATTCGCTTTCTGCAGTTTATTTTTGTAGATCATAAATAAGCGGAACAGGAAGAGAGAAACGTCTGTGCAGAAAATTTACACACTATCCGTTAAAGCAATGAATATCCTAATGAAAAAGGGATATGCATATGAAAGATGTAAAAAAAGCCATTCGTTACTCATGTGAGGATATAAACGATAGAAAAGTTTCCGGGCAGGGGATCTGTGTTGCGGTGCTTGATACCGGGATTGTGCGCCATCCGGATTTTGATGACAGAATTGTTGCGTTTGCAGACATGCTGCATGGCAGAACGGAACTTTACGATGACAATTCGCATGGGACGCATGTTAGTTCAATCATCGGCGGGAGTGGAAGGATGTCTGGGGGCAGATATGAGGGAATGGCACCGAAGTGTCAGCTGGTAGTTGTGAAAGTGTTGGATGAGAAAGGAAATGGAAATATCGGAAATGTTCTGCATGGGATCCAGTGGGTGCTGGAAAATCGGGCTCGTTTTCAAATCCGCATTGTAAATATTTCTGTGGGGACATTGCCGAGTGTCAATGAAGAGGGGGCAGAAAAACTGGTGCAGGCAGTGGAGGCACTTTGGGACGTGGGAATAGTAGTAGTGACTGCAGCAGGCAATTATGGACCGCGTCCAGGCAGTATTACCTCGCCGGGAATCAGCAAGAAAGTGATCACGGTCGGTTCCTGCGATGACCAGTTTTATATGGAAGAGGGAAAGAAAAATAGAAAAAGTTATTCGGGCAGAGGTCCTACTGCGGAGTGTGTGGTGAAGCCGGATCTTCTTGCTCCGGGAAGCTACATCACATCCTGCAATGCAAGATACAGAGAAAAAGGACAGAAACCGTATATAATGAAGAGCGGAACCTCCATGTCCACGCCGGTCGTGAGTGGTGCTATCGCGCTTTTGTTATCAAAATATCCGGATATGTCTAATGTAGAAGTGAAACTACGGCTTCGGGAGAGCAGTATTGATATTGGAAGACCTCAGAATGAACAAGGATGGGGACTGCTGAATGTAGAGAAGTTGTTGAAGGAATAAGACAGCGCTGTAAAAAATCAGCGCTGTAAAAAGACGAATTCGGAGTCAGAGGAGAGGGAAGGCTCATAGAAGTAGCCGTCGGTGTCGAACTCTTTTAATTTTTCAAAATCAGAAATCCGGTTTGTGATGATATAGTGAACCATTTGACCGCGTGCCATCTTGGCGGCAGTGGCGAGTGTCTTGTAAACTCCATTTTTCCGGACTTTGAAAGAGCAGGTGAGAAAACGAACCGGAGCTTTGACGTATTTTCGGATACATTTTGCATATTCCTCAGAGGCAAGATTGACGATCCGGTCATCGGATGCAGTGAGATCCTGATAGAGAAGGTCAGACCAGTATTCATAAAGGTTCTTTGTGCCTGCAACATTTAGTTTTGTGAGCATTTCCAATCGGTATTCGTAAATACTGTCGTAAGGCTTTAATATTCCATAAGCGCCGCTTAAAATGCGGATCGTCTTTTGAGCATACTCTTTGTCAGAGTCAGAAAAGGTGAGTGGTTTCATATATTTATACTGGATTCCATCATAAGTTTCGATGGCGGCAGTACCGTTCTGATCGAATTTCATTGTCTGGATCCGGTCGGCGCCATCCAGTGCCAAGGATGGATTGATCCGCATAAGAATCTCAAGATCCATCGGGGAATAGGTACGCAGCACCTCGATAATCTCCTGTGTATGGGAAAGATAAGCGGGCAGCGAACGCGGTATCGTTTCGGATTGGGCTGGTTTCATGTTCTTTGCCGGGGAAATGATGATTTTCATAAAAATAAATCCTCCATAGATATCGATTTCAAGTAATGTTTGTAAATGTTCTTCGTCTGGATTGTAGCACAAAAAAAGAGGGCGGCGCAAGAACTTCTCTGCTATGAAAGTTATTGATTTTGCAGAAAATCATCGGTGTCAAGAAAAAATACTTGACACCACATTTTTTTTGTTATATGATACCAAAGGTGATAAAAATGAATGAGATCTTAGAACAGGCATTGCTGTATGATTTTTATGGAGAGCTTTTGACAGCACATCAGAAAAATATATATGAGCAGTTCGTGCTGGAGGATTTATCTTTGAGTGAAATCGCAGAAGATGCGGGAATCAGCAGGCAGGGCGTACACGATTTGATCAAACGGTGCAACAAGACACTGGAGGGATATGAGTCGAAGCTCCATCTTGTAGGGAGATTTCTTTCTATTAAGGAAAAAGTTCACCGCATGAATACATTGTTAGAAGAGAAAGAAAAGATCAGTACAGAAGAGCTGATCCGAGAGATTAAAGGGATTTCTTCGGAAATCTTAGAGGAGTTGTAGTATGGCATTTGACAGTTTAACTGAAAAACTTCAAAATGTATTTAAGAACCTGAGAAGCAAGGGGCGTCTGACTGAGGAAGATGTTAAGCTTGCACTGCGGGAAGTAAAGATGGCGCTTTTAGAGGCGGATGTTAACTTCAAAGTTGTCAAAGGGTTTGTGAAAGATGTGCAGGAGCGTGCAGTCGGTCAGGACGTGATGAACGGTCTGAATCCGGGACAGATGGTGATCAAGATTGTAAATGAAGAGTTGATCCGTCTGATGGGATCTGAGACGACTGAGATTCAGCTGCAGCCGGGACAGGCGACCACGGTTATTATGATGGCGGGTCTTCAGGGAGCCGGTAAGACGACGACAACAGCGAAGATTGCAGGAAAGCTGAAGCTGAAAGGGAAGAAGCCACTTCTTGTTGCGTGTGATGTATATCGTCCGGCAGCGATTAAGCAGTTACAGGTGAACGGTGAGAAGCAGGGCGTGGAAGTATTCTCGATGGGTGAGAATCACAAGCCGGTTAATATCGCCAAAGCAGCGATGGAGCATGCTGCAAAAAATGGAAACAATGTCGTGATCCTCGATACGGCAGGACGTCTTCATATCGATGAGGAGATGATGGAAGAACTTCAGGAAATCAAAGAACATGTGGAAGTTCATCAGACAATCCTTGTAGTCGATGCGATGACAGGACAGGATGCGGTTAATGTGGCAAATGATTTCAATCAGAAGATTGGAATCGATGGTGTCATTGTGACAAAGCTTGACGGAGATACAAGAGGCGGTGCTGCACTTTCCATTCGTGCAGTAACAGGAAAGCCGATTCTTTATGTCGGAATGGGTGAGAAACTTTCTGATCTGGAGCAGTTTTATCCGGATCGTATGGCATCCCGTATTCTTGGTATGGGAGATGTACTCAGCTTGATCGAGAAGGTCGGAGAAGACATTGACGAAGACAAAGCAAGAGAGATGGGCAAGAAGATTAAGAAGGCCCAGTTTGATTTTGAAGATTATCTGGAGAGTATGAATCAGATGAAAAAGATGGGCGGTCTGTCCAGTATCCTCAGTATGATGCCGGGAATGAACATGGCACAGATGAAGGGATTTGATTCTGAGGAAGGCGAGAAGAAGATGGCACAGATGGAAGCGATCATTTATTCTATGACTGTGAAAGAACGCCGGAATCCAGAGATTTTAAACCCATCAAGGAAGCATAGAATTGCGAAGGGTGCGGGAGTAGATATCAGTGAAGTCAACCGCATGATCAAGCAGTTTGAACAGTCCAAGAAAATGATGAAGCAGCTTCCGAATTTAATGGGCGGCAAAGGTGGTAAAAAAGGCAGATTCAAGCTTCCTTTTTAGCACATAGATAACAAATTTTAAGAGAAAGATGAAGAGGTGAATGAAATGGCAGTAAAAATCAGATTAAAAAGAATGGGACAGAAGAAAGCACCATTTTATAGAATCGTTGTAGCAGATGCAAGATCTCCAAGAGACGGAAGATTTATCGAGGAAATCGGAACATATGATCCGAATCAGGAACCAAGTGCTTTCAAAGTAGACGAGGAAGCAGCTAAGAAATGGTTAAACAACGGAGCTCAGCCAACAGAAGTAGTTGGAAAGATTTTCAAAGCAGCTGGAATCGAAAAATAATCTGAGCCGCGGAGGTGCGCGTGATGAAAGAATTAGTCGAAGTAATTGCGAAAGCATTAGTAGATGATCCGAGCGGTGTTGTAGTTACAGAGAAAACAGAGGGAAAGACAACTGTGATCGAGTTACATGTTTCTGATGCAGATATGGGAAAAGTAATTGGAAAGCAGGGAAGAATTGCAAAGGCGATCCGTTCTGTTGTAAAGGCAGCAGCTGCGAAGGAAGATAAGAAAGTAGTTGTAGATATCGCTCAGTAGAGCGGTATCTATTTTTTTAAAAGGATTCATTGGAAGCAGGAAAGGAGCGTCTGCCGGGTGGAAATAAGAAAGCACAGGCAGAGAAAGATCTTATGGAACAACAATTTCAGGTCGGAGTGATCTCAAGCACGCACGGTGTCAGGGGAGAAGTAAAGGTATTTCCTACCACAGATGATGTGAAGCGCTTCAAGAAGCTGAAGCATGTGTTATTAGATACAGGAAAAGAGCAGTTGCCTTTGGAAGTGGAGCAGGTGAAGTTTTTTAAACAGTTTGCGATTTTGAAATTCAAAGGGATTGATAATATAAATGACATCGAGAAGTATAAGGGGAAAAGTCTTCTCGTAGACAGAAAAGATGCGGTAAAATTAAAAAAAGATGAATATTTTATTGCTGATATGATCGGAATGCATGTATTTACCGAAGATGGAGCTGAATTCGGAACGCTCCGTGACGTGCTGGAAACCGGGGCAAACGACGTGTATATCATTGACACGACGGATGGAAAAGAAGTTCTTGTGCCGGCAATCAAACAGTGCATTCTTAATGTGGATATCGAAGAGCAGAAGATGACAATTCATCTGTTAGAAGGGCTGGTATAAAAGATGCATTTTCATATACTGACATTATTTCCGGAGATGGTCTTAAATGGACTTGGGACAAGTATTACTGGAAGAGCAATGGCAAATAATCTGCTTTCAGTGGAGGCTGTTAATATCCGGGATTATGCGAATAATAAACATAATCGGGTGGATGATTATCCGTATGGAGGCGGAGCAGGTATGCTGATGCAGGCAGAGCCGGTGTACGGCGCATACCGCGCGGTGGAAGATTCCATCCAAGAACGCACTGGGAAAGAAGGGCGTACACGTGTTGTATATCTTTCGCCGCAGGGCGGGACTTTCTCCCAAAGTATGGCAGAGGAGTTTGCGAAAGAAGAAGATTTGATCCTCTTGTGCGGTCATTATGAAGGAATTGACGAGCGAGTGTTGGAAGAAATCGTGACAGATTATGTCTCCATCGGAGACTATGTACTGACCGGAGGAGAACTTCCGGCTATGGTAATTGTTGATGCGGTATCCCGTCTGATCCCGGGAGTTCTGCACAATGATACTTCGGCAGAATTTGAGAGTTTTCAGGATAATCTGTTGGAATATCCGCATTATACAAGACCAGAAATCTGGCATGACAAGCAAGTGCCGCCGATCCTTCTGTCCGGACATCATGCCAACGTGGAAAAGTGGAGAAGAGAACAGTCGATCTTGAGAACATGGCAACGAAGGCCGGATTTACTGGATAAGGCAGAACTTACAGAAAAAGAGAAAAAAAACTTGCAAAATATAATAGAGCATGATAAAATGTAACGTGTTGTGAAGTAAAGAGATGGTCCTCTGATACAAATCATGTATTAGGAACGTCCAAATAATAAGGAGGTCACACAAGATGAACGATATTATTAAGAAAATTGAAGCTGAGCAGTTAAAGGCAGAAGTACCTGAATTTAACGTAGGTGATACTGTAAAAGTATACGCAAAAATTAAAGAAGGTAACCGTGAAAGAATCCAGGTTTTTGAAGGAACAGTTCTGAAGAAACAGGGTGGAAGCACAAGAGCAACATTTACAGTTAGAAAGAACTCTAACGGAATCGGTGTTGAGAAAACTTGGCCATTACACTCACCAAACGTAGAGAGAGTAGAAGTTGTTCGCAGAGGTAAAGTAAGAAGAGCGAAACTGAACTACTTAAGAGACCGCGTTGGTAAGAAAGCAAAAGTAAAAGAATTAGTAAAATAGTAACAAGAGGAAGGGACAAAGTACGGAATGTATGTTGTCCCTTTTGTTCTATCATCAGGAAAGACAGACACAGAGGTGCGAATGAAAAGATACGGAATCAGAAGAAGCAGGAAGAGAGCATATATAAAGAAAATCCGCAATGGTCTGGTATGGAGTATGCAGATCGCGATTGTATGTATCATCGCCTTTGTGCTTGTATGGTACTGGGGACAGCGAGTCAGCAATATTGGCGATTCGATGAATCCGGTGCTGCATAATGGGGATATTGTGCTTGTCAACCGACTGATTTATGACACAAGCACACCGAAGCGGAATGATATTATTGTGTTCCGGCCAAATGGGAATGAAAATGCCCATGCTTCGATCAAGCGCATTGTAGGACTTCCCGGGGAAACGATCCAATTGAAGGACAATGCTGTTTATATTAATGGAGAGAAGTTAAAAGAGGATTTTCAGACAACAGAGATCAGAGATGCGGGGATTGCCGGGGAAGAGCTGGTGCTTGGAGGCGATGAGTATTTTGTACTTGGAGATAACCGGGCGGCGAGTGAAGATAGCAGAGAGGCGGATATCGGTACAGTGAAACGCTCTGAGATAGAAGGGAAAGCATGGTTTGTCATGTTGCCGACACAACATTTTGGATTGATAAAAGACTGATAGAAAGATAGAGGTAAAAGAGATGCATTTTCAATGGTATCCGGGTCATATGACGAAAGCAAAACGTATGATGCAGGAAAATATAAAATTGATCGATCTTGTGATCGAATTGGTTGATGCCAGAATTCCGGTGAGCAGCCGGAATCCAGACATTGATGAGCTTGGGAAAAATAAGGCGAGGCTGATTCTTTTGAATAAGTCAGACCTTGCGGAAGAAAAACAGAATGATGCCTGGGCAGAATACTTTAAGGAAAAAGGATTTTCAGTTGTAAAAGTAAACTCCAAAAGAGGAGGCGGAATCAAGTCGATCCAAGGCGTAATTCAGGAGGCATGTAAAGAAAAGATTGAGCGTGACAGAAAGCGCGGTATCTTAAATCGTCCGGTGCGGGCAATGGTTGTCGGGATTCCCAATGTCGGAAAGTCGACATTTATCAATGCTCTTGCAGGCAAAGCATGTGCGAAGACTGGAAATAAGCCAGGGGTCACAAAAGGAAAACAGTGGATCCGTCTTAATAAAAACGTAGAACTTCTCGATACACCAGGAATTCTCTGGCCGAAATTTGAAGATCAGACAGTGGGACTTCGGCTCGCGTTTATCGGTTCGATCAAGGATGAGATTTTAAATACAGAAGAACTTGCGATGGAGATGATCACTTTTCTGACAGAGAAATATCCGGGTGTTCTGGAAGAAAAATATAGCATAGAGATCAGTGAAGACTCCTATGAGTGTCTCAGAAGAATTGCAGAAAGCAGACATTGTCTTGTGAAAGGAAATGAACTTGACACAAATAAGGCCGCAATCCTGCTGATCGACGACTTCCGGAGCGGAAAGCTTGGAAGGATCACGCTGGAATTTCCGGAAGACTATGAGTAGAAAAGCGGAAGGAAGAAGGCGGTAAGAAATGAAAAGCGATGAAGAAAAGTATTTAGCAGAAGAAAAAAATATTTTTAAGGAACTTCTTGGCTGGCTGGTATATATACTGATTATTTTTGGTCTGACGTATCTTGTGATTACATTTGTTGGACAGCGTACGCGTGTTACCGGTTCCTCGATGGAAACGACCTTGAGTGATGGTGACAATCTCATTGTGGACAAAATCTCTTATCGGTTCCGGGATCCGGAGCGGTATGACATTATTGTCTTTCCGTATCAGTATCAGGAAAATACATACTATATTAAGCGGATTATCGGAATGCCGGGGGAAACCATACAGATTATCAATGGGGAAGTCTACATTGACGGAGAGATACTCGGTGAGGAGTATGGAGCAGAAGTGATGCAGGATGCAGGGATCGCCGAAGTGCCGGTAACACTTGGAGAAGAAGAATATTTTGTACTGGGTGACAACCGGAACCACAGCATGGACAGCAGAGATTCCAGAGTTGGTATTTTAAAGAGAGAAGATCTTGTTGGAAGAGCGTGGGTACGGATCTGGCCATTTTCAGAGTTTGGAGTGATAAAACATGAGTAAGAGCATTCGGGAAATACAGCGGGAATTTTCTCGGGCAGATGACTGTGAAAGAAAGGTACTGTATGAACAGTATGCAGATGATCCGAGGGCAGGCGTGACTGCTCTGATCGCAAAATACAAAAAGCAGGAAGAAAAGCTTGCGGCGGAGATTGCCCGCATTGAGGCAATGAAATCTTATGAGAACAAATACCGGGACGCAGCGTTTATCTGCGGGATCGATGAAGTTGGAAGAGGTCCGCTTGCAGGTCCGGTCGTGGCAGGGGCTGTGATTCTTCCAAAAGACAGCCAGATTCTTTATCTTAACGATTCCAAAAAATTGACGGAGAAGCGCAGGGAAGAACTCTATGAGGTGATCATGCGGGAGGCAGTAGCTGTTGGGATTGGAATTGTAAGTCCTGCACGGATTGACGAGATCAATATTCTTCAGGCAACGTATGAGGCAATGCGGGAGGCTGTAGGGAAGCTTTGTGTGGAGCCGAATGTCCTTTTAAATGATGCGGTTACAATTCCGATGATCCCTCCGCATATTGTTCAGGTGCCCATCATCAAAGGAGATGCCAAAAGTGTTTCGATTGCCGCGGCAAGTATTGTGGCGAAGGTGACAAGAGACCGGCTGATGACAGAATATGAGGAGGTACTTCCTGGATATGGATTTGCATCGAACAAAGGGTATGGCTCGTCAGAGCATATCGCAGCATTGAAAAAATACGGACCGACACCGATCCATCGTCGTAGTTTTATTCACAATTTCATCTAAAGAGAGGAAAGCATTTTATGGAGAATCAGCGACAGATCGGAAGGGAGTATGAGAAAATGGCAGCAGAGTATCTGGAAGCATGTGGTTTTCAGATACTTTCCTGTAATTATCGGTGCAGATACGGGGAGATTGACCTAATTGCGAAGGACGGAGAGGTGCTTGTATTCTGTGAGGTTAAGTACCGCTCGGATACGAGAAAAGGAGAACCGGCGGAGGCAGTCGGAATCAAGAAGCAGCAAACAATCTACAAATGTGCGGCAGCATACTTGCAGGAGTATGAGATAGGAGAAATGCCCTGTCGCTTCGATGTGATCAGCATTTTAGGACGGGAGATTTGTCTGATCCAGGATGCATTTTGAGAACCAGGATAAATATGGTGCACAGATGTTTGACGAAAAATAAAGGGAGGAGAGAGTATTGGAGAATCGTTGGAAGAAAACAGACGAAAGAAACGTATTGGAAGTAAAAGAAAAAGCGGGAGTAACCTATCTGTCCTACCCGCTTTTAGAACATACGAAGTGTGTGAGACACGCATTTTCTACAAGACTTGGAGGAGTCAGTGAGGGAATCTATGCCTCGATGAACTTAAGTTTTTCCCGGGGAGATGATCCGGAAGCTGTGCGGGAGAATTTTTACCGAATGGCAGAAGTGCTTGAGATTTCGCCAGAGCAGTATGTCTTTTCTGCGCAGACACATACAACGAATGTGCGGAAAGTAACAAAAGACGATGCAGGAAAAGGATTTTTATTTCCGCAGGCATGTGTTACGGGATGCGCAGGAGGGCTTAAGGATGTGGATGGGCTTGTGACAAATGAGCCCGGACTTTGCCTTGCTACTTTTTATGCAGACTGTGTGCCGCTTTTTTTCGTGGATCCGGTAAAAAAAGCGATTGGGCTCAGCCATTCTGGATGGAGGGGCACGGTTGGAAAGATCGGAAAAGTGACGGTGGAGAAAATGACAGAACTGTATGGAACAGATCCAAAGGATGTTGTCGCGGCAGTCGGACCGTCGATTTGTCAGGATTGCTATGAGGTCAGCAAAGATGTTGTTGAGCAGTTTCGGGAAAACTATGATGAGAAATACTGGGAAAAATTATTTTATGAAAAAGAAAATGGGAAATACCAGTTAAATCTCTGGGAGGCAAATCGCATTGTGTTGCAGGAGGCAGGAATCCCGCAGGAGCAGATTGCAGTGACAAATATCTGTACTTGCTGCAACAGTGAACTTCTGTTTTCGCACCGGGCATCACAGGGGAAGAGAGGAAACCTTGGGGCATTTCTTATGTTAGAATAAACAGTGGAAGATAAACTAAATTTACAGTGCGAAAGAGGAGGTCATCTATGGATATGGAAACAGCAGCAGAAAATGTAGAAGAAGCAGCAAAAGATGTAAACCGGTTGGTCGAATATGTCAATTCTCAGATTCCGAATATCATTCATTTTGGTCTGAAAGTAGTGTTGTCATTGATCTGCTTTTTTATCGGAAGAAAGCTGATCCGGTGGGTACAGAAATTAGTCAGAGCATCTTTAAATCGGGCAAACGTAGATAAAGGGGTAGAGCAGTTTGTAGATTCAATGTTAAAAGTGGTGCTTTATTGTATTCTGATCTTTAGTCTTGTGGCAAATTTCGGAGTAGATACGACATCGATCGCAGCGCTCTTTGCTTCCGGAGGTGTTGCTATCGGTCTGGCGCTCCAAGGAAGTCTTTCAAACTTTGCGGGAGGAGTTTTGATCCTTCTTTTGAAACCGTTTGTAGTGGGAGATTATATTATTGAAAGTGGAACTGGAAATGAAGGAACGGTAAAGGAAATTCAAATTTTCTATACAAAGTTATCAACGGTTGACAATCGGATGATCGTTATTCCAAACGGTGCGCTGTCTAATAATAGTCTGACAAATGTGACAGCAAAAGAGAAGAGGCGCTTGGAGATTAAAGTAGGGATTTCCTACGAGTCAGATTTGCGGAAGGCAAAGGAAGTGATCGAATCTCTTCTTCTTGAAGATGAGAGTATTTTAAAAGATGAAGAAATCATAGTGTATGTTGATGAACTGGCAGAAAGTTCTGTTGTGATCGGGTCAAAGTCCTGGGTGAAAACCGATGATTATTGGCCGACCAGATGGAGATTGTTGGAGGAAATCAAACTGACGATGGATGAACAGGGGATCAACATTCCTTATCCGCAAATGGATGTTCATATTCAAAAAGAAAGCTAATAGAAAAGCAGTATAAGAAAGGCGGCAAAAAGTTCCCAATCTCTTCCACTTTTTGCCGTTTTTTAATAAAAAAACTTGACTTTTCAGAAAATTTTTATTATACTATAATTCGTAGCAACTTGCAGAGAAAAGTAAGTTTGCAGAAAATAAATATAATATATCATATCGTGCTGAAATAGCTCAGTCGGTAGAGCACTTCACTCGTAATGAAGGGGTCGTCGGTTCAAGTCCGATTTTCAGCTGAATGGCAGGCAGATATAGGTGAAAGTCTATATCTGCTTTTTTGTTACAGAACAAAACGAAAGAGGGAGTGAGGGAAATGAAACAAATGTGGAAAAAATTGTTTACACCGACAGACATGACAGAAGGAACACCATGGAAAAAGATTGTCCTGTTTACGATTCCGATGTTGATCGGAAATATTGCGCAGCAATTATACAATACGGTGGATAGTATTATTGTGGGACGCTATGTCGGAGATAATGCTCTGGCAGCCGTGGGAAGTGCCAGCCCGATTTTGAACTTGCTGATCGTACTGTTTATTGGAATTTCAGTTGGGGTGAGTATTATGGTTGCCCAGTATTTTGGAGCGAAAGAAAGGGAAGAATTATCATCTACGATCGGAGGATGTGTGACGCTGACAGCGATTGTTGCAATAGCTCTGATGATCGTTTCTCCATTTGTCGTGCGACCGATGTTGGAAATGCTCCACACACCGACAAGCATTATCGACTGGTGTACTTCCTATCTGATTATTATGATGGTCGGGATTGCAGGCATGGCTTATTATAATATATTAAGTGGTGTGCTGAGGGGTCTTGGAGATTCTGTGTCGGCACTCGTTTATCTGCTTGTTGCAACGGTATTGAATATTGGTCTGGATCTTTTATTTGTTGCAGTGTTTGATATGGGAGTAGAGGGGGTTGCCCTCGCGACAGTGATCGCTCAGTTTGTCTCTGCGGTGCTTTGCTTATGGAAATTAATGCATATGAAGGAAATTTTTGAGTTTAGAAAACATCACTTAAAAATGAGCAGAGAACATACGGCACAGATTATCCGCCTGGGACTTCCTTCCGGATTGACACAGGCAATTTTTTCAATGGCAATGATTATTGTGCAGTCATTGACAAATAGTTTCGGGGAGATGTTCATTGCAGCAAATGTAATCATTATGCGCGTTGATGGGTTTGCGATGATGCCAAACTTTTCTTTTGGAACAGCGATGACGACTTATGCCGGACAGAATGCAGGAGCAAAACAATATGATAGAATCAACCGGGGAGCAAAGCAGGGAACTCTGATTGCAATGGGAGTATCGGCGGCTATTACCGGGCTGATTTTGATCTTTGGGAAATATCTGATGGGGATTTTTACAGAGACTGAGGAGCTTGTTGACCTCAGCATGCGGATGATGCGTATTCTTGCGGTTGGATATATTGCGATGGGGGCAACTCAGTGCTTGTCCGGAGTGATGCGTGGGGCAGGTGATACGATGACGCCGATGTGGATCTCGCTTGTGACGACAGTGCTGATCCGTGTACCGGTTGCCTATGGAATTTCCTGGATCACAAGAACACCAGAATTGCCAAATGGACGGTCTGAGTGCGTTTTCATTTCGTTGCTTTGCTCTTGGGTGCTGGGTGCGTTGATTACATTTTACTTTTACAAACGTGGAAAATGGAAGAAAAAAGCATTGGGAAGTATGGAGAAATAACAAAAATGTCCAATGATGTTTGAAAAAAAGAGGGAACTTTCTCGAAAGGCGAGAGGTTCCCTCTTTTTCGTATTGAAAAGGGGTTCTTTGCAATAGTAGTGATCAAGAGTGGCGTTTTCCGAGGTATAGCTTTTCAAGCAGGTTGATGCAGGCATATAGGAACATTGCGAGAATGCAAAGGAGGACGATAGCCATCAGGAGCCAGTCGAGCTTAAAGACCTGGCTGGAGTAAATGATCAAGTAACCAAGCCCGTTTCGTGCTGCAAGGAATTCTCCGATGATCACTCCGACGAGGCAGAGTCCGATGTTGACCTTCATATTGCTGATGATTGCCGGAATGGAGTGAGGGATTACAACTTTTGTGAGAGCGTGGAATCTGGTACCGTGCAGCGTATAGATGAGTTTGATTTTCTCTTGATCGACAGTATGAAAGCTTGTATATAGGCTTAAAATACTTCCAAAGATTGCAACAGACATTCCAGAGACAATGATCGTTGTTTGAGTGGCGCCGAGCCATACGATCAGAAGGGGTGCCAGTGCAGATTTTGGAAGGCTGTTCAGCACGACGAGGTAAGGTTCCATAATCTCGGAAAGCTTCGGACTGAACCAGAGAAGAACGGCACAGAGCAGAGCAATGAAGATAACAAGAAGGAAGCTTACGATTGTCTCATATACGGTGATACCAACGTGGAGGAAGATGCTTCGATCGCACACCATATTCCAGAAGCAGCGGACAATTTTTGAAGGACTGCTGAAGATAAACGAGTCGATCAGTCCGGTTGCAGAGGAAATCTCCCAGAGGATAAAAAAGAGAAGCAAGATCAGAACCCGGAAGACAGAGACGATGGTCCGGTGCTTCTGTCTGCCTTTTAAAAATTCCTGTTGTTTTACGGACATCTCATTCACTTCCATTTAGTTCCCTCCAGACAAGATTGAAATATGTTTTAAATTCCGGTGTATTTCTGCGAAGAAGAGGAGTATCTTCCTGCATATCAAAGTGAAGCGGGATCGTCTGTTGAATAGAGGCGGGACGGGCAGAAAGGACGATGACGCGATCTCCAAGGCTGACTGCTTCTGATAAGTCGTGAGTGACAAGAATCGCTGTCTTTTTTTCTTTTCGGATAATTTGTCCGATATCATCTCCAACCGTCAGACGAGTCTGATAATCCAGAGCAGAGAATGGTTCGTCGAGAAGGAGAAGATCTGGATCAAGGACCAGTGTGCGGATAAGGGCAGCGCGCTGCCGCATACCTCCGGAGAGCTCAGAAGGTTTTGCTTTGGCAAAGTTTTGCAGTCCATAAGTGGCTAGCAGTTCGTTTGCTTTCTCTTTTGTCTGGCTGTTCAATTTGTGCTGGATCTCCAGGCCAAGGATGATATTCCGATAGATGGAGCGCCACTCAAACAGGTGATCTTTCTGAAGCATATACCCAATGTTGGCATTGCGCAGCTCTACGGATTTTCCATGGATCAGAATCTGCCCTTCCTCCGGTTGGAGCAGCCCTGCGATCAGTGATAAGAGTGTGGATTTTCCGCAGCCAGATGGACCGACGATAGCAATAAATTCTCCTTTTTTTACCGAAAAGGAGATGTGGCTTAAAGCAGGTGTCTCGCCATCCAGCGTGTGGTAGGCATAACTGACATTTTGAAATTCTAATATAGTTTCCATAAAAGCCTCCAGTCTGTTTCTATCCAATTTATGCAAAAGAAAGAAAATGGTGCGGCGATAGAGCAATCAGAAAAACGCGGATTGTTTTTTTTGATCAGTTGTGTATAATATCAGCAGGAGAAATAAAAGAAAAAGGACAAAGGGTGAAGAAAATGAAAGAAAGAACAGATGGTGGGAGGATGAATCAAAAGGAAGAAAACCGGAAGATATCGGGACAGCCAAAGAGAAATTATCAGAAAGAGTTGGAGAACTTGTTAAAACAGTTTGAAAAAGATGGCAGAGTCCCATCTTTGTTACTTCATAGCTGTTGTGCACCTTGCAGTAGTTATGTGCTGGAGTATTTGTCTCAGTATTTTCATATTACAGTGTTCTATTACAATCCGAATATTTATCCGGATACCGAATATGACAAGCGGGTACAGGAACAAAAGGAACTGATTGAGAAACTCCCGGCGAAATATCCAATCTCTTTTCTGGCGGGAGAATATGATAAACAGCTGTTTTATGATGCGGTAAAAGGGATGGAGAGAGAAAAAGAAGGCGGCAGGCGATGTTTTCGCTGCTATGAACTGAGACTTTTGGAGGCGGCAAGGGAAGCGAAAAAGGGCAATTTTGATTATTTTACAACGACACTTAGTATCAGCCCGATGAAAAATGCTGCAAAGTTAAATGAAATTGGAGAGCGGATCGGGGAAGAGATAGGGGTTCCTTATCTTCTGTCTGATTTTAAGAAGAAGAATGGATACCGGCGCTCGGTGGAATTATCGGGATTGTATGGACTTTACCGGCAGGATTACTGTGGCTGTATCTTCTCGAAACAAGAGCGAGAAGCTCAGAAGAAAGAAATGCTAAAAAGTGAAAATAGGTAAAAAATCCTAAAAGAGAAAGAAAAAATATGTAAAAAGAGAAGATAATATTGGAAAATTATACAAAAATATGATAGACTATGAAAAATAAGCAACAGAAAAGAGGAACAGATATGGCACAATTGTGGGGAGGACGATTTACAAAAGAAACAGATCAGATGGTATATCAGTTCAATGCATCGATTTCTTTTGACAAAAGGTTTTATGCACAGGATATTAGAGGCAGCATCGCGCATGTGATGATGTTGGCAAAGCAAGGGATTCTGACAGAAGAAGAACAACGGAAAATGATTTCCGGTCTGGAAGGAATTTTAAGGGATATAGAAGACGGTTCTCTTGCGATTTCAGAGAAATATGAAGATATTCATAGTTTTGTGGAGGCGACTTTGATCGAGCGGATCGGAGAACCTGGCAAGAAATTACATACTGGAAGAAGCAGAAATGATCAGGTTGCCCTCGATATGAAGCTTTATATCAGAGATGAAGTGTATGCGACGGATCATCTTTTGAAGGAGTTGTTAGAGGTACTGCTTGGAATCATGGAAGAACATATCGATACGTTCATGCCGGGATTTACCCATCTGCAGAAAGCACAGCCAATCACACTGGCACACCATATGGGTGCTTATTTTGAGATGTTTAAGCGAGATCGAGCCCGCATGAAGGATGTTTACCGGAGAATGAATTACTGTCCGCTTGGCTCCGGAGCTCTGGCTGGTACCACATATCCGTTGGATAGAGAGTATACAGCGGAACTGTTAGGGTTTGCAGGTGCCACATGGAACAGTATGGATTCTGTGGCAGACAGAGATTATCTGATTGAATTTTTAGCCGCACTGTCTACGGTTATGATGCATTTAAGCCGCTTTTCAGAGGAGGTTATTATTTGGAACAGCAATGAGTATCAGTTTGTTGAAATTGATGATGCATACAGTACCGGAAGCAGCATTATGCCGCAGAAGAAGAATCCGGATATTGCAGAACTTGTTCGTGGAAAGACAGGACGTGTTTACGGAGCATTGATGTCACTTCTTGTGACAATGAAGGGATTGCCGCTTGCTTATAATAAGGATATGCAGGAAGACAAAGAGCTTGCTTTTGATGCGATCGATACGGCAAAGGGGTGTCTGATGTTGTTTACAGATATGCTCCGCACGATGAGATTTCAGAAGGAACAGATGGAAAGAAGCGCGAAAAACGGATTTACCAATGCGACAGATGCAGCAGATTATCTTGTAGGACATGGCGTAGCATTTCGGGATGCACATGGGATTGTCGGACAGCTTGTGTTAAGCTGCATTGAGAAGGGAATTTCACTGGAAGAGATGAGTTTGGAAGAATATCAGAGGATTTCCCCGGTATTTCAGGAAGATATTTATGATGCGATCAGTCTGAAGACTTGTGTGGAGAAGCGCAAGACATTTGGTGCACCGGGGCGGGAAGCGATGGAGCAGGTGATTTCTCTGCAGAAGCGATATTTGTCCCAGTCGGATACGTTTTCCGCACAGGATTGATAAATATAATGGTTTAGTAAAGAGAGGAAAGAAAGATGGAGAGAAAATTAAGAGTAGGAATTCTTGGAGCAACGGGGATGGTAGGACAGAGATTTATTTCTCTTTTGGAAAATCATCCATGGTTTGAAGTAGTGACAGTGGCAGCCAGCCCAAGATCAGAAGGGAAAACGTATGAGGAGGCGGTTGGAGACCGCTGGAAGATGCAGACACCGATGCCGGAGGCAGTGAAAAGTTTAGTAGTCATGAATGTCAATGAAGTAGAGAAAGTTGCAGCGGGTGTTGATTTTGTATTCAGCGCAGTGGATATGTCCAAGGAAGAGATCAAGGCAATCGAGGAAGCTTATGCAAAGACTGAGACACCGGTTGTATCAAATAACAGTGCGCACCGCTGGACAAAAGATGTGCCGATGGTGATCCCGGAGATCAATCCGGAACACTTTGAGATCATTGAAGCGCAGAAAGCACGGCTCGGAACAGAGAGAGGATTTGTGGCAGTAAAGCCAAACTGTTCTATCCAGAGTTATGCACCGGTGCTGACTGCATGGAAGGAATTTGAGCCGACAGAGGTTGTGGCGACGACTTATCAGGCAATTTCAGGTGCGGGAAAGACATTTGCAGAGTGGCCGGAGATGGTGGAGAACATCATTCCATTTATCGGTGGAGAAGAAGAGAAAAGTGAGCAGGAGCCACTTAGAATCTGGGGACAGATCAAAGATGGTGAGATTGTAAAAGCAAGCAGTCCTGTTATTACAACACAGTGCATCCGTGTTCCGGTTCTGGATGGACATACAGCTGCAGTGTTTGTGAAATTTGCAAAGAAGCCAACAAAAGAACAGTTGATTGAAAAGCTTGTAACATTCCGTGGTCTGCCGCAGGAGTTAGAGCTTCCAAGTGCGCCAAAGCAGTTTATCCAGTATCTTGAGGAAGATAACCGCCCGCAGGTGAAATTGGATGTAGATTTTGAGAAGGGAATGGGAATCTCAGTTGGACGTTTAAGAGAAGATACCGTGTACGATTATAAGTTTGTCGGACTTTCCCATAATACAGTCAGAGGTGCAGCAGGAGGCGCTGTGCTCTGTGCAGAAACACTGACTGCAAAAGGATATATCAAGGCAAAATAGAAAGGAAAAGAGAGAAGGGGAACCGCAGTTTTGCAGAACCTCTTTTTTCTCTTTCTGGAGGAGATTGGGGCAGGGTATGGAAATGAAATAAGAAATTTGTTATACTGAAAATTGATAAAGAGAGATTGGAACTGCGAAAAGAGGAAGGTGTTCAAATGAGAAAAGAACTATTGAATTACACACAGAACAGAGAATTGTCCTGGCTCCGATTCAATGAGCGCGTGCTTCAGGAAGCACAGGATCCGACAGTGCCGCTTTTGGAGCGGATGAAGTTTGTCGCAATCTTTACGAGCAATTTGGATGAGTTTTTTATGATCCGGGTAGGAAGTCTCTATGATATGGGAATGATGGGAGAAAATCATATTGACGATAAGACCGGATGGAGTGCAAGGCAGCAGTTGGACAAAATCTATACGGCGGTTGCACCGCTCTACAAAGAGCGGGAGAAGACATACGCGGAGATCAAGAAACAGTTAAGTCCGTATGGAATCTGTGGGTTGTCTTTCAAGGAGCTGGAACAGCAAGAGAAGAAGTTTGTAAAAAAATATTTCAGAGAGCAGATCCTTCCGCTTTTGTCACCTCAGATCGTAGATCCAAACCACCCATTTCCACATCTTTTGAACAATGAAATATATGTGACGGCAACCTTGAAGGAGAATGGCAGATCGTTACTTGGAATTGTACCGGTACCGCAGTTTATTTCTGATATCTTATATCTTCCCGGACATGACATTCGATATATTCGCATGGAAAAAGTGATCATGGAGTATTTGGAACTGATTTTTAGTCAGTATGAGATCTCGGATCGAAATTATATCTGTGTGACAAGGAATGCAGACATTTCTCCGGATGATGAAGCGTTTGATATCAATGATGATTTTCGTTACCGGATGAAAAAGACATTACATAAGCGGAGAAGAATGGCGGTTGTCCGTCTTGAAGTGGCAGAGAGTCTCAGCAAAGAGCGGGAACAGTATTTTTGCAGTAAATTTAACATTACGCCGAAACAGATTTTTCGTACAAAAGTGCCGATGAAGCTCGGGTTTATGTTCTCAGTGATCGATAAGGCGCCAGATTCTATGAAGCGTGCACTGACGTATGAGCCATTTTCTCCGCAGATGGCGAAGATGGTGGAAGAAGGCAGTATGATGAAGCAGATTCGAAGAAAAGATATTCTGCTCTCTTATCCATATGAGAGTATGGAACCGTTTCTCCGTCTGATCAAAGAGGCGTCTGCGGATCCGAATGTCATGACGATTAAGATTACGATTTACCGCCTTGCACGAAAGACAAGGTTAGTAGAGTATCTGTGTGCAGCAGCAGAGAACGGAAAAGAAGTGACAGTGCTGATTGAACTGCGGGCAAGATTTGATGAGCAGAATAACATCGACTGGTCTGAAAGGCTTGAGGAGGCGGGATGCCGGGTGATTTATGGATTTGAGGGATACAAAGTACACTCTAAAATCTGTCTGATCACCTACCGCCATCGGAATGAGATACAGTATATCACTCAGATTGGGACGGGAAATTATAACGAGAAGACAGCGGAGATGTATACAGATGTCTCTCTGATGACATCCAGTCGGAGTATCGGGGAAGATGCAGCTGAATTCTTTAAAAATATGTCAATCAGTAATCTTGACGGAAGATATGAAGAACTGATCGTGGCGCCGACAAGTTTAAAACAGAAGATTCTCCTGTTGATCGATAGGGAGATCGCAAAGGGGACAAATGGCAGGATTGTCATGAAGATGAATTCGGTAACCGATATGGATTTCATTGAGAAAATTGCCGAGGCTTCCAGAGCGGGAGTCAGAATCGATCTGATCGTAAGAGGGATTTGCTGTATTCTACCGGGGATTGAAGGGGAAACAGAAAATTTACGAGTGATCAGTATTGTCGGGCGCTACCTGGAGCATGCCAGAATTTTTAGTTTCGGGGTCCGGGAGGAGCAAAAGATCTACATTGGTTCCGCGGACATGATGACAAGAAATACAGAAAAGCGGGTAGAAGTTGCATGTCCGGTCTATGATCCGATAGTGAAACGGCAACTAAACCATCTTTTGAAGGTCATGCTGTCGGACAATGTGAAAGCCCGTATCCTGACAAGTGACGGGACATATAAAAAGAAAGAAATGAGAGAGCGTGAGGTGAATGCGCAGGAAGTATTTATGCGGGAGGCGCTTCAGGAAAGACCGTCAGAAAAGAGGCGAGAGCCAAAAGTGATCCGAAGATTTCTTGAAATTTTTCATAAAAAATAAGCAGAGCAGAGAGGAAGAAGAACGATGAGTATAGAGAAAACAGTATTTGGAACAACAAAACAAGGGAACAGTGTTTCACTTTACACAATTTCCAATCAGCATGGGACAAAGATTGCGGTGACTGATCTTGGAGCGACATTAGTAAAGGTGATCGTCAAAGATAAAAATGGAACTCCAAAAGATGTTGTGCTTGGATATGATACGCCACAGAAATATGAAGAGGCAAGTAAGTTTTTTGGGGCAATTGTCGGGAGATGTGCGAACCGGATCGGGGGAGCTTCTTTTGAGCTGAATGGAAAGACTTACACTCTTGCACAAAATAATAATGGTAATAATCTGCACAGTGGGATGGATTTCTTCAATGTCCGTATCTGGGATGTGATAAAAGAGGACAACAATCAACTTACATTTGCGCTGGAGAGCAGAGACGGAGATCAAGGATATCCAGGAACAGTGAAAATCGAAGTGACATATACACTGACTGAAGATGACACGGTGAAAATTGAGTACTACGCTGTGCCGGATCAGGACACGATTCTGAATATGACAAACCACAGTTACTTTAATCTTGACGGACATGAGAAAAAGGATGTGCTTGCCCAGCGTGTCTGGATTGATGCAGATACATTTACGAGAGCAGATGCAGAATCGATCCCGACCGGAGAGATCGTTCCGGTGGAAGGAACACCGATGGATTTTCGTTCCGGCAAGATGATCGGCGAAGAGATTGAAAGCGATTATGAGGCAATTCGGCTTGGAAATGGATATGATCACAACTGGGTATTGAACCATCCGGGTACTTACCGTAAGGTGGCAGAGATGGAAGGAGCAGAAAGTGGTATTGGAATGGAAGTGTGGACGGATCTTCCGGGTATGCAGTTTTACACTGCTAATTTTGTGGAACATGAAGAAGGAAAAGAGGGAATCTGCTATGGAAAGAGAAGCGGTGCATGTTTTGAGACGCAGTATTTTCCGGATGCGATCCACAAAGAGCACTTTGAAGGTCCAGTCTGCAAAGCCGGCAGCACATATCATACAACAACGGCATATCATTTTACAGTAAAGTAGGTACACATGGGAAAATCAGTATATATTGCGGAGAAGCCAAGCGTCGCACAGGAATTTGCAAAGGCATTAAAATTGAATACAAGACGAAAAGACGGATATCTGGAGGCGGACAGTGCAATCGTAACATGGTGTGTTGGACATCTTGTCACGATGAGTTATCCCGAAGTATATGATGCGAAGTTGAAGAGATGGAGGCTGGATACGCTTCCATTCCTTCCAAAGGAATTTAAGTATGAAGTCATTCCGGCGGTTGCAAAGCAGTTTCAGATTGTAAAGGAACAACTGACAAGAGAAGATGTGGATACCATCTATGTATGTACCGACTCCGGACGAGAAGGAGAATATATTTACCGTCTGGTAGAGCAGATGGCAGGAGTGAAAGGAAAAGTGAGGAAGCGTGTCTGGATCGATTCCCAGACAGAGGAGGAAATTCTTCGCGGAATCCAGGAGGCAAAGCCACTGGAAGATTATGATAATCTGAGTGCATCTGCTTATCTGCGGGCAAAAGAAGATTATCTGATGGGAATTAATTTTTCGAGATTACTGACACTAAAGTATGGAAACAGCATCTCGAATTACTTGCAAACCAACTATACAGTGCTTTCGGTTGGACGAGTGATGACATGTGTTCTTGGCATGATCGTCCGGAGAGAAAGGGAAATCCGCGAGTTTGTCAAGACACCGTTTTTTCGTGTAATCTCTACGGTTGATGTGGAAGGACAGACATTTGAAGGTGAGTGGAGGGCAGTCAAAGGATCACGGTATTTTGAATCGTTTGACCTCTACAAGGAAAATGGGTTTCAGAAGAGAGAGAAGGCCGAGGAGCTGATCGCTTATTTGAGTCAGCCGCTTCCGCTCACTTGTGAGATCCTCTCCATCGAAAAGAAAAAGGAGAAGAAAAATCCGCCGCTGTTGTTCAACTTGGCAGAGCTTCAAAATGAATGTTCCAAACGGTTTAAAATCAGCCCGGATGAGACACTCCGGATTGTACAGGAACTCTATGAAAAAAAACTGGTTACATATCCGAGAACTGATGCGCGTGTGCTGTCGACTGCGGTTGCAAAAGAGATTCATAAAAATCTGAATGGTCTTTCCAAATATGAGATGGCAGGACCGTTTCTATCTGATATTTTACGGTTTGGAAGTCACAAAGGGCTAGAGAAAACCCGCTATGTCAATGACAAGCAGATTACAGATCACTATGCGATCATTCCAACCGGACAAGGACTTCCTGCATTGCAGGCGGTAGCACCGACTGCTAGACAGGTATATGATCTGATTGTCAGACGATTTTTAAGCATCTTTTATCCGCCGGCGGTATATCAGAAAGTAAGTATTGTGACCAAGCGGAAGGAAGAACAGTTTTTCTCTTCTTTTAAAGTACTTGCAGAAGAAGGGTATCTGAAAGTAACTGGTGTGCCGGGGACAAAAAAAGGGGAGGATGCAGGCGAGGACAGTGAAAATCAAGATGAAGGTCTATTTTCTCTTGTACAGAAACTGCGGAAAGGGATGCAGTTAAATGTGCAAGGATTTCAGATTAAAGAGGGGGAGACATCTCCTCCGAAACGATATAATTCTGGTTCGATCATCCTTGCGATGGAAAATGCCGGGCAGCTGATTGAAGATGAGGAACTGCGTGCGCAGATAAAAGGAAGCGGCATTGGCACAAGTGCGACGAGGGCAGAAATTTTAAAGAAGTTGATACATATTAAGTATCTCGCTCTGAATAAGAAGACACAGATCATCACTCCGACGCTTCTTGGGGAGATGGTGTTTGATGTAGTTGGACATTCGATCCGCTCTCTTTTAAATCCTGAGTTGACAGCGAGCTGGGAGAAAGGCTTGAACTATGTGGCAGAGGGAGAGATTACCCCGGAGGAATATATGGTGAAGCTGGAACGGTTCGTACAGAATCATACAAATGGGGTATTGGGATTGAATAATCAATATCAGCTGCGCGCCTGCTATGACAGGGCTGCTGGATTTTATCAGAAACCGAAAATGACAGCAAAGAAAGATGTTCATTTCAAACAGAGGCATGGGAAACCAGATTAGAAGATGGAAAGGAAAGAAGATATGGAGCAGATGACAGTAACAGAATTGTATACATTGAAAGAAACTATTGCCAGTGAGATTTTTGCGGGAGCGACATATCCGTGGGAAGTGCTTCCAAAGATTGGAGCGTTTATCGTGAAACTTGGCAGCACATTGCCAGAGACGGAATATGAGAAGATAGGAGAGGATATCTGGGTTGCAAAATCAGCAAAGGTTGCAGCAACTGCAAGTATTCATGGTCCGGCGATCATCGGAAAAGAGGCGGAGATCAGACATTGTGCATTTATCCGGGGAAATGCTATCGTGGGAGAAGGAGCTGTTGTGGGAAATTCCACAGAGTTAAAAAATGTAATTTTATTCAATAAAGTACAGGTACCGCATTATAATTATGTCGGCGATTCAATTCTTGGATACAAATCTCATATGGGTGCCGGTGCAGTGACATCAAATGTAAAGTCAGATAAATCACTTGTGAAAGTGAAAGTCGGAGAGAAGACGATTGAGACTGGATTGAAAAAATTCGGGGCAATGCTGGGGGACGAGGTGGAAGTCGGCTGCGGAAGTGTGCTGAATCCAGGAAGTGTGATTGGAAGTCATACAAACATTTATCCTCTTTCCATGGTGCGCGGAGTGATTCCAGCGGGAAGTATTTACAAAAAACAAGGCGAGATTGTCGCAAAACAGTAAGGGGCTTCCTAAATAGAGAAAAATTGTGTATAATAAAGCTGAAACACGATTGAAAAAGCTGCGGCTTGTGTAGAAGAAAGAGAAAAAGTCTAAATAAAAGGAGGACGCTTATGTTACAGGATGATTATGTTACATTTGAGATTGGAAAGGCAAAACATATTGCATTAGTTGCACATGATGGAAAGAAAAAAGAGCTGGTAGAGTGGTGCGATAAGAATAAAGAGATTTTAAAAGGACATTTTCTCTGTGGAACAGGGACGACATCCCGGTTGATCGCTGAAAAAACAGGACTTCCGGTTAAAGGATATAACAGCGGACCGCTTGGCGGAGATCAGCAGATCGGTGCAAAAATCGTTGAGGGAAATATTGATTTTATGATCTTTTTGTGGGATCCGTTAGAAGCGCAGCCACATGATCCAGACGTGAAGGCACTTTTGCGTATCGCAGTCGTATATGATATTCCGATTGCAAACAATCTGGCGACGGCAGACTTTATGTTGCATTCAAAATATATGAATGAACCATATGATCGAAAAGTAGAGAATTTTAATAAGACGGTGCAGGAGAGAGTAGAGAAGCTGAAATAGCAGGGGAAATCCCTGCTATTTTAGCTATCTCATATCCTGCTTATGGGGACTGGCAGTACAGAGAAAATCAATAAGAATGAAAGGAAGAAACATGGAACAAAACAATAAAAATTATCTAGAATATCTTGCAGAATTATATCCGACAATTGGAAAGGCATCCACAGAGATTATCAATCTCCAGTCGATTTTAAACCTTCCAAAAGGAACTGAACATTTTATATCAGATATTCACGGAGAGTTTGAGGCATTTTCACATGTGCTGCGCAATGGATCAGGAGCGGTTAGAAAGAAGATTGATGATGTGTTTGGCCATACACTGAGTACGGCAGAAAAGTGTGCGATGGCAACTTTGATCTATTATCCGGCAGAAAAGATTGCTGAGATCAAAAAAACAGAGCCAGATATGGAGAACTGGTACAAGATCACATTGTATCGATTGATTGAAATATGCAAGACAGTCTCCTCAAAATATACAAGATCAAAAGTGAGAAAAGCACTTCCGGCGGACTATGCATATGTCATTGAAGAACTGATCACAGAGAAATCAGAGGTGCTGAATAAAGGTGCGTACTATGAATCAATCGTCACAACGATACTGGAGATTGGAAAGGCAGAAGATTTTATCATTGTGATGTCAGAGCTGATCCAAAGACTTGTGATCGATCATCTGCATATTATTGGCGATATTTTTGACAGAGGACCTGCACCGGATAAAATTCTGGACTGTCTTATGACGTATCACTCGTTTGATATCCAGTGGGGAAACCATGATATCCTTTGGATGGGAGCGGCTGCGGGAAATGTAGCATGTATTGCGACGGTGATCCGAATCTGCCTCCGTTATGGCAATCTAGATCTTCTGGAAGATGGATATGGTATTAATTTGCTTCCGTTAGCTGCATTTGCAATGGAAATCTATGGGGAAGACCCCTGTGTATGTTTCGCTGTGAAAGGGAGAGAGGGAAAAACAGATTCCTCCTCTCTGTTAGAGAGAAGAATGCACAAAGCGATTACGATAATTCAGTTTAAACTGGAGGAAATGCTGCTGAGGGAGCATCCTGATTTTGATATGGAAGACCGATGTTTTCTTGAGACACTCGATAAGAAGAATGGAACTGTGATCATACAGGGAAAAGAATATCGGTTAAAAGACAAGAGCTTTCCCACGATTTCTGAAGAAGCACCATATCGTTTAAGCAAAGGTGAACAGGAAATCATGGAGAAACTAAAAACAGCGTTTCAAAACTGTGAGAAACTGCAAAGACATGTCAAGTTGCTTTTAAAGAACGGAAGTCTTTACAAGGTGTATAATCACAATCTGCTCTATCATGGGTGTATTCCGCTGGAAGAAGACGGTAGCTTTGAGAAGGTCAATATTTTTGGAACATTTTATCAGGGGAGAAAGCTTTACGATGTGCTTGAAATGTATGTAAGAAAAGCTTTTGTTGCCTTGGAAGAAGGTGAGCGAAAGAAGGGACAGGATATTTTATGGTATCTCTGGAGTGGACCGAAATCTCCGTTGTTTGGAAGGAGCAAGATGGCTACATTTGAAAGGTATCTGATTGCAGATCCGGAAGCACATTTGGAAAAGAAGAATGCATATTATCGATTTTTAGAAGAGAGCAGTACTGCTGAGCGGATTCTGGAAGCATTTGGTCTTGAGGGGGAAGATGCACATATTATCAACGGGCATGTGCCAGTGCATCAGAGCTCAGGGGAGAGTCCTGTAAAATGTGGTGGGAAGGTATTGATCATTGACGGCGGATTTTCAAAGGCATACCACAAGGAGACCGGAATTGCGGGGTATACTTTAATCTATAATTCTTATGGAATGACACTGACAGCACATGAACCGTTTGAATCGGCAGAGACGGCGATCCATGAGGAGAAAGATATCGTTTCTAGACAGGTGGCAGTAAAATATACAGACAGGCGTCAGCTTGTCGGGGATACTGACAATGGGAACAAGATGAAAGAGAGAATTGCAGAATTAAAAGAGCTGATCCGGGCTTACAGGGAAGGAGAACTCAAAGAGAAAGAACGGTAGGAACAGTCATAAATCTTTCACACAATGCTTACAATGGTAGTAGACGAAATCAAAGGGAGTTGTAAAATGAGAACAATTCTGGCAGTAGTATTGAGCGTTATTTTATGTACCGGGACTGTCTGCGCGATGCCGCCTGACGGGAAAGTATTGCAGGAAGAGGTAGAGTCAGAAAAGAAAAATGAACTGGAACTGACAGCACAGTCCGCCGTTTTGATGGAGGCATCTACCGGAAAAATTATTTATGAGAAACAGAAGGAGGAGGAACGCCCGCCTGCAAGTGTGACGAAAGTTATGACGATGCTTTTGATCCTGGATGCAGTGGAGGATGGAAAGATAAAGTTGGAAGACGAAGTAACTGTGTCAGAGTATGCAGCATCCATGGGAGGAAGCCAGGTGTTTCTAGAACCCGGAGAAGTGCAGACGGTAGATACGATGTTAAAGTGCATTGCAGTTGCAAGTGCGAATGACGCATGTGTGGCGATGTCCGAATACATATCCGGAAGTGAGGAAGCTTTTGTAGAGCAGATGAATGCGAGGGCAAAAGGGCTGGGGATGGAGCATACTCACTTTGTAAACTGCAATGGTTTGGATGCGGATGGACATCTGACGACTGCTTACGACATTGCACTGATGTCCAGAGAGTTAATTACAAAGCATCCGGAGATTGAAAAATATTCTATGATCTGGATGGAAAATATTACGCATAAAACAAACAAGGGAACAAGCGAATTTGGTTTGTCAAACACAAATAAACTGGTGCGGCATTATCCATATGCCACAGGGCTTAAGACCGGATCTACAAGTAAAGCAAAATTCTGTATTTCTGCCACGGCAAGAAAGGATGGGATGGATCTGATCGCGGTGATCATGGCGGCGCCGGATTCTAAGATGCGCGTAAAGGATGCGACAACACTTTTAAACTATGGATTTGGAAAATGTACAAAGTATGTGGACAAAGAAAAAGGTGGATTAAAGGCGGTAAAAGTGGATGGGGGGACAAAGGAAAAAGTGAGGATCGAGCCGGAAGCAATATTTCAGTATGTGGATACGACCGGAGCGAATTTGTCTGAGATACAGAAAAAACTAGTGTTAAAAAAAGGGCTTTCTGCACCGCTAAAGAAGGGAACAACGGTAGGAAAACTTGTCTATACACTGCAGGAAGAAACAATTGGAACTGTGCCGGTCAGAACAACAGAGAAGATAGATAAGATTACTTATGGACATGTGCTGAAAAAGGTGCTGAAAAGCTTTTGGTTGTAAAACGCTGAGAAAAATTATATAATGGAAGACAAATCAGCATTGCTGTGAGATGAAATGAGACAGTGAAAGAGGATAAGGGAACAGATATGGAAAGAGAAATTGTAAAGGTCCTAGAGATTATTGCGGTGGCAGCAGTTCTTTGTATATTGGAGATGATACGTGAAATCCACACATTTAAAGTCACACATTATACGGTGACAGCCCCGAAGCTTGTGGGGGAAGAGACAAAGTTTGTTCTGCTAAGTGATCTTCACAATAAAGTATATGGAAAACATAATAAAAGACTGCTGTATGCAATTACAAAGCAGAGACCAGATGCAATTCTGATCGCAGGGGATATGCTAGTGGGGAAAAAGGGGGTATCTCCAAAGCCAGCGATGGAATTTGTGAAATCACTTGCAAATATCTGTCCGGTATTTTATGCGAATGGCAACCATGAGCAGCGGATGAAGGAAAATCCGGCAAATTATAGTCATGTCTATGAGCGATACAAGAAAGAGTTGAGTGCAGAACAGGTAATCTTCCTTGAAAATCGTTCGGTTGTACGAGAGTGGAATGGTGATTTGTTTACGATTTCCGGATTGGAGATTCCGTATGAGGGGTATGCAAAAAGGAAGTATCACAAAGTGACAGAAGCGGAGATTGAACAGCGGATTGGAAAGGCAAGCAGGGCAAGTTATCAGATTTTAATCGCCCACAATCCGTCACATGTGCCGGCATACAAGGAGTGGAAGGCAGATCTTGTTGTTTCAGGACATTTTCACGGAGGGCTGGTAAGGCTCCCGTTTCTTGGAGCTGTCATCACGCCACAGCTTAAGATCTTTCCGCGTTATAGTGGGGGGATTTACAGAGAAGGGCAGACAACGACGGTTGTAAGCAGAGGGATTGGAGAACATACGATACCGGTTCGGCTGTTTAACACACCGGAAGTAGTTGTGCTGCATATGAAAGGAAGACAGTAATGGGAATACCAGTAAAGCTGCAAGTGTTTGAAGGACCACTGGATCTGCTTTTGCATTTGATTGACAAAAATAAGATTGATATTTATGATATCCCCATCGTGGAAATTACAAGACAGTACATGGAGTATATCCGTGAGATGGAACGGACAGATTTGAATATTATGAGCGAGTTTCTTCTGATGGCAGCGACTCTTTTGGATATTAAGTCGAAAATGCTTCTTCCCAAAGAGGTGAATGAAGAAGGGGAGGAGGAAGATCCCAGGCAGGAGCTGGTGGAACAGTTGCTGCAGTATAAGCTGTACAAATATATGTCTTATGAACTTCGGGATCGGGAAATGGATTCAGACAGAGTGTTATTTAAGGAGGCTGCCATCCCACAGGAAGTGCAGGAGTATACCGAACCGGTAAATCTGGATGAACTTCTGGGAGATTTGGATCTTCGCAGGTTGAATCAGATTTTTCAGGAAGTGATGCGGAAAAAGGCAGATAAGATGGATCCGGTGCGCAGCAAATTTGGAACGATTGAGAAAGAAGAAGTGACGCTTTCTGATAAGATGTCCTATGTGGAAGAGTATGCAATGTTGAATGGGTACTTTAGTTTCCGTCAGCTTCTGGCAAGACAGCGCAGCAAGATGCATGTGATTGTCACGTTTCTCGCGGTACTGGAATTGATGAAAGTAGGTAAGATACAGATCACACAAGAAAAAACATTTGCGGAGATCATGATCACTTCTATGATGTAGCATGGCAAAAGAGAAGTGAAGCATTAAAAAGGAAAAATTGTACGATAACAAGAAAGGAACAGATAGTGTGGAAAAGAAAACTGAGAAGGAACTGCTAGGGGCTGTGGAGGCGATCCTTTTTGCAATGGGGGAGTCCGTGAGCCTTTCAAAAATTGCATCTGCGATCGGGAAAGATGAGACAGAAGCAAAAAGACTTTTGGAAGAACTGAAAAAACAGTATCAAAAGAAAGAGCGGGGAATCCAGTTGATCGAACTGGAGGATTCTTATCAGCTCTGTACAAAGCCAGAGTTATATGACTATCTGATTCAAGTTGCGAAACAGCCGAAGAAACATGTGCTGACAGATGTCCTGCTGGAGACACTCGCAATCGTGGCATATAAGCAACCGGTTACAAAAATTGAGATCGAGAAGATCCGGGGAGTGAAGTCAGACCATGCGGTGAATAAACTTGTGGAATATGATCTGGTGTGTGAAGTGGGGAGGCTGGATGCGCCGGGAAAACCGCTGCTATTTGGCACAACCGAAGAATTTTTGCGACGATTTGGAGTGCAGTCGGTGGAGGAGCTTCCAAGCATTGCACCAGAGCAGCTGGAAGATTTTAAAGAAGAGGCAGAGCGGGAGATCAAAGATCGACTGGATGTCTGATCAAAAGAGATTCAGATGGACATATTCGGGAACTTCTAATCATACAATGAACTAACAGAACAACAGGTGTATGCTTATGAAGAAAGTTTTGATCGGAATTTTGACAGGAGTTTTGCTGGTCAGTTCCCCTGTCGGTGCGAAAGAAGAGATAGAACAGTTATACGCCCAGTCAGCGGTTTTAATGGACGCGGACAATGGGCGTGTTTTATTTGAAAAGAACGGTTCAGAAAAAAAGCCGATGGCGAGCACGACAAAGATCATGACATGTATTCTGGCATTGGAGGAAGGAAATCTTACAGATGTTGTGAATGTGTCAGAAAATGCGGCGAGACAGCCGAAAGTACATCTGGGGATGCAGATGGATGAAAAGTTTTATCTGAGAGATCTTCTATATTCCTTGATGTTGGAATCGCACAATGACAGTGCGGTAGCAATCGCGGAACATATTGGGGGGAGTGTGCAGGCATTCGCGGATAAAATGAATGCGAAGGCAAAAGAAATCGGATGCAGGGATACATATTTTATTACACCTAATGGGCTGGATGCTTCGGATGACAAGGGAGAACATTCAACGACAGCGGAAGATTTGGCCAGGATCATGAGTTACTGTATTTTGAAATCTCCGAAGAAAGAGAGCTTTCTTTCAATCACTCAGAAGGGAAGCTATCATTTTATGGATGTAGATTGCCATCGTTCGTTTTCCTGCCAGAATCACAATGCGTTTTTGACAATGATGGATGGAGCGTTATCCGGAAAGACAGGATTTACCGGGAAGGCGGGGTATTGCTATGTCGGCGCGCTTGAAAGCCGGGGAAGAACATTTGTGGTTGCCTTGCTTGGATGCGGATGGCCGAACAATAAAGGATATAAATGGGCAGATACCAGGCGATTGATGACATATGGGATGGAAAACTATGAGCTGCGGGAGGCATTTTCCGGGAAAGAAACCCTCCGTGATGTAACTGTGAAGGCGGGAATTCCTACCAGCGGAAATCTTTTTGAGAAAGCACATGTTCCGGTAAAGATTGAGAAGATTCAAAACAGTCCGGTGGAAGTTCTTTTGCACCGAGAAGAAGAAATTGAAACTGTTGTAGAATTGCAGGAAGAAGTGCAAGCGCCGATTGAAAGATATGAGAAGCTTGGAACGGTTCGCTATATTCTGGACGGGGAAGTACTTCAGCAATACCCGATCGTAGCCCAGGAGAACGTCGAAAAAATAAATTTTCGATGGATCTTTCAAAAAATCAGCGGATACTATTTTTTGAATGAAGACGGAAGAATGTAAAAAGAAAGAAAACTGAAAGAGGGCACCTAAGATCAGCAAAAAAGATCTTAGGTGCCCTTTGACTATGGAAAACCTGCTATGCTTAGCTCCGGCAGGAATCTATGATAGTTAGATTTCCCTTGTGTATACTTTGAGCCATTCGTTTTCTTCTTCTGTCATATAAGGAGAAAGTGTCTCGTATACAAATTTGTGATAACTGTTCAGATAATTGCGTTCGTCTTTATTCAGATCTTCCGGTACGATCGCATCTAAGTCAATCGGAACGACTGTCACATTTTCCAGTCCCATGAATTGGCCAAATTCATTTTTTTCACCTTTGCGCACAACGAGTTCATTTTCCAGACGGATTCCGTGGGAATCTTCAATGTAGATCCCAGGTTCATCGGTGATGACCATACCCTCCTCGAGCACTGCTGGTGGCAGGCCTGAAGGGGATAGTTGCCAACGGAAAGAAGCAGGTCCTTCGTGAATGTTTAGAAGGTAACCGACTCCATGTCCGGTGCCACACTTGTAGTCGATATTCAGGGACCACATAGGTTCTCTTGCAAGGATATCAAGGTTCACACCCCGGCAGCCATATAGAAATCTTGCTCTTGCGAGGTTCATCATACCGCGGGCAACAGCCGTAAAGTGTGTCTTCAGTTCATCGCTGACCGGTCCAAGAGCAACTGTACGAGTCAAGTCTGTGGTACCTTCATAATAATTTCCGCCGGTATCTGCAAGGAGGAAGTGCTCTGGTTTCAATTCGTAATCAGATTCCGGAGTAGCGCTGTAATGCATCATGGCAGCATGTTCTTTGTATGCGACGATCGGAGAAAAACTTGGACTGATAAATCCCGCCTGCTGGCTGCGGAACTCTTCTAGTTTGTCAGAGGCGCTGCGCTCTGTAATCGGCATCTTTCCTACATTTTTCTTAAGCCAATACATAAATTTTGTGAAAGCGACACCGTCTTTGATATGGCTTGCGCGGATATTTTTCAATTCTGTCTCATTTTTGATTGCCTTAAATGCTGTTGTAGGATTTGGTTTCTCCACTTTTTCTGTTGCGTCAGGGAGATTTTTATAGATCGCATAATTGATCCGGGAAGGATCTAAAAGCACATGAGAAGTTTCATCTAACGTCTTTACAAATGTGTAGATTTCTTCATAAGGATGTAAGATGACAGAAAGCCCGTTCCAGCTATCTAAAATTTCCTGATTTAATTTGGATTCGTTGATAAACAGATGTACGTCCTCCATCGTGATCACAGCATAGCTCAGCACAAGAGGAGTATACATTACATCTTCGCCTCGAATATTGAGCAGCCATGCGATATCGTCAAGAGAAGAAAGAATGTGGACTGTCGTGTCAGCTTCTTGCATTTTTTCACGGAGACGTTCCAGTTTGGAGGCGGTACTTTCTCCTGCGTATGCAAGATCCAATAAAAATGCCGGAGCATTTGAAAGAGCCGGGCGATCTTCCCAGATATAGGAAATCAGATCTTCGTCATAGGAAATGGAGACTGCTTTTTCTTTTAATACTTCTTCATAATTCTGACCTTCGGAAGCGCCGATGACTTTTCCGTCAAATCCGAGCACTCCGTGATCTGGAAGAACTGATTTCAAATATTCTTCTTTCGTAGGGACATCAGGTTCTGCCATACGGAAAAGTCTGATTCCACTTCCTTCTAATTGTTTTTCTGCCTGAATGAAATAGCGTCCATCTGTCCAGAGACCTGCATCATCTTTTGTGATGATCACTGTTCCGGCAGAACCGGTAAATCCGGAGATAAACGCTCTGGCTTTAAAATGTTCTCCTACATATTCGCTTTGATGATTGTCAGCGGATGGGATAATATAGGCATCCATTTTCCGCTCTTCCATGAGTTTTCTGAGTTTTGCAATTCTGTCTGTTACACTCATTTCTATTTCCTCCTTAGATACATTTTATAATGTGCGGGAACAAAAAGATGTCCCCGTTTCATGCCTTTTCTATTGTATCATAATCGTGAGTGGAATCAAACAAAATATACAAAAACAAAGAAAGAAGAAGTGAAAAAATCAGCATGATGGAAGAGGATATTTTGAGGGAGGACGTGTCAGTCGAATATGTGAAAAAAATATCAAAAAGCAATTGCTATTTTTTAAGCAGTATTATATAATATAATAGGCAGAAAATTTGGCTAAACTTTATGAAATTTTAGAAATTGGAGGGCTAAAAGATATGAGTTACGAAACAACAGAGAACCGCGCAAGCGAAAGAATTGCCGCTTTGCTTGACGAGGGAAGTTTTGTTGAAATCGGTGCTGCTGTTAAAGCGAGAACGACTGATTTCAACATGCAGACAAAAGAAACTCCGGGAGACGGTGTTGTGACCGGATACGGGGTGATTGATGGGAACCTCGTGTATGTATACAGCCAGAATGCCTCTGTATTGCAGGGGGCGATCGGTGAGATGCATGCAAAGAAGATTGCCGCAATCTATGATCTTGCGATGAAGATGGGAGCTCCGGTAATCGGCCTTGTAGATTGTGCGGGACTTCGACTTCAGGAAGCGACGGATGCGCTCCATGCATTTGGAACTCTGTATATGAAACAGACATTGGCATCGGGTGTAATTCCACAGATCACAGCAATTTTCGGAACATGTGGGGGAGGACTTGCAGTGATCCCTTCTCTGACAGACTTTACGTTTATGGAGAAGGAACATGCAAAATTATTTGTGAATTCTCCAAATGCACTGGAAGGGAATGTCATTACAAAGTGTGATACATCTTCTGCAAAATTCCAGAGTGAGGAAGCGGGTTTGGTAGATGGAACCGGAACAGAAGAGGAAATCTTAGAAGAAATCCGTTCTCTTGTATGTCTTTTGCCGGCAAATAATGAAGACGATAACTCTTATGACGAATGTACAGATGATCTGAATCGTCTCTGTGATGCGATCGAAAATGCAGCGGAAGATACAGCAGTCGTGCTCTCCACTCTTTCAGATAATCATGTATTTTTTGAGACAAAAAGAGACTATGCAAAAGAAATGGTAACAGGATTTATCCGTCTCAACGGTGTGACGATCGGTGCAGTGGCAAACCGCTGCAAGGTCTATGATGAAGATGGAAATGTGGAAGCAGAATTTGACGGTGGCTTAAGTGTACGTGGATGTAGAAAAGCAGCAGATTTTGTAAATTTCTGTGACGCATTCAATATTCCGGTATTGTCTCTTACCAATGTAGAAGGATATCATGCAACAATGTGTTCGGAGAGAAATATTGCCTCTTCTGTGGCAAAGCTTACATATGCGTTTGCAAATGCGACTGTACCAAAAGTGAATGTCATCATCGGAAAAGCATACGGAAGTGCCTATATAACAATGAACAGCAAGGCATTGGGAGCAGATCTGGTATATGCATGGCCACAGGCAGAGATTGGAATGATGGATGCGAATCTTGCTGCTAAGATCATGTATGCAGAAGAGAGTGCAGAAGTGATCCGACAGAAGGCGGCAGAATATGAAGAGATGCAGACAAGTCCTTTGGCTGCGGCAGGAAGAGGATATGTAGATGCGGTGATCGATCCGAAAGATACAAGAAAATATCTGGTCGGTGCATTTGAAATGTTATTTACAAAGAGAGAAGATCGCCCGGCAAAAAAACATGGAACAGTGTAGAGAGGTGAAGCAAAGTGAAAAAAAGAATCAGCTTATTAATCGGTGCATTGGCTCTGACACTTAGTTTTACCGGATGTGGAAGTAAGAAAGAACTGGAATATGATGAAACACAGCTTACATATGTGACACAGTTTATCATTGCAAATTTTGAAGTGATGGATGAGGAAGCATTTGATAATTATCGGCAGGCATCGGAATATCAGATCAATAAGATCATGTCTGAAGCGAATGCGCCAATTGAACCAGAAGTACTCATTTCTATGATGGATGCCTGGGAAGCGGCAGAAAAAGAATGTGGAGAATATGTAGAACATGGCGAATATCAGTTTGAAGGTTCGGATTCTGGTGTAGTAGTGTCTACAGAGGCAGTGTATGAGGAGCGGGAAGCAACGCTGGAATTTAAGTTTGACGAGAATCTCAATATAGAATCACTTGATATTGCGGCAGATTATACAACCGGAGAAATTTTAAAGAAAGCCGGAATGAATACCATTCTTGGAATGGGAACTGTATTTCTTGTTCTGATCTTCCTTGCGTTTGTAATCTCACTTTTGAAATATATACCAATGCTTCAGGAAAAGTTTACAAAGAAGACAGAAAAAAATAAGACACCGGTAAAAGAAGTGCCAAAGGCAGAAGTTCCTGTAGTGGAAGAAGAGTTAACCGATGATGAAGAACTTGTGGCCGTAATTACAGCGGCGATTGCAGCGGCAGATGAAAGTGTATCTGACGGATTTGTGGTAAGATCGATCCGCAGAAGAAAATCAAATAAATGGAATTAATTCAGGAGGAATTTGAAGATGAAAAGTTATACAATTACAGTAAATGGAAATGTATATGATGTGACAGTAGAGGAGAAAGCAGCAGGAGCAGCACCAGCAGCACCGGTACAGAAGAAAGCTCCAGTGGCACCAAAGGCAGCCCCGGCACCGAAGAAAGCAGCAGGGACAGGAAATGTCAAAGTGACAGCAGGTGCGGCAGGAAAAGTATTTAAATTAGAGGCAGCTGTCGGACAGCAGGTAGAAAAAGGAGCACCGATCGTTGTGATCGAGGCGATGAAAATGGAAATCCCGGTTGTAGCTCCGGAGGCAGGAACCGTAGCCAGCATTGATGTAGCAGTAGGTGATGCAGTGGAATCAGGAGCAGTACTGGCTACATTGAATTAATGATGTCCCGGACACAGACTGGAGGTTAAAATATGGAATACATTATGACTACATTGGATAACCTCATGCACCAGACGGCTTTTTTCAATCTTACAGTTGGAAATTACGTCATGATTGCGGTAGCATGCGTGTTTTTATATCTAGCGATTGCCAAAGGATTTGAGCCGCTTCTTTTGGTTCCGATCGCGTTTGGTATGCTGTTGGTAAATATTTACCCAGATATTATGTTATCCATTGAGGATTCTTCAAATGGAGTCGGAGGACTTCTTCACTATTTCTACTTGCTTGATGAGTGGGCGATCTTACCGTCACTGATTTTCCTTGGTGTCGGAGCAATGACCGATTTTGGACCACTGATTGCGAATCCGAAGAGTTTCCTCCTCGGAGCGGCAGCACAGTTCGGTATTTTTGCCGCTTATTTAGGAGCGATGGCAATGGGATTCAGTGATAAGGCAGCAGCAGCGATCTCTATTATCGGAGGAGCTGACGGACCTACATCAATCTTCCTTGCAGGGAAATTGCAGCAGACAGCAATTTTAGGACCGATTGCGGTAGCGGCATATTCTTATATGTCACTGGTCCCGATCATCCAGCCGCCGATCATGAAGCTTCTCACAACGGAAGAAGAAAGAAAAATCAAGATGGAACAGCTTCGTCCGGTATCTAAACTGGAGAGAATTCTATTCCCGATCATCATTACGATTGTCGTATCGCTGATCCTTCCAACAACAGCGCCGTTAGTCGGCATGCTGATGCTCGGTAACTTATTCAAAGAGTGTGGAGTTGTAAGACAGCTTACAGATACAGCATCAAATGCATTGATGTATATTGTTGTGATCCTGCTTGGAACTTCTGTCGGTGCAACGACAAGTGCAGAAGCATTTTTAAACTGGGATACGATCAAGATTGTTGTGCTTGGACTGGTAGCGTTTGCGTTTGGAACAGCTGCAGGTGTATTGTTCGGTAAACTGATGTGCAAGGTGACTGGAGGAAAAGTAAATCCGCTGATTGGTTCTGCCGGAGTATCTGCGGTGCCTATGGCAGCCAGAGTATCACAGAAAGTCGGGGCAGAGGCAGATCCTACAAACTTCCTGTTGATGCATGCGATGGGACCAAATGTCGCCGGAGTCATCGGTACGGCTGTTGCAGCAGGTACCTTTATGGCAATCTTCGGTGTAATGTAAGTTGAAAAAGTGAAATGTTAGGAGGAAGTAACATGGCAGATATAGCAAAAAAACCAATTAAAATTACAGAGACGATTCTGCGTGATGCACATCAGTCGCTGATCGCAACGAGAATGACGACAGAGCAGATGCTGCCGATCATCGATAAAATGGATAAGGTGGGATATCATTCCGTAGAGTGTTGGGGTGGCGCTACCTTTGACGCATCACTCCGTTTCCTGAAGGAAGATCCATGGGAGAGACTCCGGAAATTCCGCGATGGATTTAAAAATACAAAATTGCAGATGTTATTCCGCGGACAGAATATTTTAGGATATCGTCCGTATGGAGATGATGTAGTAGAATATTTTGTTCAGAAATCAATCGCCAATGGAATCGATATCATTCGTATTTTTGACTGTTTAAACGATCTTCGAAATCTGCAGACAGCAGTCACAGCAGCAAATAAAGAGAAGGGACATGCACAGGTGGCGTTGTCCTATACGCTGGGAGATGCATATACTCACGAATATTGGATCGACATCGCTAAGAGGATTGAGGATATGGGAGCAAATTCTATCTGCTTGAAAGATATGGCAGGTCTTCTCCTTCCATATGAGGCGACAGAGTTGATTGGTGCGTTGAAAGAAAATGTCAGCATTCCGATCCAGTTACATACACACTATACTTCGGGTGTGGCTTCCATGACATACTTAAAAGCAGTGGAAGCAGGTGTTGATGTGATCGATACAGCAATCTCTCCATTTGCACTTGGAACCTCTCAGCCTGCAACAGAAGTTATGGTAGAGACATTTAAAGGAACACCGTACGATACTGGATTTGACCAGAACCTGCTTGCAGAGATTGCAGATTACTTCCGCCCAATCCGCGATGAAGCATTAGAATCAGGACTTCTGAATCCGAAGAACCTTGGTGTAAATATTAAGACATTACTGTATCAGGTGCCAGGTGGTATGCTGTCGAACTTAACTTCTCAGTTAAAAGAGCAGGGAGCAGAAGATCGATATTACGAAGTACTTGAGGAAGTGCCGAGAGTTCGTAAAGATCTGGGAGAGCCGCCGCTTGTTACACCGTCTTCTCAGATTGTCGGAACACAGGCAGTATTCAATGTCCTGATGGGCGAACGCTACAAAATGGCAACAAAGGAGACAAAAGATCTTCTGAGTGGAAAGTACGGGAAAACAGTCAAACCGTTTAACGAAGAAGTGCAGAAGAAATGTATCGGAGATGCAGAAGTTATCACATGCCGTCCGGCAGACTTGATCCCGGATGAGTTAGATACACTGCGAAGTGAAATGGAACAGTGGTCACAGCAGGACGAAGATGTGCTTTCCTATGCATTGTTCCCACAAGTGGCAACAGATTTCTTTAAATATAGAGAAGCGCAGCAGACGAAAGTAGATCAGACAGTTGCCGACACAAAGAACGGATCTTATCCGGTATAGAAAAATAAGACAGAGCCGACAAAGGACAGGGAAGCAAGCAGCCTGTCTTTGCCGATCATAAACCGACCCTGTGGGAGAGCAGCCAGAGAATAAAGCCTCCACAGGGTCGCTTTCATTTTGCGAATCCGCAGGTGTGTATGGAATGCATGTGGGGGTTGACAAACGCGGAATCTTCGCTATGATAAATGAAGACAGAAAAGAAAAAGGAGATACAAGATGAGGCAATCAATCTTATTTTTTGACATTGATGGAACACTTTTAAGCGATAAAACAGGGAAAATTCCGGACAGTGCGTTGGAGGCACTTGCAGAAGCGAAGAAAAATGGGCATTTACTCTTTATCAATACGGGGAGAACGGTCTGTGCGCTTCCGAAAGAGCTTTATCAATTTGAATTTGATGGATACTTGTGTGGGTGCGGATCGTATCTTCTCTTTCATGAGGAAGTATTACTGGAAAGTCATATTGAGGAAGCCTGTGGACAAAAATATATTGAGCAGATGCGGGAATGCGGGCTAGATGGTGTTTTGGAAGGAACGGAAGATCTTTATTTTCCGAAAAAAGTCTCGCGGTTTGAAAAATTGGAGCAGGGAAGACACTATTTCGGACAATTGGGTCTGGGAAAGAAGAAGCATATAGAAGAAGGTGGATTTCTTTACGACAAAATTTTTGTGTATGCAGATGAACAAAGTGAAAAGGAACGTTTTTTTCGTCTGATGGAAGATGCGTTTGTGGTGATCGACCGGGGAGAAAATACATATGAGCTGACACAGAAAGCATTTTCGAAGGCGACGGCATGCGAATTTCTGGTAAAGAAATTCGGTATGGATAAAGATCAGGTCTATGTATTTGGAGATAGTATGAACGATTTGTCGATGTTTGAATATGCATCACATACGATCGCAATGGGAAATCATGCGCCGGGGCTTGAGCCGTATACAGAATTTGTGACAAAGACAGTGGAAGATGGCGGAATTGCCTGGGCAATGAAGCATTATGGACTGATTTAGAATCCTTCCTTTACTTCAAGGAAGTAGTTGTGTATAATAAGTGAAGACTTAGAGGAAATGGTGGGGAAATTATGAAACATACAGGTGGAACAAGTGGGAATGAGTTCTTAAAGAGAATGGAGACACAGTATGAAAAGTTCAGCAAAGGACAGCGACTTTTGGCTGATTATATTATAGAGAACTATGACAAGGCTGTTTTTTTGACCGCGGCAAAGCTTGGTGAAGTTGTCGGCGTCAGTGAGTCCACAGTTGTTCGCTTTGCCACGCAGCTTGGGTACAGTGGATATCCGGGCTTCCAGAAAGCGTTGGAAGAACTTGTGAGAAATAAGCTGAATTCGATTCAGCGTATGGAAGTGACTTATGGGAGAATCAGTCAGTCAGAAATTTTAGAGACCGTACTCCAGTCGGATATTGAGAAAATTAAAGTCACACTGACGAATATTGATCAAAGTGCATTTGACCGGGCGGTGGATATTATCCTTCAGGCACGAAAAATTTATGTCATCGGAATCCGAAGTTGTGCACCACTTGCTAATTTCCTGCAGTTTTATTTGAATTTTCTGTTTGATAATGTGATTCTTGTCAATACGAATTGTTCCAGTGAGATTTTTGAACAGCTAATTCGAATCGGACAGGAAGATGCGATCATCGGTATCAGTTTTCCGAGATATTCACAACTGACCCGGAAGGCGCTTTCTTTTTCCAAAAAGCGAGAGGCAAAAGTGATCACACTGACGGATAGTGAACGCTCACCGATGACAGAATATTCAGATTGTAATTTGATTGCGAGAAGTGATATGGCATCGATTGCGGATTCACTTGTAGCGCCGCTCAGCGTGATCAATGCGCTTGTTGTAGCGCTCTGCATGAAGAAACAAAAGGAAATGCGGCGCACACTGGCATTTCTGGAAGAGATCTGGGATGAGAATCAAGTCTACGGAAACGATGAGATCGAAGAGGAAACAACCTTGGGAATAGGAGAAAAATAAGATGAGTAAAGTGTTGATTGTAGGCGGAGGAGCGGCTGGAATGTTGGCTTCTATTTTTGCGGCGCGAAATGGGAATGAAGTACATGTCTTTGAGAAAAATGAAAAACTCGGAAAAAAATTATTCATTACCGGGAAAGGGCGCTGTAATATTACAAATGCCGGGGATATGGAAAATCTGTTTGAAAACGTTGTGAGCAACCGGAAATTTTTATATAGTAGCTTTTATAGTTATACAAATGAGGATGTCATTTCATTTTTTGAAACGCTAGGAGTTCCTACCAAAATTGAGCGCGGCAATCGTGTGTTTCCGGTGTCAGATCATTCTTCGGATGTAATCGGAGCGCTTTCCGGTGAAATGAAGCGCACTGGTGTCAAAGTGCATCTTTATACAAAGGTGTCAAAAATTTTAACAGAGAATGGCAGATTTTCCGGGTTAGAGTTTGCAGATGGCGCGTACGTTCAGGGAGATGCCTGCGTGATTGCGTCAGGAGGATTTTCTTATCAGACGACGGGATCTAACGGAGATGGATATCGATTCGCAGAAGAGCTGGGGCATACAGTGACTGATATCTACCCATCTTTAGTTCCTCTGGCAATTGAGGAAGAATTTGTAAAGGAGCTGCAGGGGTTGTCGCTGAAAAATGTAGAGGCGGCAATTTATGATGGGAAAAAGAAATTGTATCAGGATTTCGGAGAAATGCTGTTTACCCACTATGGGGTAAGCGGTCCGCTGATTTTAAGCGGCAGCAGCCATATTGCAAAGAAAGCAGGAGAGAAGAAACTGAAGCTTGTCATCGATCTCAAACCAGCATTGACGGAAGAGCAGCTCGATCAACGTGTGCTTAGGGATTTTGAGCAAAATATTAACAAGCAGTTTAAAAATGCAGTGACAAGGCTGTTTCCGGCAAAACTGATACCGGTGATGATCGAACGGAGTAAGATCGATCCGGAAAAAAAGGTACATGATATTTCGCGGGAAGAGCGGCAGAGTTTTGTAAAGCTGATAAAACATTTTGAGATGACAATTTCAGGACTGCGTGGTTACAATGAGGCGATCATTACAAAAGGTGGCGTGAAGGTAAAAGAGGTTGATCCGGGAACAATGGAGTCTAAACTGGTGCCGGGAGTTTATTTCGCAGGAGAAGTGTTAGATCTTGATGCATTGACAGGCGGATATAATCTGCAGATTGCGTGGTCAACTGCATATGCGGCGGGAAGCAGTATAAAATAGCAGGGATAGATATTGCAAAATTAGTGACGTTGGAAAATAAAAGAGAAAAATTGGCGGGAGACTGCCGGGAAAAGAGGAAATATGGGATATAATATTGCGATAGATGGACCGGCGGGTGCCGGGAAAAGTACGATTGCCAGGCGGGTGGCCAGAGAACTAGGATACATTTATGTGGATACTGGAGCAATGTATCGGGCAATGGCGGTTTATTTTCAGGAGCAGGGGCTTACTCCGGAAGATTTGGAACATATGAAGGAAATATGCGGCGGAGCAGAAATTGTGATTCGCTACGAGAATGAAAGCCAGCAGGTATATTTAAATGGAAAGAACGTTACTGGAAGACTCAGAGAGGAAGCAGTAGGCAGATTCGCATCTGTCGGATCGGCACTTCCGGAGGTGAGAGCGCACTTGCTGGAACTTCAGCGAAAACTGGCAAGAGATTATGACGTTGTGATGGATGGACGTGATATCGGAACGAATATTCTCCCGCATGCAGATGTCAAGATCTATCTTACAGCAAGTGTCAGGACGAGAGCGGAAAGAAGATTTAAAGAACTTCAGGAAGCTGGTCAGGCATGCGTTCTTGAAGAGATTGAGAAAGATATTCAGGAGCGTGATGAACGTGATATGACAAGGGAGACCGCGCCGTTGAAGCAGGCGGAGGATGCAGTGCTGATCGACTCTTCTGAGATGACGATCGAAGAAGTCGTCCAGGCAATTTTATCGGTGTGTAAGTAGGAATTGGAAAAGCAATGGAAAGTGAGGCGGCAGATGGAGGTAAATGTTGCAAAGACCGCAGGGTTCTGCTTTGGTGTAAAGCGGGCAGTAGACCAGGTGTATGAGCAGACGGAAAAGGAAAAAGGGAAGAAAATCTATACATATGGGCCGATCATTCACAATGAGGAAGTGGTGAAAGATCTCAGGAGTCGAGGAGTGGAAGTGATTCATTCGGAAGAAGAGTTGGCAGCACTGACAGAGGGGATCGTGATCATCCGTTCTCATGGGGTGCCAAAGAGGATCTATGATCTGCTGGAGGAGAGAAAGCTGCAGTATGTAGATGCAACCTGCCCGTTTGTAAAGAAGATCCATAATATTGTAAAGAAGGCAAGTGAGGAAGGAAGTCATGTGATCATCATTGGGAATCCGGAACATCCCGAAGTGCAGGGAATTATGGGTTGGTCACTTTTGCCGGTGACTGTAATTCAAGATGCGGAGGAAGCAGAGCAACTGTCTTTGCCGGAGGAACAAAAGATATGTATTGTATCACAGACGACATTTAATTACAATAAATTCAAAGATTTAGTTGAAATTATCTCCAAAAAGAGGTATGATATAAGTGTTTTAAATACGATTTGTAATGCGACAAAAGAGCGCCAGACAGAAGCAAAAAGCATTGCAAAGGGTGTTGATGCTATGATCGTGATCGGCGATAAGCATAGTTCAAATACCCAGAAATTATTTGAAATATGTAAAAAAGCATGTAACAATACGTACTATATACAGACACTTGACGATTTGGATATGAATCAATTAAGGTCCGTGGAAACAGTAGGTATTACAGCAGGGGCATCCACGCCCAATAAAATAATTGAGGAGGTTCAAAAAAATGTCAGAATTAACTTTTGAACAAATGTTGGAAGAATCATTTAAAACAATACGAAATGGAGAGGTTGTTGAGGGTACTGTAATCGATGTGAAACCGGACGAGATCATCCTGAATATCGGATGTAAAGCAGACGGAATCATTACACGTAGCGAGTACACAAACGAACCAAATGTTGATTTAACAACAGTTGTTTCCGTTGGTGATCCGATGACTGTAAAAGTGCTGAAGGTAAATGACGGAGAAGGTCAAGTGCTGTTGACTTATAAGAGACTTGCAGCAGAAAAAGGAAACGAGAGATTAAGAGAAGCTTACGAGAATAAAGAAGTGTTAAAAGCAACAGTAGCACAGATTTTAGGTGGAGGATTAAGTGTTGTTGTTGACGAAGCAAGAGTATTTATTCCTGCAAGCCTTGTATCAGATTCTTATGAAAAAGATTTGAGCAAATACGAAGGACAGGAAATTGAATTTGTAATCAGCGAATTCAATCCAAGAAGAAATCGTGTGATCGGTGATAGAAGACAGCTTCTCGTAGCAGAGAAAGCAGAGCTTCAGAAAGAGCTGTTTGCTAAATTAAAAGTAGGCGATACAGTAGAAGGAACTGTGAAAAATGTAACAGATTTTGGTGCGTTTATCGATCTTGGAGGAGTAGATGGTCTTCTTCATATCTCAGAGATGTCTTGGGGAAGAGTAGAAAATCCAAAGAAAGTATTCCAGGTAGGAGATCAGGTGAAAGTTCTTGTAAAAGATATCAACGATACAAAGATTGCACTCAGCCTGAAATTCCCAGAATCTAATCCATGGGCAAATGCTTCTGAAAAATATGCTGTAGGAGCAGATGTAACAGGAAAAGTTGCAAGAATGACAGATTTTGGAGCATTCGTTGAACTTGCACCAGGTGTAGATGCACTTCTTCATGTATCTCAGATTTCAAAAGCTCATGTAGAAAAACCTTCTGATGTATTATCTGTTGGACAGGAGATTGTTGCAAGAGTTGTTGACTTAAATGAAGCTGAGAAGAAAATCAGTCTTAGCATGAAAGCATTAGAGCCAGAGACAGAGGCAGCAGAAACTACAGAAGAATAATCAAAAGCTGAATAGTAATATGGAATCATTGCCACATTAGGAGAGTTCTCCTAATGTGGTTTTTTGCGTTTTTCCCCGCCTAATCATTTGTCTTCACTTTCACAAAGATGTTAAAAAAACGACAAGCTGTTTGCAAAAATATACAAGAAAAATGGGAAAATCAATAGAAAAATCTTTGGATTTTTTGTATGATATATATAAATTATAAGAAAGAAGGAGAAAAAATGGGATTGTTGACGTTTAAAGGCGGGATTCACCCGGATGATGGCAAGAAGCTGTCGAAAGACAAACCGATCGTGGAAGCCAAACCGGGCAAAGAACTGGTCTATCCGCTTTCACAGCATATCGGAGCACCGGCGAATCCAATCGTAGAAATAGGGGCAAGAGTACTCCGGGGAGAAAAAATTGCTGAGGCGGGTGGATTTGTATCTGCGCCAATTTATTCTTCCGTGTCGGGAACGGTCAAGGCGATCGCTCCACATTTTACATCTACGGGTGCAAAAGTGAACAGTATCATAATTGAAAATGATGAACAGTATGAAGAGGCGAAGTGGAGAGAAGTGATTCCACTTGAGCAGATGAAAAAAGAAGAAATCTTAAATTGTATTGCGGAAGCAGGAATTGTCGGCATGGGAGGAGCAGGCTTTCCTACCAGAGTAAAATTGTCACCGAAAGAACCGGAGAAAATAGAATATATTATCGCAAACTGTGCAGAGTGTGAGCCATATATCACAGCAGATTATCGCCGGATGCTTGAGACACCGGAGAAGTTAGTTGGCGGGATGAAAGTTGTTCTGCAGTTGTTTGAGAATGCAAAAGGTATCTTTGGAATCGAGGATAATAAGCCGGACTGCATTGAGAAGTTAAAAGAACTGACGAAAGATGAGCCGAGGATGGAAGTGAAAGTTCTCCAGACAAAATACCCGCAGGGAGCAGAACGACAATTGATCTATGCGACGACAAAGCGTGCGATCAATTCTTCTATGTTGCCGGCAGATGCAGGCTGTATTGTGGATAATGTGGAGACATTGATTGCGATTTACGAGGCCGTTATTTCCGGAAAGCCACTCTATGAAAGAGTTGTCACTGTCAGCGGAGATGCGGTCAAAGAACCTGGCAATTTTCTTGCTCCTTGCGGCATGAGCCAGATGGAACTTATCGAGATGGCCGGTGGATTTGAAGGCGTGCCGGAGAAAGTGATCTCAGGTGGACCGATGATGGGGTTTGCAATGTTTTCCACAGAAGTACCTGTGACAAAAACTTCTTCTGCAATCCTTGGATTTTCTAAGGATGAAGTGAAAAAGCATGAGCCAAGTGCGTGTATCAACTGCGGACGCTGTGTGGATGCCTGTCCAAGCAGGATTGTTCCGTCGCGACTGGCAGATTTTGCTGAACGGCATGACGAAGAGTCGTTCCTGAAATGGGAGGGGCTGGAGTGTGTGGAATGTGGTTCCTGCAGTTATGTCTGTCCGGCAAAGAAACACTTGAAGCAGGCAATTGGTTCTATGAGGAAGATTGCTCTGGCAAATAAGAAGAAATAGGGAGAGACATATGAACGAGACATTTAATATATCATCTTCGCCGCATATACGCGCAAAGGTCACGACAGGAAATATTATGTTCCTTGTCCTGATCGCGTTAATGCCGACGACACTTTTTGGAATTTATAATTTTGGCGTACAGGCACTTGGAATCGTGTTTCTGACAGTTGCTTCTGCAGTGGCAACAGAGTATCTTTTTGAGCGGTTCATGGGGAAGAAGATCACGATTGCTGATGGAAGTGCAGCGGTCACAGGTCTGCTTCTCGCATTAAACCTTCCGCCGACAGCGCCGTGGTGGATGTGCGTGCTTGGGGCGGTGTTTGCGATTTTAGTAGTCAAGCAGCTGTTTGGCGGACTTGGACAGAATTTTATGAATCCGGCACTTGCTGCGAGGTGCTTTCTTTTGATTTCCTTTACAGGGAGAATGACAACATTTGTCTATGACGGGGTGTCAGGCGCCACGCCGCTTGCCCAGCTAAAAACAGGTGAGAGTGTCAATACCATGGACATGCTGATTGGAAATATTGCGGGAACGATCGGTGAAACATCTGTGATCGCAATTATGATCGGTGCGATGTTCCTTCTGTTTATGGGAGTGATCGATCTTCGGATTCCGGGGACATATCTGATCACTTTTATTGTGATGATCGTATTGTTTAGTGGAAAAGGATTCGACTTGAACTACCTTACTGCACAGTTGTGTGGAGGTGGTTTGATGCTTGGTGCATGGTTCATGGCGACAGATTATGTGACGGCACCGATCACAAAGAACGGGCAGATTTTGTATGGTGTCTGTCTGGGAGTGCTGACGGGGTTATTCCGTCTGCTTGGAAGATCTGCAGAGGGAGTTTCTTATGCAATCATTATCAGCAATCTGCTTGTCCCATTGATTGAAAGAGTAACCCGCCCACGTCCATTCGGGAAGGGAGGAGAGAGATAATGAATCAGAAGATCATAAAAAATACATTGATCCTGACTGCGATCACATTGATATCCGGTCTGCTTCTCGGATTTGTCTATGAGATTACAAAAGAGCCGATTGCTGCCAGCAGAGAAAATCGAAAGCAGGAGGCATATCATACTGTGTTTCAAGAGGCAGAAACCTTTCAGACATTTGAAGCATTTGAGGAAAAAGAGGCAGAAGAAATTTTAAGAAATGCAGGGGTTAGTGGCTGCTATGTCAATGAAGCGGCATTGGCCCTTGACAGCGGGGAAAATGCAATTGGCAGTGTGGTAACAGCTACATCCAAAGAAGGATATGGCGGAGAGATCAAAGTGTCTGTCGGGATTACACTGGATGGCACTGTGACAGGAATCGAACTGTTATCAATCAGTGAAACTGCCGGTCTTGGAATGAATGCACAGGAACCGGAATTTAAGGAACAGTTTCAAGATGTCAATACAGATCATTTTGAGGTTGTAAAAGGAGATGGTGGCAAAGAGGGTAAGATCGATGCGTTAAGCGGAGCAACGATCACAACCGATGCGGTTACCAATGCGGTCAATGCCGCAGTTGCCTATTATCATGGAGCAATGGAAGGAGGAAGTGTCAATGAATAAGTGTACGGAACGACTTTTTAACGGACTGATCAAGGAGAACCCGACATTTGTGCTGATGCTTGGAATGTGTCCGACACTTGCGGTGACGACTTCTGCAATCAACGGACTCGGGATGGGACTGACAACAACGGTTGTCCTTGTAATGTCAAACATGTTGATCTCCATGCTGCGAAAGATTATCCCGGACAGTGCGCGTGTACCGTCTTTTATTGTGATCGTGGCATCGTTTGTCACAATGGTGCAGTTTTTGTTGGAAGGGTTTATTCCAAGTCTTTACGATTCGCTTGGACTTTATATTCCGCTGATTGTTGTAAACTGTATTATTCTTGGACGTGCTGAGAGCTATGCTTCCAAAAATCCGGTGCTTCCGTCTATCTTTGATGGACTTGGGATGGGACTTGGCTTTACAGTAGGTCTGACAGCAATCGGAATGGTCCGTGAGATTATCGGAAGCGGGAAGATTTTTGGCTGGAAGATCATGCCGGCCTCGTATGAACCAATCACGATCTTTGTGCTTGCTCCAGGGGCATTTTTTGTGCTTGCCTGTCTTGTGGCGGTTCAGAACAAAGTGAAAGCGGCAAAGGCGAAAGGCGGACAGCAGGAGGCGGCTAGCGGCTGTGATGGCAGCTGTGCATCCTGTGGAAACGGAAGTTGTGGAAAAGCAGTGTTTTCGGTAGAGAAGCAGGAGGGAAAGTAAATGGAAGAACTATTATTGATTGCAGTCGGTGCAGCGCTTGTAAATAATGTTGTTCTCAGCCAGTTTTTAGGTCTTTGTCCGTTCCTCGGCGTATCTAAAAAGGTGGAGACGGCAGCAGGAATGGGAGGAGCAGTTATTTTCGTGTTGACGATCTCTTCCTTTATCACAAGCCTGATTTACAAATTTATTCTTGCAAACGATGCAATTTTAAATGGAAGACTTGTCTATCTTCAGACGATTGTGTTTATTCTTGTCATCGCTGCACTTGTGCAGTTTGTGGAGATGTTGTTAAAGAAAATGATGCCTCCGCTTTACAACGCGCTTGGGGTGTACTTGCCATTGATTACGACAAACTGTGCGGTACTTGGAGTTGCTTTGAAAAACGTGCAGAAGGATTATGGAATTTTAGCCAGTGTTGTGAATGGGTTTGCAACGGCGGTAGGATTTACGATCGCCATTGTCATCATGGCAGGAATTCGGGAGAAGACAGAACATAATGATGTGCCGGAATCCTTTCGGGGAATGCCGATTGTGCTTGTGACAGCAGGCTTGATGGCGATTGCATTCTTTGGATTTTCCGGACTGAACTTATAGGCAGGAGGAAAGACGATGAGTATTACAGGAATTATATTTGCTGCCCTGATCGTGGGAGGAGTCGGCCTGTTCATTGGTGTATTCCTCGGAGTTGCGGGACAGAAATTTGCAGTGGAAGTTGATGAGCGTGAAACAAAAGTATGTGATGCGCTTCCGGGCAATAATTGCGGCGGCTGCGGATATGCAGGATGCTCCGGACTTGCTGCCGCGATTGTAAAAGGAGAGGCGGAAATCTCTGCCTGTCCAGTCGGCGGCGCTCCGGTGGCGGAAAAAATCGGAGAGATTATGGGAGTCGCAGCAGGAGAACAGAAGCGGATGACTGCGTTTGTCAAATGTGCGGGGACTTGTGGGAAAGCAAAGCAGGATTATGCGTACACGGGAATCGAGGACTGCGTGATGATGGCGCATATGCAGAATGGTGGTCCAAAATCCTGTGATTACGGATGTTGTGGATTTGGCACTTGTGTAAAAGCCTGTCCGTTTGATGCGATTCACATTGTAGACGGAGTTGCGGTAGTAGATAAAGAAGCATGCAAAGCATGTGGAAAATGTATCAAAGCATGTCCGAAAAATCTGATCGAGCTTGTACCATATGAGGCAAAGCATCTTGTACAGTGCAGTTCTAAGGAAAAGGGAAAAGATGTGATGGCTGTATGCAGCACGGGATGCATTGGCTGTCGGATGTGTCAGAAAGTCTGCCCGGCAGATGCAATCGTTGTGGAGAATAATCTTGCGTGGATCGATCCGGAGAAGTGTACGAACTGTGGAGCATGTGCTGAAAAATGTCCGAAAAAGATCATTCTGTAAAAGAGATTGTGAAAAAGATAGCTACACGGATCCGGAAGGATTTGTTCCAGTACCGGACAGCATTGTTTGCAGTAGCAGTATATTTTCTTTTTATGCATGTAGTCTGCAATGCGGGCTGTCCGAGTGTCTGTCTGACGGGATTTCCGTGTCCTGCCTGTGGTCTGACACGAGCTGCCAGGCTCTTGTTTTGCGCAAAGTTTGCTGAGGCATATCGGATGAATCCGATGATCTATCCGATGCTCCTTTTTCTGTGTGCGTTTTTCTTTTATCGCTATATTCTTGGAAGAAAACTGCCGCATGTGGCAGCATGGGGTGCAGTTCTCCTTATTGCATGTATTGTAATTTATATTTACCGGATGCTGACACAATTTCCGGGAGAAGCTCCGATGGGATATTATCGAGAGAATCTTTTGTACAAAATATTGGACAGAATATATAGAAGATAGAAAAATGCAAAAAAATAATTGTGCAAAACATAAAAATATGCTAGAATCAAAAAATAGAAATGTACTTGAATTTCAGATTAGAAGGATATAGCGTATGTTCAAAATGATTTGAAAGAGAGAACGAGGAGGATTTTAGTATGGATGAAAAATTCAGTAATATGCCAGAGCAGGATCAGAATGCAGAGGCAGCAGACAATTCTTATCAGCAGACGATGAACTATGGATATTATAGTGATGGTTCTCAGAATGGTTCTGGCGAGAACAATGGAGCATATCAGCAGAACTATAATCAGAATTATAATATGAACTATAATCAAGGATACCAGCAGAATTATAATCAGAATTATAGCGGGAATTCCGGAAAGAAACCATTAGATGCACCATTATCTATGGGTGAGTGGTTGCTTACTATTCTGGCAGGATTAGTTCCTTGCGTAGGAATTGTTCTCTATTTTATTTGGGCATTTGGTGCCAATACAAATATCAACCGGAAAAATTATAGCCGCGCGATGTTGATCGTGATGGCAGTTGTCATTGTACTTTATACATTATTCTTTGTTGTGTTCGGAATTGCAATGTCAAATGCACTTTATTATTAATTAGCGTCAGATCTCTCAGACATAGACGAATTTTTGAAATCTATGTCTGGGAGATTTTTTATATAGGGAACGCCTATGGAATCCTGTCAGTAGAAAACACGTTTCGCATGAGAATACGATATTGCAGGCTGATACATTCACATGAAATCGAACATGTGGTTGCATCCGATCATTGGTTGTGATAGAATGAGTAGTACCGAAATGAATGGACAGAAAAGATCAGAGAGGAATCGTGATAGGATGAAAAAGAATGACTGGATCCTGGCAGGAACTGTTTTGATCGCTGCACTTTTCTTTCTGGTGGGGAATTGTTTCACAGAAAGAAGAGGAAAGGATGCAGAAAAATATTTGAGAATAAAAGTAGACGGAGAAGTTTTTCGGGAAGTCAGTCTGGAGGAAGATGCGGAGATTTCAATTGGAGAACATAACCGGGTAAAAATTCAGGATGGGCAAGTGGAGATGATCTGGGCAGATTGTCCGGATCAGATTTGTGCTGCACATCCGAAGATTTCAAAGAATCGTGAGAGTATTATCTGTCTTCCGAACAAGGTGATTTTGGAGATTGTAGACAGAGTGGATGAAGGAAGTAAGGAAAATGATGCAGTTGCAGGATAGAAATCAGAAGCATCGGAAAGACTGGGGCAGACAATCAGCTTATTTTGGGATGTTTCTGGCGTTGTCATTGATTTTTAGTTATGTGGAAACTTTGATTCCGATTTCTTTCGGAATCCCGGGCATCAAGCTTGGACTGGCAAATATTGTCACAGTGACAGCGCTTTACTATGCCGGGACGAAGGAGGCCTTTGTGTTGGCGATTCTTCGAAATATTTTGACAGGCTTTCTGTTTGGGAATCTGTTTGCTATTTTTTATAGTATTGCCGGAAGTTGTTTTAGTATTTTAATTATGCATCTTTTGAAGAAGAGAGGAAGCTTCAGTGTGATAGGTGTCAGTATTGCCGGTGGAGTGTTTCATAATATCGGACAGCTTCTTGTTGCAATGCTGGTGGTGGAAAGTTTGAGTATTTCCTATTATATGCCGGTGCTGTTGACAGCCGGAATACTCACCGGAGCAGTGATCGGGCTACTCGTACAGAGATTACAGCGATATTTACAGAAAGGACAGACGAGATGATTTCATATATTAAAGGAGAACTGGCTGCGGTCGGTGAAGAACAGGTCGTAGTAGAAGTGCAGGGGATTGGATATGGGATCTTCATGCCGGGGCAGGCAATGACGATGTTGCCTCCGATAGGGAGTGAAGTGAAGATCCATACTTATCTGAACGTGCGTGAGGATGCCATGCAGTTGTTTGGGTTTCTGACAAAAGATGATCTAAAAGTTTTTCGGCTTTTGATCGGAGTGAATGGAATTGGGCCGAAAGGAGGCTTGAATATTTTATCGAAGATGACACCGGATGACTTGCGATTTGCGGTGCTGGCGGGGGATGTTAAAGCAATCTCAGCGGCTCCGGGAATCGGAAAGAAGACGGCTGAGAAGCTGATCATCGAACTAAAAGACAAGCTGAACATTGATGATGTATTGACAAAAGAAGAGGAAGTGATGTCAGTCCCATCAGGAGGAGCGGATATGCAGTCGGAAGCGGTGCAGGCGCTTGTGGCACTTGGCTATGGCAGTGCAGAAAGCCTGAAGGCGGTCAAGAAAGTTCCGATGACAGAGACGATGACTGTAGAAGAACTATTGAAACAATCGTTAAAATTTATGGTATTTTAAAGGACAAGGACAGATATGGCAAAGAGAATTATTACAACAGAGAATCTGGAAGAAGATGTAAAGATTGAAAGTCATTTAAGACCGACTCTCCTAAAAGATTATATTGGGCAGGAGAAGGCGAAAGAGACGCTGAAGATTTATATTGAGGCTGCAAAGGCAAGAGGAGAATCTCTGGATCATGTGTTGTTCTATGGTCCTCCGGGACTTGGGAAGACGACTCTTGCCGGAATCATTGCAAATGAGATGGAAGTCAATGTAAAGATCACGTCTGGTCCGGCGATTGAAAAACCCGGGGAGATGGCAGCAATTTTAAATAATCTCCAAGAAGGAGATGTCTTGTTTGTGGATGAGATCCATCGTCTGAACAGACAGGTAGAGGAGGTACTCTACCCGGCGATGGAAGATTATGTGATCGACATTATGATCGGAAAAGGAGCGGGGGCACGTTCCATCCGCCTAGATCTTCCTCATTTTACATTGGTTGGAGCGACAACGCGGGCAGGGATGCTTACGGCGCCGCTGCGGGATCGTTTTGGAGTTGTACAAAGATTGGAATTTTACACAGAAGAAGAGCTGCAGACGATCATCATGCGCTCAGCGGATGTACTTGGCGTGGAGATTGATGCAAAAGGTGCATTAGAGCTTGCAAAGCGTTCCAGGGGCACCCCGCGTCTGGCGAATCGTCTGTTAAAGCGGGTGAGAGATTTCGCGCAGGTCAAGTACGATGGACGGATTACGGAAGAAGTGGCAAATTATGCACTGGATCTTCTGGATGTGGATCGCTATGGGCTTGATCATGTGGATCGGAATCTTTTGCTTGCAATGATCGAGAAGTTTCAGGGAGGACCGGTTGGACTGGAAACACTTGCGGCATCGATCGGTGAGGATTCGGGTACTATCGAGGATGTCTGCGAGCCATACCTTTTAAAAAATGGATTCATCCAGAGAACACCACGAGGAAGGATTGTCACGGACAAGGCATATGCACATTTGGGAATTTCCTATAAAAATCAGTAAAAATAGTTGTTTTTCTGGAAATATGGTTTATAATGGAGAAGAAGATTGTAAAGCATAAGGAGGTTTTCCATGGCTTCGGGAAAGAATTATACGGAAGTTTTGATAGGTGGAAAAGTTTTCACACTCGGCGGATTTGAGAGTGAAGAATATCTTCAGAAAGTATCCACTTATTTGAATCATAAAATTGCAGAATGTACCAGCAGCGAGAACTATCGCAGACAAAGCGCAGAACTTAGAAGTATCCTTCTGTCGTTGAACATTGCGGACGATTACTTTAAGGCGAAGCAGCTGGGCAATACATTTGAAGAAGATATTGAAAAGAAGAACAAAGAGATGTACGATCTGAAGCATGAGCTGATCACGGAGCAGATCAAGCTTGAGAATCTACAGAAAGTGATGGAAGATCTGAAGGAAGAGAATAGAGCCTTGCAGATGAAGATTGTTAAACTGGAAACTGAAATGAACACAAGAAACAAATAGGCTGTCATCTGACAGCCTTTTTTAAAGGATAGAAAAATGAAAAGAATAGAAATATTGGCACCGGCAGGATCCTATGAAAGTTTGGAGGCAGCTGTTTTAGCAGGAGCAGACGCGGTCTATGTCGGAGGAAATAAATTTGGTGCGCGGGCATTCGCAAATAATTTTTCAGAGGAGCAGATGTTGGAGGCGATTGATTTTGTCCACCTGCACGACCGAAAGATTTATATGACTGTGAATACGCTTTTAAAAGAAAAAGAAATTGAAAATGAACTGTATCAGTATATTGAGCCGTATTACAGGCAGGGGCTGGATGCAGTGATCGTACAGGATTTGGGTGTGCTGTCATTTCTGCGGCAGCATTTTCCGGATTTGCCTGTTCATGCAAGCACGCAGATGACTGTGACAAATGTGCTTGGAGCAAAATTCCTCGAGGAGCAGGGGGTGGAGCGGGTTGTCACTTCCAGGGAACTCCAGCTTGAGGAAGTGAGGGCGATTACGGAACAGACAAATCTGGAAGTGGAAAGTTTCGTACATGGAGCGCTCTGCTATTGCTATTCAGGGCAGTGTCTGTACAGCAGCATGATCGGAGGAAGGAGCGGGAACAGGGGGCAGTGTGCCCAGCCTTGCCGTCTGCCTTATAAGGTTGGCAAAAGTGGGAAAGAGTCTTATGTTCTGAGCCTTAAAGATATCTGTACGCTTGATTACATTCCGGAGTTGTGTGAGGCGGGAATTTATTCTTTTAAAATTGAAGGAAGAATGAAAAAACCAGAATATGTGGCGGCTGTTACTGCGATGTACCGCAAATATGCGGATCTTTATCTGACACAGGGAAAGAAAGGGTTTGCTGTATCTCGCAAGGATAAAGAGATGCTGATGGATATTTATAACCGCGGAGGGTTTCACGGGGGATATTATCACACGAGAAATGGAAGAGAAATGATCTCGCTGTCCAGACCGAATCATGCGGGTGTGGAAGCTGTGAAAGTGTTAAAACAGCAAGGAAAACAAGTGACTGCCAAAGCACTTCGTCCATTGGAAAAAGGAGATGTTCTGGAGATGCCAGACAAAAAAGAGACGTATACAGTTGGACAGGCGGTGGCAGAAGGACAGAAAATTTCCTTTGTGACACATAAGCATCAGAGAATCGGTGACGGGATGTCATTGTATCGTACGCGGAATGAAAAATTGCTCTCACAGATAAAAAACGACATTTTTAGAGAAAAAGTGCAGGAAAAAATTAAGGGGAATTTAATTCTTTCTCCGGGAAAATCTGCTATACTACAATTACAGTGGAAACAGATTGATGTGGAAGTCGAAGGAGCTGTGGCAGAAATCCCGCAGAATTCTCCGTTGGATGTTGCGCGGATTGAAAAGCAGATGAAAAAGACAGGAAATACGCCATTTCAATTTGAAGAGATTCAGGTTTGTGTGAAAGAAGATGTCTTTCTTCCAATGCAGCAGTTAAATGAGCTGCGAAGAAAAGGGCTGGAGGCTTTGGAAGCAAAGATTGTGTCACAGTATAGAAGAAGCGGTTCAGAAGAAGTGGAGAAAGAAAAAAGGGGAAAAGAAGCAAAGATACTGGATACTGGAAGAAGTCTGCATTTGCAACCAGAAGCAGCAACAGCAGAGATGTATGCATATGCGGAACAGGAATGCCAGTTGGAGCCGATTGCCGAGGCTTCATGGATTTCCAGAGTATATATTGACTGTAATATGTTTCCGGGAATCTTACAATCTGCCAAGATGAATGAGGCTATTAGCTTTTTGCACGAAAAAGGGAAAACAGTATTTCTTGCAATGCCTCATATTTTCAGAGATAGGACAAGAAAGCGCTATGAGAAAAATTATAGGCAGCTTGAGGAGCAGTTTGACGGTGTGCTTGTTCGAAATATGGAATCCGTTCAGTTTTTACGAGAGCATTCTTATGAGAAGACAATTGTGGCAGATCACCATATCTATCAGTTTAATCACTATGCGAAGGAATTTTGGAAAAAATATGTGTCAGAACTTTCGGCACCGTTGGAATTGAATTGCCATGAACTCTCGGAGTTGGGATGCGAAGGGATGGAGCTGTTGATTTATGGATATCTGCCGATGATGGTATCTGCCCAGTGCGTGCAGAAGACAACGGCGGGCTGTGCACATCAGACGGGATTTCTTACTATGAAAGACCGCTGTCAGAAGTCATTCCAGGTAAAAAACTGTTGTGAAGAGTGTTACAATATCATTTATAACACTGCGCCGGTTGTATTGATCGACCAAAAGAGGGAGATTGAAAGGCTGGCCCCGGCAGCACTTAGACTTGCATTTACTTTGGAAGATGAGCAAAGGACAAGGCAGATGCTTGCGCTTTATCAGGAAGTATTTCTGAACAAAGCAGAAATTGGAGAACTTCCGTTTGAATTTACAAGAGGACATTTTAAAAGGGGTATAAAGTAGGTGAAACATTGGTAAATATTATAGTTGAATTTTCAAAATATCTGTTGATTGTTCTGATGACAGTATATACGTATTCTTGTTTTTCTGTATTTCGTTATGAATACGAGGAGGATAGGCAGCAGATTCTATTAAGACAGAATAAGCTGATGTTTTCCATTCAGTTGATCGCATATGGGGTCATGTATCTGAAGACCGGAAAGACAGAGATTATATTTTTCTATTTGGCGCAGGTGATTTTATTTCTTGCGGTGATCGCGCTGTATACGATTCTTTATCCGAACGTATCAAGAGTCGTAATCAACAACATGTGTATGCTTTTATCAATCGGTTTTATTATGATTTTGCGCTTGAATACAGAGAAGGCAATCAAACAGTTTATTTTTGTTGGAATCTCGATGATAATAAGTCTGATCGTTCCGGTTGTCATACGAAAGATGAAGTCGTTGGCGGAATGGACTTATATTTATGCAGGCGTAGGTCTTGCGGCACTTGTACTTGTTGCGGTATTTGCGGTGACATCCGGCGGGGCAAAACTTGGGTTTTCTGTTGCAGGTATCAGTATCCAGCCGTCGGAGTTTGTAAAGATTTCGTTTGTATTTTTTGTGGCGGCGAGTCTTCGGAAATCGACAGACTTTAAAAATGTAGTGATCACGACGGCAATTGCCGCGGCACACGTGCTGATTCTTGTGGCATCGACAGATCTGGGAGCTGCTCTGATTTTGTTTGTTGTGTACCTGATCATGCTTTATGTGGCGACAAAGCAGCCGCTTTATCTGGCCGGAGGAATGCTGGCAGGAAGTGGCGCGGCAGTGATCGCTTATCATTTGTTCCGACACATCAAGGTTCGTGTATCTGTCTGGAAAGATCCGTTTGCAACTTATGAAACCGGAGGTTTTCAGGTGGCGCAGTCGCTGTTTGCAATTGGAACCGGAGGGTGGTTAGGTATGGGACTTTGTCAGGGATCTCCGGAGAGTATACCGGTAGCAGCAGAAGATTTTATTTTTTCTGCGATTGTGGAGGAACTGGGGTTGATTTTCGGACTATGCTTGATCCTTGTTTGTGTAAGTTGCTATATTATGTTTTTGAATATCGCCATGCAGCTGAGAAACCGATTCTATAAGCTTGTAGCGTTAGGGCTTGGTACCTGCTATATCTTTCAGGTATTTCTAACGATCGGCGGTGTGACAAAATTTATCCCATCTACCGGGGTGACACTTCCACTTGTCAGTTACGGAGGAAGTTCTATCTTAAGTACACTGATCATGTTTGCGATTATTCAGGGACTGTATATTTTAAGAGAAGATGAGGAAGAGATCATTGAGAGAAAGAAAGCAAGACAATTACGAGATGAGAGAAGACGGGAAGCGTTCCAAAAGGAAACGAGAAAAAGAAAGACAAAAAAAGAAGAAAGCTACAAACAAAGAATTCGCTAGAGTGACCTACTTGTTTGTCACATTGTTTCTTGTTCTGATGGGATATATTGTATATTTTAATGTGGTGAAGAGTGAAAAAATTATTAATAGTCCGTATAATACAAGACAGGATACATTTTCTGACCGTGTTGTGAGAGGTTCAATCCTTGACCGAAATGGAGAGGTACTGGCAAAGACGGAAGTGGCAGAAGATGGAAGTGAGATGCGTACCTATCCGTATGGCGAAGTATTTGCCCATGTAGTCGGTTATGATGTCAACGGAAAGAGCGGACTGGAATCTGCAGAAAATTTTGATCTTCTGACTTCCAATGCTTTTTTTGTAGAGCGGATTATCAAAGAATTTCAGGCGAAAAAAAATACCGGGGACAGTGTTGTAACAACACTGGATGCAAAACTGCAGACAACAGCATACAATGCATTGGGAGATGAAAAAGGTGCGGTTGTTGTCATGGAGGCGGATACCGGGAAAATATTGGCGATGGTTTCCAAGCCGTCCTTTGATCCGAACAGTGTTGAAGACAACTGGGAATATTTAAACGCGGACAATGAGCAGAGTCCTCTTTTAAACCGTGCCATGCAGGGAGCTTATGCTCCGGGTTCAATCTTCAAGATAGTAACAGCGCTGGAATATATCCGGGAGCAGCCGGCCTATGGTGCATATACATATGATTGCTATGGGGAAATTACTTATGATGGTACTACGATCCCGTGCTTTAATCATATCGCACATGGATTTCAGGATCTGAATACTTCTTTTGCCAATTCATGTAACTCCTCATTTGCAAATATTGGATTGAGTCTTGACAGAAAATCCTATGCAAAGACATGTAAACAGCTGCTCTTTAATTCTAAGTTGCCATCGGTGTTGGATTACCGGAAGAGTGATTTTTCTTTAGAGGAAACATCGACAAGCGCGGAAGTGATGATGACTGCCATGGGACAGGGAGATACACAGGTCAGTCCATATCATATGGCACTGATCACATCGGCGGTGGCAAATGGCGGAAAACTGATGAAGCCTTATCTTGTGAGTGAAGTGACGAATTATACCGGAACACCGGTGAAAAAGAACAAACCTTCCGTTTATAAGGAATTGATGACAGCGGAAGAGGCATCCATTCTGACACAGTATATGACATCGGTTGTGACACAGGGAACCGGAATGGAGCTTTCTGGAGAAAGTTACAGTGTTGCCGGGAAGACAGGGACTGCAGAATATGGTTCCGACGGCCAGAGTCATTCATGGTTTGTCGGGTTTACAAATGTGGAGGATCCGGAACTTGTTGTCAGTGTGATCGTAGAAGGAAATGAGATGCAAACCGGTGGAAGGGCGATTCCGGTTGCAAAAGCTATTATGAATGCGTATTATTATGAATAAGGGCAGTGCATTTTGGAAAAAAGATGAAAAGAGATAAAGAAGGCGGACAGATGAATGTTTATAGGAATCTCTATGTCGGGGAATCTATCAAAGGAAAAGAAAAATCAATTTTACGGAAAATAAAGTATAGAAGGCCACAACTTCAAGCATATGTGATTGTGCTTTCCCAAAAAGAAGGGGAACAGTTGGAAATTTATCATGCAGCAATGCTTCTTCAACCGCTCTATTTTGAGAAGGATCCATGGATCGTTGGAATTGCGGCAAGTGAATGGGAAGCATATGAGCTTGTGAGAAAAATCGCAGAGGAAGTGCATGAGGCCACAAAGACACTTGAGATGAAAAAATATATTCAGGAAAGGATCTGACAGGTAAAGTTATGCTGCATATTTTGTTGCTGATTTTAAAATGGATAGGGATTGTACTGGCGGTTTTCTTGCTCTTAGTATTGTTACTCATTAATTTGGGACTATTTGTTCCCATTCGGTACCGTGCAGATGCATCCTGTCAAAATGATATAGAGACACTGGAAGCAGAGTTTGAACTTTCTTGGATGTGGAAATTATTTTTTTTGACTGCCTGCTGGAAAAAAGGGAAAGCGGATATGAAAATCAGAATCGGTTGGAAATATCTGTTCTCGGAAGAAAAAGAAGGAAAGTCGGAAGAAAAAATCGAAGTTCCAGAAGAAAAAGAAGAAAATGATCTTCAGAAAGAAAAAGAGGAACAGAAATTTTTAAAGGAGCAGAAAGAGAGTCTGCCGCTGGAGAAAACAAATCGTTCTCTGCCTGAAAATAACGTGCAAGAGCAGGCGGAGAAAAGAGAATGTCGTCAGGAGAAAACGGAATCTGGGATAGACAAAGAAGAGGAAGAAAAGGAAAGTTTCACAGCTGATCGGCGAAAAGCAGGCGGCAGAAAGAAAAAGCCTCTTTGGGACCGTATGAAAGAGAAAATTTCTGAGTGGATAGAAAGCTGCAAAAGTTTTTGGAGAAAGATTCTTGCAATAGGAAGAAATCTTCGAGGAAAAAAGGAGCAAATCGAAAGCTTTCTCACAGATGCTTCTCATCGCAGGGCATTTTGCAGTCTGAAGCGGGAAGTGCGAAGGTTTCTTGGACATGTCTCTCCGAAAGATGTTAAGATTGTAGGAAAAATTGGTCTGGAAGATCCGTATATGACCGGACAGGCGTTGGCAGTGCTTGGTATGCTGTTCCCGTTTTTGGGGGAGAATACAGTTATTGTACCGGATTTTGAGAATAAAGTATTAGAGGGTTCTGTCCATATAGAGGGCAAAATCCATAATTTCCGGATGCTAGCCATTCTGTGGAGATTGATCAAAGACCGAGATGTAAGAAAAATCATCATAGATATCAAAAAATTAAAATGGTAGGAGGAAAATGTGATGGCAGAGAACAAATTTAATGGAACAGTAGAAGCTCTTTTTCATGGAATGGACAGTGTCCTTTCTTCGAAGACAGTGGTAGGTGAGGCGATTCATATTGGAGACACGATCATCCTGCCTCTGGTGGAGGTTTCCTTTGGTGTTGGAGCAGGAGCTTTTGCAGGTGAACAGAAAGACAGAGCGGGAGGAGGTCTTGGTGGAAAGATGTCACCGAGTGCAGTTCTTGTTATTCAGAATGGTACAACAAGACTTGTGAACATTAAAAATCAGGATACTATCACAAAAATTCTTGATATGGTTCCAGAGGTTATTGACCGCTTTAGCTCCAAGGGCGAGAAGACAGTGACAGAAAAAGAAGTAAATGAAATGCTGAGTGAAGCGGAAGCAGATAAGAACGGACAGGCATAAGAACAGAAAGCCTGCATAAACTGGAAGTAAAGAAAGTGTTTGAAACGGGGGACATAGATGAAACGTGTTGCGGGATTTGCGCTGTTTTTTGTGGCGATCGGGATGTTGATTACAATGTTCCTTGAAAATACTTTCTGGACAGTGATGCTGATACTGATCTGTATTCTGGCAGGATATTTGCTGTTTAGCTGCTGATAGGAAAACAGGGAGAAGTTCTCTCTGTTTTTTTCTTTTCGTGAAATTGGCTTTCGAACGGAAAAAGAGCCTGTATCTTATCATTTATCAAAACGATAAGATACAGGCTCTTTTTTTAAGGCTGATTAAGCACGTTCAACTTTGCCAGATTTTAAGCAAGAAGTACAAACATACATTTTTTTAGAACCGCCTTCTGTTTTAACTCTTACTGATTTTACATTTGATTTCCACATTTTTGGTGTTTTTCTATTAGAGTGACTTACGTTATTTCCGAAGTGAGCACCCTTTTCACAAATAGCACATTTAGCCATAATTGCACCTCCTAACGATCTTAATAGTCTTCTTTAGACTCATAACACTGTTTATTCTATCAGAAAGTGTTGGATTTTGCAAGCATAAAATTCAAAAAGGAAAAACTTTAGTAGGAATTCTTGTAAAGTGAAGCAAAACAGAGTATAATACATATGTTAAATGCATGCGAAGCGAAAAAATCCAGAAGAATTGGAGGGAATAGATATGAAAGGTTGTATGAGTACAGAACTTGGAATCATTACTATTGATTCGGAGGTAATTGCAAAATATGCAGGTTCGGTTGCTGTGGAGTGCTTCGGGATTGTCGGAATGGCAGCAGTCAGCATGAAGGACGGACTTGTAAAATTACTAAAGAAAGAAAGCCTGACACACGGGATTCAGGTATCCATCTCAGATGAGAACAAGATTACTTTAAACTTTCATGTGATCGTTGTATATGGGGTTAGTATTTCGGCGGTATCTGATAATCTGATCAGTAACGTCAAATATAAAGTAGAAGAATTTTCTGGTATGCCGGTGGAGAAGATCAATATCTTCGTAGAAGGCGTAAGAGTTATTGATTAGTTAAGGAGGAACTCATTGTGGCAATGAAGACAATGAATGCAGAGATGCTCAGAAAGATGTTTCTGGCAGGAGCTGCGAACATAGAAGCAAAGAAAGAATTTATCAACGAACTGAATGTATTTCCGGTTCCAGATGGAGATACGGGTACCAATATGTCTCTGACTATCATGTCAGCAGCCAAAGAAGTATCTGCGTTGGAGAAAGTGGAGATGGAGACACTTGCAAAGGCAATTTCATCTGGTTCCCTCAGAGGTGCAAGAGGAAATTCCGGTGTTATTCTCTCTCAGCTGTTCCGTGGTTTCACAAAGGGGATCAAGGAGTATGATGAAGTAGATGTAGTTGTACTTGCCAATGCATGTGAAAAAGCGAAGGAGACCGCTTACAAGGCTGTCATGAAACCAAAGGAAGGTACGATTCTTACTGTTGCAAGAGGGATTGCAGAGAAAGCGATGGAACTGGTCGGAGAGACAGATGACTTGGAAGAGTTTATCCCGCAAGTGATCGCCCATGCCGAATATGTACTTTCTCAGACACCGGATATGCTCCCGGTCTTAAAAGAAGCGGGTGTTGTGGATTCCGGCGGACAAGGACTTTTAGAAGTTTTAAAGGGTGCTTATGATGCATTTCTTGGCAAAGAGGTAGATTATAGCGCGATTTCCGCAGGAAGCGGTGCTACGGTGACAAGAGTCAGCCAGGATACAGCTGCACATATTAAGTTTGGTTATTGCACAGAATTTATCATCATGACAGAAAAGCATTTTACAGAGGCAGATGAGATGGAATTTAAAGCTTATCTGGAATCGATCGGAGATTCTATTGTATGTGTTGCAGATGATGAGATTGTGAAAATCCATGTGCACACAAATGATCCGGGTCTTGCAATTCAGAAAGCACTCACTTATGGACAATTGTCTCGTATGAAGATTGACAATATGCGTGAGGAACATCAAGAGAAGCTGATTCGTGATGCAGAGAAACTCGCAGCACAGCAGGCTGCTGAGAAGAAAGAAGTTCCTATGAAAGATATGGGATTTATCGCAGTTTCTATCGGAGAAGGAATGAACGAAATTTTCCGTGAACTTGGAGCAGACTACATTATTGAAGGCGGTCAGACAATGAACCCAAGTACAGAGGACATGCTCACAGCTATCGATGCGGTTCATGCAAAACATATCTTTATTCTTCCGAATAATAAGAATATCATTCTTGCCGCTAATCAGGCAAAAGAGCTGACAGAAGATAAAGATATTATTGTAATTCCGACAAAGACCGTGCCTCAGGGCATTACAGCAATTATCAATTTTTCCCCGGAAAATGATGCTGACTGGAATGAAGAAACTATGTTGGAAGAAATAAAAAATGTAAAATCAGGCCAGGTAACCTATGCGGTCAGAGATACAAAGATTGATGACAAGGAAATTCATCAAGGAGATATCATGGGAATCGGTGACAGTGGAATTCTTGCTGTCGGAACTTCTGTGGAGGAGACAACAAAGGAGATGCTCGCACATCTTGTGACAGAAGACTCAGAATTAATCAGCCTGTACTATGGGGAAGAGGTATCCGAGAAAGAGGCGGACAGATTCACAGAAGAACTGGAAGAGATTTATCCGGACGTGGATGTAGATACACATTTTGGAGGTCAGCCGATCTACTATTATGTAGTATCTGTTGAGTAGGAGAGAAGCAGAGCAATTCTGCCATTAGAAAATCATATATGGGAAAGCTGCCGTGGGATAAGATCGGGCTGCACAAGGGAAAATCAGAAATGGTGGGATAGTGCAACAATCGATTTGTCTTACGGCTTTTTTCTATCGAGGTATTTTAAGAAAATGGTCGGTGAAAAATCTACTAAAAAAGGAGAAAAAAGAAATTCATGAATGAGCAGTCGGGAGTCGGAGAATTAAAAGGAATTGGAGAGAAGACAGAAAAGCTGTTTCAGAAACTAGGGGTTTTTACCGTGGGAGATCTGATTCGGTATTTTCCGCGTGGGTATGATGTCTATGATCCACCTGTTAGTATCGGGGAGATTCAGGAACAGAAAGTGCAGGCGGTCAGAGGCATGATTTATGGGACGCTTCAGGTGAGTAGCCGGGGGGCTCAGGTGACAAGCGGATATCTAAAAGATATGACGGGAACAATAAAGATTGTCTGGTACCGGATGCCTTTTCTGAGAAATACACTGCAAAATGGTCAGATTGTGATTCTGCGCGGAAGGGTTGTGACAAAAAAGGGAGTTAGAGTTATGGAACATCCGGAGATTTTTTCTCCGGCGGATAGCTATGAAAAAAAATTAGATACGCTTCAGCCAATTTACCCTCTGACGGCAGGACTGACAAATAATGCGGTGATGAAAGCGGTGCGACAGGCTCTTGATTATCTAGAACTGCAAAAAGAGATCCTTCCGGCAACCGTGCGTATGAAATACCATCTGGCAGAGTATAACTTTTCAGTAAGAGGAATACATTTTCCAAAAGAAAAGCAGGAATTTTATCAGGCGAGAGAGAGATTGGTCTTTGAGGAGTTCCTTGTATTTATTCTTTCGCTGCGGCAAATGAAAGAAAAGAAAGAGCGAAGTCGAAATCAGTTTCCGGTTCATCCGTCAGAAGAGATAGAAGTGTTTTTGAAAAAGCTTCCTTATGAATTGACGAATGCCCAGAAAAAAGTATGGGAACAGCTTCAAAAAGATATGGCAGGCACACATACGATGGCGCGTCTGATTCAGGGGGATGTCGGATCAGGTAAGACGATCATAGCAGTCTTAAGTTTGATGAGTGTGGCGTTCTGTGGCTGGCAGGGAGCGATGATGGCTCCGACAGAGGTGCTTGCAAGACAGCATTTTGATTCTATCACAGAGATGTTTGAACAATATGAGATTCCGTTAAAAGTAGAATTGCTGACAGGTTCGATGACAGCAAAAGAAAAACGGCTTGCATACGGGCGTATCGAATCGGGGCAGGCACAGATCATTGTCGGAACACATGCGCTGATCCAGGAGAAAGTAACCTATGCGAATCTGGCACTTGTTGTGACTGACGAACAGCATCGATTTGGGGTAAAACAGAGAGAACAGTTTGCGGGAAAAGGAGAACTGCCTCATATTCTTGTTATGAGCGCGACACCGATTCCGCGTACATTGGCGATCATTTTGTACGGGGATCTGGATGTGTCGGTGATCGATGAACTTCCGGCGAACAGGCTCCCGATTAAAAACTGTGTCGTTGATACCAGTTATCGAAAGACGGCATACCAGTTTATCAGACGCCAGGTAGCGGAGGGAAGGCAGTGTTATGTAATCTGTCCGATGGTGGAAGAGAGTGAACATCTGGAGGCGGAAAATGTTATCGATTATGCGGAAAAGCTACAGGGAGAATTGGGGGAGGACATTATTGTAGATTTTCTGCACGGGAAAATGAAACAGTCGCAAAAGGATGAGATTATGGAGCGGTTTGGAAAGAATGAATCGCAGGTGCTTGTGTCAACAACTGTGATCGAGGTCGGGATCAATGTTCCTAATGCTACGGTCATGATGATCGAGAACGCAGAACGGTTTGGACTTGCACAGCTTCACCAGCTGCGCGGACGTGTCGGCAGAGGGAACTATCAGTCCTACTGTATCTTTATGAGTGGTTCGAAAGGGAAAGAGACAAAAGAACGTCTGGAAATTTTGAATCGTTCTAACGATGGATTTTATATTGCGAATGAAGATTTAAAGCTCCGCGGTCCGGGAGATCTCTTCGGGATCAGGCAGAGCGGTCTGATGGATTTCCGGCTTGGAGACGTCTTTCAAGATGCGAAGATTCTCCAGAGAGCAAATGAGGCGGCAGACTGGATTTTGAAAAATGGAAAAGGGCTTGAAGAAGAGGCGTGCAGAAATCTAAAAGAACATATCCAGCATTCTGTGCAGAAAAGTGCGATCGAGAATACACTGTAAAAGGATAAAATACAAGCTTAGAAGAAACGTAAAATTGTCGTATTGCGAAAAAGAAAAAATTTCCAGTGTAAGAACAGAAAAACTCCATATACTATCCATGTAACAAAAAACAATTGTTACAAAAACAAAAAGATAGTTATTTAAAGGAGGAAAAAATCATGGCAAGTCGTTCATCAAACAGAACAGCAGTACCAGAAGCAAAAGAAGCATTAGACAAATTCAAATACGAGGTAGCAAACGAGCTTGGAGTACCTTTAACAGAAGGATATAACGGAGACCTCACATCCAGACAGAACGGATCTGTTGGTGGATATATGGTAAAGAAAATGATTGAACAGCAGGAGAAACAGATGGCTGGTAAATAAGCCGGAATGTTGATCAAAAAGTAGAAGAATGAGAAAAGCGTATGGGAAAATCCTATGCGCTTTTTCTCATTCTTTGATTGCATATTTTATAAAAAAATGGTAAAATAACGGAAAAGCAAGAGCATGTGAAGGGGGCTTTGAAATGAAGTTAGTATATGCGATCGTACATGATGAAGATAGTGAAAGAGCGACAAGGAAATTGAATGAGAAAAAGTTCAGTGTCACAAAGCTTTCCAGTACCGGTGGATTTTTAAAGAGAGGAAATACAACATTGATGATCGGTACAGAGGATGAGAAAGTTCCGGAAGTAATTGAGATTGTGAAAGAAGAATGCGCAAAGAGACAGCAGATCGAAGTGCAGGCTCCATATATGGGAAGCGGTGCTCCTGTGAGCAATTATTCTTTTGTGCCAATCACAGTAGAAGCCGGAGGAGCCACCATCTTTGTGATCAATGTAGAGGAGTTCCATAAAGTATAAAGAATGTGCCAAGGCACATTCTTTTTATATTTGACAATATTACAACAAATTTATATAATAGACGAGAACCGGTATGTTTTTCTGAAAATGCAGTCAGATGCTTGCCGGTAAAAATGAGAAAGAGAGAAAGGAGAACTTATGAGAGTAATTGCAGGAAGCGCGAAAAGATTACAATTAAAGACATTGGATGGTCTGGATACAAGACCGACAACGGACCGTATTAAGGAAACGCTGTTTAATATGATTTCTCCTTACTTATATGATTGCAGATTTCTGGATCTGTTTGCCGGAAGCGGAGGAATCGGGATTGAGGCACTTAGCCGAGGAGCCGGGGAAGCTGTATTTGTGGAGCAGAATCCGAAAGCGATGGCGTGTATCAAAGAGAATCTGAAGAAAACAAAATTGGAAGAACGCGCGGTGACGATGGCGACAGATGTTATGACTGCGCTCAGACGCATGGAAGGAAGCGGAACATTTGACTATATTTTTATGGATCCGCCATATAATAAACTGTTGGAAAAGCAGGTGTTGGAGTATCTTGCAGAATCGAAGCTGATTGATGAGGACAGTGTGATCATCGTAGAGGCATCTAAGTCGACGGACTTTTCTTATGTAGAATCTTTTGGATTTTCGGTGTTGAAAAAGAAAGAATATAAGACCAATCTGCATTTGTTCCTCGCGCTGGAAGGAAGCGAAAGAGTATGTTAAGAGCAATTTATCCGGGCAGTTTTGATCCGGTTACATTTGGACATCTGGATATGATCCGGCGCTCCGGTCAGATCGCAGATGAATTAATTGTCGGTGTGCTGAATAATAAAGCAAAAACGCCGTTGTTTTCTGTGGAAGAACGTGTTAGAATACTAGAAGAAGTGACAAAAGATCTGCCAAATGTCAAGGTGATGGCCTTTGACGGATTGTTGGTAGAGTTTGCAAAGCAGATCGGTGCAAAGGTAATTGTAAGAGGACTGCGCGCGATTACAGATTTTGAATATGAGTTGCAAATGTCACAGACCAATCACAAGTTAGAACCAGAGATAGAGACGATGTTTCTGACCACAAGTCTGGAGTATTCGTTTCTTAGCTCGACAACTGTAAAAGAAGTGGCAGCATTTGGAGGCGACATCACACAGTTTGTACCAGAACTGGTCGTAGATAAGATAGAAGAAAAGATGAAAACCAAAAGGAGAGTGTAACTATGAGCAGCCGTATTGAGCAGATTATTGAAGAGATTGAGGAGTATATTGACGGATGTCCGTTTAAGCCATTATCTACATCAAAGATTATCGTAAATAAGGATCACATTGATGAATTACTTCGGGAACTTCGCATGAAGACACCGGATGAGATCAAGCGTTATCAGAAGATTATTTCTAATAAGGATGCGATTCTTGCAGATGCGCAGGCAAAAGCAGACAGTATGCTGGAGGAAGCGCATGTACAGACAAACGAGCTGGTAAGTGAGCATGAGATTATGCAGCAGGCTTATGCGCAGGCAAATGAAGTGGTGATGGCAGCGACAGAGCAGGCGCAGCAGATTCTTGATAATGCTACAAATGATGCAAATGATATCCGGTTAGGTGCTGTACAATATACAGACGAACTTTTAGCAGGTGTTGAAAGTATTGTCGGACACACAATGGACAGTTATACATCTAAATTTGATGGACTTGTAAATTCACTGAAAGAATGCTATGACGTTGTACGTGCAAATCGTGCGGAGCTTGTTCAGCCGGAAGAAGCAGAGTATGACGGAAATGCAACTCAGAACTAAGGCTAGACGAAGAGTTGGAAGAAAAGAGCTGACAGCATCCCACAGAGAATTGCGGTGATCAGTTTTTGAAGGAAATAAGGAAATATGGAAAGTCCGGTTCCTTCTAACATACAGTTTGTCTGTGCAATCGAGCAGACACCGCCGAATGCCGTGAGAGAAAGTGTCAGAACGAAGCGTACAGCGCAGGAAGTGTCAGCTGCGCATAACAGTGGAATCCCGTTTGTGATTTCTAGAAACGGAAGTGCTATGTGCAGAAGCGGAATTTTCTGCAGTGGGGCAGAGGACAATAGTGAGATCAGGATGGAGAAGAGCATGATATAACCTCCAATCTTTGTGATCGCTTCAAAACTATTCATAATGCAGGTATCCAACATTTGAAATTTGATGCAAATGTGGGGTGCCTGTTTTTTTGTGTTGTCAGAACTGTTTTTTTCTGGCGAAGACGTCTTTTGCTTTTTATGGTAAAAAGGATAGAAAAGAATACTTGATAAGATCGGAGTCAAAAACAAAAGGAATAAAGTCGGGACAAGAAGGGATTTGTCCTGAAAATTTTGCCAGACGATGTAGCTGATGATAAACATCGGACTGGTATTATTGCAAAAAGAAAGCAAGTATTGCCCTTCTGTCTTAGAAATTCGATCTTGCCGGAGAAGGTCTGCGGTAACTTTGGCGCCCATTGGATAACCGCAGAGAAATCCTGCGATAATGGCAAAAGAAGCGTTTTCAGAAGTACGGAAGAGTCTTCGAAAAAAAGGTCCGAAGATCCGGTCCAGGTAGACGATACTGTTTGTAGAAATCAAAAGTCCGGACAGAATCATAAATGGAAGCAGTGTTGGAAGAACTGTTTGAAACCAGAGAAGAAGTCCTTTGCTTGCTCCAAAAAATACTTCCTGCGGGCACAAGAGCATGATGAGGAAAAAAAGAATGATTCCAAAACTTGCAGCTTTACGTTTCATAGTATGACCTCCTGTGAATGTCCAAATAGATTTTCTGTAATTATTCATATGGGAGAAAATTGCTTTTTATGTCCAATACTCCTCGAGATTAGAAAATAGGAAGTATGGTCCGGATGCGAAAAATATCATAAGCAATGAAAGGCTGACGGATAAAGTCACAGGAAGATTCATAGAATGGTGGTGAAGAAAAACTGCAGGGCGGCAGATAGTATGAGACAGGGAGTATTTGGACGGGAAAGGATCAGACGGATTTTGTTTGTGTTTCTGGCAGCATTTTTCTGTCAGATTGGGCTGCATGAAGTCTATGAAGAGGGGAAATCTGAAAGACTGCATGCGAATACAGTTCAGACAGCAGCGTTTCGGAGACAGTATGTGACGGAGGAAATGGAGTCCTATATACAGAAAGCAGAAGATCCCGGCAGAGACCTTGGAATCTATTGGCTGGAGACAAAATTCGGATACGAAACATTCCCGTGGCAGATTTCCGGTGAAACATTTCAGGAGAGAGAAAAACGCTGGAAGAGAAACCCTTCCTATGAATCATACAGAAATACCTGCCGCGCAATCTGGAATACAGTGAAGTATTTTCCGATACCGGAATCAGAAAAGCCTGGCAGAAAATTTGTGTCCTTTGCAGATTCATGGATGGAAGAGCGAAATTATGGGGGAAAAAGAGGACATGAGGGGACGGATCTGATGGCAGGGGAAAATGTAAGAGGGCTGTATCCAATCATCAGTATAACGGATGGAACTGTGGCAAAGATCGGATGGCTTGAAAAAGGCGGGAACCGGATTGGAATCTGGACTGAGGCGGGGGCGTATTTTTATTATGCACACCTGGATTCCTATGCAAATTTGAAGGTTGGCGATCAGGTGAAAGCCGGGCAGCTTCTTGGATTTATGGGAGATACTGGGTATGGAGAAGCCGGGACAAAAGGAATGTTTCCGGTTCATTTGCACCTCGGTATTTATATTTATCCGGATGGAACTGAGATGAGTATCAACCCGTATGCAATTTTGAAGTATGCAGAGCAGAAAAAACTGAGATATCGATATTAACATTAGACTACCAGTGCATCAAAAGTCTATTTTTCTGCGCGGGAACGGGATACTTTTCTCTGAGGTTTGGGGTGGTGTAATAAAATGGAATATGATACAATATATTGGGTGATTTTTTTGAGATAATACCATTTGGAGGAAAAAATGAATTTACCAATTAAATTTGAAGAAAAAATGAAGGCTTTGCTTCAGGAAGAATATGAAGAATATATAAAATGTTATGATGAGCCGCGTTTGTACGGGCTTCGCGTAAATACGAGAAAGATCAGTGTGGAGGAGTTTCTGAAAATTTCTCCGTTTGAACTGAAGCCGATTCCATGGATTGAGAATGGGTTTTACTACGATGGAGACCATGTACAGCCGTCAAAGCATCCGTATTATTTTGCAGGACTCTACTATCTTCAGGAGCCAAGTGCGATGACTCCGGCAAATCGTCTTCCAATCAATCCGGGAGATAAAGTATTCGATGTGTGTGCGGCCCCAGGAGGAAAGGCGACAGAGCTCGGAGCGAAGCTGGATGGGACAGGTGTACTTGTTGCAAATGATATCAGCAATTCCAGGGCGAAGGGATTGTTAAAGAATATTGAATTGTTTGGAATTGGAAATGTACTTGTGCTGAGTGAGGAACCTGGGAAAATAGAGGAATATTTTGAGGAGTATTTTGATAAGATTTTGATTGATGCGCCTTGCTCCGGGGAAGGAATGTTCCGAAAAGATAAAAAGATGGTCAAGGCATGGGAAGAACATGGACCGGAATTTTTTGCAAAGATTCAGAGAAGTATCGTGACACAGGCAGCGAGGATGTTAAAGCCGGGTGGAATGATGCTGTATTCCACTTGTACATTTGATTCGGAAGAAAACGAAGGGACGATCGAATATTTGTTAGAGCAGTATCCGGAATTTCAAATTTGTGAGATTGCACCGTACGAAGGATTTTGTCCGGGACTTCCGGAAGTTTCCAGAAGCAAACGGGGAGACTTGTCCAGAACTGTGCGGATGTTCCCGCATAAGCTTCATGGAGAAGGACACTATGTGGCACTGTTGCAGAAAGGGGAACAACCAAAGGAAGAAAACGAAGAGCAGACAAGACAAAGAAGGATAAAAGCAGACAGAATTGCGAAGACAGGTGTGAGAAAGATTCCGGAGGAACTCGAAGCATTTTTTGAAAATGTCAGTTGGGACTTAGAGAAAAGCCGTTTGGAAATCCACGGGGAGTGCGTCTACTATATGCCGGAGGATCTGCCGGATGTCAGGGGGATTCGATTCCTCCGCACGGGTCTGCTTCTCGGAGAACTGAAGAAAAACCGATTTGAGCCAAGCCAGGCGTTTGCGATGAATTTGAAAAAGGAAGAATACAGGTACTGCCTTTGTCTTTCAGCAGAAGATGAGCGCGTGGTCAAGTATTTAAAAGGAGAGACGTTGGATGTGGAAGATCTTGTCTCACCGAAAGAAAAAGGATGGTATCTGATCTGTGTCGATGAGTATCCTCTGGGATGGGGAAAGCTCTCTGCCGGAACGGTGAAGAATAAATATCTTCCAGGATGGAGATGGCAGTCATAATGTTGAGATTAGATAAATATCTTGCTGATATGCAGGTCGGGACAAGAAGTGAAGTAAAACAGATGATCCGGAAGGGATTGGTCACCGTGGATGGTCTGATTGTAAAAAAACCGGAAGAGAAAGTGGATTGTGAGAAGCAAGTAGTTGTATGCAGCGGAGCGATTGTCTCTTATCACCAATATGAATATTATATGCTGAACAAACCGGCAGGAGTTGTATCGGCAACAGAGGATCCAAGAGATAAGACAGTGATAGACCTTATCGAAGATCGAAGGAGAAAGGATTTGTTTCCTGCAGGAAGACTGGATAAGGATACCGAAGGACTTTTACTCATTACAAACGATGGGGCACTGGCGCATGATCTTTTGTCACCGAAAAAGCATGTGGATAAGAAGTATTATGCCAAAATAGAGGGAACCGTGACAGAAGAAGATGTGGAGTTGTTTGGAAAAGGGGTCGATATTGGTGAAAAGAGAGTGACTCTTCCGGCAGTACTTACAATTTTATCTTCCGGTGAGGAGTCGGAGATTACCCTTACGATCCGTGAAGGGAAGTTTCATCAAGTCAAAAGAATGTTTGAGGCGGTCGGAAAGAAAGTGACTTATTTAAAACGTCTGTCGATGGGAAGCCTTGTGCTGGATGAAAAACTTCTTCCTGGCGAATACCGGAAATTGACAGAACAGGAACTTACACAATTAAAACAAATGAGGTAGAAAGAATGAATCAAGGATTTTTGCCAGTGTGCAGAAAGGATATGGAAGAACGAGGATGGGATGCAGTAGATTTTGCTTATGTGATCGGGGATGCCTATGTGGATCATCCATCGTTTGGGCCGGCGATCATCAGCCGGATTCTGGAGGCAAATGGATACCGGGTGGGAATCATTTCCCAGCCGGACTGGAAAGATAATACAAGCATTATGGAATATGGAGAACCGAAACTTGGATTTCTGATCAGCGGGGGAAATATGGACTCGATGGTCAACCATTATTCTGTATCTAAGAAAAGAAGAAAGACCGATGCCTTTACACCAGGAGGAGTCATGGGAAAACGTCCGGATTATGCGACAATCGTCTATGGAAATCTGATTCGGCAGGTCTATAAAAAAACACCGGTCATTATCGGGGGGATTGAGGCAAGTTTGAGGCGGCTTGCACACTATGATTACTGGTCGAATCATCTGAAGCGTTCCATCTTGTTAGATTCGGGAGCAGATCTGATTTCCTATGGGATGGGAGAACGATCGATCGTTGAGATCGCAGATGCGTTAAAGAGTGGAATCGCAGTCGGGGATATCACCTTTATCGATGGGACGGTGTACAAGGCGAAAGATCTGAGCAGTGTCTATGATGCGGTTACGCTTCCGTCTTATGAAGAGTTGAAAAAAGATAAATTAAACTATGCAAGAAGTTTTTATGTACAATACTGTAATACAGATCCATTTTCAGGGAAACGACTTGTGGAACCTTATTCGGATCATCTGTATGTCGTGCAGAATCCTCCGGCGAAGCCTTTGTCACAGCCGGAGATGGACAGAGTGTATAGCTTCCCGTATATGCGGACCTATCATCCGTCCTATGAAGCCGCAGGAGGAGTTCCGGCGATTGAAGAAGTAAAATACAGTCTGATCAGCAACCGGGGATGCTTTGGAGGATGTAATTTCTGTGCGTTGACTTTTCATCAGGGGCGTATCATCCAGACGAGAAGTCATGAGTCGCTTTTGGCGGAGGCAAATCAGTTTATATGGGATAAGGATTTTAAAGGATATATTCATGATGTCGGCGGACCGACAGCAAATTTCCGTGCACCGTCCTGCGAAAAGCAGCTTCAGTACGGGGTGTGCAAAGAAAAGCAGTGTCTTTTCCCAAAACCGTGCCGAAATTTGAAAGTGGATCATAAGGATTACTTAAAATTGCTGAGAAAATTACGTGAACTTCCAAATGTGAAGAAAGTATTTATCCGTTCCGGTATTCGGTTTGATTATCTGATGGCAGACAAAGACGATACGTTTTTCAGAGAATTGTGCGAGCACCACGTCAGCGGTCAGCTGAAGGTGGCACCGGAACATATCTCGGATGCAGTGCTTCAAAAGATGGGGAAACCGGAGAACCGGGTATATGAGGCATTTACTGAAAAATATAAGAAGATCAATCAGAAGTTGGGGAAAAATCAGTTTTTAGTTCCATATCTGATGTCCTCTCATCCGGGATCAACGATGAAAGAGGCGGTAGAGCTTGCAGAGTATTTAAGAGATCTCGGCTATATGCCGGAGCAGGTACAGGACTTCTACCCGACACCTTCGACGATTTCAACCTGCATGTACTATACGGGGGTGGATCCGAGAACAATGGAAAAAGTATATGTGCCGGTGAATCCGCATGAGAAAGCGATGCAGCGAGCACTGATCCAGTACCGGAATCCAAAAAATTACGATCTAGTCATGGAGGCGCTGAAAAAGGCGGGACGTATGGATCTGGTAGGATATGACAGGCATTGTCTGATCCGTCCAAGACAGCCAAAACAAGGATCCGGGGAAGGCTTCAGAAAGCAGGCACAGGGAAAGTCTCAGGCGAAAGCACAGGGGAAAGGAAAGCAGAAGAAAAAAGCAATCCGAAACGTGCATAAAAAGAAACAGTAGCCTATAAGAAACAGTAAAAGATAAGGGGAGTGTAAAAAATGAAAATTGTAATTGTAACAGGAGCATCTTCCGGACTCGGAAGAGAATTTGTACGACAGATTGAATCGCTGTACAAAGAACTGGATGAGATCTGGATCATTGCCAGAAGAGAAGACAGACTTCTGGAAGTAGAGAGCAGGATGATGACAAAAGTAAGAATCTTTGCAGCAGACTTAAGGCATCGGAGTGCATTTGACAAAATAGCAGCAGCGCTTCAGGAATTTAATCCAGATGTCCGTATGCTCGTCAATGCAGCAGGATTTGGCAAAGTCGGAGAAGTGGAAGAAATCTCTTCGACCGATCAGGCAGATATGGTCCGTCTAAATTGTGAAGGGCTGACCTATATGACATGTATAGTTCTTCCATATATGAGTACAGGCAGCAGAATTGTCAATGTGGCATCTGCGGCAGCATTCTGCCCACAGCCAAAGTTTTCGGTATATGCAGCGACGAAGGCGTATGTGAAAAGTTTTTCGGATGCGCTCGGCGAGGAAGTGAAAAAAAGAGGAATCTTTGTGACGGCAGTGTGCCCCGGACCGGTTCGCACCGAATTTTTTGAGGTAGCTCGTACGGAAGAAGATGGTCAAAATGCAAAAGATAACTTTATGAAAGAGCCGGAAGTCGTTGTACGGCAGGCATTACTTGATGCGGCAAGAGGTAAAAAATTGTCTGTTTGCGGCATTTCAATGAAAAGTGCTAGGATTGCAACAAAAGTCCTGCCGCAGAAGGTTGTGCTTGGTGTGATGCAGCATTTCTGGAAGTAAATCAGAGACAGGTGAGAAAATGAAAAAAGGGAGACCAGGTTATCTGGATTCACAGAAGAAAAAAGAAATTTTAAAAACAGCGATGATGTTTGGTCTGGTCATCGCAATCATGGCGACGGGTTACCTGACGACACATACGAAGAAAAATCTATTGACTGTCGTTGCAGTCTTAGGATGTCTTCCGGCAGGAAAATCTCTTGTCGGCGTGATCACGAGGTGGCCGTACCATTCGATAGGACAGAAAGAAGCAGAAGAGATCGGACGAGTAGCAAGGACTCTTCCGGTTGTCTATGATCTGGTTGTGACAAGCTATGAGAAAATCATGCCGATCGACTGTATGACAGTTTCTGATCATGTGATGATTGGTTATACAAGAAGCAAAAAGACAGATCCGGCATATGCCCAGAAACATATTACCCAGATTTTATCGCAGAACGGCTATCAGAAAATGACAATCAAGATTTATGAAAATTACGAGACATTTTTGCAGAGACTGCGGGAACTGGAAGCACTGGGACATGAGCGAAATGAGGAAAGGGAACAGAAGCTCTTAGGCATTGTTCTGAATATTTCTCTGTAAAATCAGACTTGAAAAAGAGCGGGAGAAAAAAGATGCAGGAAATTAAAGTGACAAAAAATGAGGCTGGCCAGCGTCTGGATAAACTGCTGGCAAAGTATTTAAATGAAGCTCCAAAGAGTTTTTTCTATAAAATGATGCGAAAGAAAAATATTGTCCTCAACGGAAAGAAAGCAACTGGAAATGAGAAACTGGAAGAAGGGGATATAGTAAAATTGTTTTTGGCAGACGAGACGATTCGGAAATTTTCCAGCGTAAAAATTCAGAGAACAAAAACAAATTTATCCGTAATCTACGAAGATCAAGATGTTGTTCTGATCAATAAACCAGTAGGAATGTTGTCGCAGAAGGCAAAGGAAAGTGATGTTTCTCTTGTGGAACATCTGATTTCGTATCTGCTTGACGCAGGGGAACTCTCAGAAGAAACACTAAAAAGTTTCCGTCCGTCAATCTGCAACCGGCTCGACCGCAATACAAGTGGAATAGTCGTGGCAGGGAAAAGCCTTCCAGGGCTTCAGAAAATGGGAGAACTTTTCAAAGAGCGAACTCTCCACAAATATTATCGATGTCTTGTGCAGGGAGTGATCCGAGAAGACCAATATCTGAAAGGATGGCTGAAAAAGGATGAAAAGACTAACAAGGTGCAGATTTTAGACAGACCATCGGACCCATCTGACCAGCCGATTGAGACGGAATATCATCCGTTGTGGACAAAAGAGGGTGTGACATTGCTGGAAGTACGGCTGATTACCGGAAAGACGCATCAGATTCGCGCACACCTTGCCTCAGAAGGCCATCCGCTGATCGGAGATTATAAATATGGGGACCGAAAATTAAACGACTTTTATCAAAAAAAATATGGATTGAAATCGCAGCTGCTCCATGCGTACCGGTTAGAGTTTCCGGTGATGGAGGGAGTTTGCAGTCAGCTGTCTGAGAAGGTGTTTATTGCAGACGTCCCACCGCTGTTTGCAAAAATCTGCAAAGAACTAAGGAGTGAGCGCTGATGGGGACATGGAATTCCAGAGGGCTTCGGGGATCTACGCTGGAGGATATGATCAACAGGACTAATGAGAGATATCTGGAGAAGGGACTTGCGTTGATTCAGAAGATACCGACACCGATCACCCCGGTGCGGATTGACAAGGAACACAGGCATATTACGCTTGCGTATTTTGAGCAGCGGAGTACAGTGGATTATATCGGAGCAGTTCAGGGGATCCCGGTTTGTTTTGATGCAAAGGAGTGTAATGCAGATACTTTCCCATTGCAGAATATCCATGAACATCAAGTGGAATTTATGAAAAATTTTGAAAAGCAGGATGGGGTCGCATTTTTATTGATCTATTTCAGTAGACGGAATGAATTGTATTATATGCGCTGTGCCGAGATGGAACGCTTTTGGGAGCGGGGGCAAACCGGCGGCAGAAAGAGCATTCGAAGGGAAGAGCTTTCGGAGCACTTTTTTCTAAAGATGGCAGGGGGATATGTACCGTATCTTGATGCGCTTCAGAAAGATCTAGAGGAAAGAGAATAAAAAGAAGTACAAAAGATAAGGGAAGATAAAAAATGATGCCAAAAGATAAGTAAAAATTGTAAGGAGAAGGGGAGAATGGCTATGAGACAGAAGATTTTGCATACACCAGAGGGAGTCAAAGATATTTATGGAAAAGAGTGCAGAAAAAAGTTGTTGCTTCAGGAAGAACTGCATGAAATGCTTCATTTGTATGGATATGAAGACATTCAGACACCTGCTTTTGAATTTCTGGAAGTATTTGGAAGAGATACCGGAATCGTATCTTCCAGAGAACTCTATAAATTTTTTGACCGGGAGGGAAACACACTTGCATTGCGACCGGATATTACACCATCGGTAGCAAGAGTTGCAGTGACACAGTTTGAAAAGGATTCTGTACCGCTTAGGATGTGTTACATAGGAAATACATTTTTAAATCATGGAAGTCAGCAGGGAGAATTGTGTGAAAGCACACAGCTTGGTGCAGAACTCATTGGAGATGGAACTGCAGGGGCAGATGCAGAGTTGATCGCGCTTGCGGCAGATAGTCTGAAGTGCGCTGGGATGAAAGAATTTCAGATCAGTGTCGGGCATGTGGAATTTCTGCAAAGCCTTTTGGATGCGGCACAATTCCCTGCCGAAGTCAAAGAAAAGGTGCGGACGATGATTGCGAGGAGAAATTTCCTTGGTATGAGAGAACTTCTTGAGAAACTTCCGGTAAAGCGTCCGATCAGAGAAGTTTTTTATCGCCTTCCAGAATTGGTTGGAAGTGTGGAAATTTTAAATGAGGCGAGAGAGCTGGCACCGGACAGGCGGGCAATTCTTGCTTTGGAGCGTTTAAAAGAAGTTTATGAAATTTTGAAACTGTACCACATGCAGGAGATGATCACATTTGATCTTGGCATGTGTGGAAAATATGCTTATTATAGTGGAATGATTTTTAAGAGCGATACTTTTGGAGGCGGGGAACCTGTCGCGAAAGGCGGACGGTATGACAGGTTGATGGAAAGATTCGGAAGAGAGCTTCCGGCAGCAGGGTTTGCAATCGGTACAGATGAGCTGATGAAAGCACTGATCCGACAGAAAATCCAGATTCCGGAGGAACCGGAGCAGATAATCCTGCTCTTTGACCGGGAGCAGAGGAAGTACGCAATCTCTCTTGCGAAGGACTTCCGCGGAAAAGGGAAACGAGTAGAGTTGCTTGAACGGGAAGAAAAGAAAAATCTGTCGGTATATCATATCTATGGGCGCAGAAAGCAGGCGGGCAGCTTAATCTATCTGAGGAGAGACGAGCAGATCATCATGGTGAATTTACACACGGGAGAGAAAAAAGTCGTAGACTGTGCGTAAGGCGGTCTGAAATTGATAAAGGAGCGAATTGTAAAAATGAGTTATAAAAAATTAATTCCTTGCATTTTCATCGATGAAGGGAAGGCAGTAAAATGGTTTGACAACAGAGAAGTCCTTTCAGAAAATGTAGTTTCTCTGGCAAAATATTACAGTGATCATGGTGCGGATGAACTTTTTGTGTTTGATCTGTCTTCTTCTGACGAAGAACATGAGGAAGCAATAGCAATTATGAAGAAGATCAGCCGGGCAATACGCATTCCGATGGTGGCAGGAGGAAATATCAAGCGGCAGGAAGATATCAAGAAAATCTTGTATGCGGGTGCGAAACGGGCAGTATTGAATTTTTCGAAAGCGATTTCCTTTGAGTTGATCGAGGAGGCGGCAAAAAGGTTTGGAAAGGAGAAAATCTCAGTTTCTCTCAATGATTTTGATGCGCTGTTCAAGCAACAGCATTTGATCGAAGAGTGCAGCAGTGAAATTTTATTTATGCACAGACTGGATTTGGATTCAGTCATGAACGTGACAGATATTCCGTGTGTGGTGCTTACAGATACGAATGAGAAGTCAGAACTGTTTAAAATTTTGAAATGTCCGGGTGTGAAAGGACTTTCCGGCGCTTATGTAAGCCGGACGACAATGGATTTTGTTGCATTTAAAGAGCAGTGCGCCAAGGAAAATATTAAAATGACTTCGTTCGAGAGCATGATGGAGTTTTCAGAGTTTCACCTCAATGAGGAGGGGCTTCTTCCTGTGATCGCGCAAAGTTATAAGACTGGAGAAGTGTTGATGTTTTCCTATATGGATAAAGAGGCATTTTACAATACGATCAAAACCGGAAAGATGACTTATTATGACAGAGAAGCGAAAAGAAGCAAAGTACAGGGAGAGGAAAGCGGCCATTATCAATATGTGAAGGCACTTACGATCAACTGTGATAAGGAGGCTTTGCTTGCAAAAGTAGAACAGATCGGACCGGCATGTAAGACCGGGAATGCAACGTGCTTCTTCCAACCGCTTGTCGGTACGGATTATGACGGCACAAATCCGCTTCAAGTGTTTGAAACGGTTTATGAGAAGATTCTTGAGCGCAAAAAAAATCCGAGAGATGGATCTTATACGAACTATTTGTTTGACAAAGGAATTGATAAGATTCTCAAGAAAGTTGGGGAAGAAGCGACTGAATTGATCATTGCAGCAAAGAACCCAAACCCGGATGAGATCAAAGGAGAGATTTCTGATTTCCTTTATCATGCGATGGTACTTATGGTTGAGCGAGGCGTGAAGTGGGAAGATATTATTAAAGAACTTGCGGAGAGATAACAGATGGACTGGTCTGTCAGAAATTAAGCGGGCATACACTTTATAAAAGAAGTGTATGCCCGCTGTTTTAGGAGCAACTACAAACATGTCGGGACGGAGAGGAGAGACTCGTATGAATGAGACAGAAAAAAGAAGAGAAGAACTACTTGCACAGGCAAGAAATCTATATGGAAATGGACGAACATCCAATCCGGCGATCCATCCGCGCTGCCAGGGAGCGTATCATCAACTTTATGAGAAAGAAGAGGCACTGCCCCGTTCTACTTTTGTGTTGCGTGTCTGTGTCAGTCTGATTTTATTTTTGATTTTTGCGGGGATCGATTATGAGAAAACTTCTGTTGGAACATACGATAGTGCAAAAATCATAGAGGCAATTACATATCAGCAACCTATGGGAGAGTTCTTAAAGTAAGTTAAGGCTGTTCTTGCGGGAAAAATGTTTCCGTGACGATTTTTCCCATTTCTTCCGGAGACTCGTTCATACCGGTATCCATCCATGTAAGAATCACTCCGCATAGTCCGAAGGAGATGAAAATCTGGCGATAATATTCGGCGCAGTCTTGTGTAAAAACGTCGCCAAAGCGTATGATGAGTGCGTTGAGAAGCAAAAGTGATAGTTTCGCCTGAATCAGAGTCTGAACGATATCCCGGATGGAGTAGAAAAACTGGAAAAAGCGGATTGCAAGTTCACAGGCAGAAGTATTCCGGATTGTTTTTTCGTGTTCAATCCAGTCTGTCATTAGTTTGTCCAGCTTAAATTCAATCACTTCTTCTTTGGAAGTAAAATTCCGATAGTAAGTGACACGACTGACATTGGCGAGTTCAGTGATCTCACGGATCGTAATTGCCTCAAGGGGCTTTGTGCGCAGAAGTCTTAAAAGCGAATCGGCAATGCATTCCTTTAGAAAATCGCTTGTGCGTTGGGTTCTTTTCATAGATACAAAATCTCCTGTTTTGTTTCATTTGTAAGTTTCTGCATTGATTTTTTTTGCAGATATGCTATATTGTTTAATTGATATATTTGTATCATCTATTTTAGAAAATCAGACAGAGGTTGTCAATCTGTTGAAGGAGGAAATTTTACAATGATGATTATTACAGATTCCGCTTCGGATATCACAAAGCAGGAAGCAGAGGAGATGGACATTCGGATTGTCTGGTTAAAGACAAAATTTTCAGATGGAGATTTTCCATTGAAAACAGAAGAGGATTTTATCCATTTTTTTGATAAGCTTGCTGAAGAGAAGGAACTTCCGGTTACCAGTCAGCCGTCTCCGGAGGAATTTTTGCAGTTGTACGAAGAAGCAAAAGAAAAAAATGAGGAAGTGCTTGTGATTACTCTTTCCAGCGGATTGAGTGGGACAGTCAACGCAGCAAATCTTGCAAAACAGATGAGTGAATATGAGAAAATCTGGATCATTGATTCTGAGCAGGCGATTGTTACTCAGCGTTTTCTGGTACAGAAGGCGGTAGATATGCGTGCCCAAGGGAAAAATATGGAAGAAATTGTTGCGGCCATAGAGGATTTGAAAAAGCGCATCACAGTATGCGGCATGTTAGATACACTTACCTATTTAAAAAAGGGAGGTCGGATTCCGGCAGCACTTGCTGTGTTAGGAAATGTTCTCCAGATCAAACCTGTGATTGAACTGAAGGATCGCGAATTGACGATGTTAGGGAAGGCACGCGGAAGAAAAGGTGGCGTGAAGTATCTGTGGAAAGAATATGAATCCTATGAAATCGATGAGAAGGAACCGGTCTATTTTGGATATACATCCGATAAGGAGATTGGGGAAAAGTTCATGGAAGAGACTGTTGAAAAGTATGGTCTGACAAATTACCACCTGTATCCGGTAGGTGGCATCATCGGGACACATGTTGGTCCGGCCTGTGTTGCGATCAGCTTTGTAAAAAAGAAGAAAGATGAAAAATAATTGTTTTAAATAATAGTGGAGAGTGTGAATGACATCAGATCACACTCTCCACTAAATTTTTGAGAAAAAGACAGGTTTTTAGCTACCACTTGACAAGTAGTGAAAAACTGAATACGATAAAGAAAAATTAAAAAGTGATCATGAAGGAAAAAGTGTGATGTGGGAAGAAAAGAAAAATAAAGAAAATGTGTCTGTCAGAAGAAAAAGAATCTTTGCTGCAATCTTATTGTATTTTTGCCTGCTTCTTTTTGTGGCAAATGATGCGTGGGTATATCAGACACCTATTGTTAAGATTACGGAAGTGCATACAAAGGAAAGCAGGAAGGAAGAAGATGTTCGGGGAGGGAGAGAACCTTATTATACGCAAAACATCAAAGGAATTTTGCTGAACGGAGAAAAAAAAGGAAAGACAGTACGGCTGAACAATGAATATTCTTATTCCGGGGTACTGGATCAAAAATATGCAAAGGGAGATAAAGTACTCGTGACTCTGGAGGGAGACTCTTTGAAAGGAACGATCAAAAGTTTGAAAAGGGATACCCACCTGGCAGTGCTTGCAGGGGCGCTTATTTTCCTTCTGCTTGCGGTTACGAAGGAGAAAGGGATGCTTACCATCCTCACGGTTGTGGCAAATTTTGGAATTTTTTTCCTTGGGTTTACAGGGTTCCTGAAAGGAAGAGAAGTGCTTGTTGTCTGTAGATTTATGACAGTTCTATTTGCGGTAATACCTCTTGTGATCCTGAATGGATTCCATAAGAAAACGTGGGCGGCAGTGTTATCTACGTTAAGTGTTTTAGCGCTGATCATGGGAATCTTTGATCTGACAGTACGGTATACCGGAGGGCTTGATTATTCTTCGATGGAATATCTTGGAAGTATGGATGATCCAGGAGAATTATTTCGTGCAGAAATCATGTTGGCAGGACTCGGAGCAATTATGGATGTCACTGTGACGATTTCATCAGCGCTCGGAGAAATTACGAGGAAGAATCCATCTGTTTCTGTGCGGGCGCTGATCCGTTCAGGAAGAGAGATCGGTTATGATATTATGGGAACAATGATGAATGTACTCTTGTTTGTATTTGCATGCAGTCAGATTCCGACCTTTTTGATTCGAATGAACAATGACGTAGATTTTTTTACGATCCTTCGTCTGCATATTCCATATGAGATCTGCTGCTTTCTGATAGAAAGTATCGGAATTGTACTGGCAATTCCAGTTTCGATACTTTTTGCTTCAGTTTTTATGAAAACCGGCAAAGTTAGAAAAGATCGGAGGAATGAAAGATGATGATAGGAATACTTGCGCTGATTTTATTTGGATTGATGATGGTGATCGGTGGAGACCGGGGAGCAGTATCTGTTATGTCTCTTGCAGGAAATCTGCTGGTATTGTCACTGGCGATCATTTTGATGGCAGGCGGGCATTCACCTCTTATCATTACTGGAATTGCAGCCGGTCTGATCAGTTATATTACACTGGTAAAACAAAATGGGAAAAATCAGAAGACAGAGATTGCATTCGGAGCAACCGGGATAGTTATCCTGTTATTGCTTGCAGCAATTTTTCTGCTTTTGTGGGATGCAAGAAGTGGTGGATTAAATGAAATACAGGCAATCCAGGAAGATGTGATGTATTATTACAATACCAATCTGCATATTAACATGCTTCAGATTACTGTGTGTATGGTATTGCTCAGCACACTTGGGGCAGTGCTGGATACCGCGTTATCTATTACGTCTTCTTTGTACGAGGTGATTTTACACAAACCAGATATGAGTAGACGTGAAATTTATCATTCGGGACTGCAGATTGGGAAAGACATTATTGGGACTACGGTGAATACGCTGTTCTTCGCTTACTTAGGAGATTCCTTACTGCTCTTTTTCTATCTGAAAAATGTGAAATATACGGCAGAAGTAATTTTAAATTCCAAAATGTTATTTCAGGGAGTGTCTGCGATGCTTTTCAGCGCGATTGCATGTCTGTTGACTGTGCCGGTTGCTTCGGCAGGGTGTATGCTTTTTCTGAAAAAAGAGGAGAAGAAGGAAGAAAAATAAGAAATTTTTTCAAACTAGAGTGTATGGACAAAACAGTGGAAAAAGTATAAACTCACGTTAAAGCGGAGAAAAACTAGAAAGGTAAAGGAGAATTTTGTGATGTTAGTGCCAAAATACTACGAGGACTTAGAAATTATGCATGAGAACACCATGCCGTATAGAGCTTATTACATACCGGCTTCCTGCAATATGGGACCGTTGGTGGAAGACAGATTTTCTTCCGACCGAACAATCTGTTTGAATGGAAGGTGGAAATTCCAATATTTTGACAGTCTCTATGATCTGCAAGACAGATTTTATGAACCGGGATTTGATCTTGATTGTTTTCGGGAGGTGGAGGTACCGGGAAACTGGCAGAATTATGGTTATGATAGCCATCAGTATACCAATGTACGATACCCGATTCCATTAGATCCGCCGTATGTACCTCAGGAAAATCCATGTGGCGCATATGTGTACAAATTTGATTACAAGAAACAGGCAGATGCACCAAGAGCCTATTTGAATTTTGAAGGGGTAGACTCTTGTTTTTATGTTTGGATCAATGGAAAGTATGTCGGGTATAGCCAAGTTTCTCATGCTACAAGTGAATTTGATGTCACAGATGTGTTGCTTGACGGAGAAAATACGCTTGCGGTACTTGTTTTGAAATGGTGCGATGGAACTTACCTGGAAGATCAAGATAAATTTCGCATGAGCGGAATCTTCCGGGATGTCTATCTGTTAAGAAGACCGGAAAATGTAGTCTACGATTATTTTGTAACAACTACATTGGGAAGGTCTGATGCAACTGTTACTGTCCGGGCAAACTATATTGGAGAGGAAGTGCCGGTAAAGGTTACGCTTTGTGATGAGGAAAATAGAGAAGTAGCCTGTGGAATGTTTGTGAAGTCGGAGAAGAGTGGCTATACACATCAGGTAATCCTTTCGGTTAAAGAACCAAAATTGTGGAATCCCGAACAGCCATATTTGTATATAATGGTTTTGAAGAGTGCCGGGGAAGTCATCACAGACCGGGTGGGAATCCGGGAAATCTGTATCAAAGACGCAGTGATATACGTCAATGGAGCACCGGTGAAATTTAAAGGGGTGAACCGACATGATTCGGATCCGGTAACGGGCTTTGTCGTTGGGGCAGCACAGATGAAAAAGGATCTGCAGTTAATGAAGCAGCATAATTTCAATGCGATCCGCACCAGTCATTATCCGAATGCACCGTATTTTTATCAGCTCTGTGATGCGTACGGATTCTTCGTAATTGGGGAGGCAGATAATGAGAGCCATGGAACGGAAGCTCAGTATTTGAAGGATTCTAGCTGGGAGAATGCAAGCAGGCGCTGGAATGAGCGGATTGCAGATAATCCAGAATTTATTTTGGCAACAGTAGACCGCACAAAACTTTGCGTACATCGGGAGAAAAACCGCCCTTGCGTGGTCATTTGGTCGATGGGAAATGAGTGCGCTTATGGATGTACCTTTGAGGAGGCATTAAAATGGACAAAGCAGTTTGATCCGTCAAGGCTTACCTGTTATGAAAGTTCAATTTATCAAAGTGAGAAGAGAACGTATGATTGCAGCAATATTGATATTTTCAGCAGAATGTACCCGGAGTTAGAAGAGATTGACACCTATATGGAGCAGAATCCGGAGAAGCCGTTTTTATTGATCGAGTATTGCCATGCGATGGGAAATGGACCGGGGGATCTCGAAGATTATTTCCGCAAGATTGATCAGTATGACAAGCTCTGCGGAGGATTTGTGTGGGAATGGTGTGATCATGCAGTGTATCGCGGAGAAACTTTAGATGGGAAGACAATGTATTGTTACGGTGGTGATTTTGGGGAAGAAGTACACGACGGAAATTTCTGTGTCGATGGACTGGTGTATCCGGATCGAACACCACATACAGGTTTGAAGGAGTATTGGAATGTATATCGTCCGGCGAGAGTGGTCTCATTTGAGCAGGAGAGCGGTAGTCTTTGTCTGAAAAACTATATGAATGCGGTGGATCTGAAAGATTATCTTTTTCTGACCTACGAAGTGACATGTGATGGAATCGTGACGGAACAAGGGAAAGTTATACTGCAGGAGTCTATCCTGCCACGCATGGAAGGCAAGATTTCTCTTCTGATAACTGTTCCGGAAAGTGGAAAATGTTATTTGAAAATAGGCTACCATTTAAAGTGCGGAACGAACTTGATGGAAGAGAACAGCAGCCTTGGATTTGATGAGATTCTTTTGAAGAATGAAGACGGACAAAATCGGCAGGCGGTGGCACTCTTAGCGATGCAGGAGAGAAATGGATCGATACATGTTTCAGAGACAGATCGTTTGCTTTTGATTCAGACGGATCAGTTTTTATACTGTTACAATAAGCTTTCGGGGATGTTTGAACAGGTGACTATAGAAGGAAAAGAACAGTTTGATGCTCCGATGGAGTTAAATATCTGGAGAGCACCTACGGATAATGACCGGAGGATCAAAGACGAATGGATTCGTGCAGGATATGATCGGAGCCACTCTAGAGCGTACAAAACAGAGTGGATAATGCAGGAAGAAAAGGTGCAGATCCATAGCAGGTTATCTGTCTCAGCGGTGGCATTACAAAAAGTCCTGGAGATTGATGTGGCGTGGGAGATTTCTGGTAGAGGAGAACTTTCTGTGAAAATGCATGTGAGAAAAGACACAGAATTTCCAGAACTTCCGAGATTTGGTATTCGCCTATTTCTGAAAGGGGAATATGAGACCATTCGATTTTATGGACTTGGTCCGCATGAGAGCTACCGGGATAAATATCATTCTTGCAGTCATGGCCTTTATGAGTCATCCGTAGAGGAACAGCATGAGGATTATATTCGGCCTCAGGAGAATGGAAGCCACACGGATTGTGATTACATGGTACTGAAAAAAGGAAATCAAGCATTTGCGGCAGTCTCACCGACAACATTTTCTTTTAATGTGTCTTACTATACTCAGGAAGAATTGACAGCAAAAGCCCACAATTTTGAACTGGAAAAGTCGGGTAGCACCATTGTCTGCCTCGATTATGCACAAAATGGAATCGGTTCTAACAGTTGTGGCCCTCGTCTTCAGAAAGAATACCGGTTTGATCAAGAGGAATTTACTTTCCAAATGAAGATCTTAGTGGGAAAAGAATTGGTGTTATAGATGAAACTAAGAGTATCCATTGCAGGTTGTACAATGGATAGATTAATTAAAATTTAATAGTCAGAACTCTACTAAGCAGGAAATCAGAAGAGGTCTCCTGCTTTTCTGATTGAGGCAAGGAGAGTTGGCAAAAGATATTTGCTTGAAGTTCTTCCTTAAAATGTATATAATAGTGTCAATTGGATCATCCAATGTATTGTATCTCCTTGTGTGAACTAGGGGGAGTGTTAAGCGCAGTGTTTTCTGCTGATAAATAGGAAATATAGATGAAAATAGAAAGGAACTATATGAGAAAACTAGCTTTAAGTGATGAAATATTACTAAAAATCGAGAAGCCGGCCCGCTATATCGGGAACGAAGTGAACTCGGTGATGAAAGATAAGAACGAGGTGGATATCCGTTTCGCTATGTGCTTTCCGGACGTGTATGAGATCGGGATGTCTCATCTTGGTATCCAGATTCTTTACGATATGTTTAATCGGAGGGAGGATGTCTGGTGTGAACGGGTGTACTCGCCGTGGATGGATTTAGACAAAATTATGCGGGAGAAGAAGATTCCTCTGTTTGCGCTTGAATCTCAGGATCCAATCAAACAATTTGATTTTCTTGGAATTACGATCCAGTATGAAATGTGTTACACAAACATCCTTCAGGTGCTGGACTTAAGTGGAATTCCGTTGTTTGCCAGTGAAAGAAACGAGGAAGATCCGATTGTGATCGGCGGAGGTCCATGTACTTACAATCCGGAACCGTTGGCAGACTTTTTCGATATTTTTTATATCGGAGAAGGAGAGACAGTCTACGATGAACTTTTGGATGCGTACAAGGAGCATAAAAAGATAGGAAGCAGCAGGAGGGAGTTTCTGGAGCGCGCAGCAGAGATTCCTGGGCTTTATGTGCCGGCATTTTATGATGTAACTTACCATGAAGATGGGACGATTGCCTCTTTTGAACCGAATAATGTTCACGCGAAGCCGACTATTGAAAAGCAAATGGTACTAAATGTTACAGACACCTATTACCCGGAGAAGCCAGTTGTGCCATTTATCAAAGTGACTCAAGACAGAGTTGTGTTGGAAATTCAGAGAGGATGCATCCGTGGATGTCGTTTCTGTCAGGCGGGAATGCTGTATCGCCCAACAAGGGAACGTGCGTTAGAGCGCTTAAAAGAGTATGCATACAAAATGTTGAAGAGTACCGGGCATGAGGAAATCTCATTAAGTTCATTGAGTTCCAGTGATTATTCGCAATTGAAGGGACTTGTGAATTTTCTGATTGAAGAATTTAAAGGAAAAGGAATCAACATTTCTCTGCCATCCCTCAGAATAGATGCGTTCTCACTGGATGTCATGAGCAAAGTGCAGGATATCAAAAAGAGTAGTCTGACCTTCGCTCCGGAGGCAGGTTCTCAAAGACTTCGTGACGTTATCAACAAAGGTCTGACAGAAGAGATTATTTTAGAGGGGGCAGGTCAGGCGTTTGAAGGAGGGTGGACGAGAGTAAAATTATATTTTATGCTGGGCCTTCCGACAGAGACGGAAGAAGATATGAAAGAGATTGCACATTTGGCTGAAAAAGTGGCAGAGCGCTACTATCAGATTCCAAAGGATCAGAGGAATGGAAAATGTCAGATTGTTGCAAGTACTTCTTTCTTTATTCCAAAGCCGTTCACACCATTTCAGTGGGCGACGATGTGCAACAAGGAAGATTATATCCAGAAAGCACATATTGTAAATAATGAAATGAAAGCGCAGTTAAACAGAAAGAGTTTGAAATATAACTGGCACGAGGCAGATGTCACTGTGCTGGAAGGAGTTTTTGCGCGCGGAGATAGAAAAGTATCAAAGGTAATCTTAGAAGCTTATAAAATGGGATGTCTGTATGATTCCTGGTCTGAGTTTTTTGATAATGAGAAATGGATGGAGGCATTTGAAAAGACAGGGGTTGATATTGGCTTTTATAATTTGCGGCAGAGAGATATGGATGAGATTTTCCCATGGGATTTCATCAATATCGGTGTGACAAAGAAATTTTTACAGCGCGAGTGGGAACGGGCTATGAAGGGCGAAGTGACACCAAACTGCAAAATGAAATGTGCAGGATGTGGAGCGGCGATTTACGGAGGAGGTGTCTGTGTTGAAAGCAAGAATTAAATTTCGAAAATATGGTGTGATGAAATTCATCGGACATCTGGATATTATGAGATATTTTCAAAAGGCAATGAGAAGGGCGGAAATTCCAATTGCATTTACGGGCGGATATAGTCCGCACATGGTGATGTCGTTTGCAAATCCACTTGGAGTAGGTCTGACAAGCGATGGAGAATACTTCGATATTGAATTGTCTGAGTCTGTTGATTTTGCGCAGGCAGTTCGAAGATTAAATGAAGCAATGGTGGAAGGGATGGAAATCGTCAATATGATTGAAATCTCAGACGATAAGAAGAAAACCGGAATGGCGATTGTCGCTGCAGCAGATTATCTGTCTGAGTTTGTAATGGAACATCCAGTGGAAAATCTTGCTGATAAGATTGATGCCTTTCGGAGTCAGCCAGAGATCATCGTATGGAAAAAAACGAAAAAGAGTGAAAAAGATGTCAATATTAAGCCTATGATCTATGACATGAGAGAACAAGACGGAAAGGTGTATATGCTTGTGGCAACTGGAAGCGTGGAGAATTTGAAACCAGAGCTTGTTATGCAGGCGTTTGGAAAATTCCTTGGAATGGATTTGGAAGAGACTGCGATGCGCCATCATCGTCTGGAAGTGTATGCGGATGTGGAAAGTGAGGGACAACGTCATCTAGTACCATTAGACCAGCTGGGGATATAGGTGATTCGGAATATGAAAAGAAAGTTAGTGATCACAAAAATAGCAGAGCAGGTCGTGACAGCCGTGTTAGAAAATGAAGAAGTGGTGGAAATTCATGTCAGCGATAAAGATACAGAGGCGTACCGTGTTGGAAATATTTACGTGGGGAAAGTAAAAAACATTGTCCCAAATATTCAGGCTGCCTTTATCGAAATTGCAAACGGGGTGGAGTGCTATTACTCTATCCCTCAGAATCCTTCCCCGCATTTTACGCAGAAAGTCGGGAAAAAGCCGCTCTGTATCGGGGATGAGCTGCTCGTTCAGATTCAGAAAGAGGCGGTTAAAACGAAGGTGCCGACAGTGACTTCCAACTTAAGTTTCACAGGGAAGTATGTTGTCTTAACGTCTGGTATCAAAAAGATTGGAATTTCTTCCAAGATCACAGGAGAAAAGCGGACACAGATTCAGGAGGCTGTCGAAGTTCTCCGATCGGAAAGATATGGATTTATTGTCCGTACAAATGCCAAAGATATTCCGGCAGATCTTGTGAAAGAAGAGTTGGGGCAGCTAGCAGAATCTTACATGCATTTAGTTGAGATCGCGCAGTCACGTAAGGTATTTAGTTGTCTTTTAGAGGCTCCTTTTACATATCTATCAAATATCCGTGATATTTATCAGGAAGGATTGACAGATATTGTTGTAGAGGAGAGCCTTTTTGAAGATGTAAAGCAATATTTGGAGAAAGAGCAGCCGGAGGATTTAGAAAAGCTTGTATGTTATGCTGACAGGCAGCTACCACTTTATAAGTTATATTCGCTGGAGTCTGTCATTTCACGGGTGCTATCAGAGAGGGTGTGGATGAAATCAGGCGCTTATCTTGTGATTCAGCCGACAGAGGCGCTGACGGTGATCGATGTCAATACAGGAAAATGTATTGCAGGTAAGAAAGATGACGAAGTTTATATGAAGATCAATCTCGAAGCAGCCAAAGAAGCGGCAAAACAGATTCGGCTCCGCAATCTCTCAGGGATCATTCTGATTGATTTTATTAATTTGAAATCAAAAGAGTGTACAAAAGATCTGTTGGAAGTGTTTCAAAAAGAATTGCGGAAAGATCCTGTCCAGACAATTCTTGTAGATATGACGGGATTACAGCTTGTAGAAGTGACTCGAAAAAAGGTTCGAAAGCCATTGAGAGAGGTTGTTGCCTCTGCAAAAGAAGCAAACAGGCGGAAATAATAAGAAAAGAGGAGAAAAATGGCAAAAAAAGAGCTGAAGACCAATGCAATGAGGATACTGGAAAAAAAGAAAATCCCATTTACATATATCACTTATGAGTGTGAGGAGTTCGTGGATGGGGTACAGATTGCAGATAAGCTCGGACAACCGCATGAGCTGGTGTATAAAACACTTGTGACAGTCGCAAAGAGCAGAGAGTATTATGTATTTGTCATTCCGATTGAAGAGGAGCTGGATTTAAAGAAAGCGGCCCGGGTTGTCGGAGAAAAATCTCTCCTTATGCTTCCACTGAAAGATCTGACTGCCGTGACAGGGTATATCAGGGGAGGATGCACTGCGATTGGGATGAAAAAGCCGTTTCCGGTTGTCATAGAAAAATGTGCAGAGGCCTTGGAGGAAATGATTGTAAGTGGCGGCAAAATAGGAATGCAGATCAAATTGACGCCGCAGGATTTTCAAAAAGTGACAGGAGCGGTGTTTGAGGAAGTGGTTGTATCTGTAAAAACAGAGGAGATTTTATAGAAAAAGTTATAAATTTCTTAAGGCTTTCTGAAAGAGATAGAAATTTTTAGTCAGATATAGTAGAATACAGAGAAAATAAGAGAGAAAGGATAAGAGGAATAAGGGATGTGGAACAGAGTGATTTTTGGCTATGATTTTTATCATGTGTTGCTGTGGTTTCTTGCGTACAGTATGCTTGGTTGGCTGGTAGAGTCCATTTATATGTCGATCTGCAACCGAAAGCTTACAAACCGGGGATTTGCAAGAGGACCGATCTGTCCGATTTACGGGGTGGGAGCTTTGACAGTATTTTTTTTATTGAAGCCATACAGTGATAATCTTTGGAAATTATTTTTCTTTGGATCTTTGCTTGCAACGACTTTGGAATATTTCACAGCAGTATTGATGAATAAAATTTTCGGAGAGATCTGGTGGGATTATACGGACAAGCCATTCAATTACAAAGGGATTCTCTGTCTGGAAAGTTCAATCGCATGGGGGTTTTATACGATTGGATTATTTGTATTTCTGCATAAATTTGTAGAGGGATTCGTAAACGGGATTCCGATGATGGCAGGAAAAGCGCTCGGAGGATTTTTGGCGGTGTTGTTTACACTTGACTTTGCAAATGCATTCTATCGTGAGAAGCGAGAGGCATTTCCAAAGCAGTTGATTCGGATTCGAGAGGGAATCCTGAATAGATTTTCAAGATAGAAGAAAGTGCAGGAGGTCGTTAGGACATTCTGTACTTTTTTTCTTTACAGAGTAAAGAAAAGGTGTTATAGTACGCTTATAGTTAAGAAATATTCTGAATCATTCGGGCGTGTCTGCCGAAGAACCCAACGAGCTATGAGAAAAGTGAAAAAAGAATTGACAATCGCAAGTAAGTAAGATACTATATTAATTAGAAAACGAACATAAGTTCGTATTTGAAAAGGAGAATATTATGGCAGGAGACGATAAATTAAAAGCATTAGATGCAGCAATTGCAAAGTTGGAGAAGGACTTTGGAAAGGGAGCAGTGATGAAACTTGGAGATGCGGCGGCAAATGTCAGTGTTGAGACAGTGCCTACTGGTTCTTTAAGCCTCGACATTGCACTTGGTCTTGGTGGAGTGCCAAAGGGACGTATCATCGAGATTTACGGACCGGAGTCAAGTGGTAAGACGACAGTAGCACTCCATATGATTGCAGAAGTACAAAAAAGGGGAGGAATTGCAGGTTTTATTGATGCAGAGCATGCTCTGGATCCAGTTTATGCGAAGAATATCGGGGTAGATATTGATGAACTGTATATTTCACAGCCGGACAGTGGTGATCAGGCGTTGGAGATCACAGAGACAATGGTGCGCTCGGGAGCGATGGATATCATTGTTGTCGATTCTGTTGCCGCACTTGTTCCGAGACAGGAGATTGAGGGGGATATGGGAGATAGCCATGTTGGTCTTCAGGCACGTTTGATGTCTCAGGCCCTCAGAAAGCTGACACCAGTTATCAGTAAGTCTAATTGTGTTGTGATCTTTATCAATCAGCTTCGTGAGAAAGTCGGTGTGATGTTCGGAAATCCAGAGACAACGACCGGTGGACGTGCGTTGAAGTTCTATGCATCTATCCGTATGGATGTCAGAAGGACAGAGACGTTAAAGCAGGGTGGAGAGATGGTCGGTAACCGTACCAGAATTAAAGTAGTGAAGAATAAGATTGCACCGCCGTTTAAGGAAGCTGAGTTTGACATTATGTTCGGGAAAGGAATTTCGAAGGAAGGAGACATTCTAGACCTGGCAGCAGGGCTTGATATTATCAATAAGAGTGGTGCATGGTATGCATACAATGGCGATAAAATTGGACAGGGCCGTGAGAATGCAAAGACATATCTCGCTACACATCCGGAAGTGATGGAAGAGATTGAGGCAAAAGTACGGGCACATTATAAGCTTGACGGAGCGGCAGGAGAAGAGGAACTTACAGCGGAACAGAAGGCAGATGAATAAGAGATGATTGTCACGAAGGTAGAGTCTGTATCAAAAAATAGGTATAAAGTAGAGGTTGACGGAGAGTTCGCTTTTGTTTTGTATCGAAGAGAATTGTCACACTATCAGATTAGAGAAGAATGTGAAGTCTCAGAGGAGAGTTTTGAACAGATTAAGAAAGAAGTGATTATAAAGCGGGCTAAGCTTCGCGCAATGCACCTTCTCAATGACATGGATCGGACAGAATCACAGCTCCGCACGAAACTCAGACAGAGTTGTTATACTGAAGATGTGGTAGAAGCTGCACTGGCATATGTGAAGTCATTTGGTTATATAGACGACCTTGATTATGCAAAGCGATACATTCAGAACAGACAGAATCAGAAAAGTAAAAGGGAATTGTATGCACAGCTTGTAGGAAAAGGGATTGAAAGAGAACTGATTGAGCTTGCCATGGAGGAATGCTATACAGGAGAAGATGATGAGATAGAAGCGATCCGCCGGTTGGCAGCAAAGAGGAAATATCATTTTCGCGATGCTACAAGAGAAGAGCAGCAGAAACAAATGGCTTATTTTATGCGGAAGGGATTTTCTTATGAGAATATCCGAAGAGCTCTGGAGGCGGAAGAAGTATATTGGTAGAGATAGCTGAGAGGTTCATAAAAATGACCAAAACGGTGTAAGCATACTTGACATATTTGTGAAAACGGTATAAAATCTAAGTGTTGTATTTGTGTACAATGAAAATTAAATAAGGAGGTGCTCCTGTGCCGATAGTATCAATAATTGCTGGTCTGATTGCAGTTGTGGCAGCTGTTGTTATTACTTACTATGTAACGGTGAACAATCTGAAGAAAGATGCAGATTCAAAGATTGGGAATGCTGAGAACAAAGCAAGAGAGATAATAGATGATGCTTTAAAGAATGCAGAGGCAAAGAAGAAGGAAACGCTTCTGGAGATCAAGGAAGAGTCCATTAAGACAAAAAATGAACTTGAGAAGGAGACAAAAGAGCGTAGAGCAGAGTTACAGCGCTATGAAAAACGTGTCTTATCTAAAGAAGAAGCGCTTGACAAGAGAGCCGATGTACTGGAACAGCGTGAATCGAAGATTACAGTAAGAGAAGAGCAGATCAAACAGCGTGAGATCAAAGTAGACGAGCTTAACAGTAAACGAGTACAGGAACTGGAAAGAATCTCAGGACTTACCTCTGAACAGGCAAAAGAATATTTATTAAAAACTGTTGAAGATGATGTAAAACATGACACTGCGAAGATGATCAAGGAACTTGAAAATCAGGCAAAAGAAGAGGCTGGAAAGAAAGCAAGAGAATATGTTGTGACAGCAATTCAAAAATGCGCGGCAGATCATGTTGCAGAAACTACGATTTCTGTAGTACAACTTCCAAGTGATGAGATGAAGGGACGTATTATCGGGCGAGAAGGTCGTAATATCCGTACACTTGAGACAATGACCGGGGTAGAATTGATTATAGATGATACACCGGAGGCTGTTGTGTTATCAGGTTTTGATCCGATTCGCAGGGAAGTGGCAAGAATTGCGCTGGAAAAACTGATTCTTGACGGACGTATTCATCCGGCAAGAATCGAAGAGATGGTAGAGAAAGCGCAGAGAGATGTAGAAGCAATGATCCGTGAGGAAGGAGAAGCGGCAGCTCTCGAAGTGGGCGTACATGGTATTCATCCTGAGTTACTCCGTCTTTTAGGAAGAATGAAGTTCAGGACAAGCTATGGACAGAATGCATTGAAACACTCCATTGAAGTTGCACAGCTCTCAGGACTGCTTGCAGGAGAGATTGGTCTGGATGTCAGACTGGCTAAGCGAGCAGGTCTGTTACATGATATCGGAAAATCGATTGATCATGATGTAGAAGGGTCTCATATCCAGATTGGTGTGGATCTTTGTAGGAAATACAAAGAATCTGCTACAGTTATCAATGCAGTGGAATCTCACCATGGTGATGTAGAACCGGAAACACTGATTGCATGTATTGTGCAGGCAGCGGATACAATATCGGCTGCAAGACCGGGTGCGAGAAGAGAAACGTTAGAGACGTACACAAACAGATTAAAACAGTTAGAGGATATTGCGAACCAGTTTAAAGGTGTCGATAAATCTTTTGCAATTCAGGCAGGTAGAGAGATTCGTATTATGGTAGTTCCAGAACAGGTATCTGATGATGATATGGTATTGATGGCAAGAGATATTTCAAAGCAGATTGAGTTTGAATTGGAATATCCTGGTCAGATTAAAGTAAATGTAATCCGCGAGTCAAGAGTGACAGATTACGCGAAATAGACCAAGAACTATATAGAATCAAAGACCACAAAAGTGAAAAATAACAGGCAGTGGAGAGCAGTCTCTATTGTCTGTTATTTTTTGTTGTAGGAAATATATTCTATGAAATAAAAGTGCTCCGCACTTAATGGAATGCGGAAGTTTACAGAGAAAGGAAGCAAAGACAATGGAAGAAATTAAAAGACGGAAGCGGGAACTGGTTTATCAGGGGGCAGTTCTGAATGTTTACCGAGATCAGGTAGAGCTGCCAAATGGAAATGTGGCAGAGTGGGACTATATCCATCACGATGGCGCGGCGGCGGTTGTCCCTGTGACAGAGGATGGAAAGATTCTTATGGTAAGACAATATCGGAATGCGCTTGACAGAGCAACCTTGGAGATTCCGGCGGGGAAATTGGATGATCCAAAGGAGGAAGGTATTGTCTGTGCCAAAAGAGAACTAGAGGAAGAGACAGGATTCCGATCAGAGCAGTTGGAATGGTTGATCACACTTCGTACGACAGTGGCATTCTGTAATGAGAGGATTGAAATTTTTGTGGCAAAAAATCTAATTCCTACAGAACAACATTTAGACGAGGATGAATTTGTTGAAGTGGAAGCATATACAATGGAAGAACTGAAAGAAAAGATTTTTGCAGGAGAGATTGAAGATGGAAAGACAATCTCTGCATTGATGGCATATGCCGTAAAGTACTGTTAGAAAAAAATGATAGTTGAGAATCTGGGAAAGAAATCGAAATAAGCGGAAAGGATAAATACAATTCCATCAGCCGAAGAAGAGGTCATGAAGAACATGTGGAGGACATATATATAGAGTATCTGAAAACAGGAGGGATGTTTTTGAAGATACAACAGAGTAAAAAACAGTTTTTGATTTTTTATATGTCTGGATTTCTGGCGGGAATCTTATATGCGAACATGGTATCGGACAGTTATCTGGAATCGTACGGTGTTTTTAGTGAGTACTTTCTCAGACAGTTCCAGATTACAGAGATTATCCCAGAAGAATATTTGGGATATCTTCTTCGTATTCGGATAATCCCGGTCGGAGTTCTTCTGGCAGCAGGCTGTACAAGATGGAAACAGATGGTGGTGGTGGTGACGCTTCTTTGGACAGGCCTCGCAAGCGGCATTGTGTTGACGTCAGGAATTCTTCAGCTTGGAGCTACTGGGATCGTGATTTGTGCGGTGGGAGTATTTCCGCAAATTTTCTTTTACCTCCCGGCGGCGCTTGTCTATCTATGGTACCTATATTTATCGCCGCAAGTCAGGTGGAATAGCGGGAAAAGTATTTTCACAGGTCTAATGTTTCTGGCAGGTATCGCCTTGGAGGCATATATCAATCCAGTATGTTTAAAGGCTGCCATTCGCTTGTTTGTGAAGTGATGCAAAGAGTTATGAGAAGAGAAAGCATATTTTGACAGAGGGAGTATCCTTTTGTCAAAATATGCTTTTTGTGTTGCATCAGACTGAGGGATTCCGATGAAGAAGATGGAAGAGTTCCCAGAGACAGAGAAGTGTGATTGTCAGCTGGCTTCCAAGCAGTCCCCAGAGATAACCGCGGATTCCGGCAAGAGGAATCAAAAAGAAAACACTAGCGATACGCAGCAGCAGTCCGACGGTATTGACGAAAAAGGAAGAGGCGGTATGTCCTAGCCCGTTTAAAATGCTGACCAGTGTGGAATTTGTGTAGAGGAAAGGGCAGATCCAGGCGAGTGTAAGAATCAGACTGCCTGCAAGGGTACTGTGAAATAAGGTGCTTCCAATGAAACGACCAAACAGCAAAAATCCAATGGTACATGACAGACCAAGTGCAAAACAACAGAAAAAAACTTTTTTAATTAATAACAGAAGCGTTTCGCGTTTTTGTGAAGCTTGAAGTTCTGCAACTGTAGGGAGCAGCATGACGGAAATCGAATTTGTCAGTGCAGATGGGAATAAAATGCATGGGAGAGCCATTCCAGTCAGAACACCGTAGAGGCTAAGAGCTTCGCTTCGGCTGCTTCCATATGTGATCAGTGCTTTTGGAATAGAGATTGCCTCAATACTTTGCAGAAGGTTTAGTAGAATGCGGTTGGCAGTCAGTGGAACTGAAAGCCGGAAAAGTTCTCCTACATAGGAAAGGCAACGGTGTACTGTTTGAATAGAAGTGTGTACAGGATGGCGACGGTGCGTGTGAAAAAACATTTGGGCACAAAACAAGGAGGAAAAGATTTCTCCGGCGACAAGCCCTGATACGGCAAGCGTCACAGAAAGTGTATTCTGATCATGAAGAAGATAAAGGGAAAAAAGATAGACGGATAGTACGCGGGCAATTTGCTCGATGAGTTGCGAGGCTGCTGGAATACCGGTGCGTTTGAGACCGAGATAATAGCCACAGATACAGCTGTGGATCGCGGCAAATGGAAATGCATAGGACATTGCAGTGAGAAGCGGGATACAGCGTGTTTCACCAATAAAATGAACGGCAATTATGTGTGCGTTATTCTGGAGAAAAATGGTAACAATACATGAGAGAAGAAAGGAAATGCTCATTCCGGTAAAGAGAAATTCCCTGGCTTCCTGAAGTTTTCCGAGCGCTGCTTTTCTTGCGACGCAGCGGGAAATGGTCGTCTCAATTCCTGCTGCTGTCAGAGAGAAGCAGAGGGCATAAACTGGAAAAATAAGTTGATAGAGCCCCACACCTTCTTCGCCGAACGTCTGACTTAAGTAGACACGGTAGAAGAAGCCGATCAGGCGTGTGATGATGCCAGTGGCGGTAAGGATGAAAGTACCTTTTAAGATTGTATATTTTTTAGACATAATGACTCCGGTGACAAGATATGTAATCTGTATAAACATATTCAAAACAGAGTCTTGACAGAACAAAAAAGGAGTGGTATTCTACAAAATGTAAATCCTAGTAATTTAGTAGGGATTGAGAATAAAGAAGGTGAGAACTTGAAATTATCTACAAAGGGGAGATATGGACTCCGCGCATTGATTGATCTTGCGCAGTACAGCGAGATTGAACCGGTTTCGATCAGCAGTATTGCAGCGCGTCAGGGGATTTCGGAACGTTATCTGGAGCAGCTGATGGCGAAATTAAAGAAGGCAGGGCTGATCAAGAGCATTCGTGGTGCTGGCGGTGGATATGTGCTCGCCAGAGAAGTAGAAAGTATATCCGTTGGAGACGTACTCCGTGCGCTGGAAGGAAATTTAGAACCGGTAGAGTGCAGTGGGCTTCACCCAGAAGAAGGATGCGAGGCCGCAGGAGGATGTGTGACGAAGTATGTCTGGCAGAAAATCAACGAAAGTATTAATCAGACGGTGGATGAGATCAAGCTTGACCGTCTGGTAGAAGAGAGCAAGGCGATGAAGGGACAACAGATTCCTAGTCAGATGCATTGCGGAAATTAGGAGGATACAGACATGGAAAAATTGATTTATTTAGATAATGCAGCAACGACAAAGACAGCTCCGGAAGTTGTAGAGGCAATGCTGCCGTACTTTACAGAATATTATGGAAATCCATCCAGCGTGTATGGGTTTGCAGCAGGCAATAAAGAGGTTATCACGAGACAGAGAGAGACTATTGCAGAGATTATTGGCGCAGAGGCAAATGAAATTTATTTTACAGCGGGTGGTTCAGAGTCTGATAACTGGGCGCTGAAAGCAACAGCAGAATGTTATGAGAACAAAGGCAGACATATCATCACTACAAAGATCGAACACCACGCAATTCTTCATACAGCAGAGTATCTGGAGAAAAAAGGGTTTGAAGTGACGTACCTTGATGTGGATGAGAAGGGATTGGTAGACTTGGAACAACTCCGTGCGGCAATCCGTCCGGACACTATTTTGATTTCTGTCATGTTTGCAAACAATGAGATTGGTACAATTCAGCCGATCAAAGAAATCGGGGAAATCGCACAGGAACATGGAATTTTGTTCCACACAGATGCTGTACAGGCATTCTGTCAGGTGCCGATCAATGTAGATGAATGTCATATTGATATGTTAAGTGCGAGTGGGCATAAGATCAACGGACCAAAAGGAATCGGATTTCTTTATATTCGTAAAGGGGTAAAGATTCGCTCTTTTGTTCATGGTGGAGCGCAGGAGAGAAAGAGACGCGCCGGAACAGAGAATGTGCCTGGAATCGTAGGACTTGGAACTGCTGCAAAAAGAGCAGCTGAGTCAATGGAAGAGAGAACGAAAAAGGAAGTCGAATTAAGAGACTATTTTATCAATCGAATTCTCACTGAGATTCCATATAGTAGACTCAATGGACATGAGAGCAAAAGACTGCCGAATAATACAAACTTTAGTTTTCAGTTTATTGAAGGAGAATCGCTTCTAATTATGCTGGATATGAAGGGAATCTGCGGTTCCAGCGGATCGGCCTGTACATCTGGATCTTTAGACCCATCTCATGTGCTGCTTGCGATTGGACTCCCGCACGAGATTGCACATGGTTCCTTGCGTCTGACTCTGAGTGAAGAGACAACGAAGGAAGATCTGGATTATACAGCGGATGTATTAAAAGAGATTGTGGAGCATTTAAGAAAGATGTCCCCGCTCTATGAAGATTTTCAGAAGAAGCAGAAAAAATAAGAAAAGAAAGCAAAATAGAATCAAATAAAAAATCAAAGAGCAGCAGGCATGGCTCAAGCGGCCCTGCTAGAAGAATCAGGAGGAAAAATATTATGTATACAGAGAAGGTTATGGATCATTTTCAGAATCCAAGAAATGTAGGAGAATTAGAAAACCCAAGTGGGGTAGGAACTGTCGGAAATGCAAAATGTGGTGATATTATGCGAATTTATCTTGATATTGATGAAGATCAGATCATTCGTGATGTAAAATTCAAAACATTCGGTTGTGGAGCTGCTGTTGCCACAAGCAGTATGGCAACAGAACTTGTAAAGGGAAAGAGTATTTATGAAGCGCTGAAAGTGACAAATAAAGCTGTTATGGAAGCACTTGATGGACTTCCGCCGGTGAAAGTTCACTGTTCTCTTCTCGCTGAGGAAGCAATTCATGCAGCGCTTTGGGATTATGCAGAGAAAAACGGAATCAAGATCGAAGGATTGACGAAGCCGAAATCTGATATCCATGAAGACGAAGAGGATGAGGAAGAATACTAATCCGAATACAAAAACACAGTCTGGCATCTGCCGGGCGGGAGGAATTTAGATGAAGAAAAAGGTAGTCGTAGGAATGTCAGGAGGTGTGGACTCTTCGGTAGCAGCATATCTGCTCAAAGAACAGGGGTATGATGTAATCGGGGTGACGATGCAGATCTGGCAGGATGAGGATCGCGCAGTTGAAGAAGAAAACGGAGGCTGCTGTGGGCTCAGTGCGGTTGATGATGCAAGACGTGTTGCGGCGGCACTTGAAATTCCATACTATGTGATGAATTTTAAGAAAGAATTTAAAGAAAAGGTCATTGATTATTTTGTGCAGGAATATCTGCATGGGCGAACTCCGAATCCATGTATTGCCTGTAACCGTTATGTGAAATGGGAATCCTTGTTGAAGAGGAGTATGGATATCGGAGCAGATTATATTGCAACCGGGCATTATGCAAGAGTTGTGCAGCTGGAAAACGGACGGTATACATTGAAGTGTTCAGCGACTCTGGCAAAGGATCAGACGTATGCTCTTTACAATCTGACGCAGGAACAGCTGAAGCGGACACTGATGCCGGTCGGTGAGTATACGAAAGATCAAGTGAGGGAGATTGCGGAAAAAATAAATCTTCGCATTGCCAATAAACCGGATAGTCAGGATATCTGTTTTGTACCAGATGGAGATTATGCTTCTTTTATTGAAGAAGAGGCAGCTGTGAAGATCCCGGAAGGAAATTTCGTAGATCTTGATGGAAGAGTACTTGGGAGACATAAAGGCATCACGCACTATACGGTCGGTCAGCGAAAAGGACTTGGGTTGTCTTTGGGACATCCGGCTTTTGTTCTTGAGATTCGGCCGGAGACAAATGAGATTGTAATAGGAAGTAATGAAGATTCTCTGTCCTATACACTGAAAGCGAATCAGTTGAATTTTATGTCCATTGAGGATTTGACCGGTGAGATGCGCGTATGGACTAAGATTCGTTACAATCACAAAGGAGCATGGGGGACAATCCGAAAGAGCGGAAAAGATGAGGTTACATGTACCTTTGAGGAACCGCAGAGAGCCATTACTCCGGGACAGGCAGTTGTTTTCTATGATGGAGAGTATGTTGTCGGAGGAGGTACTATTCTATAGAAGCAACATGCTGTTCGAGCAGAAAAAATGTGAAGGAGGGAAAGGATGAAAGCGGATTTTCATATGCACTCCAGTTTTTCATCTGATGCAGAATTTGAACCGGAAGCAATGATACAAGAGGCAATCAGAAGAGGGCTTCAAAAGATTTGCTTTACTGACCATCAGGATAAAGATTATCAAGGAGGACCTCTTTCCTTTACGTTCGATACGGAATTTTATTTTCGGACAATGCAGAGACTTCAGCAGGAATATCGAGAAAAGATAGATGTGCGGATCGGTGTAGAACTGGGACTTCAGCCGCACCTTGGCGAGTACTATAAACAGTATATCAGTCAGTATCCGTTTGACTTTGTGCTCGGATCGGTGCATGTGATTCAGTCAGAAGATCCGTATTATCCACAGTTTTTCGAGAAAAGAACAGATCGGGAAGCATATGAGGCGGCTTTTTTGGCAACACTGGAAAATATCCGTGCGGTTTCAGAATTTGATGTACTTGGTCATTTGGATTATATCGTGCGCTATGGAAGAAGTATAGAGAGCTATTCTTACAGTACCTTTTCAGATCTGATCGATGAAATCCTGCGGGAGCTGATCGGTCAAGGAAAAGGGTTGGAGCTGAATATGGCGGGATATAAGTATGGACTTGGATTTGGTCATCCGCATCCGGATATTTTAAAGAGATATCGGGAGCTTGGCGGAGAGATTGTTACAGTAGGTTCGGATGGACATAGACCGGAGCATCTTGCTTATGCATTTGGACTTGTAAGTGAGATCCTGCATAGCTGTGGCTTTCAATATTATACAGAGTTTAAAGGAAGAAAACCTGTTTTTCAACAACTTCCATAAAATTGTAAATATGACTTGAATTTTCTGTGCGGATTTAGTACAATAAATAAAGGTTGATGAATCTTTAACAAAGTTAAGGAATTGTCAAATACAAATAATAGTTTAAGAAACTTTAGGAGGAATTAATCATGGCAGTAAAAGTAGCGATTAATGGATTTGGACGTATTGGACGTCTTGCATTCAGACAAATGTTCGGAGCAGAAGGATATGAAGTAGTTGCAATCAACGACTTAACATCTCCAAAAATGTTAGCTCACTTATTAAAATATGATTCATCTCAAGGAAAATACGCTTTAGCTGACAAAGTAACAGCTGGAGAAGATTCTATCACAGTAGATGGAAAAGAAATCAAAATCTATGCAAAAGCAAACGCTGAAGAACTTCCATGGGGAGAAATCGGAGTTGACGTTGTATTAGAATGTACAGGATTCTATACATCTAAAGCAAAAGCTGAAGCTCATATCAAAGCAGGAGCAAGAAAAGTTGTTATTTCTGCACCAGCTGGAAATGATCTTCCAACAATCGTTTACAATGTAAACCATGAAACATTAAAACCAGAAGATACAGTAATTTCTGCAGCTTCTTGTACAACAAACTGCTTAGCTCCTATGGCTGATGCACTTAACAAATTAGCAACAATTAAATCTGGTATCATGTGTACAATCCACGCTTACACAGGAGATCAGATGACACTTGATGGACCACAGAGAAAAGGTGATTTAAGAAGATCACGTGCAGCAGCTGTAAATATCGTTCCAAACAGCACAGGTGCAGCAAAAGCAATCGGACTTGTTATTCCAGAATTAAACAGAAAATTAATCGGATCTGCTCAGCGTGTTCCAACACCAACAGGATCAACAACAATCTTAACAGCAGTAGTAGAAGGAAATGTAACAGTTGAAGAAATTAATGCAGCTATGAAAGCAGCAGCAAACGAATCTTATGGATACAACGAAGATGAGATCGTATCAAGCGATATCGTTGGAATGAGATATGGTTCATTATTCGATGCTACACAGACAATGGCTCTTCCATTAGACAATGGAACAACAGAAGTTCAGGTTGTAGCTTGGTATGACAATGAGAATTCTTACACAAGCCAGATGGTAAGAACAATCAAATACTTCTCTGAATTAGCTTAATTTTAAAAGATTCGGAATAAGAAGATCCAAAAGGGTCCGGTCTTATGGGCCGGACCCTTTGCGGGTTTAAAAAAGATAAGTTGACTTTTATTTTTATAGTCAAGGAGGATATAAACATGCTTAACAAAAAATCAGTAGATGATATTAATGTAAAAGGGAAAAAGGTACTTGTAAGATGTGACTTCAATGTACCGCTGATCGATGGAAAGATTACAGATGAGAACCGTCTTGTAGCAGCGCTTCCTACAATTAAGAAATTAATCGCAGACGGTGGAAGAGTGATTCTCTGCTCACACCTTGGAAAACCAAAGGGAGAGCCAAAACCGGAATTATCTTTAGCACCGGTTGCAGCAAGACTTTCTGAGTTATTAGGACAGGAAGTGAAATTTGCAGCAGATCCAGAAGTTGTTGGACCAAATGCAAAAGCAGCAGTGGAAGCTATGGAAGACGGGGATGTGATTCTTCTTGAAAATACACGTTACAGAGCAGAAGAGACAAAGAACGGAGAAGCATTCAGCAAAGAACTTGCTTCTTTATGTGAAGTATTCGTAAACGATGCGTTCGGTACAGCACATAGAGCACACTGCTCAAATGTTGGTGTGACACAGTTCGTTGATACAGCAGTAGTAGGATACTTAATGCAGAAAGAGATTGATTTCTTAGGAAATGCAGTAAACAATCCAGAGAGACCGTTTGTTGCAATTCTCGGAGGAGCAAAAGTATCAAGCAAGATTTCTGTTATTGAAAATCTGTTAGAGAAAGTAGATGTTCTGATCATTGGTGGAGGTATGTCTTATACATTCAGCAAAGCGCAGGGTGGAACAGTCGGAAAATCTTTATTAGAAGAAGATTACTGTGAATACGCACTGAACATGATCAAAAAGGCAGAAGAAAAAGGTGTAAAATTATTACTTCCAGTTGATAATGTAATTGCAGATGATTTCTCTAACGATGCAAATACAAAAGTTGTTGCAAGCGGAGAGATTCCGGACGGATGGGAAGGACTCGATATCGGACCGAAGACAGCAGAGTTGTTTGCTGAGACAGTAAAGACAGCAAAGACAGTTGTATGGAATGGACCGATGGGAGCATTTGAGATGCCGAAATTTGCAGCAGGTACAGAAGCAGTTGCAAAAGCACTTGCAGATACAGAAGCAGTTACAATCATTGGTGGTGGAGATTCTGCAGCAGCAGTAAACCAGTTAGGATACGGTGACAAGATGACACACATTTCAACAGGTGGTGGAGCTTCTCTTGAATTCTTAGAAGGAAAAGAATTACCAGGTGTTGCAGCAGCAAACGACAAATAAGAAAATACTTTAGCGCAAAGCAGGGGTGCTGCAAAATAGAAAGTTTTTACAAGGGACCAGCAATGTTTAATGGGTGGCAGATGCTAGATTGTAGAAAAGATTCACTTTGCGGCAGCCCTGTTTACATATAGATATTTTTAGGAAAGAGGACGTTAAAAATGGCAAGAAGAAAAATTATCGCAGGAAACTGGAAAATGAATAAAACTCCAAGTGAGGCAGTGGCACTTGTAAATGAGTTAAAACCATTAGTGGCAACAGAAGATGCAGATGTTGTATTTTGTGTACCGGCAATCAGCATTATTCCGGCAATGGAAGCAGCAAAGGGAAGCAATATTGCAATCGGAGCAGAGAATATGTATTTCGAAGAGAGTGGAGCTTACACAGGAGAGATCTCTCCTGCAATGCTTACAGATGTTGGTGTGAAATATGTTATCATTGGACACTCTGAGAGACGTGAATATTTTGCGGAGACAGACGAGACAGTCAATAAAAAAGTAAAAAAAGCATTTGAGCATGGTATTACACCAATCGTATGCTGTGGAGAAACTCTGACACAGAGAGAGCAGGGAGTAACAATTGACTTTATCCGTCAGCAGATTAAAATTGCATTTCTTGATGTGACAGCAGATCAGGCAAAGACAGCAGTGATTGCATATGAACCTATTTGGGCAATCGGAACTGGTAAAGTGGCTACAACAGAGCAGGCACAGGAAGTGTGTGCAGCAATCCGTGCATGTATCGCTGAAATCTATGATGAAGCAACTGCTGAGGCAATCCGCATCCAGTATGGCGGCAGTGTGTCTGCAGCAAGTGCACCGGAGTTATTTGCACAGCCAGATATCGATGGAGGACTTGTAGGAGGAGCTTCCTTGAAACCAGATTTTGGAGCGATCGTGAACTATAATAAATAATAGAAACACTTTTTGTGGAATCATTGCGGATGCTGCAGCAACGCATTAGGAAAGCGTGTTGCAGCAGATGGCTTTATGAAAAATGAAATGACCGGCAGAGGGAAGACGATAGAATTTGAATCTATCCCTCTGCCGGTCATTTGTGATATGCCCAGTTTCTGCTTATTTTTGAAAAATGTAATTTTGATCGGGAACAGCAATAAGATCCCATAGCAAATGTACGTTATAAGCGGAATAAAAACTGTGCGGCTTCGTTAATGGCTTCTGTCGCCGTCTTCATATTTGACATTTGAAAAACATGCCACATTCCTTTGTAGATAGTCAGCTTTGCAGCGACATCCTGTCGAAGAAGTTTCTTGTGTAAGTCTGTGGAGTCATTCAAAAGGATCTCATTGGTTCCAACCTGGATATAGACAGGAGGAAACCCCGTGTAATCTCCGTAAAGCGGGGAGACAAAAGGATCTGCATAAATGCTGGCATCACTATTGCTCTCTGGTACATAGGCACACCGCGCGCGTTCAAGATAATCCTTAGTCAGGATTGGATCCAACGCCGCTTTTTTTTCGTGGGATGCGCCACTTAATGTCAGATCTGTCCACGGAGAAAAGAGAACAAGAGCTTTTGGCAGAATCCGTCCATCTTCCTTGAGCTTCAACGCAAGTGAGAGAGCCAGATTACCGCCGGCAGAATCCCCAGCGAGAATAACATTTTTTGCACCGTATCCCAAGTGCATCAGATACCCCCACACTTTTAATGCATCTTCCAATGCTGCCGGGGAGGGATGCTCCGGGGCAAGGCGGTAGTTGAAACTTAAAATGTCAGAGGAAGAAGCAGATGCAAGCTTTGTTGTCAGTGTACGGGAATATTCGAGACTTCCGGTAAAGAAGCCGCCGCCGTGACAGTATAAGATAATTGTCTCGTTCTGGTGTGGACGATTCAGGCGGATCCACTCTGAGGGAATATCATCGATCAAAAATTCAGTGTAGGATGCTTCACTTTGCTTTGTCCCGAGCAGTCGCCCGAGGTTTGCCTGAGAGCGTCTGTATTTTTCTAAATCGTCATTGACTGTAAAATTATGAATAGCCTTGATGATCTTCATCAGTCCCTGTTGTTTTTTCTCTTGATTTGGCATAAATCCTCGTATCCTTTCTTGTAGTAATTTATTCTATCACAAAGCAGTTGTCATATACAATCAAATTCTTTATAATAAAGCTAGGAAAGGAAGAAAAAGATGAATAACAGAAATCAATGGTTAAAACTGGATTTGTCGGGCAATGTTTATCCGACACTTCAGAGAAAAAGTTTCTCATCGGTATTCCGCGTTTCTGTCACCTTGAAAGAAAAGGTAGATCCTCAGATTCTCCAGAAAGCTTATGAGAAGACCCTTCCGAGATTTCCATCCTTGAAAGTTGCATTGCGAAAAGGATTGTTTTGGCGTTATCTGGAGCCAAATAAAAACCCGGTGCCGCAGGTGGAGCGAGATGTCAAAAATCCATGCATGCCGATGGATTTTAAGACAAAGCACCGCTATCTGATTCGTCTGTATTATTATGAATGTCAGATTTCTTTTGAAGTGTTTCATTCTCTGGCCGATGGTCTTGGGGCAGTTACTTTTTTAAAGACACTGACAGCAGTTTATCTGCGGATGCGCGGTGTGAAGATTCCAGATGAGGAGGGTATTCTTTCTGTAGAGGAGGAACCAAAAAGAGAGGAACTGGAAGATTCTTATATGAAGTATGCCAATTCTAAGGTGACACCAAAGAGGAGTCAGGGCAGTGCCTATAGGGTGCGTGGGACAAAAGAACCGTTCTATACACTGAATATTATCAGTGGAAGTATGAGTGTCAGTGATCTTAAGACAGCATCGAAAAAATACGGTGTGACGATCACGGAGTATTTAAATGCCGTATTGGTCTATGCATTGATTGAGAATCAGAAGCGCAGCAAGGTGTGTAGGGAAAAGCCGGTGAGGATTGCGATGCCAGTCAATCTGAGACAGTTTTTCCCATCAAAGACACTTCGGAATTTTATTACAATGATTTATCCCGGAGTGGATCCGCGGATGGGAGAATATAGTTTTGAGGAGATCTTAAAAGAGATCCACTATTATATGCGATATCATATCAATGAGAAGTTTTTGAATGCAGATATTACGACGAATGCAAAGACACTGCAGAGTCCGCTGATCCGTATTGTTCCGCTTTGTATTAAGGATATTGTCGTTAAACAGTTTTACAAACATGTGCAGGATTGTCAGTCTTCCGCGGGGCTTACCAATCCTGGAATCATCAAAGTTCCTGCGGAGATGGAACCGTATCTGGAACGATTTGATGTGCTGATGGGACAGCCATTTTCCGCTCGGACGAATTGTGCGATCGTAAGTTATAACGGTCTTACGACCATCAATTTTGCGAGCAGTATTGTGGAGAATGACATTGAGCGGGTATTTTTCAGAAAATTGGTAGAAGAAGGGGTTGCTGTGACAATTCAGAGCAACCGAGATTAGAGGTGTGAGATGGCTTATTGTGTAAATTGTGGAGTGAAACTGGAGGAAACGCTGACCAAATGTCCGCTTTGCAATACTCCGGTGTATCATCCACAGGAGGAAAAAACAGAGAAAAAAGTTCCGCCCTATCCATCTGAGCGCGGAACAGTGGAGAAGGTAAAACGGACAGACCTTGCAATCCTTTTGATCGTGCTTTTTGGAAGTACAGCTGTGGGCTGTGGACTTTTGAATTTGTTTGTATACAAGGGAAGTTTATGGTCGCTGTATGTGATCGGGGCATGTCTTGTATTTTTAGTGTTTTCCATTCCGATCATGGTGTATCGGAAGCTGCCGTATATTTTGATGGTACTGATAGATGGGTGTGCAGTTCTTTTTTATTTGGCGCTTGTGGCATGGGTGAATCATGGGATGGACTGGTATGTGCAGATTGCAGTCCCGGTTATTCTGCTCGGAACGGTTCTTGTGGCAGTTCTGCTATATGTCTATCAACATGTCAGCAGATCTATTTTGTTCACGGCGATGGTTGTTGTGATCGAGATGGCAGTATTCTGTGCGGGCATTGATCTGAGTGTCTATTATTATCTTTATGAAAAATTCTGTCTGACATGGTCCGCAGCGGTTGTTGTCTGTGCAGCGATCATTGCAGTGTCTCTGATTACTGTAATGCGGATTTCAAGACTGCGGGAGGAAGTGCGCCGCCGAATGCATATTTGAGTCTTGCAACGAGAGAAAAAATCATGTAAAATAAACTTCGTAGAAATTACGACATTTTTTTAACATAAAGGAGATTTGCTATATGAGTAAGAAACCTACGGTTTTAATGATTCTTGACGGATATGGTCTGAATGAAAAGTGTGAGGCAAATGCGGTGTGCGAGGCAAAGACACCGGTTATGGACAGCTTGATGAAAGAGTATCCGTTTGTAGAGGGAAATGCAAGTGGAATGTCTGTGGGACTCCCGGAAGGACAGATGGGAAACTCAGAAGTAGGACATCTGAATATGGGCGCTGGAAGAATTGTGTATCAGGATCTGACAAAGATCACGAAAGCAATTCAGGACGGAGATTTCTTTGAAAATGAGGCGCTGCTTACAGCGTGCAGAAACGCAAAGGAAAACAATTCTGCGCTTCATCTGTTTGGACTGGTATCCGATGGTGGAGTGCACAGTCACAACAGCCACATTTACGGACTTTTAGAACTTGCAAAGAAAGAAGGGCTTGACAAAGTCTATGTACACTGCTTCCTTGATGGCCGTGATACTCCACCGGCTTCAGGAAAAGATTATGTGCAGGAATTATCTGACAAGATGAAAGAAATTGGTGTTGGAGAAGTGGCTTCTGTAATGGGACGTTATTATGCAATGGACCGCGATAACCGATGGGATCGTGTAGAACTTGCATACAATGCAATGGTAAAAGGAGAAGGAGAGCAGGCGGAATGTGGAGTTTGCGCAGTGCAGAAATCTTACGATGCAGGAAAGACAGATGAGTTTGTTGTGCCGACTGTTGTTGTAAGAGATGGGGCTCCGATTGCAACGATCAAAGACAAAGATTCTGTGATTTTCTTCAATTTCCGCCCGGACAGAGCAAGAGAGATCACAAGAACATTTTGTGATGATGCGTTTGATGGATTTGACAGAGGAGAGCGTGTGAAGACAACTTACGTATGTTTCACAGAGTACGATGTGACGATCCCGAATAAACTTGTTGCATTCCACAAGACAGAAATTACAAATACATTTGGTGAATTCCTTGCGGCACACAACATGACACAGGCAAGAATTGCTGAGACAGAGAAGTACGCACATGTGACATTCTTCTTTAACGGCGGTGTGGAAGAGCCGAACAAAGGAGAGGATCGTATTCTTGTAAAGTCTCCAAAAGTGGCAACGTATGACCTTCAGCCGGAGATGAGTGCTTTTGAAGTGTGCGATAAACTGGTAGATGCGATCAAATCTGACAAATACGATGTAATTATCATTAACTTTGCAAATCCAGATATGGTAGGACATACCGGAGTTGAGAATGCAGCGATCAAAGCAATTGAAGCAGTAGACGAATGTGTCGGAAGAACTGTGGAAGCGATCAAAGAAGTGAATGGACAGATGTTTATCTGTGCTGACCATGGAAATGCAGAGCAGCTTGTAGATTATGAAACAGGAGAGCCGTTTACAGCACATACAACAAATCCGGTTCCGTTTATTCTTGTCAATGCAGACCCTGCATACAAGTTAAGAGAAGACGGATGTCTGGCAGACATTGCTCCAACGCTGATCGAACTGATGGGAATGGAACAGCCGGAAGAAATGACAGGAAGATCCCTGCTTGTAAAATAGCGAGAGGCTGATTTGTTGTTAGGGGGCAAAGTGAAATATTCCCCAAAAGGCAAAAGAGAATATTCAGAAGAATTTACGACCTTGGATAGAGGAAACTCCTCTATTCAGGGTCTTTTTTGGCTCTTTGTCAAGGATTGGGGTAAAATGCTTTTGTTTTGCGTTACAGTAAATGTTGATAAAAAAACACAGCAAGTTGCGTGCGGTCCCGCAGCTCTAATTTTTCTAAAATGCTGCTGAGGTAATTTCGTACGGTGCCTTCGCCAAGATACAGTGCTTCGGCAATTTCTCTGTTGCTGCGTCCATCTGCCACAAGCTCAATGATAGAAAATTCACGGCTGGTAAGTTGATACGTTTCGTAATCGAAAGCTTTCTGTGGCTCAAAGAGCTTTGGAATCCGTGTCGTGATCTCTGCGCCAAATACAGTTTGTCCTTTCAGGACAGCACGGATTGCAGGGGAGATTCCAGTATAATCTTGTTTTAAAATATAGCCGCGGGCTCCCAGGTGCAATGCCTTTATAATGTATTCGTCATCAGAAAAAGTAGTGAGCAGAAGAATACGGGCATCGGGATAGCTCTGCAAAATCTGTTCTGCGGCATTTAGTCCGTCCAGATGTTCCATGCGGATATCCATGAGAAGGAGATCGGGCTGAAGTTGCTTATATAATCTGACAGCATCATTTCCGTCTTTTCCGATGCCGCAGACAGAAAGATCTCCCTCTGCCTCGAGGATAGTCTTTAATGCGGTAGTGATGAGATAATCATCATCGACAATTAAAAGTCGTATCATAAATCAGATTCCTCCTTTTTGTTCTTTGGGATTGCAATAAAAATCGAAAAACCGTTTTCGCAGGAAAATGTAATCGTGCCGTTTAGTTTTCGGATTCGTTCTTTCATATTTTCCAAGCCGATTCCTTCTGTGGCAGAAGGAGATTGTAAAGTACCGTTATCCTGGATGACAAGTTGCCAGAGTGCAGGGTGTTCTCGCATGAGGATTGAAACGGCGGTAGCGTTACTATGCTTGATAATATTAGAGAGGGCCTCTTTTGTAATAGAGAGAAAAGCATATTTAATGGTTCGTGGGACCGTGATCGGCATGTCGTACTCTAGTGTGATCGGGCAGAAAGTAAAGGAGGAGGTCAGTTCCTCAGTGACTTCTTTTAAATTGACTGAGTCGTCGTGCAAGTCATGGACACTTGTGCGGATATTGTCCATTGCAAGAGATAATGTATCGGTGAGCTGTCTGAGTGGTTCCTGTAACGATTCTTCCTTGTTGACCGTCCTAATGGCACCGGATAGAAGAATTGCCCGAGAAAGCATATGCCCTACATTGTCATGGATTTCTCTGGCAATTCGGTTACGCTCCTGTAAGGTGGCAGCATAGATTTCAGAATCCTGTTTCTGGAGGAGTGCCTCATGTTTCTGGGATAGGAGCATGTTTTTTTCGGTCTGATCATCTATGGTGTGAATATACTGTTCCTTTAGCTGATCGTAATCAGAAGTATGTTTTTCCAGCAAAATGGCTGTGATACATCCGAAAAGTATATATAGAATTTGATCAGTAGCGGAAGAAGTTATAAGGAAAAGAAAGTCCGCGACTACCAGAACAAATAGGGGAAGGATTCTGTAAAGGCAGAGATCGTAGCAAATGACCGGAAAAAATAAAAAGAGCGCCGGATAGAATGGAGCTGCCACAAGAAAAATAGGAAGAACAGAACAGGCATAGCGGCGGGATGTAAAAAAGAAAGTAGTCATTGCAGTAAAAACAGCAAGAAAAAATCCCACAACAAAAGAACGGTCCGTATTTGTCGGGCAGAGGAGAAGCAGAGAATATAATATGAGAAATGATTTATTTAAAAACTGGCGCATGGGAAATCCTTTCCCGGAAGTGATCCGGACTGTTACTATGAGAAATATTATACCATCTGTATGAAATGACGTCATTACTTTTTTATCGGTCTGCAGAAATTCTGTCTGTTTTAAGCTCTTTCCTCCCATTTAGGATTAAAAAGTGACAAATGTCATATAGGGAGCTGACGTGTGACACTGTTCGAAGCAGAATAGATTTTTTATAATGGCAGTAAAGAAAATGATGAACATGGGAGGAGAAAAAATTATGATTTTGATAGAAAATCTTGTGAAACGTTATGGAAAGATACTTGCACTGGATCACTTGAATCTCGAAGTACAAGAGGGAGAAATCTACGGACTATTAGGGCCAAATGGGTCGGGAAAGACAACCGTAATTAATTGTATTCTGGCACTTTTAAAATTTGACAAAGGAAGTGTAAAAGTATTTGGGGAAGAAATCCGGCCGGAAAGTTATCATCTGAAGAAACAGATTGGGGTTGTGATGCAGAATGTGGCAGTTTTTGAAGAACTTAGTGTTTATGAGAACATTGATTATTTCTGTGGACTTTACATTCCTGAGAAATTAAAGCGGAAAAAGCTGGTGGAGGAAGCGATTGCATTTACAGGACTTGAAGAATATTTAAAATTCCGTCCGCAAAAGCTTTCTGGAGGACTTTTGAGACGGCTGAACATTGCCTGCGGAATTGCACATAAACCGCGCCTGATCATTTTGGATGAACCGACAGTGGCAGTCGATCCTCAGAGCAGAAATAAAATTTTAGAGGGGATTAAGGAGCTTAATCGTAAAGGGAGTACGATTATCTATACCTCCCACTATATGGAGGAGGTTGAGCAGATCTGTACAAAGATTTCCATTTTGGATCGAGGCAAATGCCTTGCGACAGGGACGAAAGAAGAGCTGAAACGAATGGTGAAGACAGGGCAGAGAATTGTGATTGACACGGTTGTTTTAAATGAGAAACAGATTGAGAAAATTCGGACATTGCCACATGTCTTCTCGGCAGTCTGGAAGGACCAGCGCCTGATGGTACACTGTACGGAAGATGGAGAGAATCTGATCCGGCTTCTCAGCTATCTTTCCCAGGAGAAGATTCCTTTTGGAAGAGTGTTCTCAGAGCAGCCGACACTGAATGATGTATTTCTCGAAATTACTGGTAAGGCTCTTAGAGATTGAGGAGGGAGAACGATGTTACATTTAGTTAAATACCGTTTTTTACAGATCATCCGGATGCGTGCATTGATGTTCTGGGCATTATTATTCCCAGTGATTCTCGGAACACTTTACTATTTTGGATTTTGGAAAAATGCAAATTGTCCACAGCTGGAAATGATTGATGTGGCAGTTGTCGCGGAAGAAGATTCTCCTTTTCTGACATTTTTGGAAGGTGCAGAAGATCTGCTATCTTTTCATGTGATGGAAGAAGAGGAGGCAGAAAAAGCACTGGAAAATGGAAAGGTGCAAGGAATTTATACGGAGGGAAGGGAACGGACACTGACAGTTGCCGCCACGGGAGTTGCTCCCAGTATATTAGAAACGATACTGGAGCAGTATAATACAAATGAAAGACTGATAGAGAAAGTGGCGGTAGAACATCCGGAGAGGCTTGAAGGAATGATGGATTCGATGAAAGCATACAGGGATCGAACGACAGAAACTTCTCTTGGGGGAACGGTAAGAAACTCTCTTGTAGAGTATTTTTTTGCACTGGTTGGGATGGCTTGCATGTTTGGCTGCGATTTGGGGTTTGCTGTATCTCTTAGCAGCAATGCGGATCAGTCACCGGTGGGGATGAGGAGAAATATAAGTTATCTGTCCAGAGGAAAGATAATGATGGCAGATTTTCTCGTTGTGTACGGGATCCATTTTGTAAACTTGTGGATTTTGATCTGTTACCTGAAAGGAATTCTTCGGATTCCGCTTGGGGAAGATAATGGGAAAATCTTACTTCTCTGTATGGCAGGAGGAATGATTGGAGTGTCTTTCGGCATTATTGCAGGAAGTATCGGAAAAAGTTCAGGGACACATAGACTGAATTTCTTGACGTTGATTACGATGTTGCTCAGTTTTTTTGGAGGGCTTATGGTACAGAATATGAGACATATTGTGGACAAATGTTGTCCGCTACTCAATGCATGGAACCCGGTTGCGCTGATCTCGGATGGATTCTTCAGTATGACAATTTATGAAGATATGGCAAGATACTGGAGAAATGTGATGATGCTGTTTGGAATGGGGATGATGTTTCTTGTTGCCGGATGTATTGTAATGAGGAGGAAACGCTATGACAGTATTTAGAGGATATCTTTTGATCATCAAGCGGAACTGGGGATTTATTTTTATTTACACAGCATTGTTTCTTTTGACAATGCTGATCATACAGGGGGAAACACAGAAAAAGGAAGAAAAAGAATTTCAAAGAAGCCGTCTGAAGATTGCAGTTGTGGATGAGGATGGAGGAATACTGGCAGAAGGGCTTACAAATTATCTTGCGACTTTGCATGAAATCACAGAAATAGGCAATGCGGAGGGGACTCTTTTGGAGGCAATTTACTATGGGGAAATTTCTAGTGTGATCCGCATTCCGAGAGGAGTGGGAGAAAAGTGGGAAGTACAGTTGACAAAAATACCGGGATATGCAGAAGCGGATTATTTGAAACAGCAGATCAATTTGTTTCTGAATCAAGTACAGTTTTGTACAGAAAATGGGTATTCCATGCAGGAAGCATTTGCGCTTGTAAACCAACAGTTGGAAGAGAAATCGGTCAGACTTTTAAATCTCAATGGGAATCAGGGGAAATGGGAATCTTATTATTATATTTTTCGTTTCCTTCCATACCTTTCCATTGCAGTATTGTGTCTGATCTTAAGTATTCCGATGAATGCATACCGGAAGAAAGAAATCAGACAGCGGCTGCAATGTTCTGCAGTTTCTCTGCGTCGCCAGACGGTGGAAGCAATGCTTGCATTTCTAGTTGTAGGGATTATTTTCTGGGCAGCGATGATCGGAGTTGCCATAATTTTTTCAAAAAATAGTTTTTTCGAAAGCCCGCATGCTGCGTATCTGGCAGGAAACAGTTTCCTGATGGTTCTAACGAGCCTTGCAATGGCATTTTTGATTGGAGCAGTCGCAGAGAGTGAGAACGTCATCAATATTATTGTGAATGTGACAGCGTTGGCAGTTTCTTTTCTTGGAGGGGTGTTCACTCCAACATCTGTATTAGATAAAGGGATATTGAAATTCTCCAGAATACTTCCGGTTTATTGGTATGAAGAAGTCAACAATCTGCTTGCCGTGTTCCGGGAGATTACACCGGAGAGACAGAGCGAAATCTGGAAATCATTTGGGATTCAGTGTCTGTTTGCAGCAGCATGTATCAGTATCGGTATGGTAGTGTTGAAAATAAAAGAGCAGAAAGAAGACTAAAAATTAGTCTTCTTCTCGCTCCAGATTCTTTTGTGCGGTAGACAGCATCAGTTTGATCCGATTCAGCTGGTTGACTTCACTTGCGCCTGGATCATAGTCGATGGCAACAATGTTTGCAAGCGGATAGCGGTGTCGCAGCTCTTTGATGACACCTTTTCCGACAATATGATTTGGGAGGCAGCCAAATGGCTGTGCACAGACGATATTTGTAGTACCGCTATGGATCAGTTCTAACATTTCTCCAGTCAGAAACCATCCTTCCCCAGTCTGATTTCCAACAGACACAATGTCTTGTGCCATTGCTGCCAGATCCGAGATTTTTGCTGGTTCAGAAAAACGTTTGCTCTTTGCAAAGGCAGCAGAAGCCGGTGCCCGGAACCAGTCCAGTGCGTGAATTCCAAGGTTTCCCTTTGTGGCCGAAGATTTTTTCATTCCAAGGTGGCTTGCTTTGAAATTGTTGTTATAGAAGCAGTAGGCAAAAAAGTCCAGGAGATCCGGAACAACAGCTTCAGCACCTTCCTGTTCTAACAGTTCCACAAGATGATTGTTGGCTGCAGGGAGAAATTTTACAAGGATCTCTCCTACGATTCCAACACGCGGTTTTTTTCTATCGAGAATCGGAAGTTCGTCAAATTCATGTATGATCTGTGCGCACAGCGATGAGAAAGTTCGCCTGGATGGATAACCACCAGATAAAAATTCTTTACACCTCTTTCTCCATTTTTCATGAAGCGCAGTGGCAGAACCAGGGACTGCTTCGTATGGTCTGACACGGTACAGACATTTCATGAAGACATCTCCCAGAACAACAGCATAAATTCCCTTCAGTGCAAGAGGGAGAGTGATCTGGAATCCAGGGTTGCTCTCAAGGCCGCTCAAATTCAGGGAAATGACCGGAATGTGAGGGTAGCCGGCTTTTTTGAGTGCCCGCCGGATAAAGCCAATATAATTCGAAGCACGACAGCCGCCACCAGTCTGCGATATGATCACAGCGAGCTTATCGGTGTTATATTTTCCCGATAAGATGGCATCCATAATCTGTCCGACAACGATCAGTGACGGATAGCATGCGTCGTTGTTGACGTATTTTAGACCTACATTGACCGCTTCTTTATTATCATTCGGAAGAATTTCCAGTTGGTAGCCGCAGGAGCGGATCGCCGGCTCCAAAAGGTCAAAGTGGATCGGAGACATCTGCGGACAGAGAATCGTATAGTCTTTTCTCATCTCTTTTGTAAATACTGCCTTTTGGATGGAAGATGGCTGGATCGTACGGGTTGTGTGTATCTTTTCGTGAACGCGGATCGCTGCGATCAAGGATCGGATACGGATGCGGGCAGCTCCGAGGTTATTGACTTCATCAATCTTCAGGGAAGTATAAATCTTTCCTGAGTTTGTCAGAATATCAGAGACCGCATCAGAAGTTACTGCATCTAGTCCGCATCCAAAAGAAGTAAGTTGGATCAGATCCAGGTTATCTTTTGTCTTGACATAGTTTGCCGCAGCATAGAGGCGGGAATGGTACATCCACTGGTCCATGACGATCAAAGGGCGCTCTACTTTGTGTAAGTGTGAGACGGAGTCTTCTGTAAGTACAGCGATCCCGTAGGAGTTGATCAGTTCTGGGATTCCGTGATTGACTTCCGGGTCAATGTGATATGGGCGTCCGGCAAGAACGATTCCCCTCTTATGATGTTTTTCAAGCCATGCGATCGTCTCTTCTCCTTTTTTTCGGATATCTTCCCGGCAGGCGGCAAGTTCGTCCCATGCTTTTTTTACTGCATGGCGAATTTCCTGTTCTGGAATCTGGAATTCTTTTGAAAATTCTTCTGTGAGCCTCTTGGACAGCACTTCCTCACTTTGGAAAGAGAGGAATGGATTTTTAAAGTGAATCGTTCCATTGGTGATCGCATCCATATTGTTTTTGATGTTTTCAGCATAGGATGTAACCATTGGGCAGTTATAATGATTGTTTGCATCTTTAAATTCTTCCCGTTCATAAGGAATGCAAGGATAGAAAATAAAGGTCACTCCCTGATTGATCAGCCATTCCACATGTCCATGTGCCAGTTTTGCCGGATAACATTCAGATTCACTTGGAATAGATTCGATTCCGAGTTCATAAATCTTACGGCTAGACGGTGGCGAGAGCACAACACGGAATTTCAGTTCATGGAAGAAAGTAAACCAGAACGGGTAATTTTCATACATGTTCAAAACACGAGGAAGACCGACCGTTCCGCGTACGGCTTCTTGTTCGGAAAGCGGTTCATAACCGAAGCAACGTTCGTTTTTGTATGCGAATAAATTTGGAAGTTCCTGTTCCTTTTTCTCTTTTCCAAGTCCGCGTTCACAGCGGTTTCCGGTAACAAAACTTCTTCCGCCGCTGAAACGGTTGACAGTAAGCCGACAGTTATTTGTGCATCCGCGGCACTTTGTCATTGTTGTGCTGTATGTAAGCGCTTCAATTTCTTCTATCGGAAGCATGGTTGTTCCTTTACTTTCATTGAAACGCTCGCGGGCAATCAGAGCAGCGCCGAAAGCGCCCATGATTCCTGCGATATCTGGTCGAATACATTCGCAGTCTGCAATTTTTTCAAAACTTCTAAGCACGGCATCATTGTAGAAAGTACCTCCCTGTACGACAATGTTTTTCCCAAGCATACTGGCATCTGATACTTTGATAACTTTATACAGTGCATTTTTGATGACAGAATAGGCGAGTCCGGCAGAAATGTCCGAGACAGATGCCCCTTCCTTTTGTGCTTGTTTGACTTTTGAGTTCATAAAAACAGTACAGCGTGTTCCAAGATCGATCGGATGCTTGGCAAAAAGTGCTTCATGTGCAAAGTCTTCCACGCTATAATTTAAAGATTTCGCAAACGTCTCAATGAAGGATCCGCAGCCAGAAGAACAAGCTTCATTTAACTGTACACTGTCCACAGTGTGATTTTTGATTTTAATGCATTTCATATCCTGTCCGCCGATGTCTAAAATACAATCGACATCTGGATTGAAAAAAGCGGCAGCATAATAGTGGGAAATAGTCTCCACTTCACCCTCATCAAGTAAAAGGGCGGCTTTTATAAGGGCTTCTCCGTATCCTGTGGAGCAGGAGTGGGCAATTTTAACCCCATCTGGAAGTTTTGTATAAATATCTTTAATTGCCTTGATCGTTGTTCCTAACGGATCACCATCATTGCTGTGATAAAAAGAGTAAAGAAGATTTCCGTCTTCGCCGACAAGTGCCGCTTTTGTTGTGGTAGATCCTGCATCAATCCCGAGAAAACAGTTTCCCTTGTAGGAGGAGAGATCAAGTACAGGAACCTGGTGTCGCTCGTGCCTGGTCTTGAAGCTCTGATACTCTGCTTCACTTGCAAACAGTGGTTCCATACGTTCTACTTCAAAATCCATATGGATATGTTCTGCCAGTCTTGTCTGAAGGGTTGTCAGAGAGGTTTCGTGATCTCCCTTAGAGTTAAGTGCAGACCCAATCGCAGCAAACAAGTGGGAATGCTTCGGTGCGATGATATGTTCATCGTCGAGATTTAGAGTGCGGATAAAGCTATTTCGCAGCTCTGACAAAAAGTGGAGAGGACCGCCAAGGAAGGCGACATGTCCGCGGATCGGTTTTCCGCAGGCAAGCCCACTGATCGTCTGATTTACGACTGCCTGAAAAATAGAAGCAGCGAGATCTTCTTTTGTAGCGCCCTCATTGATCAGAGGCTGGATATCTGATTTCGCAAAGACACCACAGCGTGCAGCGATGGAGTAAAGCGCCTGATAATTTTTTGCGTAGGAATTTAATCCGGTAGCGTCTGTCTGCAGAAGAGAAGCCATCTGATCAATGAAAGAACCAGTACCACCGGCGCAGATTCCGTTCATGCGCTGTTCGACATTTCCGCCTTCAAAGTAGATGATTTTTGCATCTTCTCCACCGAGCTCGATTGCAACATCGGTCTGAGGTGCGTAGTCCTGAAGAGCGGTAGAGACTGCGATGACTTCTTGTACAAAAGGAACTTCCAGGTGATTGGCAAGTGTCAGCCCGCCAGAACCAGTCATGACAGGAGATACTAAGATTGGACCGAGTTTATAAAGCGCTCGCCCGAGAAGATCGGAAAGAGTCTCCTGAATATTAGCAAAATGACGCTCGTAGTCAGAAAAGAGTACATTATTTTCTGTATCAAGAATTGCAATCTTTACAGTGGTAGAACCGATGTCGATTCCCAGTTTATATAGTTGTTTGTAATTCATAAATATTGCTCCTTTTAGAAGAAATAAGGTCTGTTCTAACCTATTAAAATATAGTCTGCTTAAAAAAACAATTTTCATTATATGACAACAATTTGCAAAATACAACGAAAAAATAATAAACTGTTAGAATTGACAAAAGAGGAGCTTGCAGGTACAATTAGTATGAGTAAATTTTAAGAAAGGTCAAGAGGAGTAGTTATTCATATGAATTGGATCAACAAACTAGAACGTAAATTTGGAAGATATGCAATACACAATCTGATGCATTACATTATCATCCTTTATGCGGTTGGCTTCGTTCTGAACCTGATCGCACCTGGTTTTTATATGGAGTATCTGAGCCTGAATGCTAACGCAATTCTGCATGGGCAGATTTGGAGAATTGTGACATTTTTGCTTCAGCCACCAGACGGAAGCCCGATTTTTATTGTTTTTGCATTGTATTTGTATTACATGATCGGACAGAATCTAGAGGCGGCATGGGGAGCGTTCCGGTTTAATCTGTACTTTTTTACCGGGGTATTGTTTCACTTGATTGCGGCGCTGATCGTATACTTCCTGACAGGAATTTCATTCCCAATCGGGACTTCGTACTTGAATCTGTCACTGTTTTTTGCCTTTGCGGCATTGTATCCGAATGTAGAGTTTTTGTTGTTCTTTGTCATTCCGATTAAGGTCAAATATCTGGCATTGCTGGATGGGGCATTTTTTGCATTCACGATCTTGCAGGGAATTCTTCCGGCTTACGCAGGAGGGGTCTTTGGAATTATGTATAAAGCAGACGCAATCGCAGCATTCGTATCTCTTTTGAATTTCCTGATCTTCTATGTATCATCAAGGAATATGAAGGCTTACTCACCAAAAGAAATCAGAAGGAAACAAGCATATAAGAAACAAGTGCACCGGGCAGAACACACTTATGCCAATGGAGCAAGACACAGATGTGCTGTGTGTGGCAGAACAGAACTGGACGATCCGAATCTGGAGTTTCGGTATTGTACAAAGTGCAATGGCGATTACGAATATTGCCAGGATCATTTATTTACGCATGAGCATGTCAAATGATTTTGAGACTGAAGTGAGATAAGAAAGGAAAAGTAAAAGATGAGAAAGACAAAAATTATATGTACGATGGGACCAAATACGAACGACAGAGCTATGATGAAGCGTCTCGCGGAAGAAGGCATGAATATAGCGCGCTTTAACTTTTCGCATGGCTCTCACGAGGAGCAGAAAGGAAGAATGGATCTTCTGAAATCTGTTCGTGAGGAGATTGGGAAGCCGATTGCGATTCTGCTCGACACAAAAGGACCAGAGATCCGTACAGGTGTGCTGAAAGACGGAAAGAAGGTAATGTTAGAAGCAGGAGAGATGTTTACGCTGACAACAGAAGAAATTGAAGGAGATGCAAAAAAAGTATCTATCACGTACGATGGACTTGCAGAAGATGTAGAACCAGGCAAGAGAATCCTGATCGATGATGGATTGATTGAGTTAGAAGTAAAGAACATCAACGGAAATGAAATCACTTGTAAAGTGTTAAATGGAGGAGAACTTGGAGAAAGAAAGGGTGTCAATGTTCCAAATGTTCCGGTACGTCTTCCTGCACTTACGAAGAAAGACCGTGAAGATATTATTTTTGGTGTGGAACAGGGAATTGACTTTATTGCAGCATCCTTTGTTCGTTCTGCAGAAGGAATTTTGGAAATCCGAGCATTATTAAAAGAGTGTGGAGCACCACATACACCGATTATTGCGAAGATTGAAAATGCAGAGGGAATCAAAAATATCGATGAGATCATTCACTGTGCAGACGGTATCATGGTTGCGAGAGGAGATCTCGGTGTGGAAATCCCGGCAGAGAAAGTACCGTACTTACAGAAAATGCTGATCAAGAAATGTAATGATAACTATAAGCCGGTAATCACTGCAACACAAATGTTAGACTCCATGATCCGTAATCCGCGTCCGACAAGAGCAGAAGTGACAGATGTTGCCAATGCTGTTTATGATGGAACAGATGCAGTGATGCTTTCAGGGGAAACAGCGCAGGGAAAATACCCGGTGGAAGCTTTACAGATGATGGTACACATTATTGAAAACACAGAGAAACATCTTGATTATGATGTGCTTCTTGAAAAAGCGCAGGAGCATAGAAAGAAAGGAATTTCTAGTGCGATCGGATATTCTTCTGTGGCAACTGCAATGAATCTTTCAGCAAAATGTATCATCACACCGTCTGTAACCGGTGCAACAGCAAGAGTAGTGTCTAAGTTCAAACCAAAGGCAGATATTATCGGTGTGACACCGTGTGAAGAAACTTTGAGAAAAATGCAGATCTACTGGGGGGTAACACCAGTAAAATCGATTGAGTACAACACGACAGAAGATATCTGTAACGATGCGATCGATCTTGTGACAGCAAAGAGACTTGTGGAGCCGGGTGATATTGTCGTAATGACAGCGGGAATTCCGTCCCCAACGATCAAAAAATCACGTGACGGCGTAAGTAATATGATGAGAATCGCTGTAGTGGAATAAAATAGTCCGAGAGGGCATGACAAGACGGCAGACAGCTGTTCGGTCATGCCTTCTCTGCAATAGAAAAGGAGAAGAAACGATGACGAAGAAACCATTTGTGACAAAAGAGCAACTGGAAGAGATTGCAAAAATCTATCCGACTCCGTTTCACATTTATGACGAGAGAGGAATTCGTGAAAATGTGAGAGCACTAAAGGAAGCTTTTTCTTGGAATAAGGGATATAAAGAATATTTTGCAGTCAAAGCAACACCCAATCCATTTTTGATTCAGATTTTAAGAGAATACGGATGCGGTTGCGACTGTTCTTCTTATACAGAATTGATGATGTCAGAAGCGATAGGAGCTGTGGGAGAAGATATTATGTTTTCTTCCAATGCAACTCCGGCAGAAGAATTTGTTTATGCGGATAAGTTGGGAGGAATTATCAATCTGGATGATTTTACCCATATTGATTTTCTTGAGAAGGCAATCGGATATATCCCGGAGACCATCAGCTGTCGGTACAATCCGGGTGGACTGTTTCAGATCAGCAATGACATTATGGACAATCCTGGGGATGCAAAATATGGAATGACGACAGAGCAGCTGTTTGATGCATTCCGGATTTTAAAAGAAAAAGGGGCGAAGCACTTCGGAATTCATGCCTTTCTTGCAAGCAACACAGTGACAAATGAATATTATCCGATGCTTGCAAAAGTTTTGTTTGAAGTGGCAGTGAAGTTGCAGAAGGAAACAGGAGTCCATATTAAATTTATCAACCTGTCCGGAGGAATTGGAATTCCGTATCGCCCGGATCAAGAACCGAACGATATCCATGCGATCGGGGAAGGGGTCAGAAAAGTATATGAGGAAGTACTTGTGCCAGCAGGTATGGGAGATGTTGCGATCTATACAGAACTTGGCAGATTTATGATGGGGCCGTACGGTGCACTTGTGACAAGGGCAATCCATGAAAAACATACGCATAAGGAATACATTGGCTGCGATGCATGTGCGGTAAATCTGATGCGCCCGGCAATGTATGGGGCTTATCATCATATTACAGTTATGGGAAAAGAGGATGCGCCATGTGACCATAAGTATGATGTGACGGGATCGCTCTGTGAAAATAATGACAAATTTGCGATTGATCGCATGCTTCCAAAGATCGATACTGGAGATCTGCTTTATATCCATGATACCGGTGCACACGGATTTGCAATGGGATATAACTATAACGGCAAATTGAAATCGGCAGAACTTTTGTTGAAAGAAGACGGAAGTGTACAGATGATCCGGAGAGCAGAGACGCCGGCGGATTACTATGCAACGTTTGATTGCTTTGAAATTGGAAAAAAATTGATAAAATAAGTAAAAAATAGAAAAAAGGACTTGCAATTTAAAAAAAAGTGTGTTATGATAAATCTCGGTTCTGAGAGATGAACCGAGGTAAAAGAGCCGATGTGGCGGAATTGGCAGACGCACATGACTCAAAATCATGCGGAGCGATCCGTGCCGGTTCGAGTCCGGCCATCGGCAGTAAAATCCAGATTACTTTAAGTAGTCTGGATTTTTTGCATAGAAAAACACTTGCAATCGGGGACGCAAACGGTCATATGTAATTTATAGGTCGGAGAAAACAGTGTATTTTGGAAAGATAATTAAAAATGATAGAAAACTATAAATAAATAATAAAAATGATTGACTATTTTGGCGAATAGAATTAAAATAAAGAAAACGAAAAGAAAAGGGGTTGAAGGCAATGTTGAATCATATTCAGAGTATCATTGTAATGACTACTGTTGTATTGACTGGAATTGTGGCTGCGCTTTTTATGAAAGGGCATGTAGATTACAAAATTGAACCGTTCCATAAGTTCTTTAACCTTTTGGAACTCGGATTTTTTAAGATCTGTGATAAGATCGGTGCCAGCAAAAAGTACTTTGATTTAAAGAAGAGTGAAGAAGTACAGAATTATCAGCCAGAGCTTGGCTGGACAGATGTGGTAGAGAAAGGACATAAGAAAGCTGCAAGATAGTTGGTACAGACAAGATTACAGTAGTAAGAAATCTGTCGGACGATGGTCAAAGACAGATTGTACGGAATATCAATAGCAGAAATAGGAATGTGTCAGACACATTCCTATTTCTTTGAGAAGAAAGGAAGAACAGATGCAGATTAGAAGAGGAAAAGCAGAAGAAATCGATAAAATTATGAGGATATATGAGCAGGCACGTGCATTTATGAGAAAAAACGGAAATGCGACACAATGGGACAAGGGTTACCCTTCCAGAGAATTGATTCTAAAAGAAATTGAACAAGGGTGTCAGTATGTTTGTGAGGAGGAAGAAGCTATTGTGGCAGTCTTTAGCCTGTGTGGCGGACCAGATCCAACTTATGAGAAAATATGGGATGGACAGTGGTTGAACCAGTCTCCCTATCATGTCTTGCACCGACTGGCATCCAGCGGAGAAAGAAAGGGAGCGGGCATGTTTTGCCTGCAATGGAGCATTGAGCAAAGCGAGGAAATTCGAGTGGATACACATGAGGCGAATCTGCCTATGCAGCGCCTGCTGGAAAAGAATGGATTTGTCAAATGTGGAAAGATCCAAGTGGCAGACGGCACAGAAAGAATCGCCTTTCAGTTAAAGAAGTAATTTATTTCAGAGAAAAGACAGTAGGCAGGTTGAGGTGTGGGAATCTGAGTGTGAATAAAACTATGGTGTCTGGACCAGGTCGTTTAGAGAACCGAAAGTGTATCCCATCTCTTCCCATTTTGTGAGCAGTTCGTCTAAGATAGAGGCATTTGTGCTGGAAGTACTGTGGAGGAGGACGATCGCACCAGGGTGGATGCGGCCGAGTAGTTTTTCAAATGCTTCTTCCCTGGTCGGTTGCTGATCCTGATACCAGTCTACATAGGCGAGGCTCCAGAAAAAGGTGTGATACCCCATCTCTTTTGCCATCTGTAGATTGGCTTCGCTATATTTTCCTTGTGGCGGGCGGTAAAATTTTGTCATTTCTTCTCCGGTTGTCTTCTGGTAAAGTGTCGACAGTTCCCCAAGCTCTTTTTCGAATGCTTCTTTTGTAGAGATTTTAGACATGTCAGGATGGGTATATGTATGATTCCCAACGATGTGTCCTTCTTGCTGCATGCGTTTCACTAAATCCGGATTTTCTTTTAGAAAATTTCCGACGACAAAAAAAGTTGCAGGAACATGATGTTTTTTTAGCGCATCGAGGATTGGAACAGTATTTCCGTTTTCATATCCTGAATCAAAAGTAAGATAGATTATTTTCTTATCGGGATTTCCGGCATAAAATGCATTGTATTTTGAAAGTTCTCCGGAGGTGGCATTCCCAGTTGGTGTTTTTCCTTCTTCGGGAAAACTTAGTCCCCAGTTACCGTCGGCAGCTGTGGGGATTGCCTTCAAAGACTGTTGTTTCTGCAAATGGGCAGTCATGGTGCCGATACAAAATGCGGCGCTGAATAAGAAACATAGTTTGAAAGCAGAAATCAGATGCTGTTTTTTGAACATAGAAAACTCCTGAAAGATATTGTTATTCTAATATATGGAAAATCAGAAGTCGTATGCATTAAGAAACAAAGCGAAATTTTTAAAAAAGATTGTAGTATCCCCCAAAGTGCAGTATAATAAGACACAAAGTGCGGCATATGACAGGAAAGCTGTCATTGCCCGGAATACCAGAGTTTATCTCTGCGATTTCATGATAAGTCAGAAGAAGGGAAGGAAGAGATTTATGCAATACAGAGAACAGATTGAAGCTTATTTAGACGCACACAAAGAGGAAATGCTCGCAGATATCTGCCGTCTGATCAGAATCAATAGTACAAAAGGGGAAGCAGTCATCGATTGTCCGTTTGGGGAAGGACCGGCGAAAGCACTTGCAGAAGCACTTGAGATGGCAGAAGGATACGGATTTACAGTGAAAAATTATGAAAACTATGTTGGAACAGCAGATTTAAACGACATGGAAAAGCAGTTGGACATTTTGGCACATCTTGACGTAGTTCCGGCAGGTGACGGATGGAGCGTGACAGAACCGTACATGCCAGTTATCAAAGATGGAAGAGTGTATGGCCGGGGAAGTGCTGATGACAAAGGACCTGCAATTGCGGCGATGTATGCAATGCGTGCAGTGAAAGAGCTTGGCATTCCATTAAACAAAAATGTACGTTTGATTCTTGGAACTGACGAGGAGTGTGGAAGCAGTGATATCGCACATTACTACGCGGTAGAGAAAGAAGCACCGATGACATTTTCGCCGGATGCAGATTTTCCGGTGATCAATATTGAGAAGGGAAGTCTAAATGGACATTTTGTTGCAAAATGGGATACAGAAGAGGTATCTCCACGTATTTTAAGTGTTTCTGGCGGCAAGATCGTCAACATTGTTCCGGGAAAAGCTACTGCAAGTGTAGTTGGAATTGGCAGCGCAGAGATCCTGGAGAAGGCAGGACAGGTACAAAAGGAAACTGGCGTTGTCTTTACTTGTGAGGAATCAGAAGGAACTGTGATCATCCATGCAGAGGGAGAAGGCGCACATGCTTCTAAGCCGGAAGAAGGAAAGAATGCATTGACAGCACTTCTGGAATTATTATGTATGCTTCCATTTGCAGCATGCAGTACAACAGATGCAGTAGAAAAATTACATCGGATGTTCCCGTCCGGAGACCATCAGGCGGAGGCGCTTGGTATCAATCTGGAAGATGAACTTTCTGGGAAGCTCACAATGAATTTTAGTGTTTTAGAGTTAAATGAAGATGGACTGGATGGAATCTTTGACAGCCGGATTCCGATTTGCGGTACAACAGAGAACGTATTACATGTCGTAAAAGAAAGAATGGCAGAAGATGGGATCACATTATTAAATGAGACACAGAATCCGCCGCATCATGTCCCGGCAGATTCTCCTCTTGTTCAGACATTGCTTGCGTGCTATGAAGAATATACCGGACAGAAAGGAGAATGCCTGGCAATCGGAGGAGGTACTTATGTACATCACTTAGAAAGAGGTGTCGCTTTCGGATGCTCGATGCCGGGAACGGATAATAGAATGCATGGTGCGGATGAATTTGCAGTTGTCGATGAGTTGGTGCTCAGCGCTAAGATCTTCGCACAGGTAATCTGCGAACTCTGCTGTTAGGAATAAGTTTATGAGAACAAAAAAGATGGTATACGGCGGTCTTTTGACTGCCGTCGGACTTGTACTGCCGCAGGCGTTCCATGTATTTGGACAAGGAGCGGGCATGGCATTTTTGCCGATGCATCTTCCTGTGATGATTGCCGGAATCTTGCTTGGACCTTGCTATGGCGGGCTGATTGGACTGATTGTCCCTCTCGTAAGCTCTATGCTTACCGGGATGCCGCCGGTACCTAAACTTTATTTTATGCTTGTGGAACTTGTGGCTTACGGGATTTTCACTGGGATTTTTATCAGAAAAATGAATGTGTATTTCACTTTGCTCAGCGCGATGATCCTAGGAAGAGTGTTGTATGGATGTTCCTTGATCATCGGTGTTAAGCTTTTGGGATTCCATTTCCCGTTTGCCAATATGGGAGCGTTTCTGGCAGGAATTGTATCTGGAATTCCGGGGATGATCCTTCAGATCACGGTAATCCCACTTTTCTATTTTACATTAAAAAAGGGAGGATGGATGATTGAACGAGACAGAGGTGAGGAGTAAGGAGCAGAAGATCGAAGAACAACTGAGCAATGCGGTTACGATTTTGAAAGAGGAGCAGAAAAGCTGTGTAATCTTATCGGAAGATGGAGCGGTAAGGTGTTCGGATGCCATCGGGATCAAGCCGCTTATGGTGGAGTTGCGCGCAGACAGAAAAGCATTTCAAGGATCTGTGATTGCGGACAAGGTTGTTGGAAAGGCTGCAGCACTTCTGGCGGTTCTCGGAGAAGTTCAGGCCGTATTTGGAAGAGTTATGAGTGAGGGTGCTGTTAGTATATTTGAAAAGCATCAGATTCCATATCAATTTGAAACCCTTGTGCCGTATATTGAGAACAGGACAAAGGATGGCATGTGTCCGATGGAAGAGACGGTACAGTTGGTGGAAGATCCAGAGGAAGCGTTTGAAGCATTAGAAAAAACGATCGCCCGGTTGATGAAAAAATAAAATCTCTTTTAAAACGATCCGATTTGGTGTATGATAAATAAGAACGAGACACCGAAACGGAGAGAGAAGAATGAGTGAAAAAATTGTATTAATAGATGGACATAGTATTTTAAACAGAGCGTTTTATGGGGTCCCTGATCTGACGAATGCAGAGGGGCTTCATACAAACGCTATTTATGGTTTTTTGAATATTTTATTTAAAATATTAGAAGAAGAGCGCCCGGACTATCTGACCGTTGCATTTGATGTCCATGCTCCTACTTTCCGCCATAAGATGTTCTCGGACTATAAAGGGACGAGAAAACCAATGGCAGAGGAGTTAAGACAGCAAGTGCCGGTGATGAAAGAAGTACTCCGTGCGATGAAGATAAAAATTGTGGAGCAGGAAGGCCTGGAAGCGGATGATCTGCTTGGGACAATCGCGGGAATCGGAGAGCGTGCGGGAATGGATGTGGCGATTTTGTCCGGGGATAGAGATTTACTGCAGCTTGCTACGGACCATGTCAAAATACGGATTCCAAAGACAAAACAGGGAAAGACAGAGATTGAAGATTATTATGCCGCGGACGTAAAAGCAAGGTATCAGGTAACTCCGCAGGAATTCATTGATCTGAAAGCGCTGATGGGAGATGCCTCCGACAATATTCCGGGAGTGCCGAGTATTGGAGAGAAGACTGCGACAAAGATTATCACAGAGTATGGGTCTGTAGAAAATGCTTATGCGCATGTCGAGGAACTGAAGCCGCCGCGTGCGGCAAAAGCATTAAAGGAACATTATGACAAGGCGCAGATGAGCAAAATCCTTGCCACGATTGAAGTAAATGCACCGATTTCTTACGAACTTTCAGAGGCAAAAATCGGAAATCTATATACCGAGGAAGCTTATGAGTATTTCCAGAAACTTCAGTTTAAAAATCTGCTCGGCAGATTCGATGTGGAAGCAAAGGGAAATCAGATAGAAAATGCATTTGTCCGTGTGACAGATAAACAGCAGGCAGAAGAACTGTTTGCCCGTGCAGGAAAAGAAGCTTTCGTCGGAGTAAGCTTCGGGAAAGAAGAAAAAGATGCAGTACCGCTGTTTTCTCATTCTTCCGGATTTGGAAGTGTAGGACTTGCTTTTAGTGAGAAAGAAATCTACACGATTGTGGCAGAGGGAGAGCTTACGATGGAAGACCTGTTTTCACTTGTGGGAACATTGGCCAAGACAACGGTTGTTGCATTGTTTGATGTGAAAGCAGCGCTTTCCTATGTGAGGATAGAAGACCCTGAGTCGTGCTTTGATGTCGGAATTGCAGCGTATCTGCTGAATCCGTTAAAAAGCGACTATACGTGGCTGGACGTGGCCGCAGAGCATTTGTCACTGCTTATCGATGAGAAGACAGAAGGCTATTACAGAAGCTGCTACGAAGCATATGTAATCTGGGCGGCGGCAGCTGTGCTGGAAGAAAAAATGAAAGAGAGCGGGACGGAAGAACTATTCCGCACCATTGAGATGCCGCTTTTGTTTACTTTATTTGCGATGGAACAGGCTGGTGTGCGCGTGGAAGCAGAGGCGCTCCGTTTTTATGGAGAGCAGCTTGGGACGAAGATTGTAGAGTTGGAAAAGGAAATTTATGCGCAGGCAGGAGAAGCGTTCAATATCAATTCGCCGAAGCAGCTTGGCGTGATTTTATTCGAGAAACTGAAATTGCCACATGGGAAGAAGACGAAGACCGGCTATTCAACGGCGGCAGATGTCCTTGATAAGCTTGCACCGGAATATCCGGTTGTTGAGAAGATCTTAGAGTATCGCCAGCTTACGAAATTAAAATCGACTTATGCAGATGGATTGGCGAATTATATCTGTGCCGATGGAAGAATTCACGGCAAGTTTAATCAGACGATCACTGCAACTGGACGGATCAGCAGTACAGAGCCGAATCTCCAGAACATTCCGGTTCGGATGGAACTTGGAAGGTTGATCCGGAAAGTCTTTATTCCGGAAGAAGGGTATGTATTTGTGGATGCAGACTATTCACAGATTGAGCTTAGGATTCTTGCACATTGCTCGGGGGATCAGGAATTGATCCATGCCTATCGCGAAGCGAAGGACATTCACCGGATTACTGCTTCTCAGGTATTCCACACACCATTTGATGAGGTGACAGAACTTCAGCGGAGAAATGCGAAGGCGGTAAACTTTGGAATTGTTTATGGAATCAGCTCTTTTGGACTGAGTCAGGACCTAAGTATTACGAGAAAAGAGGCTTCGGAATATATTGATCGCTATTTTGAGACCTATCCGGGGATTAAGAAGTTTTTAGATGACACAGTCGCCCATGCAAAAGAGATGGGATATGTTGTCACACTGTTTGGAAGAAGACGTCCGGTACCGGAACTTGCATCAAGCAACTTTATGCAGCGGGCTTTCGGGGAGCGTGTGGCAATGAATGCTCCGATCCAGGGAACAGCAGCAGATGTGATGAAGATTGCAATGATCGGAGTACACCGGGAATTGACGGAACGAAAGATGAAATCAAGACTGGTGTTGCAGGTACACGATGAACTTCTGATCGAGGCATATGAAGAAGAATTGGAAGATGTGAAGAAAATTCTGAAGGAACAGATGGAGCAGGCGGCACAGCTGGATGTTCCGCTGGAAGTGGACATGCACACAGGACGAAACTGGTATGAGGCGAAATAACATGAAGATTATCGGGATTACCGGAGGTATTGGATCCGGGAAAAGTGAAGTGCTGAAGTTTTTAGGGGAAAATTATCAGGCGACTGTCTGCGAGGCAGATAAGATGGCGCATAAGCTACAAATGTCTGGGGAGCGCTGTTATGAGAGAATTGTCGAACACTTTGGGGCGGAGATTCTTGATGACGAAAAAGAAATCGACCGAAAAAAGCTTGGAGCGATTGTATTTGCAGATGCAGAAGAATTACAGTTTTTAAATCAGATGATCCATCCAGAAGTTAAGCGGGATTTTTTGGAACGAATCCAATCAGAACGTATGAAGGGCACAACACTTTTGGTTTTTGAGGCAGCACTTCTATTGGAGGAGCATTATGAGGAAATCTGTGATGAGGTCTGGTATATTTATACAGAAAAAAGTATCCGCGTACAGCGCCTGAAAGAGGCGAGAGGGTATACAGAGGAGCGGTGCGAAGAGATTATGCAAAATCAGAATCCAGATGAGCTTTTCTTCCGGAAGTGCGACAGAGTAATTGATAATAGTGGATCTTTGGAAGAAACAAAGAGACAGATAAAGGAGACATTAGAAAAAATGGAGATACAGTCACGATGAGATTATGCAGTATAGCAAGCGGGAGCAGTGGAAATTGTATTTATGTGGGAAGTGATCACACGCATCTTCTGATCGATACGGGAATCAGTAAGAAACGAATTGAAGAAGGATTGAAAAATCTGGAGATCAAAGGAGAGGAACTGGATGGAATCTTACTTACGCATGAACATTCTGACCACATTCAGGGACTTGGTGTGTTCAGCAGAAAATATGAGATTCCTGTCTATGCTACACCAGGAACCATTCGAGGAGTCAGGGAATACAAAAAACTTGGAGAGATTCCTGACGGACTGTTTCATGAGATTGATGTAGATCAGAAATTTACGCTTGGAGATTTGAGTGTGGAAGCATTTGCAATCTCTCATGATGCGAATGAGCCGTCCGGGTACCGGATCGAGCAAGGTGGGCAATCGGTTGCAGTGGCGACGGATCTTGGGATTTATGATGAATATACCGTGTCAAAGCTACAAAATTTGGATGCGATTCTTTTAGAGGCAAATCATGATATTCATATGCTGGAAGTGGGGAGTTATCCGTACTATCTGAAGCAGAGAGTTCTGGGAAATCGAGGACACTTGTCAAATGAATTGTCAGGTCGTCTTCTCTGTGATATTTTGCATGAGAATTTGAAACATGTCCTGCTTGGACATTTGAGCAAAGAAAATAATTATTCGGAACTGGCATATGAGACGGTGAAAATGGAAGTGCTGTTAAGTGATGTTCCGTACAAACCGGGAGATTTCCGGATGGAAGTCGCAAGGAGAGATATGCCATCAGATATTATCACTGTTTAATGGCAAGAAGGAGAGATGTATGAAAAAGATAGCAATTGTAACAGACAGTAACAGCGGGATTACGCAGGCGCAGGCAAAACGTCTGGGGATAGAAGTAATACCGATGCCGTTTTTTATAGATGGGAAATTATATCTGGAAGACATTACGCTGACGCAGGAAGAATTTTATCAGCATTTGACACAAGATTCTGATATTTCGACTTCTCAGCCGGCGCCGGGAGAAATAATGGAATTATGGGATCGCCTTTTGGAAGAGTACGAGGAGATTGTGCACATTCCGATGTCCAGTGGATTGAGCAGTTCGTGTGAGACTGCGATGGCGCTTGCAGCAGATTATGACGGCCGGGTGCGCGTAGTAAATAACCAGAGAATTTCTGTGACGCAGAGACAGTCTGTTTTGGATGCAATGGAACTTGCAGCAGAAGGGAAGAGCGCAGTGGAAATCCAGGAGCGTTTGGAGGAAGAAAAACTGGATGCGAGTATTTACATTACCGTAGATACCTTGAAATACTTGAAAAAGGGAGGGCGGATCACTGCGGCGGCAGCGGCAATCGGAACGGTGCTGAATTTAAAACCTGTTCTCCAGATTCAAGGCGAGAAACTCGATGCGTTTGCAAAAGTGCGTGGATGGAAGCAGGCAAAAAAAGCGATGTTAGATGCGCTGGAGAAAGACATTGAGGAACGTTTTGGAAAGGAAAAGGTATATCTCCAGGCTGCGTACACCTGTTCAGAGGAAGATGCTGCCAAATGGAAAGAAGAGATCGAGAGCAGATTTCCGGGATATGAGGTACATATGGACAAATTGTCTCTGAGTGTGGCGTGCCACATCGGGCCGGGAGCAATGGCAGTCGCATGTACAAAAGTGATGGGAAAATAATACGAATAGAGGAAGAATGATAGTAAAAAACTTCGCCCTGCAAGGCAACTGAGAATCTAAAAAAGATTTGAGAGCCTGGCTGGGCGAAGTTTTTTGCCTTTTAAAGGCGTATAATGGATTGTCTGTATTCGTTGTGAAAAGGCCTCTGAAATTTGTCTGTGACGACGGATTCATACAGATTAGCGCTGTGAACGTCTTCTTGAATCATATCTTCGGCAGCTTTGGATGTGAGCGCGGCAGAAGCAAGCTTTGTGATCAGAGGGATACGGCTTTCCTTTTTCAGGAGTGAAAAGAGCGGGGCGGCTGATTTTTGGAATCCCAGTATACGCGCATAAAGAGGGGGAACACTCTTATCAGGGTCCGGAATTTCCAGACAGACATGGAGAAGAGCACGGCTGATGCGCGTGTAGGTAAGCTCCTTTGTTTTTAACAGCTCGCAGAATTGTTCCCAGTTTTGGAACTGATCTCTGCATCGGATGATCCGGTTTGCAAGCGGTGAAGAGACATCCTGCCAATGCACGAGGGAGTCTGCAGTTTCCTGTAGCAGTCGGTATTTCAGCAAGAGAGAAAAGTCGTTGGAACACACTGGGAAGCGAATGTTATATGCCTCTTTGCAAAGTAGATGGACGGTCTTGGGAACATGCCCGACAAGGGTAGAAAGGGCATCTTCTCCTTGGAAGAGAAAAAGTTTGCGGATTGCAGAGGCAGAACTAAAAGTTTCATGAGGAACAGCGTCATGATAGTGTGCCCCTTGTCGCCGGATCGTGAGTGGACGGATGGGGCTCTTTCGTCGTTTCAATGCTTTTAGGTATTCGATTCCTAAAATATTGTTTGGTTCATTTAAAATATTGCAGAGCGCTTGGTCGTTGAGTGTCTGCAAGGCGGCTTTTTTTCGGGCTGCAGGATAAGAAAGGCCAGATTTTAGCGATGCCTGGAGTGCTTCTTTGAAACTGGCGGGCTCTTCCAAAAGAAATTGAGCGAGCGAAAGAAGCTTTTCAATCTCACCGCATTCACTTCCAAAACAAAGGAAATCAACACAGCCAAGCGCGTCTAGAAGAGATACAGCCCCAAAGGCGAAAAATTCTGCACTGCCTGTGGCATAGCGGACGGGAAGTTCTAAAACAAGAGAAGCACCACATTGAAGAGCCATCTGCGTGCGGACATCTTTTGGAAGAATTGCGGGACCGCCGCGCTGTACAAAGTCTCCACTCATGATGACGATCAGGTAATCGGCATCCGTCAGTTCTTTTGCTTTTTGAATGTGATAGAGATGTCCGTTGTGGAACGGATTGTATTCGGTGATAAGACCTGCGATTTTCATTGTTGGTTCTCCCTTTCTATAATCGTATTTCAGAATTATACTATAATATTTTTTGTTTGACAATCGAGGGAGAAGTCGATACACTTAAATTAGTGCGATTTGTTTAAAGCAGGGTAAAAAAGAGAAGAGGGAGGGTGCATATGCCAGAAGAAAGAATTGAAGAACTACTTGAACAGCGTGATTTTAAACAGTTGAAGCTGGAGTTGGAAGATATGTATCCTGTGGATCTCGCAGAGATCATGGAAGAGTTGACAGACAAACAGGTTGTATTGATTTTCAGGCTTCTCCCAAAAGAGGAGGCAGCAGAGACTTTTTCGTATATGAATGCGGAGATGCGTCAAGTGTTGATCGATGCACTGACGGATTCGGAATTACAGGAAGTCATGGAAGAGATGTATATTGATGACACGGTCGATGTACTGGAGGAAATGCCTGCAAATGTAGTGGATCGTCTTTTGCTTGTGACAGATGAGGAGACGAGAAAGCAGATCAATATGTTGCTTCAGTATCCGGATGACAGCGCTGGAAGTATCATGAATGTAGAGTACATCGCGCTGAGAAAAGAGATGACGGTGGCAGAAGCAATTTTGAAAATCAGGCAGGTCGGAATCAATAAAGAGACGATCTATACTTGTTATGTGACAGAAAAGAGAAAACTGATTGGAAGTGTGGATGTCAAAGATCTTCTGACAACAGGTGAAAATAAGGTGATTGAAGAAATCATGGAGACCAACCCGTTGTTTGTCAGAACATTAGACGACAAAGAAGATGTGGCAAATACAATACACAAATATGGACTGATCGCGATACCCGTGTTGGATCAGGAGATGTGCATGGTAGGAATTGTCACGGTCGATGATGCGATGATCGTTTTGCAGGATGAGGCGACAGAAGATATGAGTGTAATGGCAGGTGTGGTTCCGAATGAGGAGTCTTATTTTGGTACGTCTGTCTGGAAACATGCCAGAAACCGTTTTCCATGGCTGCTGTTTCTTATGCTCTCGGCAACGATCACAGGTTTGATTTTAGGACATTTTGAGGCAGCACTTGCAGTGATGCCGATTTTAAATACGTTTATTCCAATGTTGACAGGAACAGGAGGAAACTGTGGATCACAGAGCTCTACATTGATCATCCGCGGTCTGACAGTAGGAGAGATTGAGTTTAAGGATATCTTCCGAGTGTTGTTCAAGGAGATACGGGTAGCGCTTCTTGTAGGACTCTGTCTGTCGATGGTGAATGGAGTTCGCGTAATCATTATGTATGGCGATCCGCTTCTTGCATTTGCGATCGGATTGACAATGATTGCAACGATCCTTCTTTCTAAGACAGTAGGGTGTGTTCTTCCGCTGGTCGCAAAAAAGTGTGGACTAGATCCGGCGATTATGGCAGCGCCGCTGATTACAACTTTAGTGGATACCGGTACAATTCTTGTGTACTTTGCGATTGTGACAAGGATTTTTCATATTTAATTTGGGAAAAATTTCGGAAGATTAGTGTAAATTAGCAAAAAATGAGAATTATTGACATATAATTAACAAAGCTTGTATACAAAAAGCATTTGCGCTATAATAAGATATATGAGAAAAATGAAAGGGGTCATAAATCATGGGATTTATTGATGTAATTAAAGCAAAAGCAAAAGCAGACAAAAAAGTAATCGTACTTCCGGAGACAGAAGACAAAAGAACTTATGAAGCAGCAGAAGCTGTTTTAAAAGAAGGCACAGCAAATCTGATTCTTGTCGGAAGCAAGGAAGAGATCGAGAAGAATGGAGCTGGATTTGATCTTACGGGAGCAGTGATCGTAGACCCTGCAACAGATGAGAGAACAGCAGGATATATTGCAAAACTCGTAGAACTGAGACAGAAAAAAGGAATGACAGAGGAGCAGGCAAAAGAGATTCTTCTGACAAATTATTTATATTATGGAGTAATGATGGTAAAAATGGGAGATGCTGACGGTATGGTATCCGGAGCATGCCACTCCACAGCAGATACATTAAGACCATGCTTACAGATCTTAAAGACAAAACCAGGTACAAAATTAGTATCTGCATTCTTTGTTATGGTTGTTCCGGACTGTGAGATGGGAGAACACGGAACATTTATCTTCGGAGATTCTGGTCTTGAGCAGAACCCAGATCCAGAAAAACTTGCAGCAATCGCAATTTCTTCAGCAGAATCTTTCCGTACATTAGTTGGAGCAGAACCGAAAGTTGCTATGCTTTCTCACTCTACAAAGGGAAGTGCAAAACATGCAGATGTTGATAAAGTTGTAGAAGCAACAAAGATTGCAAAAGAGGCAGCTCCAGAATTAATGCTGGATGGAGAACTTCAGTTAGATGCAGCAATCGTTCCGGAAATCGGTGAATCAAAAGCTCCGGGAAGCAAAGTGGCAGGACATGCTAACGTACTGATTTTCCCGGATTTAGATGCAGGAAATATCGGATACAAACTTGTGCAAAGACTTGCAAAAGCAGAAGCATATGGACCGCTCACACAGGGAATTGCAAAGCCGGTTAATGATCTGTCACGCGGATGCAGCGCAGCAGACATTGAGGGTGTAATTGCAATCACAGCAGTACAGGCTCAGGCAGCAGAATAAAAGTGCATTAGACAGGAGAAATGTAAAAGTGGTAGCATTTCTTCTGTTAAAATAAAATATCATAACCAAACGGAGGAAAGAAACATGAATATTTTAGTAATCAACTGTGGAAGTTCTTCTTTGAAATTCCAGCTGATCAACTCAGAATCAGAAGGAGTTCTTGCAAAAGGGCTCTGTGAAAGAATCGGAATCGACGGAAAGCTGACCTATCAGCCAGAAGGTGGAGAAAAGACAACATCTGATAAGGCAATGCCGACACATACAGAGGCTATTCAGTTTGTAATCGATGCCTTGACAGATGAGAAGACAGGTGTTGTAAAGAGCCTTGATGAGATCAATGCGGTTGGACATCGTGTTGTACATGGCGGAGAGAAATTTGCAAGTTCTGTAGTGATCGATGACGAAGTGTTAAAAGCAATTGAAGAATGTAACGACCTTGCACCATTACATAATCCTGCAAACCTGATCGGAATCAATGCATGCCGTGAATTAATGCCGGGAGTTCCTATGGTAGCTGTATTTGACACAGCATTTCATCAGACAATGCCAAGCAAAGCATATATGTATGGACTTCCATATGAGTATTATGAGAAATACAAAGTAAGACGCTACGGATTCCATGGTACAAGCCACAGCTTTGTATCAAAGAGAGTTGCAGAACTCGTTGGAAAAGCTTACGATGAGACAAAGACAATCGTATGTCATTTAGGAAATGGAGCAAGTATCTGTGCAGTGGAAAATGGAAAATCCGTGGATACTTCTATGGGACTTACACCGTTGGAAGGACTTGTAATGGGAACACGTTCTGGAGACATTGATCCTGCAATCATGGAATTCCTTGCAAAGAAAGAAAATCTTGACATTGCCGGACTTATGAACGTACTGAATAAAAAATCAGGAGTATATGGACTTTCTAATAACTTATCAAGCGACTTCAGAGATTTAAGTGAAGCGGCAGCAGACGGAAATGAAATTGCAGAGCTTGCGTTGGATGTATTTGCGTACAGAGTAGCAAAATATGTTGGAAGCTATACAGCTGCAATGAACGGAGTAGATAATATCGTATTTACAGCTGGAATCGGAGAAAACTCAGCGATCGTTCGCACAATGGTATGCAAATATTTAGGATATCTTGGAATTGAGATTGATGAAGAGCTGAACGGAAAACGCGGACAGGAGATCATTATCTCTACACCAGAATCGAAAGTAAAAGTGCTTGTAGTTCCTACAAATGAAGAACTTGCGATTGCTCGTGAGACAGTTGCCTTAGTTTAATTTCTGATTATTTTGTGGAAGGAAGATAAGAAAAAAGTCTGTGCCAGACTTTTTTCTTATTTTTGTCATATAAAAGCATTGACAAACGCGTTGAACGTGATATAATAATTGAGGTGTGAATAGGAGAACTGTTTTATGATAATCAGCCTATTGAAAGTCGTGACAGCAGAAGATAAAACGATGCATCTGAATGCAGAGATGGAACTGGAAGAGTTTTGCACAAAGGCTGGGAGATTCCCAATTATAGAGAAAGAGCCAGTAGAGTTTGTGATCCGGCATGTGAAGAACCGTCAGGTACTTATTTCCGGGAAAACAAAGGTTGTGATTTCGATTCCGTGTGATCGCTGTCTGAAAGAAGTGCCGTATGAATTTTTGATTGAGTTTGAGAAAGATGTGAATCTGAACGAATTGAATCAATCAGAAGCGCACGATGAAACAGCAGAAGAAAAGAATTATATTGACGGATATAATCTTGACGTAGACAAATTACTCTATAATGAGATTTTGATAGGATGGCCGATGAAAATTCTATGTTGTGAAGACTGTAAAGGAATTTGCAACGTATGTGGTCAAAACCTAAATGAGGGAACTTGTGACTGTGAAGACACAAGTCTTGACCCTAGAATGTCAGTTATCCGCGATGTGTTTAAGAATTTTAAGGAGGTGTAACCTATGTCAATTTGTCCAAAGAATAAATCTTCAAAAGCAAGAAGAGACAAAAGAAGAGCAAACTGGAAAATGAGCGCTCCGAATTTGGTAAAATGCAGCAAGTGTGGAGAATTAATGATGCCTCACAGAGTTTGCAAAGCTTGTGGATCTTATAACAAAAAAGAAATTATCGCTCAATAATAAGAGGATTAGGTTGAAAAGGAGGTTGGGAATCAGCCTCCTTTTTTCCATTCTTTTTTTGCTTTAGAAAGAGGAGGAAGCATATGCAGGTTGATTTATGGAAAGTCCTTGAAGCCTTTCTGGAAAATTTTAATGTAAATCTGACATTGATTTCTTCAAAAGAAGATGACATCACGAAGTTTGATTTAGGGATCAGAAAGATTTTTGGGAATCAGAATACTTATGAGAAGATTGCAGCGTATGTCTGTGACACTTGTGAGAGCAGGAAGTTGTATGTCTTGCAGGATGTTTTTGAAACGGAATACTGTATGTTCTGTCTGCCGGAAGAAGAGAGAAGTGTGGGAAACTACTGTTTGATCGGACCATATCAAAATGAAAAGGTAGAAGAGAACTGGCTGAATGAACTGGTGCAGACACATAAAATCCCTACAATTTATATGGGGGAACTTCAGGAATACTATCAGGCAATGCCGATTCTGCCAAACTATCAAGAGTTTAAAGAATGTCTTGTATCCATCATACGTATGCTATACAAAAATGAAGGGAAACTGGAAATCTGTTATCTGGATCACTTTACATGGACAGAAGAGCTTACTGCGCCGGAAAATCAGGAAGAGTCAAACCTGTCGGCGAACTTGATCGAAGAACGCTACAAAATTGAAAATGATCTTATGAAAGCAATTTCCCAGGGGAATATGGATGCGGCTCTGAATGCAACGGCCAGAATGGCCAGTTTTCGCATTGCAGATCGCTTTAAAGAAGCAAGCAGGAATTACAGGAATTTTTTGATCACTGCAAATACGCTTTATCGAAAAGCGGCTGAGATGGGAGGAGTACATCCTTATTTGATCGACAAGGTATCCTGTGCGTTGGCAAAAAAGATTGAGACAGTTTGCACTCGTGCAGAGTACAGCCATTTTAATCGGGAAATGATTCGAAGATATTGTATGTTAGTGCAAAATTATTCGTTTCAGAAATATACACCGCTTGTGCGGAAGGCAATGAATTATATTGAACTGAATATCAGTCAAGGGGTTTCTTTGAAAAATCTGTCGGAAGAGCTTAATGTGAATGCAAGTTATCTTTCCACGGTGTTTAAAAAGGAGATGGGTCAGACGGTGACGGAATATATCAATCAGCGCAGAGTAGAAATAGCTATTCTTTATTTAAACACAAGTTCTATGCAGATCCAGGACATTGCTTTTCGGGTGGGAATCTGCGATGTGAATTACTTTAGTAAAGTTTTTAAAAAGATCACTGGGATGACTCCGACAAAATATCGCGAAAAAGTGCTCTCGGCAACAAAAATGTAAAAAAAGAAAATACAAAAGCTACAAAAAAGCAGCAGAAACAAAGGGGTTTCTGTTGTTTTTTTACATTACAAGTCAAAAAAATAACAATTTTCCTTATTTCAAACAAAATTTTACTTATTTCTTTTGAGAATCCATGTTAGAATGTCAACATAAGGAGGGACGAGTAAATAATAGAAAGGGAATTCTAAAATACCATTTGCCTTGAGTATTTTCATTGATTTGAGAAATGAAAGAAAGAGGAAAATAAGAATGAAAAAACCTTTAGAAGAAAACGGTATCCACCGTGCGAAATTATGGGAGATAGCATTCTATGCGTTGAATAATACTTCCACAAATATTTATATGGCATTGATGGGATATATCAGTTATTATCTGATTGGTATTGTCGGAGTAGGAGCAGTTTTAGCGGGTTCATTTGTTACTGTTATGAGAATTTGGGATGGTGTGACTGACCCATTTGTTGGATTTGTTGTAGATAAGACAAATACAAAGTTTGGTAAAAATAGACCATTTATTGTAGTCGGACAGATTATTTTGTTTGTATCTTCATTTATCCTATTTAATGTGACACCGAGTATTCCAAAAGCTGGAAGATTTCCATTTTTTGTTGTAGTTTATATGGTTTATATCATCGGATATACTTGCCAGTGTGTTGTTACAAAATCGGCACAGTCTTGCTTAACCAACGATCCAAAGCAAAGACCAATCTTTGCTATGTTCGATTCTGTGTATAATGTTGTAGCATTGACAATGATTATTCCGATTTATATTTCTGGTACTTTGATTCCGAAATTTAACGTAACAAACGATGCTGGAGAAGTAACGCTTTCTGCATTCTATAACCCGGAAATGTTCCACCACCTTCAATTACTGTTTGGTTGTATCGCGGCAGTTTGTGCAGTGTTGGCAGTAATTGGTCTTTGGAGAAAAGACCGTCAGGAATATTTTGGAACTGGAGAAGTTGTGAAAGTCGGATTTAAAGATTATGTGGATGTGCTTGCACATAACCGTGCAATTCAGATGCTTGTTGCATCAGCTTCTTCAGACAAACTTAGTATGTCAATGAGAAACAATGCGACAATTATGATTACAATGTTTGGTGTTATTTGTGGTAATTATGCGCTTTATGGTTCTGTATCTGCATTAACATCCATTCCGGTTTGTCTTTTAACAATCCTTGGTATGGGATATATCGGAAGAAACTTAGGGCAAAAGAAAGCTCTCGTAATTGGAACAATGGGATCAATCGCATCAGCACTTGGAATTTTCTTGTTAATGTGGCTTGGTGATCCAACATCTATGAAGCTTCCAATTGTAAACGGTATCAAAGGTTTGCTGAATCCGGCTACATGGTCTCCAGCCAACTGGAGTTTATTTGGACTGACATTTATTTTCTTGTATATTGTACTGGGAGGATTTATGAGCATTGCTTCATCCATCGTTATTCCGATGACAGCAGACTGTGCAGATTATGAAGTGTATCGTTCAGGAAGATATGTTCCGGGACTTATGGGAACGCTGTTTAGTTTTGTTGATAAAGTCATCTCATCACTTGCGGCTACATTTGTTGCACTGATGTTTGCAGCAATTGGTTTCAGAAAAGAACTTCCGGTAGAGTCTACACCATACAGTGACGGAATCTTCTGGGTGACAATGGCGTGCTTTATCGGAGCACCATTGATCGGATGGATCATTAACTTGATCGCAATGAAATTCTATCCACTTACAAAAGAAAAGATGGAAGAGATTCAGGAAGAAATTGCAGCAATCAAAGCAAAAGCAATGGCAAAGAAATAATATTTACAAAGAATTGGTTAAAAGGGGGAGGATTCCTGGCTGACAGTCTTTCCCATGGGAGGTAACAGGCATGAAAAAAAAGGAAAGACTGGACAGTCCGGAAGACATTAAAAAGTTTTTAGAGTTAGAAAATGAATTACAGAAAACAAAAGAGGCATATGGTATTGAAGAAAAGGAGACTTTGCTACAAAAATTCGCAGGGTGGTATCATAACCTGCTCAACAGCAGAGAAAAGAGGCTGGTAAGCCGTAAAACATACATATGGCTGGCAGTGCTCACAGGATGGATGGGGGGCCACCGTTTTTATACACATCAGTATAAAACAGCGCTTATCTACCTGTTGACATGCTGGACTGGTTTTCCGCTTGCGATGACGCTTGTGGATCTAATGATTGTCATTCCGATGCAGCCGGATGATAATGGAAAAGTATTGATTTAAAATTTTAGAAAGAGGTGGAAGAAATGGAACATATTTTAATTTCTGGATTTGCAGACGAGATTAGTCCGGATTTTGATGAACAGCTTCGTGTTGTGACTTCTCTTGGAATGGAGTACATTTCTCTTAGAACAGCAGACGGGAAAGGCATCGCAGATTATACAGCAGAAGAGGTTGAGGAAAAGCTTCTGCCAAGATTGCGGGAAGCAAATGTAAAAGTTTCTTCTCTGGGATCTCCGATTGGTAAGATTAATGTAGATGATGAAGAAGCATTTGAAAAACAGCTTGTGCAGATGGAAGAACTCTGCAAAATCTGTAAAGTGCTTGATTGTAAATATATTCGCATGTTTAGCTTCTTTATTCCGGAAGGAAAGAATGCCGATGATTACAAAGAGATTGTTATTGAAAAATTAAAGAAGTTTGATGCGATCGCAGCAAAATATAATGTTGTTATGATCCATGAAAATGAAAAAGATATTTATGGTGATATCAAAGAACGATGCAAAATCATTTTAGATGCACTTGGAAGCCCGCATTTCAAATCGGTATTTGATTTTGCGAATTTCGTACAGTGCGGGGAAGATACAATGGAATGCTGGGAATTGCTCCGTGATCATGTCGCATACATCCATATTAAAGATGCTGTGACAACAGATAAGGAGAATGTTCTTTGCGGAACAGGTGAAGGAAAGATTGCAGAAATCTTAAAAAGAGCGATCAAAGAGGAAGGTTATCAAGGCTTCCTGACATTGGAGCCGCACCTGGTACTGTTTGATGCACTTCAGTCTCTTGAGACAGAGAATGCAGAAAATATTATTAAAGAAAATAAAGCAAAAGATGGTGCAGAAGGTTACTCCATGCAGTATCATGCTTTAATAGATATTTTAGATTCCATAGAGAAATCAAACTAAGGAGGAATATAAACATGGAAAAAGTAAGATTTGGTTTAATTGGTATTGGTGCGCAAGGTGGCGCGTATGCAGGATTTTTATCAGGAAAGGGTGGATTCCCAGGAATGCCGGCACCAGAATGCCCACCGCACTGTGCATTAGGAGCACTTTGTGATATCGATCCTGAGAAGGAAGCAATGTGCAAAGAAAAATATCCGGAAGTTCCTTTCTTCAAAGATTGGAAAGAGATGGTTGCTTCTGGAACAGTCGATGCAGTAATCACAACTGTTCCACATTACTTACATACAGAAATCGCAATTTACTGTCTGGAACATGGAATGAACGTACTTGTAGAGAAACCAGCAGGGGTATATGCAAAATCTGTTCGTGAGATGAACGAGTGTGCAGCAGCTCACCCAGAGGTAGCTTTCGGAATCATGTTCAATCAGCGTACAAATAAATTATATCAGAAAGTAAAAGAAATCGTTGCTTCCGGAGAACTTGGAGAAATTCGTCGTTCTAACTGGATCATCAACTCATGGTGGCGTCCGGACAGCTACTACCGTCAGAGCGACTGGAGAGCTACATGGGGCGGAGAAGGTGGAGGTGTCCTTGTAAATCAGGCTCCTCATCAGTTAGACTTATGGCAGTGGATGTGTGGAGTTCCAAGCAAAGTATATGCAAAGATCATCTGCGGAGCTCACAGAGATATTATCGTTGACAACGATGTAACAATCGTTACAGAATATCCAAACGGAGCAACAGGAAGCTTTATCACATGTACACATGATCCAATCGGAACAGACCGTTTTGAGATCGACTTAGATGGTGGAAAGATTGTTGTGGAAGACAGCAAGAAAGCAACTGTATACCGTCTGAAAAAATCAGAAAAAGAATTAAATGATACAATGTCTATGATGGAACTTGTAAAACTGACTCAGGGAAATTCTTCAGGAGCAGACGGACTGTACGACATCGAAACATTTGAGAACACAGATGGATGGGGAGTACAGCACACAACTGTTATGGAAGATTTTGCAAAACACATCATCGAAGGAACACCGTTATTAGCTCCTGGAGCAGACGGAATCAATGGAGTAAACCTTGCAAATGCAACACTTCTGTCAAGCTGGTTAGGAAAAGAAGTAGAACTTCCTGTAGACGAAGATGTATATCTTGCTGAATTAAATAAGAAAATTGCAGAGGAAGGAAAATTCCCAACACGTTAATTTCACAATTGAAAATGGGAGGAGTCAGGATGAAGAGAGCAGCGATCATTGGATTAGGGGATATTTCCCAAATTCATATTGCGGGTATTCTTGCGAATCCAGAAATAACACTCTGCGGACTGTGCGACATCAATCCGGAGGCCAATCAAGGGCTTCCGGAAGGTGTCCCTTTCTTTACAGATTACAAAGAAATGGTAAAACAGACACAGCCGGACTGTGTCCATATCTGTCTGCCGCACTACCTGCACTATCCGGTTGCAAAAGAAGTAGCTGAGATGGGATGCAATGTATTTTGTGAAAAGCCGGTAGCGCTTACGACAAAAGAAGCGGAAGAATATGTAAAATTAGAAGCAGAGCATCCAGAGCTTCATATTGGAATTTGTCTCCAGAATCGCTTGAATGAGAGTGTGGAGATGTTAAAAGAGCTGATTGACAGTGGAAAATACGGAAAAGTTACAGGAACAAGAGGAATTGTCCCATGGTATCGCGCAAAGGAGTATTACGATATCAAACCGTGGCGCGGGAAATGGGAAACTGCCGGCGGCGGATGTATGATTAATCAGTCTGTGCATACACTGGATCTTTTATATTTTCTTGGTGGAACTATCAAAGGGGTACATGCTTCGGTAAGTCAGCTTTTAGATTATGGAATTGAAGTTGAAGATACTGTGACTGCGAGACTGGAATATGAAAATGGTGCAAGAGGTCTGTTTTTTGCAACAAACGCTAACCATAAAAATGAATCTGTACAGATTGCAGTTCAGCTCGAACAAGGAGAATTTCTGATTCGGGATAATGTACTTTATGAAGTGCAAGAGGATGGTACCCAGAAAAAACTGATCGAGGATGAGAAGATGCCTGGAAGCAAGTTTTATTATGGTGCGAGCCATAGTAAACTGATTGCCAGATTCTACAAATGCCTTGAGGATGGAACAGATAATTATATCAAAGTGAAGGATGCAAAGATGAGCATTCAGTTGATTGATGCGATCCAGGAGTCTGGAAGAACAAACAGTTATGTGCCTGTGCGATAAAATGTCTCATGCAAAAGATCATTTTTACCAGGCTGTGTCATGACGAAAGAAGATAACGGATTGTTTTTATAAGTAGGAGGAACATTGATGAAAAAAGGATTAATTGGTATTCAGATGAGTACAATCAAAGATAAAATTGCAGAATTAGGTGCATATGGAACATTAAAAGCATGTGCAGAACTGGGATATCACTGTGTGGAAGTATCTCAGGTTCCGATGACAGAAGAAAACGTAGCAGGAATGAAAAAAGCATGCGAAGAATTCGGAATTAAGATTGCAGCGCTCAGCGCAGCATTAGAGCCGATGATGCCAGGAATGCCAGGAGAATACCTTACAACGGATTTTGACAAAATCGTAGCTGACTGTAAGACATTAAACTGCGATATGCTTCGTATCGGTATGCTTCCGATGACATGTATGGGAAGCCGCGAAAAAGCGCTTGATTTTGTAAAACGTGCAGATGAGGTTGCTGGAAGATTAAAAGAACATGGAATTGATTTATACTACCACAATCATCATGTAGAGTTTGTAAAATATGATGGAGAATACTTATTAGACATCATCAAGAACAATACAAAACATATGGGATTTGAGTTAGATATCCACTGGATTCACAGAGGAGGAGAAAATCCGGTAGAATTTATTAAGAAATATGACGGACGGATCCGTCTGCTTCACTTAAAAGATTACAGAATCGGTGAAGTAAAACTTCCAGAAGGAAAATTTGATCCTGAAACATTTATGGCTGCATTTACAAGCAATGTAGAATTTGCAGAAGTTGGAGAAGGTTCTCTTCCGGTAAAAGAATGTATCGAAGCAGGTCTTGCAGGAGGAAGCGAGTACTTCTTGATCGAGCAGGATGCAACTTATGGAAGAGATCCATTTGAAAGCTTAAAGATCAGCAAAGCAAATCTGGAAAAACTTGGATATGCTGACTGGTTTAATTTAGATTAATCTAGGAATAGAAAAAGAAAATAAAACAGACAGGGAACGAAACGATCCTGTGACAAAAAATCGCTTTATGGGTAAACATAAAGCGATTTTTGTGATAGAGGGAAGTACAAAAAATTATATTGATTTTTGCAGAGATGTCTAGTAATATTATTAATAGTAATGCTGGGAGGAATGAATATGGCTGATTTAACAAAAGTAGTTCTGGATGCAATGGGCGGCGATCATGCACCTGGTGAAATGGTGAAAGGTGCTGTGGATGCCGTCAGCAGACGTCAGGACATTAAAGTTTTTCTCGTCGGACAGGAAGCTGTGGTCAGGGAGGAACTTGACAAGTATACATATCCGAAGGAGCAGATCGAGGTTGTCGGCGCCACTGAAAAAATCGAGACGGCAGAGCCGCCGGTTATGGCAATCCGCAAGAAGAAGGATTCATCGATTGTTGTTGGGATGAATCTTGTAAAGAAGGGAGAGGCAGATGCTTTTGTCTCTGCTGGAAATTCTGGTGCAGTTCTTGTCGGAGGGCAACTGATTGTTGGAAGAATTAAAGGCGTGGAGCGCCCGCCGCTTGCACCGTTGATTCCAACAGAAAAGGGTGTCTCTCTTTTGATTGACTGCGGGGCAAATGTGGATGCAAGACCGTCACATTTAGTGCAGTTCGCAAAAATGGGATCTGTTTATATGGAGAATGTGATGGGAATCGCGAAGCCAAGAGTCGCAATTGTTAATATCGGTGCGGAAGAAGAGAAAGGAAATGCACTTGTAAAAGAAACATTCCCACTGTTAAAGGCATGTAAGGATATTCATTTTATCGGCAGCATTGAAGCAAGAGAGATTCCACATGGGATGGCAGACGTAATTGTCTGTGAAGCGTTTGTCGGGAATGTTATCTTGAAGTTATACGAAGGTGTCGGAGCAGCGCTCACAAGCCAGATAAAAAAAGGGATGATGTCTACATTGAGAAGTAAGATTGGTGCACTGTTAGTAAAACCAGCTTTGAAGCAGACATTGAAATCGTTTGATGTCAGTGAACATGGTGGGGCACCGCTTCTCGGATTGAATGGACTTGTCGTGAAGACGCATGGAAGTTCTTCTGCAAAGGAAGTTTCCAATTCTATCATACAGTGTGTGACTTTCAAAGAACAGAAGATCAATGAGAAGATCAGAGAGCACATTCAGAAAGAAGAAAAGCAGAAAGACGAAACAACATCCTAAAAATCAAGTGGAATAACAGAAAGGAAATCAAGTTATGGAATTCGAAAAATTACAGGAAATTATTGTGGACGTATTAAATGTAAATCCGGATGAGATCACAATGGATACAACTTTTGTAGATGATCTCGGAGCAGATTCGCTGGATATTTTCCAGATCATTATGGGAATTGAGGAAGCATTTGACATTGAAATCGCAAATGAAGATGCAGAAAGCATTGTAACAGTTGGGGATGCAGTAGAACAGATCAAGAATGCTACAAACTAACAGCAGGCGATATTTCTATTATTTTATAAATGAGAAAGCCCATCCGGGCTTTTTCGTTTTATCAGAGGAGAATCAGAATGCAGAGATTAAAGGAATTAGAAAAAAAAATCGGTTATACATTTCAGAAAAAAGAATTGCTTCAAAAGGCGATGATGCACAGTTCTTATACAAATGAAAAACATATGAAAAAGCAAGACTGCAACGAACGGTTGGAATTTCTCGGAGATGCGGTATTAGAACTTACAACGAGTGAAGCACTCTTTTTTGACAATCCTTCTATGCCGGAAGGTGAATTGACGAAAACGAGGGCAAGTATTGTCTGTGAGCCTGCGCTTGCATTTGTTGCAAAGGAATTGATGTTGGGCAGCTATCTTTTACTCGGAAAAGGTGAGGAAGCAACTGGTGGACGGCAGCGAGACTCAATTACTTCGGATGCCGTGGAGGCATTGATCGGAGCGATTTATTTAGATGGTGGTTTTGCTAGTGCAAAAGAGTTCATTCAAAAATTTATTTTGTCAGATCTGGAAAACAAAAAGCTCTTTTATGATAGCAAGACTATCCTTCAAGAGATGGTTCAGGCGAAATTTACAGAAAATGTAAGATATGTGCTTGAAAAGGAGGAAGGTCCAGACCATAACAAATCTTTTACAACGTCTGCCTACATTGGAGAGGAATGCTACGGAACCGGAAGTGGAAGAACAAAAAAAGCTTCTGAGCAGGAGGCGGCATATCAGACGATTTTGATGCTGAGAAAGAAAGAACAGTAGGTGGAAGATGTATTTAAAAAGTATCGAAGTGCAGGGATTTAAGTCTTTTGCGAATAAGATTTTGTTTGAGTTCCATAATGGAATTACAGGGATTGTAGGACCAAATGGAAGTGGAAAAAGTAATGTCGCTGATGCAGTGCGCTGGGTGCTGGGAGAGCAGAGGGCAAAGCAGCTGCGTGGAGGATCGATGCAGGATGTTATTTTTTCGGGGACAGAGAACCGCAGACCCTTAAGTTATGCTTCGGTTGCAATCACATTGGACAATGCGGATCATCAGCTTCCGGTTGACTATCATGAAGTGACTGTCACAAGAAAGTTATACCGTTCTGGGGAAAGTGAATATCTGATCAATGGAACTGCTTGCAGGCTGAAAGATGTGAATGAGCTTTTTTATGACACCGGGATTGGGAAAGAAGGGTATTCGATCATCGGGCAGGGCCAGATTGATAAGATTTTAAGTGGAAAGCCGGAAGAGCGGAGAGAGCTTTTTGATGAAGCGGCAGGGATTGTCAAATTTAAGAGACGAAAATATCTTTCTGTCAGAAAGCTGGAAGACGAGAGACAGAATCTCGTTCGTGTCAATGATATTTTGTCAGAACTTGAGAAACAAGTGGAGCCACTGAGAAGGCAGTCAGAAACAGCGAGAATCTATCTGAAGAAAAAAGAAGAATTAAAAATTTATGATATTAATATGTTTTTAATGGATACGATTCGGCTGAAAGAACAGATGGAAACCGCTCAGCGATCTTTTGATGATGCCAACAGAGAACTGACAGAAGCAAAGGAAAAGCAGGAAGCGTTGAAACATGCCTATGAGAAACAAGAACAGAAACTTGCTGAAGCTGAATTGCAGATGGATGAGTGCCGCACAAAGCGAGATGAAAAAACATTGGCAAAACAGCAGGCGGAAAGTCAGATCCAGGTATTGGAGGAACAGATCCGGACTGCGAAGATGAGCGATAGCCATTATGATCAACGTCTTCTGGCAATTGCAAAAGAATTAAAAGAGTATCAGGAACAGAAAGCAGCATTTGCAAAAGAGCAGGAGCAATTGGGAGAAAAGATTTCTGGCGCAAAGATAGAAGAGCGTCAGGCAGAAGAAAATCTAAAGGAAATCCAGACGCAGATCGCAGAACTTCTTGTGGCGGTAGAAAAAAAGAAAAATGATACGATGCAGTTATTGGAAAATCGTGCTGTAACAAAAGCGAAGCTGCAACATTATGATACGATGATGGAGCAGACAAAAGTTCAGCGGGCACAGATGAATCAGCGACTGATCGAGATGAAAAGCAACTCCGGAGAACAGGAAGCACAATTAAAGAAATATGAGGAAGATTTTCTTGCAGTCCAGGCGGAAATCGAAAAACATCAGGCAGAGAGCAATCGTCTGGAAGATGAGATCGAACAGCTTCAAAAACAGCTGAAAGATCAAAATGAGCAATTACAGATCGGTCAGACAACATTCCACAGAGAGAAGTCAAGACTGGAATCTCTTAGAAACTTGACGGAGCGGTACGATGGTTATGGAGGAAGTATCCGCAAAATTATGGAACGAAAAGAGGAAGAAAAAGGGCTTCTTGGGGTTGTGGCGGACTTGATCAAAGTTGATAAGACCTATGAGATCGCAATTGAGACAGCGCTTGGCGGTAACATTCAGAATATTGTTACGGATTGTGAGGAGACTGCAAAACGCATGATCGATTTTCTGAAAAGGAATAAGTACGGACGTGCGACCTTTTTACCATTGACTGCAATCAATGGAACCTCCGGGATTCGACAACCAGAGGCATTACAAGAAAAAGGGGTTATAGGACTTGCAAGCACACTGGTAGCAGCAGAGCCTAAGTATCAAAAGCTTATTGACCACTTACTTGGCAGAACAGTTGTTGTTCATACCATTGAGGATGGAATTGCACTGGCAAGAAAATACAGACAGTCTTTGCGGATTGTGACACTGGAAGGAGAACTGATGAACCCCGGCGGTTCCATGACAGGAGGATCTTTTAAAAATACAAGCAATCTTTTGAGTAGAAGGCGCGAGATTGAAGAGTATGAGAAAGCGGTAAGAAGGCTGTATCAGGAGATGCAGCAGATGCAATCTGCTGTGATTCGGGATAAAGAGAAGCGGACAGCTTGCTATGCAGATCTTGAAAAAAATCGAGAAATTCTTCAAAACCTGTATGTGAAACAAAATACAGTAAAGATGAATCTTGCACAGGCAAAAGAGCGACAGGGAGAAACGAGTCAGGCATTTACCGATATTCATCAGGAGGGAATGCGGCTGGAACGTCAGATGGCAGAAATTTTTGAAAACAAAGAGTCAATCCAGATGGAACTTGAAACGTCTGAATTACTTGAGAAAGAATTTCAGCGCAGAATCCAACAATTGCAGAAAGAAGTTGAGCAAAAGAAAGAGAAGGAAGCAATCTGTCTGAAAAGTGCAGAGGCAGCACATCTTGAGAGTGCTGCACTGGATCAAAAAAATCTATTTTTGCAGGAAAATGTGAAACGAATGGAAGAAGAAATGTTTCGCAGATCACACGAGGAGGAAACACTTCAAGCCGGAAAAGAACATGCGGCAAATGAGATTGCGGAGCGGGAAGGGCAGATTTTAAAACTACATCAAACAATCGTACAGCTGAGTGAAGAACTTTATGCAGCAAAAGAGGAACTGGCATCTTATATGGAGCAGAAAGAGAAACTGCAGCTTGTACAGAAAGAAATTTTCCAGAGCCGGGAAGATTTATCCCGTCATCTTTCTGATCTGGACAAAGAAACTTTTCGCTTGGACAGCAAAAAGACCGCTTTGGAAGAGCAGACTGAAAAGTTGATGAATTACATGTGGGAAGAATATGAACTGACCTATTCTCATGCACTGGAAATGAGAAAAGAAGAGCTGCTTGATCCTGTGCTTCTAAAGAAAGAAATTCAAAGATTAAAAACAGAAATCAAAGCGCTTGGCACAGTCAATGTCAATGCGATTGAGGACTACAAAAATGTACTTGAGCGCTACGAATTCTTAAAAGGACAGCATGATGATCTTGTAGAGGCAGAAAAGACTTTGGTTCAGATTATTGAAGAACTGGATATTGCGATGCGGAAACAATTTGAAGAACAGTTTGCAAAGATCGCAAAGGAGTTCGATAGTGTATTCAAACAGCTTTTTGGCGGAGGAAAGGGAACGCTCGAATTGTTAGAAGATGAAGACATTCTAGAAGCGGGTATTCGCATTATTGCACAGCCGCCGGGGAAAAAACTGCAAAATATGATGCAGCTTTCTGGTGGAGAAAAGGCGCTGACGGCTATTGCACTTTTGTTTGCTATCCAAAATTTAAAGCCATCCCCATTCTGTCTTCTTGATGAGATTGAGGCTGCGCTTGACGATTCGAATGTAACGCGTTTTGCAAAGTATTTACATAAACTGACCAAACATACACAATTTATCGTAATTACGCACAGGCGTGGTACGATGACAGCGGCAGACCGTCTATACGGAATTACGATGCAGGAGAAAGGGGTATCGACATTAGTGTCGGTAAATCTTTTGGAAGATGAGTTAGAAAAGTAGGAGGAAATAGATATGGGAGAAAAAAAAGGATTTTTTAAACGACTGGTATCTGGACTTGCAAAGACAAGAGATAACATTGTATCAGGAATTGACAGCATTTTTAATGGATTTTCAAGTATTGATGAAGATTTCTATGAAGAACTGGAAGAGATATTGATCATGGGAGACTTGGGAATCCATGCGACGATGAAGATCATTGAAGATCTGAAGGCAAAAGTAAAAGAGAACCATATTAAGGAGCCGGCAGAATGCAAGCAGCTTCTGATTGACAGTATCAAAGAGCAGATGAGCATCGGAGATACGGCATATGAATTTGAAAATCGTACTTCCGTTGTTCTTGTCATTGGAGTAAACGGTGTTGGAAAGACAACAACAGTTGGAAAACTTGCAGGAAAACTTCGAGAAGAAGGAAAGAAAGTTGTTTTAGCAGCGGCAGATACTTTCCGCGCAGCAGCAGGGGAACAACTTACCGAGTGGGCGAGAAGAGCAGATGCCTATATGATCGGAGGTCAGGAAGGAGCAGATCCGGCGGCAATCGTTTATGATGCAGTACAGGCTGCAAAAGCAAGAAAGGCAGATGTACTGCTATGTGACACGGCAGGGCGTTTGCACAACAAGAAAAATCTGATGGAAGAGTTAAAAAAGATCAATCGGATCATTGACCGGGAATTTCCAGAAGCATATCGTGAAACACTTGTTGTATTGGACGGAACAACCGGACAGAATGCGCTCGCACAGGCAAGAGAATTTAAAGAAGCAGCAGATATTACAGGAATTGTTTTGACTAAATTAGACGGAACAGCTAAAGGGGGAATTGCTGTGGCAATCCAGTCAGAACTTGGCATTCCGGTGAAATATATTGGTGTCGGAGAACATATCGAGGATCTTCAAAAATTTGATCCGGATGAGTTTGTAAATGCATTGTTTGCGACAGAAGAATAAAAGATAGATGGAGCGGGATTGAAAAATTCCCGCTCCATTGTTATATTGAAATCTGTGTGATAGATGAAGGTTGATTATCATAAGGTGTGGTCCGCTTGATATTTTTCTTATAGCAGCTTGGGGTTACACCAACCGCCTTTTTGAACAGTTTTGTAAAATAATTGACATCATTCATTCCTACACTCCATGCCACATCCTGAATTTGCAGATCGGTGGTATTTAATAATTTCACTGCAATGTGTATTCTTTGCTGGTTGATAAATTCCGTCAATGTAATTTCAAGTTCCTTTTTGAAAATGGTTGACAGGTAGTTTGGATTTACATTCAGCACTTCTGCAATTGATTTTAATGAGAGTGGATGATGCAAATTAAAATGGATATAATTCAATGCTTTGCGGATGACTGGGCTATAATTCATCATGGACTGATTTTGAACAAGCAGACAATATCTCCGGATCATATCGAGCATCAAGGCATTTAAATCTTCAACAGAAGAAGAGTCTTCAATTTGTAAGGCATAAGATGTCGAAATTTCATTTAAATAGATAGGATGGACAAAACTCTTTTCAGCTGCTTTTCGGCACAGCGTATTTAAAATTACAAGCCGATTCTTAGCATCACGCAGAAGATCTTTTGTCCGATTCTCAAAGCGAGTGCAGCTAAATGCGTGAAAAGACTTTAGTGCATTTCTCCGGTCTCCTCTGGAAATCGCTTCTAGAAGTTCGTTCTCCATCCGATAACGTTCTTCCATGACATCCATGGAAAGATAGAGCTCCGGTGTGGAAGAAGATTCGTAGCTTACGTCATTTGTTCCCCAGTTTTCAGTGATGAAATGGACCAGGTAAGATTCCGGGCCACCGTATAGATAACTGCCTATTGTGTTGAGTGTGGCGATCATCGTTCGCATTTCCAACTGTGGAATTGTGTTATAGTAAGTACGGAGCGAATCACGCATATTTTCGGAAAGCTGATTTTTCTGAAGAATTTCCGAAAGAAAGGTATCATCCGCAGTTCGGGTGAGAAATGGACCTACATAATAATAACTGTTGGCAATCTCGGGGTGCTTAAAAATGATATAATGTGAATAAAAATTATCTTCCATGAAATAAATAGAATTATCAAATGTTACATTTGGTGCTCCGTAGAGTAGAGTCTGGTAGTCAAAATCGCTCCAAATCTTTCTGCGCAGTCCGAAGTCAATCTGCTCCAAAGATTCAAATGGAGGTGTCAGGACGGCAGAGTGCACTTTGAGTGTAGCGTACAAAAGGTCTGTGAGGAATGCAAAAATATTCGGTTGTTTCATGCTCATCTCCTTAAAATTATTCTATATAATAATAAAATACATGAAAATAGTACGAAAATCAATGAGAATTCTACTCTCGCTCAAAAAAAATATGTGTTAAAGTAATAACAAGGTCAAGACAGACCGAATGCTAAAAGTCTTTTTGCCCATCCGACAGTGACATAGGTGTATACCAAGATCTGCTTGTTGCTGGGAGAGGAACAAAAAGCAAAACATGCCGAAAGAAAAAGATTTTAGGAGGATGACAATGGCAAGTTCAACAAACAACAATCAACCTTTCGGAATCAAAGACAAAATCGCTTACATGTGTGGAGACTTTGGTAACGATTTCTTCTTTATTCTGATTAGTCAATTTTTAATGGTGTTCTACACAAGCGTGTTGGGAATCAATGCAGGTGTGGTAGGAACTTTGTTTTTAGTAGCGCGTTTTGTTGATGCGTTCACAGATATTGGAATGGGACGAATTGTAGATAGTTCCAAACCTGGAAAGGAAGGAAGATACCGTCCATGGATCAGAAGAATGCGTATTCCAGTAGTCCTTGCGGGAGTACTTGTATTTATTCCATGGGTAGCAAACCTTCCGTATGCACTGAAGATTGTCTATATTTTTGTAACTTACATTTTATGGGGAAGCTTCTGTTACACAGCAATCAACATCCCATATGGTTCTATGGCTTCCGCAATCTCTACTGATCCGGTAGAACGTGCACAGCTTTCTACATTCAGAAGCGTGGGTGCAGCACTTGCAGGAGTTATCGTTGGATTTGTAGCGCCGATGATCGTATACGTAAAAGATGAGGCGGGAAATCAGGTATTAGTTGGGGAGCGTATGTTTATTCTCTCACTTATTTTCGCTGTATGTGCATTCATCTGCTACACAATCTGTTACAAATGGTCTACAGAGCGTGTTGTGACAGAGACAAAAACAGTAGAAAAGAAGGCTTCTGCAAAAGACCTTGTAAAAGGACTTGTTGGAAACCGCGCACTTGTATCTATCATTGTTGCGGCAATCGTATTACTTCTTGCAATGCTTCTTGCGCAGTCTATGAACGTATATCTGTATCAGGATTACTTCAAAAATACAAAGGCAATGTCAATTGCAAGTTTATTAGGTACTGCATGTACATTGATTTTAGCTCCATTTTCTGGTAAAATTACTAAGAGATTTGGAAAGAAAGAAGCATCTAGTGCGGCATTACTTTTTGCATCTGCAGTATATGTATTCTTATTTGTTGCAAAGATTAAAAATCCATGGGTATTCTGCGGAATCATTTTATTAGGAAACCTTGGAAGCGGTCTTTTCAACTTGATGATCTGGGCATTTATCACAGACATCATTGATTACCAGACTGTAATGACAGGTTCTGAAGATGGTGGTACTGTTTATGGAGTTTACTCTTTTGCAAGAAAGCTTGGACAGGCTCTTGCAGGAGGACTTGGCGGATATGCGCTTGCACTGATCGGATATCAGTCAGGTGCAGGTATTGACCAGACAGAAGCTGTAAAGAACTCTATTTATGCGGTGGCAACAGGTGTTCCGGCAATCGGATATCTTATCATTGCATTGATCTTGATTTTCTGGTATCCTCTTTCTAAGAAGAAACTGGAAGAAATCAGAGAAGAATTAGATAAAAGAGCAGCAAAATAATTTGCGCTAGATACATCCGGCAGTCAGCGATATGGCTGCCTGTCGGTACGAGAAGAGATATTTTGCGTTCCTTATAACGCATAATAAAATATATAAATGAAACGAAAGGAGAAATGTGTATGAAAATGACATTTCGCTGGTATGGACCAGACGATCCGGTAACTCTGGACAATATTCGTCAGATTCCGGGAATGACAGGTGTCGTGACAGCTGTTTACAGTGTTCCTGTCGGAGAAGTATGGCCGGAAGAAGAAATTCTGAAATTGAAAGCTCAGGTAGAAGCAAAAGGACTTGAGATGGAAGTAATCGAGAGTGTTCCGGTTCACGAGGATATCAAGTTGAGAAGAGGAAACTATCAACAGTATATCGAGAACTATAAAGAGAACATCAGACGTCTTGCAAAAGCAGGCGTGAAGTGCATTTGCTACAACTTCATGCCAGTATTCGACTGGACAAGATCACAGCTTGACAGAGAACTTCCGGATGGATCTAACGCACTTGTATACTACAAAGAGCATGTAGCGCAGATGGATCCGACAAAATTAGCTCTTCCGGGATGGGATTCTTCCTACTCAACAGAAGAGATGGCAGAGCTGATCCAGGCGTACAAAGATCTTGGAGAAGAAGGTCTGTGGGAGAACCTGGCTTATTTCATCAACGAAATTATGCCGACAGCAATCGAATTTGATGTCAACATGGGAATTCATCCGGATGATCCACCGTGGTCTATTTTTGGAATTCCGAGAATCATTACATGCGAGGAGAACATTGATCGTTTCTTAGGTCTCTATGATGATAAACATCACGGACTGACACTCTGCAGCGGAAGTCTTGGATGTGCGACATTTAACAACTACGCAGAGATGGTAAAGAAATATGCGGCAATGGGACGGATTCACTTCGCTCATGTAAGAAATGTTAAGATTCTGGAGGACGGATCCTTTGAGGAGAGTGCACACTATTCTCCGTGTGGATCATTAGATATCGTTGAAATATTAAAAGCATATCACGATGCTGGATTTGAAGGATATTTAAGACCGGATCACGGAAGAATGATCTGGGGAGAGACTGGAAAACCGGGATATGGACTGTATGACAGAGCATTAGGTGCGATGTATATGACAGGAATCTGGGAAACCCTTGATAAATTAGACAAATAGTTCGAAAAAATAAAAAGATTGGAGCGTGGAAAAATATGAAACTTCCATTTCAAATTGATCTGAAAGATAAAGTAGTAGTTGTAACAGGAGCCGGCGGTGTACTTTGTTCTATGTTCGCAGCAGCTGTTGCTGAGACAGGAGCGAAAGTTGCACTTCTTGACCTGAACGAAGAAGCAGCAAAAGCAAATGCTGAAGCAATCGTCAAAGACGGAGGAATCGCAAAAGGATATGCATGTAATGTACTTCAGAGAGAGAGCATCGAAGCAGCAAGAGATGCGATCCTTGCAGATTTCGGAACATGTGACATCCTGATCAACGGAGCGGGAGGAAACAATCCGAGAGCAACAACAGACAATGAATTCTTCCACAAAGAAGATTTAAATCAGATGAAGACATTCTTTGATCTTGATGTATCTGGAGTAGAATTCGTATTTAACTTAAACTACCTTGGTACACTGCTTCCAACACAGGTATTTGCTCAGGACATGATGGACAAAAAAGGTGCGAGCATCATCAACATTTCCAGCATGAATGCATTTACACCACTGACAAAGATTCCTGCATACAGCGGAGCAAAGGCTGCTATTTCTAACTTTACACAGTGGCTTGCAGTACACTTCTCAAAAGTTGGAATTCGTTGCAACGCAATCGCACCAGGATTCTTCGTTTCAAAACAGAATGAAAAATTATTATTTAACGATGACGGAACACCGACAGCACGTACAGAGAAGATTTTAAGAAACACACCTATGGATCGTTTTGGTAAATCAGAAGAGTTGATCGGTACTTTATTATACTTAATGTGCGAAGATGCTTCTAGCTTCGTAAATGGTGTAGTAATTCCGGTAGACGGAGGGTTCTCTGCTTACTCAGGCGTATAATAGTAATCAGATAGAAAAGACACATTGCCAATGCAGAAGAACATGCAGAGTCTGTTTTTCTGCATTGGCGTTCTTTATCATAGAAAAAGTGAAATGACAGATGCTTTGGCAAGCATACAATCTTCCAGAGCGCACAAAAAGATAGGATAAGGAGAAAATAAAAATGAAAAAATTTATGGATAAAGATTTCCTCTTAGAGACAGAGACAGCAAAAGTATTATATCATGACCATGCGGCAAAAATGCCGATCTGTGATTTCCATAACCACTTAAATGTACAGGAAATTTATGAAGATAAAGTGTTTAACGACATCGGAGAAATCTGGCTTGGGGGAGATCACTACAAGTGGCGTGCACTTAGAACAAACGGAATCAAGGAAGAGTATGTGACAGGAAAGGAAGTTTCTTTCCAGGAAAAATTCAGCAAATGGGCTGAAACAATTCCATATACATTCGGAAATCCACTGTATCACTGGACACATCTGGAATTACAGCGTTATTTTGGAATTGAAGAGCCGTTAAGCCCGAAGACAGAGAAAGAGATTTACGAAAAGTGTAACCAAATGCTCAATACAAAAGAATTCTCTGTTAGAAATCTTCTCCGCATGATGAATATCACAGTACTTTGCTCGACAGATGATCCGGCAGACGATCTGAGATACCACAAAGCATTAAAAGAAGATGGATTTGAAATTCAGGTACTTCCGACATTCCGTCCGGACAAAGCGCTTGGAATCGACAAGGCTGATTTTGCAGAATATATTGCAAAACTTTCAGAAGTTGTAGGATATGAGATCGATTCCATCGAAACATTAAAGAAAGCACTGGAAGAGAGAATTAACTACTTTGCAGAAGTTGGATGCCGTGTCAGCGACCATGGATTAGATGAAAATCTCTACATCAAAGCATCTGAAGAAGAAGTAGATGCAATCTTTAAAAAAGCATTGGCAGGGGAGAAACTGACAGCAGAAGAGATCAAGAAATTTAAAGGAAACGTTCTTGTATTTTTAGGAAGCCATTATCACAAGAGAAATTGGACAATGCAGCTTCACATTGGAGCAGTTCGTAACAACTCTACAAGAATGTTTGAAAAGTTAGGACCGGATGCAGGATTTGACTCTATCGATGATATCTGCTATGCAAAAGAATTAAGTGCACTTTTAAATGCAATGGATTACAACGCAGAACTTCCAAAGACAATCCTTTACTGCCTGAATGCAAAAGATAATGAGATGCTTGCAAGTATGGCTGGAAACTTCCAGGATGGTTCCTGCAAAGGAAAAGTACAGTTTGGTGCTGCATGGTGGTTCCTTGATCAGAAACGCGGTATGGAAGCACAGTTAGACGTATTGAGCCAGATTGGTCTCCTGTCTGCATTTGTTGGAATGCTTACAGACTCAAGAAGTTTCCTTTCTTTCCCAAGACACGAATACTTCCGCCGTATCCTCTGCAACTACATCGGAAATCTTGTTGAGAATGGAGAATATCCGGCAGACATGGAATTCCTCGGACAAATGGTAGAAAATATTTGTTACAATAACGCAATGGAGTATTTCGGATTTTAGGAGGCATAGATGTCAACGATATTTGATTCTTTTGAAAGAAAACATGACTTTTTAATCTGCGTCGATTCAGACGGATGTGCAATGGATACAATGGATATCAAGCATTTTCGCTGCTTTGGCCCATGTATGATCGAAGTCTGGGGACTCCATGCTCATGAACAAGAGCTTCTTGCACGTTGGAATGAAGTAAATCTTTATACAATGACAAGAGGGATCAATCGGTTCAAAGGACTTGCGATCGCATTGAAAGAGGCAGAGGAAACCTACGATGATGTGCAGATTGATGATCTGGAGACATTTCTTCGTTGGACAGAAACAACAAAAGAACTTTCAAACCGTGCGATTGAGGAAGTGCTTGCTCAAAAAGAGAGCAAGTCACTTCGGATGGCGCTGGAGTGGTCAGAGCGGGTCAATGTGGCAATTAAAAATCTTCCGGAAGAGGAAAATCTTCCATTTGAAGGTGCGAAAGCAGGACTTGCAGCTGCTCATGCTGCAGCAGATGTAGCGATTGTGTCTTCTGCAAATGCAGGAGCAGTCAGAGAAGAGTGGACAAGGCATAACCTGATTGAGCATACGGACATTATGCTGGCGCAGGATGCAGGAACAAAAGCTTACTGTATCGGTCAGCTTTTACAGAAAGGGTATGAAAAAGCCCATGTACTGATGATTGGGGATGCTCCGGGAGACCAGAAAGCGGCGGAGGACAACGGAGTGCTGTACTATCCGATTCTGGTGAAAAAGGAAAAAAGTTCCTGGGAGCGGTTCCTGTCAGAGGGACTGGAAAAATTCCTTTCAGGAACATATTCAGGAAAATACCAAGAAGAAAGAATTAACGAGTTTCAGAAGAATCTTTCCGAGTAAGTCATTTGAAAGAAAAAGGAGGAAGCAGCATGAGAGAAATTATTAATATCAATGAAGGATGGTCTTTCAGTAAAGAGCAGAAAGAACTGCCGATCGCGTGCGAAGAAAGCTGGGAAGTAGTCGATCTTCCACATACATGGAACCAGTATGACGGGCAAGATGGAGGTTCGGACTACTATCGTGGAGCTTGCTGGTATGTAAAGGAATTAGGACCATATACAGTGAAGCCGCATAGCCGCATTTACCTGGAATTTCAGGCAGCAGCAAATGTATGCGCGGCTTATGTAAATGGAAAGAAAGTGTGCAGTCATGAAGGTGGATTCAGCATTTTCCGTGCGGATATCACAGAGCAATTAGATGAAAACGGAGAAAATCTGATTGCCGTATGCGTGGACAATGCACCGAAATCAAATGTCTATCCACAGATGGCAGACTTTACATTTTATGGAGGTCTGTACAGAGATGTGAATCTCGTGATTGTAAATGAATCTCACTTTGATCTGGACTATTATGGAGCACCAGGAATCAAAGTTTCCTCTAAAATCCAAGGAGAGAATGCACTTGTAGATATTCATTCTTATGTGACAAATCCTTTGGAAGGTGACCGTGTAGAGTTTGAGATTTATGATGAAGATGGAGAGACAAAAGTATTTGCAGTTCGTCCGGCGACACAGGAGACACAGGTAGCTGTAGAGCTTCTTGATGCACATCTGTGGCAGGGAGTCGAAGATCCATATCTTTATACCGTTTCTGCGAGATTGGTACGACACAATGAAGTACTGGATGAAATTGAAACGAGAATAGGTATTCGTGAATATACAGTGGATCCGCAAAAAGGATTTTTCTTAAATGGAAAAAGTATGCCGCTTCGCGGAGTATCCAGACATCAGGATAGATATGATCTTGGAAATGCACTGACATTTGAGGAGCATTACGAAGATATTCTGTTGATCAAAGAAGTGGGGGCAAATACTATCCGCCTTGCACATTATCAGCACAGCCAGGATTTTTATGATCTTTGTGACGAAGCAGGATTTATTGTTTGGGCAGAGATTCCGTTTATTTCAGCGATGAACGCAGATCCGGATGCTCACGAAAATTGCAGAAGCCAGATGAGAGAGTTGATTTTCCAGAATTTTAATCACCCATCCATCTGTTTCTGGGGAATCTCAAATGAGATTACAATTGGAGGAGAAGTACCGGGACTGGTAGAAAATCTGAAAGATCTACATGCGCTTGTCCATGAATTGGATGATACAAGGATGACAACAATGGCCCAAGTGTCCCATCTTCCGATGGAAAATGAGCAAAATGACATTACCGATGTGGTAAGTTACAACCATTATTTCGGATGGTATGGCGGAAAGCTGGAAGATAATGAAGCATGGCTGGATGCGTTCCATGAGATGCACCCAGAAAGACCGATCGGAATTTCTGAATATGGATGCGAAGGAATTACAACATATCATAATGATAATCCAAAAGGCGGAGATTACAGCGAAGAATTTCAGGCAGTGTACCATGAGCATATGGCGAAAATCATTGAGGAACGTCCGTGGCTTTGGGCAACACATGTATGGAATATGTTTGATTTTGGATGTGATGCAAGAAATGAAGGTGGTGTCAAAGGACGTAACAACAAAGGCCTTATGACAATTGATCGTCTGATCCGCAAAGATGCATTTTACCTGTATAAGGCATATTGGACAGAGGAAGAATTCGTTCATATTTGCAGCAAGCGCTATGCGCAGCGTACAACAGATACTGTGACAATCAAAGTTTACACGAATTGTCCGGAAGTTACACTTTCTATCGGCGGAAAGGTAATTGAGAAGCAGGCAGGAAATAAAGTGTTTACATTTGAAAATGTACCGTTGCAGGAAGGATTTACAACAATTGTGGCAAAAGCTGGAAATTGTACGGATACAATCACTCTGGAAAAGGTTGCAGAGGCAAATCCATCTTATATTTTTGAAGAAAGCGAAGATGATAAAGTAGCAGGTGTAACAAACTGGTTTGACAATGTAGATTTATCTGTAGCACGTCCAATGGAATTTAAAGAAGGATATTTTTCTTTGAAAGATCTTGTGAAAGATATTTTAAAGAATACAGAGGCATGCCAGGTTCTGTTAAATGGTCTCAGCAGTACGATGGGAATTAATATTAAGAAATCGATGCTTGAAGTTATGGGAGACCGTCCGGCAATGGATATGGGTGCAAACAGTGGAGACGAAAAGATGATGGCTGTAATGGCATATATCAATGCAGAACTTCAGAAAATCAAAAAAGAAGACTAACGATTGTTTCTGTGAAATTATATTGAAAACATAGACAAAGCAGGGGTGTTCCTATGAACATCCTTGTTTTTGTCTATAAAAGCATTTTTAAGATACTATGCAATAAAAATCTTCTAACAAAATGAAAAAGAGCAAATAATTATTGACATAATCTGTATTAAAATGTAAAATATTTAGAATAATTTGAAATACAAAAAGATATTCAGAATATTTCTCAAGTGTTTTGGATGGAGCTGTGGAAGGAGGAACTTACTATGGAGAAAATTCAGATGACGACACCGCTTGTGGAGATGGATGGCGATGAGATGACGAGGATTTTGTGGCAGATGATCAAAGAGCATTTGATTTTGCCTTATGTGGATTTGAAGACAGAATATTATGACCTGGGGTTGGAATACCGTAATGAAACGGAGGACAAGGTTACAGTAGAGTCTGCAAATGCAACAAAAAAATATGGGGTTGCCGTAAAGTGTGCGACGATTACACCGAATGCTGCCAGAATGGAAGAGTACAATCTGAAAGAGATGTGGAAAAGTCCAAATGGGACAATCCGAGCTATGTTAGATGGAACGGTATTTCGTCAGCCGATCGTTGTAAAAGGAATTGAGCCGTGTGTTCGGAACTGGAAGAAACCGATCACACTGGCGAGACATGCCTATGGAGATGTGTACAAAGGTGTGGAGCTGAAGATTCCGGGGGCTGGAAAAGCAGAACTTGTCTATACTGGAGAAGATGGCACTGAAATGCGAGAGCTGATCCACGATTTTTCGGGACCGGGTATTATACAGGGAATGCATAACACTGACGAGTCAATCACAAGCTTTGCGAGAAGTTGCATGAACTATGCGCTGGATACAAAGCAGGATCTCTGGTTTGCTACAAAAGATACCATTTCAAAGAAATATGATCATACATTCAAAGATATTTTTCAGGAAATTTATGATACAGAATATCAGGAAAAATTTCAAGAAGCAGGTATTACATATTTCTACACATTGATTGATGATGCTGTGGCACGTGTGATGAAATCAGAAGGAGGATTTATCTGGGCATGCAAAAATTATGATGGTGATGTGATGAGTGACATGGTATCTTCCGCATTTGGATCTCTTGCCATGATGACTTCCGTGCTGGTATCTCCGGAGGGTTACTATGAGTATGAGGCAGCACACGGGACAGTACAGCGCCACTACTATAAACACCTAAAAGGAGAAGAAACTTCTACAAACTCGGTAGCTACTATCTTTGCATGGACAGGTGCGTTGAAAAAGAGAGGAGAACTGGATGGCAATAAAGAACTGACAGCATTTGCAGAAAAGCTGGAGCAGGCGACGCTCGATACGATCGAGTCGGGAAAGATGACGAAGGATCTTGCGATGATCACATCGATTCCGAATCCAGTCGTGCTGAACAGTGAAGCGTTTATTAAAGAAATCGCGGAGAAACTTTCTCAATACAGTGAGAAATAGAAGTGGATATGGTTTTATAAAAAATGGAACGATTGCAAGAAAAAGGTATGTTGCAATCGTTCCGTTTGTCTGTTTATGAATAGTTTCCGAAAGAGCGGAGTGTAAGCATGATGGATGGCACCCCAGATGACTATTTATTCCGCGAGGGATTCCCATTGTTCATAAAGATCCCATAGTTTTGTGTCAATTTCGGCTTTTTCATTTGTGATGTCCATTAGCTTTTTTGAGTTCATTGCATACTCCGGTTTTGCAAGCTCTTCATCGAGTTTAGCGGAAGCCTCTTCCAGTTTTTGAATTTTCTCTTCTAATTTTTTTAGATCATTCTGCCGTTTCCGTTCTTTTGCCTGAAGTTCCTTTTGCGCCTGCCAGTCTAATTTCGATTCAGATGCTGTTTCTTCAGAGGAAGCATCTGTTTGCGCGGCAGATTCGGTGTAGGCGGCAGTAAGCTCTTCCTTTTTTTCTAGATAATAATCATAGTTTCCGATGTAGTTCACAAAACTTTGGTTAACGAGATCCAGAATCCTTGTGGCAGTTTGGTTGATGAAATAGCGGTCATGCGAAACATACAGAACCGTTCCAGTGTAGTTGTTAAGCGCTTGTTCTAAGATTTCTTTTGAGGCAATATCCAAGTGGTTTGTCGGCTCGTCAAGAATCAAAAAATTAGCTTCCGACAACATGAGCTTCGCGAGAGACACCCGTCCTCTTTCCCCACCACTGAGATCGCCGATCCGTTTAAAGACATCCTCTCCGGTAAAGAGAAATGCGGCAAGAGTGTTACGGATCTCTGTATTTGTCAGTGACGGATAGTCGTCAGAAATCTCTTCGAAAATAGTCTTTTCCATGTGCAGAACGTGATGTTCCTGATCATAATAACCGATATGGACATTGGAGCCAAGTGTAAAGGTTCCGTGATCTGCAGGAATCACTTCGTTTAAAATTTTTAGTAAGGTTGTCTTGCCGGTTCCATTATCCCCGATGACCGCAACATGTTCTCCACGCTTGATTTCAAAGTTGATATTTTGAAAGAGCGTGTGTGTGCCAAAAGATTTTCCTAACCCTTCTACGCGAAGCACATCATTTCCGCTGACGACAGTCGGTTCTAAATGAAGCTTCAATTCGGCATGATGTTCCAATGGCTTTTCAATCCGATCCATTTTCTCGAGCATTTTTTCACGGCTTTCTGCACGGCGGATCGATTTTTCACGATTGAAAGAACGAAGTTTTCGAATTACTTCTTCTTGATGGCGGATTTCCTGTTGTTGATTCAGATATTCTTTTAACTTCGCTTCCCGGATCAGTTTCTTTTTCTCGGCAAATTCAGAATAATTGCCGTTGAACATCATAATTTCGCCAAATTCAATTTCAATGACTTTTGTTACAACGCGGTTGATGAAATAGCGGTCGTGGGAGACTAAAAGTACGGCACCTGGATAATTTGAGAGGTAAGTCTCAAGCCATGCGATAGAATTCAGATCTAAGTGGTTCGTAGGCTCATCAAGAAGTAAAATATCAGGTTTGGTAAGAAGCAGTTTCCCTAGAGCTACTCGGGTTTTTTGACCTCCGGAGAGGTTGTCCACACATTTGTCAAACTCTGTCTCTGCAAATCCAAGACCTTTTAAGACACCGACAATCTCGCTTTTGTAGGCATATCCATCTGCCCGCTCAAAGGCTGCACTTAATTTGTGATAGGTATGCAAAAGCTGCTCAAGTTCTTCCCCGCTTTTTTTCTGCATTTCTTCTTCTAAGCGGCGAAGTTGCGTCTCCATCTGAATCAGGTCGGCTTTTGCGCTTTCTACTTCCTGATAGATCGTGTTGCCGGACAATAGCGCTTGATGCTGCGCAAGATATCCGATGGTCTTCCCTTTGGCAAGGATGATTTCTCCATCATCAGCGGGAATCTCTCGCATGATCATTTTTAAGATGGTTGATTTCCCGGCACCATTTAAACCAACTAACGCCGCTTTTTCGTGTTCTTCTATATGAAAAGAGCCATTTTTGACAATCACTTGCTCCAAAAAGGCTTTTTTTAGATTATGGCATGCTAAAACCATGTTGTTTCCTCCTAAATCAATTGTTGAGTTGTTATTTCCATGCTGAAAAAATGTGACCATTTCCCCAGAATCTTCCTTTACTCTCTTTTCAATTATAGCGAATATCAAAGAAAATACAACTAAAAAGAAATGAAAAGTTTGACTTTGCTAGAACAATTTTATATAATAAGATGTAATAAACAATGGGGATGGTGAACATTTGTGACAGAAAGACAGATTTCTCAGGCAGTCATCAGACGTTTGCCAAGATACTATCGGTATTTAGGCGAACTTCTGGAAAATGGAGTGGAACGCATTTCCTCAAATGACCTGAGCAAGAAAATGAAAGTGACCGCTTCCCAGATTCGTCAAGATCTGAATAATTTTGGTGGATTTGGCCAGCAGGGCTATGGATACAACGTGAAATATTTATACACAGAGATTGGTAAAATCTTAGGGCTCGATAAGACACATAATATTGTGATCATCGGTGCAGGAAATCTCGGACAGGCGCTTGCAAATTATGCGGCATTTGAAAGAAGCGGATTTCTGCTGAAAGGAATTTTTGATATTAATCCAACATTAAAAGGAATGACGATTCGCGATGTTCCGATTCGAATGATGGAAGAACTTCCGGAGTTTGTACAAAACAATGACATTGAGATTGCAGCACTTACGATTCCGAAGACGAAAGCAGTGGAAGTGGCAGAACTTCTTGTGGACAACGGAGTGAGGGCGATTTGGAACTTTGCACATACGGATCTAAATCTTCCAAAGAATGTTATTGTGGAAAATGTACATCTTTCAGAAAGCTTAATGCGTTTATCTTACAATGTAAATCGCTATAATTACTTTAATGCAAAGGAATAAGAAACGATGATCATTGGAGTTGGAACCGATATGATAGAAATAGAACGTGTAAGGAAAGCGTGTGGAAAGCAGGCTTTTTTTACGCGTTGTTTTTCCGTGCGGGAACAGGAGATGATTCGCGGGCAGATGGAGAAAGCAGCAGGCAATTTTGCAGTCAAAGAGGCTGTGGCGAAAGTATTTGGAACCGGATTTTCAGGATTTTGTCCTGGAGATATCGAGGTATTGAGGGATGAGAGAGGCAAACCTTATGTGAATCTTTTGCGAGGGGCAAAGGAGGCGGCAGTATCTGCCGGTATTGTAAAAATACATGTTTCCATTACGAATACGGATTGTTATGCTGTTGCATTTGCAGTGGGAGAGGGGGAATAATATGAGATATCTGCCGACTGGAGCGCAGATGAAACAGGGAGACCAAAAGACGATCACAGAGATGGGGATGCCGTCGATGGTTCTGATGGAGCGGGCGGCACTTTCTGTTGTGGAGATGATGGAGTCTGAGCAACTAGATTTAAAAAAGGTGCTCGTTGTCTGTGGTTCCGGAAATAATGGAGGAGATGGTTTTGCTGTCGCAAGACTTTTGCATCTAAAAGGATATGCTGTGGATGTCTGGTTTGTCGGGAAGGAATCTTCTATGACAGAGGAGACAAGGCTTCAGAAACAGATCGCGGTCCACTATGGAGTACCTGTAAAAGAACGGGTAGGAGAAGATTGTTATACGGTGATCGTAGATGCAATTTTTGGAATTGGATTATCAAGACAGGTTTCCGGGACATATTATAATGTGATTGAAAACTTAAATCAGATGGATGCCATAAAAGTTGCTGTAGACATTCCATCGGGAATTTCGGCAGATACCGGAGATGTACTGGGAATTGCATTCGCAGCAGATTTTACAGTCACATTTGCATTTCAAAAGATTGGGATGTTGTTTGGTATGGCGCGCAAGCTTGTCGGAAAGCTTGTGACGGCCTCCATTGGAATTGAACCTTCTGTATATGATGGGAGGGGAGATGTGTGCTATACTTACGATAGGACGGATTTGAAAAATCTGCTTCCTGCGCGTGATCCGGATGCTCACAAGGGAAACTACGGGAAAGTGCTTTTGATCGTGGGAAGTCCGGGAATGGCAGGTGCTGCTTACTTTAGTGCAAAGGCGGCATATCTGACAGGTGCCGGACTTGTACAGATTTATACAGCAAAAGAAAATCAGTCGAACTTGCAGCAACTGCTTCCGGAGGCGATCATTACCACATATGAAAGGTATGAGGAAGAAAAGCTAAAGGAACTGCTGGAATGGGCGGATGTTGTTGGAATCGGTTCAGGACTTTCGATGAGTGAGACCGCACAGCACCTTCTTTCAACTACCGTTCGCTATGCAAAAAAGCCGTGCATGATCGATGCGGATGGATTGAACATTTTGTCAAAAGACAGGGCACTTTTCGAGAAATTGACACCGGATTGTATATTGACTCCCCACATGAAAGAAATGGCAGGGCTATGCGGGCATTCCGTGAAGGAATTAAAAGAAGAACGTTTTCGGTATTTTCAGGAATTTCTCGGATCGATTCCGTCTGTCTGTGTGATGAAAGATGCACGAACACTTGTAGGAAGAGATGGACGGTCAGTATATGTGAATACTTCCGGCAATCAGTCGATGGCAAAAGGGGGAGCCGGTGATGTCCTTGGCGGCATGATCACAGGGTTACTTGCACAGAAAGTAGAGCCGTATGAAGCGGGAACACTCGGGGTGTTTTTGCATGGTTTGGCGGGAGATGCTGCACAGAAGAAAAAAGGCAGTTATAGTGTTCTTGCAAGTGATATTCTTGATGGGATTGCAGAAGTGCTGACCGCGGAAAGCACAGAGATGATTTTGCGTGAAAAGTGTTAAAAGAACAGAATAAAAAGTAGTAAGGGGCAGATAAATGAAAACTTATAGCAGAGTGTATGCAAAGATAGATCTAGATGCAGTAGCATGGAATATGGAACAGATGAAAAAAAATCTCAAAGAAGGAACTGAGATGGTTGCTGTGATCAAAACAGACGGATATGGGCATGGAGCTGTGCAAGTTGCATCGATGCTGGAATCATATGATTATGTGTGGGGATATGCCGTGGCAACATTAGATGAGGCGGTTGTGCTCCGTGCGGCAGAGATTCAAAAGCCGATTTTGGTGTTGGGATGTATTTTCCCAGATCAATATTGGGAGATGTTGAAATATGAAATCCGTATGAATGTTTATACAAAAGAGATGGCAGAGGCGATTTCAGCTCTGGCAGTTGAAAAAGGGGAGCAGGCATATGTACATATTAAACTGGATACCGGGATGGCGAGGCTTGGATTTTCTGCAGAAGAAAGCAGTATTGAAGAAATCAAGGAGATTGCAGAACTTCCGAATTTAGTGCTGGAGGGAGTTTTTACCCATTTCGCTAAAGCGGACGAAGAAGATAAGACGTTTACAATGATGCAATTGGAAAAGTTTGAGTGGATGACACAGAGACTGGAAGAAGAAGGGGTTACTTTCCCGTATGTTCATGCGTCAAACAGTGCAGGAATTATAGATGTTCGCAGGGCTGATTATAATCTGGTACGCGCCGGGATCGCAATTTATGGGCTCTATCCTTCGGAGGAAGTCGATAAGGAAAGGGTGCAGTTAAAACCGGCATTGTCTTTGAAAAGCCATATTGCATTTGTAAAAGACATCCCGGCAGGGACGCCGGTAAGCTATGGCGGTGATTTTGTGTCAGAGCATCAGATGCGGATTGCAACCATTCCGATCGGATATGGTGATGGGTATCCGAGAAGCCTTTCGGATACCGGATACGTGTTGATTCGCGGTAAAAAAGCTCCAATTATCGGAAGAATCTGCATGGATCAGTTCATGGTGGACGTATCAGATATCCCAGAGGTGAAATTTGGGGATAAAGTGACGTTGATCGGAAGCGATCAGGAAGAGTATCTCCCGGTGGAAAAGTTAAGCGAGTTATCTGGCAGGTTTAATTATGAGTTTGTCTGTGATCTTGGGAAGCGGATCCCGCGTGTCTATGTGCAGGATGGGAAGGTTGAAGAACAGGTAGATTATTTTGCTTAAATAAAATAAAGCTCTAAAGAATACATCCGAGAAAAGAGGAAATACTTTTTGTATCTTGAAGAATCGGAGTGTGAATAGAGTGGTTGTAAAACGAGGGGATATTTTTTATGCAGATTTAAGTCCAGTTGTCGGATCGGAACAGGGAGGTATCAGACCAGTATTGATCATACAGAATGATATTGGGAACAAACATAGTCCAACAGTCATCTGTGCCGCCATCACATCGAAGATGAATAAGGCGAAACTGCCAACGCATATTGAGATTGATGCAAAAAAATGCAGGCTGGTAAAGAATTCAGTCGTACTGTTAGAGCAGATCCGTACAATCGACAAACAGAGGCTCAGGGAGCAGGTTTGTCATCTAGATCAAGAACTAATGAAAAAAGTTAATGAAGCACTGAAAATCAGTCTGGAGCTTCATACATAGTAAAGGAGTAGACCATGGAAGAAGAGAGGCGTCTGTGGAAAAATTTGAAGCAGATAGTATCCGGAGAGAGTCCGGAGAGCAAAGAAGAAGTGCAGGAAGCGGTTGAACATGTGGTAGAAGAGTGCGGCAGTCAGGGATACCTTGAAGAAAACGAAGTGCGAATGATCAAGAATGTGCTGCAGTACAGTGGGAAAAATGCTCGTGATATCATGACGCATCGAAAGGATATTGTAGCGGTGGATGGCAGTGAGACGCTGGAACATGCTTTGCAGTTCATGCTGGATGAGCGGTTTACGAGATTTCCGGTTTATGAGGAGAATATCGATGATATTATCGGTACGATCCATCTTAGAGATGCGATGAAATATTATTTAAACAAAGAGCTTCGCCCGGTCAAAGTAAAAGAATTAAAAGATTGTCTTCGTGAGGTCAGCTTTATCCCGGAAACAAAAGGACTGTCCCGTTTGTTCAAACAGATGAACACAGAAAAGAATCATTTATTTATTGTGCTGGATGAGTATGGACAGACAGCGGGGATCGTAGCGATGGAAGATATCATTGAGGAAATCGTCGGGAACATTTTTGATGAATATGATGAAGAAGAAACATTGTACTTCCGGCAGGAAAATGGGACCTATCTTGTTAAGGGGAAAGTAGCATTGGATGATCTGGAGGAGATTTTAGGAATCGAGATTGAAGATGAAGAAAATGAGACGTTGAATGGCTTTTTGATTTCGAAACTTGAACGGATTCCAGCTGAACATGAGACGTGCGAGGTACAATATGATGTTTACTGTTTTAGAATTCTTCGCGTAGACAATAATATGATCGAGTTGGTTGAAGTTGAAAAGATAGAAGATTAGTGATAGAATATAGCAGTGAAATACAAAATAGAAAGAGGTTAGAGTAATGTCAGGACATTCAAAATTTGCGAATATTAAGCATAAAAAGGAAAAAAATGATGCTGCAAAAGGAAAAATCTTTACAAAGATCGGAAGAGAACTTGCAGTAGCAGTAAAAGAAGGAGGCGGACCGGATCCGGCAAATAACAGTCGTCTGCGAGATGTAATTGCAAAAGCAAAAGCAAACAATATGCCAAATGACAACATCGACCGCAGTATTAAGAAAGCGGCGGGCGAAGGTTCTGCTGATAATTACGAACACATTACATATGAGGGATATGGACCAAATGGAACAGCGATCATTGTGAAAGCGCTGACAGATAATAAGAACCGTACTGCATCCAATGTCCGCAATGCCTTCACAAAAGGTAGTGGAAATGTTGGGACTCCGGGATGCGTTTCTTTCATGTTTGATGAGAAAGGACAGATCATTATTGCAAAAGAAGATTGCGATATGGATTCCGACGAATTGATGATGCTTGCTTTAGATGCAGGAGCAGAAGATTTTGTGGAAGAGGAAGACAGCTATGAAGTGTTGACAGTGCCGGAAGATTTCAGTGAAGTTCGTCTGAAACTGGAAGAAGCAGGAATTCCGATGGCAAATGCAGAGGTGACCATGATTCCACAGACATGGGTAGAGTTGACAGATGAACAGGATCTGAAAAATATTCAGAAGACATTGGATCTGCTTGAGGAAGATGACGATGTCCAGGAAGTGTACCACAACTGGGATGAATAAGAAATTCAGTTTAGGGTATAGTATGTAGTTATTTTGCAGCAAAAAGGAGCTGTTGCTCTTAAAAGAATAAATGGCACAGTCAGATCGATCACCAACCAGATGAAAGAGTGGCTGTGTCATTTTTGCATAAAATTTTCATAGTTAGATAAATTATTTTCAATTACAAATTAAAAAACATGAAAAAGATAGCTCTTGTGCAAATATTTTCTGAATGGTATACTAGATTCTAGTGAGAAAAAATCAGAATGAATACGCAGGAGGCAACGCAAATGAGCAATAATTACAGACCAGAGACAAAATGTATTCAATCAGGCTGGAAGCCGAAAAATGGAGAAGCCAGAGTGCTCCCGATCTACCAGAGTACAACATTTAAGTATGAGTCCAGTGAGCAGATGGGCAGACTTTTTGACCTGGAGGAGGCAGGATATTTTTATACAAGACTTCAGAATCCTACTAACGATGCCGTGGCAGCGAAAATCTGCGATCTGGAAGGAGGGGTTGCAGCGATGCTTACTTCCTCTGGACAAGCAGCAAATTTCTATGCGATCATGAATATTGCGGAAGCTGGAGATCACATTGTATGTGCGTCAGCACTTTATGGGGGAACCTATAATCTGTATGCCCACACATTGAAAAAAATGGGAATTGAAGCAACCTTTGTAGATCCGGATGCAGGAGAAGAGGAGTTACATGCTGCATTTCGGGAGAACACAAAAGCAGTATTTGGAGAGACTATATCTAATCCATCCCTTGTTGTTCTGGATATTGAGAAGTTTGCGAAGGCAGCTCATGCACATCAGGTTCCATTGATTGTTGATAATACTTTTGCGACTCCAGTGAACTGCCGTCCATTTGAGTGGGGAGCAGATATTGTAACACATTCTACTACAAAATATATGGATGGACATGCGACTTGTGTCGGAGGCTGTATTGTAGACAGTGGAAATTTTGACTGGAATGCTGCAAAAGAAAAGTTCCCGGGATTGACAACTCCGGATGAAACTTATCATGGAGTGATTTATACAGAGCGCTTTGGAAAATTGGCCTATATCCAGAAGGCGACAGCACAATTGATGAGGGATCTTGGATCGATTCAGTCTCCACAGAATGCATTTTTATTGAATATCGGACTGGAGACATTGTGTCTGAGGGTTGAGAGACATTGTGAAAATGCGCAGAAAGTTGCTGAGTATCTTGAGAACCATGAGAAAGTGGCATGGGTGAACTATGCGGGGCTGGAAGGAAATAAGTATCATGAACTTGCGAAAAAGTATATGCCGAATGGTACATGTGGAGTGATTTCTTTTGGACTGAAAGCGGGAAGAGACGGAGCAGTTGCGATGATGGATCATCTTCAGATGGCTGCGATTGTTACCCATGTTGCAGATGCGAGAACATCGGTGCTCCATCCGGCAAGTCATACACATCGTCAGATGAATGAACAGGAACTGCTCGAAGCAGGGGTACAGCCAGATCTTATCCGCCTTAGTGTCGGAATCGAACATGTAGAAGATATTATTGCAGATTTGGAGCAAGCACTTGCCTATGTCTAATGGTAAGCTAAGAAACTCCGACCTGTTTTGATGAAATGGTACAGATGAAAAAATAAATAAATAAAATACGTCTTGCAGAATACTGTTGTCCGATGGATGGGATACATTGTTTTGTGAGACGTATTTTTATATGCTCAAAGAGTTCTTTATGTTCCAGGAAAGGATGAAATATTATTTTCTGCACATACTAAAAAGAAAATATCAGGAGTGTGTGAAATGGGACAGGAAGAAAGAGATAATCATCAAGAAAAAGAGACGGAACAAATTAAAGAAATGGGAGCGCTTGAACTTGACAAAGACAGAGAAAAGCATCGTATCCAGCTTCTTACAATTATTGGAGAAATCGAAGGTCATGAAGCGGTATCGGGAAATACAAAAGCAACAAAATATGAACATCTACTTCCAAAGCTTGCGGAAATAGAAGATAATGAAGAAATTGATGGAGTGCTGATCCTTCTCAATACAATGGGCGGGGATGTGGAAGCAGGACTTGCAATTGCGGAGATGATAGCATCTCTTAGTAAGCCGACAGTTTCGCTTGTACTGGGAGGCAGTCATTCTATCGGTGGACCTCTCGCGGTGTCGGCAGACTACTCTTTTATTGTACCGAGTGGAACTATGATCGTGCATCCAGTGCGTTCGACCGGAATGTTTATTGGTGTCTTACAAAGCTATAAGAATATGGAGCGGACACAAGATCGTATTACACGGTTTCTCGCAGAACATTCCCGCATTTCTCAAGAACGTGTCGAAGAGTTGATGCTAGACTCGACACAGCTAGTAAAAGATGTGGGAACATTGCTGGAAGGAGAAGATGCCGTTCGGGAAGGAATGATCGATGCGGTTGGAGGTATCAGTGATGCATTAAAAAAATTGCAGGCAATGATTGAAGCGAACAAAAAATAGTGTTATAATAGACATAGTATGTTTTGTTGTGGTATGGGAAATAGCCTGTACCACAACTTGCGAATAAGAAACAAGGAGGGAATATTGTATGGCTGCAAAGAAAGGCAAAACAACAAAAAAGGCAGGCACAAAAGGGAAAAAGGCACAAAACAGTTATTCTTTCCGTGATGAGATTATCATTCTTTTGACATTAGCAGTGGCAATTCTTCTTATTCTGAGTAATTTCGGTCTGGGAGGATTTCTTGGAAATGCAGTTTCTGCATTTTTGTTCGGAATCTTTGGACTGCCGGCTTATATCATGCCGGTTTTACTTTTTTTAGGGACTGCTTTCGTATTTTCAAACAGAGGTAATTCTTTTGCATACATAAAACTGGGGGCAGGAGTTGGTTTTTCCTTCATGCTCTGCACGTTTTTACAGTTGCTTACTGTTCCATTTGAAAAAGAGCAGACTATTATTTCCTTTTATAGATATGCAGCGAAGGAGAAAAAGGGCGGCGGACTGCTCGGAGGGATTTTTACAAAATTGTTGTGCCCGGCAGTTGGAGTCGCGGGAACTTATGTGATAGTGATTATTTTAATGATCATCTTTCTTGTGCTGATCACGGAAAAGTCCTTTTTAAGAGGGCTGAAAAAGGGCAGTGCAAAAGTTTACACATCTGCGAAGGAAGATGTCAGAAAAAGGCGGACACAGGCATCTGCGAAAAGGGAAGCGCGTGCTGAAAAAGAAGAAACAAAAGCGATAAAAGAAGCGCAGAAAGCTGCGAAACGAGAGGCCAAAAAAGCAGCCAAAGCAGACCAGCATATATCAGGTGTGACATTTGATACTACACTCACACAGCCTAAGGAAGATCTGAAAGAATTAAAACCGGAAGAAATTCCATTTGAGGAGCAGCCGCTGGATTTTGTGATCAATCGTGCAGAGCCTACTTTGAAACAGGAAGTTTTAGAAGAAGTAGCTCCGACAGGAGATCCATTTGCACCGGATCCTGCAACAGAGAAAAAAAATACGAGAGCAAAGAAAAAGAAATCCAGTGAGGAAGAGACACAAAAGGCAGCAGAAGAAGTTGAACGAGAGAGGAAAGAAACGGAACATCAACCAAAATTAAACTATCAACGCCCACCACTTTCGCTATTGAAGCGTGGAAAAGCAGGTGGTGGGGATTCCGATGCGCATTTGCGTGAGACAGCGAACAAGTTGCAGCAGACGCTTTATAATTTTGGAGTACGTGTTACTGTGACAAATGTAAGTTGTGGACCATCTGTGACACGCTATGAACTTCAGCCGGAGCAGGGAGTAAAAGTCAGTAAGATTGTCGGTCTTGCCGATGATATCAAATTGAATCTGGCAGCCGCTGACATTCGTATTGAAGCGCCGATCCCGGGAAAAGCTGCAGTTGGAATCGAGGTTCCGAACAAAGAAACTTCCCCGGTGATGCTGCGGGATCTTCTGGAAACGGAAGAATTTCAAAAGAGTACTTCCAAGATTGCTTTCGCAGCAGGAAGAGATATCGCAGGGAAGGTTGTTGTGGCAGATATTATGAAGATGCCTCATCTTCTGATCGCAGGTGCGACAGGATCTGGAAAATCTGTCTGTATCAATACACTGATCATGAGTATTTTATATAAAGCAGATCCAGATGAGGTGAAATTAATCATGATCGATCCAAAAGTTGTAGAGTTAAGTGTCTACAATGGGATTCCACATTTGATGATTCCGGTAGTTACAGATCCGAAGAAAGCATCGGGAGCTTTAAACTGGGCTGTTGTGGAAATGGATAAGCGGTATCGGTTATTTGCGGAATACAATGTGCGTGATTTACGGGGATATAACGAAAAGGTATCTGAGGTTGAAAAACAGATAGAAAATGGTGAAAAGCCAGAAAAAATGCCTCAGATTGTCATTATTGTTGATGAGCTTGCAGACCTTATGATGGTGGCACCAGGGGAAATCGAGGAGGCGATCTGCCGCCTGGCACAGCTTGCCCGCGCAGCGGGAATTCATCTTGTTCTTGCGACACAGAGACCGTCCGTGAATGTTATTACCGGATTGATCAAGGCAAATATGCCGTCGCGTATTGCTTTTTCGGTGTCTTCGGGAGTGGACTCCAGAACAATCATTGATATGAACGGTGCGGAAAAACTTCTTGGAAAAGGTGATATGCTTTTTTATCCATCGGGATACCAGAAGCCTGCCCGTGTGCAGGGAGCATTTGTCTCTGATAAAGAAGTTCAAAATGTTGTAGAATATCTCGTGACAAAGAATGGAAATGCCGTATATAATGAAGAAGTAGAAAATCATGTAAACAGTGCACAGACGGGAACGGCATCAGCTGCAGGAGCAGGTGGAGGAGCCGATGAACGCGATGTCTACTTTGTAGATGCAGGACGTTTTATTATAGAAAAAGACAAAGCTTCTATCGGAATGCTCCAGCGGGTATTCAAAATTGGATTTAACCGTGCAGCACGCATTATGGATCAGCTTTTCGAAGCTGGTGTCGTTGGCGAGGAGGAAGGAACCAAACCGCGAAAGGTACTGATGTCTATGGAAGAGTTTGAGCAGTACATAGAGGAGTATGTATAAAGTAAGTGCAGCAGATGCATAAAAAGAAAGGACGAAGAGAAGATGAAAACAGATATTCAAATCGCTCAGGAAGCACAGATGAAGCCGATCAAAGAGGTGGCAGAGACAATTGGGATTCAGGAGGATGATCTGGAACTTTATGGAAAGTACAAAGCAAAACTTTCTGATGAACTTTGGGATCAGATCAAAGACAGACCAGATGGAAAACTTGTCCTTGTGACAGCTATTAATCCGACACCGGCAGGAGAGGGAAAGACAACGACAAGTGTTGGACTTGGACAGGCAATGGCAAAATTAAATAAAAAGGCAGTGATCGCACTCCGTGAGCCTTCCCTTGGCCCATGTTTTGGAATTAAGGGCGGAGCAGCAGGCGGAGGTTATGCACAGGTTGTTCCGATGGAAGATTTAAATCTGCATTTTACAGGAGATTTTCATGCGATCACTTCTGCCAACAATCTGCTTGCAGCAATGTTAGATAATCATATTCAGCAAGGAAATGCTCTGCAGATCGATCCAAGGCAGGTTGTCTGGAAGAGATGCCTGGATATGAATGACCGATCTCTTAGAAATATCGTAGTTGGACTTGGAAGCAAAATGGACGGAATGGTAAGAGAAGATCATTTTGTCATCACAGTTGCCTCAGAGATTATGGCGGTACTCTGTCTGGCGAATAATCTTCAAGATTTAAAGGAACGTCTTGGCAAGATTATCGTTGCCTATGACTTCTCTGGCAACCCGGTTACTGCCGATATGCTTCAGGCAACAGGTGCAATGACAGCCCTTTTAAAAGATGCGATGAAACCAAATCTGATCCAGACACTGGAACATACACCAGCCATCGTACATGGTGGACCATTTGCCAACATTGCACATGGATGTAACAGTGTCCGAGCTACAAAGATGGCGTTAAAACTTGGAGACATTGCCATTACAGAGGCTGGATTTGGAGCAGATCTCGGTGCGGAAAAATTCTTTGATATCAAATGTCGAAGCAGTGAACTGGCACCAGATGCAGTTGTGATCGTTGCGACTGTGCGCGCATTAAAATACAATGGAGGGGTTCCGAAAAATGCTTTGGCAGAAGAGAATTTGGAAGCATTGGAAAAAGGAATCGTGAATTTGGAAAAACATATTGAAAATATTCAGAAATATAATGTTCCGGTCATTGTTACACTGAATTCGTTTGTGACAGATACAGATGCTGAGAATGCATTTATCCAAAAATTCTGTGAGGAGAGAGGATGCGAGTTTGCATTGTCTAAAGTGTGGGAACACGGCGGAGAGGGCGGAATTGAACTGGCAGAAAAGGTACTTCAGACTTTGGAGACAAAGGAAAGCCATTTCGCACCGTTATATTCCGATGAGTTGACACTCAAAGAGAAGATCGAGACGATTTCAAAAGAAATCTATGGCGCAAAAGGAGTTGAGTATGCTCCGGCAGCAGAAAAGCAGCTTGCAAAGATTGAGCAGATGGGATTTGGAAATCTTCCAGTATGTATGGCAAAGAATCAGTATTCCCTTTCTGATGATGCTACATTACTTGGCCGTCCACAGAATTTTGATATGCATATCCGTGAAGTGTATGTAAATGCCGGAGCAGGATTTGTTGTCGCTCTTACAGGAGCTGTTATGACAATGCCTGGACTTCCGAAAGTTCCAGCAGCAAATCATATTGATGTAGATGCAAGTGGAAATATTACAGGTTTATTCTAAGGAGAGATGAAATATGCCACAGATTATTGACGGAAAACAGATTGCAATGCAGATCAAAGAAGAGTTAAAAGAGCGTGTGGCAAGGCTGAAACAGGAGGGAAAATCTGTCTGCCTTGCTGTGATACAGGTGGGAAATGACCCCGCATCTACGGTATATGTGAATGGGAAAAAGAAAGATTGTGCTTATATCGGGATCGAATCGCGCTCTTACGAGCTGCCAGAAGAAACGAAAGAGGAAGAACTTCTCGCACTGCTCGATCAATTAAATCACACCGAAGATGTGCATGGAATTCTTGTACAACTTCCGCTTCCATCTCATATGGATGAATCAAAAGTTGTGAAGGCAATTGATCCGGCGAAGGATGTGGATGGATTTCATCCGGTCAATATCGGGAAGCTTTGTATCGGAGGGGATGGCTTTGACTGCTGTACGCCAGCTGGAGTCATTCAACTTTTGAAACGTTCAGGGATTTCGATCCGTGGAAGAGAGTGTGTAGTTGTTGGAAGAAGTAACAATGTAGGGAAACCGACAGCGCTTCTTCTACTAAGGGAGAATGGAACTGTGACAATCGCACATTCCCAAACGAAAGATTTAAAGGAGATTACAAAGCGAGCAGACATTCTTGTGGCGGCAGTCGGGAAACCAAAATTTATAACGAAAGAATATATAAAAGAAAATGCAGTCGTGATCGACGTCGGCATTCACCGAAATGAAGACAATGTGTTGTGCGGGGATGTCGATTACGATGACGTAATAGAAAAAGTTGGCGCAATCACACCGGTTCCAGGAGGAGTGGGACCGATGACACGAGCTATGCTGATGTATAACTGTGTGGAGGCGGCATGCAAATAGGGGGTTTTTACTAAATGAAATGTGCAAAATGCGGAGCAGAAATTACATATGACCTAGGATATTGTCCGTATTGTGGCGCAGAAGTCAGAATTGTTCCAGATTACAATCCGCTGGATGATATGCTGGCGGAGCAGGTGCGGGATGCCATTGGCGGGGGAGAGACTTCAGAAAATGAACTGGAGCGTTATCGCCAGGCAGTACAGGAGAAATTAAGACAGCAGAAACAGGAAGAGCAGCAGAAACGAGAATTTGTGCAGAGAAGAAGCCAGATTGAAGCTGAAGAAGAAGCACGGAGAAAGAAACGGCTTGCGCGTCGAAGAGAAGTCAGAAGGAAGAAGAGACGTTTGTTGATTGGTATGACCGCAGCATCTGTTGGACTACTGACACTTCTGAGTGCCGGAATTTATAGAAGTTCCTATAGTGGCAAGATAAAAAAAGGATATGCATTGGCAAAGGAGCAGAAATATGATCAGGCTATCCGTACATTTGAGAAGGCAGTAGAGAAAAAGCCGGCGCGTGCAGAAGCGTATGCCGGGCTTGCGGCTGTGTACAATGCACAGGAAGATCTTGACAGGGCAGAGATGGTATTCTGGGATGCTATCGAAGCAAATCCTACCAGTGTAGAACTGTATGAAGAGATGATTGATTTTTATATTGCCACAGATCAGGAGACACAGATTCCGCTCCTTCTTGATGAGTGTGAGGATGAAAGTGTTCTTACTGCGTTAAAATCTTATCAGGTAAAGGTGCCAAAATTTAGTTTAGATGAAAGTAAGTATGATGAAGTACAGGAATTAACCTTGACATCCAAAGCGAAAGAAATCTACTATACGATCGATGGCTCCGAACCTACAACAGACAGCACAAAATATGAGGAACCGATTTCTATCCCGGAAGGTACAACTACAGTGAAAGCGATTGCTGTAAATAAAAAAGGAGTCCCAAGTCTTACGGAAGAGAAGACATATACGGTAGAATTACCTTTGGAAGATGCACCGGTTGTAACACCAACGACAGGACAGTACTATGAGTATACGATGATTGAAATTGAAGTTCCTGAAGGATATGAGGCATATTATACCTTCAATGGTGAGGTACCGGAAAAGGATTCAGAAGATTCATATAAATACACAGAACCAATTGTAATGCCAGAAGGAAATACTTTGTTTTCGGCAGTGCTGATCGACAAAAAGGGACGTGCAAGTGCTGTGACAAAAAGGAATTATACCCTCACATATTCTTATGAATAAGGAAGTGTAAGAAGAAAATAAATTGTTTGTAAAATAACAAAAAAAGAATTGCGTTAAATTGTTAACAGTGATATAATGTAATTGTTTAAAAATTAACAATACATATTCAAAGGAGATGCATGACAATGGCAAGATTTACATTACCAAGAGACATTTACCACGGAAAAGGGTGTCTGGAAGAACTGAAAAATCTGAAAGGGAAAAAGGCAATTCTCGTAGTCGGAGGAGGTTCTATGAAGCGTCAGGGATTTCTTGACAAAGCAGTGAACTATTTGAAAGAAGCCGGCATGGAAGTTCAGTTATTCGAGGGTGTTGAGCCAGATCCATCCGTAGAGACTGTTATGAAAGGTGCAGAAGCAATGCGCGCATTTGGTCCAGACTGGATCGTGGCAATGGGCGGAGGTTCTCCAATTGATGCTGCAAAGGCAATGTGGGCATTCTATGAATATCCAGATGTAACATTTGAGGATTTATGTATTCCGTTTAACTTCCCAGAACTGCGTCAGAAAGCAAAGTTTGCGGCAATTCCGTCTACATCAGGAACAGCAACAGAAGTTACTGCATTCTCTGTGATCACAGACTATGCAAAAGGAATCAAATATCCATTGGCAGATTTTAATATTACACCAGATGTTGCAATTGTTGACTCTGAGTTGGTAGAAGCACTTCCGGCACATCAGGTTGCCTATACAGGTATGGATGCTCTGACTCATGCAATTGAAGCTTATGTATCTACTTTGAATTGTGCATATACAGACCCACTTGCAATTCAGGCAATCGAGATGGTATTTGATTATCTTCCAGCTTCTTTCAAAGGAAACATGGAAGCAAGAGCACAGATGCACAATGCACAGTGCCTTGCAGGTATGGCATTTTCTAATGCGTTGCTTGGTATTGTACATTCTATGGCACATAAGACAGGAGCAGCATTCTCAACAGGACATATTACACATGGTCTTGCAAATGCAATGTACCTTCCATATGTCATCAAGTATAATGCAAAAGATCCTGTCGCTGCAAAGCGTTATGCTGAGATTGCAAGAAGAGTAGGTCTTACCGGAGCTTCTGAACGAGCACTGATCAATAGTTTATGTGAAAAAATCAATGAATTTAACGTAATCCTTGGAATTCCTGCAACATTAAAAGAGTTTGGAATTAAGGAAGATGAATTCAAAGAAAAGATTTCTGAAATCGCAAAAAATGCAGTTGGAGATGCCTGTACAGGGTCTAATCCAAGAGCAATCGATCCGGAAACAATGGAGAGATTATTTACATGTATTTATTACGGAACAGAAGTTGATTTCTAATTAGAAAGTCTGTCAAGAGAACAACCTTTTGAGAAACAGGTTTTGCCCGAATCAGGCAGTTGAATGATTACTTAGATAGAAAATCAAAAAGGCACATTTTGCAGGAGTACATGTCTTCCGTAAGATGTGCCATTTTGTTTGTTTCCAAAAGCTTTTTAAAAGAATCTTTAGGAAATATTACTAGAAAATGCCGATAAATTTTTAACATTATCGCAAGATATACTTGAACTTTAACGAAGAATGATATATTATATTAATAATCATGTATGCTTATTCACGGCTTAGCGGTAAATAGGTAATATATAAAATTTTAGGAGGCGCAAGATGTATAAAATACAAAAGGCAGAAAAATTAGCAGATAAGATTTTTCTTATGGATGTTGAAGCACCAAGAGTTGCAAGACACTGTCAGCCGGGACAGTTTGTAATCGTAAAAATGGATGAAAAAGGGGAAAGAATTCCATTGACGATTTGTGATTATGACAGAGAAGCAGGAACAGTGACAATCGTATTCCAGATTGTAGGAGCTTCCACAGATAAGATGGCAGAGTTAAAAGAGGGGGATTACTTCAGGGACTTTACAGGTCCTTTAGGATGTGCTTCTGAATTTGTAGAAGAAGATCTTGAAGAATTAAAGAATAAAAAGATTTTGTTCGTAGCAGGTGGTGTTGGGGCAGCTCCTGTATATCCACAGGTAAAATGGATGCACGAACGTGGAATAGATGTAGATGTAATTGTTGGATCTAAGACAAAAGAGATGCTGATCCTTGAAAAAGAGATGGAAGCTGTTGCTGGAAATCTTTATGTCTGTACAGATGATGGTTCTTACGGACACCACGGAATGGTAACAAGCATGATCGAAAAATTAGTCGGAGAAGGCAAAAAATATGACAGATGTGTTGCAATCGGACCGATGATCATGATGAAATTTGTATGTCTTCTGACGAAAAAATTAGAGATTCCTACAATCGTCAGCATGAACCCGATTATGGTAGACGGAACAGGTATGTGCGGAGCATGCCGTCTTCAGGTAGGAGATGAGATCAAATTCGCATGTGTTGACGGACCGGAATTTGATGGACATTTGGTAGATTTTGACCAGGCAATGAAGAGACAGTTAATGTATAAAACAGAAGAAGGCCGTGCAATTTTGAAATTGCAGGAAGGCGATACACATCATGGCGGATGTGGAAATTGCGGAGGTGACAACTAATGGCAGATGTATTAAAGAAAGTACCTGTAAGAGAGCAGGAACCAAAAGTACGCGCAACAAACTTTGAAGAAGTTTGTCTTGGATATAACAAAGAAGAAGCAATGGAAGAAGCAACTCGCTGCATCAACTGTAAGAATGCAAAATGTGTGCAGGGATGTCCGGTAGCTATTAATATTCCAGGATTTATCAAGGAAGTAAAAGAAGGAAATATCGAAGAAGCTTACAAGATCATTGGAGAATCTTCTGCACTTCCTGCAATCTGTGGACGTGTATGCCCTCAGGAATCACAATGTGAAGGAAAATGTATCCGTGGTATCAAAGGAGAACCGGTTTCCATCGGTAAATTAGAGCGTTTTGTTGCTGACTACGCATTAGAGCACGACATTAAACCAGTTGGCGCAGAGAAGACAAACGGACACAAAGTTGCTGTAATCGGATCTGGTCCGGCAGGACTGACATGTGCTGGTGACCTTGCAAAATTAGGATATGAAGTAACTGTATTTGAAGCACTCCATGAACTGGGCGGTGTATTAGTATATGGTATTCCTGAGTTCCGTCTTCCAAAACAGAAAGTTGTTGCAAAAGAGATTGAGAAAGTAAAAGAACTCGGAGTAAAATTTGAGACAAACGTTGTTATCGGTAAATCTACAACTATCGATCAATTGATCGAGGAAGAAGGATTTGAGGCAGTATTTATCGGATCTGGAGCAGGACTTCCAAAATTCATGGGAATTCCGGGAGAAAATGCAAACGGTGTATTCTCTGCAAATGAATACTTGACAAGAAGCAACCTGATGAAAGCGTTTGATGAATCTTATGATACACCAATCGCTGCAGGAACAAAAGTTGCTGTCATCGGTGGTGGTAACGTTGCGATGGATGCTGCAAGAACAGCTCTTCGCCTTGGTGCAGAAGTACATATCGTATATCGTAGAAGTGAAGAAGAACTTCCTGCCAGAGTAGAAGAAGTACACCATGCAAAAGAAGAAGGAATCATCTTTGATCTTCTTACAAATCCAAAAGAAATTTTAGTAGATGAAAATGGATGGGTAAAAGGTATGGTATGCGTGAAGATGGAATTAGGAGAACCAGATGCTTCCGGTAGAAGACGTCCGGTAGAAGTAGAAGGATCTGAATTTACAATGGATCTTGATACTGTGATCATGTCTCTTGGTACATCTCCAAACCCACTGATCTCTTCTACAACAGAAGGACTGGAAGTAAATAAATGGAAATGTATCGTTGCAGAAGAAGAGAACGGTAAGACAACAAAAGAGGGTGTCTATGCCGGAGGAGATGCTGTAACAGGTGCAGCAACTGTTATCCTTGCAATGGGTGCAGGAAAAGCAGGAGCAAAAGGTATTCACGAATACTTAAGCAATAAATAAAAGATAGTATCATCGTTGTTTCAGGGAAGCACTGAGATAGGAAATATCTCAGTCAGATCTGATGTGACAAAAAAGGACTGCCGTATATGACTGAAACGGAAGTCCTTTTTTTCGTCAGAATAATAGGAGAAAAGAAATAAGATAGAAGCACTGTCTTGTACAGAGCAGGGAGATGAACATGAAAATTACAATTATTACTGTTGGAAAATTAAAGGAAAAATATTTGAAAGATGCAATCGCCGAGTATACAAAGCGGCTGAGCAAATCATGCAAATTGGAGATCATCGAAGTGGCTGATGAGAAAACACCCGATCAGGCAAGCGTATTGGTAGAAAATGGAATTCGCAGAAAAGAAGGGGAACGTATTTTAAAGCATATAAAAGAAGGTGCCTATGTGATTACTTTGGAAATCAATGGGAAATTGTTATCTTCCGAAGAATTTTCCGAAAAAATCGAACAACTTGGAATTCAAGGGAAAAGCCATATTATTTTTGTGATTGGAGGCTCGATTGGACTTAGCGAAGAAGTTTTAGAAAAATCCGATTATGCATTGAGTTTCTCCAAAATGACTTTTCCACATCAACTGATGCGTGTTATTTTGCTGGAACAGATTTATCGTGCATATCGGATTATAGAAGGAGCACCGTATCATAAGTAACAGAATTGAAAGTACAGGAGAGATCAGAGATAAAAATTGACATTTCCTATCTAGAAACATAGACTGAAATAAAAAATCTCGTTATTCTTTTAATCGAATAGCGAGATTACTAAATATAATCATAACTTTTATTCACTGCTATAACCTCATTTGTTTTTCATTTCTATGAAAAATCATTTTCACTGCTGCTAAATTTCTTATATTATACCATTCATCAAAAAATACGTCATTATTTTCTCCCGTTTGTCATGAATATTTTTCAACTTATTTTCGCATAGAAAAATGTTCCGCCTTTTCTTTGTTGGGCAAAATGTATAAAAAATATAAGATTTTAAATGAAATAGAGAAGAAAAACTACAAAAGCAAATGACTTTATGAAAAAGCTGTGCTAGAATAAATCCATTAGAGTTTATTTTAAGGAAGCAGAGGATATGATTCAGAGACAGAAAATGGGAAAAGAGAAAAAACGAAAAACACTCAGCCAGGAATTTACACTTCTGACAGTAGTGACTTCTGTAGGGACACTGTTCCTCTTGGGAGTTGTTCTGATCAGTGTATTTTCTTTTTTATTTTTACAAAATGCAAAAGAAGATATGCAATATGTCCTGGACAGTACAAACGAGCAGATCCAAAGCCACATCCAGTTTATTTCAGATGGCGCAGTTTCTATCCGTCATAATCCATTATTGGAAGCATTTTTAAAAAATGAATCTTATGATCAGGAAAATGCGGAAAAACAGCTTGGATATATGATGGAACTTTTTTCGGCGGGAAACCTGGCAGAGCAAACCCCATTCGTTGAAAGTGTACATTTATTTAATAAAGTAGGGAAGGAACTTGACAGACGCTATTATCCGCTGACTGTTTTGGCAGCAAAGGAGGAGAAAGAAATTTGTCAGCACATTTTAACAGAGTTTTATGAAGAAAATTGTCGATATCAAAGTTATATCCGAAATGGCAAGTGGTATCTCTGTTTTACAATATATGATGAAAGTATGAACAACGTCGGAATCTGCATGGTGCAAATAGAGAGAGAGGCGATAAAAGAGATTTTCTCGGCAGTGGAAGGGTACCAGGACTGGGGATGGGAAATCAAAGGAAACGATGAAATTTTATTTTCGGACGGAAGAAAAATAGAGGGCGATAATCTGGTATACAGCAGTGCTGACGGCGAATTTGATATCCAGATTTCTTCGGTAGTCGGGAAAGAAAATCTCTATGTCGTTCTTCGTCCAACATTGTTTGCGTTTTTATTCATCCTTCTTCTGGCACTTGTCCTGGCAGCCGCTCTTGCATTTGTTTCTGGGTATCGATTGTCAAAACCATTGAAGAAAGTAAGAGAAAGTATGCATGAATTTGGGGAGGAACAATTTGATATCCGAATGGATGATTTTCAGATTCAGGAGTTCCATGATATATCTGTAGTATTTAATGAGATGGCGGATAAGATCCAGCATTTGATTCTTGAAGTGTATGAGAAAGAACTTACCGCAACGAGACTTCAAGTAAAGTATCTCCAGGCACAGATTACACCGCATTTTCAGTTTAATATCCTTTCCATGCTGAGTCTGAAGGCAAAATTGGCAGGAAACGAAGAACTGTATCAATGTCTGCGGGCATTCTCTGAATTGGTGAGAGGAAAAATTTTCCGAAAAAAGGAGATTATGATTCCAGTGGCAGAGGAACTGGAGTTAGTGGAATTTTATCTATATCTTCAAAATAGTAGATTTCAGGACAAGATCACTTATGAGATTATCTGTCCGGAAGAAAAAGTCAAAGAAAATCTGATTCCGAGACTTTTGATCGAGCCGCTTGTGGAAAATGCGGTATCGCACGGTCTGGAACCAAAACAGGGCAGTGGAAAGGTGCAGGTAATACTTTATGAACAAAACAAGCGGCTTCATATTATTGTAGAAGATGATGGTGTAGGGTTTGAGGAAGAAGATGTGGAAACGGTCCGGGAAAAAGAAGGCCATACACATACCGGACTGGAAAATACAAAGCGACTTCTTTATATTTTATATGGAGAAAACCACACATGGAAGGTGACAGGAAAAAAAGGAGAGGGAACGACTGTGGAGATTGTAATACCCTCGGAGAGGAGAGCGGATGATGTGGAACGTGATGGCAGCAGATGATGAGGCCTATATTCGGGAGGCACTGCAAAAATTAATTTCATGGGAAAAGATGGGATGCAGTCTTAAGTATGTAGCAGAAGATGGAAAGAAACTGATAGACAGAATGAAGGAGGAGAAACCAGATATCGTAATTACAGACATCCGAATGCCAGGAGCAGATGGATTGGCGGTTTGTCAGTATATCTATGAAACGTATCCGGAGACCCAGATGATTATTTTGAGCGCCTATTCTGAGTTTGAGTATGCGAGAGCGGCGATCAAGTATGGGGTGTGTGAGTATGTGTTGAAAATTTCCGTCCTAGAGGAACTCCCGGGAGCAGTAGAAAAGGCGATACAAAATTTAGAAAAGTTGCAAAAAGAGTCTTTGTCAGTCAGTGTAGAGCTGGAGGAAAAGAAAGAGAATGATAGTCTCTATGATCAGATGCTTCGCTATATCGAGGAAAACCTGGAAAAGAAAATCACACTGGAGGAGATGGCGGAAGCGCTTCATGCCAATGGAAGCTACTTAAGTCGACTGTATAAAAATAAAAGGGGCATAAATCTCTTTGATGATATTTTGAGAAAGCGTGTAGAAAAGGCAAAAGAATACATGACTACAACAGACTGGAAAATATATCAGATTTCAGAGGCTGTTGGATTTGAGGATACCGGCTATTTTTCCCGTGTATTTAAACGATATACGCATATGTCGCCAAAAGAATTCAGAAATGTAGGAGGGGAGGAGCATGAGGAAAAGTAAGAGGATATTTATTATCTGTATGATAGGAGCAGTATTTTTCCTGTCAGGTTGCAGTGAAAGAAAGGAAAAGCAGGTGGAGATCACAGTGATGCATGGCTGGGGAAGCACGGAGATGGATCACAAAGAAATGCAGAAAATCTATTCCGATTTTCAGAAAAAATATCCGGATATCTCTCTGAATCTGATCGCAATGCCGACAGGGAAAGAGATGGTAGAACGGGCAGAGGACAGAATTCTTGTGGGAGATCTTCCAGATGTGATTTTCTGTGGGGATGCAGGAAAGGAATCCTTGTACCAGTTTATGATAGAAAACGAACTGGCGTTGGATCTTATGCCATACATTAAGGAGGATAAAGAATTGTTGCACAGCATTGCTCCATCTAGTATGGAGTATTGGAAGACGAGGGATGGTAAGCTCTATACCGTCTCCGATGTCCTTATGCTTGGTGGAGGTTACTGGTACAATGAAGAGATTTTTCGTGAAGCTGGAATTACGTCTATTCCAGAGACATGGGAAGAATTTTATAGCGCATGTCAAAAGATTCAAACGTGGTCTGAGACATCAAATAAGGATGTGATGCCTCTTGGACCTACCGTGGAGGGATATCTCTATATCACAGATCAGATGCTTGCAAAGAATAGAGGGAGAGGGAGTGTTGCGATCAGTCAGAACAAGGTTCCAATGTCTCAGTCAGAAATCTGTACTGTGTTAGAGCAGCAGAAAGAGTTGTGGCATTATACAAAACCTTTAAGCAAGGAATATAGCTATCGGGATGAAACAGACCTGTTCAATGATGAAAAGCTTGCAATGTACATCAATGGAATTTGGGGAGCATTTATGATCGATGAGACTCTTCCGGTATCTTATGCGCTTCTTCCTTTTGGAGAAGGTGCAGAGATTGCCTGTGAATCCGCGGGGCTTGGATATCTTCTTGGAAATACAGAGAATGAAAAACGAATCGATGCAAGCATAAAATTTTTGAAGTATATGCTCAGCAAAGAGGTGCAAGAGAGAATCTTGCTGAAAACCGGACAGATGCCGGCAAATCCTCAGATTACAATCGAACAGTATAGCGAAAAAATGCCCCGGTTCTGCCAGGCGGCTACGGAAGTGAAACAGGCAGAAATAAAGATCCAAGTACCGGCAAATTTGTGGAACAGTGCACAGATGCATATATTCGAGGAATATTTGCCGGTGTTTTTTCAGGAGGAGATGAGTGGAGAAGTTTTTTTTCAATTACTAGAACGAAATAGTCAAAACAGACTAAAAAAGTAAATATAATCCATATAAAAAGTCAAAAAGTAAATATAGAACAAACTATTCGTAAAAATACTTTATTCAAAATGCACAGAAAAATGCTTAAAATAAGCACATAAATTAAATGAATGCACAAAACAAGGAGAATTTTAAACTGTGCGTGGAGGAGGAAGTAGGATGAAGAAAATGAAAGCAAGAGTAATCAGTACTGCATTGGCGGTAGCGATGGGAACAACGGCGCTTGCAGGATGTGGAGATTCCAAAGAAACAAAAGGGACGGCAAAGGAGAAAAAAGAAAATGCAGAAGCTGTGTTGGAATTCTATCACGGATATTACCATGAGGAAAGTGAGTGGCCGGCGGCAAAAGTGATGCGTGATATTTATGAGGAATTTGCAAAAAGCCATGCAGACGGCAAAGTAAAGTTCAAACCAATTGCAGTTGAAAATCGGGATGACATCGTAAGTTCACAGGTTGCAGGAGGAAGTTTCCCAGATCTTGTAGATTGTGGAACAGCAGTGCCGCAGGCCGCAATTGCTCAGGAACTTGTGCTGGATATGAAACCTTACATCGATAAGAACAATCTGAAAGATGCGGTAGGACTGAACTATACACAGAATGATATAGACGGACATATTTATTCTGTACACGATCAGATGGAAAGCCGTGGAATGTGGTACAATCAGGAAATTTTAGATCAGGCAGGAGTAACGTTAGAAGACTTAAGTACTTGGGATGGCTATGAGGCTGCAATGGAGAAAGTCAGAGCACTCGGCGGTGATACATACGGATATGCAGCGGGTCAGGGATCCATCATCATGTTCAATGCAATGCTTGCATCTACGGAGGAAGGAAGAGAACTTTTGGAGTCAGAAATGACACAGGAGACAATCGAATCTAAGACGTTTCAAGAGGCATTTATGAGAGTGGCGAAGATGGATCAGGCAAATGGCTCCGATCACACCGTAGAAGATCTTGGAAATGTGATGGATGACTTTAACAAAAAAGGGACGATGGCAGTGCTTCCAAATGGTGTCTGGAATGCCAGTGGAATCGATGAAAGTATGGTAGAAAAGATTCAGCCGACAATCTTCCCTGAAAATGTAGCTTTGTCTTCAGCAGGATCTGGACTTACAATTTCCAGCGGACTGAGTGCGGAAGAAGAAAAACTTGCTTTGGAATTTATAAAATATATGACAAGCGAAGAAGTGCAGTCTAAGATCTTTACAGAAGTACAGGCAAATCCATGTAACACAACGTTAGACTTAAATAAACTTGCCGAAGAAAGTGGAAATGCAGCGACGATCAAACTCGCCGAAGCATGTACACTTGTCAATGATGCAGAATACATTGCAGAGGATCTGAACTATGTATGGGGATCAGATGTAAGAACATCCATGATCAATGCTTTAATGGAATGTGCGGTATCCGGAACAGATATCGACAGCCGGTTTGAACAGCTGCAAAAGGAACTGACAGCGCTTATCGGATAACGAATGTTTTGTAGAAAAGAGTTGTCGTAAAACGACAGCTCTTTTTCTTTGGCAGAACAGAAATCGTTCTTAAAAGGAGGTTTAAAAGATGAACAGACATAACAGACTTGGTTGGCGGAGGAAGGGATTCATTTTTGCATTTCTAGCTCCGACACTGATTGCTTTTGTTATTTTTTATTTGTACCCGATCGTGACAGTTTTTGTCACTTCCTTTTGCAAATGGGATTACACAAATATCAATGCACCGGAATTTTTTGGCATAAAAAATATGTGGGATAATTACAAATACATTTTTCATACTTATCCATATTTCTGGGAAGCGTTGAAAAATTCTTCTCTGTGGGCACTTTTGGGAGTTGCCATCCAAATCCCGATCGCTACATTGATTGCACTTGCATTTTCCAGAAAGATGAAAGGGGTAAAATTGATCCGGAATATTTACATTATCCCGAATATGATCTCAACAGCAGCTATGGGTATGATTTTCTTACAGCTATATAGTCCGCTTTATGGGGTGGTAAACCCGATTATCAAATTGTTCAACAAGGATTTTAAAGACAGCATTCTTCTGCTTGAAGGACCGGCATTCTGGGCAATGACAGCTGCATATATTTTCTTTACAGGTACGACAACACTGATGATTCTCGGAAATATTATGGCAGTTCCGGAAGAAGTAAGAGAAGCCGCCAGACTGGACGGCGCAAGTGGGTTAAAGCAGGATTGGTATATTACGATCCCGATGATCAAGGAAACACTGCGCATGGTATGTATTTTAGCGGCAACTGGTGGATTCTTACTTTACAATGAAGTATATTTTCTCACAAAGGGTGCAGCCGGTACTTACAGCATCAGCTATGTGATCCGGGAACTTGCCATTACAAGTCCTCGTACACAGTTTGGCCGTGCAAATACCGTTGCCGTTGTACAGATTCTGGCAGGAATGTTAATTATTGTCATCATAAATATGCTTTTTAATCTCACATGGAAAAGACCGACAAAAGGAGGAAAACGTTCATGAGAAAAAACGGACAGAAAGTATTAAAAAACCGAATGAAAAAAGACTCAAAAGCGACAAGAATCGTAACTGTTATCTGTCTGTGTTGGGCAGCATTTGTAGCGCTTGTTCCGCTTGTATGGCTTTTACTTTCCAGCTTCAAAAAAGATCCGATGGCACGCCCAGGATTTATGCTTCCGGAATCTATCTATCTGGAAGGATATATTTCTACTTTCCGTGATCTGCATGTGATGCGGTATTTCGGAAACAGTTTACTGATTTCTTTCGTATCAGTTGTGATCAGTATCGTGATGATCTCCATGTCTGCCTATGTTGTGGCAAGACTGGATTTTAAAGGGAAAAAGCTTGTAAATGTCATGCTGTATTCGACCATGTTTATTCCAGCTACTGCATTGACCTATCCGGTTTATAATCTGGTCAATAAATTGCATTTGTATGATACGAGAGGCGCCTTAATCTTGATTTATTCTTGCAGTGGTCTGGCAGTGAGCTTCTTTGTAATTAAAAATTACTATATGAATATTCCAAAGGAGATGGAAGATGCGGCAAGAATAGATGGATGCGGTTATGTGAAGACATGGCAGAAGGTTATTTTTCCGATGGCACGTCCGGGAATTATGACAGCAGGGGTTCTTGCCTTTTTAAATAACTGGAATGAATACTACTGGGCCTCTCTTGTGTTGATCGACCGCGAAAAACTGACAGTGCCGGCATTGTTATCTACATTTACAACATCATTCCGGACAAACTATAATGGTTTGTTCTCGGCAATGGTCGTGATCATCCTGCCGCCGGTTATCTTGTATTGTGTATTCAGCAAGTTTTTCGTGGAAGCACTTTCCGGAGGAGCAGTAAAAGGATAATCATACAGCATATGAAAAGAAGGAGAAGATAGAAATGAATCAGGAAATTAGAGAGAGAACAAAATGGTTTATGGATGCAAGATTTGGAATGTTCATCCATTGGGGACTTTATGCGATCCCTGCCTGCGGAGAGTGGGTTATGTCGGAGCGCGAGATGACGGTGAAAGAGTATGAGAAATATTTTGACCTGTTTGACCCGGTTGACTATGATCCAAAAGTGTGGGTGCGTCTTGCAAAGGAAGCAGGGATGAAATATGCGGTGCTGACGGCGAAACATCATGATGGATTTTGTCTGTTTGATTCTGCTCTGACAGACTATAAGTGTACGAACACAAAAGCAGGGAGAGATCTTGTGAGAGAGTTTGTGGATGCCTGTCGGGAAGAAGACATCAAAGTTGGTCTTTATTTTTCACTGATTGACTGGCATCATCCGGATTTTCCAAAGTACAAAGACCGCCAGCATCCGATGCGAAACTGTGAGGCATACAAAGATGAAAAAATTGATTTTGACCGTTATTTAGATTATATGCATGGACAAGTAAAAGAACTTGTGACGAATTATGGAAAATTAGATCTGCTCTGGTTTGACTTTTCCTACGATGATATGTGTGGGGAGAAATGGCGCGCTGAGGAGTTGATCCGCATGGTGAGAATGTATCAGCCGGATGTTATTATTGATAACCGTCTGGAAGGTTCCGGGGAAGATCATGGAAGTATTGCGACGGCGGAGCCTTCGATCTTCAGTGGTGATTTTGCAAGTCCGGAACAGATCATTCCGCCGGAAGGAATCCGGGATCAGGAGGGAGAGCTGATTCCATGGGAACTTTGTGCTACAATGAACAACCATTGGGGGTACTGCAATTTTGACCATACCTTTAAATCATCGCAGATGCTGATACGCAAGCTAGTAGAATGTACAAGCAAAGGCGGAAATATGATTTTGAATGTAGGCCCGGATGCAAAAGGAAATATTCCTTGCGAGAGTGTCAGAATTTTAAAAGAGATTGGTGTATGGATGAAGAAAAACGGTGAAAGTATTTATGGAAATACTATCTGCGAACGTCCGAAACCGGAATGGGGGAGATACACGCAAAAAGGCGATGTGATTTATGCACATGTATTTGAGGAAGCGCTGGGAGCCATGCCGCTTTACGGGATTACACCGGAGGAATTAGATGTCGTTTACTATCTGGCAGATGGAAGTGAGATGAATCGTGGAGAAGCATGGAATACCGTACAGTTTCAAGAATCAGCATTTGTTTCTTTTGGAGAAAATCCGGTATTTACTTATCCACTTCCAGATCAGACAGATACTGTTTTGAAAATTGTCCTGAAAAAGAAAGGAGCAGACAAAGACTCATGGGAAAAATAACAGCCATCCTAATTGGAGCAGGGCTCCGCGGAGGACATGTATACGCCTCCTATGCACTGGAACATCCAGATGAATTTCAAATTGTAGCAGTTGCAGAACCTGATATTGCGCGCAGAAAGCAGATAGCAGCACTTCATAAAATTCCAGAAGAAAATCAATATGAAAGTTATGAAAAGCTACTTCAGAAAGAATGCATGGCAGACTGTGCACTTGTCTGCACACAGGATCAGATGCATTATGAGCCAGTGACGATGGCTCTTCAAAGAGGGTATCATGTACTTTGTGAAAAGCCGATGTCACCTAAAAAAGAAGAAATCATTCAAATGGGAATGCTTGCGGAAAAATATAACCGGGTGCTGGCAATCTGCCATGTGCTTCGTTATTCCTCTTTTTACACAAAACTGAAAGAATTACTTGATTCCGGGAAAATAGGGAAGTTAATGAGCATACAGGCGATGGAATCAGTCGGGTTCTGGCATCATGCACACAGCTTTGTGAGAGGAAACTGGAGAAATGCAAAAGAATCCAGCCCAATGATCCTGCAGAAGTGCTGCCATGATATGGATATTCTTCTGTGGCTTGCAAAAGCTCCATGCAAAAAAATCAGTTCTTTTGGGAAACTTACTTTTTTTAAAGAAGAAAATGCGCCTGCACATGCACCAAAGCAGTGCATGGATGGATGCCCTCATAGAGATCACTGTGCTTTTTATGCACCGAAGTTTTATTTGGAACATCCAAAGGCAGAGACAGACGGACTTGTCTATGCGGTGACTCCGACAAGTGACAAAGAATCAGTGCTCACGGCGTTGAAAACAGGACCGTACGGGCGCTGTGTGTTCCGCTGTGATAATGCGGTAGTAGACCATCAGATCGTCAATATGGAATTTGAAAATGACGTGGAAGTTTCCTTTGTGATGAGTGCTTTTACAAAAGAATGTAAGCGCACGATCACGCTGATGGGAACAAATGGAGAAATACAAGGAGATATGGAGGAAGGAAGAATCCGTATTTTTGATTTTGTCAGTGGAAATACCGAGGAGATTTATTTACATACACCGTCCAAAGGACACAGCGGAAGTGACGAGAGAATGATGCACGATTTTGTCCAGCTTCTTGGAAATTCAGAAAATAGCGAGGTACCGACAGGTGCCGGAATTTCTGTAGACAGTCATCTGATGGCACTGGCAGCGGAGGAATCAAGGCTCAGTGGAGAGACGATCGACTTTGCAACCTATAAGAAGAATTTAATGGAGGAGGTACAACGATGAGCAGAAACAGAAGAATCGGCGCTTATCCGGTTATTGGGATTCGCCCAACGATAGATGGAAGAAGAGGATATTTAAAAGTAAGAGAATCATTGGAAGAGCAGACCTGGAGCATGGCAAAAGCAGTGGCAGCTCTTTTCCGTGAGAATCTCCGGTATGCAAATGGAGAGCCTGTTCAAGTTGTTCTGGCTGATACAACAATTGGTGGTGTCGCAGAGGCGGCAGCCTGCCAGGATAAGTTCCGTCGGGAGGGGGTTGACATTACACTCACTGTGACACCATGTTGGTGCTATGGAGCCGAGACAATGGACATGGATCTGAAAACGATCAAAGCGGTCTGGGGATTTAACGGGACAGAACGACCAGGAGCAGTCTATCTGGCAAGTGTCCTTGCAACACACGCGCAGAAAGGTCTTCCAGCATTTGGGATCTATGGGCATGAAGTACAGCCTGTCTCCGCGCGCGAGATCCCTGAAGATGTCAAGGAGAAGCTTCTTCGATTTGGGAGAAGTGCAGTAGCAGCGGCATCTATGCGTGGAACTTCTTATTTGCAGATTGGATCTGTGACAATGGGAATTGGTGGCTCCATCATCGACGCTGCATTTTTGGAAGAGTATCTCGGTATGCGTATGGAATCTGTGGACGAAGTAGAACTGATCCGCCGCATGGAAGAAGGAATCTACGATGAAGAAGAATTTCAGAAGGCACTCAAATGGACAAAAGAACACTGCAAAGAAGGATTTGATAAAAATCCGGAAGCGGTACAAAAAACAAGAGAACAGAAAGACCATGACTGGGAATTTGTTGTAAAAATGATGTGTATTATCAAAGACCTCATGAATGGAAATCCGAATCTTCCAGAAGGATGCGAGGAAGAACAGATGGGACACAATGCTTTGGCAGCAGGTTTTCAGGGACAAAGACAGTGGACAGATTTTTATCCAAACGGAGATTTTGCAGAGGCACTTTTAAATACCTCCTTTGACTGGGATGGACCGCGTGAGCCGTATATCCTTGCTACAGAAAATGATGTGTTAAACGGAATTGGAATGTTGTTTATGAAACTTTTGACAAATCGTGCACAGATTTTTGCAGATGTCAGAACTTACTGGAGCCCAGAGGCTGTATGGAAAGCAACAGGATATACCATGGGGGGAAAAGCTGCCAAAGCAGGCGGAATGATCCATCTGATCAACTCCGGCGCAGCATGTCTGGATGCCTGTGGAGAAGCGAAAGATGATTGTGGCAATGCAGTCATGAAGCCGTGGTATGAAGTGACTGAGGAAGATCAGAGACAGATTCTAGAAAATGTCACATGGAATCCTGCAGATTTTGGATACTTTCGCGGTGGTGGTTATTCTTCGAGATTTCTTACCAATGCAGAGATGCCAGTGACAATGGTTCGCCTGAATTTGATCAAAGGTCTTGGACCTGCGCTGCAGATTGCAGAGGGATGGACAATCCAGCTGCCGGAGGAGGTATCAGACATTCTATGGAAGCGGACAGATTATACATGGCCGTGTACTTGGTTTGTTCCAAGAATCAATGACAGTCCGGCATTTCGAACCGCTTATGATGTGATGAACAATTGGGGAGCAAATCATGGGGCGATCAGCTATGGGCATATCGGTGCCGATCTGATTACACTTTGTTCTATGTTAAGGATACCGGTATCTATGCACAATGTAGCAGAAGAGAACATTTTCCGTCCAGCTGCATGGAATGCATTCGGAATGGATAAAGAAGGGCAGGACTATCGGGCATGTTCCGCTTATGGACCGCTTTATCGATAAAACTTCTGGAGTGCTCCAACGACTAAAAAGTAGAAAGAAGGATAGAAAATGGCAGAAAAGCACATGCTGGCGGCCGATTTTGGAGGTTCCAGCGGAAGAGTGGTAAAAGGCAATTTTGACGGAAACCAGATTTCTCTGGAAGAAATACATCGTTTTGCAAATGAACCGGTGACTTTGTGGGGCAAAGAGACTTCCGTGATGTGCTGGGATTTCCTCAGATTGTTCTGTGAACTGAAAAAAGGAATATTAAAAGCAGGAGGGAACACAGACAGCATCGGAATTGATACCTGGGGTGTCGATTATGGTCTGCTTGATCAAAGCGGACAACTTCTTACAAATCCAATCCATTATCGTGATCTGCGTACCAGCGGAATGCGAAGAGAAGCTGCTGCACAGATAGAAGAGTCCTTTTTGTATGAAATTACAGGAAGCCAGTTTATGGAGATCAATACTTTCTATCAGCTTCTGGCGGAGAAAAAGATCCGAAAAGACCTGTTTGGTATGGCAGAGCAAGTTTTGTTTCTGCCGGATTTGTTCGGGTATTTTCTATCAGGAGAAAGGACTGCGGAATATTCGATTGCTTCCACTTCACAGCTTCTGGATGCGAGAGGAAAAAGCTGGTCAGAAGAAATCTTAAAAGCAGCAGGGATTTCCAGAAGACTGTTTCCAGATATCTCCATGCCTGGCACACCGCTTGGAATGCTCCGAAGAGAGCTGAGTCAGGAACTTGGTGTGAAGTCATTGAAGGTTATTACGGTGGCAGGTCACGATACGCAGAGTGCTATGGCGGCAATTCCGGCAGAAGAAGAGGATTTTCTGTTTTTGAGTTGTGGTACATGGTCATTATTTGGGACGGAGGTAAAGGAGCCGCTGATCAATGAGAAAGCATTTTCCTACGGAATGACAAATGAAGGCGGCTGTGAAAATAAAATTTCTTTTTTGAAAAATATTGTGGGATTGTGGATGATTCAGGAGAGCCGCAGGCAATGGATGCGGGAAGGACAGGCGTATTCCTTTGGAGAACTAGAGGACATGGCAAAATCTGCAAAACCGTTTTGCTGTCTGTTAGACCCGGATGCACCGATTTTTCTCCCGGAAGGAAATATGCCAAAAAGAATTCGAAGATTTTGTCAAGAGAGCGGACAGAACATTCCCGAAACACCGGGAGCAATTGTCAGAGGAATCGATGAGAGTCTTGCACTTTGTTACAGAAATGCAATGGAAGAAATTCAAGATTGTACGCAAAAAAAATATCGGGTGATCTATATGGTGGGTGGAGGGATTCAAAGCAATCTGCTCTGTCAGATGACGGCCAATGCCTGCAAGGTACCGGTTATCACTGGCCCACAGGAAGCAACGGTATACGGAAATCTTGGGATGCAGCTCATTGCAGAGCAGGAAGTGAAAGATGTAAAGGAGCTTCGTGGTCTGATCAGAACTTCAGAAGATCTTAAACGGTACGAGCCTTCGGACACCGAAGTGTGGGATGAAATATATGAAATCTGGAAACATACAGTAAAAGTGAGAGAGGACAACATATTATGAAAGAGTATAGAGAGTTAAGAGAACAGATCTGTGACGTGTGTCATAAAATGTGGCAAAAAGGATGGGTGGCAGCCAACGATGGAAATGTTTCCGTTCGATTAGAAGATGGGACATTTCTTGCAACCCCTACAGGTATGAGCAAAAGTTTTATTACACCGGAGAAACTTGTCCATATTGATAAAGACGGGAAGGTTCTTGATGGAGAACAAGGACTGCGCCCTTCTTCGGAGATTAAAATGCATCTGCGCTGCTACAGAGAAAGAGAAGATGTCGGAGCAGTGCTGCACGCACATCCGCCGGTGGCGACCGGGTTTGCAGTGGCAAACATTCCGCTGGATGATTATTCGATGATTGAAACTGTGATCTCCCTCGGCTCCGTTCCGGTTACTCCTTACGGAACACCTTCCACAGAGGAAGTACCTGAAGCGATCGCTCCGTATCTTGCCGATCATGATGCGATGCTTTTACAGAATCATGGCGCACTGGTAGTAGGGCCGGATATCATCGGGGCATATTACCGGATGGAAACACTGGAATTGTTTGCGCAGATTTCCTTAAATGCAAAATTACTCGGAGGTGCCAGGGAACTTTCTCGCCAGAATATCGACCGTCTGATCTCTATGAGAGAGCAGTATCAGGTTACGGGCAGACATCCGGGATATCGGAAATATCATGAGGAGCCGACCATCTAAAAATAAAAAAGAATAAAACAAGAGAAAAAACCGGTACCAAATCATACAGCGTGCCGGCTTTTTTCTTGTGTTCTTCAGACAATCTGTATATAATAAATTTAAGGATTTTGACAGAAAGATGAACTTAGAAAGAGACAAAATCTGTCTAAGAGCAGAGAAGAGAGAGGAAAAGATTTGTGGTAAAAGAGGGAGCAATACCTATGGAATATTTGTGTGACAGCAATGCATACGGAAAAAATACCGACCGCATGAAATACCGGCTTGCGGATGCGATGAAACAATGCATGAAAACGGCGCCCGTGGAAAAAATTACAGTCAAAGAGATTGTGGAGGCGTGTGGAATAACAAGGCAGACCTTTTATCGAAATTTCAAGGACAAATATGATTTGATCAATTGGTATTTTGACAAAATTCTCCTGGAGTCATTTGAACACATGGGAGAAGGCGAGACCATCTATGAGGGACTTGTCAATAAGTTTTGTTATATTCGTCAGGAGAAGATGTTTTTCCGGGTAGCATTCAAAAATGATGACCAGAATTGTCTGAGGGATCATGATTTTCAGTTGATTCTCCAGTTTTATACAGAGAAAATTGAGCAGAATACGCAAAGGCAGATTTCCGATCGCGTTCGATTTTTATTGGAAATGTATTGTCACGGATCGATCTATATGACTGTACAGTGGCTGTTGGGACAATGGAAAGGGACACCGGAAGAGCTTGCATCACTGCTTGTTGCCGCGATGCCCGAAGAACTTTCTGCTATGTTCAAAAAGCTGAAACTTTTGTAAAGTGACAGATTTCTTTTTTTGTAACTTTCTATTTAGAAAAAGAATTGTTAAAATGTAAACAAAAGAAAGATGAGATAGGCATAGAGTAAAGAAAACATGCCATATCAGAGAAAAGGAGATTGAGGACAATGGCAAACAGAATTATGTTAAACGAGACATCCTATCACGGAGCAGGAGCGATCAAAGAAATCGCAACAGAGGCAAAAGCACGGGCATTTAAGAAGGCATTTATCTGCTCGGATCCGGACCTGATCCAATTTGGAGTAACAGGAAAGGTGACAAGCGTACTCGAAGAGGCAGGACTTGCTTATGAGATATATTCTGATATTAAAGCAAATCCGACAATTGAGAATGTGCAAAATGGTGTCAAGGCATTTAAAGCGGCAAACGCAGACTATATTGTTGCAATCGGCGGAGGCTCTTCAATGGATACCGCAAAGGCAATCGGCATTATTATCGCAAACCCGGAATTTGAAGATGTCAGAAGTCTGGAAGGTGTTGCGCCTACAACAAAACCGTGTGTTCCGATCATCGCTGTTCCGACAACGGCAGGAACTGCAGCAGAAGTTACAATCAACTATGTCATTACAGATGTGGAGAGAAAAAGAAAATTTGTTTGTGTAGACCCACATGACATGCCGGTTGTTGCAATTGTAGATCCTGATATGATGTCCTCTATGCCAAAAGGGCTGACTGCATCCACTGGTATGGATGCATTGACACATGCGATTGAAGGATATACAACAAAAGCAGCATGGGAAATGACAGATATGTTCCATTTAAAAGCGATTGAAATCATTGCAAAATCGTTGAGAAGCGCGGTAGCAAACGAAAAAGAAGGACGTGAAGGAATGGCGCTTGGACAGTATATTGCAGGAATGGGATTCTCAAATGTCGGTCTTGGAATTGCCCACTCTATGGCACATACACTTGGTGCTGTTTATGATACCCCGCATGGTGTTGCATGTGCGATGATGCTTCCGATCGTTATGGAGTATAATGCAGAGTGTTCTGGAGAAAAATACCGTGAAATTGCACGGGCAATGGGAGTAAAAGGTGTCGATGAGATGTCTGTCGAGGAATATCGGAAAGCAGCTGTGGATGCTGTACAGAAACTTTCCGTGGACGTTGGAATCCCGACAAAACTGGAGGCACTGAAAGAAGAAGATCTTCAGTTCCTTGCTGAGTCAGCTCATGCAGATGCATGCGCTCCGGGAAATCCAAAAGATGCAAGCGTAGAAGATTTGAAAGAACTGTTTAGAAAATTGATGTAGGGAAAGATTTTTATAACAGGACTTGATCTATTTGCAAGAGATAGTATCCACCTTTATTAATGAAAGAAGGTATCGCAGAGAGGAGTATTAGGAAATAGAGTCTCCTCTCTGTTTTTGTTTCGCAAAATCGGGATTTATGCTATAATGTTCTGAAAACAGTCTATCAAAGATGTTTGATGTATTGGTAGGAAAAGAAAAAGAGTGAGGGAATTTAGATATGAGTGAAATCAAAGTAAGTCATCAGAGTACAGCGCTTGTTCTGAACACAGAAACGCTCGGCATCGAGATTACAGCACATGGCGAAACATGGCGTTCAGAAAAGATGTATCAGCCACATTTTTATGTAAATGATAAAAAGATATATTTTCATCAGGCTGGAAAACTAGAACACTTTTCGTGGAATACCGGTGTCGGCTGTGGGATCAGAAGTGTATTTTCCGCTTTTCATCTTTCGGGGAAAGAGGATACTTTAAGTTTTCAGACAGTCATCTGGATTGAGTATGCGACGGAGGATATCTTCTTTGAGCTGAATCCTCTGACAGAATCTGAGCAGTGTATTGGAAATTTTTACTGGCCGGGGCAGATGGAGTTTCGCAAAAAGACAAGCGATTGGTATACCGTGATTACAAACCGTCAGGGCTTACTGATCCCAAATGACTGGAAATATGATGCCGGAAAAATCGTATTTGACGGGCAAATGTGCAGTGCAGGGGCATTTATGCCATGGTTTGGACAGGTTAGATCTGGAGCTGCGTATATCGGGATTGTCTGTGATCCGTGGGATGCCGGCTATCAGGTAGAACATCCGGAAGAGTCTGATTATTGTCATGTATCTGTCAGATGGCTTCCGAGCCTTGGAAAGCTTTCTTATAAGCGTACCATCAAATATCGTTTCTTAAAGGATGCAGACTATAATGATCTATGTAAAGTATATAGAGCTTACGCGAAGGAGAACGCACTGCTTGTTACGTTAAAAGAAAAAGCAGCAAAAAATCCGGTTGTAGACAAATTTATCGGTTCTGCTATCGTACATACTGGAATTAAGACACATGTATCGCCAGATTCTTTCTATTATGATAAAGAACATCCAGAAAAAAATGATGAAGTGATTCCGTTTGCAGTAAGAGAAGCGCAGATGAGGAAATTAAAAGAACAAGGACTGGAAAAAGTTTATCTGCATCTGGATGGATGGGGAAACCCAGGATATGATAACCAGCATCCGGATTATCTGCCTGCTTGTGAGGAAGCCGGTGGATGGGAAGGAATGAGATCACTGTCGAAATCTATGAAAGAGATGAATTATATTTTTGCAATCCACGATCAGTACCGCGATTATTATTTTGATGCAAAGACATATGATCCTGAATTCTCCATGATTTCTCCGGAAGGGAAAAAACCGGATTTTTGTCGTTGGGCAGGAGGATGGCAGACATACATCTGTGCAAGCCAGTCCCCACTTTACTTGAGAAGAAACTTTACAGAACTTTTTCGTCAAGGAATTCAGCTGGAAGGAACGTATCTGGATGTCTTTACCTGCAATGAGCCGGATGAATGCGCGCATCCATGGCATACAATGACACGAAAAGAATGTCTGGAATACCGGAAAAAATGTTTTGACTTTCTAAACGCAAATGAAATTATTGCAAGTTCCGAGGAGACGATCGACTGGGCAGTGCCAAGTCTTGTGACTGCCCATTACAGCCCGTATTCATTTATGGTAGAAGAAAAGGGTTCGACGCTTGGGGTTTCGGTTCCGCTATTTAACCTTGTATACCATGACTGTATGGTAGTTCCATGGATGATGGATGCCGATCAGCCCGAAGGAGACTATATGCTATATGCACTTTTAAACGGTGGCGCCGCATACTTAAACTGCGAAGCAGAAGGAAAGGAACTCGAAAAGGAGATTGAGCGCTATCGGACTGTGGCACAACTTCAGGAAAAGGTTGCTTATTCTGAGATGGTGCGCCATGAATTTTTAGATGGAAATTATAAGAAACAAAGAACTGTCTTTGCTGACGGGACAGAAGTAACCGTAGATCTTGAGGCGGGAGCTTATCAGATCCATCAGAACTGAAGCAGTCACAGTATGCAGCGAAAGGATCTGAAATTATGAAAGATATGAATGGATATTATGATTTTTCCGGGCAGAAGTTCGGTTATCCCTTGAGTCTTAGCATCAATGGATTTTCACAAAATGTTTTTACAAGGCAGAGCAGTCTGGAACTTTCCTATGTGCTCTGTGGAGAATATGAAGCTGTGACAGAACAGTTTTCTACCATTGTCCACAAGGAAGAATTGATCCTCATTGCACCTTATGAAATGCATCTGATTAGAAAACGCTGTGGGAAAGATGACGGAAAAATTCTGACAATCCATATCGACTTTGATCGTATGCCGGAGTCGATGACAGGAGAAGTAAAAGGGCAGTTTTATTCGGGAGTTTTTAACAGCCAGAAGAATCCTTCTGTCTATTTTCCGTTGAAGCGTAAAATCGGAGAGCTTGTAAAGATGTTGATGGGTGGTCAAAGTAATCTGCTGCGATTGAATGTGTTGATGGCAGAACTTGTTTGTTTTTCAGCTCGCGAAAATATTTCGTTGGAGGAGCTTCCACTTCAATCGGAGTATCAGGAGAATTATCTTAAAGCAATCAAGTACATTGATGAACATTTTAAAGAACCTTTGACGCTTCAAGACGTAGCAGACCAGCTTTCTTTCAGCTTATCTTATACTTCCAAACTTTTGAAAAAATATATGGGGATTCCGTTTAGTAAATATTTATCTTATGTTCGTGTGCGGGCCTCGCTGGAAGCGTTGTTGGAGGGAAAAGAGCAGATTGAACAGATTGCTCTTGAATGTGGAATGCCAAATGGAAAAGCTTATACGAAAACGTTCCGAGAGCTCTACGGAATTCTGCCCAGTGCTTACCGCAGGCAGTTTAGACAAAATCTCAAGTACAGTAAAGATGAGGAAGGAAGAGTTATGCAGTTGGATGAAGAGCAGAAAAGTCTGCTTTTTCATCTTGTGGAAGGAAACAGACAGATGGTGTATGAAGATGCAAAGCTTGTGATCTGGAAAGAGCAAGAGAAGTTCTGCTGCCAGGTAAAAGAAATGTGGAGAGATGTCACAGTTGCAGCAAATGGAAAAATAGAAGTATTTTTTGAGGAAACATAAAAAATCGAAAGAGGCAGAGAGAAATTTTTTGCAGGAATAAAAAATAGCAGAAGATTTCTCTTTTGTTTTGTCTGGAAAATTTCGGATAAGTAAAGACAAAATCGGCACAGATTTTCAAAAAAGTTTGTAATCTCATATGAAAATAGGACAAAATCTGCCTGCTGATGTATCTGAAAGGGCGGGTTTGGAAAAGAAAGACATGGTACAATAAGAGCAAGAACAAATGAATACGAAGGAGATACAAATTATGAATTCTTACGAACATTTATTTTCCCCAATTCAGATTGGAACGACAACAGTAAAAAACCGTGTATTTATGCCGCCGATTTCTACAAATCTTGCTGACAAAGGTTGTGTCACAGATGAGTTGGTTGAGCATTATGCGGCACGTGCAAAAGGTGGAGTTGGTCTGATTATTACGGAAGTCACTACCGTAGAGCCTACTTATATTTATCTGCCGGGAGATATGTCTATTTGCGACGATTCTTACATTCCGGGTTGGAAGAAACTGACCGACGCAGTTCATAAATATGGTGCCAAAATTCTTCCACAGTTATTTCACCCAGCTTATATGGCATTTCCGATACCGGGAACTCCGCAGTTGATCGCTCCGTCCAATGTTGGTCCTTACTATGCAAAAGAAGCTCCAAGAGCTGTGACTATAGAAGAACTGAAAGTGATCATCAGACAGTTCGGGGAAGCTGCATTCCGTGTGAAGCAGGCTGGCGGTGACGGAGTAGAAATCCATGCAGCCCATGCTCATGGCTTACTTGGCGGATTCCTTTCCCCGCTCTACAATAAGAGAACAGATGCTTACGGCGGAGACATCCACGGCAGACTGCGTCTGACATTGGAGGTCATTGAGGAAGTCAGAAAAATGTGCGGAAAGGATTTCATCATTGATGTCCGCATTTCTGGTGATGAATATACAGACGGAGGTCAGAACTTAAATGATGCTGTCTATGTAGCAAAACAGTTAGAAAAAGCTGGGGTTGATTTCATCCATGTATCCGGAGGAACTACAATTATGCGAGGAAGTTCGATTCCTGCACCGGGAACACCGATGGGATCCCACAGCAAAGTCGGAGAAGAAATCAAAAAACAAGTATCGATTCCGATTGCGACCGTAGGGCGCATCACAGAGCCATGGTTCGCAGAAGAATTGATTGCAAATGGAAAAGCAGATATTTGCATGATCGGACGCGCAAACCTCTGTGATCCAGAATTTGTACAGAAAGCTTGTGAGGGAAGAGAAGATGAAATCCGTCCTTGCATTGGATGTCTGCGTTGCCTAAATGGCATCATGTTTGGAAAACGTGTTGCATGTACCGTTAATCCATCTCTGGAACTGGAAAACGAGGATAATATTCCGGTTGCACAAGAAAAGAAACAAGTGCTTGTGATCGGAGGAGGACCGGCAGGCATGGAGGCCGCTTTCGTTGCAAAAAAACGCGGACATGAAGTAGTATTGTGCGAGAAAGGTGATAGTCTTGGTGGACTTGTAAAACTTGCAGCAGTTCCGATCGCAAAACAGGAATTGACGAAAGTGATTCAATATATGGAGAGAAAACTTACCCGGGAAGGTGTAGAAATCCGTCTGAACTGTGAAGTGACAGAGGAAATGCTGAAAAATGAATTCGCAGGATATGAAGTCATTGCAGGAACGGGTGCGGATCCAATTGTAGTAAATGCATTTACTGCATTTAAGCATTGTGTGACTGCAGACGATATTCTTGCAGGAAAAGCGTTTGCCGGAAGGAAAGTAGTAGTGATCGGCGGGGGATCTGTAGGGTGTGAAACGGCAGACTATCTTGCTCCGCTTGTCAATGATCTCTTCCCAAGAAATCGTGAAATCATCTTGTTGGAGATGGCAGATGGGATCATGCTCCAGGAATCTGGTCCGGGCAGAAGCCTTCTGACACAACGGATGATGAAAAAAGGAATTCAGATCCACTGTAAGGCAAAGGTAGAAAAGGTAGAAGCAGAGAAAATCTACTATACAGAGAATGGTGAAGAACACTGTATCTCGGATGCAGATACACTTGTGCTTGCGATGGGATACCGACCAGATTCGAAATTAGAAGAAACGCTTAAAAAAGCAAATGTTTCTTACCATTTGATCGGAGATGCAAAGAAGGTAGGAAATATCAAAGATGCAATTACAGAAGGATATCAGATTGCAAGAGAAATTTAACAGATAGCGGATATAATGTAAAGTAATAAAGAAGCTATTTATTCTAAAACAGGGGACAAGAGTTATTCTCAGTCCCCTACACCAAAATCTGTCTTTTCATATAACACTTCTACACTTGGATCTTCTAAAAGATACGCAAATTTATTCATAAACCAGTCTACCAGTTCTGGATCTCTTTTTACATCGGTACTGTTATTTGTAAACACATTGACCGTTCCTAGTTCAAAATGCATCTTCAGCATTTGGATGTCATAATCAATCATCTCTTTTGTCTGCCCTTTGATCCCAACCATCAGACACGGGGAGTCAAAGTATCTTCGGACTTCTTCCGGGGAATCAAAATTAGCATGTTTATTTAAATAGTCTTCCCGAAAGCTCCGATCAAATGTCTCTACACCAATCTTAAAAGTAATTGGAATTCCCATATACTCCCGCATTTTTTGCAAATGTTTCCGATACATCCAGTGAGCTTCAAAAAATAGACGGTGAATCTGCTTTTCGATGATGATATCTTTGATCATTTTTAATGTTTCTTTTGGAAGTTCGAAACAGCTTCCAGAGTTAATGACTTCCAACACTCCGAGTTCTCCAGTGACACGAGAGAGAATTTCATAGTTCAAATCATTTATTGTATCAATATCCCGGGAATTGTCATCAATATAATCACAGAATCGGCATTTGCCCCAGGCACATGGTTTGCCTTTCAGAAGTACGATTTCGCGGGGATTTTTATCGGTGATCTTATTATACCTTTCCATGAGATTTCTCCTTATCTGCAGCTATTTTGATGGAAGAAGGAACTACAGCCAGCAGAGCAATAGTTAAAGCAAGAACAATGGCTCTGTCTGCATAGTCTGTCAATCCTTGTACGATACAGACACTGGCAGTTAATCCCAGACCAAGATGATGGAGCAGTTGTACCAAAAGTGTGGATCCCGAAGAAGTAATTCCGCCAAACACGATCGCGGTGATGGAAGAACTGATGACGGTTCCGGGAATGCTGACGATTCCTGCTCCAAGCAGGATTTTTATCAACCTTTTCCTATCGTGAAATGATATTTTCTGAAAGAGAAGTCCTGCAATCCCACCGGTGATCATCTGAACAGGTAAGTAATAAAGAGCATAAATATCAGTAGTCACGCCTCCAATGAGATTGCTTATGATCCCCGGGATCATTCCCGAAAGAGGTCCCATCAGAGCTGCTGCGAATACAGTTCCAAGAGAATCCAGATAAACCGGAAGCCGAAACAGCAGCGCGATATGCCCTCCGATGAGGTTGATTACAGAACAAAGTGCGAGAAGACAAAGCTTATTTGTCGAAAATTTTCTCATTGTGAGTCTCCTTTCATAATCTGCTCTAAGACAGAACAGCTTACATTAGGATGCACTCCAAGAACTCTGTCAAAAAACATCTGCATAAATGCCAGAGGAGAAGTTTTGGTCAGAACGTGACTGTTTTTGTGTCCATGCCAGAAATCAAATCCATCTACGACACTCTGACCGATGCAAAGCCCGTCTGTTGCAATTCTCGTACAGGCATCGATACCACTGCAGAGTGTACGGTCTACAAAATAGGCCACTGCAAGAGGATCATTGATAACACAGCCGATGACACCTTCCTGTTTCCAGTGGAAGTCAAAATAGAACCGGGTAATCTTTCGGATCCGTTCACCTATCTGTGGATTCACATAGCACATATATTCTAAGATGTTGGGAGTCAGAACAATTTTTCTTGTCACATCTAATCCGACCATATGAATTTTTTTATCCTGGCAGACAGGCAGGTCTTCAAATGCACGGTATACGATTTCTGCTGCATGAGGATCACACCAGTAGTTGTATTCTGCAACAGGTGAACAGTTTCCGTGACTTTGATAACTTCCGCCCATGCTGATCAATTCCCCAAGTCCGGCAAGACTTTGCGGATCCTCTTGGATCACTTTTGCAAGGTTTGTAAGAGGCCCAAGTGCAATGATCGACACCGGGTCATTAGTTTGGGCAGCATTTTTCAGTGTGTGGGTAAGAAACTCCACACCACTTTCATCCATGATTTGATTAGTAATTTCAGGGTAATGGGATTCGCCGAGACCGTCTTCCCCATGGGTATCCATGGCATCCACGTAAGGGCGGACAAGTGGCAGTTCTTCTCCAAGATAAACAGGAATGTCCGGGCGGTTCATCCAGTGAAGGACTTTTTTAGCGTTTGCCACACCTTTTTTTGCCGGTACATTTCCAGAGACAACTGTGATCCCTAAAATTTCTAATTCGGGTGAGCAAAGTGCCAACATCAGCGCAAGTGCGTCATCGATCCCGGGATCACAGTCAATAATGACTTTTTTAGCATTCATTCTCCAATCTCCTTTACTTTTTGATTCTGTGCTCAGAGAGCTACAGTATGAGATACTTGGTTTTTTATACTGGGAAGTTCACGAACCAGTCCAGAGGGTAAGAAATCCCTTCTGATTTTATAAATGCGATGTAGAGTATAGCACAAAATAGAGTGTGTGTACAGTGTTTTATGAGGAAACGTTTATACTTTTTGGAATGTTTCTCTGCTTTTTACGTTATTGGTGTTGAATTCAAAGTAAAAGCAGACAACTTCAGAAAGTTGCTTGTTTTTTATTGGAATAGTTTCCTTGAAAATGTTATAATACTTGCATACTATTTCATATACTGTTTGCTCTGTAAATTTTTTGACAGAAAAATTGTGTGTAGGATGGGAGAAATCTTTATGATGTCAAAAGAACAGTTTTTGGTTTTCTGCGACTTTATTGCAGGGAAAAGAGGATACTGATCAAAGGTGCATACATGCGGATAGAAACGTTGTTTCAAAAGGTAGACTTTCACCGAGACGATATTGTATATCGTTTCACAGGGGAAAACAATGAGAAAATTATTTTTTATCAAAACGGGAAAAAACTCACGTTTGTAGATGCTGTATATCCAGGCTATCAAGAACTACTTTGTTGGCTTGAGAAAGGAAAAAGAGGGGGACTATAAAGGAAAAAGAACTACATCGCTTTTCCGAGTGGGATGGAATGGAGGGACAACACGGAGCAAACGAAGTATGAAATTGTGATTCCGCTTCAAAAGGAAGCATTACGTCAGAGATTAAAAGAAACTACTTATCCTCTTTGCATAGAAAATGAAGCATACCGTCATCAAATATTATCAGATTTTTCAAATGATTGTATTCGACTGAAAGCGTCTGCCGGTATTATGAAAAGCAATGGAATTTTATTTGAAGGAACGATTATCGAAGAAGCGTATGGTATGCGGATCATTGGCACATTCCGTATTCTTCCAAGGATAAAAATTTTGACATTGCTCTTTCTTACAGCAATGACTGTAGCTATTTTTTTTATAGCAGGAAGCAGTTTTCCTACGATATTTCTCTTACTTCTAGGAGTGGGACTATGGTTCTATCTATATAAACATTTAGAAACAATTTTTGATACGAAGAGTGGCGATGAGCAGATTTTCCAATATATTCGAGAAGAACTAAATGGAATGATTGTACAAAAATAGCGTAAAAAGTAAAAATTTTTATGTTTATCATTAAATTATAATTGATAAAGATAAAAACAGTGTTATACTGTGAGTTAAGAACTGAAAGGAAAGGAGCTACATCTTATGAAACAAAAAACTTTGAAAAAATCTGCTAGTTTTATCTCCATACTTCTTAACATTGGCTGCATTATTTTCGGTATATTAAGTGTATCGCTATTGATTGGAATTATGGTTATCGTTTGCACTCAGCTTTTTTCTCCGGAAATGTTCCGTGAGGCGTGGGGAACTGCTGTTCAGGCGGGACAATCTCTTAGCTTTGGGCAATGTGTATTCTTCTTCTTTTGTTGCCTTGGAGAGTTTATCTGTATCTTTTTAGCACTATATAATGCTAAAAGAATATTTGGATGTATTGGCAAAGGAAATTCTCCTTTTACAGCTAAAACAGCCATTCAGATACGAAAAATTGCAATGTATGTTCTGATTTTTGCTGTTTTTTCCGTACTCTCTGTTTTTAAAATGGCATTTTCATCCTTCTTTATGTGTGGGTTATTCGCCCTCATCTTGTTTTGTATTTCCCTTATTTTTGATTATGGATGTGAATTACAGCAAGAAGTAGATGAAATGATATAAAGGAGATTTGATATGGCAATAATTTTAAGACTTGATAGAATGATGGCGGATAGAAAGATAAGCCTAAACGAACTCGCGGAAAAGGTTGGTATTGCAAATGTCAACTTATCTAAAATTAAAACAGGGAAAGTAAGTGCTATTCGTTTTTCTACGTTGAATGCTATTTGCAAAGTGCTGGATTGCCAGCCGGGGGATATATTAGAATATCAGAAAGACTCGGAAGAGTAAAAATCTAGGTTGTATTGCGGAACGACTGCCATACTTTCTTTTCACATTAACCGATTTCCTATGCAGGGCTGAAAAGCCCTGCATTTCTTACGTTTTTGTTAGAATTTTGTAAGAAAACTTGATACAAAAGAATGCTCTCATCCATTATAATAAAAAGAAGTAAAGAAGGAGGAAACGATATGGACACAATCTTGAAACGGGATAAATACTCTGATGGAAGGTGGGAAAAACGATGTATGCTAAATTGATTTTCCAAAATGCAAAACGCTCTGCGAAGGACTATCTAATCTATATTGTTACCTTGACGATCTGCGTTACTTTGTTTTATGCGTTTCTATCCATATCCAGCAGCTATTATCAGCCAGATATTGGAACAGCTTATGAGATTACAGCATTTAGCGATGGTATCCAATTGGCAGTTTGTGCAATCACCCTGTTGTTATTGTTCCTGATACGCTATGTAAATAACTATATGCTGCGGCATAGGCAAAAGGAATTTGCAGTACAATCTATTATGGGGATGGAGCAGAAAACAATCAGTTGGCTCTTTTTTGCCGAAACTTTTTTGATGGGAGCTGTATCGATTGTCATTGGTATTGCTCTCGGCGTGCTATGTTCGCAATTTATGTCCGCTATGCTGCTGGCTTCCTATGGTCAGAGTTATGAGCTGACATGGACACTGTTCCCGGATACTGTTCTTTGGACAGTCGTTTTTTTTACAATCAGTTTTTTTGTAGTTGGACTGTTCAATGTCCGTACTATTCGTAAGATTAAGATTATAGATATGCTGTCTGCGGATAGACAAAATGAACCGGATTTGAAGAAAAATCGGTTTATGCCGACGATTCTTGTAATCTACTTGGCGCTTTCTATATGGATGTTGGAAACAGGGATTCAAAAGATGATTTTTTTCTTTGATCCGCGATTTGCTTTTCCGATTCATATTCTATTTTGGGGAAATATCATGTTCCCGGCGCTCACTTTGCTTTGGTCGTTCACTTGGCTGTACAAAAAGAAAGTATGGACATTGCAAACTTTGCTTATCGGTCTATTAGTCTGTACAGTTCCCAATACTGTATTTTCGGCTCTTGTACCGGTTTTTGAAAGCAAGTATTATCTAACCCTTGGCGCAGGTACAATTAATCAATATTTGATGTTCGTTGTTGCAGACTTACTTTTTTTGATATGCGGAATTATTTATCTGTTCAGCAGTGCAATTGTTGTATGGAAAAGCAAATCTCCTGCACACAGGTATCAAGGGAATAACCTGTTTTTCTTTGGACAGATCATATCTAAGCTCACGACAACGACAAAAACAATGACCTTGATCTGCATCACTCTGACAACGGCCATTCTTATGTTCATAATTGCACCAATACTGACCGAATGGAGTATGGGATATTTGGATAGCCGATCCATGTATGATGTGCAGATCAATTCTCGATATCATAATGTGGATGAAGAAGCTGACTTGCCAGTAGGAGATTATGAGTTGGTAACAGAATTTTTGGCAGAAGAAGGAATTGCGACAAATGCAGACTGTACTTTTAGTCTTTACCTTCCAAATCGCGAAGATTTTCATAGCCGTGTAAAGCATGAGTTTCCTGTGGTTGCTATTTCTCTTAGCGATTATAATGCTATTCGAGAAATGCTGGGATATAAGACGGTCACGCTTGAGGAAAATGAATTTACAACCCAGTGGCATATGGCTGTAACAACGGATGAACAAGAGGAGTTTATACGCAGTCATGCAATAGTAGACACCGATGCCGGAAGACTGACACTTTCTGAACAGGCCAGTCATCAAGAAGCAATGGGTGAAACCTTATACAATTCCTATACGCAAGTTGTATATGTGTTTCCTGACAACATTTGCCAAAACCTTCTTTCTGTCAATCGGAATCGCTATATCCAGACCTCAGGAGAACTTTCTTATTCAGATGCAGCAGCCTTAGAAAACAAGTTTATAAAGGCATATCCGGAACTTTCAGAAAAAGGTGTTGGGTACGATATTCGGCTAAGTACGCTGCAAATCAATGAGACAAAGGGGATGAACTTCATTCTGAAGACGGCGATGATTTATGGTGCGGTGGTTTTAATGGTAATATGTCTTACTATCTTATCTTTACAACAGCTTTTGGATGCCGGACAGTATCGTTACCGTTTTGGAGTACTTCGCAAGTTGGGTGTCGAGGAACAGGATATAAAAAGTTTTGTAAGGAAACAGTTAAGTGTATGGTTTGGTTTGCCGGTAGTGGTATCCGTTATAGTTTCTGCTATTGTTGTGGAGTACTTCTTGCAATCCGTTTCCGTTGAAATTTCCGCTTATATCGGAATTGAAACTTTAATTACGCAAGTATCCATTACGATATCCATTCTTATACTCTTACTGCTATGTTATTTTCTAAGTACTTGGATATTGTTTCGGAGATCTATTACGGAATAAAACGAATTGGGGCAGGGAAACTTGCTCCAATTTTAGCTGTATTATGTTATAATGCAGTTTAGGAGGATTGTTATGAATACAGAAATTTTAATTATTGAAGATGATCCAGTGATCCGTAAAGAACTGCAAACAGTACTGGAGGGAAATAAATATCACACATCTGTTATTGAAGATTTTTCTGATGTAACAGAACAGGTGCGAAAAATAAATCCACATTTGATTTTATTGGATATTAAATTGCCGCAAGAAAATGGATTTACCATTTGTTCCGGCATTCGGAGTTTTTCACAGGCTCCGATTATCTTTGTTACCAGCTGCAATACGGATATGGATGAATTGAACAGTATTATGCTTGGAGGAGATGCTTTTATCACAAAGCCCTATCACACAGCCATTTTACTTGCAAAAATTGCTTCCTTGCTGAAACGTGCTTATCCTGATACACAAAGCAGACATCTGACTTATCAAGGTGTTTCTTTATCTTTAGAGACTGGAACAATCGAAGCGGAAGGAAAGCAAACAGAACTCACAAAAAATGAACTGAAGATTATGTACTATCTATTTGAACATGCCGGAACCATCTGCACAAGAGCAGATCTCATTGAATATTTATGGGACAATCAGCTCTATGTAGATGATAATGCATTGAGTGTAAATATTGGACGTATCAGAGAAAAATTATCAAAGATCGGCGTTAAAGACTTTATTAAAACGAAACACCGTCAGGGGTATACACTATGAATGGAAAACAGTATTGGAAAGACAAAATCCCCCTTTTCATCATCAATATCGTTTGTATGGTATTGCTGTCAGTTTTTCTGCTCTTTGTCGGAAATAATGTAGATAGTATTGCAGTGATTCTTATCATCTGGACGATGTTACTGGCTGGTGTACTGACGTTTACCTATCATCAGCGAAAAAGGAGATTAAATAAATTAGTAAAGATGGCAGAAGGACTGGAAGAAAAATACTTGTTGTCAGAGATGCTTCCGGAACCGGAACATGCCGAAGAACAGGTTTATTTTCAACTCTTAAAAATGGCGTCCAAATCTATGCTGGAACAGATTGGAACAGTAGCAAGGGAGAGACGGGAGTACCGAGAATATATTGAGCAGTGGATCCATGAAATCAAAACACCGATTACTGCAATGAAACTATTGTGTGAAAATCATAAAGAGCCTTTTACAAGAGAAATGATGAGGGAACTGGAAAAAACCAATCGCTTTACAGAACAGGCGCTTTATTATGCCCGTAGTGAATATACGGAAAAGGATTATTCTGTTCAGGAAATCCGGTTGTTTGATGTGGTGCATCAGGCGATTGCAGATAACAAGTATCTTTTATTGCAGAATCAGGTTGCCTTAGAGACGGAAGAGAGTGAACTGACGGTTTATTCGGATGACAAATGGCTCCGGTTTATTCTGGATCAGTTGATTGTCAATGCTGTAAAATACAGCCGGGAGCATCCCGTATTGCACTTTTATACCAAGGTGCAGGGAGATCAGATTTTTCTTTTTGTAGAAGATCATGGAATCGGGATCTGTGCAAATGATCTGCCCCGTATTTTTGAGAAAGGTTTTACCGGGAAAAATGGACGTATCCGGCAAAATGCAACCGGTATCGGACTTTATCTTTGCAAAAGACTTTGTGATAAGCTGGGAATTGGAATTGCCGCCCAGTCAGGCGAGACAGGAACGACAATGATCCTGTCCTTTCAAATCAATCATTTTATTCATCAGGTGCAGGGCTGAGAAAAGCCCTGCATTTCTTACATTTTTGTTAGAAGTTTGTTAGAAAACTTGATACAAACACAGGCAGAAATCCGTTACAATAATAATATCAAAAGACGAGGTGAGTATCATGAAAGAAATTTTAAAATTAGACCATATTCAAAAATTTTATGGAAATGAAGGCAATGTAACAAAAGCGATTCAGGATATTGATTTTTCTGTGCAGGAAGGTGAATTTCTAGGGATTATGGGTGCGTCAGGATCAGGAAAAACAACGATGCTGAACTGCATTTCTACCATAGATACGGTAAGCGCAGGGCACATTTATTTGGATGGTACAGATGTAACTGAGATAAAAGAAAAGGCGATTGCAAAGTTCCGGAGAGAAAATCTGGGATTTATTTTCCAAGACTTTAACTTGCTGGATACTTTAACCATTCGTGAGAATATTGCTCTGGCTCTGACGATTAACCACATTCCGGTTGGGGAAATAGAACCAAGAGTGGAAGAGATTGCGAAAAGTCTGAATATTGCCGATATTTTGGATAAATATCCATATCAGGTTTCCGGTGGACAGAAGCAGAGATGTGCTTGTGCCAGAGCAATTATCAATCATCCGAAGCTGATTTTGGCGGATGAACCTACAGGGGCTTTGGACAGCCACTCATCTCAGATGCTTTTATCTACCATGCAGAGTATGAATGAGAATCTGGGTGCAACCATTCTGATGGTTACACATGATGCATTTTCGGCAAGCTATGCCAATCGGATTTTATTTTTACGTGACGGTGTAATCTTTACTGAAATCTTAAAAGGCAGTGATACCCGTAAAGTATTTTTTGATAAAATCCTGAATGTTCTTACCATGATGGGAGGCAGGGTAAGTGATGTACTTTAGATTGGCATTTCAAAATGTAAAACGTTCTATAAAAGATTATTTGATTTATATTATGACACTAACTGCCTGCATCTCCTTATTTTACGCATTTTTGTCGATTACCAGCCGTTATTATAGACCAGATATTGGTGCGGAGTTTAATCTGGAGGTGTTAGGAGACGGAATGTTGCTAGTGATTATATTAATTACCATGCTTTTGATTTTTCTGGTGCAGTATGTCAATCGGTTTATGATAAGGAATCAGCAAAAAGAATTCGCAGTGCAGAGTATCATGGGAATGGAGCAATCAATGATTGCCGGTCTTTTCTTTATAGAAACATTGGTAATGGGACTTTTCTCACTGGTGTTAGGAATTGTATTGGGAGTCATTTTCTCACAATTTATTACTGCCATGTTGTTGCAGGTTTTTCAGAAATCATTTGTATTTTCGTTTATGTTGTTTCCGGATACGGTGTTTCTGACCGTTTTCTTTTTTGGCGCTTGTTTTGCAGTCGTAGGACTGTTTCAGATCCGTACTATCAGAAAGATAAAAATCATTGATATGCTTCATGCAGATCGAAAAAATGAAGCATTTTCCACAACTCATAAATGGGTGGAGAAGGTTTTAAAAGTTAATTTTATTTTGTTTTTTCTGATGGGGATTTATAGTATCAGGACATTGACTTATTACCTTACTGATGAGTTTCAAACAGCAATTCAAATATGGGTTTTAATCAGTATTGTAATACCTTTTGTTATGGTAGGCTTGGGAATTGCTGAAAAGAAGATACGAAAATCTTGCAGCCAGGTAAAATATCTGCGTATGGTTGGATTGGTCGGATTTGCAGAAATGATAACCGTAAGTCTGCTTCCTGTCTGGAAAATGTATTTTGCTCTTCCGATGGATAAGGGGGCATTTAATTTATATCTGACATTTATCATCTGGTGTCTGATATTTCTTGTCAGTGTATTTTTTGTTGTATTCAGTGATGGACTTCTGGTCTTGAAAAATCGTAGTCTACGAGTAAAGTATAAAGATGAAAATCTGTTTTTCTTCGGACAGATTTTATCAAAATTAGGATCAAATACACTGTCAATGACTTTGATCTGTTTGACTTTGACATTATCTATTTCTCTATTTTTACTTACCCCTTTCTTGGTGGAATGGGCACAGGGATTTTTAGATAAGAGAGTGGTATATGATATTCAAATTGATTCCGATTATACAGCTGCAGAGAATGTAAAATTATTGCCTGAAACAGATTACACATTTTTGGATTCGTTTTTTGAGGAAAAGCGCATTACTTTGAAAGACGACTGTACTTTTTCAACATACTTTTTGAAAGCATCGGATGTTCATGGGCAGAGTGCAATTACAGCTATTTCCTTGTCTGATTATAACCACTTGATGGAAATGTTTGGATATGAGAAAATTTCTCTTGCTGAAAATGAATTTTCAACACAGTGGTTATCCATTACACCGAAAAGTACGATGGAAACTTTCGAAACCCAGTACGATAGGATCGCTACAGATAATGGAGAACTGATTCTTTCTGCTATTGAACCGAAAACAGAGGAACTAGGAGAAGTAATATACAGTAATCAAAATGTTGTTCTGATTCTACCTGATTTGACGTGTGATAAGCTGACGGTCGCAAATTCTTATCGGTATATCATGACAGAAAGTCCGCTTTCTTATGCAGACGCCGAACAATTAACGGATTATTTCCATGAATATATGCCGATGGATGGACAGGAGGTTTATTCTGTCACTACAAAAACAATTGAAAGAAATGATACTTCTGCATTGATCTTCATTGTACAGACAGGATTGATTTATAGTGCAATTATTTTATTTGTTATATGTTTTACAATTCTATCTCTGCAGCAATTATCTGATTCTGGAAAGTATCGGTATCGCTTTCAGGTTTTAAGGAATATGGGAGTGGAGGAAAACCATATCCGCAGGTTGGTATTAAAACAATTAGGGATTTGGTTCGGAGTCCCTGTTATGGTAGCTCTTCTCATATCCAGTGCATTTATACTGTTTTTATTTATTGGATTTTCCATACAGATTAGAACGTATATCGGCGCTTGGAAATTGTTGCAGCAAGTAGGAACTATTTTGATTATTTTGTTTGCTTTATTGATCTGTTATTTCACCAGCACCTGGATATTATTCCGAAAGTCCATTTCACAAGGACAGGAGGGGAAATGTAACGTATGATTGTAGAATATGAGGATGGGAAGCCTGACCATCTAGAGCGTGTGCTTGTATCCTGTCAGTATACGGAGAATAAGAAACTGGAAGCAGTTCATTTAGATTTCCTGCCTTTCTTGTCATTAATAAATATTCAAAATGATTTCATATCTAATTTATGTGAGATTTTGGATAGAATCCGTAGAGCTAAAAATTAGAGTGATTTTGCATCCGCAGTTAATCTTACTATCAATGGTCATAGTACCTCCATGTGCTGCCACAATTTGTCGAACCAAAACAAGCCCCAGTCCATGTCGAAGATCCAAGCGTTCATCTGTACATTCTAAATAGTGAGGTTTTTCTTTTAGCTCTTGTAGTTTTTTCTCAGAGAGTCCTACCCCATCGTCTTGCACAATAAGCTGAGGGATATTTTTCGTTTGGCTTAAAGATAACAGAATCCTACATCCCAGCGGATTGTGCTTCATACTATTATGAACGAGATTATTCACGGCTCGTGAAATCAATCTAGCATCACATTCCAACACAGCATTTTCGGCATCAGGATCAATCTGAATTCCAATAATGTAGCTATCGGAAATCCCCGTATTCAATAGGTCAGCCACGTAGGAGCGCAGCAGTTTGGATAAGCGAACCACTTCTTTATGAAGCGGCTGCATTTCATATTCTAACTGCGATACTAAATTCAAATCCTGTACCAGTTCTTTGATCTTTACACTTTGTTTCTGTACTATTTCTGCCTGTTCTCGGATGGTTTTGTTGGCAGATTCATTTTCTGCAATACGATTTGCATATCCCATAATCATGGAGAGGGGTGTGCGGATATCATGAGAAACACCGCTGATCCAGTTCGCCCTCGCCTCATTTTGTCTGTTCAAAATAGAAGAAGCCTTGTTCACGCTATTTGCGATTTTCGATAATTCGCCGCTGATACAAACTGAAACAGGCTTTCCATCTCCCAGAGTTTCCACAGCCGATACAATCGGTTCGATATTACGAATGATTTTGCGTTTGGAGAAATAATAGGCACAAAATAGGCACAGAACATCTAATCCCAACATTCCAAGCCCAAAGATAGGGAGACGTCGAAGTGCTGCAATGGAATAGTAATTGCTGGTGAGTTTTGTATAGCTGTCTTTCGGATACCCCAATACCAACAGCCCATCATTGGTGTTCCAGACAAAAACAGGATAATCCTCAATATACCCTTTTGAAAACAATGCGACATCTTGAATAGTGTAACTTTCTGGTACTTCATCGGGCAAATCAACCGACCAATAACTCTGCCCATTAGCATTTAGATAAATTGCCCAAATATGATTCTGCCGAAGTTTTTGTATCATATTGTCCGATAATTGCTCCGGTGTGGCGGCATCAGCAGTCATTTCCAACATGGATTGCGGGGAAGAATTCCTATAATCCTCAGTCATAATCTTTTGAAAAGTTAGACTATATACTACCGTGTTAACAAACAGTAATATCAGGATAAAAGCAACAAAAGATGCAAGGTGTTTCGATATGTAACTTGCAAATGATCTCATGACATCACTTCCTTGCTATCAGCTTATAGCCTAAGCCTTTAATAGTTATCAGGGATACAGGTTTTGATGGATTAATTTCAATTTTTTCCTGGATGCGTCGGACATGAGCATTGAGGCTGTTTTCGTAGCCAAAAGGATTATCACCCCATAGTGATTCACAAAGTGCATCTACAGTTACAATTTTTCCAGCATTACGGGCGAGAGTTTCCAACAAAGCGTGTTCTTTGGCAGTCAGAGAAATAATCTTGTCCTTCTTCTGGACTTCGGCTCTACTGAAATCAATCGTACACCCATCTAAAACAAGCAGTGGTGAATCCTTTTTATAGGTTCGACGTAATACTGCATAGATACGCAACACTAATTCCTGTGGCATGAAAGGCTTTGAAATGTAATCATCTGCACCAAGCCCTAATCCTGATAATTTGTCTGTCGCTTCGTCCTTTGCTGTTAAGAAAATGATCGGCACATTGGTGAAGGTACGGAGCTGCTGCATCAGAGCGAAGCCGTCCCCATCCGGCAGCATAACATCCAAAACAATTAAATCTGGATTTGCATTTTTGGCAGTCAGAACGGCATCTTTGACTGACATAGCGGTAAGGATAGTTTCAAATCCTGCATCTTTCAATATATCTGTTACCATTTTCAATAACTCCTGCTCATCATCTATCAACAGGAGCCTTTTACTATGCAAAAAAGAATTGTCCATAGCATTCTCTCCAATCTGATTTCTTTGTTTCTATTATATCATAAGCTGTCCATTTTGCGGTCTCGCTTCTTAAAAAGTAAGGTAAAAGTAAGGACAGGAGAATGTAGATGTCAGGTTGAAGTTGTAACATAAAAATATCGAAAGGAGATGTTTCTATGGACTATATCATTACAACGGAACAGTTGACAAAGAAGTACAAGAACTTCACTTCGGTCAACAATGTTTCACTTCATATTCGCAAGGGCAGCATTTATGGTTTTCTCGGCCCCAACGGTGCGGGAAAATCCACGACCATGAAAATGCTGCTGGGCCTGACTGCACCGACAAAGGGCAACTTTACCATTGATGGGAAGCAGTTTCCGGGGGATCGGATTGCCATTCTCAAAGAGATCGGTTCATTCATCGAAGCGCCGTCTTTCTATGCAAATCTGACCGGGCGGGAAAATCTTGATATTATCCGTCGCATTTTGGGGTTGCCAAAAGCCAAAGTGGAAGATGCTCTGGAGCTAGTGGGGCTAACCGAGTTTGGTGATCGGCTGGCAAAGAAATATTCACTGGGAATGAAGCAGCGTTTGGGTCTTGCCGGGGCGCTGTTGGGGCGCCCGCCGATACTGATTCTAGATGAACCTACCAATGGACTTGACCCATCTGGTATCCACGAGATCCGTAATTTAGTAAAATCCTTGCCAGACCTTTATGATTGCACGGTGCTGATCTCGTCTCATATGCTGTCTGAAATCGAATTGATTGCGGATGACATTGGGATTCTAAACCACGGACAATTGCTGTTTGAGGGCAGCATGAATGATCTGCGACAATATGCCCTGCAATCCGGCTTCGCTGCAGATAATCTGGAGGATGTGTTCCTTTCTATGGTTGAGAAAGACAACATGGACAGAAAGCAGAGGGCAAAATTATGAAAACGCTGGTAATCGAACTTCGGAAAGAAAAGCGAACAGGCGTGATTCCCGTGCTGCTGGCTGTTGGTGTCTTGGGAGCCACCTACGCGTTTGTTAATTTCCTTGTGCGGAAAGACACACTTCTGAATCTGCCGTTGGACCCGATGGATGTTTTGCTAACCCAGCTTTACGGCATGATTATGGTGCTGAACCTGTTTGGTATTGTGGTTGCTACCTGCATGATCTACAACATGGAGTTTAAAGGAAGTGAGGTTAAGAAGATGTATATGCTTCCTGTGAGTGTCTCGGCTATGTACCTGTGCAAATTCCTGATTCTGACAGTTATATTTTTTGGCGCAATCGTGCTGCAAAACTTGATACTTGCACAGATTGGCATGACGTACTTGCCGGAGGGAGCATTTGAAATGGGTATGCTGGTGCGCTTTGCCGGATACTCTTTTCTCACATCCATGCCGGTGTTATCGTTTATGCTGCTGATTTCCTCTCGTTTTGAAAATATGTGGGTGTCGCTTGGAATTGGTGTTGCTGGTTTCCTAAGCGGTATGGCTCTTGCAAATTCGGGACTGACGCTTTTGCTGGTACATCCTTTTGTGGTTATTCTGAAACCGGCAGTAGCCATGAGCGCCCAGCCCGATCCGATGGTTACTTTTGTTGCTTTGGCAGAAACATTGTTGTTCCTTGCAGTAGGCTTGTGGTTGGCAAAGTACAGACGTTACGAGTAAGGAGGGAGGGTAAGAAATGAGCTTTTGGGATTTACTAAAAATCGAGTTTATGAAAGTAAGACGATCCAAAATCGTACCCCTGATTTTCGTTGCACCTTTATTGGTAGTGATTTCCGGGGTTGCGAGTTTGAGCAACTACTTTACACCGGAATATACCAATGCGTGGCCTGCCATGTTCATTCAAAGTGCGCTTGTCTACGCTTACTATCTGCTCCCGTTTAGCATGATTGTAGTCTGTGTGATGATTGCGGGACGGGAAACAGGAAATAACGGGATTCTGAAAATGCTGGTGCTGCCGGTCAGTCGCAGCACATTATCTATTGCGAAATTCTGTGTGCTTACCTTTTATCTGTTCATGGAAATGGTGGTGTTTCTTGTCGTGTTCGTAATCGCCGGATTGATTGCGACACAGACGATGGGAGTAGCAGAAACCTTACCGAGCCTATATCTGCTGAAATGGTGCTTGGGACTGTTTCTAACAATGCTGCCTTGCATTGCGGCTATGTGGGCAATCACCGTACTGTTTGAAAAGCCACTTCTTTCTGTAGGGTTGAATTTGCTGCTTGTTATTCCCGGTATATTGGTTGCGAATACGCCATTGTGGATTGTTTACCCGTACTGTTACAGTGGCTATCTTGTATCCTGTTCTCTTCATGATTTTACAGCAGAAACTTCCGATGCTACTTTTTCGATGTTTCCGTTCCTGCCGTGTGCGATTGTAGTGTTCGGCCTGTTTTTTGCACTGGCAGTTACCCAATTTGGGAAAAAAGAAATGAGGTAAAATTGGGGTATATTTTGAGTTAAAGACAAATATCAGGAATCAATTTTCATAATGTCAATTATTCTGTAGTAACTGATCAAAAGGGCTATAATTCAGGAAGATAGAAAAAGGAAGCGTTACAAACAACAAAATGAAGGGAGGTTGAAATCGTGACGAAGAAAGAACCTATTATCGGGGAATATGGATTTTGCGGAAATGTGCGTTACAAGGCTTGAACAGGAACTCTGTACACAAAATTTTTTCTTCCATTCTTTATGTTGTTGAAGTATAATTTCTTATAACACAATAAATTTCATTATATTCAAATTTACTGCATAGTAGAGAGGGGGAGTAATATGAATTGGAATTTATTTTTGTTAATGTTTTATGGAAAAGTTTTTATCATCTATGCGTTTGTAGGATATTTATTAGTGAGATATATAAGAAAAGGGTGGATTAGATTTAATCCAGACAGGATGATACAATGTCGTCTAAGAGATATGCTAAAAAAGCGGAAAAGAATAGTTGACTTTCTTATCAATTTGATAGTGATTTCTAATATGATTTTTGTAAGTTGCAGTTTTGGATTATCAGCGTTGATGGATATTCCGATTGTGGTAAGCAAAGGAGCAGTAATAACGGAAGGGATTGTAGTAAAAGGTTCAAATATAGAATCATCAAATAAGTTAGAATGTTACAATGTTGTTGTGGAAGAAAAGGATAATGGTAAACTATATGACTTAAATTTGTATTGGGAAAATGGTATTCATAAAGATGATTTTATAAAAGTAAAATATTTGCCACATTCTAAAACAGGCATTGTAATAACAATCTGCCGCAACTGAATATAACCGTCAAGGTCAGATGAAGAAACCGAAGGAACTGACAGAGCTTGGGACAGGGCGAAGTCAGTTTGTTCGGGCGGGAGTACAGAGGGTGCAACTCTTTGTGCATGGGTACAGGGAATGCAATACCCCTGTGCAGGTCAAGGGCGGCAGCCTTGCCCAGTTAAGTGGCGTTTCGCCACTTAACTGGGTATATTACTTGACGCAGAAAGCCGCAAGGAATCAGCTTCGCTGCCCGTCTCTCCTGTAGGGGAAATCAAAAAGAAAAGGAGGAACTCATGTGAAATCGGCTCTCATGTCCATATCCTGAATTGGGCGCTGCACTTGGATGAAAGCACCCCTCATATTCACGAGCGTCATGTGTTCGACTGTGAAAATCAATATGGAGAGATTGCCCCACAACAGGAAAAGGCTTGGAGCAACTGGCAGCACGGGAGCAAAAATTGGAAGAACTCACGATGAAGATTGAAGATGTGGAAGCTCTGGTGGACAAGGTTGCCGATATTGCCTATGACAAGACGGTTGAGGTCGTTGCTGATACTGTGAAACTGGAAACGCACAAGGAGGATATTAAGCTAGTGGAGTAGTCTAAAGCATGGGTTCTCTCCCCTAAGCGGAAGACTTCAAAGAAATCGAGTATGCAACGAAACGATTGGATGGCGTGATTGCCAGAATCACAAATGCTATGAAATCAACCATTCAGAAAATCCAAACTACGCTGATGAAACCAGAGGTCAAAAAAGCCGGAACGGAGCAAATCAAGAAGAAAGCCAAAAGTTCCATTATAGAGCAGTTGAGCCGCAAAAAGAAAGAAATGGCAGAGCGTGAAGTCAGCCGGACAATTCCGGTGAAAAGCAAAAAACAGGATATGGAACTTTAAGGCACTTGCTGTTTTCACTTTGAAAATGGCAGGTGCTTTTGTTTTAGGGAGCAGGAAAACATCTTCCATTCTTTAGGTTGATAGAGTATAATGTGAGCAACAAATCTGAAGTTGTTGGTATAAATTAAAAGTTATAAGAAGTGGAAAAGGAGGACAAGTTAATGATAAAAAAATAGCTATTGTACCATATGTAACGAATGGGAGAAATTCACAGATTGGGCATGATGGGCATTTTAACATTTTAAAGAAAAAGAGAAGTACTGTATTAAAAGAGAATTTACAGTCTGTGATTGAAGCGAAAAGTTGGGAAGCGGAAGTAATTGTTGATGTCAATCATGGAGATTTACAATCGCTGAAACGAGAAGGAGTAAACTTGTTTTTAATTCCGGAAGATATTGCTAGGTATATAGACTATAGCAGTGTTAATAAGGATGAGTGTTTCGAATTAACACATGATGAATATGAAAGCGGAAATATAGATAGAGTAGTGAAATACATAGAAGAAAATTGAAACATAATCTCTTAGAGGAGCTTATCAAATTCCAGTTTGTTTGTGCTTTGATGAATAACTTGAACTTAGGTGTTTTATGAAAATAGTTCTTTTGTATGGTATGATATAAATTATGCCATTATCACTTTGAAAAATTGAATAAAGTATAAGAAAGACTGTTGATTTCAAACAAGAAGTCGATTGCCTTTTTTTGTAGAAATGCAGGCAATTATCAGTTAATGGTAGTTCAAAGATTAAACGCGGCATGAATTGTCCTACTTTTGATACGTTGGAAAAGATAATGGACGTGCTAGTTGTAACACCGAATGAATTATTGTCGGGAGAATGGAAATATATTGATCACACCGAGCCATATATCATGGATATTATCAAACGGGAACAGGACTTTAATGTTTCTTTAGATTATCTGTCTGAAAATGAATTTTTCAAAGATGAAGGTCCATAAGGAAATGTGAAGTTTAGACCGATACAGCGAACAACCGAAAGAATACAAATATCACGACCCTTGTGATGATTGGATATTCCGTCAATTTGAGGATATTGATAACAGAAACAATATTTCAGACACTTCGCCACAATTAGACTTCAATGAAATGGGCTATGAAGATTATCTAAAGGCAAAAAGGAATAAAGGACTTTGATTTCCTCTTGCAAGAAAGATAAAGAAAAAGTGTGTTGCTATGCTTTATATTTTTTATCTTGAACGGAAAAATGAATGGCAGATAGAATTGTAGGGTTTGAATAACAATGTTATAATATGAATGAAGGCAGGGCGGATGTCCTGCCTATTAAAATATCAAAAGTACAATCGTAAGATTGATATAATAGAAGAACTGGGGAGTGGAATGTTTGAAACGGGAAGAGATTTATGAATATGTGAAGAAACAATACGGAACAGTTCCAGAATATCTTTGGAAGGGATCACCGGAAAGTGCAGTCCTTCGGCACAAGAATGGGAAATGGTATGCGGTGTTGATGCAGGTTGAAAAATCCAGACTGGGATTAGAAGGAGATACGAAAGTAGATATTGTCGATGTAAAGTGTAATCCGGATATGGTCGGATTGTTGACACAGACTTATGGATTTTTACCGGGATATCATATGAATAAGAAATACTAGATCACCATGCTGTTGGACGGAACCGTAAGCGAAGCGAAAATCTTAGACTTTTTGGATATGAGTTATGATTTGATTGATGGGAAAATATAATAAAAGATATTAGAGATGTAACAGAACAGCCTACTTATAAAGTGTTTGCGGTCATATCAAAACACTATACAGAGGATAAATATTCCAATCTTGCAAAAAGGACAAGAGTTTTGATTTGAAAGAATATTATTTTTCAGAAACAAGAGAAAATATGATAGATAGAGACAGGTTATAGTATTTCCTAAAATACAGCAAATTTGAAAGGGGAAAAATTAAATGAAATACATATTTTTGCATGGACTGGGACAAGCTCCTTCGGACTGGAAAGCTACAGTTAAAAGATTAAATTTTGGGAGGGATATAGACTGTCCTGATTTATCCGACTGGCTTTCAGGAAAAGAAGCCAGTTATTTGAATTTATATCATGTACTTGTGAATTATTGTGAACAGCAAGAAGAACCGCTGCATTTATGTGGTCTTTCATTGGGTGGAATCCTTGCTTTGCATTATGCATTAGAACATGCGGAGAAAGTAGCCTCTATGGTCTTAATTGGTACGCAATATATTATGCCCAAGAAGTTATTGAAATTTCAGAATATGATATTTCACCTTATGCCAAACAAGAGCTTCCGTAAGATAGGATTTGGGAAAAAGGATTTTATCAGTCTATCCAAATCCATGATGGATTTAGATTTTCAAAAAGATTTAGAAAAAATAAATTGCAGGGTACTTGTGTTATGTGGCGAAAAGGATAAGGTAAATATGTCTGCTACCATAGAATTGAAACAGCAGATCAATCATGCAGAATTAAAGATTATTCCTCACGCCGGTCATGAAATAAATAAAGATAATCCGGTTGAATTAGGAAAGATTCTCAGTAATTTTTATAGATGTGAATGATGTTAAATTGAAACAGGCGGATAAGAATGTAGAGGTTCAGTGATGAATTTGACGTTGGAGGTATTCTATATATGGATGAGAGAGAAAAAATGATCCGATTATGGTTTTCCATGTGGCTGGAAAAGAAGGATTTGGGAATTGATGATATTTTTGCAGAAAACGTGATTTATACAGAAAGTTGGGGACCATGTTATCGCAATCGTGAAATAGTAAAACATTGGTTTCAGGAATGGAATACGAGAGGAAGCGTAATCGCGTGGGACATCAAACAGTTTTTTCATAAAGGAAATCAGACAGCTGTTGAATGGTATTTTAAAAATATTATGGATAATGGAGACATCGAAGAATTTGATGGAATCTCTTTAATTGAATGGTCAGCAGAGAATAGAATCCAATCCTTGAGGGAGTTCGGTTGCAATCTTCATAACTATAATCCGTACCAAAATAGTGGTATGCCTCAATTTAAAGAAGAAAAAATTAATTGGTTCTAAATTTTAAGCAAGCGGTATAAAGCGATCTTAGTAAGCGAGGAGAAGGTGTGTGGTGACATGCATCTTCTTTTGCGTTAGAAGAGATTTTTAAGATTTCAAAAAGAAAATCATAATTTTTCCGATATGTAACATTTCTAGGACATTTCTGTTGTAAAATAAGAATCAAAACTATAGCAAAATTGTCGTAAAGGATGAAAAGAATGAAACAAATTTTAATTGTAGAAGATGATGAACTTTTGAATAAAATGTTAGTTTACAACCTACAGTCAGAATCCTATGGGATTGTTTCTGTGGAAACAGTAAAAGAAGCTATGGAAGTATTAAAAAGCCAGCAGTTTGATCTGGTACTATTGGATATTAACCTTCCGGATGGAAATGGATATGCGATTGCAAAAACAATCCGAGAAAAATATAGTGATACCATTGTAATATTTCTAACCGCAAATGATAGGGAAAGTGATGAGATCCGGGGATATGAACTTGGAGCAGTAGACTATATTACAAAACCTTTTTCAATCCATTCCTTACAGAGAAAAGTAGAAAATGTACTGCGTATGATGCGGCATCATGTATCTATGCAGGATGTCTTTGATGATGGCAGGTTGTTTTTAAATTTTGCAGAGCAGACGGCTATGCTCAACGGGAAAACATTAACCTTATCTACCTTGGAATTCCGGATGCTGAACCTGTTCTGCCAGAACCGCAATCGTGTATTAACAAGAAAACAATTGCTAGAAAAAGTATGGGACTGCACAGAGAATTATGTAGACGAGCATACGTTGACTACAACATTAAGCCGTATTCGGGGAAAGATTGAGACAAACGGAACAGTATATATCAAAACCGTCTATGGCATGGGATATAAATGGACCGGAGGTGAACCTGTATGATAGGGAAGAAACTCTCTGTAAAAAAGATGTTTTTTTGGGTGACTGCTGGAATGGTATTTTCAATGACAGCAATTATATTGGCCGCATTCTTTCTGACAAAAAGTATCGTAGTGTTATGGGTTGGGATGGTATTAATAGTTTGTGCGATGCTGTGGATGCTTTTTATGATACAACTTTTGGGAATGAGACTGTCAAATTTTACTTCTGAATTGTGCCAGATTCTTGATAACATGATGAATCGTAGTCAAGAACCTGAAAATGTATCAGACAGAGAGACGATTTTTGCGCGTATCCATTATCGTCTGGTACGTCTGTATAATATCCTGCAGGAAAGTAATCGGAAGGTAGAAGCAGAGAGGGAGGAATTACAGTCATTGGTGTCAGATATTTCCCATCAGGTCAGGACTCCGGTAAGCAACATGAAGATGATTGTGGATACACTTTTGACAAAAACTCTGGAAGAACAGGAGAGAAATGAGTTTCTTAAAAGCGTAAGAGGACAGATCAATAAACTGGATTTTTTAATACAGGCATTAGTCAAAACCTCCCGTTTGGAAACCGGAGTGATACAATTAGAAAAAGAAGAGCATTTCTTATATGATACTTTGGCTCAGGCTATGAGTGGAATCTTATATTCTGCAGAACAAAAAAAGATTCATGTATCGGCGGAATGTCAGGAGGATCTGTGCGTATCCCATGACAGTAAATGGACTGAAGAAGCGATTTTTAATCTATTGGATAATGCAGTAAAATATACCCCGACAGGTGGACATGTAAATGTGTTGGTAGCGCAATGGGAAATGTATGTAGAAATAAAAGTATCTGATACCGGAAAAGGAATTTCAGAAAGCAATCAGACATCTATTTTCAAGAGATTTTACCGGGAAGAAGAGATTCATAATCAGCCAGGGGTTGGAATTGGTCTTTATTTGACAAGGAAAATTGTGACACAGCAGGGCGGTTATGTTACTGTGGAATCACAGGTGGGAAAGGGATCAGCATTTTCTATTTTTCTGCCGAGATAAATAAAAGACAAGTTTTTTGAAATGTCCGAGATTTGTAACAATTCAAGCTAAAATTCCTTGAATTTTGTTCCTTTTCTCGGACATTTCTGAGACATTTATATTTTATAATAGAGCTATCATAAAAAGGTAGAAAGGAGTTTATAAAATATGAGTATTTTACAGACAATTGATTTAAAGAAATATTATGGCACAGAGCCCAATATTACAAAGGCATTAGACGGTGTTAATTTTTCAGTAGAAGAAGGAGAATTTGTAGCGGTAGTAGGAACTTCAGGTTCTGGAAAATCCACGATGCTCCATATGATGGGAGGTTTGGACACTCCTACCAGTGGAAAGGTTATTGTACGCGGAGAAGAGCTGGCAAAGAAAAACGATGAAGAGCTGACGATTTTCAGGAGAAGGAACATTGGTTTTATCTTCCAAAATTATAATCTGGTTCCGATTTTGAATGTTTATGAGAATATTGTCCTTCCGGTAGAACTGGATGGAGATACGGTAGATCGGGGATTTATGGATGAGGTAGTTCATATGCTGGCTCTGGAAAATAAACTAAAGAATATGCCGAATAACCTCTCAGGAGGACAGCAGCAGAGAGTTGCGATTGCAAGGGCTTTAGTTGCAAAGCCTGCGATTGTGCTTGCCGATGAACCTACAGGGAACCTCGACTCGAAAACCAGTGCAGATGTTATGGGATTGATCAAACGGACCAGTTATGAGTTTCACCAGACGGTGGCAATGATTACACATAACAATGAGATCGCCCGGCTTGCAGACCGGATTGTCCGGATTGAGGATGGTAGGATCGTGGAATAAGGAGGTGGCAGGCTATGACTTGGCCTTTTGAAAATAATACAAATGGAATTGTCAAGAATCTGGCGAAGAGAAATTTAAAAAGCGAAAAACGAAGAAATATCATGGTAATAATATCAGTAGTTTTAGCCGCTTTTTTAATCAGTCTTTCTGGTTTGGTTGGAGTCTCACTGATGCAAACAGAAAAGAAGAAAGTGATAGATACTTACGAGGCAACTTATGTACAGGTTGATGAGGCACATATAGAAGAGTTAAAACAGGTACCGGAATTTGCATGTGTGGGAGAATACTATATGTATGGAGAGGAAGTTTCTACACAGGGATTTAAGGGATTTTTTGCTTATACGGATAAGGAAACACTGTATATGGCGCGTTCCCAGATGAAATTGGCAGATGGAGACTTGCCGGAAGAGAAAAATGAAATTGTAGTAAGTAAAGAATGGCTTTCAAAATTTTTCCCAGACTGTCATATAGGTGATTCAGTCACATTGGATACGGAAAGTTTTTCAGGTGAGTATACTATTTCAGGTATTTTAGATACAACAGGGCAAGAGAAACAAAATATGTACTCTTTTCTTATCTCAAAAGAGATGTTGGAGCAGTGCAAGAAGTATGAATCCGATGGATACTTTGCCTATATACATTTGGATAATGTAGAGCGGTTAGACGGAGAACTTATTAAATCATACGTTCAAAAGATCAAAGAGGAGTTGCAGATACCTGGAGTTGGATTTCATGATGCTTATTTCCGTTATATCGACGGAGAAATTTCCATGGAGAACGTTTTATTGCTTATGGCCTTTGCCGGTATTGTTTTGGTAGGTGGCTGTGTTGTAATTCAAAGTATTTTCCGTATTTCCATTATTGATAAAATAAAAAGTTATGGTCAACTCCGGACTGTTGGTGCTACCAAAAAGCAGATTATGCGTATTGTAAAAAAAGAGGGACACTCTTTGGGATGGAAGGGTATGTCTATCGGGATTTTGCTTGGTTTAGGAGTGACACTTTTGTTATTTCCCAAAGGCTTTTCCCTTCCTGGATATCTTTTAGTGATTGGATGTACAGTATTGATCTGCTGGACAATGATTTGTCTGTCTATCCGAAAGCCTGTGAAATTAGCCGCAGATATCTCACCGGTTGAAGCAGTTCGTTTTACTTCGCATCAAAAAAAGATAAAGAACCGAACAAAGAGAAAAAGGATTAGTTCCCGTTCTCTCGGAATGCTGAACTTTCGTAGGGATTGGAAGAAAACAGTCAGTATTGTGTTTTCTCTAAGTTTGGGCGGGATTCTGCTTTTGGCTGTTAGTTCTTTGCTGATTCTGCAATCTCCAGAAAAACTGGCAAGACAGTATTTTAAAAATGGGGATTATAAGATTTATATGGATTCGGATCAGGAACATATTGATCTTCTCAAACAGGGAAATCCATTGAATAAAAAATTGAAACAGGAAATCCTAGATATTGATGGAGTGGAAGAGATTCTGGTCACAAGGAAATCAGCAGGTTTTGAAGCCACTTCCCATGGAATTACTGAGCATGGTACTTGTGATATGATCACTAAAGAAAATAGGGAACTTCTGGCACAGGCTATTGTAGAGGGAAGTATGCCTGATAACAATGGCATTTTATTGCCATACGAATATCGTGGTTTTGATGGGAAAGAAAAATTGGGAGAAACCATAGAACTTTCATTAGGAGAGAAAACAATTCCTGTAACCATATCTGGTTTTTATAATCTGCAAAAAATTATTTTTGCCAGTGGACATGGTTCAATCGGAGTGGACGGACCAATGATGTTTTTGCCGGAAAAACTGTCTCAGGAATTAATACCAGATGTAACTAATTTTGATTACTCCTGGGACATTGTCTGTGATTCGGATAGATCGGAAAAAGTGGGAAAAGCTTTGGAGACTCTTGTTGTTTCGCATACTGATACTGGTTTAGATACCTTTGAGGATCGAGTAGATAGTTTTGGGTATATGAATGTAGTATATGGCATAATGCAGGTGATTTCATGGTTCATCTTTTTGTTTGGTGTGATTAATCTTATCAATACAACACTTTCCAATCAATATTCGCGCAGACAAGAAAATAGCGTGCTGCGTTCGGTTGGGTTAGCTCCAAAACAATTAGCACAAATGGCTATATGGGAAGGAATGGGGTATGTAGTTAGCAGTATTTTGCTTATGCTTGCCATTGGGCTACCAATTACTCTTCTGGTATGGAGAAAATTTAGTATCAGTGCTTTCGCTGGACGAATCCTTCCTTACGAATTTCCATGGTTGCAGATGGGAGTATATGTAGTAGTACTTGTGATAGTAGAGTTCATTTTATCTGTTTGGACAATCCGCAGACAGAAAAAACAATCCCTGATTGAACAAATGCGGGCAATGGAATAAGAGAAAAATGCTTTTGCTGAAAAGTGTGGAACATTTTGGCAAAAGCATTTTTTAAGTAAAACATTTTTTCCTGAAAGAAAATAGGATATAATCAATCTATGTTTTGGAATGATGAACATCAGAAAAACGATATTTAGGACATTTCTGTAACATTTGAGGTTTAAAATAGCGATAAGTTTAGAAGATGGGAAAGGAAGAATCTGTATTGAGGAAAATTTTAATTGTAGAAGATGATAAAGTATTAAATAAAACACTGGCTTATAATCTTACTGCGGATGGTTATGAAGTAACTTCTGCATACAGTTTTTTGGATGCAGTAGAACGATTGAAAGAGAGTGAATTTGATATCGCTCTGTTGGATATTAATCTGCCGGATGGGGACGGTCTGCATTTATGTGATGAAATCAGAGGACGAGGGCAGCATACTTATATTATGTTTATCACAGCAAATGATAAAGAAGGCGATATGCTGAAAGGTTATGAAGCCGGATGCACAGATTATATTACAAAACCATTTTCGGTGATGGTTCTCTGCAAAAAGGTAGCCGCTGTTTTTGCAAATATGGAATTGCGGACACCAAAGCATGATGTATTTGAGGATGAAGTTTTGAAAATTGACTTTTCCGAGCAGAGTGCAGTTTTGGAAGGAAAAGTGATAGATTTTACACCAAAAGAATACCGCACCTTATTTTTATTTGTAAAAAATCCGCACATTATATTAACAAAGCGGCAACTGATTGAGAAACTGTGGGATATTGATGGGGATTTTGTAGATGAGCATACGCTTACTACCATCATCAGCCGGATTCGCAAAAAGATTGAAACAGATGAGCGAAAATATATTAAAACTGCTTATGGAATGGGGTATCAATGGATAGGCGGTGAATCACAATGAAATTACAGAATTTATCCACTAGAGCTTTTCTGCGGCTGATCGTTGGAGGTTCTTCGCTGACATCGATTCTTTTGTTGTTCATCCTTTATGCCTTCACAAAAGATATAAGGATGATACTTGGTGGTTTCAGCCTGATGATCCTTCTGTTTCTATGGGGTGCAGTCTTTTTGCATTATTTTCAAAAGAAACTATCGGTATTTACAGATGGACTATGCCGAACATTAGATGAAATGATGGAGAGTACCGTTCGTCCGCAAATAAATTATGAAGCAGAAACACTCTTAGCACGCATCAGCCATCGTCTGGAAAGATTATATCATGTAATGCAGGAAACCCGGCATAAAGTAGAAGAAGAAAAAGCAGAATTACAGTCTTTGGTATCTGATATTTCACATCAGACCAAAACACCGATAGCAAATCTAAAAATGCTCAATGACACAATGTTGACCAGAAGAATTACTGATGAAACACGTAAGGAATTTTTACATGCTACTGCCAGTCAGTTAGATAAACTGGACTTTTTGATTCAGGGAATGGTGAAAACATCACGATTGGAAACGGGAGTGATCACCTTGGAAAAGAAAGAAACAGCTATTGCGGATACACTTGTAGATGCGATCAATGGGGTTCTTGCTCCTATGGAAAGAAAGCATCTTCATTTATCCGTAAATTGTCCTGAAAATTTAACGGTTTCACATGACAGTCGCTGGACCTCAGAAGCATTGTTTAATCTTTTAGACAATGCAGTAAAATATACTCCGGAAGGAGGTGACATTCACGTAGTAGTACAGGACTGGGAGATGTATTTGGAAATTGCCGTAACGGATACGGGAAGAGGCATTCCGGAAAGTGTCCAGGCAACTATTTTCAAACGATTTTATCGGGAAGAAGCTGTACATGATGTGGATGGGATTGGAATAGGATTATACCTGGCACGTGAGATTATCACTATGCAAGGTGGCTATATTACAGTTGAATCAGAGGTGGGAAAAGGCTCAACTTTCTCTATATTTCTTCCTCAAAGATAATGAAACGGCGGTCTGTTTATTCGGACTGCCTTTTTTTGAAAAAATTTAGAAAAAAGAATTTTAGGACATTTCTGCAACATTTGAGAGTTAGGATAATGGAGAAAGGGGGCAATGGGGATGACATTACCATTTGAGAATGATACTAGCGTAATAATCAGAAAATATGCCAAAAAAAGTATAAAAGAAAGTAAGAGCAAAACGATATTGTCCATATTAACCATAATGCTATCTGTTGCATTACTATCAGGATTTATTCTTTCAGTGGTCGGAATGGCAACAGAAACCAAAAGAGGGTTGCAGACAACAAACCATGCAATTTATTACAATATCAATCATAAGCAAATTGAAGAATTGCGGCGAGACAGCAGAATTGCTGATTCAAGAATTTATATTCAAGCTGGCAACACACAGGTTGACAATTATTTAGTAATTCCAGTTTACATTGAACAGAATGACAGTAATATTGACGTAGAAGAAATCGTAGAGGGACAATACCCCATCGGTTTATATGATGTAGCTGTGGATAAAGCCTATTTATCACGATTAGGATTACCAGCTGAATTAGGAACTAAAATTACAGTTCCTTTTTATGATGGAAGTTCAGAAACTTTTACTGTCGTTGGTCTTACAGACAATGGATCAACAGAACGGACATATTCCTTATACTGTTCTGAAGAATACGCCCACATAGGCAAGCAATTTGAAACTTCTGTAACGGCGCTTACTGTTCAATTAGCAAATACAGATCAAATGTCATCAGAGAATTTTAAGGAGATTGTTCAAAAAATCGGGACTGATTATGGTGTTACACCACAGCATTCTGATTATAACGATGGTTTTGCAGCCTCTCTTGAACCAAATCAAGAAAATATTATGATTATCAGTATTTTTTCGATTGCGGTTCTATTAGTAAGCTATTTGGTAATTTACAGCATTTTTTACATCTATGTTCAAAATCAGGTAAGAGAATTTGGACAGTTGAGAACAATGGGAGCTACAGCAAAGCAAATTAAAACGATTTTACGAACACAGGGAAAACTTCTTTGCATTTTAGGAACAATTTTAGGACTTATCATTGGTGGAACGGTGGCCTTTTTATTTAAACCTGGCGGCTGGAGTTGGCAGAATACTGCATTAGTAAGTGTACTGACTTTTTGCATCGTATATGCAATGGTATGGCTGGCTGTAAGCAAACCTGCTAAAATTGCTGTAAGCGTATCTCCAATTGAAGCTGCAAAAAATACGGGGTATCAGTCTACACAGTTATACTCTAAAAAACTGCATAGAAAAATCACTCCGTTTTCAATGGCTGTTATGGGATGTTCACGCAATCGGCGTAAGTGGATAATGACCGTTCTTTCTTTAGGTGTAGCTGGGGTTATGTTTATGGGCGGTACAATATTAATATCCTCTTTGGATATGGAGCGTTTTGCACGACAGGGATTATTGGAATACGGAGAATTTGAAATTAACTTGTCCAGAAATGCAGTCCGTAATGATCCTCATGGAACAACAGGAGTTCAGCTTAACAATCCATTAAACGACGATCTCATTCGGAATATCGCACAGATTGAGGGCGTAAAAGAAGTTACAGAATATAAAACTTTGGAGGCAAAATTTGAATACAATAAGGCTTCCAGAAAGGATAAACTTGTTCCATTCACTTCTGAACAACAAAAAATTTTGAAACAGTATCTTTCTGCTGGCACGATAGATTATCAAGCTATGATCGAAAACAAGGAAATACTCGTGTTGCGTAATGAGTATGCAGAGTATGTTTTCGACTGGACGTTCCAAGTGGGTGATACCGTTAGATTCCGTTGGTTTGATGGGCAATCATATCAGGAAACAGAATACACCATAGCCGGTGAAATCAGCGATGACATATTTAAAGATCCAATAGGCGGAAAACTATTCGGAAAAACAGGATTTTTCCTATTGCCCGATCAGCTATTGCAGAAAATGGTCGTTCCTAACTTCAATTTCACTAGCCATCTTTTAGTCAGCATTAACAATTTTTCTCTAGAGCCAGAAGTCCGGGAGAAAATGAATAGCTTGGTAGAAACGATCCCTACTGTTACAATGGAAACACTGCATAACCTTTATCAGGATAGTGAAGCAATGTACCAACGTACAAGTCTTGTCATTTGGGGCTTGAGCGGCTTTATTATGTTGTTTGCAGTTATTAACTTGATTAACACATTGATTGCCACAACACTTTCCAGAAAGCATGAGTTTTCAACTTTGCGTTCGATTGGCATGGAAAAAAAGCAATTACAATGGACGATACAATGGGAGGGGATTTTACTGGCTTTTTGGAATATTGGTATCACATTGGCTGTAGGAACGCCTGTCGGTTATAGCATAGTCCGTTACTTAAATAGTGTGGGGGATGATACATGGGTATGGCAATTCCCTTTCATTTACATGGGAGCATATGGTCCTATGTCAAGATTTAGTACAAGTTAAAATGAGGTTTTCCTCATCTTAACCTGCCAGCTGCAATTCGTCTTGCTGAAGCCTACGATACAGCTCTTCATAATCGTTTGGTGACATATAATCACAGTGACTATGAATTCGTTTCGTATTGTAGAATGCTTCCAAATATTCAAAAATCAAACGATATACATGGTCATAATCTCGAATCTTAAACCGATTCAGCCATTCTCTC